>VOFE01001904.1_pt1 | contig 142000 bp, 208 predicted proteins | sample 5384071 | NCBI WGS metagenome assembly VOFE01 (sample SAMN12384724, study PRJNA508395) | human gut metagenome | isolation source: healthy gut D | host: Homo sapiens
AGCAACAGGACAGGAGGCGGAACGATGGCGACGCTGATCGCAGTGGACGATGACCTGGATTTACTCCGGCTGATCCGGATCGCGCTGGAAAAGACGGACATCGGGTGCTGACCTTTGCGAATCCCGGAAGTCGGCGAAGACGACTGGGCGCAGGCCGATCTGATTCTGCTGGATGTGATGATGCCGCAGCAATCCGGTTTCGAGCTGTGTCAAATCCGCGGCCGGCTGAGCTGCCCGATCTTATTTCTCAGCGCCCGCAGTGAGGAGGAAATGATGATAGAAGGCCTGGGGTACGGCGCGGATGATTATCTGACCAAGCCGTTCAGCCTGAGCGTTCTGCGCAGCCGGATTCAGGCCCATCTGCGCGAGAACAGCGGCGTTCTTGGATCCGCCAGGACGGCTGGCAGATCGATCGGCAGCAGGACGTCGCTTTCCGCGGACAGCGGCTGGCACTGACCCGCAGCGAAAAAGAAATTCTGATTGCGCTGCGCCGACAGCCCGGCCGGATCTGGACCAAGGATCAGCTGTTGGCGCTGATCAACGGCTGGGATCGCGACAGCGGACCGGCGGCGATTACCGAGCATATTAAAAACATCCGGTCAAAATGCCGGAAATTGAATGAAGATCCGATAGAAACCGTATGGGGGATAGGCTACCGATGGAAAAAGAAGACGCAGAAAACCCGGACTCTAGCGCAATTCTTGCGGCGTTATTTTTAACGACCGCTTTCGGCGTGCTCGCGATCCTGGCCGCGGCAGTGTTTCTGTTTATGGCCGGCTTTGAACGCCGGCTTCTACACAAGCGCTGATCACAATGAAAAACAGGCGCAGGAGCTGATCGGCAAAATCCAGCGGCAGGATTTTTTTGACCCTGCGGAGGTTCCCGACGGCATCCATTACCTGTTGTTCAGTCATGAACAGCTGGCGGACAGTTCCCTGCCGGCGGACAGCGCGCTGGCTGATTTTTCCCTCTATACCGGAAGTTACACCGGAAGAATCGGGGCCGACACCTGGTTTCGCACCGACCTGCGGGCAGAAGTTGTCATTCTTCTGTTCCGCTATGAAGTGCGTCCGACCGCCCCGGGGATTGCCGCCCTGATCAGCGATCTGCAGGGACTTTTATTAGTGTGACCGCCGTTCTCCTTCTCCTTTATTTATGGATGACAACCAACCGCTACGGAAAAAACTGGTTCAGGCCTTGAATGCGCTGGAGGAATCCGCGACGCAGATCGCGTCGGGAAACCTTGATTTTACACTTCAAGACACCCCGCTGACGGAGTTCAACCAGGCGCTGGATTCCGTCGATACGATGCGCTCAGCCTTGAAGGATTCGCTGGTCCAGCAATGGGATATGCAGAATCAGCGGGAAATCCAGATCGCCGCGCTGGCGCATGATCTGAAGACGCCGCTGGCTGTGATTCAGGGCAATGTCGAACTGCTGCAGGAGGAAGCCCTGTCTGAAACAGCAGGGGGGAAAGTCTGAGGCAATACAGCGGCGGTTAGGCCAATTAAGTCAGTATGTGCTTCAGCTTTCAGCAAGCCGCCTGCAGCCAAAATCAGGCGGAACAACCGAAAGTAACACCGATCCATGAGCTGATCCGGCGCTGTACTGAAGAAGTGTCCGGATTGTGCCGCAACAAAGAAATCACGCTGACCGTGTTCTGCCCGCCGTTCTCAGCCCGGGTGCATGCCGAAACGCTGAGACGGGCGCTGATCAATCTGCTCGACAACGCGATCCGCTACTGTCCGCCCGGTAAAACCGTCCAGCTGATGGGCGCGGTGACAGAAACAAACTGGATCCTGAAGGTCAGTGACGAAGGGCCGGGCTTCCAGGCAGAAAGTTTAAAGCACATCGGCGAACCGTTTTACCGCTATGAGTCCGCCCGCAGCAGCAACGGCCATGCGGGGTTAGGCTTATATACCGTGTCGCAGGCGATGCAGATCGAAGGCGGACGGATGATCCCCGGCAATGTCCCGGATGGCAGCGGCGCGCAGGTGATCCTGGAATTCCCGCTGTTATCCCTGGCGGATGATTCAAAATAGCTTCCGCCCCGGATCTAAAATATCCTATTGAAGATCAAAACTAATTTTTGATTCGCGGCTCTTTGAATTCTTCTTTCGGGGGCTGTTTTTCATTATCAGCAAGAAAAAAAAGTTACAGCTTTCTTTTCAAAGCTAAATGACTTTCCCCTTTTTAACGATTTTTCAGGACTCAGACTATCAGCTTTATTCAATTCTATCTCCATTGTCTTAGTCCAATCCGGCAGTTTTCCTCAGTTCTTTCGCGCAGGCTTTATAATAATGCCGTCCGTTTGCGCTTGTTTCCTCTTCCGCCAGTCGATCCAGCGCGGCGGCTTTGAGTCTCAGGATAGCGGCGTCCGGTTCTGCTTCATAACACAAATCGCACAGTTCCAGACACCATTGATCTTCGTGCTTCTCAAAAGCCATCCGGGCCGCAGCTTCAGTCCTATCCTTCCCGCCCATCAATTCCAGCATTTTCTGTGACCGGATGTGCGGTGCGAGCGGATGCAGATGCGTTGGATTTCCATCAAACCAGCCTAAATAGGCCGCATAGATTTCCCGGACCGCCCATTCCGCGCAGCCGTAATATTCCCCAAGATATGGCAGCTTGGAGAGTTCTTCAGGCAGCTGAATTTCCGCGGCCAGCTGATCGGCGCTTTTTCCTTCATTCATTCCTTCTAACGTTTTCATCAGAAGAAAATCGAGCGCATTTCTGAAATTGCCAACGGTTTCCCGGATTCGTTCCCTTCCACAAACCGCAGCCGTATGGCCCGGCAGAAGGATCTGGGCCGGATAGGAAAGGATGACGTCCAGACTGTCAATCCAGGAGGCCAGATCGCGGTATTGTCCGCCCCGGATCGCATACAAATTCGGAAAACAGCCAAAGTAGTTATCACCGCAGCAAAGCACTGCTTTTGCGGCAGCCAGACGAGCATCTGATCCTCAGCCTCACCCGGGACCCGCACTAACTCCAGTTCGATCCCATCGATCGTGCGGGTTACACAGTCTTGATCATAAACCGTTGTCGGTGAAACAAAACTACGATGCTCTCCGTAATTTATTCCTTCACGCGGACCAATCCCCTGCGAAAGTGCTTCTTCGTCGCTCAGCGTATAGCCAAATTGCCGTGCTCCCCGCTTTGTTTGTATTTCCTGCAGCGCTTCTGTTCTTTTTAATTCCTGATTTTTCGGTTTAAACGCGATGATTTCCGAGACTTCCTCCTGAAAGGCTCCGGCTCCGCCCCGGTGGTCAGGATGTCCATGCGTATAGAGAAGAGTCCTGACCGGCTTCCCCGTCGTCTTTGAATCCAGAATTTTAAACAATCTCCCCGCTCCCGGCTATCCAGCGTATCGATCAAAATCACACTGGTCTGTCCTTCAATAAAAATCGCATTGCTGTGGCCATAGCCTAAAACGAACCACACGCCCGAAGTCACTTCCATTACTGTTTTTTTATAACTTCTTTCCGTAAATTCCCGCAGTTTTTGACATCCATTATGGCTCAGCATCTTTCTGCTCCCTCCGTTCATTCAAGTCTGTTCTACCGCATTACAATCTTGTTCAGAATCCGCTCTGCCTTGTTTCGTGAAGCCGGAAATTTCTTAACTGTTTATCTTGAATTGTCCGCTTGTCGTTGCAGCACAGATTTCAAAAGACTTCATCCAACCTCAAACCTTGAATTCAAAGCTGAAGCCGAAGCCCTTGACCTCATGCGTATCGTTGGCGATCACAAACGCCTCCTTATCGATCGCCGTCACCATTTCCATCAGCGCCGGATATTGATTCTTGGTGATGACGACCAGAACAATCTTCCGTTTTTCATGCGTATAACCGCCCTGTGCTTCGATCAGCGTCGTCCCGCGTTCCAGTTCGGAATGAATTCGTTCAATGATCTGTTCGTATTGATCGGAAATAATCTGAATCGCCTTGGCCTGCTGACCACCGAACATCAGCACCTTGTCGATCGCGACCGAGGACGCCCACACGGAAACAAAACCGATCAGCACCGCTTCCAAGCCATAGGTAAACGCCCCCAGCAGCACGGTCAGCGCATCGGTGATCAGCACCAGCTTGGCGATTTCGATATGCGTCAGCTGATGAACGATCAACGGCGGAATATCCATGCCGCCGGTACTCGCTCCGGTTCTTAACGCCATTCCGACACCCATGCCGCCTAAAAGTCCGCCGTACAGAGAAGCCAGGATCGGATCGAGATCCAGCACCGGCACCCGGCCGCTGAAAAAGGTCAGAAATACCGGATAGATCAGCGAGCTTAATATTGTCTTCATCGCAAATTCTTTCCCCAGGAAACAGGCGCCGAGGATAAACAAGCCAACCACTAACAAATTGACCATCAGCGTGACCGGCAGCGGAATCAACGGCTGCAGCGATACCGCGATGCCCGCGACGCCACCGGATAAAATATCATAGGGCAGAATGAACATACTGACAGCCAGCGCCAGCACCGCGTTCCCTGCGACAACCCAAACGATATCCTTCCCTTTTTGCTTCAACGTTCTCATAAGCAACCTCCTCGTTCTCAATTCATCCCTCTTATTATAAGCTGTCTGAGATCAGAAAAAAAAAAGGAAAACCCGCAGATTTCTCCGCCGGTTTTCAAGAATATCAGATTTTAAACGATTACGCCTTGTTAGCGGAACCAAACTGGTTCATCATTTCGATGACCTTCTTGGTGATCGCATCAGCGCCTGGTTTCAGCAGTTTGCGCGGATCATAGCCCTTGCCGGCCAGATCTTTGCCTTCTTCAATGTATTTCCGGGTTGCGGCCGCAAAGACCAGCTGCAGTTCGGTATTGACATTGATCTTGGAAACGCCCAGGGAGATTGCCTTAGCTACCTGATCCGCCGGGATACCGCTGCCGCCGTGCAGAACTAACGGTTTACCGTTGGTCGAAGCCTGATTTCAGCCAGACGATCAAAGTTCAGGCCTTTCCAGTCTGCCGGATACTTGCCGTGGATGTTGCCGATGCCGGCTGCCAGGAAATCAACGCCCAGCGCCGCGATGTTCGCGCATTCCTGCGGATCCGCTAATTCGCCCATGCTGGCAACGCCGTCTTCTTCACCGCCGATGCCGCCGACTTCACATTCAACGGAAATGCCCTTCGAATGAGCCAGTTCCAGAATTTCTTTCGACTTCGCGACATTTTCCTCGAAATCATAATGCGAACCGTCAAACATGACAGAAGTGAATCCCGCTTCAATGCAGGCCTTGGCTCCTTCAAAAGAGCCATGATCCAGATGCAGCGCAACAGGTACGGTGATGCCCATCGAGTCATGGATTTCTCTAACCATGGCAACGACATTCTTAAATCCAGCCATATACTTGCCTGCGCCTTCCGAAACACCTAACATGACTGGTGACTTGGCTTCTTCAGCTGCGGCCAGGATGGATTTAATCCATTCCATGTTATTGATGTTGAATGCGCCTACTGCATAATGACCTTCATGAGCTTTTTCGATCATTTCTTTTGCGGAAACTAATGCCATAAATGTATCCTCCTATTTTCTACGCCCTTATTCTACTCCATTTTTCATAATTTGAGAAGTCCGCAACCGTGCTTTTATGGTTAAAAAGCAGACATCCCGAACAATCGTCAGATTTCGGTTGAAATGCGGATATGCCGCCTCGCGAAAAAATTCTAAGAAAGTACAAAATGAAACCTTACTAAGATAAACGCCATGAAAAAATCAAGTTACTTTCAAAAAAAGTGATATTTCTACCCATTTTTGGTTAACTTATGGAGAAATATTGCCTTTTTTGTGTATAATAATATCGTTAGGGTGTAATATAAAGAGGGTTTATATATAAGGATTGCTTATTTCATGTTACCACCCGATTTAGTGAATTTTTTACTCAATTTCACTAAAAAATGATTGTCATAAAAGAAATTGTTGGATATAATTCCAACCGGAGGAATAGTATGAATAAAAGTTCAGAAATTTACGACATCGCTTGGGATCTCGCTTCGATCGTAGACAACCTGGATGATTCCGTCCTTAATGTTATTCGCAAAGGGACGCAGGGTACAGATCCGAATGCTTCCGCGTCGCTGGAGCTGGCCTGCCTAACGCTGAATAAGAACATCGAACAGTTGAAGAGTCTGGTTGCATCCCTGGAAGAAATTACTTACAGTCTGGAAGAAGAACTGGATAAAGAGGACCGAACGAAAAAGAGAACTCCTCAGCACCGGCAAATTTATCGTAAAGTAAAAAGAACTGTCAGAGTCACCGGCTCTGCGACAGTTCTTTTTATTTTACTCATACCCGTGTTTCCCAGCACTCCCATAAAAACAAGTCTAATTGTGAAACACTCCGAAAAGCTGATAAACTTGAGGACAAGCCAGCTGCTCAGTTGACTTGTTTAGATTGCGTCTTCCATTTTATTAAAATTGAGGGACAGTCCGGCGTTTAATCCGTAGAAGGACTTGTCAACAGTGCGGAATTTCATTATAGTTATAGCCAAGTTAACAGGAGGATTCCATGATGCTATCACCGCAGAAAATTATGATCATCCGACAGCTGGACCGCGATTTGGCGCTGGCCGGCGACCGGCTGCACAGCCGCCAGATTTACCAACGCTCGCTTTGGATTCCGGACGAAGAACACCGTCAGACTCTGGCCACGACGTTGGACCAGCTCCGGCGCCGTGTCGATCGGCTGACAGACGACAATGAAGTTTCTCACTTTTTCATTCACCACTTTCATGATGTTCTTGATTTTCTGACCTGGGAAGCGGAAGATTTCTGGACGCATCCGCAGGTTCAGCTGGGGAAATTCAGCACACTTTAAAACAACTGTGGTCCTCAGATCAGCGCCGCCGCGATCTGCGCCTTGCGATTCTTAGCGATCAATGGGCTGCACTGCCGGCTTGCCTGCAAGCCCTGGAACGCCGGTTTCCGGAATTGGATGAAATGGATTTGCCAGCCCTCTTATCCCGCAGCCAGGCACTCCAGCGCCAGGCTGAACAGATCATCCCTCAGCTGGACGCCCAGGCAACGGAACTCAAGCTCCGCCTGAATGAAGGCGTTCAGGCGCTGTCCCGCTGGATTGAACTGCTGCGCGAAGCCGGAGTGCATGAAGATCAGGAAATCAAAAGCGAAGATCAACGGCTGAACACCGATCCGGAAAGCTATCGGCGCACACTGGCGATGAAGCTGGGCGTGAAGCTGGACGATCTGCTTTCCTGGTATCAGGAGGAAATCGAAGCCACGCGCGCCAACGTCTTCGCGATTGCCAATCGGTTAAGCGAAACGCCGGTGACCACGATGACTCAGGTCCGGGCGCTGCTGGATGAAAAAGCCGGAGCTTGCGAAAGCGCCGAGGAAATGTTCCGCCGCGGCCATGAATATTTAGCTCGTGTCAAAGCGGTCAGTAAGCAGAAGCTATGGCATCCGATCGACGAGCTGTGCGATTTAACCGGCGTTCCGGAAGAACTGCGGAATCCTTCCCCTGGGGCGGCTATATGGACGGCTGTCCGTACGAGCGTCCGCTGCACGGCCGGATGTTCTTAAATGAAACCAACTACACCGCCGTCAGCGACGGCTGGATTAAGGTCAATACGATTCATGAAGCCTATTTCGGCCATCACATCCAGTTCTTGCGGGTAAACAGTGATCCGCTGCCGGAAACAATGCGCCGGGGTCCGAAGGCTGACCCGCTGATCGAAGGCACCGCTCACCGCAGCGAGCATGTTTATGAATCGATCTTTGCGGAAGACCCTTATTTTCCCTTGTTCACGGCTTACCGCCGGCATCATACATCCGTGCGAATCCAGGCGGATTTAATGCTGCGGTGGGAAAACCGCACGATCGGCGAAGTGGTTGACTTATACCAGCGGGAACTGGGTTTTGATGCGAAAACCGCGCGCGGCCAGGTTCTGGCTCAGGAAGAAATGTTCGGTTATTTCACCTGTTACTGCTATGGTTTGAAGAAGATCGAGCAGCTGGAGAAAGAGCTTGGCTTACCGGCGGACGAGATGACCCGGCGCTTATTTGAGGCGGGACAGATCAGCATGGAAAGCCTGCGGATTCTGCTGAACTGCAGCGATGAAGCCCGCTGGTCTATTCTGCATGATTATCCAAGCTTATATCGTTTCGCTTAGATGGCAGATAAGACAATGAGCGATGAAAAGACACTAATCCGGGCCTTATTCTTTGATCTGGACGGAACGTTGTTAACCTCCGAGAAAACCTTGGCACCTTCCACGAAGGAAGCGCTGCGCGCTTGCCGGAAGAAAAAGGCATTTCGTTATTTATTGCCACGGCCCGGACTCCGCTGCTGGAAACGATGCTCGGCTGGACGGAAGCGGAGCTGAACTTCTTCGACGGAGGAATCTACTGCAACGGTGCCTGCGAAAAGCTGCATGGGCAGACGCGATACGCTTTTTGCCCGCAGCGGTGGTCGCTGGCTGTGTCAAAGCCGTTGAAAGCTTTCCCGGGCTGCACCTGGCGCTGCAGTTGAAGGATGAACTCCATGCCTTCAATTGTCCGTTGGCCGACTTTGCTTATCCGTTATGGGGCATTGATCCCCAACTCAGCATTCCGCTGAATCCAAACGTCTTCAATCAAACGGTAAAAATTCTGATTTACTTTTGAAAATCTTGTCGATTCCGTCACGGATCTTCCTTCATCGCTGGTTAACCTCTGCCAAACAATTTGCATGGATCAGGCAAACGTCTATCTGACTGATCAAGGCAAGGTGCTGCAAATCACAAATAACCAGACAAACAAATTCAAAAGCATTGACCACTTACGCCGTCAGTTGAATCTGAAGCCGGAAGAAATCGTGGTGTTCGGCGATGACTGGAACGATCTGGAAATGTTGACAGGATTCCCCAACGGCGTCGTCATGGAAATGCCGATCGGGAATTGCGCTGTCAGATTCTTTACCAAACACAAAGCAACGATAAAGATGGGATCGCCTATGCATTGCACACACTCTTGGGGCTGATCTGATCCTGAATTTATACGAAGTCCTCGAAAAATTAAGTATCCTCAGTGGGGTATGCCCGCTGATCAGAACTGAAAAATGATTTGATTAAAAGTCGTCTGAATTCAGAATGAACTCAAGATTGAAAGGTTAAACAGAATCCTGTTTCTTTTCTCCTGTTCCCCATTGAATCGATACTGAAAGATTGAAAAACAGGAAAATAACGATATGCCCTTGAAATAACTCAAGAATGGCATATACTATAAGCGTAGGGACGCTTGAAAAAGCGATACCCGTCAGACACTATCTCTTATTTGAGAAGTGGTGGACAGATAAGTGCCGGTTTGCTTGGGAATGCGCTGCGGCACTTTTTCTTTCGAGTTCTATAATTTTAAGATGCAGTCCAGGCTGGTTGTCAGAAGCTGGGCAACCGCCAGAATGTCCCTTATCGTTAAAAAGACAAAAGTCCCATGAAAAATTTCATAGAAAGCCCCTCCTTTCCAGAGCTGAAAAACAAGCTCGAAAAACAAATGAATCAAAAGAATGATCCATCCAGGACGGGCAACCGCCTTATCAAAGACCCTACATCTTTAATATTGCGCAAAATTCAAAAAAAAGCCTCCTGAGAAAATGGAAAAAGTAAAATTACTTTTTGAAGTTTACTAAAACTTGACAGAATAAATCCATTATTGACAAGAGGATGACACTCAAAAATATTTTTTTATTTGTTTGACATTGGGCTAAAACCTGTTATACTGAAGAAGTAATATTAAGCAATAGCTATGATCGCGTAACGGGATTGTAATTATCACTCAATGTACAAAAATCCCTGAAGTTATGCGATTTTTATACCTTGAGTAGCTTCTTATTCCCACTAAAGGAGGTACTTAAAATGAGTACAGGAAAAGTAAAATGGTTTAACGGCGACAAGGGCTACGGATTCATCACGGATGATCAGGGCCAGGGCGATATCTTCGTTCATTTCTCAGGCATCAACGGTAATGGCTATAAGTCATTAGAAGAAGGCCAGAAGGTTTCCTTCGAAGTTGAAAATGATGCTCGCAGCAATAAGTCCCGCGCTGTTAACGTCACAGTTCTCTAAAAAACTGAAAAACCCGAAAGGGTTTTTTTCTATGTTCTCACTGACAGTTTCGTCAGTTTTCCAGTCCTGCCTGCCCCTCAGATCGTCCTGTTTTGAACGCTTCACAGAACCTTCCTATTTTACCATTTCTTCAATGGCATTCTCGATCTCTTTCTGATATAATATCCGTTTTCAACACTTGAAATGCATAACAAAGTCGGAATCCCTTGAGAAATAAAGGAATTCCGACTTTTTCTATGGCAAAAAATGTTGTATATTTTTTCCTAACTTAAAAATTTTTTATCATTCCATTTAAGTCCTTTGGCCTATAGTGGCGTCTGTCTAATGGCATCCTAGTCAGTTGTGTCAAGGCATCCAGGGTTTTGCTGCCTTTATAGAGCGCCATGAAGTCAATATCATGGATGTTGGTGACGGTCATATTCTTTAGTGTGGTCACCAGATTCGCTGGCGTGACATGTGTTTTCTGGTCATCAAGTTGGGCTTCTAAAAGTCTGTATACAAGCAGTGCGGTATAACATATCAAGAAGTGTGCTCTGATCCGTTCTGCCAGTCTATGGTTCACGGACGTCCGTCAAAGTTCGTTTTTATGATCCTGAAACAGTCTTCAATCTGATACCTTTTCTGTGACACTGCGAGGATGTCTTTTGCGGGGTCCGCAAGATTGGTGGCAATCGCATAGTAACCGTCATATTTTTCTTCTTCCGCAATTTTACTTTCATCCAGAGTGTATTCCACGATTACTTTTTCGCCAGATTTTGTTTTCGATACGCGTTTCATAAAACGCTTTACATCGTTCGGACCTTTTTGATTTCCTCCGGATCCTTCAGAGCCAGTAGTTTCTTTGCGCGTTCTATCTGACGATTCCTAACAGTCCTTTGATATTCCATCATTTTTCTGGAAAAGTGATGATAATGCGTTGCTTTAAGACTCCTTTTGCCTTTCTCTGTACCGTCCGTCCGTTTTTCAGAACTACATCTTCGTAGAGTCCCAGATCGAGCACCTTGTCAGCGGAAACGACTTTATATGCGGAGTCATTATAGAGGGCAAGATTATCAGGATGATGCCGGTCAAAATTTTTCATTTCTTCAATAGTGATGGGCGTATCATCTGAAAGAAGTTTGTAATCATAGTCATTGAAAACGGCTTTCTTCAGTGTGTCACTCAGTTTCTTGATGGATTGAGTGACGATAAACGCTCTGCCACCCATACTATTGAACTTTCTGATGTTATAGGAGCCAAGTCCTGCATCGGCACAATAGATAAATTTTGAATCCGGAATTATTTTTAATACTTCTTCTTCCAGAGGAACTGCGGTCAGCTGTTCACTGACGTTTCCGGGATGCAGGCACATGGTGATGGGGATTCTCTGCTGTCCATGAATAATCCCATTTCTACTATAGGGTTGGGTCGATTTTCTTTGCTGACACCGTATTGGCGCAATCCGGTTAGGATCTCTCCCGTGACCTCGTCCACAATCTCATCATCCGCCTGCTCACATTCAAAGTAGAAGTTTGTGCAGTCATAATAAAGAACGGAGGAATCCCTTTTTACGATCGTGTCGCTCTGTTTTGTAGAGCCATGCGAGATAATCATCGTAATGTTCTTCCAAAAGATCCATAAACCGCAGGATATGCTGATAACTAAAGTCCGGCTTTTTCATAATAGGAATCCAGCTTGTCGAGCATCGCATATTTAGAAAGCGGATCCATGATCCTCGAATAAACAAGGAAACGGTGAATGGTGTAACAGTCAAAGGTCATCTTTCTTCCGGCGGGCTTTTCCTTGAAGAAATCCTTGAGCTGAAGTCCACTCATCAAATACTGCAGGAAAAAGTACCCAACGTTCAATTCTGTAGATGCGGAAGCCTCATCATCGGTTTGTTCTACTCGCTCATTATAATTCGTTGAAAAGGTGTATTCTACTTTGCCGACACGGTATTCCTCATTCATTTTTCCGAATTTCTTCCTTCACATAGGAAAGCGGGTCATCGGTTATTTTCAGCAGTTCGGGAGTGTTTCCCGAAACGTTTGACATTTTTGGTTGTGACCTTTTTTGCCATTTCGGATTCCGACTTGAGCATAGTAGATAGGATCTTTACTCGTTTTGTTATAAAAAAGTTTCATTACGTCACCGCCAAATCAGATATAAGCCACCATAATTATACAACATATACAACGTAAATGAAAGAGGAATTTGACAAAAAACACCGCATTTCTGCGGTATTTAGAACTTTTTATTCAGTTGCAAGTGTTGAAAACCCGTCCAGTCCTGCCTGCCCCTCAGATCGTCCTGTTTTGAACGCTTCACAGAACCTTCCTATTTTACCATTTCTTCAATGGCATTCTCGATCTCTTTCTGATATAATATGAAATTGAGTTTTTAAGGGGTATAGACTATGAAAAGACTGGCTTTCGACAACGAAAATACGTGCAGATGCAGTCTGCCAAAATCAAAGAACGGATCAAACAGTTTGACAACAAGCTTTATCTGGAGTTCGGCGGCAAGCTTTTTGACGACTATCATGCCTCCCGCGTTCTCCGGGATTCCAGCCGGACAGTAAAATTAAAATGTTAATGGAACTGCGGGATTCCGTTGAAATCGTCATCGTCATCAACGCGACCGATATTGAAAAGAATAAAGTCCGCAGCGACTTGGGCATCACCTACGATCTGGATGTTCTGCGTCTGATCGACGCTTTCCCGCAGCATCGACCTGTATGTCGGCAGTGTCGTCATCGCACAGTATGCCGGACAGATCACCGCGGATCAGTTTAAGAAAAAGCTGGAAAATCTGGGCATCAACGTCGTTCTGCATTATCCGATTCCCGGTTATCCAAGCAACGTGTCCTACATTGTTTCCGATGAAGGATATGGCAAAAACGAATACATCGAAACCACCCGCGAACTGATCGTCGTCACTGCCCCAGGGCCGGGCAGCGGCAAGATGGCAACCTGTCTGTCGCAGCTGCATCATGATTACAAGCGCGGCATCAAAGCGGGCTACGCTAAATTTGAAACCTTCCCGATCTGGAACCTGTCGTTAAATCATCCGGTCAATCTGGCCTATGAAGCGGCGACGGCGGATCTCAACGATGTCAACATGATCGACCCGTTCCACCTTGAAGCCTATGGCGAAACGGCGGTGAACTACAACCGCGATGTGGAGGTATTCCCAGTCTTGAATACTTTATTTGAAAAGATTGCGGGCGTATCCCCGTACAAATCGCCGACGGACATGGGCGTCAATATGGTCGGCAACTGCATCATCGACGATGAAGCGGCGTGCCGGGCCAGCGAGGATGAAATTCTGCGCCGGTATTATCAGGCGCTGTGCGATTACCGCCGTGATATGGCGACCGAGGAATCCGTTCAGAAAATCGAACTGATCATGAATCAGGCCGGAATTGTGAAGGAAGACCGCAAGGTTGTCACCGCCGCCTTAAACAAAGCGGCGGAAACCGAAGCACCCGCCGTCGCCATTGAATTAAACGACGGTCGGATCATCACCGGGAAAACCTCCGATCTGTTAGGCGCTTCCAGCGCCGCGCTGTTAAACGCGTTAAAGGAAATCGGCGGCATCAACGACAACATCCCGCTGATCTCCCCCAATGTCATCGAACCGATCCAGAAGCTGAAGGTCCAGCATCTCGGCAATCATAACCCAAGATTACATACCGATGAAATCCTGATTGCCCTGGCGATTGCCGCGACGAACAATCCGGTATCCCATCTGGCGATGCAGCAGCTGAAAAAGCTGAAAGACTGCGAAGTTCATTCCACTGTGCTGCTTTCGGAAGTGGATTCGTCGACATTCAAAAAGCTGGGCATGAATCTGACGTGCGAGCCGGTCTACCAGAAGAAAAGATTGTATCACCGGTGAGCGTCGTAAGCATAAATCTGATCTGATTAAGGAGATTCCGATCTCCTTTTTTTATTGTTCTTTCTTATCACCGTTCAAGGTTCAACGTCAAAGCTGATTCGCTTTCTGAGGAGAAAAAAAGCATTGTATTTCATCGTCATGGCTTTTTAGCTTATCGAAAAGTAAAGCAATTCTCTACTTACAATAGAAAAGCATCATTTCGGGAAATAAAGAAATGACGCAAAAATTTGCTTATTTAACCTAAAATCAGTGGTATTGCTTCAAGAATATTGACACGACCGGTTTGCCGGAAGTGACAAGAAGCCTGCGGCTTTGATGACCGCGATCAATCAGAATACAGTCCCAGCCCAGCGCTTCCGCAACCTCCGCATCATGCAGGGAATCCCCGATCATGATCATTTCCCGGTCCGGCTGCGGATTTTTCCTCAGCCACGCCTGCGCGGCGCTCAGCTTCTCCTTGGCATAGATATCGGATATTCCGATCAGATCGCTGAACCATTCCGTACAGCCGCATTGTTCTGTCTGCATGCGCAGATGATCCTGCCGGGAAGTGGACAGAATCAGCGACGGCACACCCTGTTCCCGCAGCTGCTTGATCCCCGGCTCAGCGTCCGCGAACAGCCCGCAGCGCACTGCCCGTTCATGATACCCGCGCATATATTCCTCCGATAACGCCTCAAAGCTTTCCCGTTCCAGGTCAAAGCCGACCCGGCGGTAATAATCGATCACCGGAAACGTGAACACATTCTGGTATTGATCCACGCTTTCTAACGCCGGGAGATTCCTTTGACGAAGCATCGCGTTGACCGTTTCAATACAGACTTCCACATCATCCAATAATGTTCCATTCCAATCCCAGACTACTGTTTTCATTGGCTTCACCTTTCCTTCATCATGACTTAAGCTCACTATTCTTTGATCCTCTGATTCACTGGGTCAGACTTGGCTTTCCCCAAACGAAAGGCAGACTGCGCTGCCCTTTCTCCATCAGAAGCTTTCTTCGTTTGTTTCTTCAAACGGAACTTTTTCCACTTCCGCCTCTTCCTCGAAGCTGTCCAGTTCGTCCAGCTCGTCGTTATTGTCGTCCTCGAGAACGATCGCACTGGTATCAAAGTGCGTTTCGTTATACGTATGCCGCGACCGCAGATCCCATTTGTTGTTGCCCAGGGAAGTAAAGCGGTTGTCCAGCATCATCGATGTGTAGAACGAGGCAATTTTCCGTTCCGCTACATTTTCGGAATAACCCATGATTTGAGAAACCTCATCCCACAGCTTGTTGAAGGTGACGCTGTTTTTCTTTTGCTTAACAGTTGATAAGCAACATCAGTCATTGAACGATTTGACACTTTGAAACAGTCCTTTCTTACATTTTTCAGGGGCGCTGACGCCAATCAGCGTCAGTGCGTTGCGCAGGGTCATTTCAGAAGCCTTCACCAACGCCAGACGTTGAGCGCTTAATTCCAGATTCGTCCGGTCCAGGACTTTGCAGTCCGCATAGAACGTGTGGAACAACTGCGCCAAACGGGTGATATAATTGCACATCTTGTGCGGCTGGCGGGTTTTGGCGGCATCGGCGACCGTAGAAGCAAATTCATTGATATGCTTAAGCAGATCCAGTTCTTTTCGTGCGTGATCAGTTCGTAATGATCCGCAAGCGGGATATCCGCTCCCGAGCGCAGAATCGAACACATCCGTGCGTGAGCGTACTGAGCGTAGTAGACCGGGTTTTCGTTAGTCTGCTTCTTCGCCATGTCGATATCGAAATCCATGTGTGTATCCGCAGCGCGGGAAACGAAGAAGTACCGGACGGCATCGACGCCCGCTTCCTCCACCAGATCTTTTAAGGCAACGGCCTTGCCGGTCCGTTTGGACATCTTAAATTCTTCGCCGTCTTTCACCATCCGGGCCATCTGGATAATGTCCACTTCCAGATCGTCTTTATTTTGCCCAGCGACTGCACCGCCGCCTTCAGCCGGGCAATGTAGCCATGATGATCGGCACCGAAGAAATCGATCAGCTTATCATAGCCACGGTCAAACTTGTCGACATGGTACGCGATATCCGGCGTCAGATACGTATAGCTGCCGTCGCTCTTGACGAGCACGCGGTCCTTATCATCGCCGAAATCGGTTGTGCGCAGCCACAGGGCGCCTTCGCTTTCATACGTCATGCCCTGAGCTTTCAGCGTGTTCAGCGCTTTGTCCACCATGCCGCGGTCATAAATACTCTGTTCACTGGTCCAGACATCAAACTCAACGCCGAAGGCCGCCAGATCGGCTTTCAGCTTCGCCAGCTCGGCCTGCAGTCCCTGTTGGCGGAAAAAGGAATAAGTTTCTGCTTTATCCTTATGCGCCAGGTCTTCGCCATATTCCTGTTTGAGGTCCTGCGCGATTTTAATCAGGTCCGGACCGTGGTAGCCGTCTTCCGGCACCTCCGCCTCCACGCCGCACGCCTGCAGGTAACGCGCCTGCAGCGACAGCGCCATGTTGCGGATCTGATTGCCTGCGTCATTCACATAGTATTCGCGCGTCACGTCGTAGCCCGCAAATTTCATCAGCCGCGTGACGGAATCGCCCATCGCCGCTCCCCGGGCATGGCCCGGATGCAGATCCCCGGTCGGATTCGCCGAAACATATTCGACGTCGACCTTCAGTCCCTGGCCTGCGTCGGAACGTCCGTAGTTTTCATTTTCCTGCAGCACGACGCCGATCACCGACGCCAGACTCGCGCTTTCCATAAAGAAATTGATAAAGCCCGGACCCGCGATTTCACATTTAGCGACTGAGCCTTGCTTCAGATCCAGATGATCGATCAGCTGCTGCGCGATCATCCGCGGATTCTGCCGCAGCTGCTTTGTCAGCCGCATCGCCGCATTCGTCGAGTAATCGCCGTGGATCTTTTCCTTTGGAATTTCAATGACGACGTCGCCGCTTTCCCAATCCAGGTCAAAAGCCTGTTTCACCGCGTTTATGATGCAGGTTTTGAGGTTTGTTTCAATTTGATTCACGCTTCTGCCTCCTTAAAAACCATTCGATCTGGAAGCGGTCGGACGGCTGTCCCGGCTCGCCGATTTCATACGCGACGCGCCAACAGTCCTCCGTTTGTTCCAGAAGAGTCGTAAGATTGCCGATTTCAAAAACACCGAACTCCGTTTGAATGCGGGAGACGGATCGTTGATGAAGCACCAGGAACATCGTGGTTACCGCTTCACCTTGACGTTGGATCGTTATGCTTTGACTTTGTATTTCAACCCGGACCGGACACCGGTCAGGCCCGGTCTCGGTATAAAAAGCTGATTCCGCCGGCGACCTCGCATGCGCATTCGCACAGGCATTCGGTCTGCCCGGTATTCAGATCGGTTCGTACAACGCGAACTTGTTTTGGTTTTGAAATCATGTTTCTTTTTCCTTTATTCCCTATGATTATAACGGTTGTTGAATAGTTGTCAATAGTCAATTTCAATAAGTTTAAAATTCTTTCTACGGGCCACAATAAACCTACGAGGTGATGGACGATGAAAAAACTGATCACGGCCGGATGCGTCCTGACATTGTGCGGATTACTGGCGCTTTTGGGCTTCTACGGCTACGCTTATTTGTCGTATGTCCCGCTGCTGGGACAGGACAGCCGGATCCGTCTTTATAATAACCAGGGCGGTTTAATTTATGAATCGACCTATCAGAAAAACAGTGAATGGATAAATTTGGAGGAGGTTCCGCAGACGATGATCGACGCGGTGATCTCGATTGAGGACCGGCATTTTTATCAACATTATGGATTAGATCCGATCCGGATTGCCAAAGCGGTGCTGGTCAACGCTGAAAACGGTGATATCGTGGAAGGTGGTTCGACGATCACCCAGCAACTGGCGCGCAACCTGTTTCTGACGCTCGATCAGACCTGGTCGCGAAAGTTTCAGGAAGCAGTGTACGCCGCGAAGCTGGAAATGCATTTCTCAAGGATCAGATTCTCGAAACCTATCTGAACACCATCTATTACGGCCACGGCGCCTACGGCATCAGAAGGCTGCCGCGTTTTTCTTCGGCAAGGAGCTGGACGACTGCACCTTAGGCGAAATGGCGATGCTGGCGGGAATTCCCAACGGTCCCTCTTTATTCTCCCCTTTTATTTCGATGGACAACGCCCGTTCGACAGGCCGTCGTCTTGCAGGCGATGGTCGACAACGAGAAGCTTTCCCAGAGGGAAGCCGACAGCGCAAAAGCGCAGCCGGTGCTGCTGGCGGACTTTTCCACCCAGAAAATCATGGGCTCCAGCGGGTATTATAAGGACGCCGTGCTGGCGCAGCTGAAAGAGATGGGCTTCCTCGATCAGGAAACGCTGGAAAAGGGGCTGAACGTCTATACCTATCTGGATCCGGAAATGCAGACGATTTTGCAGGATGCCGTCGACGATCACATACCGGATACCGATCAACAAATCGCCGGATTAATCCTGGAGCCGTTTACCTTCAACGTCCTGGCGATGGTCGGCGGACGGGATTACACGACCTCCCAATACAACCGCGCGCTGTATTCCACCCGTCAGGTCGGCTCGACGATCAAGCCGCTGCTTTACTACATCGCTCTGCAGCAGGGGTTATCCCCCTCTTCGACCTTTCTTTCCACCGCGACCCAGTTTCAGATCTCCCAAAGCGTTTTTTATGCCCCGACCAATTACCGCAACGTCTATCCGGAAAAGGAAATCTCAATGATCAACGCGATCGGCGTATCCGATAATATCTATGCCGTGAAAACGCATTTGTTTCTGGGCATGGATCTGTTGGCGGACGGTCTGGCCGCCTTCGGCATCGAATCCGAGGAAGCCACGGCCGCGATGGCTTTGGGCGCGACGCATTTTCCGCTGATCGATCTGGCGAAGATTTACAACACGTTCGCCTCGGAGGGGCTGATGGATGAGCCGTCGATGATCCGGTTAGTGACCGATAACGCCGGCAACATCCTCTATCAACGCCAGGAAAATCCAAAACAGCTGCTGCACCGCGATGAAACGCTGATGCTTTCCCAGCTGCTGCGGGCGCCGTTCGATATCAAAAATCTGCAGGTGATGACGCCTTCCCTGTTAGGCTACGAGCCCTATACAACGACGGCCGCAAAGTCCGGATCCAGCGACTGGGACAGCCTGATCGCCGGGTATAATCCGCAGATGACCGTCGTGCTGTGGAGCGGGTATGATGAAAATGAAAAACTGGAAACCAACGAGGAACGGCGGGTGCCGAAACAGATCTGGAAGCAGATCTTCAACACTGTCTATCCTCAGGATTCCCCCGGTCCCTGGTACACGCTCAGCCCCCAGCTGGAGGAACGGCGCGTGGATCCGATCAGCGGTCAGCCCAATCCGGCCGGTTCGCTCTACTGGTTTCGTCACACGGATCCATAAGTTTAATGCAAAGCTTTTCCAGACCCTTGGTCAGCTCGCCCTGTAAAAGCCAGACAACAGAAAGAAAAAGAAAGACCGAAAGGCGAGGGAGCGAACCTTCCGGTTTCATTTCACATAGACTGGGGCAGGAGGTACAGCGATGATCCGAGGACTATGTACCGCGCTGGCCGGAGCGCTGACGCTTTTCGCTCTGTTGGCAGCCGGCTTATGGCCGCCGCTGCTGTGGGCAAATGCCAGCGCCGGCCTGGCCTGTATGACGTGCCAGATGGCGCTGCTTGTTTTTTGATGAGTAAACATGAATAACCGGCGGCGCCAGCGAACAACATCCACCGTAGGTTCCGGGCAAAGAGTGATGCCCATCGCCGCCAGCTGCCGGGCCAGCTGATCCCGCAGATATTCAGGATCCGCGGCCTGCGGCGAGGGAATCGGCATACTGATCCAGGCCTGAGCCTTCCGGCTGACAAACCGCAGACCGCCAGCATCGATCAGGGGCCGAGCTTCTTGGCCAGCTGGTCCCAATGATGAATTTGGGCGATCACTTCCCACGTCGTTCCACATCCAACAGCTTCGCCGTCATGACCTGTGCTTCCAGCCGATTCCGCTGAACCAGCGGGTCGATCTGACAGCGCAGCACACCTACTTTAATGTTTCCTTCTTCGAGTTCCCATTCGATCCGGCATGCGCCCTCCCTGCATCGGCCGGACTTTTTCTGTTTCAGACCGTTTTTCCTCCTCCAAGGTTAGCGCGTTTGCGGCGCTCTCCAGCTGACCGCTCCGGCAGCCCCATTGCCACATCAGACGGTTGGCGAAGCGCAGCACCCGCGGCATCACGGCGGGATCGCCGCTGGTTAAGCCGCCCAGAAACAGCTGTTTTCCTGCTTGCTGACAACGCCGGCGACGCATACCCCATGCGCTTCCACCTGGAAACACCGCCGGGAAGCGGCAGGAAAGGCAGGATCCAAAACCGCGGGTCCACCCGTCCATACGCTTCCGCCGCTGTCCGGTATTCTATTTCCGCCAACCATTTCCATCGCATTGCCCATTCCCCCTTTTTTCACGACTGTCAATTTAATTAGACATTTTATGACAGCGAAAAAACGAAAGAAAAAAGCCCGGTTTCAGAAAATTTCCGGATTTCCAGGGCTGTCAGGGAAAGTCTACTTTTGCGTTTGAGCTATATGCTTCAAAAACCGCGCTGATCAATAGCCGTATTATATCATTATTTCCAATCTTTGGGAGGCTCACTGGTAAGAATTTCCGCAAGTTTATTAACCTTATCGGTCCCTCTCCATTTCCGCGGGTAGTACATCCGCAGGTCATTCTTGGATTCTCCATGGACCAGGGCCGCCGCGATGACCGAGGCGTCGGATAGTTCCTGAATCATGCCGTCCTCCATCAAAACCCAGACCATCGAATTTTCATTTCCCTGATAAAGGTTGGTACGGGCGCTGCCGGACTTCGTCAACAGTCAGATAGTACGCCGGATCCCAGCCGTTTTCCACTAACCGCGCGCGCATCGCTTCGAGCTGATCGTGCTGATGGATTTCGCACGACTGGAACAGATCGCGATCCAGCAGCCGCCGTGCCAGATCCGCGGCGATCGGATCCGCGCTTTGCCGGAACAGCGTAAACCCGTAGTTGCAGGCGGGTTCATCCATCAGAAAATGATCCTCGACGCTGACGTCGCGTCCCTCCAGGAAAGCGTTGAAAATTGGAATTTGTTCCAAAATCGGACTGTGCTGATCCCGCAGCTGCTTTAACCGCGCAAACATCAGCGCCAGCATCGACTCAAAGCTGCGCGATACCGGATGAAAATAAACCTGCCAGTACATGTGATAGCGGGCCATAATGTAGTCCTCGACGGAATGCATGCCGCTTTCCTTGACGACCATTTATGATCGCGCACGCGGATGGTCCGCAGGATCCGTTCCAGATCAAATTCGCCGTATTTCGTCCCGGTGAAGTAAGCGTCCCGAAGCAGATAGTCCATCCGATCGGCATCCAGCTGCCCGCTGATCATCTGAACGAGAATTTTATTGGGATGGGTATGATCGATCACCGCCGCCACCTTTTCCGGCAGCGATGGACTGCAGCGGACTAACGCGCGATGGACTTCTGTCTCTTCAAGAATGATCCGGCGCGTCATTTCCTCATGCTTGGCGATGGTCACGGATTCAAACGCATGGGAGAACGGACCATGCCCCAAATCATGAAGCAGACCGGCGGCCATGACCGTAATCTTTTCTTCCTCGCTCAGTGTTTCCCGCAGATCGCGGATTTCCTCGACCATCCGCCGGGCGATCTCATAAACCCCTAAAGAATGCGCGAACCGGGAATGCTCCGCGGTATGATAGACTTGAAACGCCCCGCCCAGCTGCCGGATTCGTTTCAGCCGCTGAACCTCGCGGCTGTTGATACAATCCCAGATCACTTTCAGATCAACGTGAATATAGCCATGAATTGGATCGCGAAGTACTTTGACTTCGTTCAGTTTCTCAAACATTGTTTCCCACCTGGCCTTTCTGCTTTTATTTTAATGGTTTCGCGGGATAATTACAATTCACGAGCGGTCGAAGTTGACGGTTTGTTGTATAATGAAACCAAATCGAAGAAAACCGGGAAGACCGGATAAAAAAAGGAGGACTTTTCTATGACGACAATCGGATGGATTGGCACAGGCAATATGGCCTCGGCGATCATTCGCGGGATTACTCAGAAAACACAGGCTTACACGATGGCGGCCTATTCGCCCCATTTAGCGGAAAAGGCAGATTTCCCGGCCCAGAAGTACGACTCGGCGGCCGAAGTGGCAAAAGGTGAGCGACGTTTTATTTCTGGCGGTCAAACCGGTTAAAATGGCAGAAGTGCTCGCCGATATCAAACCCGCGCTGCGGCCGGAAACGCTCGTTGTGACGATCGCCGTTTCTTTAACGCTGGACTGGTATGCCCAGCGCTTAGGAGAAGACGTCCACCTGGTCCGTACCCTGCCCAACACCTGCGCCGCCGTCGGAGAAGGGTTTACCGCCTTAACCTTTAACGCTCAGGTCACAGAATCGGAAAAGCAGCTGGTGCTTTCCCTCTTGGCTATGACCGGGAAAACCGCGGTGATCGAGGAAGCGCAGATGAACGCGGTGTCCGCCCTGACCGGCAGCACCCCGGCTTTGATCTATATGATGATCGAAGCGATGGCTGACGCCGCCGTCAAACATGGAATTCCGCGCGTCCAGGCGTATGCGATGGCAGCCCAGGCCGTAAAAGGCGCCGGGGCGATGGTGAGCGAAACCGGACTGCATCCGGGGATCTTAAAGGATCAGGTTTGTTCGCCGGCTGGCAGTACGATCGTCGGCGTCGAAAAAAGCGGAAGCCTTGGGCTTACGTTCGGCCATGCTGGAAGCGGTCGACGCGATTATTGAAAAAACAAACCAGATTTCCGGCTGACCTTTGAGTTCACGGCTGTCCTGCTTCTTATTTTATTCGGCTTTATGATTTCAGAAATAAGCACTGAACATCTTTCTCAGTTCAGTGCTTCTTGTTTTTCCGCCATTTAATTAAGCTATCACCCCGTCTTTGCGAAGAAGATGGAGATCTCGGTTAAGCCGGGGATGACCAGAACATTTTCTCCAAATAAGATCGGACGAGATCCTTTTTTTCTTCATCGGAAGAAAATTGTTTTTCATCTCTGCGGCTGATTTTCATTTTTCCAAAGACATATAAACAATCGGATCGAAACTTAAAGTAGTAAAACAAAATGGCCGCATCATCATACGCTCCCTTCATGAGCGAAACGTGAACATCTGAGATTGTCATAAAATCTTCTTCGATGATGATTCCGTGGGTGATGTAAGGCGGCAGCTCACAGGAAGAAAAAAATACAGGCGCATTTCCAATCCCGCAATTTTGTTGCCTCCATTATAATCAAAGCTTTGCCCGACCTGTTTCCTTTTATCCCAGAAATTTTGTTTGTAATATAAGTTGTTGACCTCAAACCATCCTTCATTCAATGTTTCACGAAAAACAAATTCACCGTTTTTCCGTTAGGCGCCACATCTAATTCATGGCAATCAACACAAGCCTCGCTGCTTATTTGAGGGTATACGTTATGATACATTTCGACTAGCTTCAGCCCGATCATGACCGCAAGCGCCAAGCACAGATATTTTAATTTTCTTTTCATTGTTTTTATCCTGCTTCTAATCTGAGATCTAAATTTGTGATGATGATCATACGGCAAGGATTATGAGAATCTTTCCTGTGAAATCCTGTTTGTTTTTGTTTTGTTCAAAAGAATCGGAAGGGACTTTGCCCTTTAATTACTATGGATTGTTTCAGAAGATTCCGCAGAGAGTCTTCTTTCTCTACCGCTCCTTTTCAGTTTAGAAGTTTTATATAAGCCGCCCCTTCGTCAGCCGGGAAAGCAATAAAATTTATCCCCTTTTTTCGGTTAATTCTTATCCCCTATTTACAGACGTTAATCCAGGCTTGTGCCTGCGCGATTTCAAACAACCGGTCAGGCGTCAGCTCGATCGCGCTGTTGCCGCTGCCGCAGGCAGGAAACACCGTTTCAAACCGTTTGAGCGATTCATCCAAATAGACTGGAATTCCCGGATGAATGCCGAACGGACAGACGCCGCCGACCGGATGCCCGATCACCGGTTCCACTTCCTCATAGCTTAACATTTTCGCTTTGACATGAAAGAACGCTTTATACTTCGCGTTGTCAATTTTCTGATCACCGGCCGTCACGACCAATACTGGCTGTTCCTGCACCCAAAACGACAAGGTTTTCGCAATCCGCGCTTCTTCCGTGCCCAGGGCTTCCGCCGCTAACGCCACCGTTGCGCTGGAATGCTCCAGCTCAATAATCTGATCGGCGCAGCCCCAAGCTTTCAGATAGTCCCGGGCTTGTTCAATCGCCATAAAATCACTCCCAATCTGTTTTTAATCCTACCTCATTTTAAATAGTTGTCAATCTCTGTCAGTTTTCCACACTTATTTTATCTACTGGAAACACAAGCGTAAACGTGGTGCCCATGCCTACTGTACTTTCAACCTGAATCTCAATTTGATGCCGGACGGCGATCTCTTTTGCGATCGCCAGCCCCATTCCTGGGCTGCCGCGCTCAATCCCTTTCCCTGCCGATAAAAACGTTTAAAGATATGGGAAACCGCTTCCTGATCCATGCCTGCGCCTTCATCCTGAATCACAATTTCACCGCGATCAGTCTGATAATAATAAATAGATTTCCCAGATTCTGTATATTTGACCGCGTTGTCCAGAATCAACATCAGCAGCTTGCGGATCAACTCATAATCGCCCAGGATGACAAAATCATTCTCCGGCGGCTGCGTCACAAACTGAATTTTTTTTTCATGGCCATCCCGCGGGCACTCATCGCCGTATCCGACATCACCTCGGAAAGATGAACCGGCTCCTGTTTAATTTTAAATTCCTTGGTTTTCAAGGTCGAAATCATTAGTAAATCCTGAATCAGTTTCTGGAGGTACTGACTTTCAGCCAACATCTGTTGGTAATAGGCGGCGACGTCCTCCGGATCCTTGATCACCCCATCCGCCAGCGATTCCAGCGATCCGCGGATCACGGTCACCGGTGTTTTTAGCTCATGCGAGATATCTGCCAGGAAATTATCGTGCATTTTCGCTTCGTTTCTCTGGATTTCCTTACTTTTGCGCAATTCGATTGCCAACTGGTCCATCGAATAGGCCAGCTGACCGATTTCATCTTTTTGATGAATATTCGTCTGAATCGACAGGTTGCCGTGCGCCAGTTCGTTGGCAATCTGCGTAATTTTCCGAATCGGCGCGGTGAAACGAAACGACATGAATACGCTGACTAACAGAAGCAGCAGTAAAACGACCAGTGTCAGCCCGAAAAGAAAAACGGTTGATCTTCGACTGCATCGCCGCGGAATCCCCTGCCTGATGCAGAATCAAGAGAATCCCGACGGTTTCCCCTGACCATTATGAATCGGCGCCGCCCCGGCGATAATATGCCCTTCTTTCGTCGGAAACTCAAGACAGGAACTTTCTCCTGCCAAAGCTGAATCGCGGACCGTTTCCGCTTCCGGGATCAAAGCGATATCGTTTTTCTGCACCAGCTGATCTTCGTTTAAATACAAATATTCTCCATTTTGATCACACAGGAATAGCTGTAATCGCTGATATCGGAAAGCATCGCCAGACTGTATTCCACGTTGCCCAGATTCCGGACGGTCTGGATAAAGTTATCCGGCCGCGTATCTTCCGGAAGCATGCGTTCAAAGGTTTCCGCCGCGTTTTCCGCACCGCGGAAAATGATATCCACATGGTGGGTATTCAGAACATCGGCGGTGAAGTGCGAAAAATTATACACCAGAATCACCGCATAGCTCAGAATTACAGCACTGAACATAATGACCAGCTTACTTGTCAGCTTACTCATACTTTTTTTCCTCATAGGCAAAACTGTACCCTACGCCCCAGATCGTTTTGATGGAAAAGCAGGGGTGCGGATATTCGTCCAGCTTGGCGCGCAGCCGCTTCACGCAGGAGTCCACCGCCCGGTCGTAGCTTTCTCCGCTGTATCCCCAAACCAGATCGAGAAGAATCTCGCGGGAATACACCCGTCCGGGATGGGAAGCGAGCAGCACCAGCAGCTCCATTTCTTTCTTTGTCAAATTGATCGGATTACCGTCCAGACTGACTAAATTCCGGCTTTCCTGAATCATTAAATTTCCATAAACGAAATCGGCCTGTTCCGGATTGTCCTCCGTTCTGCGCAAAACCGCGCGGATCCGCGCCATCACCTCCTGACAGGAAAACGGCTTGAGGATGTAATCGTCAGCCCCGATATCCAGTCCCATGACGCGGTCCTGATCGGCTGTCTTGGCAGTAATCATCAGGATCGGCACACGGGATACTTTGCGGATACACTGGCAGACTTCAAAGCCGTCGATATCCGGAAGCATCACGTCCAGAAGGATGACATCCGGCTTATAATTGGTAAAATAAGTAAGTCCTTCCTGACCGGTATGCGCGATCACCATCGTATAGCCGGCTTCTTTTCCATAATGATATAAAATGTTGCAGATCGATTCGTTATCATCCACTATGAGTATCGTTTTCATGTTCGTTCTCCGTTTTTATTATAACAAACAACAGAATTGCGTCAAAACTGTGTCAAAAACAAAATATTTTCAACACATTGTTAAATTATTATCTTGTTGCATTGTAAGAGGAGGAAAGACAATGAAAAAGCTTCTTAAACTGGCTTTATGTCTGGTGCTCGCTGCTTCAGCCGCCGGCTGCGGCAATAACAACGGCGCCGGCACGCCAACCCCGGACACCTCAGCCGCCGCGCTGACACCGGGAACCTATACCGCGACGGTCACCGGCCACAACGCGCCGATCACGATTGAGGTCACGGTCACCGATCAGGCGATCGAATCGATCAACGTCGTTGAATCATCGGAAACGGCCGGAATCGGCACCAACGCAATGGAACAGCTGACCGATGAGATCATCGCCAACCAAACCGTCAATCTGGATACGATTACCGGATCGACGATCACCAGCGCCACCTTCATTTCTGCGGTCAAAGACGCGCTGACTCAGGCTGGCGCGGATCTGAATACTCGCTTCAACACCGAAGTCGCGGCGGAAGCGCTCAACGACAGCTATGACTGCGACGTGCTGGTCATCGGCGGAGGCGGATCCGGTATCACGGCCGCCGTGCGGGCCGCCCAGACCGGCGCCAGCGTCATCTGTCTGGAAAAGAACGGCTTCATCGGCGGCGATACGGTCTTAAATGCCGGCACGATGGTCGCCACCAATTCCCGGATTCAAAAGAAGTCCTGAATGAAACGCAGGATTCTTCCGACTTGTTGTATGAAGATATCATGAAGGTCGGATTGGAAAAGAACGATCCGGTGCTGGTCAGACTGCTTGCGGATAACATCGGCGAGTGCATCGACTGGCTGACCGACGATTTAAAAAATTGCCTATGACGCGGCCGCGACGCAGTATCCGGATCATTCCGCTTCCCGGCAGATCGGCGTTGTCGGACGCTCAGTTTCCTTCCTGGATCAGATGCAGGCGCTGTTAGCGCAAAATCACGGCCAGCTGTTCACCGATGTGCGGGCATCCAAGCTTCTGACGGATGACAACGGCGCGGTAATCGGCGCGCTGGGCACGGATGCGACCGGCAAGGAAGTCACCTTCAACGCGAAATCCGTCGTCCTGGCGACCGGCAGCTTTGGTGCGAACCAAGAGCTGCTTCCAAAATCGCTGGACGGATACCTGTTCTATGGCCGCGACAGTGACACCGGCGATGGCTTAGTCATGGGCGAAGCCGTCGGGGCGGCGACGATCAATCTGGATTTAGTCAAGGTTTACGCGCAGGGAGTTGAAAAGCTTCCGACCAAGGGGTTAGCCGCCACTGCCAGCTCGACGGCAGCGACCAACGGTCACGGTGCGATCTATGTCAACTCAAGGGTGAACGCGTTGTCAGCGAAGTCGGCACATTAAGCGACATCACCAATGCTACCGTGGCTCAGGAAGATAAAATTCTCTACCTGGTTATGGATGAAGAAGCCTATGCCGCCTATCTTGCCAAGTCTGTGGAAGACAAGCTGATTCCTTCCGAAGCTTCGATCGAAGACTGGTATTCGGTTTCCAATAATGGTAAGCCGATCATCGTCAAAGGTGAAGATCTGAGCGCACTGGCAGGTCAGATGGACATCGACGCAGAAGCCTTAGCCGCGACGGTCGCCGACTACAACGAAATGTGCGCTGCGGGAAAAGACACGCAGTTTGACAAACCCGATCCGGTTGCTTTAAAAGAAGGAACTTATGTGATCGTCGAACAGAAGCCACGTTTCGCAACGACGCTGGGTGGTTTAAAAGCAAACGAAAATCTCCAGATTGTCGATGCTGAGGGCAACCTGATCGCCAACCTTTATGGCGCAGGCTGCGTTGTCGGCGGCGCGAACGGCGCAGATTCCATGACGGCGATGATGCGGGATGGGCCAACTTCTCCGGTTATACCGCAGGCACGAACGCTGCGAAAACGCGGGTAAATAAGAGAAGTCCTGACGTTATTTCAGACTGTCATTTCCAGATCAAAACGAGAAACCAGACTGCCGCAGTCATAGTACTGTGCCGGTCTGGTTTTTAGTTAATGAAATAAGGGCTGATCCGTCAAACATAAAACAGATTTCAAAAAATGGTCTTGAGCAGTCAGGCTGAATAGTTGTACATTATCGAACATAGAAAATAAACGATTCGTGAACCGAAACTCTCAACCCATGATTAGTCTAAGGATTCGTTCTCTTTTTGCGCTATAAACGGTGTTAAATAGATTGGAAGACATAAGATATCTTTATCTTTGGAAATATCCTTCGTATGGATGATATACCGATTCAATATCCGATCTGAATACTTTTCATAAAATACGTCAAGAGAAGAATGTTTCCTGTAATTTGATGATTTTACTTCGATCGGGCAAATCTTATTTTTCTTTGAAATGATGAAATCAATCTCATAATTTTTTTTCTGTTCCTTATTTAAAAATGTATAGTAAAACAAGTTATTCCCTGTCGCCGTAAGCATTTGCGCCACCGCATTTTTCATAAAGATAACCCAAATTAGCCGATAGTTTATCATTTAATAATTTTTCGTAGATCAGGTTTTCTGTAAAATCTTTATCCTTAAATTGAAGTGTGACAAATAAACCTGTATCTGCCATATACAACTTGTATCGGTTGATATCTTTATAAGCCGATAATCCAACATCAGGATTATTCGCATGATACGCTATCGAAACAGTTTTTGAATCCCTGAGTTCTGCAATTAAACTTAGCTGTGTGTTATCTGTTATCTTATATGAATTTAATACTTTTTTGACCTGAAAACCTTTTTGTATTTTTATTTAACTGGGAAGGGATCGCTTCAAATAAAAGAGAAAGTCTTCCTGTGGAATCTATTTTTCTAAAATCATCTTCATAAAGACTTAAGATGTCCCTTTTACATCATCCACTTTTTGAAGTTATTCGTTTTGATGAACTCATTCACGGCTTGCGGCATTCCTCCAACAAGCATATACAGCCTGAAATCACGCATAAGTTTTCGATTCAGCGGATCACCCAATGTCTTCTTAGAATTGAATATCTCCTTTAACAAATTCATCATCGATGTGTTATTTAAAGCCCACAAAAATTCTTCATAGTCCATCGGATTCATTTGAAGTTTTCTTTCTTCGCTGGGAATTAAGATATCTTTAACATTCTTTTTAATCGAGATCAAAGAGCCTGTTTCAATATAATCATATCTTCCATCTTTGACCAACGCTTTAATCGCTTGTCTGGCTTTAGGACACAATTGTACTTCGTCAAAAATAATTAAAGAATTTCTTTCTACCAGTTCTACCTGATATTGTAATTGAAGCTGAAGAAAAAGTAGTTTAAATCAGACATATCTTCAAATAAATCTCTAACGCTCTCGGATGCAACAGAAAAATCGATCAGAATATATTGAGCATATTCTTTTCTGGCAAATTCTTCAACAATTGTTGATTTTCCCACACGCCGAGCGCCTTCAATCAATAGAGCGGTCTTCCCTTCAGATTCAATTTTCCATTCTTTAATTTTATCGTAAATCTTTCTTCTAAACATGGGCAGCACCTCTTTTATAAGATTATATCCAAAAATCGCAATTCATTCAATGGTCAAACATCCAAAAATCGCAATTCATTTTCCGCCAATATATCCAATAATCGCAGTTCATTTTTCATCAACACCTCCAATAATTGCAATAGAGAAGAATGATCGTTTTAGAAAGAATCGTTTTTACCTTTTTCTCGTCTACAAACGGCCGAGCATCCATTCCATTTCCTCGATCCGCATCGAAGCGCCTTCAATCAGCGGCAGAGGGGTCGCATGGTATTCCGGCCAATCTTCGTCGGGCGGCAGGACAAGCTCGCAAAAAATCAGTAGAATAGCCAAACTGATCGTTCCAGTAAACCCAGCGGTTCTCTGCCTGATGGAGATTGTGAATCACTAAAACAAAGGTTTTCGGATCTTCCTGTTCTCCCTGATCCTCCCTCACCCAGGCCAGCAGCTGCGCCGTATTGCCCAGCTCCGAATCAATGAAATACGCCTTTTCAATCGTCAGCGTGCCTTCAGAATTCGGATGGCAGCGCAAACTGGCAAAGCGAAACAGGATCTCCTCCAAGGCAGTCTGAACATCCGGCGTCAGTGCTTCTTCCCGGGTTAATAAAGGGATCGGGCCTTGCAGCCGGGGTTCGTCAGTCAACTGGATATTGCATGCCGGATACCAGTTATACTGGGGCGTCTGACATCGGGCCGCGGCCCGAACGCGTTTGAGCTGATCGAGCCATTCCAGATCGCCCGCCTGCCGGGCATAGCGCAGATCGTCTTCCAATAACCGCGAATTCCAATCTTTCCGATTGGGCGTCGAAGGATATCCTGTATATAAAGACGTATGATAATATTCCCCAGGCTTCGTGGCTGATCTGAACAACAGGTCTTTGCCTTGTACGATAGACAAGCAATCCCAGCGTCATCACCGCCACAACCAGAAGCATGATATTGATTCCTTTTCGTTTCATTCGCCTGCCTGCTCCTTTCCCGTCTCCCGGATCCTGGATGGATCCGCCTGCCGCGCAAATTCCTGATCGTCAGCCAGGCGCAGTTCTTTTTTCCTCAAAATGAAAAACATCCTGCTCGTCAAAATAAGCGCCTTTGAGCTCCGCAGCATAGACCCTTTCAGAATCCAGATCTTCAAAGTAAATGATCAACGTCGTTTCATTCTTCTCATCCTCGCGCAAGGCAACCGTAATCCAGCTTGGCTGCCCTGTAAAACGCGGCGTCAGAGCCCGTAGAATCTCTGCTTTCTGAGCCTCCAGGCGCGGATCCTGACCGGTCAGCCCCGCAGGCAGGCCCTCCACCTTAAGTGTCAGCGGCGAGGCGTCCGGCTTCACCTTTAATAGTTCGGTGTAGACCGAATCATAGACCGGAATGACGGTCAGCGAATCCCCCGTTATGCAGCCGGTTCAGCGCGGTGATCGGAACCAGCCCGGTTTCTGATTTTGCGAAAAACTCCAAGTTGGCGCAGAATTCCCCTTCCCGCGTAAGATTATAAACGGACTCGTGATTGGTAAATTCAACATGGCCGTAACCGTCAGTCCCGCTGAACTGAAAAACGCCGCAATGCCGATAATCAGTCGGTGTTAACGAACGGTTTAAAAGACCATAGACATTGCCTGCAATGAAAAGCCCAAGCGCGACAGTCAGAATTTTCGATTCCAGAAATTTTGTTTTCTTCATCCTTTTCATTTCCCTCTTTTTTAAATTATATCATTCCCGCTCTCCTTCTTTCGACCGTCATCGAAATTGTAAGAATTCCTTCATGATCGAACAAATGGCATGCCGCTGCTTTTTAGGGCTTTCTTTTTGACAGCGGTTCCGTAAGCCTAGCAGCGCCAGTCCCCTTCACATAAGTTGGTAGTGGGAAACAAACTTTCCCATCACCAACTTAAAGGAGGAATTGACTATGAGTATCGTCCAATGTTCATTAAATCAGATCCCGTTGGGTAAGCGCTGCAAAGTCACCCAGCTCAACAGCACCGGCTCGATCCGCACCCGCTTGCAGGATATCGGATTAGTCCAGGGTACCGAATTGATCCCGCTGGTCAAAAAGCTGCGCCGGCGATCCGGTCGCCTATCTGATCCGCGGCACAGTCATTGCCATTCGCGACAAAGATTCCCGTTCCATCCTTGTCGAGCATGACGAGGAATAAGTATGGGACTCACTGTTCAGTCAACCAGTGCGAAAGCCAGCCGTAACTTCCGGTTTGCGGACTCGGAAATTCTGGTTTGCGCTGGCCGGCAATCCCAATGTCGGCAAAAGCACCGTGTTTAATGAGCTGACCGGCATGAACCAGCACACCGGCAACTGGCGGAAAAACCGTCGCGCTGGCGAAAGGCACGGCCCGGCATCAGGAAACGGACTATACGCTGGTCGATCTGCCGGGAACGTATTCCCTGATCGCCAACAGCGCTGAGGAAGCGATCGCCAGCGAATTCATCTGTTTTCAAAACCCGCTGTAACGATCGTGGTCTGCGACGCGACGGCGCTGCAAAGGAACCTCAACCTCGTCCTTCAAATTCTCCAGATGACCGCGAACGTCGTCGTCTGTGTTAATCTGATGGATGAAGCGCGCAAGAAGAAAATCGAAATCGACCTGGAAAAGCTGAGCGAACTGCTTCAGGTGTCGGTCGTCGCCGCCAGCGCCCGCAGTCATCAGGGATTAGACGCGCTGATGGACGCCGTCGCCCAGCTGACGGAACATCCCCGCACACAGATCGCCTGTCTGGATTATCCGTTTGTAATTCAGAACGAACTTGACCGCCTGCGCGGACAGCTGCGGATGCTCGATCCGGCCTATGACATTCCCTGGATTGCCTTGCAGATCCTGAACAATCCGGAATCTACGCTGAAATCGTTATATGAATCAACCTCGCTGAGCCAGGCGGATATTGAAACGCTCCACAGTCTGGCTCTGCGCAGCCGCAAGGTCCTCGATCAGGCCTACAAAACGACCGCTGGCCGGATCAGTTAATCCAGTGTCCAATCCAGCAGGCGCAGCAACTGTCCGAACAGACCGTAACGATGAACGAAGCCGAAGCGATGAAACGCGACCGGCAGATCGACCGGATTTTGTTCTCCCGCTGGGCCGGGATTCCTCTGATGATCCTGCTTCTGTGCCTGGTGTTGTGGATCACGCTGGCCGGCGCGAATATTCCCTCGCAGATGCTAGCGGAATTCTTATTCTCCTGGAAGCGCCGCTGGCAGAATTTCTAACGGCGCTGCATCTGCCGGGTGTCATCGTCACCATGCTGAGCGAAGGGATGTACCGGGTTTTGGCCTGGGTGGTCTCGGTTATGCTGCCTCCCATGGCGATCTTTTTTCCGCTGTTTACCTATCTTGAGGATCTTGGTTATCTGCCCCGTGTCGCGTTCAATCTGGACAAAACATTTGCCAAAGCGCATGCCTGCGGCAAACAGGCGCTGACGACCTGCATGGGCTTGGCTGCAACGCGGCCGGCGTGATCGGCTGCCGCATCATCGCTTCTCCCAGCGAGCGGCTGATCGCGATCCTGACGAACAACTTTGTTCCGTGTAACGGAAGATTTCCCACACTGATCAGCATCCTGACCATGTTCTTTCTCGGCTCGGCCGCAGGCCTGACACAGTCGCTGCAGTCGGCACTGCTTTTAACCCTGACAATCCTGCTGGGACTGGGTATGACGTTTCTGGTCAGCCGGCTGTTGTCAGCCACAGTCTTGAAAGGTGTGCCGTCCTCGTTCACGCTGGAGCTTCCGCCTTACCGCCGGCCGCAGCTGGGCAAGGTGCTGGTCCGCTCGGTCTTTGACCGCACGTTGTTCGTGCTGGGACGGGCGATCACCGTAGCCGCGCCAGCCGGCATTCTGTTGTGGGTGATGGCGAACGTCGGCATCCAAGGTCGTCGCTGCTCGCCTGGGCGTCGGGATTCCTCGATCCGCTAGGCCGCTTCATGGGACTGGACGGCGTAATCCTGATCGCCTTCATCCTTGGATTCCCGGCGAATGAAATCGTCATCCCGATCATCATCATGGCGTATATGGCCAATGGCTCGCTGATCGAAATGAGCAGTCTGGCCGCGATGAAGGACTTGTTTCTGGCGCAGGGCTGGACGTTGACAACGGCGGTGTGTACTTTGATCTTCGTGCTGTTTCACTGGCCTTGTTCGACGACCTGCCTGACCATTTACAAGGAAACCAAGAGTGTCAATGGACCGCCGCGGCGATCCTGATCCCGACGGCCTGCGGCGTCGTTCTGCTGCAGCCTGGCGGCGTTTATCCTGCGGATGTTCTGAGTCTGATCGAGCCGTCACAGCCAGCTTGAAAAGGAATACCGAAAATCTTTCCAAGTTCAAGAATCAGCCCAATGTTTCTTTCTTCCCTCCCCTTTGGGAGCGCCCCGCGCTCCTTTTCTTTTTTTCTTTCTAGTCTGTTTCAGTTTGATTTTTTGCCAAGCCGGAAAAATAGGATCAGCGCTGTCTTTCAGCGAACTGATAGGACAGTGCGGAATGGGGAAGGCTAAACCGCGGAGGTGGCGCTGATGTTTCTGCTTGCGGTCTTTTTTCAGCGGTTTGATCCTGGCGATGGAGAACGGCATTCTGCCAGGTGCCGCGGAGATTGAATATTGGAAGTGGACCGGGGTTGTCCTGTGTCTGGCGAGCGCGCTGTTATCCAGGCGGAAGGACAAGCCTGGGGATCCGCTGCCGATCTTCATTCTGACCAGCTGTGCCCTGGCCGACTTGTTTCTGTTGTTTACGACACAATGGGAAATTGGAATTGCGGTCTTTTGTCTTGTTCAGCTTTGTCTGAGTTTCATTCTGATTTCCCGCGAACAAACGATCCAGCTGTGTCTGATCACCGGCGGTCTTGTCTTTATTGCGGGGCTGCTTCTGAAACTCCCCAAACTGATCTGTCTGGCTCTGTTCTACACGATCCAGACGGCCTTCAACCTCAGCGCGGCGCTGGGGAATTCTGATCGATACTTTTCCGTTAAAGCAGACAGCGGGCAGGCGGAAGGAGATCAAATCAGAGTTTCAGTCCTCGGATATTCAAACCCGGATCTGGACATCGGTTGGGGCTGTGCTGTTAGCCTTGTGCGATCTGAATGTCGTGCTTTTTCCAACTGGGCGGTTCACGGACGGCGGCCGGCGCATGGATCTGGCCCTTTTATATGCCGGCCCTGCTTTGCTTCGCTCAGGCCGCAAGACTAAGCAAGCCTGCCCTCCATGACAAAAGACCGTGAATTTCTCCCTGGAAAGACAACGGCTTTCGGTTCTTTTCATCGTCGCCAGAATCGGATGGATCCATCAAGTACAAGTCATGACTTCACTTTTCGATTCAGACTTTGTGAAAACAATACTTTGTTAAAATTTTTTTTTCTTCACGAGTCAGTGCTATAATGAAACTAAGAAAAGGGTAGGTGATTTGTATGCTTAAACTCTCTGGAAAAGTGGCCATTGTTACCGGCGCCAGCTCGGGCGTCGGCGCGGGCGTCGCTAAAGTTTTAGCCGCCCACGGGGCTTCCGTTGTGCTCTGTGCCCGCCGGCAGGAAAAACTGGATCAGATCCGGCAGGAAATCGAAAGTCAGAAGCCGGAAGGCCAGGTGCTGACCGTCGTCTGCGACGTTGCGGACGAACTCAGATCCGGCATGTTGTCGATGAAACTATCGCTCATTTCCAAACGGTCCACATTCTGATCAACTGCGCCCAGGGGCGCTATGCTTTACCGGCCGATTGAGGACATCGATACGGATTACGCGCTGCTGGCGTACAAGACCGGCCCGCTGGCCAGCCTGAAATTCATGCAGCTGTGCTTCCCGTACATGAAAGAAAACCACTGGGGCCGCATCATCAACACGGCTTCCGCGGCTGGTTATGACGGCAGCGCCGGCTTCGGTGCTACGGCATGGCCAAGGAAGCGATCCGCGCGATCACCCGCACCGCCGCCAACGAATGGGGACAATACGGGATTACATCCAACGTCTTCCTGCCGATCATTGCAACGGAGAATTTCCGTACTACTCAGCCAGCCGCGCTGAAAGCGCTGGAAGAAAGATCACCGCTGCACCGCATCGGGACGACGGAAGAAGACTGCGGACCGATCATCGCCTTCTTAGCTTCAGAGGATTCCGGTTATTTCAACGGTCAGAGCTTCATGCTCGACGGCGGTCTGCACATGCACTCCTGATCCGCTTTTAGAAATTCATCTGCGGAGAAGCTGACAACATCGGATTTTCCCATCATCATAGAAAAAAAACAAACGTATCTGAACACAAGCGGAGGGGTGACGATCAATCAACCCTTCCGTTTTTCTATACCTATTGATAAACGAGCCGGACGCTAATCTTCTCTGGAGAAAGGATCAACGCTCAACGATCCCCGCTTTCTTCTGAAACTTTCTTGTCCATTGTCATTTTGTCGAGCGGAAGAAATAGGAAAATCTGAAAATGATGATACAATAAAAGACAGAGGTGAAATCAACGATGGAAAGAAAAGAAATCAGAATTGAAGATACCTGGGATCTGAGCGGTTTGTTCGCCGATCAGGCCCAGTTTGACACCGCGATGGAACAAGCGAAGCAGCTGCTGAGTGAGATTACACAGGCGCAGGGACACATCACAGAATCCCGTGAAAGCTTCCGGCAGTTTATGGACAAACAGGAAGCGCTGCAGCGGCAGTGTGAAAATCTGACGGTCTACGCTCAGATGCGCGCCGACGTCGAGCCGGAGGATCCGCAGGTCCAGCAGAATTTGGCCAAATCCGTTGCCTTTGTCAACCAGGCGGCGGCCGCCACAACGTTTGTTGATCAGGAATTCATTGAACATCAGAAAACCGTCGAAGCTTATCTGACGGAAGAAGACTGCGCGGATTACCGGTATCCGATGGAAGAAACATTCCGCACGATTCCGCATCGTCCGGACGCCCCGACAGAGCATCTGCTGGCACAGATGAGCGAGCTGTTCCAGAACCCGCAGAAAACCTTCAAGGCGTTTGTGGCGGAATTTAAACCAGTGATGATCGATGGAAAAGAAGAGTTCTTAAACCAGGCGATCATGAACCAGCTGCTTCACAATCCGGACAGGGAAATCCGCAAACAGGCGTTTGAGCATTTCTATGAAGAATACCGCCGGCATCAGAACGTCTTCTGTTCCACGCTGACCGGCCATGCCCAGGGCCAGGTGCTTCAGGCAAAAGCTGCATCATTTCTCCAGCGCATTGGAAGCGAGCCTGTTTGAGGATGGCGCGGATGTTCCGCTGTTTCATCAGGTGCTGGAGATGGCGAATACAAAATATCATCCGGCTTTCTGGCGTTATAACGAATTGAAAAAGAAGATCATGAAACTGGACGACTGCACCAGCTATGACCTGAATGTCCCGTTAGTCCAAGCTGTCGATGGGCATTATGATCTTGATCAGTGCTTTGAAATTCTTGATCAGGCGTTAGCGCCGTTAGGCGAAGAAAGTATCAGGCGTTGTTAAAGCGGGCGCGGACTGAGCGCTGGATCGATTATTATCCGCATCAGGACAAGCGCGGCGGCGCGTATTCGTGGGGCACCTATGATTCCAATCCATTTGTGCTGACCAACTTCACCGGCGGTTATGATTCCTTAAGCACGCTGGCGCACGAGCTGGGACATTCGATGCACTCGTTCTTCTCCCACCGGGCTAACCGGCCGCTGTTAGCGGATTACCGCATCTTTGTCGCCGAAGTCGCCTCCACCGTCAACGAAGTGCTGCTGAATCAATACATGCTTCAGCACAGCGACGATCCGAAAATGAAGGCTTCGTTGTTATACAACATGCTGGAACAGCTGGTAGGCACGCTGTACCGTCAGCCGATGTTCGCTCAGTTTGAGGCCTGGCTGCACGAGCAGCTGGAAGCCGGACAGGCCTTATCCTCCTCAGACTTGACGGATTATTATTACAAGCTGAATCAGGACTACTATGGACCGGCGGTCACTGTGCATGAACTCGAAAAATACAAATGTTATTCTGTTCCGCATTTCTATTACAACTTCTACGTTTATAAATACACGATCGGCATGTCCGTTGCCTTATCCTTCGCTTCCCGGATTCTCAAGGGAGAAACCGAAGATTACCTGCGGTTCTTAACGCGCGGGGGCAGCTGTGCTCCGATTGATCAGCTGGTCGAAGCTGGTGCGGATCCGCGGGGGAGAACAGGTCTATGACGATGCGTTCCGCTATTTTGAAGAAACGCTGGATCAGTTTGAAAAGCTGATGCAGGAAATATAAGTCTGTTTCCCGCATTCTTCTCGCATCCATTTTATAAATCCTGCTTTTTATCCCCGAGGGTCCTGGGGAAGGCAGGATTTTTTACTTATCTTGATTGATTCTCCTGGTTCGTTGTTTCCGGCTCAGTCTTCTGCCGATGCGGCCTTTGGGGAACTGGTGGAAGTCCGGCCTGGAAGTTTCTTATTCAGGGGCAGCGCAGCTTTCTGTACGATCTGGAAAAACCGTTCGGCAATCCGACTTTGCGGCCGCAGCGGAATCGCCACGCTGAGCTGCCACGGATTCTTGTTGCGCATTGGTATTTTTACGATCTTCTCGCTGACAATGGGAAACTGAGGATTACAGATTGCCAGTCCTTTTCCCTTCCTCGACCAGCCGGCGGATTGCTTCCAGATCGCAGCCGCAGTACACAATCCGGGGTGCGGCATTGTTATTGGTACCTCGGAACGGATTATGAAAATTATACCGGATTGTTCTATGCCGTGTGACAAAAGACTTTTGAATAATGATTAAAGACGAACAAATCCGCGGATTTCCTGCCTGAATGTTTCTTCCTGTATAAATAAAACAAGGTGTTGGCATAAAGCCTGTATTTACCAGAAAAAAACTGCTGATTAAACTCCCTTCTATTTACAACACTTATGAACATAAAAGCATAGATGGAAAACCTGTTGCAGGTGTTTTCATCCATGCTCCTTTTCTCTCGATTTTAAACTTTATCTGGATACCCAGGAAATTCCATTCCTATCCTTTTAGGATTGTCGCCGTCTCTTTAATCCCATTCCATGACGAGAATTCCGTTTTCTAGTCCATCAAGCTTTTACCATGGGTCTTAATTACTTTTTGATACCAATAGAAGCTATCTTTCTTATATCGTTTTAAGTCACCGCCGTTATCATCACGATTAACATAAACAAAGCCATACCGTTTTCTAAAGCCTTCGGAGGTACTTATGACATCTAAGAAAGTCCATGCGTGATAGCCGATCACCGGAATTCCCTCTTGAATCGCCTCATTCATTTGTAAAATATGATTCTTCAAATATTCGATCCGATAAGAGTCATGGATTAGTCCCTCTTTTTCCAGAGTATCGGGAGCGCCATATCCGTTTTCACAGATCATTAAAGGTAAATGACATAATTCGTAGACATTCCGGAACGCGATATGAAATCCAATCGGATCCGATCTCCATTTGTTCCGCTCATCCTCACTGATAAGCGGATTTTGTAAACATCGGCACAATCCCGGCAGTATTCTGCTGCGCGCATCCACTCTCAATCTTTCAACTAATTCAGGATCAACATCTTCAGGACAGTATTCCGCCGCATTTGAACGATAATAATTAAAGGCAAAGAAATCAGGTTTTCCCTTTTTTGAGTGCGGCTGAATCTTCTTCTGTTATCTCAGGACACCAGTCGTTATCTTTTAACCATTTGATGTAATAACCCGGATATTCACCTCTGCAATGAACGTCAATCATATAATGGAAGAATAAATCATTAGCGTTTCTTGCCGCTAAGACATCTTCCGGCTTACTCGTTAATGGAAAATGCGGAGCATACGCCATCACAGGAGCAATTTTTGCTTCAGGATCAATTTCGTGGCAAGCCGTGATCGCTTTAGCACAGGCGACATACATGTAATGATTGCACCGGTGCCGCAATTGTTCACGCTTCAAAGGATTTGTTTCAGTGATTCCAAGGTACCCATCTCGGCGAATCATTGCATTTTGTTCGTTATTAACAAGCCAATATCGAACCTTTCCTTTGAAATGTTTGAATAAAAAACTGGCATAGCGAACAAAATCAACAATTGCCTGACGATTTGAGAAGCCTCCATATTTCTTTTGCAAGCCTGCCGGAAAATCAAAATGATACAGCGTAATAATAGGTTCAATTCCATATTCATTTAAGCGGTCAATGATATTTTCATAAAATTGCACGCCTTTTGATTGGGTTCCTCATCATCTCCATTTGGAAATATTCTAGTCCAGGCAATTGAAAAGCGATATGATTTCAACCCGCACTCTTTCATCAATGCTAAATCTTCTTCCCAATGATGATAATGATCTGACGCCACCGTACTATCCGCAATTTTGTCACCTTTATTGGCCAGGGCTTTGGTCGGTTCTTCATCGGGATTGATATTCATACTGCGAATGTCAGCTAAAGAAAGACCTTTTCCATCTTCATTGTAAGCACCTTCTGCCTGGAAAGCTGATGTTGCGGCTCCCCATACCCAATCTTTTGGAAACACTATTTTATTCATAAGATCACCTATTATTACTTTTCTTCCTTATAGAGCAAAAATGTAACCGCAAAGGATATGGATATAGCCAGTACATATCCAAGCAATGCAACATACAGATTATTGGGATTATGGGTCAATAAATTGAGGAATACCTAAGATTCCCGTCCCCATCATCACAGTTGAACGTAAGTGCAATAAGGACGTAACCATGGCAGAGATAAATCCTGCAATCACAACGCCGGCCATGGCTTTTTATTTTGCAGCGTCACACCATACAACGCAGGTTCACTGATACCGAAGAAGGCTGAAATTCCTGCGGAGAAAGCAACCGCCCTGTAATCTGCATCTTTTGTTTTTAAAGCAACCGCAAAGCAAGCGCCTGATTCTGAAATGTTATGCGCAATTTTAGCCGGTGCGTTAATATAATCAAAGCCGGTTGAAGCAAAGGCCGCCGTCGCATAAGGAACCAACGGCTTATGCATGCCAACCGCGGTTAGAAACGGTAAAATTGCCCCTAAGATCGCAACGATGATCCAGCCAAAAGACGAGTGCAATGATAATAATCCAGCAGTAAATAATTCCCCATTTTAAATCCAAGCGGAGATAAGAATAAGACTGAAATCGGTGTAACCACCAAGAAGCATACGACGGGGACTAAAATAATTCTTAACGGCTTAGGACATACTTTCCTAAAACTCTTTTCAACAGCAGCCATCAGCCCTACGGTTAAAATAGCGGGGAAGATCTGACTGCTGTAAGAATAATTAGGAACCATGAGTCCAAAATAGACACCCCTGCTTCACTGCCAACTGCGGTCGTAAACGCTGGAAGCAAGGTAACCGCCGCAATGGCAAGCGCAACAATTTTATCGCAGCCCAATTTTTTCGCTGTTGTCACTGCGATAATAACGGGCAGAAAGTAGAATACTGCATCGGATGCCGCAATAAACACTTGATAAATACCATCGTTTTTAGTAAGAACCCCGGCCGTAACTAAAATAGTAAAGATACTTTTTACTAAACCGGCGCCCGTCAAAGCCGGAACTAGCGGATTAAATACACCGATTAAGAAATCCAAGAATATTGACGCATATTTCTTAAATCCTTTTTAGTTTTAACCGGTTCCTTAACATCAACGGCTCCGCCCACGGTCACAGATTTTGCTAAGACATCATAAACTTCAGTAACATCCTGGCCAATAACTACTTGGAATTGAGCATTAACGATGACCGCCATTACACCCTTTATTGCTTTTAAACCTTCAATATCAGCTTTTTGAATTATCGACTAAGTTAAATCTCAAACGTGTAGAACAATGTTCAAGGTATTTAACATTAGAAGAACCACCTACTTTTTGCAGAACCTCCTCTGCAATTTTCTCGTATTTTTTTCAGGCATTGAATTCGTCTCCTCTTCAAAGTTATTTTTCTTCATTCGTGAATTGCAATTCTGATTATAAAGTACGATGTTTTTAATCATTTAAAAACTGCTGTTTTAGGCTATTAAAGATCTTGCTTTGCGCTATTTTAAAAACAAGCCTTACGTCAAGCCTGTTTTTAATGTATTCGCTTACATTTAAATTATTTCAATATCTTCAAGCTGGCGAATATATTCATAAATTTGTTTCTTAAAAATTTCAATCGCTTCGATTCTGCTGGCCAGCGGAATTTTATGCTCGATCAGATAACAGGTTAAATAGGGCGGTTGATTTCCTAAGGTATTAATCTTGATAGCGTATTGTTTTTCTAGTATTTTTGCCGTGGATATATTGGCAATCGCCCATCGATTTTTATCATCCATTAAATAAACTGCTGAATTCGTCGAAGAAATTCTCACTACATAGTGATTCCCAGACCAAAACTGATCATGCCATATTTCATATTCTTTATTATATCGGATATAAATTTCGTCCTTTGCCGATAATTCATTGGGCATGATCCCATCATAATAAGGACTGTCTGCTTTACTGATCAGACAAAATTGTTCTTTGAAAACAGGGGTTACAATGATATCGGTATAATTAATCGCATTGTAGATATAAGCCAAGTCATTTTCTCTGGATGCCACCTTTTCATATAAATCCCGTGAGTGATAGGTATAAATATTCAGTCTCATTTCCGGATGCTTCATAACATAATCACGATATATGTCTCTAAAAGTATAAGCATTAATTCCATGGACGGCCCCGACTGATAAATGCATTCTATCCTGACTCTTGCCGATTTGAAGCATCTCATTCCACGTCGCATGATATTGATTCACTAAACGTAAAAACTCAACGCCATGAGTCGTTAGTTCAATCTTTCTGATTCCTTTTCCGCGTGTGATCAAGGTTGCGTTCAATTCCTGTTCTAAAGTTAAAAGTTTATGGCTTAAATAACTTTGCGAAGTATACGTATTTGAGGCAGCGGCAGAAATACTTCCATATTTAACAATATCGGTGAAAGCTTTGATCTGATCATGTTCCATAACACACCTCTTTATTTTTTAATATTAAGCATTAACTTATAAAAACAATATCAGTTAATCCTGTGTCATTCAATACTTTTTACCGGAGTTCCAGCCCGGTGCTTGTGCCCATAAAACGTCTTACAAATTTTGTGATGTTTATGTTCAGGTCATACCGAAGTGTTTTCAAATTTCATCCCTGCTCCGAAAGGTTCATCTATTCATCATCGTCACAAGATTCTATTTAAAAATCATTCTTTTAATTAGCGATCTTATCTGCCCGCTGCTGATCAGGGCGTCGTCATCGAGTCTGCCTTACAAAATAATGCGCGGTAAAATCCGACCATTTAGTCCCAGGTGCTTGTCTTGTGAACAAGCGCAAAAAAGACCTCACTTCAAATTAGAAATGAGATCTTCTTCCTGAATTAAGCGCTGGTTATTCAGCCATTCCGACTTCTGCCGCAGCTTTGCCGCCTAAATAGCCGGAGACAAACGTCCAGGACTGAGCCTGTCCGCCCCATGGGGTGTACGGCTTGCCTTCGATGTTTTCTACGCCCATCGAATCGGTGCCCACTGCGAACAGGTTCGCAATCGGCGTGCCGTCTTCGCGCAGCACATTCATGTTGACGTCAACGTCCAGACCGCCGACGGTGCCGTAAGTGTAGCCGGATACGATCACAGCGTAATAGGTTGTGTCTTCGCCGCCCAGCGTTTCCGCCAAAACGTTGGCATCACAGCCAATCTGTTCCGCAAGACTCTGAATCGAATCCGCTTTTAACACGTTCTTGTACTGCTGGCCGACTTCCAGGATCGTATCCAGATCCGCGATCGGCTGGCCGACTTCAAAGCTGCCGCCCTGGCCTAAGAACATACTGGTTGCCGTCGCGAAGTTTTCACTCAGGCCTTCGTTTTTATAGGCCTCAGTCTGTTCCGCGGTATACACGTTGTAGTATTTATATTCCGGAATCATCGCTTCCGATAATGTCGGGTCCAGCGCTTCGCCATTGACCGTCACACTGGTTTCTCCCTTGACCAAAGCGAGCGCGGATAAGATTGCCTTCTGATCGGCAGTCAGATCGTCGTTTTTGATCAGATTCGGAACCTGCAGGATATGAATCATCGGCGCTACGCCCATCATATAGGTTGTACCGCCGGCCGCCAGTCCCATCTGAATGCCTGTGCCGTCGTTGACAAAGGAAGCCACCGTGTTCGGCATGGCCTCCCAATTTTCCAATACCATTTCCTCGTTGCCGATATACCCGCCGGTTGCCAGAATCACAGCATCGCCATAGATTTCATAAACTGTTCCGTCATAGGAAACGGCCTTAACGCCTGCGATTTCACCGTTGTCAAACAACAGCTCCTGCGCCGTCAGCTCCAGCTGATAGCCGTTCTTTTCATTCAGCGCTGCCGCTTTGTCCATCGCCCGGTTGAACTGGTTGGTTTTTGGTCGGTCCAAAGATATTCGAGGTTCCATTCTCCCCGACATACCGGGTCCAGAACTGCGACCATTCCGGCTTCGCAAAGCTCATGATCATGCCGGAAAATTCAAAAACCGAACTGATCAATATAGTAATCCAGATAAGTTCCGCTGTTATACACGGCTTCGTGGATAATATCCGCTTTCTCCTCGGTTTCCACATAATCAATCCAGGTCTTGTAGACGTCATCCGGATTCGCAAACGTCACATCCTGATAAGCTTCATTTTTGAATTGATGACCATCGGGCCGGTCGTTGTCGCGGATTGTCCGCCCAGCTTGGCTGTCGTTTCAATGCCGAAGACCGCCGCGCCGGATTCCGCCGCCGCGCAATAGGACAAGATTCCCGATCCGCCCAAACCAACTACAATGACGTCGTAGCCTTCCAGCTTGACGATATCTGATTTCTTTTTCCACCGGGGTCTGCCACTGAGCCGGATCCCCGCCGGCCGCAGTAATCGCCTGGGCCGCTAAATCACGAATCGCATTGACGTTGCCGTCGCGCCGCTGATGTTGTCGACGGCCAGACTCTGCGCTTCGATCATCCGCGGGATTAAAGCGTCAAATGCGGTCTGCGCCATTTCACCGGTCTCGCTTTCGTGTTCCTCGGTAATGGCGATGCCGGCCAGCTTACCGCCTTCAATCGTAACATCGGCGCTGATCATGCCGGTCCAGCTGTAGCCGGTGCTTTTGACCGGATAGGTTCCGTCTTTCAGCTCCGCCTTGGCGGTTTCTTTTCCCTGGGCCTGATCCAGGGCCTGGCTGACGGCGGTTTTCACCGCGTTGCTGGTCACGGTAGCGCCGCTGACGCCGTCGATCTCCGCGCTGCCGGCTTCCTTAATGGCCGCAGCCAGCGTTTCCAAAGCTGCGCCCCCGATGGCTGGTGTTTCCTCCGCACCTTCCAGAACAACTTCGGTCACGGCATTAGTGTCAGTGGTGATCGTGGCGGTTACCGTGCCGCCGAATCCCTGGGCCTGTGCGCTGTAGGTTTCCCGGCGTGTATTTCCCTTCCGCCGGCTTCTGCGCCTGGCAGGCTGTCATCGAGATCAGCAGCGTCAGACTCAGAATCATAGTCAAAACTTTCTTCATTTTCTTCCTCCCGCTTTCTTCTTTACGAAGAATTCGCTGTCTTCATTGTATTTGATTTTATTTTCACAGGCAATCAACCTTTTTCTTCACCTTTGAAACTTTGAGTTTCATTCATGATTGACAAGGCTGATCCGGTATGTTTCACTAAGAGCGAGGAGAGTGCAAAGATGGAACTTCGGCAAATGATTTATTTTAAGGAACTTTCGGAATGTCTGAATCTGCCCGCAGCCGCCCGGGCGCTGTACATCACGCCCCATGCGTTAAGCAAGTCCATGCGTGTTCTGGCGCGGGAATTTGATACTGAAATTTTCTATCGCGATCAGGGAAAACTGCGGCTGACGACCTTCGGCCAGGCGCTGCTCAGCGAAGTCACGGTCTTGCTTAGTCAGATCAACGCGATGGAGGACCGGCTGAAAAACATCGCCAGCCAGGAAAATAATCATCTCCGCGTCGCCTGCAGCCATGGTATTCTCCAGGGTCATTTCAATTCCGTCTTCACCGCGTTCAAAGCCCAACATCCAGAGATAGAAATTGAATTTCTGGAATTGCCCGACGTCTTTGCCGAACAAATGGTGGAACAGGAGGACTGCGACCTCGGACTGTCGATCAATCTGCCCAACAAGCCGGAAATGTTTTGAAACAACCGTGCTCCAGCATTATCAGCTGTGCGCCGTCGTTCATCCCGATCATCCGCTGGCCCGTCAGAAAACAACGACGCTGAAGCAATGCAGCCAGTATCCGCTGATCACCAAAAACCGGATTTTTAAAATCTGGCAGGCTGTGGAACAGTGCGCGCTGCGCCAGCAGCTGCATCTTTCCTACGCGCTAAGTTCGCCCAACGAAATCGCCTGGAAAGAGCTGGTCCTCAGCAACCAGGGCGTCGGCATCGGCACGACGTATTACCGCCGGGATGATCAGCCGGACGAGCTGCCCGTGATTCCGTTTACGGAAAAAGAGCTGACCTGGGATATCTGTCTGATCCGCCGGCGCGATCATTATTGTTCGCACAGCGCCAGTCTGTTAATCGAAGCTTTGAAGCAGGCGCAGGATCCGGAACTTTGTTGATCGCCGTGCTTCATGAATTTCAAAACTAAATTCCTGACGGCGCTCCGGACTGGAGTTTGTCCATCTCGCATTCTCGTATTCCAGAGTTCTCTCCGTTAAGGCGAGATAAGCTTTGATCAATCTTGTCTTACTCTGAGGAACTGATCAGTCAGGCCTCTGATAAGTCATTTAAAAACCGGCTGACCCGCCGGTTTTTCTTGTTTGTTTTGATTTTCCGAATTTTTTCCATTCCAGACTTGTTCATTCCGTGGCTTCCCTTGCTTTGAAGGCCTGGATTCTGATGCTTATTTCTTAAAATTCAAATAGTTTGCCAGATTGGCGTTCGGATCCAGCTTGGCTTTGATCTTCGGTGTGCGGCAGCTCATCAAGACGGTAACACCCGGACCGTGACCGGAAATGTAGCTGTCGCCATGGATGATCACGCCGATCGTGACCGCGCCCTGGCAGTAATCCGGACCATGATCGTTGCAGTGGTCCTGAATCATTACGATATCCCCGAACCGCAGTTCCTGTAATCCCAGCTCCGCAAACGATTTCGCGTCGCGCGTCATGATATCATAATCGCCACTCAGCATCGTGTCGCTGCCTAAGCCCGAACCCATTAACGCCGCCGGAATCACCTTCGTGACTGGCACAACCAGACAGCCGTCCTGTTCCTCAATCCCCATTTTATTCAGCAGTTCCGGATCCAGATTCATCACGGTGATTTCCGGATAATCCGTCAGCGTCATGCCCTGGCCGCAGGCTTTGACTAAAATTGATCGTCGATCGTCAGTTTTCCAACACTTCCTGTTCAAAGGCAATCATGACATGATCAATGCCGCCGTGTTTGCCCGTGACGTAGCCTACTGTGCCTTTTGCTTCACCGGTGATGACCTTGGCCTGATTGCCGACACAGGTCAGGTGTTGTACGCCATATCCATGGCCGGATCCGGATTCTTCGTACTGACGCCCGGTTCGACATGATCGCCGGCCAAGCCCATACAACCATCGCCAATCTGGAAATTATACGTGATCCCGCCGGTCGCCGGCAGAATCCATGGCCGGCCATCGCTGCCGACACGGTACTGACGCTTCATTACCGGCGGATGAACCTTGCCCTGAACGGATTGCATGATTAATTGTTCCTTGTTGAATTTGATCATTGAAATTCCTCACTTTCTCATTGAGCCTATTATATCATTTAATTTTCCTTGTATAAAAGCGAGGATTGTCCCCGCCGTTAATATTTGTTCCTTATGCCTCTGTATTATCGCCGGCGCAGCGACGTGATTCGCCAGCCGTCTGCCGTTTCTTAAAATTTAGCAGCAGCTTCACCGTCTGCTCGTCCGCAGTATAGGTAACCGTGACGTCATAATCCCCGCCGCTGAGTTTTTCCACATTCGAGATCTGACGGCAGTCCTGGGTTTGCATTGTCTCTTCAAAGCCAAGAAACCGGTTAAACCCTTCCGGCATTCGGTTTGGCGACAAAGGCCTCTATCGCCTTATCCGTCATCACCGGCGAAAGATAATCCTGCAGCTGCGCAGCCCAATCTTCTGCCAGCGCCGTCCGCTCTTCCAGCGTTTTCGCATCGTCGAATAGATCTTCCGGCATGACGGGAAGCGTGTCTGTCAATTCAGAAAATGTTCCGTTTGAGTCCGCAGAATTTCCTCGGTTGTGGGTTTCGTCTGGCAGCCAAACAGACACAGAGTGATGATAAGACATAAGAACGCTTTTTTCATTATCAAACTCACCTTCCTTAACTAAAGCATTTGATATTTATCGTTTATTTCAAAATTATAGTCTTTTAATAGTTTAAACAATTGGCGATATTGATCTCGTGTTAAATTTGTTATTGCCCCGGTTCTGCTTATGTAAATAAAGTCACGGAATTCATTGATTGGCAGCGGATTTTTTAAACGCGTTATGTTGGAAATTTTAGCGTACCATGGACTTTTCCAATATGAATATTGATAGCCTGAATCAAAAGTTTGATACGGAAGTTCCTGAATGATTCCTAAACCAACAATCATTCCGGCATATTTTTTATATAATTGACGTTCTTGCTCGGCATAAATTAGTAATTCCTGATTTCCAATTGCCTTACATTGAGCACAGACATGTCCCATGTGATCTTTTGACGTCTTTGCGCACATAAATACAACGATGTCATGAATTTGCGCATCTTTCTTAACAGTCCAGTCCAATGTTGTAGCTTCACTAAAGAAATGATCAATGTTCGTCATTTGGTCTGTTTCATATCGATCGATTAAATCTTCCAATTCCACAGGGGATTGGAAATTAGTAATAAATGCTTCCACGCTTGTTTTCCCCCTCTTTTCAAATGAGCTTCTGACTTTGAATCAGGATGATCTGTCCATTAAATTCTAATTTCATTATACTTGAATTCCAGACAAAATTTCTTTCAATTTATTTTTCTTTTTTATTTGTTTATGTAATGAAGTCAACCGGGCAAAATAGAATCATAAGAAACAGGATGTTCTTGACACGTTTGATATAATTAAAGACGCTGAAGGAAGGCGATCAACATGGTTATGGCTGTCGTATTGACATTTGTTGCGGGGTGCTGGGCACGCTCTTAGGCGGGGTTCTCGGGTTTGCGGATCGATCCGAAATCTTCGAAATCATTAAGCTGTCTGTTGGCCTTTTCGGCGGGGATGATGATCAGCATGATCTGCTTTGATCTCATGCCGGAAGCCTTGGAACAGGCAGGTCTGGCAATCGCTGTCGCCGGCTGCGGATTGGGCGTGCTGCTTCTATTAAAATTTGACGGTTTGTTTCATCATCATGACGAACATCCCGATGAATTGGATGATCTGCATCATCACCATCACGCAATGGAAGAAGTCAATACTAAAAATTAATGCAGCTGGGCATGATGATGATCGGCTCGGTCGCTCTGCATAATTTCCCGGAGGGTATGGCGGTGGGATCCAGCGCGTTATATGAAGTGAAAACGGGGATGATGATGGCGCTGCTTCTAGCCCTGCATAATCTGCCGGAAGGCATGGGTATGATCGTCCCGCTGCGCAGCGGCGGGTTGGCAAAGGCAAAAGCGTTGTTTCTGGTCGCGTTAAGCGGACTGCCGACCTTGATCGGCGGGATCGCCGGCGTCCTGCTGGGTTCGATCAGTCCGGTATTCAGCGGTTTCACCCTGGCGCTGGCCGCCGGATGTATGTTGTATGTTACTTATTATGAAATTCTGCCGCAGGTCACGCTGATGGAAAAAGGCCGGCGTCCGCTGGTATTCCAGCTGGCTGGTTTCCTGTTAGGCTTCGTGCTGATTTCGATCATGTAAAATTAAAAGCTGAAATTGACAACGGATTCCTGGCCGAATCCTCGTTCAATCTCAGCTTTTTCTTTCGCGTCTTTATTCTGCAGTAAACGGCGTTCCCTGTCCTGATTCAATCAGCTCATAAGCCTGCTTGATCAGATTGAAATAGTTCGGTGCTCCCGCTAACGTGGCTCCGGTCGTTACATCCGCAACCGCCCATTCGCCTGCGTCATTTTTAGCAATATCCGAGGTTTCCGGATAAGTTCCATAATTGACGCCGTGATCGTAAACATAATTTTTGATCAATTCAATATTCCCTGGGAAGGTAATCGGACTTGGCCAGAAGCCAACGCCGTGTTCAATAGAGGCTTTTTTGTTCCAATCTGAATTTCCGCTGTTGGTTTTCCTTCGCTGTCCAGCAGCTGCACCTGTTTCGCTAACGACTCGTGATACCAGGCTCCGCCCTCCTGTGTTGCAATATAGCTCATAAACTCGATGTCTTCACCTTCAATTTCCGTGGTATAAACAACGGAGTCCGCTGAGGCTGCCGCCGTCCAGGTCAGCCCATTCAGCTCAAAGGCTGCCGGATAACGCTTTTCACCTGCCGTGATGACAGCCTCATCGCCTAAGGCTTCCGCTTTTCATCGTCGAGAATAGCCCAGCCATCTGCTCCGCCGGCCGAGACCGGAAGCAGAGCTTCGACAAAATCAATAAAGACGACTTCCTTGGTTTCATCATTGACGTAAACCGTCGTTTGAATCGAACTGTCGACCGAATCGCCTTCCTGATTATAAACGCCATAGACCGTTGCGGAAGTGAGCTTCATCCCCTCCTTGGCCAGTTGCTGAACATCGATGTTCCGGTAATCCACCACCGTCGGTTCTGCGCTGGCTGTCGGTTCCGGCGTTGTTTCCGGAGTTGGGGTTGAACTGGCGGCTGGGGATGCGGAACAAGCGGTCATCAGCAAAACCGCTATTAGTAAAGCAAGACTTTGTTTATTCTTCATTTCTTTCCCTCCTAAATTAGTACATTGTACTAATTTAGAGTTTAATCGTTTGTTACTTATTTGTCAAGTCCCAGGTTAATTTGTCAGAATGGAAACCGCATGCTAGAATTAAAGCCGGGTGATGCCTCATGAATAAGAATCTGAAGCACGAAATTTTAGCGGCCGCACAATCCTTTTTTAATGAAAAGGGATATCAGGAAACCACGATGCGCGATATTGCCTCCGCTCTGGGAATCAGTCTGGGTAATTTAACTTATCATTTTCATAAAAAAGAAGACTTGATGATCGCTTTGCTGAAATGGCCGGATTTTATGAATCAGCCGCCGGCTTCCACTTTTACGGAGTTTTTTGAGTTGATCGAAGCGATGATTGATAGTTTGATTGTCAACCGCTTCTTCTATACAGTTGATGAACTCGGCCGCGCGACGCCGGAGTTTTACCGGCACAACGTCGATATGGTAAGTCAGATTGAAAATCATCTGGAGTTGTCTTTGCAGCGGTTAAGCGACCGCGAATTTTTAGTTCCCTGGCTGAGCGATGATGAACGGCATGCTTTTACGCGGATGATCATGGACAGTCATCTTATCTGGATTAAAATTCTTTTACCGGGAGGTTCAGGATCAGCTTTCTTATGCGAATTTTCTGGATATTCACTGGCATTTGCTTGAAAGTCATGTTCGAAAAGAAAAAATATCTGAATATCAAAAGTGCCGATCATGGCTTTCTTTTGAACAAGATTGAAAATGAAGGGAACATGGCAATTTTATTCATACAGAAAGGATCATGCTTTCGGATTTTTATAAATTTCCGATTCACGATCCTTTTTTATACTTTAGTTTTCGATTTCGGAACTTTTAATGCCCAGACAACTGGTTATCCTTTACTCCCGTTCAATCAAGGCAATGATCAGATCGTTGACATTGGTTCCTGTCGGGCCTGTGACGATCAGACTTCCAGCCTTTGCTAAAGCTGGATAGGCGTCAAAATTCGTGATCGCGGCTTCTCCACTGCCTTCAAGCCGGATCCAGGTTGTTTCGTCCGCCAGTCCCCCGGCTGCGTCTGTCGGTCCGTCCGTTCCGTCCGAACCGGCTGCCAGAATCGTAATCCCGGGTTGTCCCTGAAGTTTTTGCGCGCAAAGCAAGGTCAGATGTTGGTTTCTCCCGCCCATGCCAGATCCGCTCACTTCCACAGTAGGTTCGCCGCCAAAGATCAGCGCCTGCCTTTCATTGGAAGCCAATCCTTTTTGTGTTTCCTCACAGGCTTTGATCAAGCGCTTAGCCAACGATGAAACAGAATCGGTCACAGCGGCGGAAACAATGTGCGCCGGATAACCGTGACGCTCACTTGCCGCTCGGGCGGCTTCGCACAGTTCTTCTCCACTGCCTACAAGCTGCCAGCGTACCGGCCCGCATTCTGACGCTTCCGTACTCGAAAGGTAGGGAAGCAATGCGGGATCCAGCTTTAGCTGATATCGCCGGATCAGCGGCATCAGCGACTGCCCGGCGAAGGGATCCGCAAAAAACGGGTCCCGACGCGACATCCGCGGATCGCCGTTGACAATATCCGACAGTATCAAAACTTCAATCGGATGCGGTCTCAGCAGGGCTGCCAGTTTTTCCGCCTTTGAGCCGGGATATCCGGCGGCGGATCCGGTTGAGTTCCTCAATCGGTGCGCCGCTGCGCAGAAGCTGTTCATTCAAGTACTGAACTTGCTTTAAGGTAACACCCTCAGGCAGGACTTCGGCCAGCGCGGAACCGCCGCCGGACAACAGAATCAGCACCCGGCTGTCCGGCTTCAATCGCCGCGCAAATTCCAGGATCGCATGGCCGGCTGTCAGGCTGGTTTCATCTAGAACAGGATGCGAAGCCTCGATGATCGTCAGCGGTGGCAGCGGTCCCCGGCTGTGTCCATGCTTCGTGATCACCAGACCTTCCCGCAGACCATCGCCCAAGGTTTCCCGTGCCGCCTCCGCCATTGTCCAGGCAGCTTTGCCTATCGCCAAGAGCGAACAAGGCACATCCTGCGGCCAATCCGCCAGCGCCTCGCTTACACGTTTTTGCGGCTGAACCTGCGCCAGGGCTTCCCTTAGAATCGCAAGCGCTTCCGCTTTCCGCTCCGCCGATGAATTCATGAATGCAGTGCAACGCCGCTCAGCAACTCATAATAGCGAGTCAGCGCGCTGTGATCCTCCGCGCCGAAGCCCTGATTGGAAAGCAGCTCCAGCATTTCCATGACCTGCGCTGTCAGGGGCAGCGGTGCACCGGCCGCATGTCCTGTTTCCAACGCGTTTTTCAGATCCTTGATATGCAGATCAATCCGGAAACCTGGCTGACGATGACCCGCGATCATCATCGGCGCCTTGGCTTCCATCACAGTAGAGCCGGCCAATCCGCCGCGAATCGCTTCAAATAAGACTTCCGGCTTCACTTCCGTCCGTACAGCCAGAGTGAAAGCTTCCGCGACTGCCGCCATGTTCACCGCGACGATAATCTGATTCGCCAGTTTCACGGTATTGCCCGCACCGCATGGTCCGCAATGAACGGCTGAGGAACCCATTTCCAGCAGCAGGCCTTTTACTTTTTCAAAAGTTTCTGCATCGCCGCCCGCCATAATCGATAACGTGCCGTCAACCGCTTTCGGCTCGCCTCCGGAAACCGGGGCGTCCAGCATCGTCACGCCTGCCTGCCGGCATCTCTCTGCCAGAGAGCGGCTGGCCAGCGGGGCGATCGAACTCATATCAATGAGAATCTGGCCTGGATGGGAACCAGCCAGAATTCCGTCTTCATCACACACCGCAGCTTCCACCTGCGGCGAATTCGGCAACATTGTGATCACAACTTCAGCACCCTCCGCCGCTTCTTTCCCGCACGCTGCCGGTTTTGCCCCCAGCTCAACAAGCTCCGCGATATGCTCCGGATGGTGATCCGCGACGGTTAGTTCATGTCCCGCCCGGATTAAATTTTTGGCCATCGGACGTCCCATGACGCCCAACCCGATAAATCCAATTTTCATTCTTATTCCTGCCTTTCCGCAATCGGGATCAACTGACGCACGCCGGCTTCCAGCGAAGCCAGCACCGGGACAGGCAAGGTCTTGCACAGCGGCAGTAAAATTGCCATGCTTCCCTGCGCCATCACCACGACGTCATTTTTCTCCGGCTGCTTTTGAATTGTATCAAAAACCATCCGGATGTGTCCTTCCTGATCCTGGGTTTCCATCAGATACGCCAGCGCGCCGGGAACCAGATACTCCTGAACCGTCACAGTCCGGTTCTGCTTTCGCGCCTCGGCCTCGATCAGCCGCCGGCTGGGCGGCAGCGTCGTTTCCACTGTCGCGACCAAGCCGATCCGCGGTCCGGTTTCGACCGCTTGCTTCGCCATCGGTTCGTCGATTTTGAAATAGGGAATCCGCAGGCATGACCGCGCGGCGTCGACCGCTTCAGAAACTGAGGAACACTGGTTCAGGATTGCGCCGCAGCCCATTTCCTGCGCCATCAGCGCGTAACGGACAATCCGGGGAGGTGACCGCTTCCGTAAGATGGCCTGCCTTCATGACATCGTTGAGCAAACTGTCGTCGATGATGTTGACCATCTCCACCTCCGGCAGCCATTGCTTAAACAAGGCTTTGATCGGATTCAGCGTTACAGGTCCGGTATGGATCACCGCGATTTTCATGCTTTTTCTCCCGATGGAATTTGCAGTACCGCTCAAACGAGCCCGCTTTGTATTCTTCCGGAAAACGATAAGGCGTGCCGATCGCCCGGATCAAAAATAATGAATAACAGGTTTTTCCACAATCTCAGCGACAGTCATCGCCATCTGCATATCACCGCCGACGCAGCAGGAGCCATGGTTGCGCATCAGAACCCGGCCAGTTCGCCGAGCTGATCGCGGACCGCTTCCGCCAGTTCATCGCTGCCCGGCGGCGCAAAAGCTGCGATTTTCAAATCACCACCCAAGTAGTTAGCCGCTTCAATATCCAGCGCCAGCATTTCCTCAATTCCTTCGATGGAGGCGTAAGCGGTGGCATACGTCGAATGCACATGAACAACGGCATTGACGTCCGGCCGGTTCTTGAAGATATAGCGGTGCAGGTTGTGTTCGATCGACGGTTTCCATTTTACCTTCCACTACATGGCCGTCCATATCTATGACGACTAAGTCCTCTTCCGTTAACCGATTATAATCCATTGAAGTCGGGGTGATGACGAATCGGTCTTCCCCAAAACGCGGGCGCTGATGTTGCCGGCAGTGCCGACGGTGAAGTTCTTCTCGCAGGTCAGACGGCAGCCTTTGAGCACTTCCTGTTTCGCTTGTTTCAATGCTTCGCTCATGTTTGAGTCCTCCTTTGAAAAAGGAAACAAAAGGCAAGCTGACTTTGTTTCCTTGTTTCATTTGATAAATACCGCAGGTTGAATCTGATTTTGATTCTCTACTGAATCTCGGATGAAGCCTGTGCTTGTTCTTCCTGTTCCATTAACGCGTCTTCCTTTTTCAGCCAGCGTGTATACAGAACCCAGCAGGTTCCCCATACGACTGCGACGATCAACGGCAGGAAGTTGCCTTGCAGGAAAGCGAACAGCTGTGTCGCATAGGTGAAAACCGGAGCGTTGATTGAGGAATTGGAAATCAGTTCTCCGGCCGCCAGTTCAACAGCACCCGTCTGCATCGCCAGCTGCGACATATACGGAGCGATCGCGGTTCCGACATACAGGAAGACCGGAGCGCCGATCGCGCACAGAATCAGCATCCGCGGCACGTTGCCCTTGGTGACGATCCAGGCCGGAACGGCCAGCGACAGATTGATAACGCCGGCAAACGGAAGCAGATTGTTGCCTGGCAAAATAAACGAATAGATAACCAGCATCGGCACAATCGCGATGACGGCGATCCAGATTTCATTCGCACCGCCTAAGTACGGCCAGTCCAGACCGACATACAGCTCGCGGTCCTTAAAGCGCTTCTGCATATACGCCTGCACCGCCTCGCTGATTGGCGCCAGCGCCTGCATGAACAGCTTCGTGACCATCGGGAACAGCGTCATCGCCGTGCCCGCAACCAATCCCAGCTTGAGAATATTGACGATGTCATACCGGCCAATAATGCCGAACACGCAGCCCAGGATGAAACCCAGCACATGGTTTTCGCAAAAATACCAATCTTGTCGCGCAGCTGAGCGACGCCGAATTCTTTATTCAAGAACGGAATCTTCCGCAGAATCATATCAAACGGCCACAGAATGCAGCTGAAGAACAGTGTTCTGTGAGAACAGGTAACGCCTGGAATTCCTGACATTTTCTGCAGACGTTTCTGATGCGCGTCGCTCGACCACAATTCCAGAACGATCTGAATCGAAGCGACGACAAACGCCAGAACGACGGAATTGGTCGTCCCCATCACGATGACCGCGGTAAAGATTTTACCCCAGACATTCCACAGGTCGGCGTTAAACGTCTTTGTTTTCCCCAGTGCCAGAAGCAGGATATTAATTCCGATCTGCAGCGGGAACATCGCAAAGGCATACGGCCAGGCCCATGAGATAACGGACATTGTTGTCCAGCCGCCGTCCATGATGGAAAGCTGAACGCCGGTGGCTTTTGATCATCGCTTCCGCGACCGGCGTGATCGCTCCGCGCATAAAATTGATAACCTCGCTCATGCCGGTAAAAGCGATGCCCAAAAGCAAGCCGGCGGAGATAGCGTCCTTCGGTTTCATCTTGACGATCAGCCCCGCGATAATCATGATGATCGGCACAAAAACAGAAGCGCCGAAGCCTAAAATCCAGTTGATTAAATCCTGAAACATTTGCATTATTTTCCACTCCCTCCTGGTTGGACTACCGCTTCAGATCCGTGATGATCTTCTGCAGTTCTTCTTCTTGTTTCATCCCCGTCAAAAACGCGATGCCGTTATAAACCGGCACTTTATAATCCTTCAGCGGACGGGTGATGTACACATAGCCCGCCACATCCGGGCCGGCCAGATAACGGTCCAGTGATTTCATATCCACGGCTTCCACCGTGCAGGAACAGCCTCTTTCCTTCAACAGCCGGCTCAGCTTACTGGCGACAGATTGGGATGTCGCGACGCCGCTGCCGCAGGCAACGATCAATTTTTTTCATAAATTCTCCTTTCACACAATGCGTTGTTTTCTGAATCAGCGGAAATGAGCGAATCATTCCAGATTGCCGATCTCCGCACAGGCCAGCCGGTAACATTCCTCGACATTTTCCGCCTTTAACAGCTGGTCTGGAAAATCCGTGCCGGAAAACAGATCCATCAGCTTCTGCAGCAGGCGGATGTGATATTCGCTGTGATGATGGAATCCCAGCAGGAACACGGCTTTCACCGCAATGACTTCCTCGGATACCATCTGTTTCCACAAAAGCTTGTCCCGCAGCCGGATCACGGCCACGAACGGTTTTATAATGTGTTCCGGGTCGGTATGCGGAATCGCGATCGGAAAGGGTTCCGTCGGCAAAGCCGTCGGATATTTTCCTCCCGTTCTTCAATTGCCTGTAAAAAGCTGGCCTGTACAAAACCCTTCTCGTAAAGTTGTTGAAAGAGAGATTCAAACAGGTCGTGCTGACTCGTATATGTCGGATCCAGATAAATCAGATCGCGGTAAATCATCGGTTCTTTCTGCATCTTATCCCTCCTTCCCAATCAAGACTGCCCGCAAGGCGTCCGCGTCAGCCGCCCTGCGGATCCGGGCCAGGCCTTCCGGCTCCGATACCCGTTCGTTAAACTGCGATAAAGCTTTCAGATGATTCTGGAAATCAACCGTTGCCAGAATCAGGATGATATCGGCTTGCAGATAGTCGTGAATAGCGATCTTATGCGGCAGCCGGACCAGACTCATGCATGTTTCATTGACGCCGGCGTCAATCGCCGCATGGGCAATAATTACTCCGTCCGCAACCATGATGTAGGGTCGCTGAATCAGGATCTGACGGATCATCGTCTGAAGATAGCGTTCCTGAATCAGTCCTTTTTCCAGCAGCGGCCTGGCGCCCAGACTCACCGCCTCTTTCCAGTCGGTCAGCTCCGCCAGCATCACATGTCCCGGAACCAACAGATCCGCCAGATCCGGCTGCGCCGGATTTTTCGCGGCCGGCAGTTTTTCATTTTGCCGGTACAGCAGCCGGCTCAGGCCTTTGCGTAATTCTTCCTTGTTTTCCACCTTGGCGTACTGCTCGATCACATCCATATAATCGTCCACCTCGTTGACCTGAAGATTGAATCCGGCCAGATACATCTGGACCTGATGGGCGAAGCTCTGCTTTTCCGGCTCGCTCATCATCGGCTGCAGCACAAACGTCTTCACCGGCACTTCCAGCGGCACGGTGGAGAAGATCAGATCACATTCGATCTTCTGATCGCGGAATTCCCGCACGGAGTAAACGCCGCCGAAATCAAGCTGGGGAAGCAGGTCCTTCAGTTCCAGATACATGTAGCTGGAAATCGCCACGCCGTTTTCACAGACGAAGATCGCGCGGGGATTCGCCGCCGCCTGATCCATCTGCTTTTCCCGCCGCAGCCAGCCGCCGTAAAGAATCGTGATGAACCCGATCTCTTCCTCGGGAATCGGTTTGTTGAGCGTCTTTTCCAGCGGATAGATCGACCGCCGGGTCAGATCAAACAGATAGGTGTAGCGGTTTTTGATGGCTTCAAGCATTTCATTTTCAATGTGAAAGTCGTAGAGGATCCGGTAATAAGCCGCCTTCCAATGCTGAAAGATGTAATCGACCAGCTGTTCCTTGTGATTAAAGCGAATGCAGCTGACTGTTTCAAAAGCTTCGATCATTTCATAAACAGACAGATAAATATCCATATCCTTCGCATCATGATTGTCGGACATAAATCGGAAGTTTGAAGTTAATAACAACAAGGTCAGATACAAGTATTCCTCATCCGGGCAGGTATTCACATTGGACAACAGATCCCGCGCCACCTCGTATTCCCGCGTATGACGGAAGGAGTGCGCGCTGACTTCAAAGTCTTCAATGATCTGTCCCTGCTGGATGCGGCGGAAGACAATCGTTAAAAATACGGCAGAAACTTCATCACCTGATCGGTAAACCGGATTTTCAGCTGCTTCTCAATCAGATTCAGCTGCCGGTCCAGCGTTTGAATCTGTTCCGGACGGATTTGGAGAATGCGGTTGAGGCGCGGACTTTCCAGCTGATTGATGACGCTGTTGAGCGCTTCGCTGAGCAGCTGACGGCGGTTAAATTCGCGGCCGGTCAGCAGATATCCGAATTCCCGGGAATAGCGCAGCTCCAGATTAAACCGACGTATCAGGATCTGAAGTTGTTTCAAGGTACTCAAAGCGGTGTTCTTGGAGATTTCCAGAATCGAAACGAAGTGATTCAGCGTCACGTCCGGCATTCCCAGCAGAATGAGGATACTGATCTGCAGGCGCTCCTCATGCGAATAGACATAGCCGCTTTCCGGTTCAGCCTTCTGCATAAACAGCTTCATTGAAGCTTGTTCATTCAGAATGAAGCCGCCTTGCTTTGTCCGCTGGATGACCGGCAGATGTTCCCATTGCAGCCAGGCGTTGATCTTCCGCATCGAGTAGTTTAATTGTTTGCGGGAAAGGCCCAGCATTTTTCAATGTCGCTGCTTTTGATCATCGGGTTTTGTCGAATCAACATTACGATCTGGGTACTCCGTTTATCCAATATCAAGGCTTTCCCTCCTTTCCGACCCCGCCTTGGATGATTCCATTATAGCGGCGGGAGAATTTTGCTGCCGGGCGGTTGATCCCGGATTTGGGGTCAGACTGTGCCCCGGAATTGGTCTGACAACGAAACAAGAAACAGATTCGCCCTCGTTTTTCTGATAAGGAACCAGCGGTCTTTCGCTCGCGGCGTTATTCGCAGATCAAAGCGCAATTGCCTTAAAGCCCTTCCCGCAAGGTCTAGCTTAACGATGGCGCAGGTAATCCGCCGCACTGATAAAGAAAGAATCAGAACCAAAGCTGCCCGATTTCAGGATAAAAGCAAGGGGCCGCAATCGCTGTAAGCAAAGGTGGAGCACAGTCCGGGTTCCAGCTCGTCGACAATCTCCATCATCTCCATCTTCATGTGTTCGATAAAGCGTGCGGAAGTATCTCCGCCCGCGGACAGAACCCGGGAAACTGAGCTGTCGCGAATCACATCGTGAACCAGACTGGCCAGTCTTGACGAGAGTTCCTGCGCGGTCTGCGTTTCCGTCCAGCCCATTGCCGGCCCCGGTCTTTGGTCTGACGCACCACGGCGGCGTCATTTTGAAAATAAACGAGCGGGATCAAGTCTTTGTCCAACGCAACTTTCATTCGAGCTTTCGCCTGTTCTGCCTGACGCAAGGCGGTCTGCTTATCAAACAGCGCGAGCGGATCAAGCACCACTGAACAGCTCTGCGGCGTTTGTTCAAACAGCTGGATCTGCTTGTGCGTCTGCGGCGTCAGACTGCCGGCTAAAATCATCGTTCTTGTTCCTAACGTCGGGAACGTTCGCGGCTGAGGCGCATGTTCCGCCCAATAAATGGCCAGTTCCTCAGCCAGTCCGCTGCCGCCCAGGAAGATTTTCTCCTGATGGACAGCGGCGGCGATGATTTTTAAGTCATCCTGCGTTTCCCCATCGAAAATCAGATAGCTGCATTCTTGTTTCGACCGCTCGACAAATGCTTTCAGCGCTTTCGGGACCGCGGCGGATTTCCGCCAGTGTCGCGATCTTCGTTTTCCGTTGGGATTGTTCCTGAATGATCCGGGCCAGTTCCGATTCATGGATGGGATTCACCGGATCGCTGCGGAAGGGACTGGCCGCGATTTTCTGACCGTGGACATAATGAATTCCCTGGATCGTCTGCCGTCCATTTTTGATAAAAGCGGCGCTGACAATGCCAAAATCTTCGCCGGTTTCATCGAGCAGCGCGTCGAACTCCGCGCCGATGTTGCCGCGAAAAACTGAGCAGGTCTTCTTATAGAAGCGTCCGCAGCCTTCCGCTTTCATTCGGGACGCAGCCTGCCTGACCTTGCGGTAAGCCGTTAAAGACGAATCGAACCGCGAATCGGTATCTTGAATCAGAACCTCTGTATCCGCGGGAAAATGGCCGTCGGTCTTCTGCGTGATCCGTGTCGTCAGGCCTTGTTTTGCCAACATCACGCCGATATCCTGCGCACCGGTAATATCATCTGCGATTATTCCTGTTTTAATCATTACAATCACCCTTTTTATCGTATGACACCCCAAGAGGGAATGCAATTTCAATGTCGGGGCAAGCGTTTGACAATATTTGGATTGAACGTCCGGGGAAACTGAATCGGAATTTTATAATAAGGACCAGAAAAGGAGGTCTTTTATGAAATTAGGTTGTTGTACGACGATCGGGAACTACCGTCAGGTTTACGAAATGGGTTACGATTATATCGAATTGCCGGGTTTTGAGGTGGCGGCTCAGTCAGAGACGCAGTGGCAGGCATTCCTGCAGGAAAAAATGAGCTCGGCTTGCCGGTTCTCGGTTTTAACGCTTACAGCGCAGGCCAGCCGGCAATCGTCGGCCCCTCCTGCGACGATCAGGCCACTGCCGATTACGCGCGTCGGCTTGTTCAGCGGGGCGCGCAGGCGGGGATCGTCAATCTGGGAATCGGGGCTCCGGCCGCCCGGAAGCTGCCCGCAACGTTTTCCCGCGATGAGGCCGCCCGTCAACTGATTCGATTTTTACAGATCACTGCGGATATCGCCCGGCCTTACCATCAACAGGTCTTATTGGAAGCGCTGCATGACCAGTGCTGCGACTTGGGTCATGATCCGGTCGAAGCTTTGGCGTGGATTCAGGAAGCGAACCGGGATAACATCGGTCTGGTTCTGGACTTTTATCACAGCGCGGCGATGGGTCAGACCATCGATGACCTGCGTCCGTTTGTTCCCTGGCTGCGGCACCTGCATTACAGTCAATGCGGCGATCATCTGTACCGTGGTTATCCCGACGCTTCAGATCTTCCCGCATTGCGGAAAATCCGCCGCCTGATCCAGCAGGCAAACTACGATCTGACGTTCAGTCTGGAATCGGATAACGCTGATTTCATGCGCTGCGCCCAAACTTCGCTGACCTTGCTTCATCAGGTCTTCGACGAACCTGCATCAGAATTTTGACGCAAAAAAAGCGACGCTGTTTCGGTACACAGACCGGCAGCGCCGCTTTTTATCCCTTAGATTCAATTTCTGAAAAGTCCGCGGTTACGACAATCGGCTCACGCCGGACCTTCGACCAGGCAAACTCGCCGATCAACTCCCGCGCCGTGACCGGTTCAAAATCATCGCGCAGGCCCGTCATCCAGGCTAGCTTTCCGATCAGCTCCGGCGCGCTCCAACGTTGACGCAGCTCGCCCAGATCCAGCGCCTGATCCCGTTTGGATAACCGCTGCCCATGTTCGTTGATTAACAGCGGAATGTGGTAAAACTCAGGGACAGGCAAGCCAAGACAATGATAAAAAGATAAATCTGGCGGGGTGTGGACGATAACAGATCCATTCCCCGGACAACCTCGGTGATTCCCGTTAATCCATCGTCAATGACCACCGCCAGCTGATAGGCGAACACGCCGTCGGAACGCCGCACAATAAAATCACCGCAGGTCTGATCCAGCCGCGACATTCCCTGTCCCTGAAGTCCGTCCTTCAACGCGATGACCCGATCGTCCACCCGGATCCGCATTGCCGGCCGGCGGGTTTTCTCAAGCGCATATTTTTCCTCTTCGCTTAAATTTCGGCAGCGACCGCTATAGAGCAGTTCCCCATCTGTTCCGTGCGGAGCGCTGGCGCTGTGCAGATCCGCCCGGCTGCAGTAACAGGGATAAATCAATTGCTTCTCCGCAGCTCGCTGAGCTTTTCTTCGTAGATTGCCGTGCGCTCACTTTTTGCCAGAGCGGCGTTTCATCCCAATCCAATCCCAGCCAGCGCAAATCATCCAGGATCTGTTCGGCATATGCGCGCCGGCTGCGCTGCGGATCCAAATCTTCAATCCGCAGCACCCAGGATCCCTGTTGAGAACGCGCAGACAGCCAGCTTAACAACGCCGCCGTCACATTGCCCAGATGCATCCGTCCGCTGGGACTGGGCGCAAACCGCCCCGAACTCGACCTTTTTCAACCATAACCTTCCCCCGCTTCCATTTCCTCACGATGTCCGCTTCCGCTTATTTCCAAACACCTGCTTTTTACCGCCGGCTCTGAATGTTTTTATGATAAAACTTTTCCACGCAAAAAGTAAAACAGACCGTTCGTTCTGATCCGGTCTGCTTACACTATTTATATTCCAGTTCTCTTCTTACCCCTTCCTTCAGGGTTTGACATTCCATTTTCCCAGCGTTAATCTTTGCCATTACCGCGATGCCTGACTTCTATCCTGATATCCAACCGCTTACTTGAGTAATGGCAGATTCAGAATGAATTCCGGCGTCCCGCTGGATCCCGGCGCGATTTCATATTCATCGAAAACAACGACGACCTGACGGTTTTCATTGATATAAAACTTCTGATCAGCCTTCAAGCCTGAATAACCGCCTTCTTCACTGAAATCAAAGAACGAAGATGGATCTTCAGCCAGACGCTGTTCAATTTGAGCTCGGATTTGTTGATCCGCCGCTTCCAATTTATCCTGTCCTATCACTTCCGTCAGCGTCAGCTCCTGTCCGGTTTCCAAGTCCAGATTAAAGAAATAGCGCTGATCATATCCGCTGGCCATCGTGGTTGTCGTGTCGATTGAGAAGCTCAGCAGCGTTCCCTGATTGTAATGAATGTGATAATCCGCATAGAAGTCCACCGGGGAATACGGCTCCTCCTGTCCGGCAGCCTCTTTTTTCAACGCTTCGGCTTGTTCGCGGGCTTCAGCGGACAAATGATCCAGTTCCTCCTCAATCCGCTGATTAATCTGTTTCTCGAATTCCGCGTTGCCGCTGTTTTCAACTTTCGGCAGCGTGATGTGAATCACTTCGTTTGCGTCTTCCTTATCGATCTGCACACCCGTCACGATCCGCAGAAATTCGCCGATCACCGGCAAATTCGCCACATTCTGTGCAAATACCGGCGACACGTGCATCATCAGGGTAAAACAAGCTGCCGCGGCCGCAAAACTGATCAAGCCCTTCAACCCCCAACGGACTTTCCGCGCCGGACTTTGCCCCTGAGCTATCGCCTGTTTCACACGCATGTCCAGCTGCGGGGGCAGCGGTTGGTTCTGATATTCTTCTTTTGCCTTTTTCCAAGGTTCCTGCATTTTCTACACCTCCTGTTTCAATTGTGCTTTCAGTAATTCCAGTCCCTTATAGACCTGGGATTTGATCGTATTGACATTGGTTTGCGTCGCCGCCGCAATCTCGTCGAATTTCATTTCTTCAAAGAAGCGCAGGATGATCACCGTCCGCAGCTTCGGCTCCAAAGCCATGACCGCTTGAAACAGATCGCTGTACTCCACCGGCGACGCATCCTGGGTATAGCCCTGATATTCCTGCAGCGATGCCTGGCGCTGACGCTGTGTGATCTGTTTCCGGCATGTGCCGTTGGCCTCATTGATACAGATCCGCACTAACCACGTCCGGATATATTCCGGCTGCCGGAGCTGGCCAATCTGCGAATACGCCTTGACGATCGTTTCCTGGACGACATCCAGCGCCGCCTGTTCCTCTTTCACGATGGAAAACGCGATCCGATACAACATCGTTTGATGGTCCAGGATCGTTTTTTCCAACAGTTTCTTTTTTTTCTTCTTTGTTCATGAGTCCGCTCCTTCCGATCTAAAATCAGATTGCCGCCGCGATTATCACCTCCGATTTTAGAAAAAAGATCTTTTTCCGGGTTCTGCTTAATTAGGTGCTCAACCTGCGGAAAAAGTTGAAATCTACTCTTCTTTTTTTAACTTCTTAATTATTTCGTTATTAAGGAAAACAAAAAACCCTCTTTCCGCAGACAACCGGGATTCAGGAAAAGAGGGAATTCAGTTTACACGGAGGCCGGGAACGATCAACAAAGTCAGGTCTTTCGCAACTCCTGCCGCAAACGAAATGGAGTTTTGTCTATCGGAAAGCCTGGCGGCTGCGCATGACCAGAAAGGTCATGATGCTGGGATCGATCAGGTTCAACAGATTAAACGACAGATCGACGTGGTTCAAAACATTGATCAGGAAAATCGTCGCGCACATCGTCCAATATAAACGCAGCCCCAACAAACGCCCCTGCATCAAAAGCGTCAGACACCAAAGACTGATCGCCGCGATTCCCAGCATCATCCAGGCCTGACTGAACAAACTCTCAACCGCGATGATTGCGTTGTATATCAGACTCAGCTGCAGCCAGAAACGACAGAATTTACTCATGCTTCCGCTTTCTCCAACAGGACGACGGCCTGCGCCAGCACGCCTTCTTCCCGGCCGACAAAGCCAAGCTTCTCTCCGCGCGTCGCCTTGACGTTGACCTGATCCTCTGCGCAATGCAGCGCCTGCGCGATGTTTTGGCGCATCAGCGGAATATGCGGAGCCATTTTCGGGCGTTCAATCATGATCAGCGCGTCGACATTGCCAATGCAATAGCCTTTGCTTTCCATGAGCTTCGTTACCTGTTCCAGCAGAAGCAGGGAGCTGATCCCCTTGTATTGCGGATCGGTATCCGGGAAATGCTTTCCCAGATCCCCTCGCCCAATGCCCCGATCACCGCTTCCGCGATTGCGTGAAGCAAGGCGTCAGCGTCGGAATGACCGACTAACCCTTTCGTATGTTCAATTTCAACACCACCCAAAACTAAACGGCGGCCTTCCGCCAGCTGATGAATATCGCTTGACTGTCCAATTCTAAACATGCCTTATCCTTCTTTCTTTTCTGTTTTTAACGCCGATTTCCCAGATCCAGCCGCTGCTTCTTCCTGCCTGGGGAATGGGAAACAAATCCTTCTTTCTTTTATTATAAAGAATACGGCGTAAAATCACATCCTTTTCTCTGAAATATTTTATAAGTACTTTTCCCTTCTATCCTTCTCCCTGGTTAAAAACTGAGCGCCAAAGATTAGAAAAGCAAGTCATTGAATGAATCATCTCCCAAAGACTGACAGCTTCATTTCAATCTTGTTTGTTCCATCCATTCTCAACTCCAGAGACAAATGGAAAGTTAACTTGACATAGAGGTCAGACGTTATACTATAATGGAAAGCAAGCTTTCCACGAATGGAGGAGGTTTATGAAGAACAGACTGAGGCGCTGCGTAAAGCGCGCGGCATCAAACAGGAAGAATTAGCAGCTGCCCTGGAAGTTTCCCGGCAGACGATCGGCTCGCTGGAAAACGGCAGGTATAATCCGTCGATTTTGTTAGCTTTTAAAATTGCCCGCTATTTTGACGTCAGCATTGAAGAAGTTTTCATTTATGAGGAGGAATCAAAATGAAGAAAAGAAACGCGCTTCTGCTTACCGCGGCCGGATTACTTTTGATCGCCGCTGGTTTACTTCTGCTTCGCACATCTAATTTCTCCACCGATAATCTGCCGGCACTGCCTTATCTTCTGATCGGCGTTGGCTGCGGCGTTTTCGGCCATGGCGCCGGCGCAGGAATCAGCCAGCACGCCTTGAAAAACGCGCCTGAGATTCAGAAGCAAATCGAAATTGATCAACGGATGAACGCAACGTGCAGATCGCCAACCGGGCGAAAGGCAAAGCTTACGACGCGATGATCTTTATTTTCGGTGCTTTAATGGTATCGTTCGCGCTGATGAACGCGGATCTCTTTGTCATCCTGTCCTTGGTCGCCGCCTATCTGTGCGTCGTCGGCATTTCAATTTACTATCGCGTCAAATTTGACAAAGAAATGTGAGTTTAAAGGATTTTAATCTTAGCTCCGGCGAATTCCGCCGCGGAATCCGCTGATCAAAAGCTGCAGCGCAAAGGGTCGCATCCTTTCTCGTTGCAGCGTTTTTATCCACTTTGACAAACAAAGTCCGCCAATCGCTTCACTTGATTTCTAAGTGAATGAAGACTGTGGCCGCTCTGTCCGCTGCGCTTCTTTTATAAATCTGCTGTCAAAAACCGCATCGGCAGAAAATCATTGGGATGTCGCATAAAATAATTCTGGAAATAGTCCAATAACGGTTTTAATTCTTCCCTGTCGTTCTGCCGGAAAATCATTCCCAGTTTGATCGCGGAAAGTTCCTCTAACTGCGTTACCGAAAAGCAGTCCTTTTCACTGGGCAGCGCAAGCGTCATGATCGGTATTTTCCGCGCCAGTGAAATCGCTTCTGCTTGTTCAGGTGTTTCAAAATAGATCACTTCGATATCCAGTTCCGGAGACCGCAGAATCTGATCCAGCCGCGCAGCATTTTGCGTCCGGTCCGGAGGCAGGGTCAGGACCTGCTTATGTGATAAATCTGAAAGCCGCAGCTTTTCTTTTCCATAAAACGGATGTCCCTGAGGAATCTTGCAGCAGTTGGGACAATGAAATAAAGGGATGCAATCTAAATTGCTGGAAAGCGGCTCGCTGCAGTCCGCCAAAAGTTGAATATCAATCTTATTCTGCGTCAGAGCTTGATTGGTTTCCGGCAGCCGGCACACGACATAATCAAAGCTAACGCCCTGAAATTGCCGCTGCGCCGCCATGCACACCTGGGGAACAACATGAATCAGATAACTGTAAATCCCAATCCGCAATTGAGCGGGCAATGTTACGGATCGCTGGCGCGCACCGGCAACGGCGCGGTCATAACGATCAAGCACATCCTCCAGCTGATCTATGAAGTAACGCCCACTGGGCGTCGCCTTGACGCCGTCATGAAGACGGTAAAACAAAGAAAATCCAAGCTCCTTTTCAATCATCAGCAGCTGCCGCGTCAGCGCGGATTGTGAAAGATACAGACAGGTTGCCGCTTTTGGAGATACTTTGACAGCGATCTAAGATTTTAAGCATTTTAAGATGTTGTATATTCATGGCACTTCCTCTTTTTCTAACTATAATAAAAAACAAGTCCGATTCAAGCGTCTTCAAGCTATGCAAAAATTGATAACCCCATGCACAGATAGCATAACTGGAACGATCGGTCTATGCCATAATGGGTTCAAGGAGGAATTGTCTATTTTTTGACAAAGTGAAGAGAATGGAGAAAAAGGGATTTCCCGCCGCGCCTTTTTAAAGGGCGCCGCGGTGACGGCCGTTTCCGCCGCCGTCGTGTCTGTTTTACCAGGTTGTGAAACCAAGCCGGAAAGTGAAGCTTCAACGCAATGTCCGCCATGCCCAAGTCCTTCCGGATCGTCAGTGTATACGCTGAATCCGCAGGATTATGATTATCGGGACACCAACACAGATTTTGCGACACTGTTTTCCGATTGGAAATTCGGTGGATTAACCCTGCATCATCGCATGGTAAAATCCGCGGCGGGTTCGGATACTGCCGGCAGCGAGCAGGAAATTTGCGCTTATTACAGTAATTTTGCCAAGGGCGGCGTAGAAATGGTCTGGGTTGAAGACTACGCCAACGTTTTTGATCATTATACCAGTCCGCGGAAAAAATCCAAAGAGGAGGCGCACTTAGCCGCATTGGCGAAAGCGGTGCATGACGCCGGCGGTTATATCGGTTATCAGCTTTCCTGTATGGGACAGTCGTTTTCCGGCTTTGATCCGGCGACGGCCGCGCAATATGAATCGGCTTATGCCGAGTATTTGAATGAAGAGGAAATCAGGAATTTAAAAGTGATTTCATCAACGGCGCAATCTATTTGAAAGAACAGGGCTTTGACGCCGTTGAAATCAACGCGGCCGGCAACAATATCGGTCAGGCCTTCTTTTCCCGCCAGCGAAATCATCGTGAAGATGAGTACGGACCGCAGTCGTTTGAAAACCGCGCCCGTTTTGTCGGTGAGATCGTCGCCGGGATCAAGGAAGCCTGCGGTTCTGATTTCCCGGTCCAGATTTTAATCAACGGAATTGAAGAAAACGATATTGAGCTGGGCGAGGCTTCCTTATCCACAACGGTGGAGGAAAACTGCGAAATCTGCAAGGTCTTGAAAATTATGGTGCGGATTCCCTGCATGTTCGTCTGGGCGTCTTCCGAATGCATGTCAATCAGTTTGCGTCCGATTTATACTTCACGGGTTATGGAATCGAAGGAACCGCCGCCAACGGGGCGCAGTTTGACTTCTCCCGGCATTTCCAGGGCAAGCTGCTGGCCAATCATTCCGGCTGCGGCATGATGCTGAACGTTGCGAAACAAATCAAAGACGCCGTTTCGATTCCTGTGGGAACGGTAACCTATATGGATCCTGCCCACGCGCCGAAAATGTTTGAAGACGCGTTGAAGGATGGCCTGTGCGACTTCCTGTTGATGACCCGGCCGCTGACCGTCGATCCGCAATACGTCAACAAATTAAAAGAAAACGCTTCGATGAAATTGCCCCTTGCACGCGCTGCCTGCATTGTCACTTTGACTATGATGAAGATGGCAAGATTTATGAACATTGCCGCGTCAACGCCGCGACCCAGCGGGCTTATCGTGAATCAATGCCGGAAGGCGATGTTCCGCTGCCTGCCGAAACAGCGCGGAAGGTGATGGTCATCGGCGGCGGTCCGGCCGGACTGGAAGCAGCGCGGATTGCGGCGGAGCGCGGCCACAGCGTAACCCTGTATGAAAAGAAAGGTGTGCTGGGCGGACTCCTGTCCTTCGCCAATGCGGTGAAAGGTCCGCATGAAAATCTTGAGGATTTCCGGAAATACTTAGTCCGGCAGCAGGAGCTGAAAACGTAAAAGTGGTTTTAGATACCGAAGTCACTTCCGAAATGATTAAAAAGGAAGCGCCGGACGCTGTCATCCTGGCCGTCGGCGGCGCTCGTCCAACGCTGGGGCTCAGCGCCAGTTCAAAGACCAACGTCATCTCAATCGAAGACATCGCTTCCGCTAAGATTGGCAGTGAAGTGACGATCGTCGGCGGAAATCTACAGGCGGTCGACGCGGCGCAGTATCTGATCGCCCAAGGCAAACACGTGACCTTAGTTTCCAGCGAAAGCAAAGACAAGCTGGATAAAGGACAATCCGCCTGGGTAAAAACATTTACAATCCCGATGTTGTATGCACGCGGAACCCGCCTGTGGCCGAATGCGCAGGTAACCCGCGTTAATGAGGGGACCATCACGATTCATGGAGAAACCGGTGTCGAGATGGAAATCCCGTGCGACACCGTGATCGAAGCCCTGGATATGCTTCCAAATTCATCGCTGATTGAAGGTCTGGACGGAATTGAATGCTACGCCGTCGGCGATTGCGATAAACCGTGGAATATCGCGGAAGCGATTGCCAGCGGAAACCCTGACAGCCCGTAAAATCTAAGTAAAACGCCCCATCCTTATATTATAAAAGTGTGAACGATTCAGAGTCTTCCGCGCTGTTTTGCGGCAAGGGAAATTCTGATCCTTCACACTTTTTCATTTGTTTCGTTATCATCCACTCACTCCACAAGAAAATGATGCAAGCATCATTCTGGAAGACAAAACCTTCCAGAACCCCTCGTCAGTTTCTTGCCTGGAGGGTATTCCTGATTTTAGATCTCTCCCTTCTCTCCCTCTGCTTCCAGAGTTCAAGGTTTGATCGAAGATTTCTTCCTTCAGGCGTATTGTGTATCTCGCGGTTCTTCAAGTTCGTTCTGCCTCGAATTCCAGCTTTCTCCTCTGGAAGCTGTCATCTTTGGACAGATTGAAGAACCGCGTTTCTATTTAATTCTGATATCCCATTCCGCGCCTCGCAATCACAAACGAAGCGGCCAGATGCACTGTGCAGCCCATCTTCCTGCTGTATTTTCTCTCCCAATTTGACTTGTGTACGCTGGATTCACCCTGTACGTTCCATACCCTTCTTTCCAACATCTCCTTTCAATTGCTTCTTGAATCTGTTTCGTCGCAAACTCCGATAACATTTGATTATGCTTTGGATTCCCATATCGCATGTTGCTTTTCTTCTTCTCAAAATCCAACGCTTCCATCACCAACGGCTTATTGCTTCTTACACATTCCAACACGACCTCTTTCGCTGTCTGCCGGATCTGATGCTTCCTCTGATTCTTCGTCTTTCCCTTAAGGGCATCGGCACGGTCTTCAACAGGACACAGTTTCCGCAGGCATCCGTTTCACTCACGGCAATGTGATCCGCATTGATATCGATTCCAATCACGCCGTCTTGCTTATTCTCCATCAATTTACGTTCTTCCATTTCCACAATCGCTTTGATAATGAAGTATTTCTTATGATCTTCCAATAGATAAGCGACCGCTTTCCCTGGTGTGTTGTGCGGCAGCTTCACCACCCGTTCCAGTTCTTTGGCATTCGCATGAAAACGAATCTTTAACCGAATTTCTCTGTTTTCACTGCTGCAGCGATAAATCAATACGCCTTCTTCAAGATGATATTTGAATAGACAATTGGAATACTTCCCCTGCCTGCGCCCGGGAATCATCATAGTTTTGTTTCGCTGATATCGGTATTCTCCAAGCCAAGCTTCGTGATTTCCAGCGTAAACCGTCATTCTGGAACGCGACAGTTTCTTCCCGCCAAAGCAGGTAAATCGCATTTTCTGATTCGCGGTATTGAGCTGTTGCTGCGTGCGGTTCAATTTAAAAATCAATTGAGAGCGTTGATTCTTTAACTGTTTCCGGGTTGGACGCAGCCCATGTACCTCCTCGAGATAATCTTCCCGGGTTTGCTTTCCCAGCTTTGTTTTCTGTTTCAGCTGCGCTAACCGTTTATCCAGCCGTTGGATTTCTTTCTCCGTTTTCCGGATTTTCTTCTCCACGTTTTTCACTCTTGCCTTTAACGACTTCTTCCAGCGTTCATGGTTCTCAAAGTCCGCTTTCAGCTGATGCTGAGCCTCCCATTGCGCTGCGCAAGGAAAATAATCATTTGTGTGATACCGTCGTTTCAGTTCTTTATGCAGCGATTCTTCAAACGGAAGGGAATTCCCCGGGCTTTCAGCGTCAGATAACGATAAGTAGTATGAAGGATCGAATGATATAGAAGGATATCCTGGCGAATAGCCTGAGCTTCTTCATGAAGCAATTCATCGTAATAGATCCGGTCAGAACACGTTATTGTTTTCATGAAGAAGACCTCGCTTTCAGAGAACGCTCAGCTTTTCTATTGAGTTAATTATACAATTCATCCTTCTTCATTTCAACGCATTTGAGTTTGTTTCAGCATTTTCATTTTCCTCGTTCAAGGCCTCGGTCATTTTCAATTGATTCTCCCTAATCCGCCTTCCTTTCAGTGTGTATCTAAACGATGAATTCCATCGTTTTAAAACTCTTTAACAGGCTATAACTCTAAAGAACTGTTACTTTATCCTTTCTTTTGAGATGCACTTTCCTAATAGAAAAAGAAACCGTCTTGGCTTTAGGCCACTGCGACACTTATTTTCCCGAGCCTCATAAGATCACCATCGCTAAGATTTTTGCCGAAAACCGATGGCGTTTACGATTACGAGGTTTATCGCAAAGGCCTTCGTCCGGCTATTATGAAAGCCATCAACTTCATCATTCTTTGTGAACAGCACGATCTGGGCCATTCCCTCTACGAATGTCCCCATTGTCAAAACTTCACTTTCGTTTGGCACACCTGTAAATCTCGTTTTTGTAATAAGTGCGGGATTCGCTATGCTCGTCAACTTTCCGACTCAATTTCTTCTAAACTGTTTGACTGTCCTCATCGCCACGGCGTTTTTACTGTCCCTGAGCCTCTGCGCCCCTATTTCCAAAAAGATCGTTCTTTACTTCATGAGCTCTTTGGCGCAGTAGAAGACACACTTCATTATGTCATTCGGAAGGCCGGGACAAAACAGGACGAATTGATTCCCTGCGCGGTTTTAACGCTCCACACTTTCGGGCGTCCTCTTAACTGGATTCCCCATATCACTATGATTCTTTGCGGTTTTCCTTTCAAAAACAGTTACTCGATCGGATGGCTGCGAAGCTGGATTCCGCTGAATTTAAGAAAGTAAAAAATCAATGTTATCGGGATTATTCCGACGGCTTTTATGTTTATTGTCCGCCTTCCCTCATAAAACCACTCAAGACGGGGTGGATTACATTGTCCGTTATGTAGGCCAGCCCGCCATGGCGCAAAGCCGGATTGAAGACTATGATTACGATCTTAATTTCGTTTGGTGGCATTATATTGATCATCAAACGAAAGAACGGGTTGATGTCTTTGATTCCACTGTAGATTTCATGAAGAAATTGATGATCCATATTCCCGATGAGAACTTCAAAATGGTTCGCTATTTAGGCGCATATACTTCAAGAAAGAAAAAACTCAGCGCCTGCATTCGAAAAACGTTAAGTAAAGCCCGGGAGTGGATTCGCAAAAACTAACCTCCTATCGGGAATTTCGTAAAGAGTCTACCGGGATTGATCCTTTACTCTGTTCCTGCGGTCATGTTATGGAATTTGTAGAATCCTTCTTCCCGTCTGGATTGGAGGTGAAAATCAATGAAACGTGGAAATTATACGACTGGCATAACGAACTCGATCCCCTTCAAGTGTACTGAATGCGGTTTCTTCGATCCCATGGAAATCGACATTGCGGAAGAAGTTTGCGACTTGGTTACCGTAAACGGCATTCTATGTTTTTCCGCTTATTGTATCCGTTGTGATTCTCTGATGCTTCCGGAAGATGTTCTCCAGAAAATTTCAAAAGCAGAATAAGCCTTTGTTCCTTCTATATTCTTTTCAGTGAGCGATGAAGTTCATCTTATTTTGTTGTTTATAACCCAAAAGAACATTATTGCTCTTTTGGGTTATTTTTGTTCTCAGCCCTCAACATTGCACTTTCCTAATAGAAATAAAAATGAGCTTCCTGCTTTCCCATACTGATATCCGGCTTCATTTCGCGTTATTTCCGCACGGATTGACAGTTTTCTTTCCGCCGAGTTTCTGTTATCATGATGGAAAAGGATGTGGGAATCATGAATGGAGTCGCCGTGATCGGAACCTCAATGATCGATCTTGTCGTGATCGGCCGTCAGGTTTTTGAAATGGAGCATTGCAACAAAGCCCAGATTGTGCGAAGCTTCGGTGGATCGATGCACAATGTCGCTTATAACTGCGGCTGTTTAGGACTGGAAACACATTTTGTCAGTAAATTCGGGCGTGATGATGCCGGACTGGCGATCGTAAACGAGCTGCAGAAAAAACGTGTTTCGTTTACGGCCCGGTCGTCAACCAAAGCACACCGGTTTTCATTTCGGCTTCCGATTCGGAAAAAGGGCTGTACTTTTCATCCATCCAGCCGGAATTTCTCTTCCACGGTGAGCGGGAAGATCTTCCTTACTGCGTCCTCTCGAATGTACCTGGGGAATCACCGATCAGACTGATCCCGTATTCTTAACGACGCTCTTAGCCAAAACGCCGCAGACGCATTGATTTTCAGCGGTCAGATCCCGCCGGAGACCACGTTGGACAAATGGGAAGGAATCGTGCTCAACCGCGATGAAATGACAGCTTACGCCGGCTCAGTCCCGATGGCGCAGGCCGCGAAAACGCTGTTAAAAAAGGCGTCAGCTGGATTATTATCACCTTGATAAAGATGGCGCGCTGTTAATCACGTGGACGGCATCCGCCCGTATCCGGCGGAGAAGGACGGCGATTATCCGCTGGGCTGCGGCGACGCGTTTTTAAGCGGACTGCTCTTAGGTCTGACGCAAGAGAAGCCGATTGAGCATTGCCTGCATCCGGCTTTAGCTGCGGCGGCGATCGTGCTGCAGGAACCCGCCGCCTTGTCAGAAAAGCTATGTCAGCTGAAACCCCGGACCACTTCCGAACCCCAGTAAATCAGGGGATCAGCCAGCCAAAATGAGGATTAACCTAATTAAATTTTTCAGAAAAAGAACCTTTGCCATTCTTTTTTTTTTCCTTTGCGAACAATATTTTCATCCTATTTTTAGGCAGTTATTTTTATTTTCAGCAATATTCATAGTGCAGGGTTTTGTTGAACTGCGGATGCCCGTCCGATAGAATCGACTTTGGCCTTTTTCAATTGATTCAAGCAGACAGATTTTTGCCGTCTGTAAAAAGAAGGGCAATTCTAGAACATTTCCTGGACTTTTGTCACTGTTCGTATTGCCCTTGCCATCGTAAGAGATAGCGCATGACGGATGCCTCCTTCCAGCAACCCCTTACACCTTGAGTCCAGGCATTTCGGATGGAATTTCAACCTTTTTATTTCATTCTTGAATTAATTTTATTTTGATTGATGAAAGAAAAAAATCGGAATCATCCCGCTTCTATTCCTTCTGTATGGCAATGTTAAAAGATTAAGACTATCTCCGTCAAAAATCATGAGACGAACCACAGTTCTGATTGATTAACGGTAAATCATGGCCTATATTTCGTCGATCTTCCACAAAATAATTGACATCCTGCGGAAATCGAATACAATCAGGGTATAGATTCGATGACAAGAATAAGTAGACGGAAATTTCTGAACCTCACCAGAGAGCCGGATCCAGGTGTAAGCCGGCAGGCAGAATTCCAGCCGAAGTCCTCTTGAAGAAGCCTTCTGAACTGACAGTAAGAAGTGCCGGACGCTGATCCCGTTAAAGACACAGCCCATTGACAGATGGGAAAAGAGCCGGAGTTTGCCGGAATCAAGGTGGTACCGCGGTCAAGCCGTCCTTTGTTGGACGGTTTTTTTGTGGATCGAACAGAAAGGAGAGTTTTATGAAAAACTGTTCTAAAAAGAATCTGATCCTGCTGAGCCTGACGTTGTTTTCGATGTTTTTCGGGGCGGGCAATCTGATTTTCCGCCCTTCCTGGCCAAAATGCCGGGACGCAGAGTCTGCCGGCGTTAATTGGTTTTCTGATCACCGCGGTGGGTTTCCCGGTGCTGGGAATCGCCGTTGTTTCCCGCTTCAATGGTCTGGATGTTCTGGCTCAGAAAGTTCATGCCGGATTCGGACTGTTCTTCGCGGTTTTGATCTACCTGTCCATCGGACCGCTGCTGGCAACGCCGCGGACAGCCACGCTGCCCTTTGAGATGGCGATCCTGCCCTTGCTTCCGGATGGCACTTCCCCGCAGCTTTCCCTTCTGTTGTTTACGAGCGTATTTTTTCCTGATCGCCTGGCTGCTTTCCCGCAATCCAAGCAAGCTGATCGACCGGCTGGGAAAGCCCTGACACCGACGCTGTTAGTGTTGATTGTGGCCGTCTTTGCCGCCGCGCTGATGCATCCGTTAGGACAGCCGGCCCTGCCGCAGCCCGATTATGCGTCCGGGCCGTTAATCAAGGGATTTTTAGAAGGCTACCTGACGATGGACGCGCTGGCAGCCCTCAATTTCGGCATTGTCGTTTCTCTGAACATCCGAGCGCTGGGGATTGACGACGATCAAGAAGTCATGTCCACCAGTATGAAAGCCGGCTGTCTGGCGGGGTTGATTCTGGCGGTGATTTATATCATGTTAACACTGTTAGGCACTTCGCTTTCCGGCATGCCGATCGGCGCTAACGGCGCGCAGACGCTGACACTGGCCGTCACTTCGCTGTTTGGCGAAAGCGGCCGCTGGGTCATGGCTTTGATCTTCCTATTAGCCTGTATGACGACTTGCGTCGGCTTGTTAACCAGCTGCAGCGAATTCTTTTCTTCACTGACGCCGAAAATCAACTATTCTCAATGGTTATTATTCCTGACGCTGTTCGCGCTGGGCGTTTCTAATTTTGGTTTATCAGCGATCCTGTCGATCTCCGTGCCGGTGCTGAATATGATTTTATCCGATGGCGCTGGTTTTGATCCTGTTGGGGTTGGGCGATCCTTTATATCGGGATAACCGCCTGATCTATCCGCTGACCGTGTTCAGCACGGGCGTCGTCAGCGTTCTGACTGGAGCTGGATACCTTGGGCTTACGAATTCCCGGACTGACCCAGCTGTTGGAAAATCTGCCACTGGCCTCGCAGTCGCTGAGCTGGATCTGCGTGGCAATAGCGATGTTTGGCCTTTCGCTGATTCTGGGCAGAAGAAAGAAATCACGGCGTTAACCTATTTCTTATACGTGAAAAGGATTGATCCTTTTAGTTGAGGATCAATCCTTTTTGTGATTTCTTGAAAACTTCGGATTATCAGCCGAGGTGTTCAAAAGAGAATGTCTTGATTTTACTCATTTCCTCCTGCAGCTCGGTGTCAAAATCATATTTCACCTTCACAGTCTGGTCAAAATCATCGTAGCTTCATGTTCCGAAGTACAGGCCGGCCATTCAATACCATTTTCTATTTGCGGTTTTTCCTGTTTTGGCAAAGGCGATAAACCGCCCCGCCATTTCATTTTCCAATACTTCGGTGGCTGTCCCCAGATCAGAGGAAGGCACCTTATCGGTGTTATGGAATATAAAGGGAATATCAGAACTGTGCAAAGCCGTCTGACCTTCATTGATGCCGAATACCGGAGTGAAGAAATAATTGTACGTTTCAGCACAGTCGTCCTCCAGACGCCGCTGGATAAATTCTTTTTGCCGCGCCGCGAGCCGCACCGCAGTCATACGTCAGCAGGTCAATGATTTTTTTCTCCGGGAACGCCTTTGGAACAACCGGATTAAGTCTTCTTTCCGATCCTCACCCAGTTCCTTTCCACCGCTCTCACCATATCTTCGTCATTCATCGCCCACCGCGGATAAGAATCCGGTAAGGTAAAGAATTCGGAGAATACGGAACCGACGATCATCGGTGTTTGCTTCGCCTGCTTCGAGAAACCATAGACTACCGAATCACCGAGATAATCCTGATTTTTTATGGGACCGAGATAAGGCAGGCCTTTCCTCCCAGTTCCTGATGAGCTTTAAGATAAGCGTCGGCAATTTCACGATGGCTGATATCCTCAAGCCGGTTTACCTCTGTTTCCGGAATATTCAGAATCTTAAGCATTCTTCTGACATTCGGAGTCATATCCTTGCCTGCGTCGCTCAGATGTCTTCCCATTGTGCCGCTCATGATCATCGCACGGCAGTACAATCCGGCAGAAGCCGGCATATTCATCACGGAAATCACTTTCGCGCCCCCGCCGGACTGACCAAAAATTGTAACCTGATCTTTATCTCCGCCAAAACTTTCAATGTTGCGGTTCACCCATTTTAACGCCGCGATCAGATCGAGGTTTCCCACGTTAGCGGAATGTTCATACTTGTCTGAAAATGGCTGCAGGTTCAGATAACCCAGGATATTTAACCGGTGATTGACCGTAACGACGACCACATCGCCTGACGCACACAAATTGAATCCGTCGTAGGCCTCCTGTTCGATCGCCGATCCGTTAAAAATCCGCCGCCATGAAACCAGACGACAACGGGTTTCTTCTCACCGCCGTGAATCGATTTCGTCCAGACATTAAGATTCTGACATGTTTCGCCTGCGGCCAGAAACGGTGCGGATTTTTCAGGTTGTTTCCGATCCGGTCCGGCCGGAAAGGAGGACAGATAAACCCATAATTCACCGCCTCTTTAACCCCATCCCAGGCAGGGACATCTTCCGGCGGCATGAATCGTTGGGCGCGCGCATAATCAATGCCATAAAAGTGAAACACATCGTTGTATCGAAAGCCGCGGATCAGACCGTTTTCGATTTTGACAGTCGTGCTTCTTCCATGTTCAAAATTCATTTGAGATCACTCCTGGTTTGGCTTAAACAACTTTTTGACAAAATCCTTTGCGCTGTACCGCCAGACATTCCATTCATGCTGCCCCTGATAACCCTGAAATTCTATCTTAAAGCCCTGATCCTGCAGCGGCCTCAGATCCGCAGTCGTTCTGTCATATCGCGGATCCGCTTCACCGCAAGTGATATAGACAACATCCATGCTTTCGTTAAACTGAGCAGCGTCGGAGAACAGCTTTTGAAAAATCCATATCCTCCGTTACCGTTGGAAAACATTCGCCGGAGGAGAAGATGCCGACGTTCGCAAACAGCTCCGGATGTCCGAAAACCAGTTCGCACATGTCCGCCGCCCATTGACAATCCGGCCGCCGCCCGCTTTCTGCGATCTGTCTGATTCTGTATTTCTTTTCAATATAAGGCATGCAATCGTTAATGATGACATGATCCAGCCGGCCCTCCTGGAATTCACCCGTTTCTGTTTCCTTTAAAACATACCCGTTGTTGCAGACAATGATCATTTCCTCAGCCTCGCCGCGGGCGATCAGATTGTCCATCAGCATATCCAGCTTGCCGGATTGAAACCAGCAGACTTCATCTTGGGAGCCGCCGTGCTGCATATACAGCACCGGATATTTACGGTCAGAAAACGCATAAGATGCCGGCGTATAAACCCAGCAGGCACGGTAACGCTGTGTTTCTTCGACCAGTAAATCTCCCGGGTTATCGCTCCATGCGGCACCGGATGGAGCTGCGTATCTTCATCATCCGGCAGATCCACGAAATTCCGGATATCGAAGCCGTCATAGCCGTAAGGGCCACGTGTATTGATTACCCGCACGCCGTCCGCAATAAAATATACGCTGTGGAAACCTGCTCCCGGATTAATCGTGATGTGCCAATAGCCATCATCTTCCAGGGTCATCGGTTCGATCACGAAATCTTTACTGTAAAATCCGGATCTTTTCGGTATTCACTTTTTGAATGTTGATAATTATGCAGCCGGTACCGCAATTCTACCTTCTTCGCCGTTGGATTGTAGTATTTCAAAGATACGCTTCCGTCCTCATTATAGACAGCGCAGTTTTCCACCGGAAATGATTCCGTTGAACCGCCGTAATGAATCCGCCGCATGACGCCTTCATTTTTGGATAATGGATCGGATCGAAACATAAAAGCGTCATGTTTAAAGCCTGATTATTCTTCATTGTAAAGCCTCCTTCGCCTTCGTTTTTAAATTTTATTACGCTTGCAAAAAACTATCCTCCAGCTCTTTCATCATCTCCGCGAGACCAACGATTCCGCCTTTTCCCGCTTCGGTTAATTCTTTTTAAATCCAGCTGATCTACCGACGACAATGTCGCGCGGATACCCAGGATTTCGATCAGCATGCCTAAATTCATCCCGGTGATAACCCGGATCTTCTGCCCTTCTGTTAACAAACTGACGCAGCGGTTTGCCGGCGTACCGCCCAGCAAATCGCACAGAACCAATACGCCCTGCCCTTCATCCAAAGAAGCTAACGCAGCCCGAATCCGTTCGTCAAAGCCTTCCACGCTTTCTTCTTTCGCTAAACAGAGTGCTTGCAGCTGCTGAATCGCTTCGCCGAAGAACAGCTGGCAGGAATCCAGCATCCCTTCCGCCATCTTCCCATGGCTCATCAATAAAATTCCAATCATTTAATTTCCTTCTTTCGCTAAAATTGTTTTTCTTTTTACTTTGCGTTTTTTTCTGGTCGTTCCGATGTAAATTCCCAGTCCCCCAGCAGCATGAGCGCATACAGCATGAACATACTGCCGTAATTACTGAAATTTACGACGTAGCTGGCAAAGATCGGGCCGAGTGCATTGCCCAGGTCTTGACCGATCAGACAGGTCGAAATCGCTACGCCATTGCGTTCCAGCCCCAGCTTTTAACGGATTCCGCCTGGATTGCCGGCGAGCCGTTCCCTTGCCCGATGGCTTTAAATACAGCCGCGATCAAGACCGGGGTCAGGCTGTAAGCGTTCGCCAGCAGCACCATGCCCACCGCATAGATCAGAAAGGCCGGGATCAGAATCACCCGGATTCCGCGGGCATCCTGCAATTTGCCGACAAACGGCTTCATGATCAACATCGCCACCGAATAGACGGTGAAGAACAGTGCGATATTGGCAATTCCGCGGACTTCGCCGAAATTGATCAAATAATAGGAGATGATGCCATTGCCAAAGGAGAACAATCCGATCAGGAAGACATAAATCAATAGCTCTTTTGCGAAAAAATCGCTGAATGTTATCTTTTTCCCTGCGCGTTTCCCCTTTTGTTCAACAAACTGATAGGGAATAACGACGATCATCAACAGACAGATCAAACACAAACCTCCAGCCGTCAGAAACAGATTCCGCATCCCGAGCTGCTGACTGATTGAGCTGCCTAACTGCGGACCGATCATCGTTCCCAACAGTGAGGCGATGCCGATGTAGCTGATGCCTTCTGCAATTCTTTTTTCAGGAACAAACGACGTCGCGAAGACCATACTGATCGTACCGCTCACCGCAAACGCGACCCCATGCAGGATCCGGACCCCGATGACCGCAGCGCTCTTTTGCACCAGCGCATAGCCCAGCATGCAGGCGGCGGTCGCCAGATAGGAAACAAACATGATTTTCTTTTTTGTTAAACCGATCGCTCATCGCTCCGGAAAATGGCCTCATGGCTAACGCGACCCACGAAAGCAGGCTGGAAATAAGTCCTGTCAAAGCAAATGGAATACCTTTGAAACCAGGAATTCCGGCATTGCCGGATTCACCATATAGGAAGAAATCCCATTCAGCGCGTTGACGAAGAGAACTAAAATAAAGGGCACCGTCCACAATCGATTTTGTTCTTTATCCATGGAATCTCCTTTCATCTTTACCTCCATTACCGCGCTTTGCGCGGTCACAAATATTGCATGGCAGCAAGTTAAATTGCTCTACTTTCACACTTTATCTTAATTTTCATTTCTTCGGAAACTGCACCTGCGGCAATCCGGCCGGAGACAGACTCCACGCTTGATCCTGAGAGCAATAGATTTCAATCATTTCTTTTTAACTTCTGCTTCAATCCCAACTGCGCCGTCCGGAAAATCATATATGCCCGATTCCCCTCGAAGGATTCGTTTTTCACCGCCTCTGCGGCGGCTCTGCATAAATCGTGATTGATATTAACTTTGTTGATTCCCAACCGGCAGGCTTCCCGCAGCGACTGCGGATCAGCGCCCGACGATCCATGCAGCACCAACGGGAAATTTCCGACCGCCGCTTTGATCTGGACCAGACGCTCCAGATCCAGTTTGGGAACAACATTCTGCGGATAAGCGCCATGGGCGGTTCCAATCGCAACCGCTAAGCAATCAACCTGAGTTTCTTCGATATACCGCTTAACGCCGGCAGGATCCGTTAACCAACATGAACGCGGATCGGTCTGATCCCCATAGCCGACATGTCCTAATTCCGCTTCCACTGATATTCCCGCGGCATGGGCAAGCCTCACCACTTCCCGAACTTCTTTAATATTGACATCATCCGACAGGCCGATCTGTCGATCATCACGGAAGTAAAACCCGCCTGGATTGCTTTTTTGGACTTGTTCCAAATCTGCTCCATGATCCAGATTGATCGCGATCGGAACACAGGACTGGCAAGCCAAAGTCCGCAGTTCATGACCGAAGAAATAAAGATCAGGAACCGCCCGGAAGGCGACGTCCAAAATCAACGGTGCATGTTTTTCCTCCGCGGCTTCAATACAAGCTCTTGCATTGAGTTCATTGTCCACATTCGGCGCGGCTACCGCATACCCTTTTCGCTGGCGCGGTCCAGAATTTCTTTCATTGTTACAAGCATAACGCACGCTCCTTTCTGCCCGAACAGGAATTGTTCCGGCTGCTATTCATCCTTGAGGGTCTGATCAATCGCCGCATTCAGCCGCGTCATTTCCGCTTCTGTCAGCTTCCAGGTGAAAGCAGCGCAATTTTCCGCCACATGTCCGGGTTTGGTCATTCCGATCAAAGCCGTAGCCACTCCCTGATTTTGAACGCACCAGTTAATCGCCACCTGGCTCACCGGGCATTGCCGCCGGGCTGCTATCTCATCCATCACGGCCAATAGTTTCTGTATTTTTTGAGAATTTGGGTTCTTTGAAGTAATCGTAAAACGTAATCCGCGTATCGCCGGGTTTAAATTCAGGCAGCGTCCGATACTTTCCGGATAAAATCCCCGATCCCAACGATCCGTAGGTAAAGGCGTCAATGCCCTGCTTACTGCCCCATTCAATCAAGGCTTTATGTTTCGGATGAACCATGGAAACTGCAGCTGCTGAACATCAATCTTCCCGTATTTTTCCGCTTCCTGGATTTGTTCCCTAGAAAAAATTAGAAACGCCGAGAAACCGAATCTTACCGGCGTTTCTTAATAGATTCAGGGCACTCATCGTTTCCGCAATCGGCGTATCCGGATCCGGCCAATGGATGAAATAGAAATCGATCACGTCTGTTTTCAAGTTCATGAGCGAACTTTCTACTTCGCGGATTACCGCTTTAAAACTGGTATCATGCCGCATGCCCCGCAAAGCGTCCGGTGCTAAGCCGAACTTGGTGGAAATCAGGACGCGATCCCGATATCCGCCAGCCAGGGCTTCTCCGACCAGCTGTTCCGAATACCCGTTGCCATAGACGGGAGCCGTATCAATATGATTGACGCCGCATTCAATGGCCGTTCTGATCGACTGAATCGCTTCCTGGCGATCCACCGGGCCGAAATTATTTCTTCCGCTCAGCGCCCAAGTTCCCAGCGTTAATTCCGACAGCTCCACGTTAGCGCGTTGTGAGTGCCGCGTTCTCATCTTCTCAGCAAATTCCAAGCAGACCGAGGACAAAGCCGACGCCCAGGACGACAAACAACAATGTGTTCTGATTCATTTTCTTTTCAGCGCCCAATAGCACAGCAGCGTCAAGGACAGCGGAAGCACACCCATCAGCAAGCTGTCCAGATAAGGCTGAACCGCGATCGGTTCCGCGCCGGCGACCGGCATTGTTAAAGCAATGCTGAGATTGACGTTGGATGAAATCATAAATCCGACCATCATCAAGCCGATGATCCCGGCGCACTTGGTCAGAATCGTAATCATGCCGGATTCGTAAGCTTTGGTGATAAAATTCTCGCCCATGGAGAAACCCAGATAAGTCAGATAATAGCGGCCCAGCATACCTGGAAGATTATAAATGACCAAGAACAGAATCGGCCCCAGAATCGAACCGGAAGCGGCAAACCCGATCCCGACACCGGCTGCGATACAGCGGACAATTCCCCAGTAAATAGAATCACCGATCCCGGACAGCGGCCCCATCAGCGCGGTTTTAATCGACACGATTGAGCTTGGATCATAGTCGCCGTAATGGACTGCGTTCTCATGTTCCATCGAAGCGGCCAAGCCCATCGCAAACGTACCGACATTCTGCGTAATGTTGTAAGGCGTCATATGCCGCTGCATCGCTTCCGCACGTTTTTCCTGTTCCGGATAGTAGCGTTCCAAAGCCGGCATGATCGACATTGTAAAGCCCGGAGCCTGGCGGTAAGCCGCGCCGCAGGGCCCGGCAAAACCATGAATGACCGCCAGTAGATCTTGTTCAGCATTTTCCGATCTGCTTCAGAAATATGATCAAACATTTTACTCATTAAAGAATTCCTCCTCTTCCGTTCTTGTGATCGTGGTTCCTGTCATCATCTGTTTCAAATCATGAATCTTCTTATCCGTTAATCCGATCGTCATGGCGATGACAACCGCGATAATGGCGATAACAATCGCTGGCAGATTCAAATATTTAGCGAGCACAAATCCAACGAACAGCCATCCGATATTCTCGGTGCTGACCAACATCTTCATCAGAACCGCCATACCGACAGCTCCCAGCATCCCCGCAGCGACGGCCAAGCCATGAATCACGCTGGCCGGCAGCTGGCTCATAAATGCCTGAACCGCTTCCGATCCCAGATAAACGCAGCAGAAGATAATAATGGCGCGGGTGAAGTAAATCGTAAACCAACTCGTCAGGATGACGCGTGTCAGGCCCTTGCCGTCGCCCTTGTCGCAGACTTTCTGATAGGCCGGCTGGAAGATATTCGTCAGCATGATCCAGACCATCGACAAACTATTGAAAGTCAAACCGACCGGAACCGCCAGCGTAATCGCTTCTTCCATGCTCAATCCGGCAGTAATCGCAAACGTGACGGACATGACGGTCGCTGAAACCGGCTCCGCGGGAGGTGGCGCCGCCAATATTGACAGCTCCCATATAAATAGCTTCCAAGGCGCCGCCGATGATAATTCCGGTAGTTAAATCTCCCAGAAACAGCCCGGTCACCGTACCGACGACGATCGGCCGTTCGATCATACATTGTCCAAACAGCCAGTTTCCTCCGTAACAAATGAAGTATGCCAGCGTTGCCATACAGGCGATCATTAAATTTGACATTTTCTCTCCTTTTACTTTTCTAACGATTGAATTAACTTGTTGACTGTAACCTTCGGCGTTGTGGGAATCAGCTGACTGAAGAATTGATCGCCCATGATCGCGGCCAGTTCTTTTTTGCGGCCTCCAGTTCCGAAGGCGTCAGGGATACGCGGTTTCCTGGGAAGTTGATTTTTCCCCATATCGGAATCAAACTTTCCGGCGTTGGCCAGATTCACTTCGCAAATATTTTCTTTGCAGGACTTCACCAGCTTCAGCGCATCTTTCACGTTCCGGGTCAGCGCGAATATCCGCATTTTTCTGCCCGCGGATCCTGGATGACGCCGACCGCGCCGTCGACGCTTTTGACGATGAGTTTAATCCCCGGAGGACAAGCCATCTTCAAGGTCATCTTAACGGTGTTATTCACTGCAGCCTGATCGTTTGCGACAAGAATGCCCGGCGTCCCTAATTCTTTCGACCACACCAGCGCTACCTGTCCATGGATCAATCGGTCGTCAATTCTGAGTTGTATAATCATTTCTGTTTTCTCCCTTCTGCATGAAATGAATTCTGCCTTATTAAACTAAAGTTCCGTCCAGCTTTTCCTGCGGTTTTGCTTTCTGTTGTTTCTTTCCTTGATGAAAGCCGAAGAAGTTCAGCGTTTCCTGCAGCTCCAGTTCCCAGAACCGCCATTCATGTCCATAACCTTCCCGTTCGTCGAAAACAGCGGACAGGCCGATTTTTTCAGCGTAGTCTTTAAAATGAAGCCAATTCGGATAAACGCCGTCGTCCGTGCCGCAGCAGAAGTAGAAGCGCGGCGGATTGGTCATTTTAGCAACGGTTTCCACTTTATCCCAAACATTTTCATAACTGTTTAAGAAGGAATCCAACCCGCCTGCCTGTTCGACTGTAATTTTTCACGGGCATAGAATGGATTTTGAGCGCCTTCCTCCATGATCGTCCGGATGTCGCTGGGAACGCCTGACATGCAGGAACAGGCGGCAAACTTCTCAGGATGATTAAACGCATATTTGCTCGCCCCCGGGCCCCCATCGACAAGCCGCAGATGAAGTTGTCTTCCCGGCGGTCAGAGGCCGGAAACCAGCCATAGATTAAAGGCATTAATTCCTCGGTTAAATAATCGAACATATGAAACGGAGGAATCACGTTGGACCAATTGGAATAATTGCTGTTCAGCGCGGAAGGCATGACGACGATCAGATCGTTTTCCGTCGCGTACAGTTCAATATTCGTCCGCCGCAGATAATCGTTGTAGCAGCCCAGTGTGCCGTGAAGCAGCCAAAGCACAGGGTATTTTTTCTGCGACCGATAATAAGCCTGTGCCGATTCTCCTTGCTTGATGGAAGGCAAAATCACCGCCACATCGGTATTTGTATTTAAGCACCAGCTTCTGAAGTTCATATGGATCAAAGTCATTTTCTACCTCCTTTTTCGGGTCAGCCTTTGCCCCCGCATTCTTTTTTTCAATGCTCGTACAGGATTTCAACAGCTTCTGGAAAAAACGCGAATCAATTTTAAGTCCAGCAGCCTTGAACAGACGCCGCAAGTTTGATCTGCTTCTTTCATTTCCGATTTATCAGATTCCTCCTTTCTCATTCAACTTCTCTGATCTCTATTTTTTCGTAGAGTTGTTTCACATCCTCCGCGCTGGGCAGACCCCGTGTTTTTGCTTTTGCCCGGCCGGCAGCCTCGCCATATTTCAAAGCTTCTGTCAGCTCTTCATGACGCGCCAGCGAAGCGACGGTACAGTCTAACATGGAATCACCGCAGCCGACGGTATTAATCACCTCGACAGCCGGGCCAAACAGTTGATATCGTTTATGCCGATTGGCGAAATAAGCACCGTCCCGGCCGAGAGAGACAAGCACATTCTCCACGCCAGCTTTGATCAGCTCCCCGGCATAATCCGGATAGTTGTCTTCATTAACATCGTTCTGGAAGATCATAGCCAGCTCTTCCAAATTCGGTTTGATTAAATAGGGCTTTGATCTTTCGATAATTCGCAATCTTCAGATTCGGAATATCCGTGATCAGGCGGGCGCCGGCTTTCAGTACCTGCTCGCCAATTTTCGACCAGTTCGGCCGTGACGCCCTGGCAGAAGCTGCCAGAAATTAAAACGTAATCCTCTTTGTCAATTCGTTCAGCGTCGCTAACAGCGCGTCCTGCTGCCCGGCTGAAACGCAGGGACCTAAGGCGTTAATCGCGGTTTCCGTCTGATTTTTGATCTTGACGTTAATCCGGTTTTCCGAGATCCGGATCGGAATCACTTCAACCTCTGCCGGGCCGATATTTCCCGGTCGATTAACTCCCCGATTCTCCGCCTAAAAATAAAATGGCTTTGGATTGTATTCCCATTTGGGACAGAACGATGGAAATGTTCACGCCTTTGCCGCCGGCACGGATCGACGTATTTTTAGCTTTAAGGATATTTCCTTCTGTCAGTTCCTGATCCAGATAAACATAATAATCTAACGATGGATTAAAAGTTATGGTATATATCATTGGTCCGCTGCTCAGTTCTCTCTGCTTCACTTATACCATCAGGAAGCGCTTTCAACAAGCGCCCTGAGAGCGATTGTTGAACTGGTCTAATTTTGACGATTAATGATTACATTCGCTTTGATCAAACGAGCATTTTCTATGCTCATTGTGAGAATTTTATTCATTTATAATTTTTACAATGCATTTTGACCGATGTTTTTCGCTGGCAAACCGTTCTATTCCGCAATTGAATTTTTAGTCCTATTTTTTTATAATGTTATTTGTTATAATAATTCCAACATACTGAGGGGAACGCCATGAAAAAGACCGGTTAGCGATCATTTATGACCTCTGTCATCAGGAAGCTAAGGAAGCCGATTCTTCCTTAGCTTAGCCCCTCCCGGAGATGTTCGGCGTCCGGCGGTTCAAAGTACCAACGTGGTTTGTTGAAATGCATGTGTAATGGTCTACTAAACTGAGTAGACCTTTTCTTTGAGTAACTTTGTTCGTTATCCATCTCCCTAACCATCTCCCTGTCCTGCAGTATCCCTTTCGTGTGTTGGCATATAGCCAGCACCAGTATCTTGGCATCCCCAAGAAATAGAGGTGGTCTCGGTTTTTGACTGTCTTCCATTGTTTCCAGTAACACATTCGGATATGAAATCGAATCTTGTCTTCTATTCGGGTCAATATCCTTTTCATATCCGCAATTCGATAGTAGTTAATCCACCCTCGGGTTACTTCATTTATCTTTTTCATCCGGTATTCCATCGATACTCCCCAATTCCGCTTTAACAGCGGTTTCAGTTTGTATTCTAGTTTCTTCACCGATTTGATATGGGGTTTCGGCTCCCATTCTCCATTCTTCTGGTAGAAGTTGAATCCCAGATATTTGATCTCCTTCGGTCTGGCTACTTTCGTCTTTGTCGCGTTCACTTCTACACGCAGGTGTTCTGTTAACCATTTTGTCACTGAGCTCATGACTCGATTCGCTGCCGCTTCGCTTTTTACGCAGATTATACAATCATCCGCATATCGTACAAAACGCAGCCCTCTCGACATTAGCTCTTTGTCAAACTCATTCAGATAGATGTTCGCCAGAAGTGGGCTGATCGAGATCCTTGTGCTGTTCCGATCTTCGTTTCTTCATAAGTACCTTCTACCAGTACACCTCCCTGTAAGATTCGTCTTACTAAGGATTCTGTATCCGGGTCCTTGATCACCTTGTGAACCAAGATCATCAAAATATCCTGATTCACATTGTCGAAGAATTTGGAAAGGTCCAGATCTACGATCCAGTCATACCCATCATTCATGAATTCCAGTGCTTTAATTACCGCTTGTTCCGCTTTTCTTCCCGGGCGGAATCCGTAGCTGTTTTCTGAGAATTCCTTTTCAAAGATGGGGTTAACACTTGGCATACCGCCTGTTCTATCCACCGATCTTTGACTGCCGGCACTCCCAGGTTTCTCTTGCTTCCATCCTCTTTTGGGATTTCTACACGTCTTACGGGTAAGGGTTTGTATTTCCTTCGCCGTATTGCTTCACACAGTTCTTCCCCGTGCGCTTCAATAAACTTCGGTAACTCACTGGTCTTCATGCGGTCGACGCCCGCACTTCCTTTGTTACTCATCACTTTACACTTGGCTTCTTCCAGGTTTTCCTTGGATAGAATCCGTTCTATCATTTCTGTTGTCATGTCTGCTTTTTCCCTTTCCGTCGCTTGTTATCCCCCAATCTTCACAACCCTGGAGGCTGAACACAGATTGTTCTGAGGGGATAACCTACATTCATGAATCTCAAAGCTGGTTCTTTGTTCTGCCCTTCGCTCCATTCCCATTACGGAACTTCTTCGCTACTATGGCTTCTGCTGACCCCTTATCGTTCGTTGTTACTGCGTTTCCACTGCGTGACGTTCTTCACCTCGCTTCCACGTCGATAAGGTCTCCCCGAAGAAGGTGCGATAACTTTCCTCTCGTGCAGCCTCCGAATTTACTGTTTCGCCATGTTCGGCAACTTGGACTTCTCTTTGTTGCGCAAGGTCGTCCAGGCTAGCAGCCTCATATTCGATTTCTGTTCGTAAGCCCGAGATTTTGCCCGTTGGTTTTCCCAACATCCAGCTTCCTTCAGCCATTACCTCACGGTAATCGCCTTGCCTTCGGCTAGCGCTTTAATGCTTGTTGCCACAACCGCGCAACGGACTTTCACCGTCTAGTTATCACCCATGTCGGGTGTACGCAAACCGGCGAGGTTCTCGTTGAAGACCTCGCCAGAGAGCTTGACCTTTCGCAGACAACCATCCGCCGTGATCTGCAAAAATGGAAGACATGAAGCTTGTCCATCGTTTCTATGGCGGAGCCATTCTTAATAAGGACACACAGATGGAACCAACGATGAACGCGAAGCATTTAGTGAATATGCAAAAAAGCGGTCATTGCCAAATATGCCGCTTCGTTGATTCAGGATAACGATATCGTGTACCTGGACGCCGGAACAACCACCGAGATGATGATCGATTACATCCATGCCAAAAATATTTTGGTGGTTACCCAGGCTTTGTCAATCTTAGACCGTTTGTATGAAAGGCAGATCCGGTGCTACACATTAGAGGGTATATCAAGTTTTCCACCAACATTATCGTCGATAACGACACGATTGAGAAAATGGCGGCGATGAATTTCAACATATCCTTTCTTGGCTGCAACGGAATTCATTCCTTAGTCGGGTTTTCCACCACCAACGAAATCGAAGCCATGTTGAAAAAAATGATTATCTCCCGGACCAAATCTGCGTATATTCTGGCGGACAGCAGCAAGTTCGATCAGATCAGCAACATTAAATTCGCAGATAAAGAAGATGCGGTCATCATTACCGACAAAGAATTGGATCCGCAGGCTGTTTCTGATTACGGCAAGGTGATATCCATCGTTGAAAGCGCAGATAGATCGCGGTAATTTCAAACCAGAAATGGGTTTCAATTCCAGGTTCTAATCCGTCCGCGTCCAAAACAGAAAAAAAGCTGGCACAAAGCATGAAAGAATGCTCTGAATTGCCAGCTGTTTTTTATCGCTAACAAGCAAGTCCACTCCCAAAAAGGAAATGATGATGCAATTCCGCCTTTCATTGAAAGACAAAGTTTCTCTCAAGACCTGCCGGTTATTCCTCGTCGCTTTTCAACAAAATCCCGCCGACGTTCGTCCGGAAGGTCTGGAAAGCCGCCCAGGCGACCGGTGAAGTCTCGAACACCGCCACTGCGGCATCCAAAACAGCTTTGAGATCCCAGGCAATAAAATCAAGGTATCCGCAATGGATTCCCGATGCACCGCCCAGCCAGGTTACGGCATCCCTTCCTGCCTTTTCGCTGATTTCCGCTTCCAATTCATCACGGAAATCCAGGATCGCTTTCGCCCGGTCTTCCCCTTTGGAAACCGTCGATCGGATAATAGAAGAAGCCAGCCCCTGATCCCCTCTTTATGCAGATTGTCCACCGCCTGCGTCATTCCCTGCAAATACTGCTGAATCAGTACCGGGCAGCATGTCGAACCGACTGTCACATCGCCGCGCACCTGCTCTAATCTTTCCTCGCCCGGTTCCATCCGGTAGGCGGTATAGCTGTTCAGCACGCGCGCAGGATCGCGATTCAGATCCAGCCCAAGCCCGCGCAAAGCTTCCGGCAGTTCCGCCAGCGTCATGCCCGCGTCACTTTGCGGCTGAGATACCAGCTTAACCTCGTCAATCACCGCCATTGCGGCGATTTCTCCCAACGTCTGGTCGATCAAAATGGACAAAATCCACCAAACCTGATTTTCATTTTTCCGCCATGAGCCCCGCCAGCGCCGGGCAGCTTACCGCCAGCGACACCGACTTTTCACGATGCTCCGTGATCCAGACCTGCACTTCATCGGCCGAGATTTCCTGTCCCGCAATCCGCAGCGCCGCTTTGGGCGCCGGCTGACGGCCGACCATCACGTTCCAGTGTTTTTTCAGACTTTCCGGCATCTGCTTTGATAATAATCCAGCGCGATCAAGCGGACCCGATCACCCCTCGGGCGTTAAAGATCAGATCATAATGATCCTGATTGCAGCCCATCTCAAAAGGCAACCTCTGAAAATGCCGGATGAAGCAGCCGGGTCGTCTGACTGATGATTTCTTCACCCTCAATCCGGTTGCGCATCCTGACCCGCAGCACCTGTTCCTCACTTTCAAACAAGCACCAGCTCTCCTGCACCCGTGTCCGGAACGGCTTTTCAAAGCGGGGCAGCGCCAACCGGCGGCGGCAGTCCCTCAATAAATGCCAGCGTATCCTCATCCTCCGGCCGGGCCTCCAGCGCTCTTTCAAAATAATTCAGCGCCGGTCCCTCCTGATCAAGATAATACGCGTAAGCCATCCTGAAATTCCAGTTATGATCTTTTTCCTAACGGCTCTTCGACCGTTTTAATAACGCAATGGCTTTCAAAACTTGCCTGGTCATTACTATCCGCGGCGTTATTATACGCTTTCGCCAGTTCGCTGATCAGTTCAGGCGTGAGCTGATTTTCTTCCAGCGCTTCGATTGCATGAATGATCTGACTGTATTGTTCGTTTTCGTTCCAGAGTTCGATCTGTTTCCCTAAATCCATATGTCATCCTCCTGAAGATCAGCGCCGCGGAAATCCCGGCTGTCTTGATCTCAATTCTTTTAATCTCGTTCTTCACGCTCTCCGCTGAACCGCAGACAGCCCCGGCCGGCCGCCTTCGCCTGATACAGCGCCTGATCGGCATGGAGCCAAAGCTGGTCAAACCGCTCCCCCTGCTGAGGGAAACGGGCAGCGCAGACTGGCGCTGACGGGAAACGTCAGCCCTTTTGCCGCCGAAGCTCTTCCCAGACCCGCTGCAGCCGCTCTGCTTCCTTCTCAATCGCCGTTGTTTGCAGAGCTGAGCTTCCGGCCTGTTCTTCCTTTAAATAGAGGATGAACTCATCCCCCGCCGATCCGCCCGCTTAACGCCTGGGGGAAAGACGGTTTGGATTGCCTGGCCCAACGTTTCCAGCACTTGATCGCCCAGCGGATGTCCGAATGTGTCGTTAATCTGCTTAAACCAGTCGATATCCAGCATGATCATGACGCCCGGATCTCCTTCCTGCATCGCGGCCGTGATCTGCGTTTCAACCCAGCGGCGGTTTAACAGCTGCGTCAGCGAATCATGCCGGGCATTGTATTCCATCTGCCGGTAGGACTCTTCCAGTGCGCGCGTCTTTTCTTCAACCAGCTGTTTCAGCTGGCGGTTAGATTGTTCCATTAAACGATGGGGAAGAATTCATCCGCCCCTTGTTCGGGATCCGGAACGGACTGATGAACATGCAGGACTCTCCATGCGTTGTTCATCGCGCGCAGCAGGATCGTAAAGCGGAACCGGCCGATAAATTCAGCGGATTCCCCGTTTGTTCCCGGAACCCGCAGCTCGCCGATCACCAGCACGCTGTCCGCGCTGATCCACTGGCTTTGAAACCATTGATCTTCAATAATAAAGGCTGTCGTGCGGGCGTCGATTTCCGCGGAAATTTTATTAACGAACTGTTCGAGATTCCGGCTGACCTCATGTTCCCCAGTACCGATCACAGTTGTCTCCGGTACGAAACAGTCACCCAGGATCGCGTAATTTTGTTTTTCCAGATATTCATGCCAGAGATACTGGCAAAAAGCTTCGGGGACGGCAAATTTTTCATGCGATCAACTCCTTTTTAACGTGTTTTCGATCTTTGCTTATTCGTTAAGTTCCGGCAGAAGGCCGGGGAAATTAAATCCCTGTTTGATCTAAGCCGGATCCGTTCATTTTCTGAATCAGCTGTTTCTATTATAACGGACTTCGATTAAATGTCTTTACGCAGCGAACGCAAACTCACGGAAATCAACCGTTATTTTTTCTTTTCGCAAAATGGACAGTTTCCGCATTTTAGGCTACAATCAGTACCAGGAGATGAGCACGATGTCAAATTCCCGGATTTCCTTTTCCAGAACAGCGCTGCTGCACGGGCTGCAGATGACGGATTGTTGGCGGGAGCGACCGGGATAGGCCTGGTTTTCCGCCAGCTGGGCTTCCCGGAAACCAACGTCGTTCTGTTATATTTACTGGCAGTGCTGCTGACAGCCTGGATGACCCGCGGTTATGCCTGCGGCGTACTGGCTTCGCTGGCGGCGACGCTGGTCTTCAATCATTTTTTACCGCGCCCTACTGGTCGTTGTCCGTCGATGATCCGAGTTACTGGATCACATTCGTGATCATGACCATTACCGCCTTCATCACCAGCACTCTGACGTCCAAAGCCAAGCTCAACGCGCAGAACGCGCTGCAGCGGGAACAGGAAATCAAGACGATGTATGCGCTCAGCCGGCGGCTGAATGAAGAAATCGACATCCGGCAGATCGCCCGCCTGGCTGCCGAGGTGCTCGCCGGCGTTTTGCAGAGGCCGAGGTCCGCTGCCTGTGTCTGGATGAAAAATGAACAGCCGGCAGCCCCTTTATGGCGCCCGGCCAGGTCAGAGCGCAGTGCCTCTATCCGGCGATGAAACCGCGGTTAATGATAAAACCGGACTCCCGCCGAGCGGGGACACCGTCGAGCTGCCGCTGCAAAACAACGGCATTCGGCTGGCAGTGCTGCAAATTCCGTTAGAAACCATGAACACGATCAGCGAGGCCGACAAACAGCTGGTTCAGTCGCTGAGTGAAACGATCACGCTGGCAATGGATCGCTTCCGCACCGCAAAACAGAAAATCCGTTCGGAGGAGGAAGCGGCTCAGGAACGGTACCGAAGCAATCTGCTCCGGGCGGTCTCACACGATCTGCGCACACCGCTCTCGGCGATCATGGGCAGCGCGGAGATGATCCGCGGCATGAGTCAGGAAAACGATCCGCGGTACGACCTGGCGCAGGGGATCTATCAGGACGCAGACTGGCTGCATTCGCTGGTGGAAAATATTCTCAGCCTGACGCGCATTCAGGACGGTCATCTGAACCTGCATCTGGAAAAAGGAAGCAGCCGAGGAAATCATCGCTTCCGCGCTCGATCACATCGCTAAACGAGCGCCGCAGCGCACGATCCAGGTTTCCATTCCGGACGAGGTGCTGATGATCCCGATGGATGGCAAGCTGATTCAGCAGGTGCTGATCAATTTACTGGACAACGCCCTGAAACATACCCGGCCGCAGGAGGAGATGACCTTGACGCTGCGGCGGGAACAGAACGAAGCAGTCTTCACCGTTCAGGATGAAGGCGAGGGATCGCCGAGAAGGATCTCGAACATATTTTCCAGACTTTTTATACGACGCGCACACGCCGGGCGGATGCACAGCATGGCATTGGTCTGGGCTTGCCGATCTGCGAGTCGATCGTACAGGCGCATCACGGAACGATCAGCGCCCGCAACCGGACTGACGGACACGGCGCGGAATTCACGTTCCGGCTGCCTTTGGAGGAAACACGATGAACAAGTTTACAGCCCGGATCCTGATCGTCGAGGACGATCCGCAGATCCGTAATTTTATCAGCTATGTCTTGAGCGCCGAGGGCTTTGCCAGCGACAACGCCGCGACGGCGCAAAGCGCGATGACGCTGTTGGCGGCGAATGTTTACGATCTGATGCTGCTGGATCTGGGACTGCCGGATTACGACGGTATGGATGTAATCCGCAAGGTCCGCGAATGGTCGGAAATTCCAATCCTCGTCGTATCCGCGCGCGATCAGGATCAGGAAAAAGCTCAGGCGCTGGATGCCGGTGCAGACGATTATCTGACCAAGCCCTTCTCCACAACCGAGCTGATGGCCCGGATCCGCGTGGCGATCCGGCATGCTTTCCGGCAAAACACCGCGGCGGTCCAGAAGGTGCTAACGGTCCGCGAGCTGTCGCTGGATCTGGAAAAGCGCCAGGTTACACTGCGTGGCCAGCCGCTGCATCTGACGCCGATGGAATACAATCTGCTCAGTTTATTCCTGCGCAACAGCGGAAAGGTCTTAACCACCCGTTATCTTATCAGCGCGATCTGGGGCAGCGGTTATGGCGAAGACACTCAGGCCCTGCGGGCCTTGATGGCCGGACTGCGGCGCAAGATTGAGGAAAATCCCGCGAAGCCGCGCTATATTGTCACAGAAATCGGCGTCGGCTACCGGCTGGTGGAACAGGAAATTCAGAAAGGACCCTACTAATGCAGAAAATACAGACACAGGAAACACTCTCAGCACTCAAAAGCGGTGAAATCCTGATGACCCGGAAGGCGGATCAAATTCAGTTTGCGCGTTGGTGAACGATCGGATCGGGTTCAGAACGCGAACAGCCGCTACACGCTGAGCATCGAGGAATGGCAGACATTATTCTCCGACGAGGAATTCTGGATCTACGAACCCGTACAGGCCAGTGAAATCTCGCTGGAAAAGGACGTGGAATACTACGGCTGGAATCATAAATAGCCTTGAGAACAGCTTGCTTCATCTCAGTTTCTTCTAAACGGAACTCAACTTCATTAACCCTGACTGCTGAAACGGTGAATTTCCTTTTCAGCAGTTTTTTTGCGGCTTAAAAACCTGATATTTTGGCCTTCAATTATTTTCAACACTACGTGTTTATTCTCACACCATTCTCACATCGCCGGGCAACTTTCTCACACGAAACTCACAGCTTTTACGGTATTCTGTCTTCGTGAAAAGGAAGCGGAGGTCTTCAGAATGAATGAAAGCGAAAATTCCATTCCTATGGAAACATTAATAGAAAAGATCCGAATCGCCGTTGGGCTGCGGGATTACGCCGGCGGAGAACTGGAAATTGCCAAGGCGATGCGCGATCATCCGCATTCGCCAATCCCGCATAACCTGATGGGAATTTTATTCGTCAGTCAACAGGAACAGCTAATTGCGCTGAAGCATTTCCGGGCCGCGGCGGCGCTTGATCCGACCTATCTTCCGGCCCGCTGCAATCTGGAATTGTGCGCGTCCATGAACGCTCAGGGAAGCTTCGCTTACTCCGTAAGCGACTGCCGGGAAGTTTTATCGAATCCCTGGACTATTCTCTATGATGAAAAAGGCATCGGCCATGTGGTAAGGAGGAAAACTTCATGTTAAGCCTGAACTTATTTGGCAAATCAAAGCTGACGGTCATCGTCGGCTGCGGACGGCTCGGCTCCACGCTGGCAAATCAGCTGTCAGACGCGGGCAAAATGTGATTCTGATCGATCAGAACGAAGCCGCCTTTCGTAAATTATCCCGGCCTATGCCGGACTGATGCTGACCGGCGACGCGACTGACCGCGCAACTTTAAACCAGGCCGAGCTGAATCGCGCCGATCATCTGGTGATCGTCACCAACAACGATAACACCAACATCATGATCGCGCAGCTGGCGCGGGAATGCTTCCGGACGCCGCAGATCATCTGCCGGCTGTATGATCCGCAGCGGGAATGTGTTTACCGGGAATTTGGAATTCAGACGCTCTGTCCGACGAGACTTTCAGCGCTGGCCATCGAACGGCTGTTAGCGGATTGCGCTGCGATCCCGGATGGAAAACAAGAGGAGGTTACTGACCATGAAAAGCGAATTCTGATCATCGGCGGCTACCATAAAGCGCAGCGTCTGGCCCGCTCCTTCCTGGACAAGGGCTACGACGTCACTGCGATCAACAAAGATCCTGCCCATTGCCAGGTTTTAGCGCAGATGCGCGGATTAACGGTCATGACGGGCGATGGTTCCAAACCGTTCGTGCTGGAAGACGCTGCGGCGGAGCAGGCGGATATCGCGATCGCACTGACGCCGCGGGATGATGATAACCTCGTGATCTGCCAGCTGTGCAAGAAATTGTTTCATATCCGCAAGACAGTTTCCCTGACTGCCAGTCCGGAGAAAGTAAAATTTTTCTACAAGATGGGCATCGATTCCGTCGTCTGCGCCTTATCCACAATAACCAGTATCGTCGAGCAGCAGGCGTTTCTCGACGAATTTACAACACTGCTTCCCCTGAGCGGCGGTCAGCTGCGAATTTCCGAGCTGGCGGCTGCCGGCTTCCTCACCGGTGATCGGCAAAACGCTCGGTGAACTCCAACTGAGCCGTGAGGTGATCATCGCGACGATCCTGCGGGCGGACCAGCCGTTAGTTCCCCATGGCGACACGCGGCTCGCGGCACAGGACGTCCTGATCCCGATCGCCGCCGCCAGGCAGGAGGCCGCCGCGGTCAAGGTGCTGACAGGGCGATGAAAAAGCTCAAAAAGCGATTTCCTGCAATGCGGATCTCGCCGGTAAATTCATGATTTTGTGCGGTCTGCTTTGCGCTGTTCCGCTGCTGACGGGACTCTTCTTTCCTCTTCAGCCCGGAGAACTGGAAGCTTTCGGTATCCCCTGCCGGCGTCTCCATCCTGACGGGTTTGGGCGTCTGTTGGCAAGCTCGCGCCCAAGATCCCGATGTGCCCCGTCTGCTGCAGATCCAGAAAAGCGGCAGCTTTGTCTTGTTCGCCTGGCTGTACGGAATTCTCATCGGCGCTTTACCCTTCGTCCTGGCCGGCCGGCTGAATTTTATCCAGGCCTTGTTTGAATCAGTCAGCGGCTGGACGACAACCGGCTTGTCCGTGCTGGATGTGTCTGAGGTTTCACCGATGTTTCTGTTTCACCGCGGCTTCATGCAATATTGCGGCGGGCTGGGATTCGTGATGGTGATGACGATGTTCGTTGTGAACCGGCAAAGCATGAATTTGGTGCTGGCGGAAGGGCATTCGGATCAGCTCGCTCCGAATCTGAGCCGGACCGTGCGGCTGATCTGTCTGATGTATACGACATTTCTGGCGCTTGGCACAGCGGCGTACAGGCTGGCCGGCATGAATGTCTTCGACAGCCTGATCCACGCGATGTGCGCCCTGTCAACCGGTGGGTTTTCCACCCGCGCGCAAAGTATCGGCTACTATCAAAGTCCGTTGATCGAATTCATCACGGTGGTGCTGATGTTGATCGGCACGACGAATTTCGCGGCGCTGCTGCTTCTGATGCGCGGACAGGTGCGGAAGTTTCTGGCCGTCAGCGAGATCCGGTTTCTGGGTCTGATTCTGGCGGCGGCGATCCCGTTAACGGCGTTAGTACTGTTATGCGCCGCTTACACCGGACTGCCCGGCAGCTTCCGGATCGCATTCTTTGAAGTGATTTCCGCCTTGTCGACTTCCGGTTTTTCCACCGTCGGCTATGCGGACTGGCCGCAGGCGGCGGTGTTCCTCCTGATTTTTATGATGTTGATCGGCGGCGGTATCGGCTCGACGGCGGGCGGGTTAAAGCTGACGCGGGTGTATCTGATGCTGCGGGGACTGAGCGATCATCTACGCCGCCAAAGGGCTCCGCGGCAAACCGTTTCCTGTTCGTTCTATACCCGGCCGCAGGGGAAAACGGTCATCGATCAGAAGCTGCTGGAAGGAACCTCGTGTTTTGTCTTTTGTTACTTCCTGATCTATTTAGGCGGGACGTTCCTGCTGATGCTGACGGCGAACTGCACGTTGATCGAGGCGATGTTCGATTTTGCTTCCGCGCTGGGGACTGTGGGATTGTCGATCGGCATTACCGGTCCGGCCACGCCCGCGCTGGCCTTGATTGTGGAAATGGCAGGCATGCTTCTAGGACGCTTGGAGATCTTCATTCTGCTGGCCGGGATCCGCACCTTGTTCCTGCGCTTAAAAATCGCGATTTGCCGGTAGCGGTTTTGTTTCGAGATATGCGGAAAACACGGGCTTGACGAAAAGAAAGGCAATTTCCCCGCTTTTTTCCGTTTCTCAATCTTGAGAATCAACCGGGGCTGTTCTATAATGAGACCAGGTTATAACAGCTCATCATCTGGTTGAGCGTTTCTACCCTCTGCCGTAAATTGTGGATGATAATCCGAAAGGGTTAGACTCTGCATTTACGGCTTTTCAATTCCCTTTTATTTTAAACCGCGTGTGCGCCAAGGAGGAAATCATGAATTATCAAATTTTAGATCTGGAAACTTACAAGCGAAAGAGTCATTTTGAATACTTCAGCCAGCTTGCTTATCCCTATGTCGGCGTGACCGCCGATGTCGAGATCACTGAGTTCCACGCCAAAATTAAAGAACAGCGTCTGCCATTCTTCCTATCCTTCTGTTACTGCGCCGCTCTGTGACGCTGATCGGTCACACCTCGAAGAAGCCGGTATTTCTTATCATCCAGCCGCAATCCGAACCTAAGCGCCGGACGCCGCCCCGCAGGATGGCATCAATGCCAGATCCGATCACGATTGTTGATCGACATCGCTACGAGTGATTCTAAGATTTTCAAACCCTTTACTCAGCGTCACCGTAAGCTTCTGCCAAAAGAAATTGAACCCAGAAAATTCACGCTGACAAAAGACGGCGGTCTTCATCGTTTCTTTTCACACTTGAGGTTCACGAAACAATTCCATCATTTCAGTGAACGAAATCAAACTGACATGGTCCAGTGTTTCCGCCATCTCACGGCAGCCTTGCGTAAATCCGGTCTTCGCAAACAAAAAAATAAGTGAACTTCTGTGTAAGAAAACAGCTGGCTGCGGCTGACTAATGTTTTTAACACGCCTTGATCGACCTTTTCATTCGTCCATTTACATTCACCGAACAAGGCCGTTGTTTTATCCTGAACACCCATAATGTCAATTTCCGTCTGTTTTTTCGCGGGATCTGTTCCCCACCAACTACCCAGCTCTGAAAAAACACAGGTGATCTGCCTGCCAGAAGCAATTTCCAAAGATATTGCATACAGATCTGTTCAAAAACATTTCCCATGTATTCTGATAAATAGGGCTCGATCCGCTGAAAAGCCAGTTCTTTTCGCTCCGCGGGAAATAATTGAGCTGTTCTGTGGAACAAACCGGTACCAGAACCGGAAAAGATTGTCGCTGATCGCATAGACAGCCTTTCGGGAAGCCTGATCACCATACGGTATTTCCTTTTGAACCAATCCCAATCCTAACAGATTCTTCAGATAGGCGGCACAGACATTCGTATTTTCGCCAACCTTTGAAGAAATCTCCGACAAACGGAAGCCCCGTTAGCAATGGCTGAAATGATCGCATTGTAAAGGGCAGGTTCACGAACTTCTTGTTTCAGAAGATTTTCCGGCTCCTCAAATAAGGCGGACGTCGGATCTAAGAATGTATTCTTAATATTTTCAGCGACGCTGAGCCGATCGTCAATCTGTAGCAGATACTGAGGCGTCCCGCCCACCGCTCCGTAAACAAGCGCTTGTTCTTCAGCGGAGTAGCCGGGGAAACAGCGGCAGACTTCCTCAAAATCAAACGGCAGGATCTTCATTTGAGCCGTTCTCCGGCCATAAAGCGGAGCCTTGTATGCCAAAACATGATCTTCCATATAAGACATGGAGGATCCGCACAAGATAAGCATAAGTTTAGACGTTTCTTTATATTGATCGATCAGAAGCTGGAGTGTGGAAGCTAAGCTGGCAGAAGCTCGGGCTACATACGGGTATTCATCAATGACCAAAACCAGCCGCTGATGTCCGGCAAGTTGAAAGACCATTTCTAAAGCTGCCTGAAAGGAAAGAAACGTCGTCTCAGCCTTGAACCCTGTTTCCATTTCCAAAATACTGCGGCTGAAATTCTCTAAATTCTGTTTAGCATTACTTTCTACACCCATAAAATAAATGGCTTTTTATCGTTGATAAACTGATTGATCAACGTCGTTTTGCCTACCCGGCGGCGGCCGTAAATCACGGCAAATTCAAAACGATCCGATTGATAAAGCCGGTCTAAAGCAGCGAGCTCACGAGTTCTGCCAATAAACATCCGGTTCTCCTCCTTATCCTTTTAATTCACTATAAAGTAAATGATAAATTTAGTCAAGTATGATTTGGCAAATCGTATCTGACTAATTTTGTTGATAAGAAAAGTAGGCATTTACTGTGGATTTCTCGGTTCACGGTTGCCTTTGATCGTCAGTTCCATGGATTCCAGCTGATGAAACAAGCATTCCACTTCATCCTCAATCTGACTGCGGACCGCTTCTGAAAACGGTTCAAGGAATTCCGCGATCGCTTTGTCATATTGATTTTTATACTTTGTGTTCAGCTGTTTCCAGTTCACTGCCCGAAACCAGGACAAACGTTCTTCATGGATCTTCAGCTGGCCTTGAATCATCATCACAGCCAGAATGGGATATCCTGGATAATGCTGCCACAGCGTCGCGTTGTCGTTGCTGGAATAGCCGTTTTCCAAAAACTTGACCGTGTACCGTTTGGCGTGATCTGAGGAGAGAACATAAGCGCGGTCTGCCTGAATGTCAATCCGTTGATCAGCCACAGCGCTCAGCGCTTCGTAAATTTTTGATAGAGGGGGATTTTTTTCCATGCTTGACTCCTTTATTTTTATTCTTCTATTATACCCTGTCCGCGAACGCTGCGGACTTTTTACTCAACTCGCCTCGGATTCCGTGCTGACGCCTTCCTTCAGAAATTGATTCAGGCGACGATTTCTCACAAACGGCAGATAGAGGATCAGGCAAATCCCTGACCGATCGCAGAAAGCAGGCCCAGAGCCAGGCTTTCGCCAAAGAAACCGAATGCCAGCGTCGAGATCAGCCGGCCTGCCGTCATGATCGACGTTTCCAGCGCGAATAACCGGCCTCGCATCTGTTCCTCGCAGCCCAGAATCATCGCCGAGGAAACGATGATGTTGCCGATTGAATTCAACAGATTGGCGATCAGATACGAAACGCATACCAACGCCGGATTGCAGCTCAAGGCGGTGATGAACGAGGCGAGGATGCCAAGAATCATCGGCAGTAAGCTACACAGCTTATCGCGCAGCGGTTTGGGCAGCATTCGGGGATAAACGTTCCGGCTACCGCGCCGACGCTGCCGAAGGTCAGATATAAACTGTAAAATTCATCAGCCAGTCCCTTCCGCTGCAAAACGGCAGTGTTACCGACGATAAGCCGGATACCAGCACATTCAGGCTAAAGCAGAAGCAACAGGTCGCGCAGGGATGGATTGCCAAACGTGATCTGTAAGCCCTCTTTGAAATCGTTGAAAAAGGAACTTGACGCTGAGGCCGGGACTTCGGTCGGCCGCAGTGTGATGAAACATTCCGACAACGACGAAGCCCAATACAGCACGCCGTTGACGATCAACAAAGTTGCCGGCCCGCACATCAGCGCCAACAGGCTGCATATTCCCTTGCCGGTCAGGTTGATAACCATGAACAACCCGGTGTTCCACGACTGTGCCTTCATGAACTGGCTGCGCGAAACAACGAGGGAAAACGCAGCCGTCGCAGCCGGGTTAAACAACGCATTGCACAGCGCCATCGCCGCCGCACACAGAATCAGCACCGGCACCGATAACGGACGTCCCCAAAACCACATTCCAGCCAGCACCAGCGTCACTCCGCGGATAAAGTCCATCAGCACCATCATCCTTTTCTTGCTTCGCCGGTCGACGATCGGTCCCAAAAATGGCGTGATCAGTACGGAAACCGCCATGCTGATGGAACTCATGACGCTCATCATCATCGTCGATCCCGTCTGTTTGTAAACCCAGATCCCGGCCGCTATGCTGAACAGCACGTCGCCGAAGCCGGAAAACAGGTTGCCCTGAAGCAAAGCAGATAGCTGCGGTTGCGCAGCAGCGGCTTTTCGTTCTCCTCCATTCGTTCCTGTCTCTTCCCATTCTCTGGAGCTTCCTTTAACGCTTCATCCGTTAATGCCTGCGGCATTTCTGCTTTCGTTTCTTTCTTTCTCATCTTGATCACCCGGCTTCACTATAACAAAAACAGGACCCGTAAGTCCTGCCTTTATCCATTGATCCAAATTTCGCGGATCAGCGCCGGTTTCCGACGTTTTGTAATCTGCTCAAAATCCGCCAGCCCTTTGTAGCTGCCGCTCTGCTGCACCAAAGTCAGAAGTTCATCATGAAGCAGCGGAATCAATTCCTGCGGACGATAGACCGTGTCTTCAATCTCCGGCAGAATCTCTTTCAATATGCGCTGCTGCAGTAAGCCCGGCGCTTCCCCGGCCTGCTTCGCTTCATAATACCGGTAAATAGCCAGCGTTCCGGGCGTCGTCCAGCGGTCAAGGTAGACCTGCGCCAGATTCAGAATCCGCATTGAATCCAGAGGACAGTGAAATAAATGCGGCAGATAGTACAATGCCAGATAAGGGGCCTGGACTAACGCCCGGTCAATCCGCTCCGTCCCTTCTCGTCGCCGCCTTCGCACAGGCACAGCCCCAGCTCCATCCAGCCCTGGCTTGTCAGCTCCTTCGGCAGCGCAACCAGCGTCTGTTCAAAGGATCCGCTCCTGCGAAATGCGTCATCTGGATCGAATTGCTTCCAGATCCGGAAGCGCATGATCTCCGTGAGGGTGCGCACGGCATCCGGTAACGGAAACGAACCGCTTAACACCTGATTAAAGCAATCCAAGGCTTCCGCCTTGCGGTTCAGTGCGGAAAGGAAGGTACCCTTGCGGTGCAGCCAGATCCCGTCATGCGGCTCGCACTGCTCCAGCCGTTCCAGTAAGGTTTCGGACAGTTTCCGATCCGTCCATTGATTGATGTTGATCTGCCAGAACAGGACGATCATCATGACGTATAAATCCTCATCCAGCGCCTGGGCCAGATCAAGATACATGGAAATCTGGTTTTCAGCTTCGCGTCAAATTCGCGGTACCGGATATACAGCGGTTTGTGCGGCTGCGTATCCGGAAAGGCAAGATGCTCGATGATCAAGGACAGGCACAGCTGCAGCTCCATCGCGATCACCTGCGTTGTCGGCGGCAAGGCTTCGATATCCGTAAGCAGCTCACCGAGCGCTTTCTGATCGAACTGTTCGTAAGCCTGCTTCAGCCGCTGGATTCGTTCTTTACGCAAATCAACCTGTTCGGGTTGTTTTAACGGCGTTTTCCCCAGTTTTCTGAGCAGCAGCTCCAGCCGTTCTTCATCCTGAATTCCCTGGCCTTGTTCCAATTTATATAACGTCATCCGCGAACAAATCGCTTCCCCGCTTCATCGAGGATAAATTGATCCTGGGTCCAGCCGCCGGTCGGATCTTCCTTTAGCGCTGACGGCGGTGGATGCCGATCAGCACGCCGGCCAGGCGTTTCGTTTCTTCCTGCATACACTGTCCTCCTCTGCCGGATTCATAAGTCCCTGTCCAGCCGCTTCGTTCAGGCTATTCGCCCAAAGCTTCCAGAATGGATTCCTTGATAAACGAATAGCGGCGCACATAGTCGTTGCGGATCGTGATCAGCCGGAGTTGATGCGCCTCACAGATCTGACGCTTTTTCTGATCCCGGCTGCGGACCTTGGCATCGTTGAAATGCTCCGTGCCGCCGACCTCCACCGCCAACAACGGCCGGTGACTTAAATCATAGATCACAAAATCAAAGTGAGCCTGGTTCCCGTACATAAACAGCTTGCGATCTCCGTCATCAATTCCAGGACGTCGGTGATCTTGACCTTCTGTTCAACTAAAATCTGACCGAATACCGATTTGATATGCAGAAGCGTTTTCAAAAACTCATCTTCCGCAGCCGTGTTGAAATATTTGAAATTCTTGACCTTGGACTGGAACAGCTGGCTTTCCGCGCACTGATCCGGGTTTGGCCCTGCTTTCCAACATACTGCATCAGTTCCAGCAGATCGTTGGTTTTCCCTGGGAGAGCCGGGCGATCTGGGCCCGGTCGGCGATCATGATAAAATGCTGCTGAGCGCGGGTAACGCCGACATTGATCAGCTCCTGATTGTTTTTCACCCAATCGAACGTACCCTGAGTCGTCGATTCTGTCATCGCACAGCTGAGAATCACCGTGTCCTTCTCATCGCCCTGGAAGGTGTGGATTGTTCCAACCTTGACGAAGTCAAGGTCCTGTTCAGACAGAACCCGCCGGATCATCTGGGCCTGACGGCGAAACGGCGTGATCACTGCAACCTTCTTCTGGGGATGATCGCGGATTTGCCTAACAATCTCCGCGACTTCTTCCATCGCCACGTTTTTCTGCTTCTGCGCTGAGGAATGCACGTCGATCAGCGTCAGCGCATCCGGTGAGGACGGCGGACCGCACATCACCAGCTCCCCGCCGTAATATTTCCGATTCGAGAAAGCGATGATCGGATCCGCGCAGCGGTAGTGATGTTTTAACAGGATAAATTTTGAGATCGTATCGATTTTCAGCATCGTGCTGAGGGATCGAATTCATCTTATAATCGTAGGCCTGGGGAATATCGTAATCCCACACCAGGCGGGTGTTGCGGGAAGCGGGCAGCGTGATGACCGGCTGCAGCTGGCTTGGATCGCCGACAAACAGCGCCCGGCGGCACCGGGCCATCGGCAATAAAGAAAGCGGATTGCTGCACTGTCCGGCTTCATCCATAATCATTAAATCAAAATAGGTTCCGCGGTGGCCAGCTTGCTGCAGGACACATTGGTGGAAATCAGAAATGGAAAACAGTCAACACTTGATCCAACCCTTCACGTTTCTGAATCAGCGCCCGGAATTCAAGAAACCGGTCTTCCGGATTGGGAATCGGACGATGGACCGCAACGATTCATTGCGTTTGTTCAACAGGCGCTGCAGCACAGCCCGGGATTTCAGATCGAGAAACCGCAGAACCTCGCGGGGATCCTGCACTGCCTGAATTTCATCTTCGCTCACGCCTTCCAGTGTCTGGCGCTGACGGCGCAGTCCAGCGAGCTGGCTTTCGATCGCCATCGCGGTCATCTGCGCGCTCGGCTCCTGCCGGCTGCTGAACCGCAGCTGGCTTAATACCCCTTCCAGCGATTCGATCTGTTCATCCAGCTCCAGACGGGTTTCGATCTGATCCAGCAGCTGATTCATCTGCTGCGGCTGCCGGCCAGTTTCTTCGTCAGCGTTTTCAGTTCTTCCCGTTCTTCCCGCGTCGGCGGACAGGCCTGAGCCTGATCTAAAAGCAGCTTGATCTGCACCAGCGCTTCCTCGATCCGCTGATTGGAGCCTAAGCGCAGGATTGGAAAGGGTATCCGCCGGTCACCGCTTTGCAGGGAGTTCAGCTTGCGGTCCAGATTGTCGATCGCTTCGTTATTGTTTGGAAACAACCAGGGCGGTCTGATTATTGAGGAAGCAGGAAAGCAGCACGTTGACGATCGTAGCGCTTTTTCCAGTGCCCGGCGGCCCCTGGACGTACACAACATTTTTGGTTCATGGCATTGTAAATCGCCCGGAACTGATTGATGTTGACCTGCGATCCCAGCGTCAGAACCGGCGTCTTCCGCCGGCGGCTGACTTTTCCGGCATCCCGAAGAAGGCTTTCAGCGGGGCACAGAGCGTCTGATTCTGCATCTGGTTCTGAATTTCATTGTATTCTGTTTCAATATTGATGTTCATCCGGCGCTTGAGCTCAAACAAATACGGCCGTTCATCACGGTTTCGCCCCGGCTGCAGTTCACCGCAATCTGTTCGCTCATCATCGCGGCCTGAGTCGGATAGCGGTCGATGAATTCCCCAGCCGAGCAGTCGAGATAGCGCTGCAGTAAAAGCGCGGCTGATCCTCGTCGTCGCTGACTTTGATGTTGAAGCCGAGATCCGGCGAAACGATCAGCCGGCGGTGAATCAGATCGAGCAAAGATCGCGGTAAACGATCGGAATCATTCCGTCCGCCGCTGTAAAGCCAGTACATTGATCGCCAGCTTCAGCCAGGCCGGAGCTTGTTTTCGCCGCTGCAGGCACGCAGCTCATTCTGCAGCCGCCGCACCATCTGATCAAATTGTTCCAGCCCCAGCGGCATCGCGTTCTTCTTTAGAATATCGGGATCCAGACCGTCGACCAGCGTATAGCTGTGAACGGAGGTGTCCTGATCCAACAGGTAGCATTGCCGGTAATAGCCGAGCACCCGCTCGTTGATGCCGGTATATTCAGAAAATCAAAGTCGTTGTAATGCGCGCGGATTTTATCGATCAAGGCTTCCTGGAGCGGAAAGATTGTGCTTTCGATGACCCGTGCCGACAGGATTTTATCAAAATAAACCGTCCCGTCCAAAACATCCCTCGACTTTTCCGGATTGAACATTTTCACTTTCATTCTTCGGCTCGGGATTTCGATATCTTCGATCGCAATCAAAAAAATGTCCGCTTCTGATCGGTCGTGTTGTCATACTCGATCTGCAGCCATTTCCCGCTCTATCGATTTTGAACACTCCAGGGCCTTGGAATTCATAGATTGACTTGCTCCTTAAGTTGATTATACCACAGCCGTTTTCAAATAGAAAAGCAGACCGCGCAAAGGGTAAGGCAACCTTAGGGCAGTCTGCTTACACAACCAGGATTGAAAGAGAATTATCAATAACGCTGGACAAGCCTGCACTTGATCCGTCGCAGTTAACGAAAAGAACCGCAGAGTTTTGCTTTTCGTTCAGTGCTTATTCCCGCAGGCTTGGACGAAAGCCGCTTGTCCGTTCATCAGGAACGTTATGATTTCAGGAGTGTTTACGGGAATCGGGATGGATTCCATGATCTTCCGCAAAGCGGATTCCGTAAATTGCGGCGGGTTGTACTCAATCTGATTTTGAATAAGAAATTCCCGGAAGGCGTCGATCAGCCGATCCTGCGATCGATCTAAATTTCTGGGGTATCCCATCGCGATCAAAGAAAGATGATTATCAAAGTTCGGCGCCATTCCCAGAACCTCACCGGTCTTCGGGATCGTAAAATGCCATAATTCATCCCATGGCGATGGGGATTTCTAACCATAGCGTCCAGATACAAAAGATCTAAATATTGCCTGCCGCAGTCTGGATTCAGATTCTTCAACGTTTGATAATTCAATGTGTAATCATCCGTTTGATCACCGATCAGCGCGGCCGCCGGTTCAAAATTCATTTCCTGTTTCGTAAAATCCTCGGACATGATATAGTCTTCATTTAATCGGTGAGACCGCCATGTCCATGCCTAAAAACGTCCGAGCTGAGCACAGAAGAATTCGCTGAAAAGTTGTTCAGGACTGCCTTGCTTGCTTAACCACCAGACTCCATCAACAAGCTTCCAGCCTTTTTCAAAGCTGCCGATATTGGTTAACTCCGGGTGTGCGAGGATCGCGGATCTAATCTTTGAGAAAACACCTCTAAATCTCCCGCTAAGGCAAGATCGGAATAGGTATCGGTTTTAAAAGCGGATATCCTCATACGTCAAGGCATCGGTATCTAATTTGATCCAATAGTTGTCCGTAATACACGCAGCTCTGACTGCCATAGTTGTGGATAACTCATCTTTACGCTGCAGCTGAAGTGCTTTTTGAGCAGACAGGGAATGCACGCGATCGCCGTCAATCGCGCGGCTTTTTGATCCATGTCAGCAGATCGCCATTTCTGCGAAAATAATAAGGAAGGCAGTCGCTGCGAAGTATTTTAAGCTGATTTTCCTTGATGATGGCGACCGGCAGATCTCCGCTCATCAGCAATCCGTTGATTTGATTCATAAACAGCCCTCCTTTTTGTTTATTCTATTTTCAGCGATCCCAAAAAGTTTGGCAATGCCTGCCTGCTTTTCTATCAATTCTGCGATGACTCAGCATTTTCTGAACGTCAAAGCTTTACTTCAAAAAAAAAGAGATCCGTGCCTTATAAATTATTTTTAAGCAGAGAAATCAGCTTATTCCATAGCTTCATATTTTCTAATAACTGCGTCGATTTCATCAAGCGCCGCCTGATGTTTCTCGGATCTTCGATAAAGCCGAGAAGGATTTCATCGAAGGTCTTATTTTCACTTTTCATTAAGAGTGAGTTGAGTAAATTTTTAGAATATTGACCTTGGGTGATGGAAACCCAATATTTTGTTCCATCAATTTCTGCTTTCCTGATTAGCTCTTTTTTCTTCCATTCTCATTAGAAAAACAGCGACTGAACTATCTTTCAGTGGTTGGGATACGCTTCACGCACCCTTTTATAAATCTCATGACAAGCGATTTGATATTTGTTGTTCCAAAACAATTGAAGAATTAAATTCTCAGAATTAGATGTTTTTCATATAGCACTCCTTTCGCTACAATTATATTATATTTTGTAGTTATCAAAAGGATTTTTACTAAAGTAAGCCTATTATTTCTATTCCCAGCCTTCAGCTTGTAGATTCAACCTTTTTGATTATCATAGATTCTACGCCCTGTCATCACTCTTCAATTTTCTTTCACTCAGTTTTAACTGTACTCTATTTACTGAGAGGCCCGGCGGCGTATCCTCGATTTCCTTTCCCCAGCTGCCGCTGAAGGACAGTGGATGTTTCAATTCCGGCATGCGCCGATGCAGCAACCGGTGCGCTTTCATCGTGTCCCGGGTTTCAATAAAATAAATTTCTCCGCTCAGGGTTCGAATTCGGATTCCATCCCGGGTATTCCACTCTGCCACCTCGCAGAATGGAATTACTGTCTCCGCTCGCGCTTTTTTCCGGAAGCAGGACGATTTCTTCAGCACCGATACGGGCGCAGGTTTCATCCTGAATGCTGAAGACAGCGATCAGCACCGCAAGGGCAAAGATCAGGCCGGGAATCATCAGTGCGGCATTTCCGGAAAGGATCATCACGATGGCAAAAGCGCACAGTCCTGTTGAGATTTTTGGCTTCGTTTTGATCCGGATGCCGGCAGCCTCATTCGCCGTTAATTCTTTCATTTTAATTCTTTCATTTTACCTCCATTCCCGTGTTCTGCGCGGTCGTCATTATAACCTTCAAGGAAGTTGAAACACTTTACTTTCACGCTTTATTCCTCCACATTTTAATATTTTCCGCAGCGTATTCAAATTGGGCTCGCCGATCAGCAGGCTGCATTTATCCGGGTCAATCAGCATCGCCTGCAAACCCATTTCATAGTTCTGCAGGTCCAGATACGCAGCGGCCTGAATAAAGATAATATTCTGCACAAACCGCTGGTTCCAGGAAACCGCATTTTTCAAGATCAGGAAATGAATTTGATTCACTGCCGATGCTTCGATCACGGCGACCAGCGCCACCGGTAGCCGCATTCACAGGTCAGCCCTTATCCTGATCCGTCAGGAAACTGACTGGATGCCTGAATTCCGGCATCGGCGCCAAAAAAAACCGTTTGGCGATGTAGCGGAAAACTTCGTGCTAGATCTCAGATCCAGATTCGGCGTGAAACATTCCGGGTGAGCTGATGATAAACCAATAAGCGCCGCAGATCTGGGTAATCCGGTATTCCGTCTGCGGCTTCATCGTATTGACCGTACTGTACGACTGATAGAAAACCAGCTTTTCACTGCGGGCTGCCAGCTTGCGGTCATTGATCAGGATGACGTCAAACTGATCGTAGATTTTTTCAACTTCATATAACTCGCAGGAAGCAATTTGTGCCAGGGAATCCTGATATCGTTTTGAAGCTGTTCGGCATAACGCCGGGCTTCGCAGAAGGCCGTATTTACTCGTGACCAAGACCCGCTGCTTCTTCCTCAGCCGGCCGCGGTCAGCCCTTCCGCGATGCAGACGGTCAGAAAGACCATCTCCTTATCCGCAATTCTCGTATGAAAGCTTATCTTCCAGCAGCCGGGAAAGCTTGCGGCTGTATTCGGCGGCAGTGATCAGCTTGCGCTTTATACGGGTTACGCCATATACTGCCGGCTGATGTCCAAAATGACTGCGGACCTGAAAGCCCCAGAAAAACAACGACAGATTTTCCATCAGGGCATCTGCGTCCTCCGGCCGCCGTCATAAAAATCTTCTAAAATAACGTTGGCCGCCAGCTTGCAGAGCGCATAGGCTTCATTGTCCATTCCTGAATCATCAGATTTCTGCGGCTGCCGAAGGAAATTAAAATCATCGCCAGGAAATAGCTGTCATCGCGCAGAAATTCGTAATGATAGCGGCGGTCCAGCAGGGCAACGATCGCCTCCGCCGCGCTGAATTCACGTCGTAGCTCTCCAGCATCCGCTTTTCTTCCTCGGTAAAACGACACACATTTGTTAAACTGATTGCGCCGGTAGGAAATCCAGAGCGATTTTTGACATGTATTGAAACAGCAGCGACGGGACGCTCAGGGTTTCGCTCTGTTTGAAAAAAGCTTTCCAGCGCTTCATACACGTTTTCCTCAAATTCAGGGTTGGTGATCTGGCGGCGGATGTTGTCCGGGGATTCCCTTGTATTCCGGATTGACATAGATTGTTTTTAAGGCTGCGATGCGGATTGCGATCTCATTGCCGTTGACCTTTAATTTCCGTTGGCGAAGTTCATCGTGTAGTGACTTTTGAGCGAGGTGCCGTTGGATTTTGATCAGCGAGCGGATTGTCGATTCGCTGAAATAAAGCATCTGCGACAGCTTATAAAGCGTGACATCCTTCATCAGCATTGCCAGAAGACGGATTTCGCGCTCGCGGAAATGGATAAGCTCCCGCTCCATCGTGTTGACGTCATAATCCAGATCCTTCATAAACTGCCTGAACTGGCAGGCATCCTTGACCCACACCTTGTAGCCCTTCGTATGCGTGCTGACCAGTTCAAAAAATCATCCAGTTCCTCCGGAAAACAGAACCTGATTGATCCGTTTGATATCATCGCGGATCGTCCGCTCGCTCACCCCGGTGACAGCCGCCAGCTGCTTGCCTAAAATATAGGTATCGCTGATGGACAGATAATGCAGGATATTCTTTTCGCGGGAAGTAAATGATAGACCATGGATTTCCTCCTGTTCTGCAAAGAATCCTCATCAAAGGCAAAATGCTTTCAACGAGGATTCTTTCAATGACTTAATTATTAAATAAATGCTGGATGATCAGGGCGACAAATTCTTCCGCCTTGCCTTTCGGCAGCTGCGTTGAGATTCCGTCATGACTGCCGCCGAATTCGCTGGCTTCGACGACATAGCTGTTCTGGCCGTTCGCATAGCCCCAGACAAAGCACACCTTTAGCCTGGGAGCTCTTTTTGATCTGGCGGCCGAAGGCGGATACCAGCTCGCATGGCAGCACGACAATTTCTAAGTCCTGCATCCGCAGAATCGTCGCTTCAAATCCATTTTAACATGACCCGCTTTGATTTTCCGCTGGAAACCATTGATTTCCGAGATCAGCCACTTCCGCTCATCGTGCGACCGCCTGTTCCAGCTTAGCCTGGGAATCGGCCAGACGGGCTTTCAGCACGTCGATGTCCGGGTCGTATTCGATTGGAAAGACAAACGTTTTTGACTGCGGATGGGCAAGGGTCAGGTCCACTTTGTATCAAACTGGGAAATCTGCCGGGCGATGCCTGAGCTGACACGCTTCAGTTCATTGAAGTCATTGTTCTGGCGGTACAGCCGGTTGGACATATCGCCGGCATTGCCGTTGCAGACAAGCGGCGTGACGTTCAGATATGGAATCAGCTCGCGCCGGACGGCAGCCAGCAGATCGCCTGAAATCTGGTATTCTTCCGGAGAAAGCACGGTGGAATGACAGGACATGTTCACCAAGGCCGAGATGGTGGCGTCGGACTCATCCTTAAATTCGATCACAACAATCGAGGTATCGCCGTATTTGTCCTTCGCGTTGCGGTTGCCGTAATATCCCTGCGATTCGCCCTTCGTGCACTGCACGCGCGCCGCTTCGTGAAATTCCTTATTCATCGTTTCCTGCGCGCCGTCGATCAGCTTCTTGAGAACCTCCTTGCGCCACCCATCGTCATGCGGCATTTCCGGATTGCGCGTCAGCAGCAGCGGAGCGGGAATGACTGTGGTCCGCGCTGAGGATGATGTGATCGTAAGGAATGTGCAAAGTTTCGACGATGTGATACTTGAACAGATGGACAAAATCACAGTCAAAATTAGAAATATCCGCCTCGATCCATAAAAACGGCTTCCCGTCGATCTGCAGTCCCAGCATAATCGCTTCGATTTCATCATGAACGCCCTTGAACTTCTCCGTCCGCATGGCGTGTCCGGCAATGTATGTCGGATGATCGGGCGTGATGTTCACGCTTGTCGTAGTCGTAACTTTTACCATAAAATCCTCCTATTCGTCGCCGTCCTGAAATTCGACGGTCACTTCCCGCATGAATGCGATCGAATCGCGGCAGCTTTTTACTTTTCGGATATGAGTTCCGGGGTAACCGACTGGGGCTCCATCGTGATCATCTCCAGAAGCAAGGGCAGGTTCAGTCCCGTGACAATATGCACGTTCGTTCGGTTCTGCAGCTTCAGCATGATCTTCTGGTTGACGCTTCCCCATAAAAATGTCCGTGAGCATCACGACGACATCTTCCTCGTGAATATCCTCAATCCAGGCGTCCAGCTGCGCTTCCACGTCCGATTCCGGATTTTTCCTCATAAAAGGGAAAGATCTGAATGAAGCTGACGTCCTGGGTAAACAGCTTTGCGGTTTCCCGCATGCCCCGGCATAAGCTGCCATGACTGGCCAACGCTATTTTAAACATGACTTTCTCCTTTAATTAACAGTTGTTCCAATACGGCATTGACGTGATCCGCGCAGAAGGCCGCCGCTGAGCGCAGCGGATCGTCATTTCTGCCGATATAATAGCTGTGATCAAACAGCTGCAGCATCTCAATATCATTTTCATCATCCCCGGCGCAGGCAATCTGATCTGCGCTGATGCCAAGACTGTGCGCCAGCCTGAGAATTTCGGAAGCCTTAGAGCGTCCCTGAACCAGAACCTCCGCCTGTTTATCTCCGGTTTTGACCAAACGATAGCCGGGGGAAACGGCTTAGAAATTCTGTTCTGATTTGGGGATACAGCTCCCAGCGGTCCAGGTGCAGGCAGATCCGGCTGATCTGCATCGTTGTTACTTTCTGTACGTCACCGATCAGGAAATCGGCAACTCCATTCAAATCACAGATCCGGTCGGTGCGCCGCCACTTTTTCAACAGCGCCTCCCGGCTTTCCGAGCTGCTTCCGCAGGCTATGCCCTGATCCGAATACAGCGTCATTTCCAGACCGGGGTTGTTCTGCGCAAAGGCGTAGACCGCTTGGATCATGTCCAAGCTGAACGACGCGGCTTCTTTCTGGCGGCCGTGGCTGACAACATTGCCGGAATAGCCGATGACCGCGTCGAATTGAAATTTCCGGATTCGTTTTTGAATAAAGGACGGATGCCGCCCGGTCGCGACGATCAGCCGCAGGCCCCGGCAGCGCAGCTGTTCAGCAAAGCTGCAGTCCGGTCGTTTAAATCTGCATTCGGCACATCCTTGGGAACCAGCGTGCCGTCAAAATCCAGTGCTGCCAGACGAATCCCGGACAGACCGCCAGTTTCGCCGATCCGCCGGGTAGCTGGCTTAGGCAATGACGCCAAAGTAGGAAAGCAGAATCGTCACGACGATCAGAATCCAGACCATCTTAACCGTATTCATGCCCTTTGATTTTAGTTAAGCCGAAATAGGTAATCGCGGTGACCAAACATGGCAGCAGCGCCGGCAGAATGCCGTCCAGAATCGACTGAATCGTCTGCGTCGCATCGCCGACAGTGATCGCCAGCGGCGTCGTGACCTTGACCAGCGAAGGAATCAGAGCGCCGATGACGATGACGCCGAGCACAGAAACCGCGTCGCGGATGTTGAGCTGATCCTTGCGCGAGGTAATCAATTCCGCGCCGCCGTAATAGCCGACTTCGATCATCTTCTGACGAACCCAGGTAATCAGCGGGGTAAAGATCGCGATCATGATGATGCTGGTAATCCAGTTGCCCTCAATCGCTGCATAAGCGGTCATCGCACCCATGACGACCTTCGGTATCGTGTTGAACAGCGCATCGCCGATGCCGGAGAACGGACCCATCAGCGACGTCTTTAACGAAGCCGCCAGCTGCAGGGACGAGGGATCGCGGTCCTGCTCGATTGCCAGCGCCGCTGCGGTGATCGCGGCACCGAAGTAGGTTTGGCAGTTGAAGAATTTCAAATTGTTCTGGAATTTTTTCTGCATCAGCTCCGGATCATCAGCGAACCATTTTTCAAAGAATGGCCCCATCGAATAGACGCAGGCAATCCCTGCATCGCTTCGTAGCTCTGACTGGCCTGGGCAGTAATGGCATAGCGCAGCGAGAATTTCCGCAGTTCTTTTTTAGTCAGCTTTTCATTCTTTTCACTCATCTCCGATACCTCCTGCATCCACGTTCAGATAAGCGTTGGCTGCCGCTTTGGACTCTTTTCCATGCGTTTAAACAGGACGATTGCAATAACTGCGCCGACCAGAGTAATCGCCAGGATCGACTGGCCGAAAAAAAGACATACAGCACAAAGCCGAGAAGCAGATAATGGAAATTTTCCTTCACCGGCATGTACAGCATCGGTAAAGCCATGCCCAGCGCCGGAAGCACGCCGGAAACCGTGCCCAGCGCACTGGTCAGCCAGACCGGCATATAATTGATAATCAGCTGAACAATCGGCTCGCCGAACAGTAAGAAGATGATGAACGGCAGCGTCTGGCCTAAAGCGGCGCGGCCGAAGCCGTATTCGCCGATGAGAATATCGCGGTATAATTTCTTGTATTCGCGTTTCTCGACATGTTTTTCAGCACGGTGATACCAATAGGAATTGACCGTCTTGGCAATGACGTCCAGCTGAATGCCCAGCGTGGCGACCGGAACGCCGACCGCCATCGCCAGCTCCAGCGGAGCGTCGGTGCCGGAAGCGATCGCAAACGGAACGGAGATCCACAGGGCCGTGTTGAAATTAGGAATTGACGCGCCGCCATAGGCCGCCAAGCCCATGGACATCAGCTGGAAGGTACCGCCGATCAGCAGCCCGGTTTTGACATCCCCATAATGAAGCCGGCGATCAGGCCGCGGAATACCTGCTGGCCGCCGAATTTCGCGACTAACTGGACATTCTGCCCCAGCGTTCCGATGACATGGCAGGCAAGAATCAGCAGTATGATCTGTATCGGATTAAACATTCGTTCTCTCTCCTCTCCTCATGATTTACGTTTGTCTTTCATCACCTGATAGAAATCAGCAATCGCGTCGTCCGCCGGCTGCAGCTTGGCTTCCAGCCTGACCCCTTTTTCATGCAGCTGTTCCAGGGCGGCGGCTTCCTCATCATTCACGGTGATGTAGCGGCTGATCACGACCGAATCTGCGGTCTTGTCGATGTTGCCGAGATTCCCCAGTGTCAGCGATGGAACGGGTATCCCGTTATCCACCAGGGTTAAGAAGGTTTTGGGACTTTTGGCGACGATCATGACGGCTTGATTTTGATAGCGGTCAGCTTTTGAGATTTTCAACGGCTTTTTCGTGAGTCAATACGGACAGGAATACGCCGTTGGGTGTGGCCATGCGCAGTGCATTTTTCAGCATCGGATTGTTTGCGCTTTCGTCGTCGATGCACAGGACACGCTCCACATGGAGCTTCGGAACCCACATCGTTGCGACGCAGCCATGCACTAAGCGGTCGTCAACACGGCAGTTTAGAATATTCATTGAAATTCTCCTTTCTGCGCCTATTCTAGTCTCCAGGCTGTCAAAGAAATCATTCCCAGATTCCGCTTAAAGCGGAAATGCTTTACATCCTTTTTGTCGAAAACAAGAAGAACACATGGCTTATCTAAATTGAACGTCAAATGAATTCGAGTGTTTTTATCCTGTCTTAAACGAAATCGCGAACCTAATGAATATAAAACATCTGCTTTCTTATGTCAGTTAATGGCTCAATCAGAAAGTGATCCAATCATTGAAAGGAAAAAAAGCAGACATCCGGGTTTGTTAACCTGAACATCTGCTTTCATTTTATGAGTGATTCAATGCTGAACCGATTTCCTTCATTCTTCGCTGGTATGCTTTCCGCCTTTTTTGATCAGCCAGAACGCAGCTCCGCCAACCAAGACCAACACGACTCCGCCAATCATCATCCACGGTGCTGCAGAAGATTTTTTCTTCTCTTCTATAATCCGGAGTTAACTCCGAATTCTGCGTCGGTGTCGGTGTTTCAGTTTTTGGCTCATCCTGAGCTTCAGAATTCGGTTCTTCCACTGGTGTTGTTTCTTCTTCGGTTTCTTTATTACTATGTTTGCCAAATAGAGAATTCCAGAAGTTTCCCGTTGATTTTGTGTTTCCTGAGGTGCCGGAACCGCAGGATTGGCAGAGTTCACTTCATCAGAAGGCTCTGACGGCGTATCCGGTTTCGGATCGGCAATTCTGCGGGTAATCGCATAAACACCTTCGGCAACAGAAGTCTTGAAGACCAGTTCATCGCCTTCAATCTTGAAGTCGGAAATCGCCTGATAGGAAACGTTATAGCGATATAAACCGATCTCTTCTTTCTTGCCTGTGAACGGAATTCGGATTTCATAGTCAGGCAAGCCTCGCATCCGCGAGCTGACCACTTTCAACTGCCAGACTTGAACGATTTCCTGTTGATCGAAATTCGAATGATTCGCAGTGACATCGCTGACAGTCAGGGATTCTCCGCTGGTAAACAAGCCTGTGATCTTAATGCCCTGATCACTGGTTAACGTTGTTTCCGTTGGTGTTTCCACCACCGTAACCTGAATCGTTTTTTCCGCGATGTTGCCTGCGGAATCTGCGACACGATAGGTCACATGATAAACTCCAGCTATGGATGGATCGACGTCGTTGGCAACAATATGTTCCTCAGTCAGGATGAGATCCTGATCTTCAACGTCGCTGACCGTTGCGTAATCGAGCGGATTGAAACGGCTTCCCTGTTCAATCGTCACATCGCTGGCCGTAATGACCGGCGGATTATCGGTTAACGCAGTTACTGTAACGTTGACCGTCGCGGAATGTCCGCCATCGCGGGAAGTTACAGTAACGACTGCCGTTCCTTTCCGCAATGCGGTAAGCAAGCCATTCTGATCAACCTGAACGACCGAATCGTTGCTTGTGGTGTAAATCAGCTGTTTATCAATCGCATTTTCCGGAGTTACCGTCGCCTGAATTTCTGCCGTCGTCTTGATTTCAAGCGTGATTTCGTGCTGTGCGACCTGGACGCTTTCGACCGCAATGATCTCCGCTTTGATAAGCTTTCGATTCCGCAGACAGTGCGCTGACCGCCTGCTGGATTTCAGCGCTGGTAAATTCGCCCTGAATTAAAGCTTCTGCCTGACTGATTGTAACTTTCAGCTGCTGATAGCCTGCATAGCTTCCGACTAATTCTTCGTCATAACGGCTTGCCAGTAATTTTGCTTCAGTGAGCGTATCCACAATCCGCGGATTGTAGTAGGCTTCAAATTCAACGATACCATAACCGCCGTTAGTCGCTGTTCGTTTGATTCCCTGGAATTTAACGTATTTTACTGTCATTTCGCTGCAGTTAATAATATATTGTTTATTCTGTCCGTCGGTGACGTTAGCCATCACTTCAAAGTTTTCGCCATCGTTGGATCCTAAAATCTGATATTCTTTGCCATACACCGTTTCTGAGAACCAGGTAATCCGGACTTCATTGATTGTCCGGGCTTCCGGCAATTCCATCAATAACCATTGATCCTCAGCTTCCGCTTCAGAGATATCTTTATAATTGGATGCCCAGCGAGTCGTATAGTCCTGATCGACTGCTCCTGTGGTGTTACTCCGTTAGCTGAAACGGTGGACGAGGCGGTTGCAACAGCGCCGATCATCAAGTTCTCCGTCCCCTTGATATCCGCGTCGACCTTGATGGTACAATCAGCCTGATAACCACCTTCTTCTGTCGTCGCAGTTATCGTCGCAATCCCGATACCATGCGTGGTCACAACGCCGGTTTGATCGACGGTGGCTACGCTCTCATCGGAAGAAGACCAGAGAACATTTTTATTGTTGGCATCCGCAGGTTCAATGTAGGCTTGAAGCGTCACTGTTTCGCCGCGCATGACTGCTGCTTCGCTCTGATTTAACGCGATACCGGAGACCTTCGATTCGACAGTAATCGTGATTTCAGCGCTGACCTCATTGTCCAGAGCGATCGCTCTGATCGTTGCCGTTCCGCCGTTAACCGCCTGGACATAACCAGATTCATCAACGGAGGCAATCTGCGGATCGCTGCTTTCCCAACGAATTGCTTTGTTGTAAGCATTGGATGGCATTACCGAAGCATGCAGCTGCAGGCCTTCCGTTTTTCCCAGCAGAAGATCATCGCCTTCAGTAATCACAACTTGTTCAACATGCAGCACCGCGGCGTTAAAGCGGCTGCAGGCGCTTTCGACTTCATTGACAATCCGCGCCAGTTCCGTATCGTCGTAAGCTGCGCCCTGCTGAATCAGCGAATTCCCAGCCGCAATTGCTTTTTTCCACTTCGCTCTTGACCTGGCTGTACATCGCTTCGGAAACAAAGGCGGATGCATCGTTATATTTTGTTAATAACGCCTGCGCTTTTTCCAGAGAAGCTGTCAAAGACAGATTTTCATAGGCTTCAATTCAACAATGGAATAGCCGCCTTGATAATGTGAACGTTCAATTCCCTTCATCCGCAGATACTGAACCTCAGTCCGTTCAAACGTTAACGTATCCGTTCTTCCCGCTTTTCCGGCATTCTCAATCACTGCGTGATAAAGGTCAAAGTATTCTTCGCCATTCAAGGAGCCTTGAATCTTGTATTCGCGGGCATTGGCCGCTTCCCAGGTAATGACCACCTGGGAGATCGTCCGCTTTTGACCAAGATCGATATCCAGCCACTGATCATTTTCAGCGGCCTTGGTTTCCGCACTCAGGTTGCTTCCAATCAGGTCATTGGACTGTGTATAAGCGGAAGCCCAGCGTGAGGTGCTGGCTGTATAATCGCCGTCGTTGGCATACTTCGCAGCCCGAGCATCATTGACCTGACTGCTCGCCGTCGCCGGATGCGCACCATGAGCTTGGGAAGCGTAGTTGATCGACTGGCTGTCATAGGTCGTTCCCAGCTCAATCTCGCGCGGCTGGCCATCTTTCAGGTTGAAATTTACCTTCAGGGAAACTGAATTGCCTTCGGCCCGGATGATCTGCGCCTCTCCGCGCAATACATCCAGGTGCTGCAAATTCACATTATCGAGGGTCACTGTCGCTTCACTTAACGAGCGGGTAGGATCACTGACAGCCAGACGGATCTTTTCAGCGTTGTCTGTCTTTTCGATGATGATCGACAACGGCTTATCCACCGTCACCTCTCCAGCCGATCCCGCAATAAAAGTTCATTGCGATCTGTCCGCTGGCCAGATCCTTGACCGCATGAACGCCGCCTTCCTGTTTGATAATTTGAATGTGCTCATCAGCCGCATAGCCTGCCGTTTCTTCCTGACTGGCATTTGGCAGCACGATGTAAGCATATTGACTGTCGGTTGGTTTCTGCCCATGCTGGACAGCGAGCGATAAGAAGTTGTTGGTTCTTTCCGTATAATCCGTAAACTTGGCCAGCTTATTCACGTCGTTCCAGGTTCCTGTCCGGGTTTCCTTTTTTTTAATCATAATTTCGGCGGGATCCAGGAAGACATAGCCGATGGCATCGCCGGCATTGCCTTCCAGCCAGGCATAAGCCGGATGACTCAGAACTTCTTCGCCATTCTCGCTTAATTTGACAACGCCGTCGACAATCAAGCGATTGGATCCGTCTGCCTTGATCTTACGGTTATCCACAATCGTTTCTACTGTGGCAACCTTGGAATCGCTGCCATCGTTGGTAATCCCGGTACCTAAGAAAATCAGCTGATCCCCGAAAACGAAATAGGACTTGTATCCGCTGATTCCTGAACGACTTCCACTGATATTGGAGTCATTGCCGGTTCCGCTGGCGCTTGGCTTGCTGAAAGGTTTATTTCCAGTCAGAATCAAACCGGTAACGCCGTTCACGCCATCCAGGGTCGTTCCGCCTGCCCAGGCAGACTGCCCGCTGGTATTAAAGCTAATATCCTGATGCGCCGTCGTTACCCCGCTGACCCGGTAATTATCGACAGTTGCGAAATAGTGATCGTTATACTGACTGATGTCTGATGTATAGATCTGGGTATGGCCCATGCCTTGATAACGGCCCTTATTGTTTTCATCGTTACCCTGTTCCGTGTTATACATCCGATTGGATGAATTAGAAACTGTAAATGTGAAATTTTTACGATGAACTACCGTTCTATCCATATAAGAATAGACATTATAACTGTTCTGACGAGTTGCGGTCTCCACATCCTCCGTATTCAGTAAAACCTGAACCCGGATGTAATCGCTGTAAAGGAACTAACGAGAAATCCTGAGTTTGCGGCTGGCTGAATTTCTCCGCCGCAATCGTTTTAATCTGCGAACGAAGCTCTGCCGCCGATTCTGTATCCACGGTTTCCGCATACTGCAGAATGGTTCCCATCATCTTCATGCCCATCGTATCGCCTTGCTGCGCCATTCGGGATACCGCACGGCCGCGGACTAAGTCGAGCACGTTGCCGCCGTAGGAAAGGAACGGAATGAAGGAATCTTTTTAAGAACGTTTCATACAAAGCGACATCCTCCGGACTGACCGCATGCTCCGTAAAGTTCAGCATGATCAGACAGTTGGTCAATTCGTCCAGCAGTACAAAACCGTAAGATCCATTATACGGAATGGACGTATGCTGGATAAAGCTGCCGTCTTTATAGAAACCATCGCCGGAGGTGACATAGGTGAACAACAGTGCCATGCAGGACTGCGCATGTTCCAGGCGTTCGCTGTTGCCCTCAAAGGCTGCGCGTTTAATTACGATTGAAACTTTATCGATCAGATTGGCGCCCGTTTCTTTTTTAAGCTGCTGTTCAAGCGGTAATCCGCCTTGGGGAACAAACCGGTCGATCGTTTTAACAATTTGCTGCTTCATGGCTGCCGGTAATTCCTCAGCCATCAGAAAAGCCACATCCATCATGGAGCGTGGGCTGCCGATTTCCCAATCCCACCAGTTTGACGAGCCCTTCTTTGTATCTGGTCCGTATTTATTCGCCAGGACAAATTCCATGGCTTCTAAAATCTGAATCCGGACTGTTTCATCCTGATATAAATCAGACAATGGTGTGCGGTACTGCGTCGCGATCATTTTCAGCCGATCCAGCGCTTCAGTGACCTTCGCACCCATTTTCCGCGTCATTCATCGCCTTATCCGTCCACAATTCCTGCGTGTTCGGCGAGAGCGGATCTTTCATTGTATTTAAGTAATTCCGGGATTTTCCATCGAGACTCGGACATTTCAAGATAGATTTCATCCTGGAAGGTACCGGAAGTATCGCCAACCAACTCGCTGGCCCAGTAATTCATAATTTTCTGATAAGCGGCGTCCTTTTCACTGCTTTCAACCAGGTATTTAACCGCCTGCTGCAGCGATGCCAACGCGGCATCCACGGCATCCTGATCCATTTCTGCCGAGCTTAATACAGCATGGGCTTCGATCAAAGCTTTTCTACCCGTGCCCAGCTGGCCTGCGTGTATGCCTCAGGAAGCAAGGTTTCCGCTTCGGCGATTGCAGTTTCTAAAGCTTGAATTTCGATTTTATCACTGTAAACCGTCAGCGGAACAGAGGACCGCATCAACGGTTGGGATTTGAGCGTTGCCGTAATGACCGTATTTCCCCGGCCCAGAGCGGTAATTTACCTTCTTCATTCACGGTCGCCGCTTTCGGATTGGAAGAAGACCAAATCACATCCTGATCCTCGGCGTTGGCTGGATAAACTGCCGCTACCGCTTGCGCCGTTTCGTTGACCGCCAACCGCTGCGCTACAAGCTGGACATCCAGCGATGATGCGGAGACTGGCAGCGGTTCGAGGTGCTCACAGGAATGATCTGAAAATCATCGACCCAGAAAGTGCCGGTGCTCACTGTTTTTCCAACTGTATCTTTTAAGAACAGATTTACTAAAGACTTCGCTCCATCAACTTTGTATTCTTCTTCAAAATGAGTCCATTCTACAGCATTTTTAATAGCATGTTCCTGATTAAAAATCTTTAATTTAAAATTCTCAGAATTCATATCCTGCGTTTTATACCAGAATGAAATCTTATACGTCTGTCCTTGATAAACGGGTAATTCTGAAGTTTAAAATAAGCCTCTTTTGTCGCACCTTCACGCTTTTCAACACGCACGGAATATTGACCTTCATGCTTATCCACTGCATCCTGATAGGCCATATAATATTGAGCTAATGTTTCGTTGCCTTCATAGACTTGATAAATCCACGGTTTGGTCTTCATGTCGTTTTCCCAAACCGCTTTATCCCACCACACCGTAGTATTCGGCTGATCCGGATGCGGAACGACGATCGGTTCCCAGACCTCAAATCCACTGTTATCAAGGATATTCTCATTCGTGGTATCCAAAGCATCGTTAAACTGCCCCAGCACCTCAATTTCCCGCAAATCATAAATATCCGCCGTCTTTTCCAGTAGTTCCAGCTTGATATACCGGGCATTCCCTACCGTTAGAGAATCAATCGCTTTAGCATCGCTCACATCTGCGGTCTTTGTCCAGTTCTTCCCTGTAAAAGAAGTACTGATCGTATAATGGGTTGGTTTCTGATCACCCCAGATCAACTTAACCTGAGCATTTTCAACGACATGATCAAGCTGCAATGTAATCTCAGCGGTCGCTTCGCTGCTGGTCCAGCCTTTTCCATATTGATAATCTACCAGCGCAAAAAGCCGAAGTTCCTTCATCGCTTGAGCTTGCCTCCACTGCTGCGCCTAAAGCACGATTCTGACGCAGTTCGGGTGCTTTTTCATCAGAAAGCGTAAGATCCGCCGTCAGCATATAATGATCGGAAAGTTTGTTATTCACTACTTTGATATTATCAATTTCAATATTTTTCGTAGCCAGAATATTATCAACCGCAAAGACCTTCATCGCAGGATCATCATCCGGCCAGTAGGTTCTCAGCCATTGATCATCATGGCCGTTAGCCATATTGAAATAATCCAGCAAGCGGGAAAACTCATAAGTATCCTGATCGGTATTAAAATCGCCCATAATCACTTTATACTCAACAGGATCATTCGCAATCTGTTCCGCAAGCTGCGCCATTTGAACCTGGCGAAGTTCCCGAGCAGTCATCTGCTTCGAGTCTGCGCGCTCAGATGGACGTTGTAAAGCGCAATCTGTTTTCCATCTTTTTCGACGACAATGCGCTGAGCAACCTTCGTCGCTTCCAGTTCATAAGTTTCAGCGGACTTGCCGATGATTTCAGAATCGGATACTGAGATACGAATCAATACCGAATTCCCCTCCTCATAGTCTCTGAATTTTGCAAAATCAGTGTGCACCAATTTTGTGCTGGTTAATCCGGCCATCATATCGATATTGTTTCGATTGTTGAACATATCAACTTCCTGGAACTGCGAGCACTTCAATGTTGTTCTCCGCAATTACATTGGACATCGCAGCCAAATCGGATGTTTATTCGCTGCGATATTCCAGGTTCCAACGCGCAGCGTTACTGGTGCTTCAGGCGATTGTGCAAAAAGCGGCGTCGCCTGAGATGGAACAATCACAGTCAGTGCCGTGACCAAAGCTGCCAGGAAACTAAGCAGTTTTTTTCATCTGTCTTTTTCTCTCTTCCCCATGCTTATTCGTCCTGTCTTCATTCCCATCCTTTATGTTGGAAATAAACGCAAAACGTGTAAGCGTTAACATATTTTCAATTTAGCATGCGGAAAGAGGCTTGTCGACTAAGCATTTTCAATCCATAAGCAATTATTACTAATCTATAAATTATTCTTATAAATTAATAAAAACCTTTTCACAAAAGGGTTGTTTAAACATCAGCCATATAATACAAAGGAAAATAAACTCATTTTATTTCAACTTTAATTCCAATTCCGTCTTTTACTAAGGGTTGTTTTCAATTCACATTTCAAGGATTATATTTGTACCTTTTTATCTCTATTTTGACTATTCGCTTGATTTCCTCGATTGCGTTATTCAATACTTGGAATCGTTAATTTAAAGCTCGTCAGGAAAAAAAAGATTTCTCAGTTTCGATTAAGAAATCCTGTTTATTTTATTTCTGCAGCACCAGTGCTTTCACTAACCCAAACCATTCCCGCACGGTATACATCGGAATCAACAAAACCGGCGTTTTTGAGTTCACGGCACTGATTTGTTCGATTCCCAACTGTTTTGCCAGAATCGAAGCACGCAGCTGATGAAAGCTGTCCGTGACGATCACGACATTTTCACTTAAGTTGTTCTGACGCAGCAGCTTTAAAGAATATTTCAGGTTTTCACCCGTATTGCGGGCTTGATTTTCCTCCAAAATTCGATTCGTCTCCAGCCCGTTTTCCACAAGCCAGTTCTTCATGATCGTGCTTTCCGCATAGTCCTCGCCATTGCCCTGGCCTCCGGTCACAATGACCGTACATTCCGGATTTTCATTAGCATAGTCCAGCGCGGCCTGAAGCCGCCGTTCCAGAAGTTAAGCTCGGCTGATCCGCATTGATCTTCGCCCCCAGCACAATCACGGTGGTTCCCTGATCCTGGGAAGCAGAAATATGCGTATTGGCTGCGTTTACCATGAAGCTGATCAAAATCAGAACCAGTACGCCGCTGATCATCCAGATACCATTCATCCATCGCTTTCCAGAATTCCCCAGTTTTTCATGGATTAAGCCCTCGCTGATCAGCATTGTTCCTAACGTTAGAAAAAGGCATTGCCGAATTGCAGGAAACCGTAATCATTGTCAGGCAGGCATAGGCTAAACAAATAATTCCTAAAATCACCATAACTATTTTTCTTTTCATCCTTGATGCCTGCCTTTCTGACGTTAGAATATCATATTTTAAGATGAATATCCGGAATGTCAGAAAACCTTAAGTTCACCGTAAGAGTCCGCGATGTTTCTTTATCAATTCGTATGGATCTTACGTCTATTTTAACATTCTCTTTCATCTTTATCAGGAAAAGCAGCTCGTCATTTAGAAAAGAAGTCCCGGATAAGGTTAAAGAACAAATCAGATCTTGTTCCTCTTTTTTTCTAACGAAAAACCGGCGTTCAGCCGGCTTTCTTTCTCCTATTCGCGATTTTTAATTCTTCCAGCAGTTCCGTTTTGATGGCGTTGAAGGCTTCCTCATCAGAAGTCAGCGGCACGCAGGTGCCAAAGATATTCGCCAGTTCCAATTCGGTCTTCGCTTTATTCATTCGCAGATTGATGCCCGATTCATCCGCATGATAACGCTGACGGATCTGTTTCTCTAATTCGTCCAGACTTGTCGGAACCAGGAAAAAAGCTTTGTTGTCGGATGTTTAATCCGGATCTGTCCAACGCCCTGCGCTTCAATGGAAATCAGGACATTCTTCCCCATTGCTGTCAAAAACTCCACATGTTCAGCCGGAGTCCCATAGTAATATCCGTTGAATTCAGTATACTCCAGCATCCTGTGATCCCGAACGGCATTCGCAAAGTCCTTATGATTAACAAAGTAATAATCCCAGCCGTCTTTCTCCGTTTCCTTCTTTGGCCGTGTGGTCAAAGATATGATATCCATTAAGCCCAATTCTGGATCGTCCAGCAGCTTCTGACGTACCTGATCTTTACCGATACTGCTGACACCGCTCAAGATGACGACTAATCCTTTTGCCATAAATTCGCCCCTCCCTCAGATTTCATAATGTAGTTATACCGCAAAACGCTGACAATGACAAATATTTTCTTTTTAATTGTAAAATTTTCATCTCAACATGTTGCGTTTACAAAGCATGACTCTCTGCGAAATCTGTTCTTCTGAATCTATTATAACAAGAAAACTTCAGAACCTGCATTAGATTGAGGAAATATTCCAACAGATTGCCTGATCTCTTTCTCAGATTCTGGCAAGAACTTCTTTTCAAAAAAAGTAAAATGAATTTTATCATCCATGTTGATTCAAGAATGATAAAATAATGACAAAATAATGATAGAATAATGATAGTAAGTCTATGAAGGAAAGGAGTTGTAACCCGATGGAGACAATGGAGATGAAAAAAAACTTCCTGTCGGAATTGAAAGCTTTGAAAAAATCAGAACCCGGGATTTTATTATGTTGATAAGACAACGATGATCCGGGATCTGCTTCAAAAGTGGGGAGAAGTCAATATTTTTTACGCGTCCGCGGCGTTTCGGTAAATCTTTAAACATGAGTATGCTGAAAGCTTTTTTTTTGAAATTGGAACCAATCCCGATTTGTTTAACGGATTAGCCATTGCCGGGAAACCGCTTTATGCAGCGAATATATGGGAAAATTCGGTCGTTTCCATTAGTTTAAAAGGTGTTGAAGCTGACACTTATGCAACTGCCCGCAAATTGGCAGTAAAGTAATCAATGAAGAAGCCCGCCGATTACAATTCTTATTAGATAGCGAAGTCCTCTCTTACGAAGATAAAGAACTGTTTTCCCAACTGTTGAAAAAAGAGATGGATGATGAAACTTTATGTTTTAGCTTGCGAGAACTGTCAGAACTGCTGCGTAAGCATTTCGGACAAAAGGTCATCATTTTGATTTGATGAATACGATGTTCCCCTGGCGAAAGCCAATGAAAAAAACTACTATGCGCCAATGGTTTCTTTAATTCGAAATTTATTTGAACAAGCGCTGAAAACAAATGAAAATTTATATTTTGCGGTTTTGTCAGGATGTCTGCGCGTCGCAAAAGAAAGCATTTTTACCGGCCTGAATAATCCTAAAATTTTCTCAATTACAAATGTGCGTTTTGACGAATATTTCGGTTTTACTGACACCGAGGTTAGAGATCTGTTGAACTATTACCATCTCGATAATAAATATGAAACAATCAAAGATTGGTATGATGGTTATCGTTTCGGCAAGATCGACGTTTATTGCCCTTGGGATGTTATCAATTATTGTGACGAATTACTCGATGATCCGTCGCTGGAGCCTAAAGATTACTGGTCGAATACCAGCAGCAACGATGTCATCCGGATATTTATTGAAAAAGTCGACCGTGGTTTAACCAAAAGTGAAATTGAGGCGTTGATCGCGGGGGAAACAGTTTCTAAAGAAATTCATGAAGATCTGACCTATAACAAGCTCTATGAATCTATCGATCATCTTTGGAGTGTTTTATTCACCACCGGTTATTTAACTCAGCGTGGAAAGATTGATGAAAAAACTGTACAGCTGGCTATTCCCAATATGGAAATCCGTAAGCTCTTCATCAATCAAATTATGGTCATGTTCAAAGAACAAGCTGGCCGTGACGGTGAATTATTGAACACTTTCTGTTCAGCATTGGCTGTGGGTCAGCCGGATGAAGTTGAAAGTTGCTTTAACCAGTATTTAGAAAAAAATACCATCAGTATTCGTGACACATTTGTTCGTAAACCTTTGAAAGAAAACTTTTATCATGGTATTTTATTGGGAATTTTAGCGTTTAAAACGGATGGTATGTTCAATCTAATAAAGCCGCCGGCACAGGTTATGGCGACATTCTGATTCAAATGGAAGAGCTGAATATTGGGATTGTGATCGAAGTCAAATATGCGGAGAATGAAAATCTTACCGAGGTTTGTCAAGATGCTCTGCGGCAGATTGATCAACAAAAAATATGATGCTGAACTGAAAAAGGAAGGATTTCTCTGATTCTCAAGTATGGCATTGCCTGTTGCCGAAAGAAATGTAAAAGTCATGGTAGTCAAGGAAGAAATTCCTTCTTTGTAATATTTAGAAGAATTGCGGTAACCTTAACAAGAGGTTCCGCAATTTTGTTATCCAATTGTTTTCAATCAACCGTTAGGATCTCTATGCATCAACATAAATATCAGAAAAGAGAATCCAGTATAAAACCGAATTCCCTTTTTTTGTATCGATCTTCATTATTTGATTCCATTCAAATTCTGTCCGTCCTTACGCAGCAGAGCTTCCAACAATCGTGCGAAGCCGTCCTGATCATGCGGAGGGGCAATGATGTCGGCAATCTGCTTCAAAGCATCTGCACCGTTTTCCATAGCCACCTTCATTCCGCTGGCTTCCAGTAATTCCAGATCATTCAGGCCGTCGCCGACCCCCAGGATTTCTGCTTTCTTCAGCTGGTATCGCGCAGCCACCGCTTCAACGCCCAGACCTTTATGCACATTCAGCGGGACAACTTCCAGATAATACGGACGACTCCGGACAAACTTCGCCTTTGTTTTCAATTTTCCCGGAAGAACAAGCGAATCCAACGTTTCCGGTTTATCGGCGATCATGATTTTTACAGATATCTGACCGTTTCAACAGAGCTTCAAACTTCGCGACCTCCAGCGGCATATTCGTAATGAAGCTGTCCCGCACCGTATAATGTCCAATTGATTCAATCCTGTTACAATGGAAATCGGAGATTCCAGATGAAAATTACGTTCATCCTGCGCAGCTCAGCGACAATTTCCTGCAGTGTTTCCGGCTCAAAAAGGTTGCCTGCAAGACTGTGCCTGTACCATTTTCATACAGTACGCCGCCGTTGAAACCAACGCTGCAGCACGCTCTTTGGTTCAATCCCAAAGCCTCAAGATAACCCCGCATCCCTGGAAAGGGCCGGCCGGAACAAAGTACAATTTGAATTCCTTGCGCCCTTGCTTTTACCTACTGCTTCCAAAGTCCGCGGCGTCAGCTTCATCCCGGCGTCAGTCAACGTTTGATCGATATCGGTGATGATGCATTTAATCATTGCTTAATCTTCACCGTTGCTTGCAATCACTTTTTTATACCAGTCAAAGCTCTTTTTCTTATATCGCCGGTTGGTGCCCTGACCGGCATCGTTGCGGTCAACATAGATAAATCCATAACGCTTGGACATCTGACCTGTACCGTTAGAAACCAAATCGATCGGTCCCCAATAAGTATAACCGAATAATTCAACGCCGTTGTGGATCGCTTCTTTCATCGCGGTGAAGTGGTCGGTTAGAAATTCAATCCGGTAATCATCCTCAACCGTTCCCTCTACCAGTTCTTCCTTCAGGCCCAGGCCATTCTCTGCGATGAAAATCGGAACCTGATACCGGTCATACAAATCGGTTAACGCCAGATATAAACCATCCGGATCAATCGACCAGCCGGAAGGCGTCAGCTTCAGATATGGATTGGTCTGCCCGGTTGAAACAATATCCTGGCGGCCGATCTGCTGCTGATCTCCATCGACGAGCGCGTCCGATTTATTGGTGTCCTTCTGCACGGATTCAATATAATCCTTACCCGCAATCCGGGACCGGTAATAGGTAAACGATAAGAAATCGACAGGATTTTCTTTTGATGATCCGCATATCTTCTTCTTCATATTCGATCTCAATGTGATGTTCTTCTAAATACTGCCAGATATAGGATGGATATTCTCCGCGCACCTGCACATCAGGATAGAAATACGATTTCTGCTTGCATTTGGAAACCACAACGGAATCCTTCGGATCACAGGTGATCGGATACATTGTCTTATATTCGATGACAGAGCCAACTTGAGCGGCCGGATCGGTTTCATGAATATATTTTGTCGCCAGCGATGACGCGACAAACTGATGATGGGAAGCCTGGAAACATTTCTGCTCGAGATTTTCACTGTCGGCGCGGATACCGGCGGTCATCCACATCATCGGATAATTGACATTATTCCCGATCTCGTTAAACGTCAGCCAGTAGCTGACCTTGCCGCGGTAGCGATCGACGATTGTCCTGACAAATTTCATATAGAATTCAATCCACTTCCGGTTATCCCATCCGCCATATTTTTTTTCACCAGTGCCAGCGGCATTTCATAATGGGAAATCGTGATCATGATCTTCATGTTCTTGGCGATCAATTCGTCAAACATTGCGTCATAGAATTGCAGGCCGGCTTCATTGGGTGTTTCTTCCTCGCCGGTTGGATAAATTCGCGTCCAGGCAATTGAAGTGCGGTAGACGTTCCAGCCCATTTCCGCAAACAGCGCGATATCCTCTTTATAATGATGGTAGAAATCAATCGCTTCATGCGTGGGGTAGAACGGCTGATCCTCCTGCGGTCCGCCGAAGATGCCGTGCGGCTGAACGTCTGCGACGGAAGGCAGTTTGCCATCCGCTAAATAAGCTCCCTCATATTGATTGGCCGCCGTGGCTCCACCCCACAAGAATCCCTTGGGGAAACCCTTGGCGCTTGAATCTCTTTTTGTATTTTTTTCATCTTATTTGTCCTTTCCTTCCTTTATTTGATAGGTCGCAATCCGGCTTTGCCCTTTTTTGACAAAGCCGCTGCGCTGTATATCGAGCTGAAAAGCATCGGCGTTGGGAAACAACGTCATCGTTGTCATATCCATTTCTTTCTGATTCATGAGATAAGAATCGAAGCGGATAATTTTATCGCCGCGCTTTACTGTATCCCCTTCCTGAACATAAGCTTTAAAACCCTTTCCCTGCAAGCTCACCGTATCAATTCCGATGTGCACGAGTATTTCCAACCCATCGGGATTAACTAAGCCGAACGCATGCAGAGTCGGATACAACATCGTGATTTTCCCGTCGCAGGGGGGCGACAATTTCACCTTCCGGCTGGACCGCCGCTCCATCGCCCAGCATTTTTCTGCGCGAACACTTCATCCCGAACTTCGCTCAGCGGGAGTAAACGGCCGCTGATGACCGCGGTGATCTCGGTTTGCGGACAGCTTGAGGCTTGTCTTTTGAAAAGATTCAGCATCGGCGTCAGTCGTTCACCGTTTTCCCCGTTATACAGCACAAAGGTGGCCAGGAAAGAAACGAGGAACGCCGCGATCACACCCGCTACAATCGCCATCATCGTATTCTCGAAAATGACAACGCCCAGAATACTGGAATATCCCATGGAAAAGGCTTTCGCCCCCATAAATCCGGCAACCGCCCCGCCGACCAGACCGCCGGCCACAACGCCGAAGATCGGTGTTCTTAAACGCAGATTGATGCCATAGAGCGCAGGCTCGGAAACCTCGAAATTATCGCGCCGATCGCCGCGGACAGCGCGCTGGATTTCAAATCTTTAGCTTTCGTTTTCAGCATGACTGCCAGACAGGAACCGCCTTCTGCGATGTTGTGCAGAATCCAGCCTGGACGGAAAACATTATCGTAGCCGACCGACGTGAATAATTCGGTCATCGGCGCGACCATTAGCATGTTGACGCCCATCATGACTAAGAATGGATGAATCGCCGCAATGATGCCCGGCGCAAAGCCTCCGACATGAGCCTGCAGCCAGACAATACCGGTCACAATCCAGGTACCGACGACAACACCAGCCGGTCCCAGAATTAAAATCGTCACCGGATAGCCGACCAGGAATACACACAGCGGGGCAAAGACGGACCGCAGCATCCCAGGAATCACACGGTAGAAGAATTTCTCCAGATAGGCTAACAGAATCGCTGAGAAAATCGCCGGCAGCAGCGAACTGGAATAACTGACCAGCTTCACCGGCAGCCCCAGCATCGTGACCGGATCCCCCGCTGCGACCATCGCCGCAAAATCAGGATAAAGCAGTGCGGCCGCCACGGTGATCGCAAACGCCGGATTGGATTTCAAGACGCGGGACGCGCCGTAAGCAACCAGAATTGGCATGAAATAGAATGGCGCCTGCGACATGAAGTTAAACAACATATACGTCGTGCTGGACGTTACCGCCGGATAGAAATAGGAAGCCAATGACAGAATGACCCGCAACATGCCCGCTCCGAATAAGACGGTAATAAACGGCGTCAAGGACGCGGACATGAACTGAATCGCCTTCATGAAATAATCTTTTATTGTTTTCTTTTTTCCCTTCAGCGCCAGATCTTCCGTATGGTTTTCCGCCACGACATCGCCGGTTTCGACTTCGTAATTTTAACGATTTCGTCAAACACCGGAAACAGATTTTCCCCAGAATTACCTGATACTGACCCGAGCCATAAACCACGCCCAAGACGCCGGTCAGCTGTTTGATTTCAGCATCCTTCGCCATTGAGCGGTCCTTGAGTACAAAACCGCAGCCGTGTAACGCAATGTGATACTGTATGAACGTTGCCGGAACCGCCGACGTTTTCCATAATCGCCGCGGCTAATGCAGAATAATCAATTTTAGCCATAAGTTTCTCCCTTCGCTATTACGCTTTATGACTTCCGCCCTGCTGATCCCACAGCCGGACGATATGAATCATCAGATATAACCGATCTTCATCGGTTAGCGAGTAAGCATAGTGTTCCAGAACATAGTTAGAAATCAGATCAACACAGCGGCTGGCTTGCTCATAGCCGGTGGAAAACTGGGATAACATGGACCCCAGCGATCCTTCGCTGCGCCGGACTTGTTCAAAAGGATGCTTCGCATAAAGAATTTCAGATGGATAATGAAGCGGGAAACCGCCATGGAATCTTCATCCAGCGTCAGATCCAATGTTTGCTCCACAAGCTTGATGATTTCGCTGACACCCTGCATAATCCGCAGCGCATCATGGTTCGGTCTTTTTTCCGCGGCGGTAATCAGATGGAAGGCAATCGACGTCGATTCTTCCCGTTTCAGCTGGATATGCAGCGTTTCGTTGATCAGACGAACCGCTTTTTTTCCCACCTCATATTCATCTTTATAAAACCGCTTCACTTCCTCGTTGACCAGCGCCGGCATATCAAAGCCGGCTTTGTACTGATTGACGCTGAATTGAATATGGTCCGCCAAAGCTACGACCAGATTCACATTAAACGTCATTTTGAGATCTTCCTGCGCGATGTCAATAATCCTCTGCGTCAGCTCAATGATCTCAAAGGGTACCTGTTCAAACAAAGAAAGCAGCTGCGGGCGGGCAGATCCATCGACCAGTACATACGTCTTCATTACTTCGCGGCTGTGGATTACGTCATACTTCTGCTTGCGGAATCCCAGCCCTTTGCCGATCGCGACAACTTCGTGGCCTTTGAAGTCCTCGGCGATGACAATGTTGTTGTTTATGATTCGTTTGACCAGCAGCGTATCTTTCAGCATAAGCTCAAACGAGTCTTGTCCTGCATCATCTTTTCCTCTTGCCTCCTTCCCAGAGAAGAACAAAAAAGGCAAACTCAAATTGGGTGTCCTCTCAACAACCCATTGAATTTGCCCTAATCTTAAGATTAAGTAACAAGTCCGGTTTCTATTTTGTTCCTAATTTTATTATAATGAAAGCGATTGCAGATTGTCAATAGTGATTTTACGTTTCCATTATTTACATCGATATTCTACCCTTTGCTTTATTATTGCCGGATTTTTAATCCTTCCCTCAACGATTCAACGCAGCTCAATAAAATCAGCTAAACACGAAATACTCAGCGGACTCCGGCTGCGGTTGCCGGACTCTCCATCCGCGCCTGGGATTGCATGAATTCAATAAACAGCTGCTGAGCCAGCGTGATTTCCTCGTCCTTCCGTGTGATAGCGTAAATTCCCCAATCATCCGTTTCACCAAGATTCAGCGGCAGGACCTTAACCTTCGATGGGGAAGGATGCGTATCCTTCCGATAATCCGGGAACGCAAAGCTGACCGACCGGTTCTCCAGCACGAGGTTGCGTGAAATATTCACATCCGCGGTAATTATGGAAAACGTCGGTGAAAAACCATTCTCATGACATTTCTGCACATAATAGCGATGCAGATCATATTTTTTCTCCAAAACCGACCATCGGCACATCCTTTAAATCCTGAAACGTCAGCGATACTTTTTTTTGCCAGCGGATGATCGACGTGCATGCACATGCAGATCACTCTTTTGATCAGACAGTAACGAAACCCCTGTATGTAGGCCGGCGTGGTTCCGATCAAGCCCAGATCGGCTTCGCCTTCCGTCACATGCCGCAATATCGTTTCATTGTCTTCTTCCTTCGTCGATAATAAAATGGAAGAATATGCGGTGGAAAACCGTGCAAAAAATCTCAGCTGACAAATTCAAAACAATGCCGGCGCCCATGACGATTTTAAGTTCGTTTTTCTTATCTCCGGCCTGTTTCATCATCGCTGCTTCAAACTGACCGAAAGCGCGGACAATTTTGCCGCTTCCTTCTGAAAAATCAGCCCCTAACGGCGTTAAGGCCAGCGCATTCTTCCGATTGATCAGAAGCGGCGACTGCAGCTCCGTTTCCAACTGACGTACCGCCTGTGCAACCGCCTGCCGGCTGATATATAATTCCTCTGCCGCTTTGGTATAATTCAATGTCCGGCTGACGGTCAGAAAATAACGCAGATGCTGAATGTCCATCCGAACTCCCCCTGTCTTTCTCCCGGCAGTTAATTTGATCCTTCTTGCACAAAGTAAGTTTCCCTTGCGCTGACGCAAAAAAAAAGACTGCTTTTTTTCCGGATCCGAAACCGCCTACAATATCAATTAAAGAGCATTGTGCATTTATTGTCAATCTTATAAAAGCACAGTTTGACTCGAAAAACACAAGGAGGAAGGAAATGAAAAACACGGACAAACTCGCGCAGGGAATCTCCCGGCGTGACTTCATCAAAGGTGCGGCAGCGGGGCTGTCGGCTTAGCGGCCGCCGGCATGCTGGGCGGCTGTGCTTCAGACAACGATGCGAAAACCCCGGAGGCTTCATCAGCGCCTGTCAACAACGATGTCTTAACCGCCGATATGATGGCGCAGAAGAAATGGTCATTTGAAATTGCACCGGATCCAATCCCGATTCTGAAATCAAAGAAACGATCGAACATGACATCATCGTCATCGGTTCCGGTATGGCCGGCTTATGCACGATGTGCTCAGCTATGGAACAGGGCGCTGATGTTCTGATGTTCTCCGCCGGCTCCCAGCCGTATTCCCGCGGCGGTTCCAATCATGCGGTAGGTTCCAAATATCAAAAGGCCAAAGGTATTGATTATTCGCCGGAAATTGCCCGGGAAATCGTAAAAACGGAACAGACCTCCGGCACTTATTTCATGGATAAAAAGAAATGGGAACGATGGATCAACAACAGTGCGGAATCCGTCGACTGGATGATCGACAAAATGGAAGCGAAAGGATTGCATGTCTGCCTGGAACCTGGCTATTATGATCCGGACGGAGTCCCTAACCGTGCCTAGCGCTTCGCACAATTTCTGGAATGAGGAACAGCCGTTCGGCGCTCTGTTCGGCGCACCGCTGCAGGCTCAGGCCTATGCCAGCCACATCGCGGACATGGGTGGAGAAATCCATTATAAGACCGTCGCAAAATATTTGATCCGGGGAAAATGACAACACCGGACGCGTTTCCGCTGTTGTTGCGCAGAAGGAAGACGGAAGCTATGTTAAATATGTCGGCCGCAAGGCGATCGTGCTGGCTACCGGCGACTTCTCCCGAAATAAAGATATGATGGCCAAGTATTCGCCATGGGCTTACGAAATCTTTAAAGATACTTTATCGGATGAGATCGATTATGATGCAGGTCTGGTCTATAACGGTTTAATGCCGGGCGATGGTCAGAAAATGGGACTGTGGGTCGGCGCTGCCTGGCAGAAAACCTATCCTTGCGCTCCGATGATCAACGGCGGTGTGCCAGGGCCTTCGCATGCGGTTATCTCCAATTTCTGGGGCTTGAATCTGGATATCCGCGGTCAGCGTTTCCAGAACGAAGTCACCAACTTCGCTTATGGCGCGATGTCGGTTCTCCAGCTGCCGCAGCGCACCGCTTTCGGCGTCTGGGATGTCAATTATGCCTATACCCAGGATCAGTGGGAACCGTTCGGCCATTGCGTTGACGAGGAAAACGGCATCAAAGCTTATTCCCCGGAAGAATATATTGAAATGTGGAACAGCAACTCCAATTATTTCAAAGCCGATACCCTGGAAGAACTGGTCGAAAAGATGTATGAGGGTTACAGCGATGAAGTGAAAGCAAATGCGCTTGCCAGCATTAAGCGCTACAATGAATTTGCCAAAGCGGGCAAGGATGATGAATTCCATGTGAACCCGGAAGTGCTCTATCCGATCGAAACGGCTCCGTTCTACGGTTCCAAGGTGACAGGCGCTACCTTCCTCACGGTCTGCGGCGGTCTGCGCACTAACGATCATCTGCAGGTCTGCGACGCTGACGATCAGCCGATTGAAGGTTTGTATAACACTGGCATCATGGTAGGCGATTTCTATGCCAACTCCTACAACTTCGTCATGCCGGGACAGAACTTGGGCGCCGTCTGCTGCACGCTGTCCTATCTGTTAGGCCGCGAACTGGCGGAACTTTAATTTAGATTTTAAATCCGGCAACCTTCGGTTCGCCGGATTCTTTTGTTTATGGATTCAGGCGGAAGGAAGTCGGAATAAAGACATGCGCTAAAGACTCTCCCTTCTCAATAATCTCGAAATCAATGCCCGAATTCTGGACGGACTGAGAGAAGAAGTAGCTCCGCTGCTGATCTTCCGTAATGAAAACATAACCATAAGACTCACTGTCCAAGTCCTCGGCAAATCCCTGGCCTGAGTTGAAGCATACAGGGATGGGGATTACTTTCGAATTGGCATTGATCAATAATTCCTCGATCAGATCGCGCAGAACTTCACCACTGACCATTTCTGTTTCATATAAAGGGCCGTTCAGATAACCGCCAATGGTCTTTTTGGCGATCAGCGGTTGATCCGCTTGCGGAAGAAAGTTATGGTAATCCGCAGCCGGACAGGCGCTGCGGTCAACTACTTCGCAGGCCACCTTCCTTAAGAGCATTCCAGAAAAACGACTGACAGCCTTACAAGCTTCGATGTCGACAAGAACCGGTGCGCTGTCGGGATCCACCGCGCGGCTTTGCGTGAAAATATTTCCGTCTGCGTATTCAGAATAAGGATAAAGCGTTAAATATTCTGTTCGATCTAATTCTTCCTGAATCGGCGGACCTGCGATCACCGTCGCTGGCGCGGTGGTCACCGTCACATCGCCCTCCTTATCCCGCAGCGTAAAAACGAACCGGAAGACTTGATCCTGATCAAACTGAAAAGAATCCAGGGCGTAGATCAGCACCCTTTCCGTTCGAATTTCTTCCTCGGGTATGGTCGATCCATCTGTCGGAAGCAGCTGTTCTTTCCATCGCTTCCATTGATTCCCCTGTTTGATTTCAACGTAATTCTCGATGATTTCATACTTTGAGAACGGACTTGCGGATCAAGAATAACCGCAATTTTCCCCTGCTTATAAAATTCTTCCCGGCCGCCAACAATTTGCACGATATACCTTGCTTCTTCCGATACGGAAGTTTCCTCTGGTGTCATACCGGTCGTCGTCGCACAGGAACAGAGCCAAAACAAGTTCGCACAAAACAAAATGATCCTTTTTCCCATGCTTTTCTCCTCCTTTTCTCAATCCATTATCAAGGTCGATCCAACTGCATATCGAATACCGATGTCAGTTTCTTAAACTGCCGGATGCAATCCTGTTTTTTTCATCCTTTCGGCAGTTTCCTGCATTCCCGGAAAAGGCCAGAAAAAAAGACGTCAGTGTGCTGATAAGTTCGCCAATCACCCATGATGGTCAAATCTGCAATCTTATTTATTCCAAGCATATCATAGTGTTTTCCGAAATAAATTTCCCATGGAGTTTCACTGTCACAAAAATGAAGTCCGCCTTCTAAGGCACTCACCAGACCTTCCGTTTTTTAATCTGGCAGGCCTGACCGTCGAACTCGATCAGGATAAAATCAGGAGTGCTCACCAGTTTTAGGTCACCTGCCGCCTCTGTCTTTTCATCGGCGCTGGTAAAACGAACGATTGACAAGGTTTTTTCGCCTTGAAATTCACGTTCAGAAATGTAAAAAGCCATGATCAAACCAAACGCAGTCATCAGCGAAATAACCGAGATTAAAATGATGATCAGAGCTGGCTTTCCCTTCATGGTCATTCCCCCTATCCACAGTTCTTTGTTTTTACAAGAATGACGTCCACATTATAAGAGGTAAACCCTCCGCAGATTGACAGGTCATGGATTCTGATTTCATTATAACTAGTTTCTATCAAGAAAGGTGAAGAAACTTTTATCAGAGAAAAAGTATTTAAATTTTGACTGCCAAAAACAAAAAATCCCTTAGCAGGAGGAAACTCTGAAACTACTTTGCTTATTTAATATTGTTATCGTACTTCACTGTTTATTCAAATCCTGGCGAATACGTTTATTTTTTTAAGCCTGATGAAATAAACCACGCTTCTTTTGAAATTTTACTAAACCTCAAAAGTAATTTTACTTTTTCCATTTTCTCAGGAGGCTTTTTTGAATTTTGCGCAATATTAAAGATGTAGGGTCATTGATTAAGGGATTGCCCGTCCTGGATGGATCATTCTTTTGATTCATTTGTTTTTCGAGCTTGTTTACTCAGCTCTGGAAAGGAGGGGCTTTCTATGAAATTTTCATGGAACTTTTGTCTTCTTTAACGATAAGGGACATTCTGGCGGTTGCCCAGCTTCTGACAACCAGCCTGGACTGCATCTTAAAAATTATAGAACTCAGAAGAAAAAGTGCCGCAATCCCTCACAAAGATCGGGCACTTATCTGTCCACCACTTCTCGAATAAGAGATAGTGTCTGACGGGTATCGCTTTCTCAAGCGTCCCTACACCTATAGTATATTCCATTCTTGAGTTATTTCAAGAACTTTTAATACATTAAATTTCAGTTGAGTTATCGTTTGCGAAGCAAAAGAGTGAAAGTCTTTTTTTCCTTATTATTAAAAAACAGATCCTTATCTGTGCTGCGGCCTATCGGCCTGGGTTCGTTAAATCCACATCTTATAATGAACGGAATTTCAGTACATGAAATTCTTCCTGCTGCCGCTGTGGAAGTCTGCCTCTCCATCAATTTCTTCCGTTGCCAGCCATTCCACACAAAACCGCAGCGGCTTTCGCTGCGGTTGCCTTCTTTCCTGATTTCTGACTTGAGAAAACCAGAGACCCGTAACTTAGATGAAATATTCAACAGACTTCTTCGCCGACAACTTGCCTTCGATAAAGTCACGTTTTACCGCGGTATCATACGAGCGTGCATTGTACTCGCAGACAAATGAACAGCGCATACAGTTGATGCGGTCTCATCAATTTCCAATGTCTGCGGATCGATCGCACCGGTCGAACAATTCGCTGCTGCAGGCTCCGCACTGAATACAATTTTCCGCTTTGAATTCTTTCGGTGCTGCCGAGATTTCCTTCGCAAAATCAATTTCCGGCATTCCTTCGATTGTAATCGCTTCGATAGAGCCGCTGTTCAGCTTATCCATGATCTTGCCCGCGAATTCAGCCATTATCTTATTATCATCAACGTTTGGCCGGCTGTGTCCTGCCTGGCGACGCTGGCAAAACGTGCGGCGTTACCAAACCGATCGCGCCGACGACGACAAATCCCTGCTTGGAAACGATGCTCGCAATGTTGGCATAAACATTCTCAGCTGCACGGTTTCCAAAAGCGCAGACAACAACGCACGGGGTGTTATCGCCCTTTAAGTTAGTAAACAAGCCTTCAATCATCGGGATCTGTCCGCCATACGACGGCGCGGCGACGATTGCCAGATCCTCAGCTGCAAACGTTACTTCTTCTGTCCGGGATGTCGCGTTGGTCAGATCCGCAAACTCTACATCATCAGAGAACTTCGCCGCTAACATTGCCGCAGCATTTTTTTTCCTTCTGTCGGCGAGAAAACCGCGACTTTCACATGCTTGGATTTCGGCGCTTCCTGCGGCGCCGGCGTTTTTCCTCTGCGCAGCCGGCCAGTCCCATCAGTGCAGCTCCGGCAGTTAACGCAGCGGTTCCTTTAATAAAATTTCGACGTGATATTTCCTTCTTCATTTCTATTTCCTCCTCGTCTCTTCCATTGTATCAGGGTTTGTTCAATTTTTCAACAATCAATTGATTATTTTACAATCATTAGATTATTTTATTTAACCAAACGAGAATTATGCTATAATGACAAACAAAGAGGACACGCCTATGAACGAACATAACGCTCTATTAAAGAAATCCCGGATGACCCGTTACTTTATTGACGCTGTGATCACACTGTCGGATGATATTCCGGTCGATGCGATCACGCTGCGCCAGGTCGCAGCCGCCGCCGGCTGACAACAGTGCGACGCTTTACAACTATTTTCAAAATATGAATCAGCTGATCGCCTTCACGCTGATCGACCGGATGAGCCGGATCTGGATCGACGCTTCAAAGTTACAGGGGCAACTGGACGGTTCGCTGAATCACTATCTGGGGCAATGGCTCGCCCAATGCCGCGAATCTTTCCAGCACCCTCAACTCTTTTTTGTATTTTTTCAACTGGAAGAGAAAGCGCAGATTTACCAGCGGATACCCGACTATTTCGCGGTCTTCCCGAGATTCGCGAACAGCTCAGCCCCGGACTCTTAGCGCAGACTGAAGAAACAGACTTCGCGCGAAAGAATCAGAATATTCTGCTTCCCTGCGTCACGGAGGGTTATTTCCTGTCAGTTGATGTGGAAAACCTGATTGCGGCAGCCGATATTCTGTTCGGCGGCATTCTCTTACAAATCCTGCGCCATCGCACAGATCCCCAGGCCCCGATCCACTACACGCAGGTCTTCTTCCGTTTCCTGCATTCGTTCACTGATGCTTATCGGCAAAAACCAAGTCCGGAAAAGTGACAAGTTATATGAACAGATCGAATGCTGGGATCCTTCTTTTCCTTTCTTAATACCTTTTGATCTAACTTTAATCCTTTTTATTTTTAAAGGTTTCTTTTCGGAAATCACATTCCGGAAGTTTTTTTTATTCCCGCTTCTCCGATTCATTTTCTTCCTGCGCTCTTCCTTCTTTTTAAAACAATGGCCTGTCTTTT
>VOFE01000823.1_pt1 | contig 139614 bp, 205 predicted proteins | sample 5384071 | NCBI WGS metagenome assembly VOFE01 (sample SAMN12384724, study PRJNA508395) | human gut metagenome | isolation source: healthy gut D | host: Homo sapiens
AGCTCTCCGGAGGACAGGCGGCCCTTTTTTCGGCCTTTGTCCAGCAGGTCCCCCAGCTTCTCCGCGCTCGTTGAGGCCCGCCATTTCAATGGCTTCATGATCTCCGCCTTGCCCGCCTGGAGCTGATTTCCTCAATCAACATGACTCGTTTTGATTTTTCCGATCCATTCTTCCCATCGACTGGGGTTTTTTCGCTCATGTGCTCCATCTCCTATATCTTTTCTTTTTTCCGATAGGTTTCCGCGCGGCCAAAAGACCGCTTCATCGGTGGTGGTTTCCTGCCCGGATTGCTCGGTCTCAAAATGGCCCGGTAGTCCGCCATGGCCTTGGCGCCGTCCAGGGCCGTGGGCTGGCCCAGAATATCCGCCAGGAGTGGGCATATCTCCCCCCTTCCATGCTCTCCCCCAGGGTGCCCAGCTGGAGGGGCCCGCCCCTGCTTCAGATGCTCCAGCAGGACCTGGTAGATCTTTCCCAGAACCGGCGCAGAAAACTGGCGGCCGGGTTCCAATCCCTGAGTCTGCTTACCAGGGACCCGTCCAGCATCAGCAGACGGAGGATGCCCTCCTCCGCCCGGGCGGACCGGGGATTTTCATATCGCAGCTGCCGGGCCTTGGGCTGAATCGGATGGCCACAGGTCAAATTCCGCCGGGTCTGCTTCTTTTTCGCCGCGCGCAGGCGCTGGTCCTGCACCCGCTGGATCTCCTGGAGCAGCGCGGCTTTCCCCCGCCAGTTCGGCGACAGCTGGCCGGCATAGACCTCCCGCTCCACCGGGCTGTCCAGGGAGGCCAGCAGCTCCGCCCCCGCCCGGGCAAACTCCGCCTTTTGCAGGGGTCGGTCAGGATAGCCGGCTCCGAGCTGCCGCAAACGGTATTCCACATAGTCGTTCTCGGACTTTTCCAAGCAGCCGGGCAAAGGCATCCCGGCCGAAGGAGCGGAGAAACTCATCCGGGTCCTTGCCTCTGTCACCGTGACGACCTTGACCTTCAGCCCTGTCTTTCCAGCATGGGAATGGCCCGGTTGGCCGCCTGAACCCCGGCGCTGTCGGCGTCGAAGACGAGCACCGCCTCATCGGCATAGCGCGCGAGCAGACGGGCATGATCGGCGGTGAAGGAGGTGCCGAGCGCCGCCACCGCGTTGGTAAACCCGGCCTGATGCAGCGCAATCACATCCATATACCCTTCAGAGGATGAGCTGCCGCCCGCCCGCGGCTTTGGCGAAAATTGAGAGCGAAGAGGTTGCGGCTCTTTTTGTACACCGGGGTGTCCGGGGAATTGAGGTATTGGGGGTGGAGTCTCCATCACCCGGCCGCCGAAGCCGATGACCTCGCCCCGGATGTCGATGATAGGGAACATGACCCGGTTCCGGAACCGGTCATAGAGATGGTTTGATTGTTCACCGCCAGACCGGCGTCCAGCAGGTCCAGCTCGTCATGAAAGCCCCCTTTTTCGCATGGCCCGCAGAGGCGTCCCAGCTGTCGGGGCAAATCCCAGCCCGAAATGACGGATGGTGGCGTCGGATAGCCGCGGGAATGGTAGTAATCGAGCCCCGCCTGTCCCCTCCGGCGCGTAGAGCAGCGCGTGATAGAGCCGGGCGGCCTCCCGATTGGCCTCAGAACCCGCAGGCGCATTCGCGACGCCGCGTCGTTCATCTTGTTCTCCGGCATCGCCATCCCCGCCCGGTCGGCCAGGAATTTGACGGCGTCGAGATAGGTCGAGATTTTCGATTTTTTGATGAAGGTGATGACCACGCTCCGCCCCTTGCCGCAGCCGAAGCAGTAAAAGGACGCGGTTTCGGGATAGAGATTGAAAGAGGGGTCTTTTCCCCATGAAAGGGGCAAAGCCCCACGAGATTGCGCCCTCTCCGTTTGAGACGGACATAAGAGAAACGAGGTCTCGATGTCGCTGCGGTCCAGCAGCTCCTGCAAAAACGCTCCGGCAGCGGCATCCTCCGATCACTCCGCTCACGCATCCCGGCCGCGGCCGGAGCCGCGGGATGGGGTATACTGGAAAAAACACCGGATTACGGGTATTCTTGCCCAAAAAGAACTATTTATGTAAAGCCGTCAGCCTTTACCGCCCAACTGCAGGGGGGATAAACAGGGCGTGATAGACCTCCAGCGCGTAATTATCGGTCATCCCCGCGATATAATCGCAGACCGCGCGGTGAACCCCTCGTTCTCCCGTATGGCACGGTATTCCGAAGGCAGACGGTCGGGATGCTCCACAAAAAGGCGAACATACGGGTGATGAGCCCCTCCACCTTCTCTCTTCCCCTTTGGCAACGGGGTTGCGGTAAAGGGATTCGAATAAAAAGCGTGCAGGCGGTCGAAAGGCTGCCTGGATCTCCGGCGCCATCCCGATATCCTCTCCCGCTGTTCTCCACAATGGAGCGCACGAGGGTGTCGATCGGGTGGTACGGCGGTCCCCCAGCCTTCCGGATATCCGGGGACATCGGTCTCCCGGAGATCACACCGGCCCGGACCGCGTCGTCGATATCGTGGTTGATATACGCCACCCGATCGGCAAGGCGGACGATCCGGCCCTCGAGCGTCATGGCCGGCGTGCCGCGGGTATGGCAGCGGATGCCGTCCCGGACCTCGACGGTCAGGTTCAGCCCCCGTCCGTCGTTTTCCAGCCGTTCCACCACCCGCGCGCTCTGTTCGTAATGCCGGAACCCTCCCTCCATGACAGCGTCGAGAGCCCGCTCCCCCGCATGGCCGAAGGGGGTATGTCCCAGATCGTGGCCCAGGGAGATCGCCTCGGTCAAATCCTCATTCAGGCGCAGCGCCCGCGCGATGGTACGGGCGATCTGGGATACCTCGAGAGTATGGGTCAGGCGGGTACGGTAATGATCCCCTTCGGGCGACAGGAAAACCTGCGTTTTGTGCTTGAGACGGCGGAACGCTTTCTGAATGCAGGATGCGATCCCGGTCCCGCTGATAAGCGGGCCGATAGGCGCAGGGTTCCTCTTCCCGGTCCCGGCCCTTGGAACAGGCCGACAAAGCAGCGCGGGGAGACAACACGATCCGTTCGACTTCCTCCTGGCGTTCCCGTGCCGTCATGGTTCCTCGTCCTTTCTCATTCCATTCTGTCCGCCGTCCCGCGACAGGACCGCTTCTATAAGTACTATACGCAGACAGCGTCGGTTTTTCCTGCCGGACAGGCCATCTTTTTTTTCCATTCCGTGTATTTCCCCGATTTTCCACAATTTTTTTTTTCGATATTAAGGCAGATCAAACGGGTAAAATGCCTCGTCTTCCCGCACCGCCGCAAGGCGTCCGGCGCTTTTTCGGTGAGCTGCCTCTCAAAATCCGGCAGCCGGTCGAACGGCATATGGAAGCGCAGCGTCACATCCTCGGCATAGGCAGTCCCGTCCAGGATCCCGCCGCAGGAGAGGATCAGCGGCTCTGCCATCCCCACACGGGCATAATCACAGCGCAGGATCAGGCGGACGCACGGCCGCATCTCTACCGGTTTTGCCGCGCCGACCGCGAGTGAAGCACTGTGGGAATACGCCCTCACAAGGCCGCCTGTTCCGAGCAGAGTCCCGCCGAAATAGCGGATCACCATCACGGCGCAGTCGGCAAGGCCCGCCTTGAGCAACAACATCGAGGACCGGCATCCCCGCCGTCCCCTGCGGTTCCCCGTCGTCGGAATAGCGGCGGACCTGCCCTTCGCGCAGGACATACGCCGTGACATGATGGCTGGCGTTCCAATGCGCCTTTTTGAGCCGCGCGAAAACGCGAGGGCCTCCTCCTCGCTGGCCGCCGGCCGGATACAGCCGATAAAGCGGGACCGTTTTCTACGAATTCCGCCTCCGCTTCTTTCAAAACCGTACGGTATGCCTCCCATGGTGCCCCGCTCCTTTCCAATCGCCGAGACGGACGAGAAGGGGGCAGCGCTGATGCGCTGCCCCGGCCAATCGTTTCTTATTGGTTGTCTTCCTTCATACCAAACCGCTTCTTGAAACGGTCCACACGGCCGCCGGTGTCGACGAGCTTCTGTTTGCCGGTGAAGAACGGATGGCATTTCGAGCAGATTTCCACACGGATATTGCTCTTGGTCGAGGAGGTTTCAATCACTTCGCCGCAGGCGCAGGTGATGGTCGTCTTCTCATACTTGGGATGGATGGCCTCTTTCATTCGTGTCACCTCTTTCAGAAGCCCTGCCGCACAGGACGGGGGCGGGGATAACCGAGCAAAAGCCCCGTGAATTCACATGGCGGAGAGTTAGGGATTTGAACCCTAGGTACGGGATTACCGTACACACGATTTCCAATCGTGCGCCTTCGACCACTCAGCCAACTCTCCATCGGGCCTTTGAGCGTCCACGCCCAAAGGCGCTCAATTATTATAATGAATACCCGCCAAAAAATCAAGCCCTTTTCTGACTTTTTCAAAAAAATTTCAGGACAGGCCCCTTCCGGGATCAGCCGTCGTAATCCAGGCGGATCGGCTGCGTCATGGAAACGGCGGCGCGGGCCACCCGCAGCAGCGCCGCAAAGCCTCGTTTGGCAAAGCAGTCCAGATCTCGCCCGCCTTTTCCGTTTTCCAACGCCTCCCAGGAGGCAATCTCCGCTTCGGAGGCCTTCCAGGTGTCCCGGTTGAGCGCCTCCAGCTCCCTGAGAAGCTGCGCCGCCGAGCCAATCGGGATCTCCTCCTCCCCGGCCGGATCGGGGCCGGTAAGTACCACATCCGCATCGTACGGCAGGAACATTTCGCAATTGGCCGCCACCGTGGGATAACGGCAGGCATCCCGTTTCTGTGCCGCTTGGAAAACCGGCAGGGTCTCGAGCCTCTCCAGCCAATCCGCCGGCAACGGCTCCGGCTTCCTCTGCTGATCGGTACAAAGCCCAGAGGAGCAGGCCATACCACCCCTCCCACCCGGGCTCCGCGGTGACACAGGCACCGTCCGGGCTTTCCTCCCATAGACCGGCTCCACAGCGTCCAGCGCCGCTTGGCAGGCCATGTCCCGCCAGCCGCAGGCAGGGATTCGATTCTGGAAAGCGGCGGAAGCGCGTCCGAAGCGGGGGGCTCCCGGCCAGTCGTGGGCGTAATAACGGGTCAATGGGCCACAATAGAGCGTCAAACGCATGGATATACCGTCCTTTCTGTCACAGCAGCGGAACGCCGGCAGCCGCGCACTCCTCCGCCATGCCCTCCGGCCAAAGGGAGGCCTGCACTTCCCCAATATGGGCTTTTCCGAGGAAAAACATGCACAGCCGGGACTGGCCGATCCCCCGCCGATGGTCTGGGGCAGTTCGCCGTTCAAAAGCGCTCTCTGGAAAGGAAGCGCGGCCCGCTCCTCGCATCCCGCGTCGGCGAGCTGGCGGCGCAAGGCGTCCGCATCCACCCGGATCCCCATGGACGAGACCTCGAAGGCCCGGTCCAAAAGCGGATAATAGAAGATCAGATCGCCGTTGAGAGACCAATCGTCGTAATCGGGCGCCCTGCCGTCGTGCCGGCGCCCGGACCGAAGCGCGCCGCCGATCCCGGTCAGAAAGACCGCGCCGTATTCCCGGGCCGCTTCGGTCTCCCGCTCAGACGGAGACAGAGCGGGATAGCGGTCCTCGAGCTCCTGGGTGCTGACGATATGGACGGCCTCAGGAAGCAGGCGCGGCAGGCCCGGGATCCTGTCCGCAACCGCCGCCTCGGTTTCCTTGAAGACCCGGTAAATCGTCTCCACCGTTTTCCGCAGGTATGCGGGGGACCGGTCTTCGGATCGGATCACCTTTTCCCAGTCCCACTGATCCACATACAGGGAATGCAGGTTGTCCGTCACCTCGTCCCGGCGGATCGCATTCATATCGGTATAAAGGCCGCTGCCGGCCCGGATCCCATAACGGCCGAGAGCATGCCGTTTCCACTTTGGCCAGGGAGTGGACGATTTCGGCCTTCCGCCCGCCGTCATACCGCATGTCAAAGACGACCGGCCGCTCCACCCCGTTCAGATTATCGTTGAGCCCGGATTCCGGCCGGACAAACAGCGGCGCGGACACGGGTCAGGGACAGCGCGTCCGCCAGCCGGTTTTCAAAGGTATCCTTGAGAAACTTGATGGCCCTTTCGGTTTCGGCAATCCCCAGCCGCGGGCGGTATCCCTTCGGGATTTTGAGCTGGTAACGGCTTTCATCCATGCTGACGCGACCCCTCTTGCATGTAGAAAAACGCCCGACTGTTCGTCGAGCGTTCTCCGTGTCGGCGCCTGCCTATTTTCCCGGGCCGCTTCCAGCCAAGTATCGTGGGCGCAAATGGGCTTAACTGCCGTGTTCGGGATGGGAACGGTGTACCCCCACCGCCATCGGCACCGACTGCTTATCGCTGTCCTCCGGGATATCACCGAATTCCAAACGACAAGACACAGTATAACACGCTCTTCTCAAAATTACAAGCCTTTTATCCAGCCTGCCCTGCAATATGCCCTGAAAACAGCGCCTCGATCGGCTTTATCCGGTCGACCCGGCAAAACGAATCCGCCCGTTCCTCGGCCTTGGAGGCGTAATGCCGGCGGGTCTCCTCCGGCAGCATCCGCCGCAGCCCGTCCAGCAGCGCCTCTTCGCTGTTTTCCGTCACAATGCCGTATTCACCGTCCCCGAGCAGCTCTTTCGCCCCGCATACATTGGTGGTGACGACAGGCTTTCCGAGCAGGACGGCCTCGGTGGCCGCCACGCTCAGCCCCTCGATGAACGAGGAGCAGACATAAACGTCCGACCGGCTGATAAACCGGTAGGGATTGGTCTGATAGCCCCAAAGCCGGACAGAGTCTTCCAGATGATGGGCCCGGATATAGGCCTCCATGTTTTTCCGTTCGTGTCCATCCCCGACAAACCAGAGCTGCTGCCGGACCCCCTCGTCCAATAAGGCCTTATGACAGGCGAGCAGGCGCAGGAACCCTTTTTCCGGGCTGAACCGGCCGACGGTGCAGAGGATCGGCGCGTCACGGCGAATCTCCTCCCCGATCGGTTCGGACGCGGCCTCCTCGATAGCCTTGTAATCGATCGGGTTGTAGCACAGGATCAGGTCGTCCGGCCGGCCGTACAGCGGCGCAAAGGCCTCCATGACTTCGCTGGAAATGAACACCATCTTATCAAACCGCTGGTGTTCCTTCAGATGATCCGTATCCAGCCCATGCATCCACGCGAGCTTGACCGCGCGGCTGGGCGATTTGGACAGCATCCGTGTCGGCACCCCCGCCTGGAAGGCGATTTCATAGTCATATTCGCCGCGCACCAGCCGCCGGTACAGCCATGTCTGCGGCAACAGCGATACCAGATGGGACAGGCCTTTGAAATAGGTCTTGAAAACCGGCTGGACATGGACGCGCGGGTCGATGTGGTACCGGCCCGGATCATAGCGGAAAAGGACCAGCAGCGTCACGTCGAACCGGTCTTTATCGAGCCCGTTGACGATGTCGACGGCCACCTTATCCACACCGCCCACAAAAGATGATTGGTCACAAACAGCAACCGCGTTTTTCCATAATACATCCTCTGGCCGACAGAGAGCGGACACGCTCCGCGCCGATTCACATTCCCGCGCGCGCCGCTTCGCGGACCATCCTGTCCGTTTTGACAGCAGCACAAAGCCGAATCATTATAGCATAGCGTGGGGCATTTGTCACGGGCTTTTTGATGAATTCCGCCAAACGCCATCCGGCGTCCTGTTCGGCCGCCTTTGGGCAGGTGCCTTCGGAGGCTGCCGAACGGCTCCCCGCCTGCCTGCCCCCTGCCGGTCCGGCGGCGGGGCGGGTATGTCGGGAGCTCCCGTCCGGCAACCGGCATCCGGGCTGGCTGCGGAGTCGGTTGACACGCCTTCTTTCTTTGTGCTATAATGCGTCAGTATACGTTAGGAATCGCGTGTGGAGCAGCTTCATCGTTCCGCATCCCGGCCTTGCGGTCCGCCCCGCAGCCGCTTTGCCGTATGCAACCGCCGTTGTACATTGTGTAAGAATTTTGAAAGGACTGTCGTTTAGTGGAGAATCCCAACGATACGTTTGACTTTAAGGACTTCATCCTATCCATTTTGCGCCGGTGGAGACTTTTTCTCCTTTGTCTGCTGCTGTTTGCATTCGTCGGCGCAGGACTGCGGGCGTTCAGCTTTGTCCGGAATTCCTCTGAACCGGACGGGAAAAAAAGCCTGTCGGCGGAGCAATATGAGCGGCTGACCAATCAGGAAAAGATGCTGAAAGCCCAGATCGAGGAGCAGGGGAACTACCTGGCCAACAGCCTCTACCTCAATTTGGATGTCTGGCAGCTGCAAACCTGTGAGATCGTGCTGACTCTCGCCCCCCGTCAAACCCTTTCCTCTGAGATGGACGCCTTCCAGCTCAAAGTCATACCGCCGCGTTGGGAGATGTGCTGCGCGGCGCCCTTCTGGGGACGACACCGCCTCGGCCGTATCCAAGGCCCTCGGCTTGGATGAAGCCCAGCAGCGGTATGTCAAGGAACTCATTTCCATTGAATATCTGGACGATACGGCCGCGCTGCTGCTGCGTTCCGTCTATTCCACGCGGGAGGGGGCCAAGGCCATAGCCGACGCGGCCTATCAGACGGTGACGAGCACCTTCTCCAAGTCCGGCGCCTTCTCATCCGCCTACACCCTGGAAAAAATGGGCGAATCGGTTTACGGGACCTATACGGATGAAAGTCTGCTCCGGCGCAGCGAGGCGGAAACCCAGCTGGCCAATCTGCAGACGGCACTGACCGCGGTCCAGGAGCAGCTGCGGACCGCGCCGGTCACAGGGAGTTTCAGCGTCTCCTCCTGTATCAAATACGGCATACTCGGCGGCGCCGCCGGGGCTGCTCATCGTTTTTGCTGACGTTTTTGCTGGACATCATGGATCCCCGGCTGCGTCACGCCGGTCAGCCCAAAAAAGATTTGGGCCTGAAAGTTCTGGGATCTCTGTCGAAGAAACAGACGAAGGGCAAATAGTTTGAAAGAAAGGCACCGCCTTTCTTTCAGACGGGTTTTGTGCCTTTCCGGCTTTGCCGGAACCGGCATAACTCCCCGGTCTCTAGAAAGGAATTGAGTTATCGACATGTTGAATTGTATCGACCGTTGGATAGACCGCCTGGACGGCGTATATGAACCGCCCTGTTCCACCGCGGAAACCGTAGACAATATCGCCGGGACCCTGCTTCATCTGGGCGGCGACACGCCCCGGCATATCGCCGTGGTCAGCACCCTTCGTTCCGGGGAACCGGCGCGCTGCTGCTCCCTGCTGGTCGAGCGGCTGAAGGCCATGGGCCACACAGCCTGCGTCGACGGCGGCGAGGACGCGGCCTGCGCGTTTGTCTTTCATCCCTGTGATGAAATCCTTTCACAGGAAAAAGCCGCCCCCTTCTCCAGGTATGCCGGGAGACGATTTTTGTGGAGACTCTGAAAAATCGTCGGTTTCCTCGATACGGGAAGCCTGTTCCATTATGGGGAAAAGACCGACATTCTCGGGTCATCCTCGTTTGATCCATATAAGCGTTTTTTCCGAACCGCGTGTGCTCTATATATGAGGGATGTGAGCGATTGAACTTTATAACAGCCGTTTCAACGATCTACGTGGCCGCTTTTGTCCTCATCTATATTGTCGCCGCGTGCAAGAACGTGCGCATCAAGGCCACACAACTGTATGCCCTGACGTTCGGCTTCATCCTCTCGCTGTCCATCATCGCCTTTTTCACCAAACCGTATAAGGACGACGACCGGACATTTTATTATCAGCTGTTGCAGGAGATGCGCCAGAATGGGCTGCGTTGGACCTTGACGGAGTCCATTTATGCATCTGACGTCGTTGTCAATTTGTATTTTTATCTGATTGCCTGGACGGGGTCTTTCAGCTCCTCCCGGCCCTGTCCATCGCGATCATTTATTCGTTGCTGTTCGCCTCGCTGTATCAGATACAGAATCGGTATAAGACGTCTCCCTATTCCCTCCTTTTCTTCCTGATCGTGCATTTCTCCTTCCTGTTTTTCCGCTGGACGCTCTCCGGCATCCGGAATTATCTGGCTTTCGCCCTCTTCGCCTATGCGGTCATACGGGAATTCGCGCTGAAAAACAGGGACCGCTGAACTGGGTGCTTTATCTGACGGCTACCTTTACGCATTTTTCCCTGGCGTTCTTTTTGCTCATCCGCGTATTATGCTCCCGGCGCCTGTATGGCTATGTGCGGCGCTGGAAATATGTTCTTGTCGGCTGGGGCTCATCTCCGGCCTTGCGGCGCGTCTGCCCACCCTTGTTCCTATCGGCATCGTACAGAAGATCGGAGCCAAAATCCAAGTGTATTTTCTGTATATGGAGTTTGACATGCGCAAGGTTGTGCTGCGTTTCCTGTTATTCGCGTTGATGTTGTTCATGTACGGCATGGTCCACAAACACAACCGGCAGGCCATCGCCGACAAACAGCGATATTATGCGTTCCTTGAAATATCCATGCTCCTGATCCTGGGGTCGGTTTTTATCCCGCTGCTGTTCGACCGTTGCGTCAGTTTTCTGTTGTTCGCTGGCTTTCCTTTGTTTGCCGATTTTTTCGCCTGCACGGAAAAACGCAGCCGGTATTTGTTTCTGTCCCTGCTCATTCCCCCACAGCCTTCATGGCCGGCATTCAGCTTGTTGATGCGTATAATTTCTGGGCATTCTTTTAGCAGTATCCCGTCATATGCGCCGAGGCCGCCCGATGACAGTCCCCGCGAATCCTCTAAGACCCTTTTATCGGTACCGTGCGGCCCATTCATGCGCAAAACGGTAATTGCCCCATCCCGAATCCGGATCAACACGCCGTGTCTGACGGTGTTCGGGTTTCGATTCAGGTTTACGCGGAATATATCGGTCCGCCGAAAAAGGCAGGGATGTAAATGTCGAAATCCGTCACCAAAAATATGATGGCCAAGATGGCGCTCAATATCCTCAATGTCGTCCTGCCGCTCATCACCGGCCCCTATCTGGCACACGTCCTCGATGTCGAACTCTATGGCCAGTACAACCGTGCGTTCGCTCTCATCAGCTGGTTTATCCCTTTTGCCTCGTTGGGAATATACAATTACGGGATCCGGGTCATCAGCCAGGCCAAAAAGACCCAGTCCGTCTGGAAACCCTTTTCACCTCCCTGTTCACCATGGGGTGATCAGCACCACGCTCGTGACCGGCGTTTATCTGCTCTACGCGCTGTTCGTCCTGTCGGCCGCCCTGGTCCCGCTTTATCTCTTGCTCTCCATTCAGCTGGTTGCCAGTGCCTTCCTCGTGGAGTGGATGAACGAGGCATTTGAAAATTACGGGTTCATCCTCTATAAAACGCTCATTATCCGCGTACTGTATGTCATCAGCATTTTTATATTCGTCCGTAAGTCCGGAGACATCCTGCCCTATACCTTCATTGCCTCCCTCGTCCTTCTGGTCAACAAACCTGTGCAGCTTTGCCTATGTCAAACGCAAGGTACGGTTCCGCCGGATCGGCAAACGGGATCTGACCGGACTGATCAAGCCTCTGCTGGTCATGCTCCTGCTGACCAACGCCAGCATGTTCTACACCACGCTGGACCGGTTGTTTTTGTCCGTATTTGCCAAGGATACTCCCGCGTACACCTCCTTTTACACCTTCTCGCTGACCATCACGCAGCTCATCACCAACGTCATCAACGCAATTGTACTGGCGACGATTCCGCGTCTGGCCGCTTATCTGGGGAAAACCGGCAGGAAGACTATCACAGGCTGCTGCATTCCTCCTCCCGCACCTTTTTCATGTTGGGAATCCCCCATGTCGATCGGGATCAGCGTCATGGCATATCCCATCATGTTTATTTACGGAAACGAGGCCTATCTGCCGGCCGGCCTCACGCTCGCCATTTTCGGCGTCCGCTGCCTGCTGTGGCTGTGCGATATCGTGCTGGCCAACCAGGTGATTTTTGTCCACGGCAAGGAGTCCCTGCTCACCCGCATCTATTTTACAGGAGGGGCGGTCAACCTGCTGCTCAACAGCCTGCTGGTCGTATTCCGTCAGGTGCGCCCTGAATGGATGATCCTGACCACCATTGTCTCCGAGATCGTGCTCGTCCTGCTTCAGTGGCGATGTGTGCGTCTGAACTTCGGCAAGTCCATCCGCGTTTTCGACTGGCACACCCTGAAATATCTGCTCACCGCCCCTATGCTTCTATCCGATCGTGATCCTGATCAACCGGTTCGGCGGGCTGCAGTTCCGCTACGACATGCGTTTTTTCACTATCGTCGTGATCTCGGTCGGCGTTTGCGCCGTCTTCTACGGTACCGTCCTGCTCGCAACCAAAGACGAAGCTCTGTTCCATTTGCTCCGGACAGTCAAAAACAAAATCTTCCGCCGCGGCTCGCGGTAGCCGGTGCCATCCGGCCGCGCGGCGCGCGTTTATATTTCCAGAGCAGACCGATCCAGGTGGCCCCTACCGAATCAAAGCGCAAAAAATCGGCTTTCACCGCCAGAAGCGGACGAAAGCCGATTTTTTTCATTCCCCTGTCTGCGCGGCATACAACCGTATGGGGTTCCCCTCTTCATCCTCTGCCATGGTCAGAAAATGCCATCCGCACGTTTCATAAAATGCGGTATGATCCGTAACCAGATATAGGGTTCCGGTCCCCATCTCCGCCGCTTCTCTTTTTCACATGGTCCAGAAGCAACCGGGCGATTCCCCGCCTCCGGTAATGTTCTTCCACATACAGCGCACAAACATTGGGAGTCAGGTCGCGACGGCTGTGATAATCATGATCGATCAAGCCGACACCTGCCACGATCTCCCCTTCTTCCTTTTGCACGATATACCATTGGGGATTCCGGCCTTTTGCCGGATTCCCTGCCGGATACTGTCCCGGTACACCTCCGCAGGAATCCCCCACTTTCGTGGAACCAGCAGGCGGCTTCGTCCAGGCGGTCCGGGCAGTCCCGCAGCGCCGTCAGACACAACACGTCCATTAGGCTGTCCTCTCTCATTGTACCGCTTATTTCCACAGATCCTCCCGCCAGTCGATCCCTTCCCGCTCTAGGAGTATGGCCCTCACCGGGGCGCCGTCCGCCCCCGCGATTTTCAGAGGGGCGGCGAACAGAAAATAGGTGCCCGGTGCCGCCTTCGAGAGATCCAGCCCCTCGAGAAGGAGCATGCCCGCCCCGAGCAGCTGGCGATGGACCGCGGCCGTACATTCCGGCGGGGGATACCGACTGCGCTTCGACACCCAAAAGCTCAAGCCCCGCATCGGACAACACGAACGCGGCGCTTGGGCTGATCTGGACCCGCCCTTTGAACAAGATGCGCTTTTTGAGTTTCGGCAGCATCTCCTCCGCCTGGGCGCCGAGGAGGAGCCCTTCTCCCTCCACCACGCTGCATTCCCCTATACAGGCCGTTAAAGGCAGCTCGTCAATCGTCTGCCCATCCGGCATAAAATGCCGCGGTGCGTCGAGATGGGTCCCGTTATGCAGACAGGCGTACAATGCGGACACATTGCATTCGTCCCCGAGCCGGATACGGCGCAGCTCTTCCATATGTGGAGCCGGATCGCCCGGATATACAGGTGACCCGAGCAGTTCCCGGGTGATATCGATGCATTTCATGGGCGCCCTCCTCTTTTTTAAATCGTTGTTTTATTATAAACCCGTTTTCTTTGTCTGACAAGCCGTATATTTTCGCCTTTTTACAAATTTTTTCACCAGAATCAAACATCGCCCCGCATATACTAACGAAAACAAGCAGGCGCACGATACCGACGTGAAAGGAGCGGATTATCATGAACACGCGGCTCAAATTGCCATTATGCGGCATCATCCTGGCCGTTTTTATTTTTTCACCGCCAGTCTGCTCCGGCAGCGGCCAGCTATACACGGCCGCCTACACAGCGTCAGGCGGTTCCGAAACGGCACAAGTCCTGATCGACGGAGGCCCTGCTTATTTCCTTTATCGTCGGAACACGCTCCATCCGGTCCGCTGGGATCCTATCGTCGCTATACCGGTCTTGAAGACACACAGCCCCTTCCCGTGCGGGAGGAACAGGTACTGGCCCTGCTGGGCTCGGGCTATCCCTTCAATATCGGAGGAGCAAAGCAGCAATACGGCCTGACCGACGCCGAAGCCTACCGGCTGACGCAGCAGGCCTTATGGATCCTGACCGGTCAGGACGATGGATACGAATCACCCGATCTGACGCCGGAACAAACCGCCTATCTGCACGCACTGCTCGCCGCCGGACAGGAGGCTGCGCCGGCGCTGAGCCGGCTGGACCTGTCTCCGGATACAGTCCGGTTCACACAGACGGAACAGGAGTTCCGCACCGATGTGATTCAAAGCAACATCCTGCCGTTCGGCTCCTTGGACTTTTCCGGCCTTCCAGCGCACATCCGCGTCCTATCGGAGGAGGGAACCCCCATTTCCTCGCCGGCGGCGGCCGGCCCCCGCTTTATCCTCGCCTCGGATGGGCCGGTCCCATCCGGCGTCCTGACCCTTCGGTATCTATGTCCGGCGCCTATCCTATATCGCTATGATCCCTCCGGCGACGGTTCCGGTGCTCTCATTCGGGCCGGGCGAAACAGCAGCAGCGAAACCGTATCCGTCCATCTGACGGTGGAAAGCACGCTGGAGACACCCGCCAGTCAAAATCCTGGAACAGGCCGTACCCTGTTCACCGCCATGTGCGCGCTGGGGGTAGCGGGGCTCTGTATCCTGCTATTGTCTGTCCCGATCCGCAGACGGAAACGGACAGCCGGAAAGTAAAATCCCCGCGGCAGCCGCGAGGGATTTTTTGTTTTGTGTAAGGGGGATCCGCCTATATCAGATCGAGATTTCATGAGCAATCCGGTACAGCTCGAAATCGAAGGGCTTTTTCATCTGCAGGGCCTCTTCGATATCATAATCGACGAGGTGGTCATCTTTGATGCTGACCACACGGTTGCTCTTTCCATCGAGGAGCAGCTCCACCGCATGATACCCCATCCGGCTCGCAATAACGCGGTCCCGCACCGTCGGGCTGCCTCCGCGCTGCACATGACCGAGAATGGTCGCGCGGGTCTCGAACCCGGTGGACTCTTCGATCCGGGCGGCAAGCTCCATGACATGGCCGACGCCTTCCGCCACTACGATGATAAAATGCTTTTTGCCGGTGGCCGAGATTCTAATCATCCGCTCCACGATATCCCGGTCGAAATCATACGGGACCTCCGGTACCAGGATGCTGGTGGCGCCGGTGGCGATCCCCACGTTGAGCGCGAGATACCCCGCCCGGCGGCCCATCACCTCCACGACGCTGCAGCGATCATGGGACTGGGCGGTGTCGCGCAATTTATCGATCATTTCGAGGCTGGTGTTGAGGGCCGTGTCATATCCGATGGTTTGCTCACAGCAGGAGATATCGTTGTCGATGGTGCCGGGCAGGCCGACACAGGGAATCCCCCGCTGGGTCAGATCCTTGGCGCCGCGGAAAGAGCCGTCGCCGCCGATGACTACCAGCCCCTCAATGCCGTACTGCCGGCAGGTAGCCACCGCTTTCTGCATCCCCTCTTCGGTGCAGAACTCGGGGCTACGGGCGGTATACAGCATGGTGCCGCCCCGATGGATGATGTCCGACACGCTGCGCAGATCCATCTCCACAAGGTCCCCGTTGATCAGGCCGTTGTACCCACGGTACACGCCATACACCTGCACACCCTTGCTCAAAGCGGTACGGACAACGGCCCGCACGGCGGCATTCATGCCCGGAGCGTCCCCGCCGCTGGTCAGTACCGCGAGTTTTTGATAGACATCGGTATCTCTCTCCTTATTTCCCGCGGCCCCTGCCGCTTTCCATAATGTACTCATTATACACTACCCGCCGCCCGCTGTGCAAGACTGGATTTTACCGATAAATGCCCCGGAAAATGCCAAAATCCGGTTCATTTCACCAATTCTGTCCGGTTAGTCCACCACCGCGACATTTTCCTTGCCCAATATCGCCCTCAGCTCGCCTATCATCACATCGTTAACGTTCACCCAAAGGGCATGGGGAGCCCTCACCAATTTCCCGGAATCCGCATAGCGGAGGTAGAGCGGCTCCTCGCCATCAAACACCCGCACCACCAGCTGCGCCCGTTTCCACTCCGGAGATTCGGACGACGGCACCCGCAGATACAGGCCGTGCCGGGCGGGAAGGGAGCCGGCGGCCGTCCGGCGCCCGGACGGGCGCTGCGGAAGGAGCCGCGGGTGGAGACGGGTTCCCTGAAAGCCCGGGAATCGGACGGGGCAGGGCATCGGGCGGAGGGGCCTCATCCAGGCGGCTCACGAGGATCTTCGGATCCTCGTCTTCCCGGACATTGATCCGGCCCCGTGCCACCACCACCCTGCCAGCCTGAAGCAGATGTCCGCACTGGGCCAGGGCTTTGGGGAAGATCACCAGCTCGATGGAGCCCGCCATGTCCTCCAGCGTCGCATACGCCATCTGCGCGTTGCTTTTAGTGGATTTGACATGGACGGACGAGAGCATCCCCAGCAGCAGGACCGTATCCCCGTCTGCGTACTCGGCCGGCCCCCTCCCCCATCCCTCTTCAAAGGACGCCGCGATCCGGTCGGTCCGGGCGGCCTTCATCCGCTCGTGGAGGGCAGTATAGGGTTTCATCGGGTTTCCGGTCAGATACATGCCGGAGACCTCTTTTCCATGGCCAGAAGCTCGTCATAAGGGGCTTCGGGCAGCTCCGGCAGGACGGGTTCTCCCATAGCGGCATTGTCGGGATCGTCGAAAACCCGAGCTGTCCCGCCAGATTCCGGCGGTTCTGATCGTCCAGAATCTGGAGCACCGTGTCGGAGGATTCCAGCATCTGGCGCCGGTTGGCGCCCAGGCCGTCGAGAGAACCGCATTTGATCAGGCTCTCCAGGGCCCGCCGGTTGAACTCCCGGTAAAGGGTCATCCGGCGGCAGAAATCGTAAAAGCTGCGGAAGGGCCCGTTTTCCTCCCGCTCCTTTACCAGTTCCGTAATCAGGCCCCGCCCGAGATTTTTGACCGCCAGCAGCCCGAAGCGGATATGATCCCCCGCCACGGTGAAGGCCGACACGCTCTCGTTGACCGAGGGAGGCAGCACCGGGATATGCAGCCGGTCGCATTCCCCGATGTATCCCGCCACCTTGCCCGAATCGAACACGCTGGTCAGCAGGGCGGCCATATATTCCCGGGGATAAAAGCATTTCAGATAAGCGGTCTGATAGGATACCGTCGCATAGGCAGCAGCATGGGATTTATTGAACGCGTAAGACGCGAAAGAGGCCATATCGTCGAAGACTGCGACCGCCACATTTTCGGGAATGCCGCGGCGTTCGCAACCCTCCACCACCACCGTCCCGTCCTCATCGGTCAGGCCGTGGAGGAAGATCTCCCGCTCCCGTTCCATCACATCGTGTTTTTCTTGGACATGGCCCGGCGGACCACATCGGCCCGGCCGAAGGAATACCCCCGCGAGCTCACGGAAAATCTGCATGACCTGCTCTTGATACACGATACAGCCGTAGGTCACGTTCAGAATCGGCTCCAGGGACGGGTGGAGATACCGCACCTCTTCCGGATGGTGACGGTTATGGATATATTTCGGAATCGAATCCATCGGGCCCGGACGGAACAGGGCCGTGACCGCGACCAGATCCTCAAACCGGTCGGGCCTGAGCTGCAGCAGCACCCGCTTCATGCCGGGGGATTCATACTGGAACACCCCGTCGCTGTTGGCCTGGGACATCATCCGGTAGACCTCCGGGGCATCCTGGGGATATCCTCGATGGAAAACCCGGGTTCACGCCGGCGGATCATCTCCACCGCGTCGGCGATGACGGTCAGATTGCGCAGGCCGAGAAAATCCATTTTCAGGAGACCCAGTTCCTCCAGGATCCCCATGGTATACTGGGTGGCGACGGAATCCCCGTTGAGGCAGAGGGGCACATACTCGCTCACCGGCTTCGCGGTGATGACCACCCCGGCGGCATGGGTGGACGCGTGCCGCGGCATCCCTCCACCTTGCGGGCCATCTCGATGAGTTCCCGGACCTGAGGATCGCCCTCATATTGCTCCGCAGTTTTTTGGACAGGGACAGGGCGCGGTCCAGGGTCATATTCAGCTCCCGGGGGACCCGATTTGGCCACTGTATCCGCCAGGGCGTAGGGCAGGCCCAAGGCCCTGGCCACATCCCGGATGGCGGCCCTCGCTGCCAGGGTTCCGAAGGTGACGATTTGGGCCACGTGGTCGGATCCGTATTTGCCGATAACGTAGTCGATGACCTGCTGGCGCTTCTCGTTGCAGAAATCGATGTCGAAGTCGGGCATGCTCACCCGTTCGGGATTGAGAAACCGCTCGAAAAGCAGGTTGTATTTCAGCGGGTCGATGGCGGTGATGCCGATGCAATAGGCGCACAGGCTCCCGGCCCCCGAGCCCCGCCCCCGGCCCCACCGGGATATCGTGGTCCTTGGCGTACTGGACAAAATCATGGACGATCAGGTAATAATCCACGTATCCCATCTGCTCGATGGTGGCAAGCTCGTATTCCAGCCGCCCGTGACCGCGGATCGGGATGTTCGCCGTAATGCCGGCGCAGCCCTCATAGCAGCGCTGCCGGAAATAGGCGGTGCTGTCCCCCGCCGGGGGCGTCGAATCGGGGGCAGCTGGGTATGGCCGAATGCCAGCTCCACCTGACAGCGCTCCGCAATGCGGACCGTGTTGTCGAAGGCCTCCGGGAGCTGAGGAAACAGCGCCCGCATCTCCTCCTCCGGTTTGAGATAGAATTCCTCCGTTTCAAAGGCCATGGGGCTGGGCTCGTCCACCGTGGTGTTGGTCTGGATGCAGATAAGGACCTTCTGCATCCGGGCGTCCTCTTTGGAGAGGTAGTGGGCGTCGTTGGTGCAGACGAGCGGGATGCCCGTCTCCCGGGACAAACGAACGATCTGCGGGCTGATGGCACGCTGCTCCTCCAGCCCGTGGTCCTGGAGCTCCAGGAAGAAGTTCTCCGGCCCGAATATGTCGCGGTATTCCAACGCGATCCGTTTGGCCCGGTCATAGTCTCCTGGGTCAGCGCCGGGGGATCTCCCCGGCCAGACAGGCCGACAGGGCGATGAGCCCCTCATGGTATTCCTGCAGCAGCTCCCCGATCCACACGGGGCCTGCCGTAGAAGCCCTCGGTCCAGGCGGCGGAGATCATCTTGACGAGATTGTGGTATCCCCGTCTCATTCTCACACAGCAACACCAAATGGGCGTTCTCGCTGTCCGTGCCGTGAACCTTGTCGAACCGTGTGCGGGCCGCCACATACGCCTCGCAGCCGAGGATCGGCTTGATACCGGCTTTCTTCGCCTCTTTATAAAACTCCACCAGGCCGTACATGACGCCGTGGTCGGTCACGGCCACGGCCTCCTGCCCCAACGCGGCCGCCCGCTGCACCAGCCCCGGAAGGCGGCAGGCACCGTCGAGCAGGCTATATTCGCTGTGTACATGCAGATGTACGAAAGCCATCCGCCTTTCCCTCCTTGCGTATCCCGACCCGGGCCGTGTATATGGTACGATACGGAACCTATGGGGTTATGTCCAGCCAAATCCCCGGATACAAAGCCCTTATGCCATACTCGCCGGTTTGAAGTCCGCGTTCCCGCCGGCTTTCCTGAAAAAGAACCCCGGGCCGGCTCCTGGCGAGTATAAATACCGGCGCGCTCCAAGGCCGGGAGCCTTTTTTGAACACCGGCTCAGGCGGCATTGCCCGAATCGGCGTCCATACCATAAGGGGCGGCGTCCCTAGGGCTTTTGGCGGCCATACTATTATAACACAATTGCCGCCCCAGATAAAAAGGCCTTTTAAGCGGGGTCCGCCCCGGCCGGGATCCCACCGGCATCGGAATTCTTTCCCATACGACCGGCAGGCCGGCATTTCCCTATCTCACCGCTGTGGTAAATGGTTTTGATAATATCCTCGATGTCGGGTTCTTCCAGGGACAAATCCCGAATTTTCACCTGGCCGGACAGATCGGCGATCAGCTCCGCGGCGCTCATGTCGCGCTTGTTGAATTCGAAGCACACCCGGGCGCCCTCATTTTTGACCACGGCGGCCCGCGGACATGCCGTCCCCCCTCTCCAACATCAACCCCTGTTTTTATGCCGCAAAAACAAAAGTTTGGTGCTATTATAGCATATTTTGCTGAAAAAGGAAGCCTTTTTGGCAATTTCCTAGATTCCTCCTGAAATCCGTACGTTCCCGCTGTCCGTCTCCGTCCCCCGCGGAGATGAAAATCCCGGAAATTTTCAAAACCCTCTTGACGAAACCGCAAAAATGTGTATAATGCGGCTAAATCGATAGTGTCACAGACTTGGATGAGAAGAGTAAGCCTCTGCGTCATTTCCAGAGAGCCCGGGCAGCTGCGAACGGGCAATGACAACGCCGCTGAACATGGTCTCGGAGTCGCACGGCCAAAGCCCGGGAAAACCCGGCGCCAAAGCCGTGACGGGGGCGCCCGTTACCGCGCTATGCTATCGGCAGGCAGGGCCTGCCCGCAGCAGATGAGGTCCCATACCGCGAGGTAGGGATAAACCGGGGTGGTAACACGAAGCGTGGCTCTCGTCCCCGAACGGCATGGTGAAACCCATGCCGTTCGGCGGCGGGGCTTTTTGTTCCTGTCCCTTATCAAATCTCCAGCCGGCGGCGAATGGCGGCCCCTCTCCCCTTGGGCCGTCCTGCTGCCGCCCGGCCGCCGTCCGAAGAGGCGGAATACCGGCCGAAAATTCAAAAAGGCACCCGTATCATGCCGGCGAATCCCGCGGGATTGCCGGAGCGCTCGTCCGTCCCGCCTGTCACATCGACTCAAGAAAGGCCGTGATCCTATGGAACCCGCCATTCGCATCGAACACCTGACCAAGATTTTCCCCTCCGGCGGCGATGTGGCCGCTTTGCGGGACGTCAGCCTGGACATCGCGCCCGGCGATATCTTCGGCATCATCGGCATGAGTGGGGCCGGAAAGAGTACCCTGCTGCGGTGCATCGCCATGCTGGAAACCCCGACCGAAGGCCGGATTTCCATTGAGGGTGTCGATATCCGCAGCCTGAAAGGCCGGGCGGCGATCGCCCCACCGCAAGGAGGTCGGCGTTATCTTCCAGGGCTATAATCTGCTGATGCAGCGCACGGTCCGGCGCAACGTCGCGTTCCCTCTCGAAATCGGCCGCCGCCCCAAACCGGAGATCCGGGGACGGGTGGAGGAACTGCTCCGTCTTGTCGGTCTCTCCGATAAGGCCGGCGCCTACCCCTCCCAGCTCTCGGGCGGACAGAAGCAACGGGTCGCCATCGCGCGCGCCCTCGCCAGCAACCCCAAAATCCTCCTGTGCGACGAACCCACCTTGGCCTTGGACGCTATGACGACCGGCGCTATTCTCGACCTCCTGTGCGACATCAACCGGCGGCTGGGGGTAACGGTGGTGATCATCACCCACGAGATCGGGGTGGTCAAATCCATCTGCAACCGGGTCGCGGTCATCGACGAGGGCCGTATTGCCGAATGCGGCGACACTAAAACCATCTTCGCCGCACCGCAAAGCCGGATGACACGAATGCTGCTCGGGATGAAAGGAGACGATGAGACATGATTGAAACCCTGTCGGGTCTGTGGGACAAATACGGCATGATGCTGCTCGAGGGCACTGGTGCCACCCTGTACATGACCGCTGCCTCCGCCCTGTTCGCCTATCTCATCGGCCTTCCCCCTGGGTGTGCTGATGATCGTGACCGCCAAAGGCGGCATCCGGCCCCATCCCGTGCTCAATTCCGTCCTGGGCTGGATCGTCAACATCGGCCGGTCCGTCCCCTTCATCATTCTGATGGTGGCCATTATGCCCTTCACCCGGCTGATCACCGGCACCTCCATCGGCCCGACGGCCGCCATTGTCCCCCCTGGTCATCGGCGCCGCGCCCTTTGTCGCCCGGATGGTGGAAACCTCCCTCAAGGAGGTGGACGCCAAAGTGGTGGAGGCCGCGCAGACAATGGGCGCCACCGGCTGGCAGATCGTGTGGAAGGTCCTGCTCCCCGAATCCGTCCCTTCCCTGATCCGGGGCACCTCCATCTCCACCATCACCCTGATCGGTTACTCCGCTATGGCCGGCACGGTCGGAGGCGGCGGGCTCGGGGATATCGCCATCCGGTATGGATACCAGCGGTATCAGCAGGATGTGATGATCGTCACCATCATTCTGCTCGTGATCATCGTCCAGTTAATCCAGTTCGCCTTCGGCCTGCTGGCGTCCGCCATCGACAAACGCAACCACTGAGAAGAGACGAACAATCCTATTAAAACAAGAAAGAGGGATATCCCATGAAAAACCTGAAACGCATCCTCATTGCTGCGGCCGCGGCCCTGCTGCTCCTTTCCCTGTCCGCCTGCAGCGCCAAACAGGACGACAAAACCATCCGGGTCGGCGCCTCCCCCGCCCCCCACGCCCAGATCCTCAAAGCCGCCGAGCCGCTGCTCAAGGCAAAGGGCTACACCCTCGTTATCCAGGAATTTTCCGATTATGTACTGCCCAACAACGCCTTGGAGGAAGGCTCTCTGGATGCCAACTTCTTCCAGCACGAACCCTATCTGCTGGATTTCAATCAGGAAAACGGCACCCATCTGGTGGCCGTAGCCAACATCCATTATGAGCCGATGGGCGTTTACGCCGGCAAGAGCGCCTCGCTCGACAGCATCCCCTCCGGCGCGCAGATTGCCGTGCCCAGCGATACCACCAATGAGGCCCGCGCCCTGCAGCTTCTGGAAAAAATCGGCCTGATCAAACTCAAAGGAGGGGGCGGGGCTCACCGCCACCAAGAACGACATCGCGGACAATCCCCATCAAATCCGGATCGTTGAAACCGAAGCCGCCCAGGTGCCGCGCACCCTGCAGGACGTGGTTTTGCCGTCGCCAACGGCAACTACGCCATATCCGCCGGCGTCACCGACAAGGTACTGGTCAAGGAGGACTCCTCCACAAAATACGGCAACATCGTCGCCGTGAAGGAGGGACAGGAATCTTCCGCGAAGACCACGGCCCTGGTGGAAGCTCTGACCTCCGACACGGTACGCCAGTTCATCGTCGATGAATTCGGGAGACCGCTGTCCCGATGTTCTGATCCTCCATCCTGAGGATTCCGCCGGTCGAAACCTGATTCAGGCAGAAACAGCCTCCTTTCGGGACGAAACGTCCCAAAAAGGGGCTGTTTTTTTAACCCGTAGATACCTATTCCTTGATCCAGGGCAGCTTTTCAGCTTCCAGAGCACCAGAAGGACGACGCCGGCGGCGACGAGGACACCCGCGACGATCCCGATGGGAATCCAGATCGAAAACGACGACTTCTCCCCTGCATCCCCATCGCTTTCGGGATTCCCGGCCACAGCGGCGCTCGACGAATCGGCGTCACCGGCGGACGAGCCATCCCCTGTAAAGGGTGATGTCGTGGCGGTATCCGAGGCCGGATCGGTGCCGGAAGACGGATCTTCCGATGCTGGAGCCGTCGTCGGCCCATCGGGGGTGGTGGACTTAGGAGGCGCCGTTGTGGCGTCCGGGGTATCCGGCGGAGAGGTCGGCTCCTCATAAGCGGGAGGGATCGTCGTCACGACCGGTGTCGAGGCGTCCGCGTCGGACACTAAAAACTGCCCCGACCAGTCTCCGAAGGAAGCCCGGACAGTCATCGGCTCAGGATTTTCGATTTCCGTCAGGTCTTTTACTCCCTGGAGGTCCTCGTCCTCCGCCCAGGAATACACGACCTCCCCGGCCGCGTTTTCACCTCAAAATTGCGGAAGGTCACCGTGCCGGTCGCCCAGAGCATCCCCATGTCTAACAGATAGTAATCCTGTAACGCTCCGTTGAGCCAGATTCCCTTGACATTGTCAAAGGTAATGGGGTTGCCGGATTTCATTCCGGCATTGTATTTTCACACACCGAAGTCATCTTCACATCGACCCAATCGGTGCTTTTGGTGTATTCGCTCAGTCCGACAACCGACTCGGATTCGACCCGGCCGTCCCATACGTTCACGAAGATACTTCCGCCCACCTTTGTCTTTTTGAAGTTCTCCGCTTTCATCTGGACATGCACTGTAAAAGGGCCGCCCGAACCAAATAGAGATTTGGGCAGATACTGCCGGATAAAGGGCTGCACGTCGCTGTTGGGGATGATGGTGATCTGCTTGCCGGCGGATGCCGCCGACACGGACGATGCGGCAATACCTGTGAAAACCATTGTCAGGGCCGCCAAAACACAACCGAAACGCTTTCGAATAGATCGCATTTCATAGCCTCCTATTTCTTATCGGAAATACCTCACTTCACCTGAAAATGAGATCTTAGCCGGAAGTCCTACTATCCATTTGGAGTGTCATTGAAAATCCCTCGTATATCTCCCGAGATATACGGGCTTTTTCATTCCTTGATCCAGGGCAGTTTTTTCAGCTTCCAGAGCACCAGAAGGACGACGCCGGCGGCGACGAGGACACCCGCGACGATCCCGATGGGAATCCAGATCGAAAACGACGACTTCTCCCCTGCATCCCCGCCGCTTTCGGGATTCCCGGCCACGGCGGCGCTCGACGAATCGGCGTCACCGGCGGACGAGCCATCCCCCTGTAAGGGCGATGTCGTGGCGGTATCGAGGCCGGATCGGTGCCGGAAGACGGATCTTCCGATGCTGGAGCCGTCGTCGGCCCATCGGGGTGGTGGACTTAGGAGGCGCCGTTGTGGCGTCCGGGGTATCCGGCGGAGAGGTCGGCTCCTCATAAGCGGGAGGCGCCGTCGTCGTCACAACCGGTGCCGAGGTGTCCGCGTCGGACACGAGGAGCTGGCCGGGCTGTCGCCAAACGAAGCTTTCATGATCAAGGTTTCGGGATTTTCGATATCCGCGACGTTGCTCACACCCTGGAGATCCTCCTCCTCCGCCCAGGAATACACGACCTCCCCGGCCGCGTTTTTTCACCTCAAAATTGCGGAAGGTCACTGTGCCGGTCGCCCAGAGCATCCCCCATGTCTAACAGATAGTAATCCTGTAACGCTCCGTTGAGCCAGATTCCCTTGACATTATCAAACGTGATGGGATCGCCGGATTTCATCCCGGCATTGTATTCCTCGCACACCGAGGTCATCTTTACGTCCACCCAGTCGGTGCTCTTGGTATAAGCACTCAGTTTGACGACCGACTCGGATTCGACCCGGCCGTCCCATATGTTCACATAGACTTTCCCATTCACGTTCGTCCTTTTGAAGTTCTCCGCCTTCATCTGGACATGCACGGTGAAGGGGCCGCCCGAACCGAACAGGTATTTGGGCAAAAATTGCCGGATGAAGGGCTGCTCATCGGTGTTGGGGGATGATGGTGATTTGCTTGCCGGCGGATGCCGCCGACACGGACGATCCCGCAAACCCCACCCAAATCATCATGACTGCCAGCAGGATACACCAGAACCGCTTTCGAAAAACCGCATTTTATTTCCTCCTTTGTAAAATAAAAACACACTTTTATGACTTCGTAAATTGAACAGCTTTACCTTTTTATTATAAATGGTAAGGATTGACACACAATAGCTCGATTTGTCTTTTTACTTATATTAATTTTGTCTTGTTATCGAAAAATTTTATACACCATGTGAAAAAAGTTTACTAGAATTCCGCCAATTCAAAGACAAGAGGACTGAGAGACTTCAGCTCATGTTTCCTGCCGGCAGCGCATATATATGGAACACTCATAAGAAAGGCGTGATGCTCGATGAACCCAATCCCCTTCCGAACAGAATTTGCAGGAGATGATGGAGAGATACCGTCAGGAGATGATGCAGCTGCGGCGGCGAAGCACATTGCCCGCCGAGGCCGGTGAAACGGCCGGAGGCTCCGCCACCGCCGTGGATAATGGGGACAGACTGGAAACGACACCCGAGCTTATCCCCCTATCCCCATGCCCCTTGTCACAGACCAGCCCGAGACCGAACCCATCCCCCCGGCGGATACAGGGACCAGGATGGCCCCGCTGCCCTTTACTCCTCCTGAAACCGTGGACGACCTGCCGCCAGCCCGGCAAAATCCACCCGCCGTGGCCGTAGAGCCCGCGGAGCCAGAATATGAGCTCCCCGGTGAGGAGGCGCCGGCCAATGATCTGGCGGACCCGGAAGGCGACATCAGCGCACAGCTCCGGGAGGAAATGATCGAGGGACGGCTGCCGGATGGGGAAAACGAGATGGACGTCACCGGCAACGCCCCCAACCTCATACCCGTGGAAACCACCTATCCCCCCCGAGGATGACCTCGCCACTTCAGGTACGGGTGTATACCGCCCGCGGCGCCATCCCGATTCAAATGCCGTGGTCACGATTACCGGCAAAAATCCGGGCAACGACCTGCAGTATGTGACCATCACCGATGTCAACGGCTTCAGCCCACCGGTGGTGCTGCCGGCCATGGACCGGAAGCTGACTCTCCGGCCTGCCGAGAATATCCCCGTGACCACCTATGACGTCCTGGTCGTCGCGCCGGGATATTTCCGGGTGCGCAACCGCAACGTGCCGGTATACGGCGGCACCTCCGCCATCCAGCCGGTCGAACTCATCCCGTTGCCCGAAATGGTGGACGGGGTGAGGAACAGACCTTCTATGGCTCCGCGCCACAGGATCTATGACACGAAAGGAGGCCTCCTCGTGACGGGAGAACCCTATATCCCCGAAACCATCACCGTCCATCTGGGCACCCCGGATTCGAGCGCTCAGAATGTCACCGTCTCCTTTCCGGATTACATCAAAAATGTCGCGTCCAGCGAAATCTATCCCACCTGGCCGGAAAACGCCATCCGGGCGAATGTCTACGCCCAGATCTCCTACGCACTCAACCGGGTCTATACGGAATGGTACCGCAGCCGGGGCTACGATTTTGACATCACGAATTCCACCCGTTATGACCAGGCGTTTGTTCAGAACCGGGACATCTATGACAATGTAAGCGACATCGTCGACGAGATCTTCAACAATTACGTCCGCCGGCAGGGCAGCGTGGAGCCCTATTTCACCCAGTACTGCAACGGCACGACGGTCACCTGCGACGGACTCTCCCAGTGGGGAACCGTTCCGCTGGCCGAGCAGGGGTACACCCCCCTATCAGATCCTGACCAATTATTATGGGGACGACATCGAGATCGTCACCAACGCGCCGGTGAGGATCAACGCCCCCTCCTATCCCGGGGTGCCGCTGCGCATCGGAGACGCCGGCAACGACGTGCGCAGCAAGCAGATTCAGCTCAACCGCATCTCCAACAACTACCCGGCCATTCCCAAAATCTATCCAGTGGACGGGGTGTTCGGTCAGGGAGACGGAGGACGCGGTGAAGGAATTCCAGCGGATATTCAACCTCGCCCCCGACGGTGTCATCGGCAAACAGACCTGGTACCGGATCGCCTACCTTTACACCAGCGTCAAACGGCTGAGCGAGCTGAACAGCGAGGGCATCCCGTTCGAGGATGTCGAGCTGCAGTATTCCACCCTGCTGCGATATGGGGATACCGGGGACGAGGTGCGGATCATCCAGTATTTCCTCGCCGTGATCGCGGATTTTTACGAGACCGTCCCGCCGGTGGATGTCACCGGCGTCTTCGACGATCAGACCCGGGCGGCCGTGGTCGCCTTTCAGAAAAACTTTCGGCCTGGATCCGGACGGCGTGGTCGGCCGCCTGACCTGGCAGGATATGTACCGCGCTTACCGCGGCATCATCGACAGCATGGAACCGAGCGATATCCGGGTCGCGCTCTATCCCGGCACGGTGTCCGACTCGGTTCCCAAGGGGAATACGTCAGTATCCTGCAGGAATATCTGAGTTTTATCGCCCAGAGCTTTCCCGAAATCCCTGATGTACCGGTAACGGGGTATTCGGCAACCAGACCCAGGCTGCCGTCATTGCCTATCAAAACCTGATCGGTTTGGAGCCGAGCGGCAACGTCGGCCCCCTGACCTGGAACAGTATCGCCAGCCTCTACGGCGATCTCCGCTACGGCTTCGACAAGCAGCCGGGCCAGGATCCCGGATATACCATCCCGGCCACCAGCACCGCCGGGACCTGATTCTCCACATCCATATTCAAGAAGCGGAATAGAAAGGCAGGATGCGCCTATGGCCTATACAGACGAAGACAGACGCAACCATATCCGGGAAGTCCAGGAATATCTGCGTGCTATCTCCTTTTTGACAAGCGGATTCCCCAAATCGGGGTGGACGGCATTTTCGGTGCCCGGACCGAGGAAGCTGTCGCCGCTTATCAGCGCGCCCGCGGCCTCGAGGAAACCGGTACCGTGGGCCGGGAAACATGGAACTATCTCGTGACCGAATACCGGATCATCCAAAACCTGCAGGCGTCGCCGCGCTGCGTCAGCCCTTTCCTTCTATCACCTATGTCCTCCGGCTGGGGACGAGAGCCCGGTCGTGACCATCCTCCAGGTCCTGCTCGACGAGATCGGGAAACAATATCCCAATCTGCCGCGGGTGCCTATTACCAATGTATACGACGAACCGACGATGCAGGCGGTCAAGGCCTTTCAGCAAGCCTCCAGGCGGGAGGTCACCGGTGAGGTAGCCAAGGGGACTGGGACCATCTGGCCGATGTGTATAATGCCCGTGTATCCCCGTGAGCTCCTGTCCGGGCATGGGGGAACGTACCGGTTCCGGATCATCGGGCCCTGTTTGTCTTTTTTACCTATATTATTTATAAACGACCGGATAATCCAAACAGGAGAGTGGTTGTGTGAAAAAAAGCCACTTTTTATCAAAAAAAAATGCCTTTATTCTCACCGCCACTTCCCTGCTGCTGCGGACGATCGGGATCTTTTTCCGCATCTATATGTCCAACAAGGGCGGCGCCGAAGGCATGGGCTTGTATCAGCTGATTTTCTCGATCTACGTCCTGGGCTCCACCTTTGCCACCTCCGGTATCTCCACCGCCGTCACCCGCCTGGTTGCGGACGAACTGGTCTGCGGACACCCAAATCGGTCCGTCATATCCTGCATCGCGCCATTGCGCTGAGTCTCCCTGATCGGTGCCGCCTCCACCGCTCTGATTTTCTTTGGGGCGGATATCATCAGCGCGTACTGGATCAAGGACATGCGGGCGGTACCCGCCCTCAAGATCCTCTGCTTCAGCCTGCCGTCGATGGGCGTCTCCTCCTGCCTGCGCGGCTATTTCATCGCCCGCCGCAAGGTGGGCAACCCCTCCCGGGCGCAGATCCTGGAGCAGGCCGTCCGCATCGCGGTGGTCATGCTTCTCATCGACCGGTTTGCCTCCATGGGGATCGCCTACGCCTGCATGGCCGTCATGATCGGGGACACGGTTGCGGAATTCGCATCCTGCGGCCACATGGCCCTCGGCTATTTCCTGGACCGGAGGCGGCTAAAAAAAACCGGGCTTTCCCAGCCGGTCCCCCGCCCGCCTATCCGGTTGTCCGGCGGCTGCTGTCCATCGCCGCCCCTATCACCGCCGGCCGGTATCTCAATTCCATCCTGCGTACCATTGAAAATATCCTGGTCCCGAGCTGTCTGGCTAAGTATACCTCCTCCAAAGAAACCGGGCTGTCCCAGTTCGGCATGCTCAAGGGCATGGCGATGCCCCTCATCTTCTTTCCCGCCTCGTTTCTCAATGCCCTGTCCACCCTCCTCGTCCCCGAGATTTCCTCGGCCGCGGCTCTCGGGCATAAGGGCACGGTCAACCGGGCGGTCAAGCATACCCTGCATATCACCCTTCTAGCCTCCATCATCATCAGCGGCGTCTTTACCGTCTTCGCCAAAGAATTCGGCTTACTGCTCTACGGCAGCGAGGAGGTCGGCTTCTATTTGCAGGTCCTGGCGCCCTTAACTCCCATCATGTACCTGGAAAGCGTTGTGGACGGTATCCTCAAAGGCCTGAACCAGCAGGTCAGTTCCTTAAAATACAGCGTGGCCGATTCCACCATCCGCATTGTCCTGATCTTTTTCCTCGTGCCGGTCCGCGGGATGGAAGGATTCCTGTTTATCATGGTGCTGAGCAATATCTTCACCTCCTTCCTCAATCTCCATCGCCTTCTCACCGTGACCGGCGTCAAGCTCGCATGGGGGCAGTGGATCCTCAAACCCATCCTGGCAATCACAACCGCCGGCGCCGTGGCGCTGCTGCTCGGCCGTTTCCTGCCGTTTGTGCATCTCTCTATGCTCGTCTGGCTGATCGCCGGCATCGCATGCCTGTGCCTGATCTACGGAATCCTGCTCCCCCCTGCTCGGTTGTATCACACGTGACGACCTGCATCGCAGCGTCAGCCACTGATCACACAAAAGCCCGCTCTGACAAGCGGGCTTTTTTAATGCCTCTTGAAATTTCGTCCAACATGTCTTATACTATAGGAGTTACCACAATTTGTATGTATTTAAATTAGGAAATAAGGGTTTACCTTTGGCAATCCATAGAATAGTCAATAAAAAATTACTGAAATTATACAATCACTACCACAAATTTCCATTTTAATTGTGAAACACTCTCAATTTGCTTTATCGGCCGCCTATATATTCAGTGTTTCACGATCCATAAACGAAGAATAGACGAAATGCATTTCACATTAGAAGTGAGAGGTGATCCAATGGCAGAAGGACCCATGGAAGAAGCCTATATGCGCTTCCTGTCGGGTGAAATGGACGCATTCGAAATCATTGTGAAGGAACTGCAGATGCCGCTCATCCACTTCATCAATCGTTACATTGGCAACACATCGATTGCGGAAGACTTGGCAGAGGACGTGTTTGTGGAAATCCTGCTGCATCGGGACCGGTACAACTTCAAGGTCAAGCTGAAAACGTATTTGTTCACCATCGCGCGGAATACCGCCATCGATTATATTCGGAAGAATAAACGGCTCGCTCCGTATGAGGTGGACGAGGATTTCAGCCCGGATACCCGGCTGCATGCGTCACCCGAGGAAGCGTATCTGGCAAAAGAGCAGCGAGATACGATCGTGGATCTGATCCAAACTGTAAAAAGGCGATCAAGGAACCGCACTATACTTGACGTTGGTGGAAAACCTCTCAAACGAAGAAGCAGCCAGAGTTATGAAGAAGAGCAAGAAACAGATTGAGAATCTGTTGTTTCAGGGCAGACGGAAAATCCGTATTTTAATTGAGAAAGAAGGGATTCTCACATGAAAAACACACAACAATTCTGTGAGAGCATCTATCATAAATATGAACTGGCACTGGAAACCAGACGCGAAAAACAACGTGTGCGCTTCATGATCGTACAGCGCTCGGCTGCCGCCGCCGCAGTCGTGACGGTGGCGGTGGGTTCCTCTGTATTCATCATCCATCAGAAGGACGGAAAACTGCCTGTCACGCCCGGCGCTTCCATCTCCGCGTCGAAGGATCCGGCTGGGCGCGCCCTGATCACCACCGTATCGGCGGGGCTGATGGCCGATAATTTTATTCCCAATATGATTCCGCCTAGCGGAGAGGTGGCATACAGCCCGTCCCTCGATGAGCTGGTGGGCAGCGAGGAGACCGACGACGCCCTGTTCCGTTTGTCGGTCTCCATCTACGGCGACACGGAGGACGCCAAGGCCGATGTCCGCGCCCAGTGGGAGCAGCAGGGCCTGTCGGTCGAGGATCCGGTCTTTGATGTCTATGGCGACTGCATCGTCACCGTCGACAAAGGAGCAGATCGGCCAGCTCGCCGGCGAAGACTGCGGGATCGTGGCCCGCCTGGCGCCCACTGTCCGGCCGGAGGGATACGACCGCCGTCTGGGCGACCTCGCCGCCAACTGGGGCCGAAACGGCCGGCGACCAGGATGTGGTGAACGTCATGATCTTTACCGCTTGGGGTAAGGATTCCTACACTGCCGTGCCCAATTCCGACCTCTTCCGCGAAGAAGACCTGCTGTCGGCACTCGAGGGCCTCACCCCTCTGCCCAAGCCAACTGGCACGGATTCCATGGCGCTTTGGGAGCAATACGTCGCGAACCAGACAAATATCCGGAATACCGCCGAGTCCGTCATGAACGATGCGCCCGACGCCCTGTGCGCCCGCGTCGGCCTGACGAATATCCGTACCAGGCATGTGGCGTTTGGGGTGCCAGAGGCCCCCCCGCTCCCGGAGAGGCGTTCACCTGGGAGGGGCACTGTGAATCCAACGCCAACATCGACGCCTACGTGACCAAGGCGCAGCTCCTCGCTCTCGCCGAGGACAGCGGCGTGCGGTATGTGTCGGTCGTCAGTGATCAGGGATTCGAACTCCAATAAGCTGAAAAAGCCGTATGTCTCAGGCCGGTGCGGGAACGTGCCGGCTTGCGGCGTGTCCGGCTTTTCGATAAAATCCGACAGAAATCGGGAGAGGGGGCGGCCTATGCGGTAGCGGGAAACGGCATACAGGCAACTATAGAAAGGGAAGTTCTAAAACATGAAGTGGAAAACCAATTGGAAAAAGGCCCTGCGAAACGGAATCTGCGTCGGCACGCTGCTGCTGTTCCTGTTCCAGTTCGCGGCGATGGCGCAGGAGGGCGGCACCGCCGCCCAGGAGGAGCCGTCGAAGATCTCCCCCTGCTGCTGGAGGCCTTCGCCCAGCAGCCCGCGCCCATGAGCCTGGACGCACAGGCCGAATCCCCGACCGTGCCCGCCGCGGTCTGGGTTACTGACGCCGATCTCACGGAAGCTTCGGCCTCGGCCGCGGCGAGCTCCGGCCTGCTCTCCACCGCCCGCTGGCGGCGCCCCTCAGCAGCGTGGAAGCCTCGTCCACCATGCCGGTCTCCACCGCGCCCACCAATGAAGAAAACCCCGACGCGGTGCAGGACTACATAGAGGCCAAGCGTCTCGCGTCCCGGACACTGTACGCCGAGCAGAACGAGGCCTTCGCGGCGGCCCATTTCGATCAGGAGGATATCCTCTACGTCAGCCAGTACTCCCCCTCGTCCTGGTCAACGTCACCCTGGATGAGGTATACGACCTGACCCGGTATGACGAGGTCTCCTACCTGGATCACTACCAGTCCGGCGCGGAGCTGCAACTGACCAACGCCGTCAGCGCTTCCCGCGCCGACTATGTGCGGGACACCAAGAACTACAAGGGCGGCGGCATCAAGGTCGGCATATTGGACGGCCACATCACTAACTCGGCCGGCCTGCCCTCCTCCATCACGGTCAAGCCCGAAAACGTCTACAACTACAGTGAATGCATGCACGCGAAGCGGGTCGCTAAAATCATCATGACCATGGCCCCCAACGCCACCTATTACGCCGCGTGGGCGGACAATTACATCACCAACATCGAATGGCTCCTCTCCCAGGGGGTCAACGTCATCAACATCAGCGGCGAACTTGGGAACTATACTCTAAATACCATCAGCTTCATCACCACCTGGCTCGACCACATCGCCTTCAACCACGACGTACATCTGGTGCTCGCAGCCGGAAACTACGGTTCGGCTGGCGTCAACTCCTCCGGCATGGCCTTCAACGCCATCACCGTCGGGTCGTACAACGACCACAACGGCACCAACACCTCCAATTTCACCGTGTCGAGCTTCTCCTCCTACATGCCCTCGAAACCCAGCAACGTCGCCTCCAAGCCCGACATCCTGGCGCCGGGGGAGAACATCTCCATCTCGGTGGACGGGACGACGGTCGAGGCAGACGGCTCCAGCTTCGCCGCCCCCTTTGTCACCGGCACGGTCGTCTATATGTGCCAGGCCAATACCTCGATGAAGATCCGGCAGGACGCCGTAAAGGCCGCGCTCGCCGCCTCCTGCTTCGACGTCCACTACACGCCGTCGGAGACCGGCTACCGGACATGGGGGAACGGTGCGCTGAACTCGCGTTACGCCTGGACGGTGGCGAAGGACAGCCAGTTCCGTTACGGCATCATCACCAGCACCGATCCGGCTACCTTTACTTATACCTTCTCGACCTCCTCGGCCTCCACCTATGAATTTGTGGCGCTCACCAATCTGCGTTATTCGAAGTTCTCCTCCGGCGACCATACGGGAGATCCGGTTCATGACGGGTATCCGCCCGATCTGGATCTGAGAGTGTACAACAACTCCACCAACGCCCTGGTTGCGAGCAGCACCATGGGAACCTGCTGGAACGTAGAAAAGGTCGGCTTCCCCCACCGGCGGTGCCAACACCTTCCGCATCGAGGTGACACACGCAGGGGAACGCAGCCAAAACGGGTATTTTGGCGTAGCCTGGTATTAATTCATCCAAATCTTATATAAAGAAAACAGCCGCTGAGGACAGCGGCTGTTTTTTATATGGGGTGATTCGACTAAAATACATATATATTTTTAGTGATATATACAAAACCGAGCAATTTCGTCATTTTTGGATTATATTGTCAGTGCTATTTCTCAATTAAACGAATAATTCGCGGAATGATAAACATTCCGGGGTTCGGAGACAGGTTATGGAGATGCTGTTTTCCACGTTGGGGATAGGCCGGCGGAAGGATGCCAGTCATCTGTGCATCCGCAAACAAAAACGGCAAGATGTTTGCAACCGGCTTTCGAGTTTCCTCTTAATGTGCGGATTAAGAGATCGATAATCCTTGTGGGAAAACAGTCTGGTGGCGGATTCCATGTCGGCGGATGATGTTTCACCTCTATAACCTGTCTTTCCGATTTCCTTGATGAAAATCGTTTCATCTAAAATGGAAGGCCGATAGTGCCTGCTCGGCAGGTATTCATTTTTACGCTGCAAAGGGGTGCCGAACATGAACACAAAGCCGCTGTACAATACCGAATTGTCCAACCCTCCCGCCGCACTGATCCGATTGACAGATATCTGGGAAAACGACATGGTTCCTAACCAATCACCGGGGCGCAAACGCTCGCCGGGGCGCAATGCCAAAGTGAGGCAATGCATCGATATACCATTGGCCATGGAACTGCGTGGGGCGAGCCAGTACGCAACCAAAGTGGTACGGGTATGCACCGTGCTGGACAATATGACCAGCCGCGCTCAAAATCAAGAGCTCTTTCGTGAAATTGAACTGATCACATTGTTAGATGGCTATGATCTTCCGGAAGAACAGGAGCTTGTGCCTTTGTCGGTTCATCAATGGGACAGCCCCCTATCCCATTCCGAGTGGGAGAACAAATATAAAGACATCCCTATCGGATTTATATCCGGATCGGTGAGTACATTGGATTGGATCTGGATACATTATGCAAAAGGCACCGCATTTCAGGCAAAAGACACTATGCATTGAATTTGCCACAGCCGTCGGCACCGAACTGGAAGAGCGCACTCGGCATCACAGCGTATGTCGAGGCGGAACTGACCAAGCAGCAGATTCAGCGTATTGCCGTCGACAAGCGCGTTCGGCTGATCCAAGGCGTGGAGCCCTGACTACTACATATTCACTAGAAAACAGCTGGAAAGGCCCGAAGGGCTTCCCAGCTGTTTTCTGTTCCTTTCATTGCTCGGATACAGCCGGCACAAAATTGATGAAACCGGCGGAAATATCACAGGATGCCACTTGGATGGTCATATTGTCTCCGATGGTATACCGTTTCTTCCCGGCCGGGTCGCACAGCGACGCCATCATGTCATAGGATAAAGGAACCCCGTCTATCTCGCTGAGCAGCTCCACACGGACGAGCCCCCTCCACAGTGTTGGGCAATTCCACATAGACACCGAAATCGGTGACGGCGCTGATGGTTCCCGTGAACACCTTTCCCAAATACCCCGCCATATATTCGGCCTTGTAGCAATCTTCACACTGCCGCTCCGCCGTCATCGCCCGAATTTCGCAGGCAGTGGATTCATCCGCAGCCGCGGCGGAAAAGCTTTCATAGCGTTCAAACAAGGCGGCTCGGGGGGGTGTGCCAGCACATCGGACAAAATCCGATGTATGGCCAGGTCGGGATAGCGCCGTATAGGCGAGGTAAAATGGCAATAGTCCTCCAACGCCAATCCATAATGCCCCAAAGGGATTGTGACTGTACACCGCCTTTGCCATAGAGCGGAGCAGTCGGTCGGAAACCAGACGGGCATAAGGGGTTTCCCGGGCTTCTTCCATCAAGGAACGCCACTGTATTTTCGAAATTTCCTCCGGCAGCGCAGTTTTCATTCCCAGTGACCGGGCCAGATCCGCCAGAATCTTCAATTTTTCCGGATCCGGCTGCGCATGCACGCGATAGACAAACGGCAGCTTTTTTTCTCCTGGCCAGCGCTGCGACTGCCACGTTGGCCGCAATCATAAACTGTTCAATCATGCCCTCCGCCTCCCCTGTCAGACGGGGCTGAATGAGCAACGGGTGGCCTTCGCCGTCCAATGTAAACTGCGCTTCCGTACTGATCAAATCAACGGTTCCCCTTTGCTCACCCGCTTCACGCATCCGTCCGGCTATCAGCCGCATCGCGTCGAGAGACGATTGGACGGGATGGTATTTTTCCTGTATCTCTTTCGTCGCAGTGTTCTGGAACAGATCGTTGATTTCGCTGTATACCCCTCGTACTTTGGAACGGATGATGGCTTTGGTCAGGCGGACATCCCGGCACACGCCCTGTTCATCCAGTGTCAGCAACGCGGAAAGCGTCAGCTTGTCCTCCCCAGCACCGAGCGAGCACAGCCCATTGGAGAGCGCTTCCGGGAGCATAGGGATAACCCTGTCGGCAAAATACACCGAGGTCCCCCGTTTCATGGCCTCCCGGTCCAGCGCAGATCCCGCCGTGACATAATGGGACACATCCGCGATATGCACACCCAGGAGCCAGCCGTCCCCCTTCCTTTCCAGGGACACCGCGTCGTCCAGATCTTTGGCATCCCGGCCGTCGATGGTGAAAATGCACCATTCCCGCAGGTCTTCCCGGTTTTCCCTTTCCCTGTCGGAAATTCCCTCTCCCGCAGACTCTCCGCCTCGGCGAGCACCTCGGCCGGAAAGACATGGGGGATTCCCGCACTGTCGACAATGGCATCCGCGCAGATCCGCGCGGAGTCGGCACTGCCGTATATCGTTTCCACGCGGGCTGTCAGCTCTCCCTTTGCGGTATAGGCGAGCGAAAACCGTACCTTATCCCCCGGCACGGCCCCGCCGAGGGCCGATTTTTGACCGGGACGGGAAAACGGACGGCGGCGTCCGGCTGAACAGAGCAGCCCGTTTCATCCTGCCTCAGGCGGCCGCTGAACAGACGGCCGCCTGCCTCGATCTGTACGACCGCCCCTGTGGCCCCCGTTCATCATAGGCCCCTGAGCCGGATGAGGATACGGTCACCCGGCAAGGCATCCCCAGGTTCCGTCCAGCGATGAAGCAGTCCTCCCCTTCGTCCAGGCGGGCAAAGCCAAAGCCGCGTGAAAGCGACAACAGCCGCCCGTGGACGCAGCCGGCTGTTTTTGGCAAACGGTACTTGCCTTTTGCTTTTTTTTCCAATTCTCCCGCATGTTCGAGGGCTGCAAGCGCGGCCCAAAGGGCGGGACGTTCGTCTTTACGCAGCCGCAGCTCTCCCGCCAGCATATCCCCCGTCATGCCCTTTGGCCCGCCGGCTGAGCTTCCGCAGGATCCGGCCCTTCAGATCCCCATTGCGGTTCGTCTGCCGTTTGCCCACCGCCGCTTGATTGGTTTTCGATTTTGCCATATCATGCACCATTCTAACCCGGACAGCCTCGTCCTGTTTTCAAAAAAAGCCCCGCTCTTCCGAGCGGGGCGCTGATCTTCTATCGTCTTTACAGAAATTTTGTCAGCAGCATCGCGACGAACACCAGCACAAAGAAGGAGAAGGCAATATACTTCGTCCACTTTGCCAGGGCCGCATCCAATGTCCTCGCCTTGCCCTTTTCCATAAACGAATCCGCCGCACCCGCAAATAGCGCCCAGATTGGCCTGACGGCCCTCCTGCAGCAGCACAATCGCAATGATAACCAGCGAAAACACGATCAGCACCGCTCCGATGATATATTCCCAAACGCTCATGGTCCTAGTCCTCCTCGGTTATTGTGACACAAGAGTACCGATATATACTACCACAAATCCAATGGGAACGCAAGGGTTTTCTTCCCATTTCTGGCGTTTCCCGCATTTTTAACGTGACATCCAGCATTTTCCGGAAAAGCGGATGCACTTTCCGAATGAATATCCAACGAAATGGGCAAGCTATTTTCGGCACAGATACATGTCAATCTTGCGTTTGCCGTATCCGCTGCCGGAACCGCTATCGAACGGGATACACTCCGTCCGGCAGCGGTTTTCCTTTGTCCGGCCGGAGCGTTCCATCGTCTTTTTTGCCCTACAGACGTCCGACCTGTACGTAAATCCCATAGGTGGACTGGCCCTCTTCGCCGTAGTAGACCCCACACGTCGTCATAGGCCGGCACCTCGATCCGCACCGCATAGCGGACCGAACCGAGACCGGTATTCGCCCCGGCATCCACGACCGCCCTCAGATCCGCCTCAGTGATCGCCTCGATGGATGCCGCGCTGCCGCAGATGCGGATATTGCTGATCACCTGCTGCTGCACGGATATCGACAGATCGGCCGGCCGGTTCTGGAAAACCACGTCCCGTTCGGTCATCAGGGTCATGTCCAGTGTTTTGTCGACATATCCGCCGATGTCCAGCCTGACCATGACCTCGCTGATATTCTCCAGCACCGTTACGCCCGCGGGAATATTGAGAGGAATCACGCGGAGTGTATCCCCCGGCGTCAGATGATCGAAGTCGATATCGCCGAGATTGGCCAGGGACTCCGCCGCGCTGTCGACCGACTCCTTCGGCCCCACCAGGGTGATGGAAGTGGCTGACAAGGCTACAAGGTTCGGATTGGAGGCAATCGCGGGCGGGACATGGAGGAGGTTATAGGTGAAATCGATCGTCCGGTGGATGTAGACCGGCACCGTGACATTGACCGTCTCGGACTGGATCGGTTCTCCCGTCGAGGGGTTGAGCATCTGGCAGCCCCTTGAGATCAACTTCATTCCCATCGGCGTCCAACGCCACCAGCCTGGCAGCGTAAACCTGAACCGTACCGATGGGTTTATCCGCCTCTACCCTCGCGACAATGGACGTGATCCGGCTCACCGTGGCACGCGGCCCTTCCAGCTTGACCATACTGTTTTGGAAATAGGTCCTGTCCAGCATGGGCTCCCCCAGCTGCTGGGTATCCGGGTCTTCTACCTGTACGGAGGATATATCCATACGCACCGGCAGATCCACGGTATCCCAGTAATCGCACTGTACTGTAACGGTGGAGGGGTGTAGCCGGTGATTTCGAAATCGGCGTTCTTGTTGGTTTTGGACACCGAGATATTGAGCACCGCCGGACCTGCCGTCTGGATGAGGTAGGTTTCCGCCTTGACGGTGATATCCTCGCCTCCCAGGTAGTCGATGACCGACCGGGGCCCGCTGACCGTGATTTCCACCGCCAGATCGGGGGGGTCTCGATGACGCGGATATTGTTGTTCTCCGCATAGGTATCGGTCAGATCGATCGCGGCATCCTTCCGGATGGTTTTGGTCTTGACGTTGGCAGGGCCGTTAACCACCAAAGCCCAGACGACAATGGCGATCACCAGGGAAAGCCCCATCATGAGCTTATCGTTATGCAACAGGATATTCAAGGAGAGTTTCTTTTTCATTTGGACTTCCACCTCCGGAACGGCCCAAACTTCCGGGGCTCTCCATCCTTGGCGCCGCGGGACTTGTCCCACAGGATGCCGTTTTCCAGCGCGACCCGCAGGGCTTCGGGGCTGTAATTGCGTTTGAGTTCACCCGAAACCGCCATCGACACCGTCCCGGTTTCTTCCGAGACGATCACCACGATAGCGTCTGAATTTTCACTCATCCCGAGCCCCGCGCGATGGCGGGTCCCCAGCCCCGGCTGATCCGCATATTGTCGGAGAGCGGCAGGATGCAGCCCGCCGCGTGTACGCGGCCGTCCCTGATGATCATAGCGCCGTCGTGCAAAGGCGCTTTGTTGAAAAAGATGTTGCCGATCAGCTCCGGGGTCGGGTCGGCGTCCACAATGGTGCCGGTCTTGATGATCTCCCCGAGTTTGGTGGTGCGCTCAAACACCACCAGCGCCCCATCTTTTGCTGCTGGAGGGTCGAAACGGCCCCGCAGACGGCTGAAATCGCCCGCTGCCAGCTCTGGACATACCGCTCGTTTTCCTCGTCGCTGCCCCCGAAAAAAGGTTGAGCTTGCCGATGCGGGAATGTCCGGCCTGTTCGAGTGCCCTCCGATTTCGGGCTGGAAAATCACGACAAGCACGATCAGCGCATTGTCAAACACGATTTTCAGCAGATATTTCAGGGTGGTGAGCTGCAGCAGGTGTGCCATCCCATACGCGATCCCGAGCAGACACAAGCCCTTGAGCAGCTGTTCCGCCCGGGAATCGCGCACCAGTTTGATCAGGCTGTATATAGCAAAGGCCACTAGAAGGATATCCAGTGTGTCGATCAAATAGTTATATGAGGAAAAAAACTTCACAATATGGTCCCAAACTTCGGCGAAAAAGGCACCCATGCGCCTCACCACGCTTTTCCTGCGCCCACAGAGCGCTTGATCGCTTCTATTTTACCATATTGTGCGATTATTGCAATGGCTTTCTTGCGATTTCCACAGATGATATGCGGTTTTCTCGATTTGGGCCTCGGTCGTGAACGCGGAGGGAGCCAGGCGGACCGTGCCGTCCGGGACAGTCCCCACTGCCTGTGGGCGCTCGGGGCACAGTGCAGGCCCGGCCGCACGGCGATCCCCATGCGGTCCAGGCGGGCGCCGGTTTCTTCACTCGACAACCCGTCGATATTGAGTGACAAGACGGGGCTGCCGCCTCCAGCCGGGGTCGCGGCGTATACAGGCGGAGCCCTGGGATGCTGCCGATCCGGTCGTACAGCATCGCCATCAGGCGGATCTCGTGCCGTCCGATCCGGTCGACACCCATCTTCATCACCCATTCCATCCCTGCCCGCAGCCCGCAGATGCCGGGGTGTTCACCGTACCGCTTTCCAGACGGTCGGGCAGTTCCTCCGGCTGATCGAGGAGCAGGGATTGGCTGCCGGTTCCACCTTCCATCAATGTGGGCAGCGGGGTGTCGGGCCCGCAGAGAAACATACCGGTCCCCATTGGGCCGTAAAGGCCCTTGTGCCCCGGCACACACAGGTAATCGATGTGGTCGGCTTCCATATCGACAGGCAGGACGCCGGCGCTCTGCGCGGCGTCGACGATGAAGAGCAGCCCCAGCCGATGAGCCATCTCCCCGATCCGACGGATCGGCAAACGGCACCCAAAGACATTTGACGCGTGGATGCAGAGGAGCGCTTTTGTCTGCGGCGTGATGCAGCGGCGGAAATTCCGGAACCGTTTCCTCCGGATTTTCCGGGACGACCGTAGCCACGGAATAGACCGGCGCACCTGCGGACAGGGCTTTCAGCGGCCTCATGACCGCATTATGCTCCAGGCTCGAAACCACGATATGGCCTCCCTCGCACAGCAGGCCCTTGAGCACCATATTGAGTGCCATGGTACAGTTCAGGGTAAATACCACATGCGCCGGATTCTCCAAATGAAAAACCGGGCGGCCGTCTCCCGGCAGCGGTAAATCTCCTGGGAGGCGGCCATCCCCATGGCATGCCCACCTCGTCCGGGATTGGCCCCGTAAAGCTCCAGCGCCTGCCGGACCGCCTCCCGGACACATGACGGTTTCGGCCAGGTCGTGGCCGCGTTATCGAGATAAATCATGTCATCCGCCCCCTCGCCGTCCTCTGACGCGTATACCGGCGTTTTTGAGAAGCTGTTCCGCCTTGTCGCCGTCGCCGTTCGTGCGGAGGCTGTACCCGCAGCCGTTATTGCCCTGCGCGTCCACGGCGCGTTGTACATAAGCGGTAAAGCCGTTGCGCTCCAAAACCGATTTGCCCCGCATGGCGTTGGTGATGGAGCTGACGTGCAATATCCATTCCATTGTTAAATCCCTACCTTTCGAGAGGCACCCCCGCCGCGTTCCTGCCACAGGATTCCGCTCTTTCGGGCAGCAAACGTCCGGCGGAGGCCACCCCATGATGCCATCCCAGGCACTGCCACACACCTACTGCCAATATATGCGCCGGGCAGGCCGCAGGGAACAACAAAACGGGATATCGGGAACCGCCCGCGGCCCGTTTCGAGCCTCCCCGGGCAACTTTTCACAGACAGGCAGCGGACGGCCGCCTGGGTCTTCTTTTTCCTTCCGATACGAGCCGGGGACGAGCCCGCTTCCATGACAAAAACAAAAGTCCCCGCCGAAGGCAGGGCTTTCTGACTGTGAAAAAGTGGTGAGATTTTCAAAAGACACGACAGTTATAAAGGATACCGTATCCTGCATGAAAAGCCCCGTCCTACCGGACGGGGCTTTTCGATAACCAGGTTATGCCTTCGAAAAAACATACTGAGTGACGCTTTCGAAGAGATCGCCGGCTTTCAGAAGCGTGGAAGGAAATTGAGGACGGTTCGGGCTGTCGGGAAAATGTTGGGTTTCCAGGCAGAAGCCCTGATAGCGGTAGAGGCCGGCGCCGCCCTTTCCCCACGTTTGTCTTCAGCCCGTTGGCCGTATAGAACTGCACACCCGGCTGGTCGGTCAGACAGTCCATCCGGATGCCGGTTTTCGGAGCAAAGGCGGACAGCACCCGGCGGAAGCCCGACCCGTTCAAGACGTAATTGTGATCGTATCCGCCGCCCAAACGCAACTGAGGCAGCGGGTCTTCGATATCCTGTCCGATCGGCTTGCCTTCCCGGAAATCGAAGGGGTTCCCTCCACCGCCAGGAACTCACCGGTGGGAATCAGCTTTGCCGTCGACCGGGGTGATCGCATCGGCATCAATAGTGAGGACGTTGTCGAGAATATCCCCGCCATCATAACCATTTAGGTTAAAATACGCGTGATTGGTCAGATTGAGGACGGTATCCTTATCCGAAACCGCCCGATAGGCGAGCTCCAGGGCATTCTCATCCCGGACAGTAAAGGTCACGGAGACCGTAAGGCGGCCCGGATAGCCCATATCCCCATCCGCGGAGACCAGGAAAAGCGCACGCTCGGCTCCCCGTCATCGCTAAGGATCTCCGCATCCCATATATACTTATCGAAGCCCGTTTCGCCGCCGTGCAGGTGGCCCCGGCCGCTCTCGTTGCAGCCGACGTCGTATGTTGTGCCGCCGAGCGCAAACCTGCCGCCGGCGATGCGGTTGCCGTAGCGGCCGATGGTGGCACCCTGATAACCTCCGCAGCGCCGATAATCTTCCAGGCTGTCATAACCGAGCACGACATCCCGGCCGTCGAAGCAAAGACTTTGCAGCGTGGCACCGTAAGTCAGAATACTGGCGGACAGGCCGTTTCGCCCTTCCAGGGTGATGCGTTCGACCGGACGTCCGTCCGGCAGGGCGCCAAAAAAGGCGCGCGGGTGATCGACATAGGTTTTTCCATCCTTTTCTCACCAGATTTTGGACCTTTCCCTATCCGTTAGCATACCTCTGCCCCCGCTTTCTGTCAAGATATAAAAAGGCCTGGCAGGCAGGCCGCCCGGCTGAAAATTTTTTGCGGAATACTCTTGACAAAATCCGCCTTTGGCGCATACAATGAAAATAAATCGAACAGCAAAACCGTTGAGTAAGAGTAGTAGGTATCGTTTCAGGCGCGCAAAGAGAGCTGCGGATGGTGGGATCGCAGCAGCGGCGGCGGTGTCGAATGGACTTACGAGGGCAATCCGAAGCCGGACCGGCATTAGGTGCGACGGGATCTTCACCCGTTATCATGGAAGCGCACATCATGGGTGTGCGGAAAAAGTGCATCCGCCTGTAGGGCGGGTGAATGTGGGTGGTACCGCAGGAGTCAGCTCTTGTCCCTTATCAGAGGGGACGAGGGCTTTTTGTTGTCTTAAAACGGAAAGGGGTGAACGGCATGGACAGACGATGGCGATGGCGGCTGACAGTCGAAACGGCGGGCGGCAGAAAGAACGCCGCCGGAACAGCAGGAGCCGGGGCGATGTTTCTGTCGCCCGGCAAAAACTCACACACACGATGATAAAGGAGAGATTTCCATGAAAAACACGACGATGAAACGTCTGCTCGCCGCCGGTCTCGGCACCGCCCTGCTCGTCCTGTCCCTGACTGCCTGCGGCACCAACGAAGGCGGCAGCGGATCCGGGGATGCCAAGCTTCCCACCATCGGGATCATTCAGTACGCTATTCACTCCTCCCTCGACAACTGCTACACCGGTTTGATCCAAGGATTGGAAGAGGCGGGGTATAAAGACGGAGAAACCTGCAAAATCGACTTCAAAAACGCCCAGGGCAATGTCACCACGGCTGACCAGATCGCGGGAACCATGGCCGCCAAAAACTACGAACTGATCGTTGGGATCGCCACCCCGGCCGCCATGGCTGCCAGCGGCGCCTCAAAGGGAAAAAATACCGGTGATCTTCTGCGCGGTGTCCGATCCCATGGCCGAAAACGCCAAGCTCGTCCAATCCCTGGAGAAAACCGGCGTGAACTGCACCGGCAGCTCCGACCGCCTGAACCTGGAAGGCCAGCTCAAAATGATCCGCGCCTTTCAGCCCGATGCCAAGAAAATCGGGATCCTCTACAATATCGCGGAAGCCAATTCCGCCTCCAACCTGGCGGAAATTAAGAAAATAGCCCCTTCCTACGGCTTTGAAATCGTGGAAAAAGGCGTTCAGAACGCGGCCGATATCCCCGCCGCCGCGACTGTCCTGGCCTCCCAGGTGGACTGCATCAACAATTTCACTGACAATCTGGTGGTGGATAACCTTCCTATCGTGCTTGCAACCGCTAAATCCTACAAAATCCCGGTCTACGGCTCAGAAATCGAGCAGGTCAACAAAGGCTGCCTCGCCTCCGAAAGCCTGGATTATGTGGCGCTCGGCAAAGAGACCGGCTTGTTGGCCGCCCGGGTGCTCGCCGGTGAAAACGCCGCCGACACCGCGGTGGTCCTGGTCAAGGACAGCTTTCCTGTCTATAACGCCGACGTTGCGGAGAGCCTCGGCCTGTCCATCCCCGACGCCTACGCGGAAGCGCAGAAAGTCACCACCACGGCCTGACCCGGGCGGCAGCAGCCGTACTCATTCGAAAGGGGTCCGCTTGAGACATGCAGATATTTCTACAACTGCTGATCATGACGATCAAACAAGGGTGCCTGTATGGGGTACTGGCGCTCGGCGTCTACATCACCTATAGCATCCTGGATTTTCCGGATTTGTCAGTGGATGGCACCCTAACTCTCGGCGGCGTGATCTCCGGCATTCTGATTTTCCACGGTGTCAGTCCCTGGCTGGCCCTCTTGGCAGCCTTTTTCCGCAGGTGTCGCGGCCGGGTGCGTGACCGGGCTGCTCCACGTCAAACTGCATATCCAGCCCCTTTTGTGCGGTATTCTCGTGATGACGGCTCTGCTTTCAGTCAACCTGATGATCATCAAGGCCGGCACGAACAACATGAACATCGTCTATTTTCCCAGACGCATCTCACCGTCGCGGAGGTATTCCCCATCTCCCTGATCCCCGAATACGTCGGCGGATTTGAACTCCGTCCTCTCGCTGTGGCGGTGGCGGTGGCCCTTATCTGCAAAATCCTGCTCGACTGGTATCTGCGGACCAAATCCGGCATGCTCCTGCGTGCTGCTGGAAGCAACGCCCAATATGTCGTCCAGCTCGCCCGCAATCCCGGCATGTCCAAAATTCTGGGATTGGCGCTCGGCAACGGCTTTGCCGCCCTCGCCGGGGCCCTCATCACACAGGACAAGGGGAACGCCGAGCTCCAGATCGGGATCGGTTCCGTCGTCACCGGCCTCGCCTCGGTTATTATCGGCGTCAGCCTGCTGCGCAACTCCGGTTCCGCGGAACACCACCAAGGTATTGCTCGGCTCCATCATCTACATGACGTTCTCGACGATCGCCACTCTCCTGCAATGGAGCGATCAGCTCAAACTGATTATGTCGGCCTTGTTCGTGGCGGCGCTGGTACTCAGCAATATGCTGGATAAAAAAGGAGGGCGTATTCGTGGCTGACCAGCTCATCCGCTTTGATCACATCGTCAAGCGCTTCCATGTGGGGACGCCGGACGAAACCACCTTGTTCGACGGCTTCGACTTCGGCGTGGACGAGGGGAATTCATCTCCATCGTCGGATCCAACGGGTCAGGCAAGACCACCCTGCTCAACTTGCTGTGCGGCTCCCTGCCGCTGGATGCCGGCCGGCTCTATTACCGGAACCGGGACATCACCCGCCTGCCCGAACACAAGCGGGCGGCCTTTATCGGGCGGGTGTTCCAGGATCCGGCAAAGGGCTCCTGTCCCCGACCTGACGATTTTGGAAAACATGGCCCTGGCGGACAACAAAAAGGGCCGGTATTCCCTGGCCCCCGCCATCGGCAAAAAACGCATCGACGCCTATCGCTCCATGCTTGAAATCTGCAACATGGGACTGGAAAACCGTCTAGGCCAGCCGGTCGGCTCCCTGTCGGGCGGACAGCGGCAGGCCCTGGCCCTGGTGATCGCAGGTATGACCGACATCGATATTCTGGTGCTTGACGAGCACACCGCCGCCCTTGATCCCAAGTCTTCTGAACGAGTCATGGAGATTACCCGGAAGCTGGTGGAGGAGCGGAAGGTGACCACCCTGATGGTGACGCACAACCTGCGCTTTGCCGTACAGTACGGTACCCGGCTGGTCATGATGCACGCGGGGCAGGCCGTCCTGGACCTCAAAGAGGAAGAGAAACGCGCCGCCTCGGTCGATGTCCTGCTGCAGAAGTTCAATGAAATCAGCATCGAATGCGGCAACTGAAGATGTGAAAAGGGGTATGCGTATGACCGACCTGCTTTCTCTCGGCGAACTGCTGATCGATTTCACCCCGGCCGGGGTTTCGGAAAACGGCAATCCTGTTTTTGAACGCAATCCCGGCGGTGGCCCGGCCAACGTCGCCTGTGCGGCCGCCCGCCTGGGCGCGAAGGCCGCCTTCATCGGTCAGGTCGGGGACGACCCCTTCGGCCGTGCCCTAATGGATACCCTCAGACAGGAAAAGGTGGATGTCAGCCGCCTGCGTCTGTCGGATATGTATCAGACCACCCTGGCGTTCGTCCATCTGGACGAATCCGGCGACCGCTCCTTTAGCTTTTACCGCCGCCAGGGCGCGGACACCATGCTCCCGGACGGAGCCCGCCGATTTTAAGGCCGTCGAGCAATCCCGCGTCTTCTTTTTCAGCTCGGTCATGATGACGGAAAGCCCTGCCCGTGAGACCAGCTTCGCCCCTTGCCGCCCACGCAAAGGAACGGGGCGTCGTGACGGTATTCGATCCCAATCTGCGGCTGAATCTGTGGGCGGGCGAGGCCGAGGCGAGGGATTGTATCCTGCGCGCCATGCCTTTCGCGGATATCGTGAAGGTGTCGGAGGAAGAGCTCGTTTTCCTGACCGGCGAAACCGAGCTCCGTCGCGGTGCCGCCGTTCTGTACGCGCGTTTCCCGATGAAGGCCCTGCTCTGCACCCTCGGAGCCAAAGGCGTCCTGGCCCTGGCCGGGGACGAGATCATTGCCCGGGACGGGCTGCCCGTCAAAACCGTCGACACGACGGCGGCAGGGGGGATTCCTTTACCGGGGATTCATTACCCGCCTGCTGGAGGAAGGGACGGATATCGCCTCCCTCTCCAGAGAGACGCTCACCCGTATATTGGATTTTGCGAACACGGTCGGGGCTTTGACCACCACCCGCAAGGGCGCCATATGCGCCCTCCCACCAGGGACGAGGTGGAGGCACAATTGGCCTCGAATCAGTAAATACATGAAAGGATGATATCCATGAGCAGCAAAAAACCGACCCTTACCGTATATATCTGAGTGAAGAGGAAATGCCGCGGCAATGGTACAACATCCGGGCCGATATGAAAGAACAGCCCGATCCCTACCTCCATCCCGCCACCCATCAGCCGGTGGGGCCGGCGGATATGCTGCCCATCTTCTGCGAGGATCTCTGTGCCCAGGAGATGAACACCACCGACCGGTATATCGACATCCCGGAAGAAATCCTGAATTTCTACCGCATTTTTCGACCCTCTCCCCTGATCCGGCCCCAGTGGGGCCCCTCCGACACGACTGAGGCGGGCCGCGCCATCCGTTCCAAAGAACCAGACTTTCGGCGCCGAACACAGGCGGCACCCCGAAATCGGGCGGCATGCGCCATCTCGGGAGCGCGATTTGGAAAAGGCCGTCACCTCCGACAGCTGCCGGTACGTTCTCGGTTCCGTGCTGGATCAGGTGCTGCTGCACCAGTCCGTCATCGGACTGGAGGCCAAAACAGCCATGGAAAAATACGGCGAGTACCCGACATCATCATCGGCTGTGCCGGCGGCGGCAGCAATTTGGGCGGCCTTATCGCCCCGTTTATGAAGGACCGGCTGGACGGGACAAAGAACCCCTACTTCATTGCGGTGGAGCCCGCCTCCTGCCCCAGCTTCACCCGCGGCAAATTTGCCTACGATTTCTGCGACACGGGGAAAATTGACCCCGCTTGCCAAGATGTATACCCTCGGCTGCGAGTTCCTGCCCTCCCCCAACCACGCGGGCGGCCTGCGCTACCACGGCATGTCCCCCACCCTGTCCAAGCTGTACCACGACGGGTATCTGGACGAGGCGCGCAGTTACGAGCAGACTAAGGTGTTCGACGCGGCGGTGTTCTTTGCAAAGCATGAGACCATCCTGCCTGCGCCGGAGTCGTCCCACGCCATCCGCGCCGCCATTGACGAGGCGTTAAAATGAATAAGCAGAGCGGGGAGGAAAAAGACCATTCTGTTCGGACTGACCGGCACCACGACTGCCCATAGAACTGAAAACCGCGGTGATTACGGAATGCTGGACCTTTGAAAAGCTCGCCGTAATCAATCCTCCCCTCTTGCCGATGACTGGCTGGCCAGCCATCTGTCTTTGTACATGGATGCCGAATTTTCCTGTTATTTCGGGGACGGTGAATCCTATTACGATCCCGCCTATTACAGGGATATCCTCCGCATCGAGGGCTCCCTCTCTTCCCGCTTTCCGAAGAGGAAACCCTGTCGCTCATCCGGCAGAACTTGCGTGAAGGGCGTTATGTCATGGTCATGCTGCATCAGGGAATAGAGGAACGGGATGGACGCAACGACTATCACGAGGCGCTCCTGTACGGCTATGACGACGAAAAGGAGATTTTTTCACTCCCGCCCTGCGCATGACCAGGCTGGTGGAACGGGAGCTCCCGTTCGATGCGGTGCACGCCTCCCTCGTCCGGCTCAAAGCCCATATGCTCCGGGTCCCCGACGACCGTTTTTCTGGTCGAGAGAGTATCAGTATCCGCTCTCAATCATCCAGATCCGGGAAGATTACGTCCCGAACCAGGTATACGAAGCTCTGAAGAAAATCGTGCCGGAGGTTTGGGGAAATCGGTGGCGGTGACAGAGCTGGATGCCGATATGCGGCTATACGGGGAAAAACCGTATACAAAGGGCTCGGATGTCTCTACGGCCTCCGGGAGGCTCTGCGGCGTACACTGAACGGAGAGCCGATGCCTCCCATTTCTCGGTTTTGCCCGCAACCTCAAAAAGATGCTGGAACACCGGCAGAATCTGCTGCATACCATGCGGTATATCATGGACCGCTGGAACATCAAAACGATGAAATCGACTGGCATGGTCAGTCCTACGCATCCTGCTGTGAACGGGCGGAAAATTGGATGAGTATGGCCTTGAAGGCGGAACTTACAGGAGACACGAGCCTCTACGCCTGCATTGCCGAGGAAATCCCCGCCGCCTATCGGGAGGAATACCTGATGCTCGCCGACTTTACAACCTCTGCCTGGCTTGGTACTATGAAAACCACACACGGGTGTAAAGAGGATGCTGCAAAATGTAAAATTTTGCAACACCCCCGGAAAAACCGCTTGCGTGCCATGAATGGTGGCACGCATTTCGCGTCTTTTAGACGCGAAACCGCGCTTTTTCCATGTCTCTGCGTATATTCATGTGTTGTGCGTCAGGCCCTCACACTTTTCGGACAGGCCGAAGCACCTCATATCCGATCCCTTCCGGATAATGGCGCTGATAGTCCGGACACCGCTCTTCGTTCCAGGCGTAGCCCTTGGAGGACGGATCAAAATGCCACGCCAGGCTTTCCACCCGTTTCATCACCTCCGCGCAATCCTTAAGAAAATCGAACGGGGATGGCCGAACACGAGATAATAGCTTTCTGGAACCGTCCGGATCTCAAATCCCTCCGGGATCCCGCCGTCGAAATCCAGCGGGACACCCAACCCGTAAAAATATCCGCGCCGCCCGTCTTCAGAACCATCCGGCCGTGTGGCAGGTCACAACCGGATGGGAAACATGGCTCATGCTGTCGATGAACCCACAGACCTTGTCGCAGTCATGCCGTCCCCAGAAACTCATATAGTCCTGTACCTCTTTGTCCCATATGCCGACGTATCGGTGCGCCGGGATATACTCCATACGGATGTGGGGCTGTGTCAATATGGTAGCGCTCATATCCATCTCTCCTCTGTCTTTCCAATGTTCCGGAAACAAAACGGCCTGTACGCTGGACAGGGCCACCGGCCGCGGCTTCCTCCGATACGCCGACGGTGTACATCCATAAGCCTTCACAAAGGCTCTCGTCAGAGCCTCCTGGGAAGAATAGCCGTATTTGAGCGCTATGTCGAGAATCCGTGCGCGGGTGTCGCGGATCTCCAATGTCGCTTTTGCCAGCCGTCTGCCCGCGACATAATGCCGCAAAGTCATCCCGACAATCTCATGAAACTTACTCGAGCAGTAGTAGGGCGAATACCCGATATGCTTCGACATGTCGAGAAGCAGGGATCCATCCCCCGTCAAATGCTCTTCCAGCCAATCAATCATCTGCTGCGCCGCCTCGTTCCATTCATACAAGCCCTCTCACCTCCTTCGGATATAGAATATCAAAAACCATCCGTCAATCTTGATTCCACTTGCAAAGTTCAGCGTCCGTGTATCGCCCATGCGAAGGTACACGCCCGTTCCATTCGCTATGATACACGGCCTTAAAAGACCTCAAAAACCCCAAAAAACCGATTGTCCCACGGCAATCGGTTGATCCGCTCTTGTTAAGGGCGGGGCGTCAGGATGTCTTCTGTTTCAGGTAATCCAGATACCGGTTCCGAATCTCTTTCAGGTTTCTTTGCCGGATCAAGACGATATCTCCTGTGAATAAGGTGAACTGGTGATCGGCATTTTGAACGTAGGCCATATTGACCAGATAACTCTGATGGCATCGGAGAAAACGGGGATCGTACAGTTCCTCTTCGATCTCCCCGAGCTTTTTATACATCGTATAGGTCCCGCCCCCTTTTCTATGGAGGAGGCACCGGGTATTCCGGCTTTCCACATACAGGATCTCATGATACGGGATCCGTGTCACGACACCGCGGCGCTGGATTTGATAGGTGTTGATATCGCAAGCCGACAGCACCCGGTCCATCACCATACAAAGCTTCTCATAGCTGTGCGGCTTGAGCAGATACCCTCCCGCCTGAACCTCATAGCTGTCCACCGCGAAACCGATGTGGCCGTCAGAAAGACAATTTCCCCGGCATAGTGCAACCGTCTTAATTCCCTGGCGACGTCGATCCCCAACATCTTTTTCCATGTAGATATCCAGAAAAACGATATCGTAGGCAGTCCCTTCTTGAAACTCATGGATGACATCCACGCCGCTGCCATACAAATCCACCTGATAGGCGATCGATTTGTCCGCAAAATACAGGTCCAGCAGATCCCGGATCATCTCTCTGTCCAGCTGGCTGTCGTCGCATATGCCAATCCGCATCGTTGAACCCTTCCCATGCATTTGATATCAGTAATCAACGGGATATTGTCGTCAAATTCAATACTTAACGTGAATTTTTCTAAATTTGTGCCACTTTTTCCTGCTTTTCATTATAATGTCTGTTGAAGATGAGGAAAAGGTGTGTGTTTGACTATGTGTACATATGAAGTCGTGCAGGAGTCGTTCCATCATCCGGATATTGGGTCATATGCCGCTTTCGGCATCGCGGCATACCGAAAGACTAGCCATTCCAAGGTCAAAATCGCGCATATTCCCGACATTTCGGCCGATGCCGGTCCGGTGGAGGCATTGGCCACCCTATGCAACGCCCTCTCGCTGGATCCCCTCCATCTGCCATACGTGGTCGAGGATATGCTCGGCTAGGGAATGCGGTTTTGTGCCCCATATTGCCGCCATGCCGGGAGCCCAAAATACCCCATTTTGATTAGCATAGCATATGAGGACAAAAAGGGCAAGGTACCCGCATACGAAAACAGTTCGGGAAAAACGAATCCCGTTTTCCGAATCTCGGACCTCTGATACACAGTCCTGTATCAAAGGGGGGCAGAGAACCACGACCCGCTTTGGCATTATAGGGGGCTACTCTCGCCTTTGCGGAAGTCTATCAAAGAGGCGGGTTTACCATCTGGCACCCCGCCTCTTCTACATTATGGGCAACCGGAGGGGCCGTTCACCGCGGCAGATTGATCTTGCCGACCTTTTGTCGAATATCGCGGTTGAACGCCTCGCGTTGGTCCTCGGTGTAGGTCCTGGCCCCCGCAGGAGCTCATCACAGAACGCAGCCACGTCCTCGCCGGTTATCTCGAGCACCCGCTTTCCGTCCGCCGCGCCCGATTCAAACAGCTCCAACAAATCGGCATGGATTTTCATCATATCGTAACCGGCCCCTGCCGCGAACATCCACATGCGTTCCTGTATTTTCTTGAATACGTACCGGTACTCATGGGGCAGCGCCTCCACCCTCGCCATCTGTTCCCTGTACTCCCGCTTACTTTGCACCATTTTTTTTTGATATTGAGATACTCGTCGAAAAACGTGGATATAGACATATGTTCATCTCCCTTTCAGTCGATGGATGGTAGAGGCCAGAAACTCCCATTTCTCCCAAAACAGGCGCAGTTCCTCGCGGCCCGCGTCATTGAGCGCGTAGAATTTCCGCGGCGGCCCCATCGCGGAGGGCTTTTTCTCGATTTCCACAAGCCGGTTCCGTTCGAGGCGGAGCAAAATGGTGTAGACCGTCCCTTCCACCACCTCCGTAAATCCCATTTCATTTAACTGTCGCGTGATTTCATACCCGTAGGTCTCTTTACGGCTTATAATTTCCAGAACACAGCCTTCCAATACCCCTTTGAGCATTTCGGTCAGGTTTTCCAAGAAATCCCCCTCTTCCGTATATTGTAACACAGTATACCGCAGTACTTGATACTGGTATATAGTATAACATATTAGCTGGACTGTCAAGAGGAAAACGATGAATTACACCATCTCATTTTTACCCGCTTTCCTAATCTGGAAAAACGCCACGCCGCGGTTCAATAGGGCAATGGAGCTCTCTCCCTTCCCCCCACTCATCATGAAAAAACGGCATCCGTCCGCCTCCAAAAAAGGAAGCGGAGGGATGCCGTTGTGTACCGTTCCCAAAGCTTTAGCAGGTCTTTTTCCGCAATTTTTATCAAAACTCGGGTTGCAGGCGTAGAAATTCTTGCTGTTGAGATGGTCGGTCGCGATCCGGAGGCCTTCGCCGAAACGCTGGTAGTGGACGATCTCCCGTTCCCGCAGGAATTTCAGCGGATCGCGGACATCCGGGTCGTCGATGAGGCGGAGCAGGTTGTCGTACGTTGTACGGGCCTTCTGCTCGGCTGCCATATCCTCGTGCATGTCGCTGATGACATCGCCCTTGCTCTGGATATAGGCCGAGGTCCAAGGCGCCGGACGCGGCCTGCGGCCAGATGCCGGCGGTATGGTCGACGAAATAGGTATCAAAACCCGACTTCACGATTTCCTCGGGGTGAGGTTTCGGGTGAGCTGATGCACCATGGCGGCGATCATTTCAAAATGTGCCAATTCCTCGGTGCCGATGTCGGTCAACAGACCCTTGAGTTCGGGATACGGCATGGAATAGCGCTGGCTCAGATAGCGCAGCGACGCGCTCATCTCTCCATCCGGGCCGCCGTACTGACTGATGATGATTTTGGCGTATTTCGGATTGGGACGGGCGATTTTGACCGGGTATTGCAGTTTTTTCTCATATTCCCACATGGGTCAACCCTCCTTGCAGTAATCCCAGGGCCACGGATTGCATACCCATGCCCACCGGTCGCCGTTTACCTGATTGCTGGTGACGATATAAGGGCCGAACTGGCGCTCGTATTCCGCGACCAGGGCTGCCCGCTGATCTTGCAGTTCCTGACGCTTTTCCAGGGCCTGCGCATCCTCACAGTGGGTGTCTAAAAACAGCCCCAGCTCCAGAATCGAGAAATCGTAGGCGTGAATACGGCAGCGCATCGTTTTCTCATCCACAGTTAACCCCTCCTACCAGCCAAGGTTTGTTCAGTTCGGGGAAGATGGTTCCCTGGCAGAAGCCCTCTTCCGGATCATACAGGGTGTTCAGCACCTGCATCGGTACATACGCCATGGCCAGCACCATCGGCTGGCCGTCCGGGGTGTATTCCACCGGCGCCGGTGCCGGTACCGCTGCCGCTCTGCAGGATGCCTGACCGTTTCCGGGGCAGTGTCCGGAACGGTTCATCATGCGGGGCATGTAATAGTGGTTCATGCCGCATTGCTTGTTTTCCAAAGCACATACTCTCCTTTTCATTCGATTGTAGGGGGCGATCCTCTATCAGTTTATGAGCGTGTCCCGGATTGGTGCCATCCGGTTTCCCGGCCGGGGAGACCGAAGGAACGCCGATCCCGGCCGATTACATAAAGAAAAAGTCCGGAATGGCTGGCGTTTTAGAAAAAAAGGTGTATACTGGTCAAAGTAGATTTTACATGAAGGGATGATCGAAAATGAATGTCAGAGTCTATGCGGACACGGAAGCCATCGGCACCGCCGGCGCCACCCTGTTCGCCGCCACCGTGATCGCCAAAGCCGGATTGTGTTTTTGGACTGGCCACCGGCTCCACGCCGGTTCCCACCTATCGGAAAATGGCGGAGTTATACCGGGCGGGCGCGGTGGATTACTCCCGTGTGACCACCTTCAACCTGGACGAATATGTGGGACTCGGGCACGAGCACGATCAGAGCTATTACTATTTCATGCACGACAACCTGTTCCAGCATATCAATATCCCCGAAGAGAGCATCCATGTCCTCTCCGGTACCGCGGACGATCTGGAAAGGAATGCGCCGACTATGATGCTATGATCGACCGCGCGGGCGGGATCGACCTGCAGATCCTCGGCATCGGCCGGAACGGCCACATCGCTTTCAATGAGCCCACTACGGTTTTCCCCGAAGACCCATATCGTGGATTTGACCGAAAGCACCATCGACGCCAACAAACGGTTCTTCGCCGATGTAAGGGACGTTCCCCGTCAGGCGCTGACCATGGGAATCGGGTCGATCATGAAGGCCCGGGCCATCCTGATTATTGCCACCGGGGCGGATAAGGCCCAGGCGGTCAAAGATATGATCCAAGGGCCGGTGGATCCGCAGTGCCCGGCGTCCATCCTGCAATTGCACCCGGACGTCACGGTCATGCTGGACGCCCCCGCGGCCTCCCTGCTCGGATAATCCTCAATCAGAACCGGATTGCGTATTTTACGATATGCAATCCGGTTTTTCCCATCGTCACGGTGAAAGGGGTGTTCATCATCGGTTACATCATAGGGATTGTAATAGGCGCCGTCCTCACGCTGGCCGGGTCGTTGTTGTCCTCATCGCGAACATGGGAGTTTCTGAACGGCTCCAAACGGGAGGGGCTGGTGGAGGAAAGCCTATACACCCGGCGGCTGGGTACCTGCATCGGCGTGGAAGGCATCTTGATCGCCATTCTATCCGGCATATGTATGGAACGCGGCACCCCTATTCCTCTGCTGATTGTCGCCCCGGTCAGCGTAATCGTGTGCGGCGTCTGCCTGTATTTCATACACAAGAATAAACCCACATAAAATCCGGAATCTCCTTCCTTTCTCCATATGCGCCCTCCCCTGCCCGGCCGGACAATTGACAGGGTGGACCGGACATGGTACCATATGCAGGAGAACGGTGTATGGGGCAGGAGGAGAATCCCTATGGCTCTGCTGAGCGTCATCATCCCCTCGTTCAACGAGGAATCCAATATCCGCAACACAGTCGACACGCTGTCCGCCGTGCTGCAGCGGGAGCATATCGCCTATGAGCTGCTCTTTGTCAGCGACGGCTCCAAAGATCAGACGTTTCCCCTCATCCGCAGCGCTTCTTTGCAGGACAACCGGGTGCGTGGAGTCCAGTTCAGCCGGAATTTTGGAAAGGAAGCCGCGATTTTCGCCGGCCTGCGGCTGGCCGAGGGTGATTGCTGTGTGGTGATCGACTGCGACCTGCAGCACCCGCCTGAGACGATACCGCGGATGTATCGGTTATGGGAACAAGGGTACGAGGTGGTCGAAGGCATCAAAAGCAGCCGCGGCAGGGAGAGACTGTCCTACAAGCTCTCCTCCGGTGTGTTTTACAAGCTGCTCGGCAAGCTGACAGGAGTCGATATGTCCGACTCATCGGATTTCAAGCTGCTCGACCGGAAGGTGGTCGATGTCCTCAACAGTCTGCCCGAGCGCAACACCTTCTTCCGCGCGCTTTCCTTCTGGGCGGGATTTCGCTCCACACATGTCGAATATGAAGTGGCCGAGCGGAAGTACGGCCAGTCGAAATGGTCGCTCAAGGGGCTGTGGAAATACGCCGTTTCCAACATCACCTCGTTTTCCTCCGCGCCCATGCAGCTGGTGACGGGGCTTGGGATCCTGCTGCTCATCCTGTCCGTGGTGTTGGGCGTCCAGACACTCGTGAAATACTTCACCCATCAGGCGGTGGAGGGGGGTTTACGACGGTGATCCTCCTTTTACTCATCATCGGCGGGGTGCTGATGATGAGCCTCGGCATTATTGGCTATTACATCTCCAAAATTTACGATGAGGTCAAAGGCCGTCCCCGGTACATCATCGGGGACATAACCGACAACCTGCACATCCCGGCCGCGTCCGAAGAGTCCCGGCCGGATTGAACAGGAAACCATATACGAGAACCCCGGCCCACATAACGAACAGGCCCCTTTGTTTCTCTCCTGCTTTACAAGGATGTTTAAGAGCAAGAGGGAAACCGGGCATAAGGTGACAGACAGGCGGAGATTTCCGTCTGTCTGTCTTTTTTCCTCAATCGCCAGCATACGTAAGGTGAGACAAGAAAGCTACACGGCAAACCGCGGAAGCACGGTTTGGAATATAGTCAATTTGCCCAACAATCGTTGGTGTATTTTTTATCATAAATTGGGAATTCCGCCAAATATCACAGATGTCTTTCATGTTTCGTTAGATTATCTTGTGGGGCGAACAGATAAAAGACAAATTTACAAATAGCAGTGCCTCGTGAAAGCATCTTAATCGAGTATTTTAACAAAGTAAGGCGTCATCGTTTCATGAAACGATGACGCCTTAAACATCCATATGAAATTGGCTTGCTGGAGCAGGCCTGTTCGTTATATGGGATTCTTATTTGACCATGCCGGCCACTTCGGCGGCAAAATCATCCTCGCGCTTCTGAAGGCCCTCGCCCTTCTCAAAGCGGACGAAGTCCACAACCTTCATAGCCCCGCCGGCCGCCTTGGCACACTCGGCCACATACTGCTCAACCGTAAGGTCGCCGTTTTTGACGAACGCCTGCTGCATCAGGCAGTTGTTCTCATAGAATTTGCCGATCCGGCCATCCACCATTTTTTCTGCACAATCGCGTCCGGCTTGTTCGCGTTTTTGGGATCGTTTTTGATCTGCGCGACCAGGATTTCTTTTTTCTTTTCGATATCCGCAGCCGGCACAGATTCCTTGTTCAGGTAAGTGGCGTTGAGCGCGGCAATCTGCATCGCCACATCCTTGCCGCATTCTTTGAGTGCATCGGATCCGCTTGCAGCCGCGTCGGCCTCGAACCGGACCAGCACACCGATCCGACCGCCGCCGTGGACATAGGCCCACAGTCGCCCTCATACCGGACAAACCGGCGGATGCTCAGATTCTCGCCGATGACGAGAATCTTATCCCGCAGGGCGTCGGCCACCGTCAGGCCTCCTTCAAAGGGAAGCGCCAGCAGCGCGGCGACATCGGCCGGGTTCTTGTCGGCAATCACATCGGCGACCGCCTTGACAAACGCCTGGAAATCGGCATTTTTGGCCACGAAATCGGTCTCGGAATTGACCTCGACCACAACACCGACCTTTTGGCGTCGTCCACAGCCGCATAAACCAACCCCTCGGCCGCGATGCGGGAGGCCTTTCAATCCATCATACCGACACCGGTTCTCTCACGCAGCGTCTGCACATCTTTTGCTGTAAATGCCATTATATGACCATTTCCTGTCCTTTCGATATTCTGAATGTGCAGGGAAGGATTATTTCGCTTCGGCAGCCGGTTCTTCAGCTTCTTCGTCAGCCTTTTCCGCCGCGGCCTCATCTTCCTTCAGCACCCATCTGGCCCTGGCGGCCCTCAAGATAATGGCGTTGGCCATGGTACCGGCAATCAGCTTGACGGCGCGGATCGCGTCGTCATTGCCGGGATGATATAGTCGACGTCGTCCGGATCGCAGTTGGTATCCACGATGGCCACGATCGGGATGCCGAGCTTCTTCGCTTCGGCGACAGCGATCTTCTCTTTGCGGGGTCGACGATGAACAGGGCGCCGGGAATCTTATTCATATCCTTAATGCCGCCGAGGAATTTTTCCAGTTTTTCAATCTCGTAATTTTAACTTGATAACTTCTTTCTTCGGCAACAGGTCGAAGGTACCGTCCTCTTCCATCGCGCGGAGCTGACGGAGACGATCGATTCTGGACGGATGGTGGGAAGTTGGTCATCATACCGCCCAGCCATCTGGCGTTGACAAAAAAGCGCCGGCGCGTTCGGCCTCTTCTCTCACAGAATCCTGAGCCTGCTTCTTTGTGCCTACAAACAGCACGGATTCTACATTTTCGGACAATTCACGAATAAAGTTGTAAGCCTCCTCCAGCTTACGGACAGTTTTCTGCAGGTCGATGATATAGATGCCGTTTCTCTCGGTGAAGATATACTCGGCCATCTTATGGATTCCATCTTCTGGTCTGGTGACCGAAATGGACGCCCGCTTCCAATAACTGCTTCATAGATACAACTGCCATTTGATAAATCCTCCTTGGTTTTAAACCTCCGCTTCGCCTTGAATTTCAGCCCAAGCCTCTGCGAAAGGCACCAATGGGCCAGACGAAGCGTGTGATTTCGCGACGTTTATTATATCACAACCGGCAGGGAATTGCAAGAAAAAATTCATCGAAGCCGGAAAGGACTTTCTATGTATTTCTGTTGAAAAAGCGGCGTTTTTCGGCTGCTGCTGAAATTGCTGGTAGCATACCAGAATCGTGTCTTCCCCAATGACCTGGATATCCTCCCATTTGATACAGATGTCGTCGCACCGTCCCAGCAGCCCAAACCACTTCAGCCTGCCATAAATAATAATTGATACCAGCTTGGCAGTCGCCATATCGATCTCCATGTCATCTACGCATCCCAGACAGGTTCCGTCCTTTACGTTGACCACTTGCTTATGCCTTAAATCCACAATTCTGCACCGTGCCATAAAATCCCTCCTTTGTTTCCAGTATATTCACAAAAACACATGGCAATACTCATTTGGAAATGAAAAAGAAATGAGGCGGAATTTGCGTGAACTACAATAAGGTGGAAATCTGCGGTGTAAACACCTCCAAGCTGAAGGTCCTGACAGAAAAGGAAAAGCGCGCCCTCTTGACTCAGATGAAAAACGGAACGCCCCAGGAACAGAAAAAAGCCCGGGAAGAGCTGATCAACGGCAACCTGAGGCTGGTACTGAGCGTTATTCAGCGTTTTACCAACCGGGGCGAAAATCTGGACGACCTTTTCCAGGTAGGGTGCATCGGACTGATTAAAGCCATCGATAATTTTGACATCAGCCAGGACGTCCGCTTCTCCACCTATGGCGTTCCCATGATTATCGGAGAGATCCGCCGCTTTCTCAGGGATAACAATTCCGTCCGGGTCAGCCGTTCCCTAAGGGATACCGCCTATAAAGCCATGCAGGTCAAGGAGCGTCTGACCACACAGAACAACAAGGAGCCCAGCATTGAGGAGATCGCCAAGGAGCTGGAGCTGCCCAAGGAGGATGTGGTTCTGGCCCTGGAGGCTATCGTTGAGCCGGTATCCCTCTATGAGCCGGTATTTTCCGACGGCAACGACACTATTTTCGTCATGGATCAGGTAGGCGACAAAAACGACGACAACAACTGGCTGGACGAGTGAGTTGGGGATATGCGTAAACCATGGCTAGAAAATATCCGTACCATAGTTGAAAGTCCGGATATTTCGCATAATGAAGAAGCGACCGGCTGCGCAGCTTCCAGGGTTTGAGTCCCGCGTAGTGGATACCCCAAACCTTATCCGGAGATGGATAACCTCCAATAGAGGCGTAGCGCAGGTCCACATTTGTCCACCGCCCGGACCAAATCAGAGTAGCTAATTGCATCTCAGGCCAGGAAATCGGCGGAATACCAGGTCTGCGATTTCCGGCTCCTCTACAGCGCCCCATACCCGAAGGTACTCTTTCATATTGGGAGACAGGCACCACACCGCCGCGTTAACGCCCTGATTTTGAGGGTTTTCGGCTACACGATCGGTAATTTCTTTGGGGATCAGGGCGCCGTGGGGACATCCCGGTAATGCCGGTGCCAGCACCATCCTTCCTCCCCTTCACTGTCCCGCTTGAAAGCACCCGAGCCGTCCCATTCCATGGCGAACCTTTTGTCCTCCAGCAGAATTCCGGCCGGGGTACATAGGTCAAATAAGGAATCATACCGGGTAATGGGCAGCACATCCGCGTCCAACAGAAGGATTTTTTTATAATGAAGCGGCATATCTCCGTCCATACCTAGACGCAAGGCTTGAAACCGGGTCAGAAGGCTATCCCGATCCGTACGTCCGCCGGTCACATGGCTGCGGCAGCGTATTTCACCGATTTCCAGAACATGGTGATATAAAACGCTCAACAGCCGCCGGGCCTCCTGTGAAACATCTCCGGTCACCAGGCAGACCAGGGGATACGGTGTTTCCTGGCAGCGCAAAGCGTAAGCCAGGGTGAGGGCGCCGGGTAAATATCCGTCGCCCCGCATAAGAAAGGTAACATAAGCCATGGGGCCATCCATGGATTCCTCCTCTTCTGGGAGGAATCCGGATGTCCCTATGCCGATTGAGCGGCAACGCGTATTCGCACATAAAATATATCTCTTTTATGCATATTGCAGACATGAGGAGTTCCTCCCTGTGTCGATGGTGTTGGTCATCTGCAATATGCAAGGGTAAGCAAGACGTAAAGCAATGCTTCCACCCCTTTCTCAGCGAAACACAAAAAAGGCTGTGACAGCAGTCACAGCCGGAAAAACAGAAAAACCTCCTAACAACAATAACCCAATTGGAATTTCTTCCAAATAGGTTTGCTGTAATGGCGGCTGTGTGATTCCGGTTATGACAAAACTGAACAAGCCTTGGGCTTTGGTCCGCTCAAGGTTTCATTTCATTCTTGTCACATCCGTTAAATCATCACACAACCTCCCTAATCCTTCTGTTTTATTGTATCGGATCATCGCCGAACTGTCAACCTCCACCAAACAAAAACGGCCTTCCTGCTTACACAGAAGGGCCGTTTCTCTCGATATCCATCCCTCCGGTTCTGCCTTCCAGGAGAAGCGCGTCCCGCAGTTCCGCCAGAGATTCGACGATCAGATCTGGAGGGGTCGGGGCAGTTTCCGAGTCCTTCCGTGAGGCCTCGCCCGTTAACACAAGGATGGACGTGACTGGCGTCCCATGCGCCAGCGCGATATCCGTATACAGACGGTCACCGATCACCGCCAGCTCTTCCGGCCGGAAACCCGTCTGCTCCAGAATGAAATCAAGGGTGTGGCGGGCCGGCTTCCCAAAAATTCCGGAACCGCCCCGGTGGACGCCTCGATCACCTTGGCCAGGGAACCGCAGTCCGGCATCCAGCCGCCGTTTTCCACAGGACAGTTCCAATCCGGGTTGACACCGTAAAACGCGGCGCCGGCCCGACAGCGTCGCATGCGGCCCAAATCGCCTCATAGGTGATGGTGGTATCGAATCCCAGCACAACGGCGTCGGGGCTCCGCCCGGTATTGACCTGAAATCCAGCCTCTTTAAAATCCTGGATGAGGCAGTCGGTTCCCAGCACCATCATCCGGCCCCCGGATACCGTTCTCCCAGTACCCGGACCGCCACCTGATTGGAAATATACATCCACTCCGGCGGAATGACGATCCCCATGCGGGAGAGCTTTTCCAGATACGCCTGTCGGTTTTTGGAGGAATTGTTGGTGAAAAACCGATAGGCCCGCCCGGTCTTTTGAACAGTGTCCAGAAACGATTTCGTAAAGGTAAACAGCTTGTCGCCAAGATAAATCGTACCATCCATGTCCAGCAAAAAGCAACGGATCCCGTGCAGGCGCTCTGCTATCTCCATCTCGGTCAATGGTCGTGTCATCCCCTTTTTTTGTAAAGTCTTTCAACATTACATCAATAAAAATACATGTGATACCACGGCGTGTTGCGCACCACGCCGAACAGCAGAAACAGGATCAGGAGAGCCACCCAAAACGGCGTTTCCCCATGGAGGCGGACGGGATGCCATCCTTTTAAAAACGTCCGGAGGAAAAACCACAACAGCCCCCCACGGCCAAAACCGTGAGCAAAAAGAAAAAGGGATTCAGGGAAAACGCCTCGGCCACGTCTCCGGATAAAGGGCTTCCAGCATCCGGGTGGTTCCGCAGCCGGGCCAGTTGAGGCCCGTCAGCCGATGGAAGGGGCAGGGCGGCAGCCATCCCGTCAGGGGGACGCCCATCCGGTGCAGCAATGCCAGCAGGGCCGCCAGCCCGCCATACCGCTTACCAAAACACGGTTTCCCGCGCGCGTGTTCCACAGGCGGGCGCAAACAGAGCTGCATGCGGTTTTCACCTTTTCCACTGTTTCATTCCTGGCTCTTTTCATGACCCTCCTCCGGAGCTTGACCCGCCGCGGTCCCTTCTTTGACCTTTTCTGCCAGTTTTTTCTTGATTACGACCCCCTCGTATTTCCGTTTGCACTGGATCCGGCCGACATACCGGCGGTCGCATTCCCCGCAGCGGAAATCGGCGTAAAACGCGGTTGCGGAACTTCCACTCCCCCGCTCTCCGGAGATTCCGGTCACAGTGCTCACAGCGGAACTGGAGTTCGCTGCGGGGATCAGGGGACTGTCGATATCGCTGATGTAAAAGGTTTTGAAGGTGATACGGTCGTAGAACGCTTCATCGGCGGGCAGGATCTCGCCAGCGAATGAAGCGTCGTACAATTTCACGAAAATCCGCGCAGACAGGATACTGTCGTCGAGGGCCCGATGCAGGTCAGCCCCCTCTTCCGGGATCGACAGCCTCACAGGCCTTGCCGAGAGCGAGCTGGCGGGACAGATCGTCCCCCATCCGCCTCTGGGCATAGGCCTGCAGATCGGCATAGGCGGACATAAAGGGAATGGTCCGGTTGCCGAAAACCGCTCGCAGTTTTCAATCAGGACCAGCAGGTCGGTGGTGCTCCAGGTCAGCAGCACCGCGTCGCCCTCCCCAATCCAGCGGCACAGGCGGTCCACCGCTTTGGGGAAGGTGGTCCCGTCCTCCAGGTCGCTTTCGGTGATGCTGGTCAGGTTGGTGACGAATTCCGTCAGTTTTTGCTGTAAACCGGACGGATAACCGCGTGAAAGGTATCCGCTATCCGCGCTCCGTCTTCCACGCGGACTGCGCCGATTTCGATGATTTCATTGAAATAGCCGTGTGCTTTTTGGAATAGGAGCCGTTCCATTCCAAATCCAATACGATTTCCGTCATTTGTCAGGCCATATCCCCCAATTTGCCGCCGCCGAGCAGGTGGAAATGCAGATGGGGCACCATCTGCCCCGCTTCGGCGCCGTTGTTGGTCACGACGCGGAAGCTTTCCACGCCCAGTTCCCGGGCAATTTGAGGCAGCACTTCAAAAACATGCGCCACCAGGCCGCTGTTCTGCTGTGTTACGGCGCCGGCGCCCGGGATATGGGTCTTCGGGATCACCAGGACATGCACCGGCGCTTTGGGCTCGATATCGTGAAACGCCAGCACCTGATCGTCCTCATATACCGTTCGGCTGGGGATTTCCCCGGCTATAATTTTGCAGAAAATACAGTCCATACAGGCCCCTCCTCACTTTGACAGCTGTTTTTCCAAAATCTCGTCCACACTGTTGTTGATCGCGTCGTCCACCCTGGACAGGTCCTTGGCCCCGGCCATGGCCATATCCGGCCGGCCGCCTCCGCGGCCGCCGCACCACTGCCGCCACATCCCGGACGATCTGTCCGGCATGCGCCCCCTGCGCCACCGCCTCGGGAGTGCAGGTGCAGCCGATGGAGACGGACCCCGCGTCCTCATCCATACCGGCGAGCACGATCACCGCGCCGCCCTGCACCATGCTCCGGCATTGGTCGCACATCGAGCGGACGGCATCCGCCCCCGTGCCGGTAAAGGCGGCGGATATCACCTTGATGCCCCGGACCTGACGCGCCTTGCTGAACAGCCCCTCGATCTGCTGGCCGGCCATTTTGGATTTGAGGGAATCCCGTTCCCGTCTGAGCTCCTTGATCTCACCCATGAGCTGAACCGCGCGCCGTTCCAGATCCTCCGGCCCGTTCGCCTTGACCGCCGCGGCTGTCCGTCCGAGGAGCTCCTGTGTCTCCCGGATCCGGTCCAATACGCCCGTGCCCGTCACCGCCTCGATCCGGCGGATCCCCGACGCAACGGAAGATCGCTGAGAATATGGAACAGCCCCAGCTTACCCGTATTGTCCACATGGGTCCCGCCGCACAGCTCCATGGAGACGGTCCCCATCCGGACCACCCGACCAGATCCCCATACTTCTCCCCAAACAGGGCCATCGCCCCTGGCTCCGGGCTTCCTCGATCGGCATTTCCTGGACCGTGACCGGCAGCGCCGCCAGGATCCAGGCGTTGACCTGATCCTCGACCGCCGCGAGCTCCTCCTGTGTCAACGCCGAGAAATGAGTGAAATCGAACCGCATCCGCTGGGGATTCACCAGCTGCCCGGCCTGTTGCACGTGGGTGCCGAGCACCTGACGCAGCGCCGCCTGCAGCAGATGAGCGGCGGAGTGGTTCCGCATGGTGGACAGACGGGCGGCCTCATCCACCTGCACGGTCACCGGATTGCCCGCGTTGAGGGAACCCTTCTCCATAACGCCGATATGCAGGATCACGCCACCGGCGGATTTTTGCGTGTCTTTGACCCGGAAGAGGGCGTCGCCTGCCGTAATCACGCCGGTATCTCCCGCCTGGCCGCCGCTTTCCCCATAGAACGAGGTGACGTCCAGCACCAGCACGGCCTCATCCCCTTCGTTCACCGTTTCCGCCGGCTCATTGTCCCGGACGATGGCGGCGATGCGGGCAGGTGGTAGAGAGCATGTCATATCCTACGAAGCCACCGGCCATGAGCTGTTCGAGGACCCCCACGCCCGCCTTCCAGGCATCCTCCCCGGCCTTTTTCCGCGCCGCCCTGGCCCGCTGGCGCTGCTCGGCCATCAGCCGGTTGAACTGCTCTTCGTCCACCTGTAAGCCCTTTTCCTCCAGGATATCCCGGGTCAGGTCGACCGGGAAACCGTAGGTATCGTACAGCCGGAACGCGTCGGCGCCGGACAGGATCTTGTCCGGCATCCCCGCCAGCATGTCCTCGAGCAAGCTGAGGCCGCTGTCGATGGTTTTTTCGAAGGCCTCCTCCTCGTTGCGGATCACCTTGACGATGAAATCCTGCTTCTCCCCGAGCTCTGGATAGGCGCCCTGGTTCTCCGCGACGACTGTCTCGCACACCTGATAGAGGAAAGGCCCGTGGACCCCGAGCAGACGCCCATGCCGGGCGGCGCGGCGGAGCAGGCGGCGGAGCACATAGCCACGTCCCTCGTTGGAGGGCATCACCCCGTCCCCGATCATGAAAGTGGTCGAGCGGATATGGTCGGTGATGACCCGCAGGGATACATCGCTGCGTTCGGATTCGCCATACGCCACGCCGGTGATCCGGCTGACGTGCTTCATGATGTTCTGGACGGTATCCACCTCAAAGAGGTTGTCAACCCCCTGCATGATACAGGCCAGACGCTCAAGTCCCATACCGGTGTCGATGTTGGGATGCTCCAGGGGAGTGTAATTCCCTTTGCCGTCGTTGTCGAACTGGGTGAACACCAGGTTCCAGAACTCGACATAGCGGTCGCAGTCGCAGCCTACGCCGCAGGTGCGGGGACCCGCAGCCGTAGGACTCGCCCCGGTCAAAATAGATCTCGAGCAGGGGCCGCAGGGGCCGGAGCCAATCTCCCAGAAATTGTCCTCTTTGCCCAGGCGGACGATCCGGGCGGGATCCACGCCCACCTCCTTCGTCCAGATGTCGAACGCCTGATCGTCGTCCTCATAAATCGAGACCCAGAGGCGGTCCACCGGCAGTTCCAGCACCTGCGTGCAGAATTCCCATGCCCAGGCCGTCGCCTCGTGCTTGAAATAATCGCCGAAGCTGAAATTGCCCAGCATCTCGAAGTAGGTGCCGTGGCGGGCGGTTTTTCCCACCCGTTCGATATCGGGGTCCGGATGCACTTCTGGCAGGTGGTCACCCGCTTGCGGGGGGGCGTCACCTCGCCGGTGAAAAAACTTTTTCATCGGCGCCATACCGGAATTGATGAGCAGCAGGGATTTGTCCTCCTGCGGTACCAGCGAAAAGCTGGGCAGGCGCAGATGCCCCTTGCTCTCATAAAATGCGAGAAACGTCTCCCGCAGGTCGTTGAGTCCGGTCCATTTCATTTTCCTGTCGTCCTTTCCATCAAAAAAAAATCCCCCCGTCCTGATATGGGACGGAGGCTTCCGTGGTACCACCCAACTTGCATCGCCGACGCGATGCCGCTTGAACCCCTTAACGCGGGGGACGCGCCGCTCCTCACGGCGTGACTCGGGGACGGCCCCCTGCACCGCACGGATGGACGGCCTTCCAGCCCACGGCAGTTGCCGCGTAGCCGTCCTCTGAAAAACGCCGGTTTTGGCAGGTTTTTCCCGTCAGTGTCCTTTGGCAATATCACAATGTAAATAAAGTATAGGACGGACAAACGGATTTGTCAAGGGCTTTCAGCAAAGCGCCGCTTCGGCGTCTTTTTCCGACTCCGAAGACCATGAAATTAACGTAAATCCCAATTTATGAAATTACAGGCCCTCAAAGCCTCATGGCCGCATCCCTTCATTATGGGGATGGGGACACTGTCGTTCGAGCCGATTTTTATTGAGAGAAAATCGACAGGATCCCCCCGGGAGTTCCGGCCCCCGACTCATCGCCCTCCTTTCTTGCCGGCAAGAGAGGGGGCAGCCCAGACTCCCGTTGCGGCGTGTCCGCGCATACAATGCGCCATTAACCCGATCCGGCCGCCAAGCGCGCGGACCCTTCCCGTCTCCACGCCGACATACACGGGGCAGGATCTTTCTTTACACGACCGGCCGGGGCGCCTCCCCCGATTCCGCTCCGATTTTGGTGATCCGCACCTCCGCCTCCACCTCGAATTCGCAATCCTTCAGCTGTTCGGCCCAATCCTCTTCCCGTCCCCGGATGAGCTCCGGACAGCGCTTCTGCGTCAGCCGCCCCAGCCCAGCCGCATCACAGCCGTAGTCGGTCGAAACGGCGATCGCCCTTTCCGTTTCTCCGCGGATCACATCGGCCAGTTGCCTTTCGGCCTCGCGGATCTCCTCTGCCGACAGGTTGCCCGGTAAAAATTCCTCCAGAATCTCGGCCTCGCAGGAAATCCGAAAACGGTATCGCGCGGCATCCCCCTGCGGCTGTATCTCCACCTTGGTGGAGGCGTTCCGGACGGACAAGGTGATCTTCTCCCCTTCCGGCCGTCCGGCGGCGGGCAGCACATACACCCCCTGCCTGAAATCCCCGCGGGCATAGAGCAGTCCGCGGGTTTCGCTTTCGTCGAGTTCCCCCGCGAAAGCGCCGGAACGGAACAGCGCCGTGCCGTCGAGATGGACGCTCATCTCCTCTTCCTCCCCTTCCACCCGGACGATCGGCATCGCGGCATCGTACATACCGCTGAGGGCCCGTTCCACATCCAGCAGCCGCGTCCTCACCGCGTAGCCCCACTCGTATCCTTCCTCCAGAAGGCGTGCGATGTGTTCGGCCGGGATGGCGGCGCTCTCCGACGGAACCTCCAGCAGTTTGGCCGCCTCTCCGCGGCAGACCACCATATCCACGAGCGGACGCCCCTCGTGGTTGCGGATAAAGTAATCCAAAAGGGTCTCAAGCGGGGCCTTCTCGATCTGCGTCAGGCCGAGCGCGATCACTTTGTTGTGCAGGATGTAGGTGCTTCGCCCCGAATCCGCCACAAAGGCCTTCAGAGCCCCGGCTACCGACTGTCCCTCAACCGTATACACGGACGTGGCGTTTTTTTCCTGTTCGGTCAGGCTGCCAGAGGTTTTCAGCACCTCGATCGCCTGAATGGAAACGCCGCATTCCCCTTCCTTATCGTCGATCCCGATGGCCGTGACCACCACCCGGTTGTTGATCTGGGTCTTTTCCCGGCAGCTCGGCAGCAGCGCCACGGCGATGATGAGGACGAACAGCAGGCCGATGGATCCGACCCGGCTCCCTTTTCTCATACCGACGCCTCCTCTGTCCGCGCCCGCTCGATACGGATACGCCGCCGCCGGCCCGCCGCGGTCAGGATGAGCGGCAGCAGCACGGCGAAAATCCCCAGCAACACAGCCGACACGATCCAGATGAACCAGCGTTCCTGCTGCAGGATAAACCCGCCCAGAAACAAGCCGGCCACTGTAACCGCCGCGCCGCCGGCCACCGCCGCGGGCAGACGGGCCTTATCCCCAGCATCCTGCCAACACAGTGGAGGTATAGGACGCCGATGAATGCGGTCTTTATCAGCAGCGCCGCCAGCCAGACCGCCGCGGCGACGATATCCAGACGCTGGAGGATGCTCACCTGCGCCGCCGTGACGGCGGTGTAATACGGGAACAGGACCATTCCGCTGAAATCGCCCAGCACCCCCACCGAGGTCGCCTGGATCAGGAGGAGAGGATCACCACCCCCGCCGCAAACAGCGCACCGGCCTTGGCCGTCCCGTTTTTGCCGGCCACGTAAAGGGAGCGCCAGCCCCAAAAGCGCGATTTCGAGCGTACGGGGCAATTCCTCGAGCGCTCCTGAAAGAACCGGACTCATCCCGTCATACAAAAACGGGGAAAATGGATCCATTCCATTTCGGGGAGCAGTGCCAGGGCGATGCCGAAAACGGCGACGACCACGGCGAAAAAAGACGATCGAGGCCGCGCGGCCGACCGCCTGGATCCCATAGAAAGCCGCCCCGAACGCCACCGCGACGAGCGCCGCGCAGAGCACGACGCGGGAGAGTCCCGGCGTCAGCGTCGTGGACACGAACTGATTGAAGCGGAGCAGATCCATTGTTTGAATGAGCAGACAGAGCAGGGCGTAGCCCGAGGCTACGGCGGTTCCCCGCCTTTTCCCCACAGGACATAGGCATAGTCGAGGGTGCCGGCCCCGCCCGACCGTCTCCCGAACCACAGCACCGGCAGGATACAGAGCAGAATAAATCCTCCATGCAGCAGAGCCGACAGAAAGAAGTCCGTCCCGTTGGACACTTGATGCATCGTGGGAGCAAAGGACATGGAGATCGCGATCCGTCCCGTCAGCAGCAGGGCGGTCAGCTGTCCCGGGCTGATCTGTGAAACCTTGGTCACGTCTCTTCCTCCTCGTCTCCATCTTTGATTTTGGATCCCCGGACATTTTGGATCAGAAAGCGCTTTTTCGAGAGCTTCCGCCAATCGGCGCGGATGAACACGTCCCGCATCGCCCCAAAGCTGAAGGGGGAAATCGGCGCCATGAACGGGATGCTCTGCACGTTCAGCGCGCAGATGCTGCACAAAAGCAGCACCGCGCCGAGCATCACCCCATACAGGCCGAGGGCCCCGCCCAGCACGATAAAGACAAAGCGCAGGATCGCGATGGCGCCGTACAGGAGGGCAGGACAAAAGAGCTCATGGCCGTCAAGGCCACGATGATGACCATCGGCGCGCCAATGATACCGGCCCGCACCGCGCTTTCGCCGATGACGAGTGCCCCCACGATGCTGACCGCGTGCCCCACCGCCTTGGGAAAGCGCAGCCCCGCCTCCCGCATGATTTCAAACAGGAAATGGATGAGAAGCGCCTCCACGGTCAGGGGGAACGGGGTGGCGTGCTCCGAGTTGAGGAAGGTCATCAGCAGCACCGGCGGGAACATCTCGGGATGATGGGTGCCGATCGCCACATACAGCCCGGGCAGGAACAGGCTGATGAAAAAGGAGACGTATTTGATGATGCGGATGAAGCTCGCATACACCGGATGCTGGGTGTAATCGTCCATCGACTGAAAATGTTCCACAAACAGGGTGGGAACCACCAGGACAAAGGGGTGCCGTCCACCAGCACGCCGATCCGGCCCTCAAGCACCTTGCCGCACAGGGTATCGGGCCGTTCGGTCGCCTCGACACTGGTGAAAAGGGAGCGCCGCTTGTTTTCCAGGAAAGGCTGGATATATCCCGATTCGAGAACAGCCTCGAGCGGACAGTCTTGGATGCGCGCGCGGATATCGTCGAGCAGGCGCCGGGATACCCGGTCCTGCATATAGCACAGGCAGACGGCCGTCTGGGTGGTTTTGCCGGCGGTAAGCATCTCAAAGGCAAGCGCCGGGGACTTGAGCCGGCGGCGCACCATCGAAATATTCACCCGGATCGCCTCGGTGAACCCCTCGCGGGAGCCCCGGACCGTCACTTCGGTAGAGGGTTCGCTGATACCGCGGATCATAAACCCCTGCAGCCCGCCCAAAACAGCGTAGGGCACCCCCTCCACCAATACGGCGGCGAAGCCGGAGGTAATCAGATTGGCCAGCTCTCCGAAGGTGGTCACCTGCTGCATATCCACAAAGCCGAGCACCTCGTCCCGGATCCGGGAAATCAGCGTCTCAGCCGACGCACTCTCCCCCGTCATCGGGCCATGGGCAGGATGACGGCATCCGCCATCAAATGGCGGTCCACCATCCCCTCGACCGTGACCAGGGCGATCTCCCGTGAGCAGACGGTCATCCTCCGGATGGTCAGATCCGCGCTTCCCCCAAAGAGAGCACGCAGCTCCACCAGATTATCCAGCAGGTTATCCGTCAGGGAAACGGGCGGCATTTCCGGTTTTTCTTCCTTATTTTTCATGTTTTTGACCTTGCCTTTCTCTCTAAAAGGGATACAGAGAACACTCTTTCCAGTTTATCCCGCCGGACGCGGAATATCCGTTTTTCCGCGTGCATAACCGGCGCTTCTCCGTCCATACTAGGTAAGCAATGACCGAATCGGTCACGGCATCTTTTCGGCAACATTTATCTCCGTCTGCGTTAAAAATCTTTGAAAAGCGTGCCGTATTCCGAGGATTTTTGACGCTGATGTGGGAAAATTCTCCTACCAAAGCCGCCACTGAGCCGTCAGGCGTGATGTATTCAGCGCTTATTTAGAAGCGGGCAAAACACAGACGAAGGAGCCGCGCTCAGGCGCGCGGCTTCCAGCGTCAAGTGAAAGGAAGGGTCATATCATGGCGATCTCGGCTATCCGCACCGTGATAATCTACATATTCATTATCGCGGCCATGCGGATCATGGGCAAACGGCAGCTCGGGGAGCTGCAGCCGGTCGAGCTGGTGGTGACGCTGCTCATTTCCGATCTGGCGGCGGTCCCCATGCAGGAAAGCGGCATGCCGCTGCTCAACGGCCTGATCCCCATTGTGGTGCTCGTCGCGCTGGAGCTGCTGCTCTCGGGACTGATGCTCAAGTCCTCCGGATTCTCCAAGCTGATCAGCGGCAACCCCATCGTCATCATCCGGGACGGCAAACTGGATCAAAAAGCCCTCAAACGCCTGCGGCTGACCGTGGAGGATCTGATGGAGACCCTGCGGCAGCAAAACGCCTTCGATATCCGGGAGATCGAATACGCGATCGCCGAAACCAATGGAAAAAATCAGCCTGTTCATGAAGCCGGCCTCCCGTCCCGTCACCGCGGGAGACGTCAAGGCCGCTTCCAAAGGACACCGGCGTCCCCAGCGTGGTCGGCAGCGATGGCAAACTGGTGGACTGGGGCCTGAAAATGAGCGGCCTGGATGAAGACTGGGTGCGTTCCACCCTGAAGAAGGACGATTGTCCCCTGGATGACGTTTTCTTGATGACGGCGGATAAAAGCCGGCAATATTTCGTACTCCGGAACCAGCAGCTCAAGGAGAAAAAGGAGCGGCCTCATGAAACGCGTGTTATTGGCTTTTGCATTGCTGGCCGCCGTGGCGGCGGGCTGTGTTCTCTCAATCATGACCGAAAAGCGTACGACCGACCTTCTCATCGATATGACCGACCGCATCGAGGAGGCTTTCGATGCGGAAGAATTCGACCGGGCGTTAACGCTTACCGAAGAGTTCACCGAGGAATTTACCAAACGCACCAAACATTTCACTTTTTCATGCGGCATTCCGACGTCTCCAAAATCGAGGAAAACGTCATCACCCTCCCTATCCTCTTGGAAGCCGGAGACCACGAGCATTTTCCAGCCGAACTCGCCCGCTGCCGCAACCAGCTCGATAAGCTCGGAGAGCTCGAACTCCCCAGCTTCGATAATATCTTATAAAAACCGTAGGAATGGGATAGCCATATGGAAATGTATAAAGATAGGAGACACGAAAAACCGTGTCTCCTATCTTTATATCACTACCTCTACTTCAAAGCCGATGGCTTGGGCCGGTCTGTTGATTATCGACTACTTGACCGAGATTTTCCGGGTCAGGAGCCAGCGCGTGACGAACAGCAGCACCATTCCGGCCGCCAGGTCGACAATGACCGACCCTACCCCCAGGCTCATCTGGGTTAAAACCGCGGGATCCTGATTCGACCCGATCAGCTCCGGATGTTTCAGCAGATCCAGCAGCATGCTATCGAAGACCAAATGCAGTCCTCCGCTTTCCCCACACGAACGCCAATGGGCAGCAGCAACATAAACACGATTTCGAGCAGGCCGATCACCGTGCTGCCCGCCAGGTAAAAACGACGGCGAACAGGAAATTGTTGCTCAAAAACGGACGGGTATTGGACAGCGTGATGGAAAAATACACCGCCGAAAGGGAAGAAAACAGCTGGACAGAGGCAAACACCAGGAAAAGGAGGAGCAAAGGCAAGGCCGCGTTCCCCAACCCGGCCTTCAGCATTTCAGGATCCCCTCGATTTGCAGCAGGTCGAACATACCAAACAGCCCTAACAGGAATCCGACCACGCCGAGCAGGATCAGCAGATAGCCGGTGATCACCTTGGACGCGAGCAGCGTTCCTTTTCCAACGGGCAGAGTCTGCGTCAGATACCCTTCGGCCCCGAAAAGCCCCTTCGCATACCGCATGACGGTCAGGATCAGCGCCAGCACCATCGATGCGATGCCGATGCCGATGCAGGCGATGGCCAGCCCGATTTTCATCTGATGGATATGGAGCGCCTCCGTCAGTTTGCCGAGAAGATAGGACAAGCCAATGCCGAGATACAGCGCAGGCATCACTTTCCCTGCCGCTTTGACTTCATATTTGAGCAGTTTCCCTAACATTTGAACACCTCCCGGAAATACGCGTCGAGCGATTTCCCCGCCTTTTCCCGCAGGGCGTCGGCACTGTCCGCCGCGATCAGACGGCCGTAATCCATCATGACCACGTCATCGAATATCCGCTCGACGTCGTAGATCAGATGGGTGGACAGCAGCACGGTCGAATCCTCCGTATAGTTTTTGAGGATGATATCCAGAATCGAATCCCGGGCGGCCGGATCGATTCCGCTGAGCGGTTCGTCCAGGATGTACAGCTTCGCGGCCCGGGACATCACCAGGATCAGCTGCAGCTTTTCCTGCATCCCTTTGGACATGGTTTTCAGACGCATGGCGGGTTCGAGACGGAACTGCCGCAGCAGCTCTTCCGCTTTCTTCCGGTCAAAGTCCCGATAGAAATCCGCGAACATGGCGAGGGCATCCCGGGCCCTCATCCAGTCGCTAAGATAGGTTTTCTCCGGCAGATAGGATACGATCGATTTCGTGTACACCCCGGGGCCTGCCCATCGATGCGGACCTCGCCCGCGTAATCGGTGATCAGTCCGGTGAGGATTTTTGAACAGCGTGGTTTTCCCGCAGCCGTTCGGCCCCACGACACCGACGATCCTCCCACTGTCAACCGTCAAATGAAAATCCTGCAAAACCGGCCGGGCGTCATAGCGTTTGCCGACCCCCGCAATTCTACAAGCTTGCTCATGATTCTCCCTCTTTTCTCTCGTTGGTTCCGCTGTGGCCGCCGGTTCCTTCCAGTTCCGCCGCAACAGGGGCAGGATCTCTTCCGTTTGCAGCCCAGGCCTTCCATACGGGACAAAAACTCCCGCAGGACGGCCCCCGCCAGGCTGTCGCGCAGCCGCAGGATATGGGCCTGGTCCTCGGTGACGAACCGGCCGGACGTCCGTTCGCTGTAGAGCAGGCCGTCCCGCTCCAGCTCAGCGAGTGCCCGCTGCATCGTGTTCGGGTTTACCCCGAATGCCAGCGCCAGCTCCCGCACGGCCGGGATCCGTTCTCCCGCCCGCCATTCTCCCGTGACGATCATCCGCTGGATTTTTTCAATGAGCTGGAGATAAATCGGCACGTTTGTGTCGTAAACCGTCTCTTGCAAACAGCCGCCCCCCTCTCTATTGTATTAAGCGCTTAATACAATAATACATCTTTTCTCCTTTTGTCAAGAGTTTCACAAGAAATACGTCAGAGGTATCCGTAATCAGGATATCCCGGACGGGAGCAGAGGGATAAAGGGCGGCGAGGGCGCCTATCCGGTGACGACGACCGCTTTTTGAGCTGAGGATGAAGTCTCTCGATACGTCCGCACGCCACCTTCGTCTTTCGCCGACCCGAAACCGGGACCTTGGCCATAGGTGCGGACGATTGCGGCACTGTGCCGGTGGGAAGAAAAGGCCGTGCGGGGTATCCGGGATTTTCCAATGGAGGATCCTACCCTGCGGTTTGATCCGTTCCGGTATCTGCAAGATCACCGGACAAAAACACCGAGGGTGAAAGCTGTGGCTTTCACCCTCGGTGTTTTTCCGCTGTATATAAATGGCCCCTCTCAGAACAACCCCGCAATATTGAACGCCAGGGTGCCGAACTGATACACGATAAAAGAGGCCACCCAGGCCACGCCGGTCTGGAACGCGACTGTCCCAATCGCCCATTTCCAGGAATTCATCTCCCGCCGCATGGCTGAAAACGCGGCGACACAGGGCATGTACAGGAGCACGAACACCATAAAGGACAGGGCGGCCACCGGAGTGGCGAACACCTCCTGGAGCACCGCCGTCATCTCCATACCGGTGGGCAGATAGAGGATCGTCAGGGTTCCCACCACCGCTTCCTTAGCGACGAAGCCCGACACGAGCGCAACCGAGGCCTGCCAGAATCCAAAGCCGAGAGGCGCGAAAACGGGCGCGATGGTTTTGCCGATGGCCGCGAGGATACTGTCCCCGGTTTGGTCGGGCGGCAGCATCCGGAGGCCGGGACTGAAAGACTGCAAAACCAGATCACCACCGACGCGGCGAGGAGGATCGTCCCCGCCCGTACGGCGAAATCCTTGATCCGCTCATACAGGTGCCGCCACAGCGTCTTGAGCGTGGGCAGGCGGTAAGGCGGCAGCTCCATGACGAACGGCGCATGCCCGCCTTTGAGGACCGTTTTTTCAGAAACATGGCACAGACGATGGCCACGATCAGCCCAGCCGCGTAAATCCCAAAACCACCAACCCCTTATAGGCGGGGAAAAACGCGGCGATGAACAGCCCATAGACCGGCATCTTGGCCGAGCAGGACATGAACGGCGTCAGCATCATGGTCATGCGGCGGTCCCGCTCGTTTTCCAGCGTTCTGGCCGCCATAATAGCCGGGACCGAGCAGCCGAACCCCATGAGCATGGGGACAAACGAGCGGCCAGACAGGCCGGTTTTATGTAGCAGCTTATCCATGATGAAAGCGGCGCGGGCCATATATCCGCTGTCCTCCAGGATGGACAGGAACAAAAACAGCAGCAGGATCTGGGGAAAGAAGGAAACGATCGAGCCGACGCCTTTGATCACCCGTCGCAGCCCAGGCTGACCGCCCATCCCGACGCGTGCACACTCTCGAGACCGGCCCGCACAAAGGGTGTGAAGCGGTCGGTGATCAGCGCGTCCAGTCCTTCCGTCATCCAGCTTCCGAGGGGCCCGAAGGTGATGAAGAACACCAGGGCCATGACGCCGACAAACAGGGGCAGGGCCAGATATTTGTTGGTGACGACCGCGTCCACCCTGTCCGACAGGGTCAGTTCCCCCGGTGCTTTCAGGCGGGTGACGCATTCCTCGCAGATCTTGCAGATGAAGCGGTATTTCTGGTCCGCTATAATCATGTCCCGTTCCCCGTAGTGGCTTTCCAGGGAGCGTACGATCTCGTCGATCAGGTGCGCCTCGCCGTCGCTGAGCTCGAGCGCCTCAATGGTGGGGGGTATCGTCATCGATCAGCTTGACCGCCGACCAGCGCAAGGCCATCCCTTTTTCCATACACTTGGGCTCGATAATGTCCTCGATGCGGAGGATCGCCTCGAGAACCCGGCCGGTATAAATTTCGTCGATCACATAGGTGGAACGGTATTCGCTGCCATGATGTTCCCGCCGTTCATGCAGCTGGTGGCTGATATAGGGATTCATCCCGTACTTGTCGTTGATCCGTTCCGCCAGGCGCTGTTCGTCAAAGGGGGCGAGCACGGCGCCCGCCTGGTTTTCGCCGGTATGGTGGGCCCGGTCGATCAATTCCTTGATCCCCCGTCCCCGGCTGGCCGCCACCGGGATGACCGGGATACCCAGATGGTGTTCAAGCTTCTGCACATCGATCTCTATCCCCCGGCTCTTCAGCATATCCATCATATTCAGGGCGATCACCATGGGCCGCCCCAACTCCGCGAGCTGAAGGGTGAGATACAGGTTCCGTTCAATATTGGTGGCGTCCACCACGTCCACGATCACGTCCGGGTTATCGTTGATGACGAAATTCCGCGTGACCATTTCCTCCGCCGAATAGGGAGAGAGGGAATAGATGCCCGAGATCCACCACGGTAACATCTTCTCCATGGGTTTTCAGGCGTCCTCCTTCTTTTCCACCGTCACACCCGGCCAGTTACCTACATACTGGTTGGAGCCGGTCAGCTCATTGAACAGCGTAGTTTTTCCGCAATTTGGGTTTCCGGCCAGCGCATATACGTGTTTGCTCATTGTTATCGAGGCCTCTCTTTTGGTAATATCGTATTACGCTGTTTCATATCCGGGGCGGCGTTTCCTGTATTTCCACCGTGATTTCCCTGGCCTCCGACCGTCGGATGCTCAGCTCATATCCCCCGCACGTTGATTTCCAGCGGATCGCCCATCGGCGCCGCCTTGCGCAGGATCACCGTCGCACCGGGAGTGATTCCCATATCGATGATCCGGCGGCGAAGCGCACCCGCACAGCCGAGCCCCGTCACCACGGCCGTTTCTCCTATGGCCATGTCATTTACCGTTTTTTCAAAGCAATTCCCCCGTTTTGCCACCGTTTATATATATAAAGTTTAGCACAAGGGCCATAACACGTCAACGCGAAAAACAACACCTTTTGACCCTTTTTGTACCATCGGTAAGTTCCCCAAATCCCATTCGAAATTTTTTCACAATATTCCACAACTTTTCACAAGGCGAAATGTTGACAAAAATACATTTTTGGTATTATTGGTCTGGAAAGGAAGAAAACCGACAAAATCCGCCGACAAACCACGACAAAAAGGAGGAATCCGCCTTGAAATCCACCGGTATCGTCCGCAAAATCGATGACCTCGGCCGTATCGTCCTGCCCATTGAACTGCGCCGCACACTCGAGGTCAGCGAACGGGATCCACTCGAAATCTTTATTGAGGATAACACCATCATTCTCAAGAAGTATCAGCCGGCCTGTATCTTCTGCGGCAACGCAAAGGATGTCGTCACCTATAAGGGACGCAATATCTGTCCGGCCTGTATCGAGGAAATCTCGAAGAAGCTGGGCGACGAATAAGTCGCAAATTGCAAAAAACCTCCGTCAGTCTTGCCGATGACGGAGGTTTTTTCTTTTTGGGGTATCCCATACGCTTTTTGACATCCGATCCGGAACCGGCCGTCATCTTCTATTGAAGCCTGGCCAATGGAAGAAGCCTGCCCTCTTGGGGACAGGCTTCTTCCATTAAACGGCCTCTTCGTCAATGGAGCTGCTTTGCGGCCCGGCGGACTGGTGCTCCCCGTGGGGAGCACCAAGACGTGTCGCTTCTCTGAATATTGACTTTATTTCTATCCACGCTCCCTCGCGGGAGCGACACCTCGTTTGTACCGTCAAGTTTATGGAGCGCACATTTTATCCACGCTCCCCTCGCGGGGAGCGACTTGCTCATAATGCCGGCCGTCCAGAGCTGGGAATTTCTATCCACGCTCCCCCTCGCGGGATGCGACAGCGATTAAAAACCATTTGTCGGCGTCCTGTAAATTTTATCCACGCTCCCCTCGCGGGGAGCGACCCCACATATCGCCCCAGTGCTCTTCGATTTCATCATTTTATCCACGCTCCCCTCGCGGGGGGAGCGACGACAGCGTGTTGATATAAGAATCATAATACGCCACTTTCTATCCACGCTCCCCTCGCGGGGAGCGACCACCCTGTACAGCTTTCCGAGCTTCAACAACTATTTCTATCCACGCTCCCCTCGCGGGGAGCGACGCCGTTGGCCGGGCGAGGGGCCGCCCGAAAACAATTTTATCCACGCTCCCCTCGCGGGGAGCGACTAAAAAAATCGATTTCCGGAAGCTCATATAGAGATGGTATTTCTATCCACGCTCCCCTCGCGGGGAGCGACGAGAAAAAACTAAAAGAAAGAGGTAGGAGCAATATTTTATCCACGCTCCCCTCGCGGGGAGCGACCGTATAAGCATGTTTGTGCTGGTCAGTGTTATCAGATTTCAATCCACGCTCCCCTCGCGGGGAGCGACAACCTCATCTTTTAAAGGTGTGATGTAGATGCTAATTTCTATCCACGCTCTCCCTCGCGGGGAGCGACCCTGATAAAAATAAGGATTTGGATAATACCGGTATTTCTATCCACGCTCCCCCTCGCGGGGAGCGACTACACGTAAAAACAGATTCATCTGCAAAATCTTCCATTTTATCCACGCTCCCTCGCGGGGAGCGACAAAGTTGATGTTGGAAAATTTCTGGTATCTAATATTTCTATCCACGCTCCCCTCGCGGGGAGCGACGATGTCAGTATTTAACTGGCGAATGGACATGGGATATTTCTATCCACGCTCCCTCGCGGGGAGCGACGAGCGCTACCCTTTACATATATAATTATATTTTTATTTCTATCCACGCTCCCCTCGCGGGGAGCGACAGCAAAAACAAATAAACCTCTCACCTATTTTTGCATGGAAATGACAAAACTGTCAGTCCCATTACTGTATAAACGATAAATCCACGCTATTCCATATATAAAAATGCCCATATTCAGAGATACACGGGGTGCGAAGCTTCCTGCCTTTTTCTGTCTGCTTATATGTCGCACAGAATAGAAAACATATGCGTCGAATTGGCAGGGCCTATAAAATCAGGACATCATCCTGCTGATAACGCGGATGCCGCCCCACGTGTTCGACCCTATTCTTATAATTATTACCCAATTGATAAAAGCGAAGACTGTCTTCCTCCGGATCGATCATGGCGGAAAGCCCAGCCTTAAATACAGCAAACTGCGCGGCATCCAACAAGCATTCAAAAACCGAATTCTGTACCCTCTGTCCATGATTGACGCACGATTTGGCCACCTGACGGAGGCGTCTGCGTCCTGCTGCAGTCTCGGTGTTCACGTCATACGTGACTAAAACCAGCATCACGTCCCTCCTGCTTCTCAGCGTCTGTCCTGCATATTCCGTTTGCTTGCTTTTATTTCCAAAAAACGGTGGGTACGAATCGAGATCCCCACGCAGCGTGCGGGCCAGAAGAAGCGCCTGTACGTGAGGAACCAGACCCCAAGGCAGCTTTTTTCCCAGGAACGGATGAGTAATCGGCTCCTGCTTCCTCGTCTGCCAAGCGGACAAAAACTCCCGGCGGCCCTCGTCTGTCAGAAGTACCGCGCCGTTTTCCTGCTTATGCAGATGTTTGGCGGTCAGCCTTTTTTGGTTGACGCAGGACAGCACAAAACGGTCGGCGAAAACCGGCCGCAATTCCTCCATCAAATCCAACGCCAGACTGCGGCGGCCGGGACGCAGCCGATGTAAAAAGCCCACGTACGGATCCAGCCCCACCCCCTCCAATGCGGCGGTACAATCGTGTGCCAGCAGGGTATAGGCAAACGAGAGCAATGCGTTAATATTGTCGAGCGGCGGCCGGCGGCTGCGCACAGTAAAGGCAAACGCCTCCCTCTGCTGCAGGATCAGTTCGCCAAACCCGTCAAAATACCGCTGGGCCGCTTCCCCTCCAACCCGAGCAGCTGGCTTAAATCCTCGCATGTTTCGATAAGCGGCAACGCAGCCGCCATCTGGGACGAAAGCCGTTTGAGCTTATCTGCCGGCACCCTCTGCGGATGGTCACGGGTAGCGCGCTCCAATATCCAGCGGCTGTTGTACACTTTTCCCAGAATGAATCCCCGGGCATACCGGCAGCTGCCTTCCCCACTGTCCGCCACGCGATGCTGCTGCCTGCGCAGCAGCACATTCCCCCGTTCTTCCCCAACTGCACGGGCCAGAAAACGCCCGCGAGGCGAAAAAAGCATAAATCGATTCCGTGTCCGGCACAAGCCCCCATCAGGGACGGGCTGGCGCCGGGATAGGTAAAACAGAGGATGCTCTCCAGCGTATGCAGTGGAAAACGCGCGGTCTCGGCCTTTTCACGGCTGACGACGACATGTTCCCCATCCAGGGTCAGTTAGCAGTCCTCTGTCAAAACAAACAGCGTATTGAGCAGATGTCTCATGGCAGCCCCACCTCTCCCTCCGGCACCGCCACCTCGTCCACATGTCCGTGGATATACGCTGCCGCGTCCGCCCGCCTGTCCAGCCCAGGCAGGCACAGCCCCTGAGAGAGCAGGCCTTGCAGTGCTTTCCTGTGCGCACTTTCGGCGTATATCCGCGCGCGAAGAAGCGGTGCATCTCATCCGCCATATCCTGCGCCGCCCGGCGCAGCTCCGGCGTGAAAGGAACCGGCTCCTGTGTCTTGTTTCTTCATAAAACAGCGCACCGGCGGGATTTCGCAGACCAGCATCTCCTCCAAAGCCATGGCCTGCGCGCAAAGCTGGAGCCTGTCGGCATCGCTTTCCTTGGTTCGGCCGTGCTTATACTCCACCGGCAGCGGCATCCACAGGCCCTCACGGCCCCATAACGGGACCCCGGCGGGATCGGCCCGGAATTCCACCACATCGCAAACGCCGGACAGCCGCAGCCGGTGGGGGAGACGACCTGCATTCCGCGCACCAGGAGCCGGTCCTCCGTTTTTCAGACAATGTATCGTCATGGCAGCGGGCGTGTTCCAGCCGCCCCTCGGCGGTATGGAGGTTTTCACTCCACTGCTGCTCCACGTGGATGAGGGCCCATTGACGGCGGCAAAACAAAAATGCTGGATACCCGAAAGCAGCAGATAGTCTTCCGTGCCGGCCGCCATCAGGCCATCCTTTCACAGGTGACCCCTGCCGGCAGCTCCGACACCGTGACGGTATAATCCGCAAAGGCGCGCGGCAGCGAAATCTCCGGCCTGCGTTCCACCTTGACCGCCTCAAACAGCTTGTAAGCCGGGGCATTGCCGAGCTCGGAATCGTGGCGGAACACGATCAGCTCCCGCACAGCCATCTTACCACGGGCTGCGCTGCGGTCGTTTTCAAACATATTGAGAATCGCCCGCCAGAGCAGGGCCAGATCCTCTTCGGAAAAACCGGTGGTTTTGCGCGCCAAATTGGCCGACACATAGCCTTCGGCGCGGTAGAGGCCGTAAGGAACGATGTATTTATGCCCCATTTCGGTATTCTTTTTTTTCCGCGTCAGCCTCAGTGGTGATCGCAACGCGGGTGATCGTCACCTCTTGCGGGGTGATCGGCTCCACCGATTGCGCAAAGCCCAGCTGCACAGGTCCGCGCACCTGTCCGCAATTGAGATTCCCCTTAACAAACGTGGTCATCACCGCGCCGAAGGACCGGATATCGAAGAATTCGCGGCACATATAGTCGCGGATTTTACAATCGAGGTCGGGATCGCCCTTCCTGGCTGCCTTCAGGTCGCCGGTGACGCCCAGCTTATCGAGGGCTTCGGCGTCGCTCCGGTTGAGGGAACCTGTTCCTTGATGTAGATGCGGTAGCCGGGCGCGTCTTCCATCACCGTTTCGACATAGTTGCGGATTTTGCGCTTAAGACATACGTCGGTGACCAGGCCGCAGCCGGACTCTGGATCTATGCGGGGCATGTTGCCCGCGTCGGGATCCCCGTTGGGATTGCCGTTCTGGACATCGAACAAAATCACGAAATCATAGCGGTTCTGGATAGGTCCTGTCATATCACTGTTCCTCCTTTTGGTATAACGCTTTTTGCGTCTGATGGTAATACCCGATCTGAAAGGCACCCTGCTCCGGCAGGGGACAGACGGGCCGGATAGGGTTCCCGGCTCTTCTCCATCAAGGACCCGATCTGTTTATCGAAATACACCGACTTATCGGACTTCAATTTGCGCAGATGCTTCTGCGCCAGGCTCAAAAGCCGCGGGAATACCACTGCCGGCGTAGACGACGCCGAGCTGAAATATGTATCCTTGATCGTGACGGTGATATCGGGATTGGCGGCGTTCTGCACCGCCTCCAGTACAGAAAACAGCTGGCCCAGCACATAGGGCAGATACCGGCTTTGTTCGTTCAGTTCCACGGTCAATACCTCCTCGGGACATCCGTCGTTTTTGTTCTGGCAGTAGTACGCTTTGAGAATGGCCGCGCGGCCGCGCGTAATGTCCCGTTCCGCGCGGATACGCAGCGTGACGCCGTGCAGGAGAGTGGCGGGATACGGCGTGTTTGTCAGCACCGCCCGCAGGACATCGCCGGCCATTTGGGGCATGGGCCTGCCTTCCCTGGAGTTCCGGTTGACCGTTTCCCACAGCCGGCTCCGGACCGACAGGGTTTCGCGTTTATCGAAGGAAGGCCGCACGATCCGCAGGCGTTCATAATGCGCCCGCAGGTTGCCGGCAAAGTCTCCAAAACGGTTCTGCCAAAAGAACCGCACCGAGAGGCGGGCCGCATTGGGCGCCAGCCCCAGCACGTAAAACCGCACCTCCGGATCCAGCGTGGTATCATCCCATTCCACCGCCTCCCCGCGGGCCAGCTTGCCGAGAACCGCCTGCAGATCGCGCTGCGGCAGGAATCGCCGTACAGGGCGGCCATGCCCCAAGTCCTGGTAGGCGCTTTGCCCTCCCGCGGCCCAGCAGACCACGGTGCTATCCCCGATGTGCTGCACGTGCTCCCGGTCGGTGAGCAGGTGGTTGAGCGCCGTGGTGTAAGCGAAGGCGGCGTAGGTGCCCACCGGCGCGTTGGCCCCCTGTTCATGTCCATACGAGCAGAATGCGTCCGCATTGAAAGAGACCAAAGGGAGCGCCGGCCGAATGAGCATCCTGCACCCCCTGTATATTCGGGTGCAGCCTGGCCAGCGCCGTCCTCTGTCCCCCGTAACCAGGCACCGGCCGGCGGGGGCGCCGTCCGTCTGATCGTAACGGGCCTGCCAACGAGAACGCACTTCCGGATCGCTGCACACCGGGGCATCCTTATACCAAAAAATCAGGTTTGCCCCTTTCATCAGTTCTTCCCAGGCTTCGGCCAGCGCCGGATGAGGCGGCTGCAGCCGGATCCCAGTTTTCAAAGAATGCCGCCACCGCCCGGGCAGCCGGGGAGGAAGCCCCGTCAAGCAGTTCCAGATGCAGCGCTTTGCTTGCGGCAAAACAGGCGGCGGTGCGCTGGGGCTTGCCCTTGCCGTCCGCGCCGAGCAAATACCCGCTGTTGTGAAACAGAAAATTGGCCGATATCCCCGACGCGTGCTTACCCGGCATGGGGACCTCCATCATCCGGGGAGCCATCACCGCCTTCTTTCCCCGCACCTGTTCCGTTTGCAGCGGCAGCAGGCCCAGCAGCCTGCCGTCCCCGACAGGTCCAGCCCATAGGAGACCTTCGCCCGCGCCCAACCGGGCCGGACAACCTCACCGGCCGCCAGCAGATCCTCATAGTGCTGTACCAAAGCCTGCAGGATCATCGGAACACCTCGCAGTCCTCCGTGTCGAGCACGCCGTTCTCGAGCCGGGCCCGGAAGAACAAAGGCGTGACACCGGCCGGATCGGTGTAATCCATGTCATACAGCATAAGACCCAGCTCCCGGCTTTCCTCAATGGCGGGGACCGGGCCGCCAGGCCACCGGCGGAAATAGGCCGGGAATTCCCGGCATCCCAAATACGGGGTGTGGTAACACTGTCCCTTTTCCATCCGCCTGGTGACGATATCCTGAAACTTGCCCGGATTATCGCCTGGAGCGGCGCGGTCGGTCATCTCGAAATGCGCCTCGATGACATAATGGACATCTTGTAAAATGAGCGCGGCCCGCTGGGTCATATCCTGGGACGCGGCTATGTACAGTTCCCGGCCCTCCCCTGCATGGCGTTGCGTGCCGCCCTGTACGGCGCCTTGCTTTTGATCTCGTTGCGGCGGATGTTGGTGAAGCGGATGGGCGACAACACATGGATTCTGCGGATACGCCACTTCAGGCCAGGGTGATAAAAACCGCTTCCACCATTCCTCTCGCAGCGGAAGGGGTAGGGACATCGTACGAAAATCGCTCCACGTGCAGTTCCGGCCTCGAAAAGCAGGCATACCGCCCCCACACTTCCAATTGGATCACAGGCATTCTCCCCTTTCTGTCTTGAATTTCCGGATTACGCGAAAAACCCGATTCCCATCCCAACATCCAGGGAAGCCCGGTATGGGTATCGTAGCAGCGGGGATCGGCCAGCACGAGCACCTCTTCGTCGAGCCGTTCCAGCAGCCCCGCCTTTTCCAGGGCCTGCCGGTGATCCGGATAGACATTCACCCCATACCGGCCCAACCGGCGGAAAAGCGCACGGCTGCGCCGTCCCTGCCGCAGTTCCTCCACCAAGGCCGCCCCTTCGTCCAATGGGATATATACCGTGACGGCCGGCGTTTCGATCAGCTGAAAGCGCCTGGCCGCCGTGGCAAAGGGAAAAAGACGATTGTCCAACCCGCGCGCAAACCCATCCACAATGCCCTTCTCGTCCAGCGCCGCTTCCCCTTCAGTGTCCGGTAAAAGGTAAAATAGCGTTCAATCGCCTCTGCTCCGGCCGGGTCGTCAAAATCGCGCAGTACCCGCCGGGCAGAGGCGATGTTCTGGGCAAGCATCGGCATGGGCGGCTCTTTTTCCAGGCGAAAAACGTAAACCGGGCTCTCCTCCGCCGTCCGCCCTCCCTCCCGGTTGCAGCGGCCGGCGGTTTGCAAAATGGAATCCAGCCCCGCCAGTTCCCGATAAGCCTCTGGGAAATCCAGATCGACCCCCGCCTCCACCAATGAGGTGGAAACCACCCGGCAAGGCAGCCCCGCCTTCAGCCGCGCACGGATTTCATCCAGCAGCCGTTTCCGATGAGCAGGATACAGCAGGGTGGTCAGGCAATATCGCCCCTCTTCTTCCAGGGCTGTGTACAGCTCCTGTACCGTTTTGCGGCGGTTGAGCACGCACAGAACCTGCCGCGCGGCGTTTAGCCGGCCGGCCAGAGCCTCCCGGGTCAGCTCCCCCAAATCCCGCAGGCAGGTACGGCGGAAAACAGCCGCCTGCCGTTCTGGCGCCGGACAAATTTCGCGGATCGGCAGATCGGGGCCAGATCCCCAAACAGCGGTTCCAGTGCGGGCTGGGTGGCGGTGCAGAGCACTGCCGCCGCACCATAATGGCGCACCAGCTGGACAATAGCCGCCACACAGGGGCGCAGATAGGGCACCGGCAGCGTCTGGGCCTCGTCGAATACAAGGACGCTGCCAGCCATATTGTGCAGCTTCCGGCAGCGGGAAGGGCGGTTGGCGTACAGCGACTCAAAAAACTGCACCGCCGTCGTCACCACCACCGGCACGTCCCAATTTTCGGCGGCGAGCGCCTTTCGATATTCCGCCGGGCCGTCCCTCCCCCGTGGCATACTCCGCTCCCGCATGATGCTCCAGCACATTTTCCGTCCCTAAAATTTCAGTGAATACCGCAGCGTTCTGGTCGATGATGGAGGTGTAGGGGATGACATAAATGATCCGATCCATCCGCTGCGCGGCTGCCATGGACAAGGCGAACGCCAGCGACGACACCGTCTTGCCGCCCCGGTGGGTACCGTCAAGGTGAACAGGCCCTTTTCCGCGTTCCGCCCAGCGGCCAGGCAGGCGCGCAGAATAGCGCACCGCCTCCGGTTCAAATCGGTTTTGGCCTCCCACCAGGGGGGATACATACGCCTCCAGCTTCTGGAGCAGGCGCTGCGGCGGTTCATATCCGCCGCGCGGGACCGGGCGCCCCGTTCATAAAGGCCTCGGTATCCAAGTAATCGGCGTCTACCAGGCAGGAATACAGCATTCTGGTATAAAATGCGCGGGTAAAGGAATCCGGAGGCAATCCATCCGGCGGAGAAGCCGTGGGCAATGACATCTCGGTACGCCAGCGGTCGCAGGGATCTACCGGAAGATGTACCCGGCCGGTCAGAGGGTCCGGTCGGCGGTATCGCGCGGACTGCCGCCGTCGGGCAGACCGGCATGATGCCCCGCAACGGCAAAGGCCACCTCCGGCTGCCGTCTTGCAAAAGCCTCTTTCGCTCCGGCGGTGGAGTGGTCCACCCTCTCCGCGCTGCCGGCCAACCGCCGTTGGAAAGCCGCACTGTATTTCCCGATGTCATGCAGCTTTCCGGCCAGATATGCCTGCTCCGCCGCGCCAAAAGCTTTCCCAAAACCTGCCGCCAGCACCGCCGTGTTATGCAGATGCTCGTATACGGTCTGGGTACGTGTGCCATCCTCGCTGACATGCGCGTAAGCATGGGCTGGGGGCGCTATATCCATACGTCCATCCTCCTCCGGGCCGCCTGGCTTTCAGCAACGGCAAATACAGGCCACTTTTGGCATTTTTCTCCTCTGGACGTTGTACTCTTTCTTATAAGATACCATAATCCTCCCAAATAATACAATATTTATTTATATATTTTATAATATGTTTTTGTTATATAACTTGTCCCGCGGGATTTTTCTCGCGGGGAGAGACTCTCCCTATCACGCTGCCTCTGCCGGAAACCCGACGTTTCCAATCTTTATGGAGCCTTAATGGTAAACGGCGAATGCTAACACCAACTTTATCTTCTTCATGTTATGCTGAAACCGGTGCAGAGAAAGGCACCAAACGATTCTCAATCAGGGAAAGGATGCAACATGTATGAAGCCGCTGATATTTGAGGGATCCGCCGTGGCGTTGGTCACGCCCATGAAGGACGACTTTTCCGTCAATTATGACGAGTTGGACCGTCTGCTGGATTTCCATCTGGAGAATAAGACGGATGCCGTCGTCGCGGTAGGCACAACGGGGAATCCGCCACCCTGACCGACAAAGGAACATATTGAGGTCATCGCCTTTTGCGCGAAAAAAGCTGCACGGGCGGCTGCCGTTGATCGCCGGCGCGGGAAGCAACAATACCGCTCACGCTGTCGAACTATCCAAGGCGGCGGCCGAAGCGGGCGCGGACGCGCTGCTGCATGTAACCCCCTATTACAACAAAACGTCTCAGACCGGGTTGTATTTACATTTCAAGGCCTGCGCGGAAGCAACCCGGCTGCCGGTCATTCTCTATAATGTTCCCACCCGGACGGGTATGAACATCCTGCCGGAGACCTATCTCAAGCTGTCGCGGATCAGTAACATCGTGGCGGCTAAGGAAGCCAGCGGTAACTTTTCCCAGATGGCCAAAATCTCCGCCCTCTGCGGGGATGACCTGACGCTCTATTCCGGCAACGACGACCAAATCACTTCGGCGCTGGCCATCGGCGCCAAAGGGGTCATTTCGGTACTGGCCAATATTGTGCCGGAGGCTACCCACGACATCTGCCAGAGCTATTTCGACGGAGATTCCGCCAGGAGCGATACCCTGCAGCTTACATATCTGGAGCTGATTGAAAACCTGTTCCGCGATGTCAACCCCATCCCGGTCAAGCAGGCGATGAAGGACATGGGCTTTGAGGTGGGCGTGCCGGCTGCCCTTGTGCGATATGGACGCGGCAGCGGCGGAACAGCTTCTCGCCTGTATGGCGCGGTATGGCTTGGCACAGCCGGGCAAACGGATTGGTACGGTGACGGTCAAACGGGCACCGGACACCCTTTTGTGGCGGAAGAACCACTGAAATCCTGCATCCTAATGGAATCTTAACATCAGCTCCGGAATCCTAACACCATTTTTATTGGCCAAGTGATACCCTTGACAGGGTAAGGAGGTGCTTGCGATTATGGGCATCATAATCGGAATCGTCGGCGTATGCGCCGCGGCTTTACTGGTCTACTATTTTTATATCTTAATGAAGGGGGATGCGCAGTAACATGGGAACGGTATTGCAGTATGGCCTGTATCTGGCGGTTCTGGTCCTATTAGGCATTCCGCTGGGTGCATACATAAAAAAAGTCATGGATGGCGAAAAGACCTTCCTTTCAAGGGTTCTGACGCCGTGTGAAAATCTCGTGTACAAAGCGATGCGCGTCAAAAAAGACGAGCAGATGAACTGGAAGAAATACCTGCTCAGCGTGCTGCTGTTCAATGGTATCGGGCTGGTATTTCTCTTCCTGCTGCAGTTGCTCCAGGGCGTCCTGCCGGGCAACCCGCAGGGGCTGCCCGGCGTCAAATGGGATCTATCCTTCAACACGGCGGTCAGCTTCGTCACCAACACCAACTGGCAGGCGTATTCCGGCGAGTCCACCTTGAGCTACCTGTCCCAGGCGCTCGGGCTGACGGTGCAGAACTTCGTCTCCGCCGCGACCGGCATCGCGGTATTATTCGCTTTGATCCGGGGCTTTATCAAGGTCAAGACCGACGGGCTGGGCAGCTTCTGGGTGGATATGACGAGAATCGTCATCCACATCCTCATCCCGCTTTCAATCTGGTCATCGCCGTCGCCCTGGTGGGAGGCGGTGTCATTCAGAATCTGAAACCGGCTGAGACGGTTTCCCTGTTGGAGCCCGTCGCGGTGAGCACCGAAACCTTCGCGGTAGACGAAAATCAGCAGAGGATCGAAAACGCCGTCATCGACGAGGGAACCGGGACGGTTACCGTTGACGGCAAAACGGTGGAAAACGCCACCGTCGTCCTGGCTGGTGATGTCCTGGGCAGCTTCAAGCAGGACAGCACGGTTCTGAACAGCGATGTACTGCCCGGCGCCGAAATTGGCGATGTTTCCCTGGATGAGCATAAGGCTACGATTACCTTTGCGGGCCAGACCATGGCGGTAAGTCTCGTCACCGAGCAGTTTGTACCGATGGGTCCTGCGGCCAGCCAGGTCGCAATCAAACAGACCGGCACCAACGGCGGCGGTTATATGGGCGTCAACTCGGCGCACCCGCTCGAGAATGCCAATCCCTTCACCAATATCCTGGAAATGATTTCCCCTGTTGCTCATCCCGGTGGCCCTCTGCTTCACCTTTGGTAAAGCGGTAAAGAACAAGAAACAGGGAATTGCCATCTTCATGTCCATGTTCATTGTCCTGGTCCTGGCTTTGGGGATCGTGGCTTACACTGAGCAGATCGCTACGCCTCAGCTGGCGCAGAACGGCGCGGTGGACCTCTCCATGGTGGACCAAGCGGGCGGCAATATGGAGGGCAAGGAGACTCGCTTCGGTATTGCGACCATCCGCGACCTGGGCAACCTTTACGACTGCTGCCTCCAACGGCTCGGTCAACTCCAATGCACGACAGCTATACGCCGCTCGGCGGTATGATCCCGATGCTGCTGATGCAGCTCGGCGAGGTCATCTTCGGCGGCACGGGCTGCGGACTCTATGGCATGCTGGCCTTCGCCATTCTGACGGTGTTCATCGCCGGATTAATGGTGGGACGTACTCCGGAATTCCTTGGCAAGAAGATTGAGCCCTATGAGATGAAGTGGGCGGTGCTGGTCTGTTTGGCTACCCCCATCGCCATTCTGGTGGGCAGCGGGCTCGCGGCGTCTGGTCCCCGGTGTGACCGACAGCTTCAATAACCCGGTGCTCATGGCCTCTCGGAGATGCTGTACGCGTACTCCTCAGCCGGCGGCAACAATGGCTCCGCCTTTGCGGGCTTTAACGCCAATACGGTATTCCTCAATGTGTAAGCCTGGGGATCGTGATGCTGTTCGTCCGGTTTATTCCCATCATCGGCACCCTGGCCATCGCCGGCAGCCTGGCGGCTAAGAAGAAGATCGCCACTACAGCGGGGACCCTTGTCCACAACTGGAATGCCATGTTTGTGTTCCTGCTAATCATGGTGGTTTTGCTGGTTGGAGCTCTCAGCTTTTTCCCGGCGCTGGCGCTGGGGCCCATCGCTGAGCATCTTCATGCTTTGTAACGTGTGAAAGGAGGCTGATCGATATGTCCAACACGAAAAACTGCGTTTGCCGATCGAAAGATGGTCGGCGGGCCATCAAGGATTCCTTTGTCAAACTGGATCCCGAAAACACAGGCGAAAAACCCGGTCATGCTGCTGGTATACATATCCGCCATCCTGACTACCACCCTGCTGGATGACGTCCCTCTTTGGCATCAAGGACGTGATGGCGGGTTATACCCTAGCCATCGCCGTCATCCTCTGGTTCACCGTGTCTGTTCGCAAACTTTGCCGAGGCCATTTCCGAGGGCCGCGGCAAGGCGCAAGCGGACGCCCTTCGAGCTTCCCGTAAAGATGTGGAGGCCCAGTAATCCCCTCGGTTGAGGAGAAAGATGCGGGTTACCCTAGTCCCTCGGCCTCCCTGCAAAGGGCGACATCATCATCGTCAGGCGGGGGAGCAAATCCCCGGCGACGGCGATGTCATCGAAGGGGCCGCCTCGGTGGACGAGAGCGCCATCACCGGCGAATCCGCCCCGGTCATCCGCGAAGCGGGCGGTGACCGCAGCGCGGTTACCGGCGGGACCACCGTCATTCTCTGACTGGATCTGGTGGTGAGGATCACCAGCGAGGCAGGGCGAAAGCTTTCCTCGACAAGATGATCGCAATGGTCGAGGGGGCCTCCGGAAAAAGACCCCCAATGAAATCGCCCTGCAGATTTTCCTGGTGGCCCTGTCCATCATCTTCATCCTGGTGACGGTGTCCCTTACACCTACTCCATCTTCTCGGCGGAGCAGGCGGAATGCCCAATCCGACCTCCATCACCACCCTGGTGGCCCTGCTGGTCTGCCTGGCGCCCACCACCATCGGCGCCCTGCTCTCCGCCATCGGCATCGCCGGCATGAGCCGTCTGAACCAGGCCAATGTGCTGGCCATGTCCGGCCGCGCCATCGAGGCCGCGGGGGATGTCGACATTCTCATGCTCGACAAGACCGGCACCATCACCCTGGGTAACCGCCAGGCCTGTGACTTTGTTCCAGTGGACTGGGCCCAGCGAGATGGAATTGGCCGACGCGGCGCAGCTTGCTTCTCTCTCCGACGAGACGCCGGAGGGCCGCAGCGTTGTGGTGCTGGCCAAAGAGACGTTCGGCATCCGCGAACGGAGCTGTCAGGACAAGGGGATGACCTTCATTCCCTTCACGGCCGCCACCCGCATGAGCGGCGTGGACTTTGACGGCAACGAGATCCGCAAGGGCGCTGCGGACGCTATGCAGGCCTAAGTATGTAACCCAGTACGGCGGCTCCTACAGCGCCGAATGCGACGATGTGGTCAAGGCCATCTCCAACCAGGGCGGCACACCCCTGGTGGTGGCGAAGAACCATAAAATCCTTGGGGTCATCCATCTGAAGGACATCATCAAGTCCGGCGTTAAGGAGAAGTTCGCCGACCTGCGCAAGATGGGGATCAAGACCATCATGGTCACGGGCGACAACCCGCTCACCGCGGCCGCCATCGCGGCGGAAGCGGGAGTGGACGATTTTCTGGCCGAAGCGACGCCGGAGGGCAAGCTGCAGATGATCCGCGACCTGCAGGCCAAGGGCCATATGGTCGCCATGACCGGCGACGGCACCAACGACGCGCCCGCCCTGGCTCAGGCCGACGTGGCCGTGGCCATGAACTCCGGCACCCAGGCGGCAAAAGAAGCGGGCAATATGGTGGACCTGGATTCCTCGCCCACCAAGCTCATTGAGATCGTGCGCATCGGCAAGCAGCTGCTGATGACCCGGGGCAGCCTGACCACCTTCTCCATCGCCAACGACATCGCCAAATACTTCGCCATCATTCCGGCTCTGTTCATGGGGCTGTATCCCGGGCTGTCGGCACTGAACATCATGAGCCTGCATTCCCCTCAAAGCGCGGTGCTCTCCGCCATCATTTACAACGCGCTGATTATCGTGGCCCTGATTCCGCTGGCCCTCAAGGGCGTCAAGTATCGGGAGGTATCCTCCGGCAAGCTGCTTTCCCGCAACCTGCTGATCTACGGCCTCGGCGGCCTGGTCGCTCCGTTTATCTTCATCAAACTGATCGACATGCTGCTCGTGGCGCTGGGGCTGGCGTAAGAAGGAGGCGGTATGACAGCGGCGGCGTATGCATACACAGCTTCTGAACGGCTGTCATATCGCCCGTCCTTTGCGGGATCCGCCATATGATCCGACTTTAAGGAGGTTTTTATATGAAAACATTGAAAGAGGTCTTGCCGCGGGCAGCCATCATATTTGTGATTTTCGCCATCCTTACCGGCCTCGTCTATACCGGTGTCGTCACCGGAATCGCCCAACTGTTTTTCCCGAATCAGGCCGGCGGCAGCATCATTGAAATCGACGGCAAGAAATATGGCAGCGCCCTGCTGGGCCAGCAATACACCGACGACGCCCATATGTGGGGCCGTATCATGAACATCGACGTCAGCACCTATACCGATAAGGATGGAAATCCCGTGCTGTACGCCGGGCCTTCCAACAAGACCCCGGCCGGCGAGGAGCTGGAAGCCCTGGTGGCCGAACGTGTGGAAAAGCTCCGCGCGGCCAATCCGGATATGGGAGACACCGCCATTCCGGTGGATCTGGTCACCTGTTCCGGCAGCGGCCTTGACCCGCACATTTCCCCTGCCGCCGCTGAATACCAGGTAGCGCGGTTGGCCAAGGCCAACGACAGGACGGAGGACGAAATCCGTGATATCATCAAGACATGCACCGACGGCAAATTCCTTGGCGTCTTCGGTGAGGAAACCGTCAATGTGCTGGAGTTCAACCTCCGGCTGGACGGCATCCTGAAATAATCCTGGTTTAGCGCCCTCTGCGCTGCGGTACCAAGGGTACGGCCGCAGAGGACGCTCTGCTTTGGGCGCAGGCAAGCGCATTCTCACGGAATTCTCACACCGGAGCCGGGATCCTCACACTCCTCTCACAGGATAGCTGCTATGATATAGATGTCAAAAGAAACAAGCGTTTCAAGGAGGTCATCTATATGATCAGACAGATTGCCGAGACCGGCAAAACCGTTCCGCTTTGCGATGTCATCCGTCGCCTGGTGGAAAACGGTGCGTTTGATAAAAGCCGAGCGGGAGGCCGCCAGAGCCATGAGCGAAGCCCCTCATGCGCCCGAACCCCACAACCTGATGGGGATTATATTGGAAAATGAAACGACCATATCGGCGCCATGAAGCATTTTCGCGCCGCCTGGGCCTTTGGATCCGACCTATCTCCCCGCCCGGTTCAATATGGAGCAATACGGCCGCTTTTCCGCTGTCGAGCGCGTGGACGCGTATGACGAAAGCGACTGTACGGTGGAAGACGAGCACCACACCGAAACGGCGAAATGGCATGCAGGGACAGTGGCATAAGACACAGGAAACCCCAGCGGGGCGGCAGATTGCCGCCCCTGCCTTTTAATGGGAAAGAATTGTTTTTATCGGCGCTTTCGAGTATACTATAGATGCATCATTCGGAGGTACGAATAATGAATGCCTTTATCGAAGCAAAAACAGCCGCTGAAAAGTGGAAGATAACCGTCCGCCGGGTGCAGAAGCTTTGCGATGAGGGCCGTATTCCGGGAACGTGCAAATTCGGGTTTATGTGGATGGTCCCGGGCACCGCAGACAAACCGCCAGATGGACGCCGCCGTATAAAGGAGGGGATGATATGCGCAAAGATCGAAAACAGCGGATGATCCGCCATCTGTACAGCGCGCTGCTCAGCATCGTCTTGATTGCGGCGGCTACGGCGGTGGGAACCTTGTTCCGGGCGGCAGGATTCCCGGAAACCAATATCGTCATCATTTACATGCTCGCGGTACTGCTGTGCGCGCGGTTTACCACCGGCTTTGTCTACGGCCTGGCGGTTTCGGTGATAGCCACGGCGGCTTTCAATTTCTTCTTTACCGCGCCATATCATTCCCTTCAGGTGTACGATCCGGATTATCTGGTGACGTTTGCCGTCATGACCACCGTCTCCCCTCCTCACCAGTGCCCTGACCTCCCGTGTGAAGAAAAGCGTGCTGGAGATCGCCCTGCGGGAAAAGGAAACCCAGGCGTTGTATGTTCTGACCAACCGCCTGTCGGAAACAGAAAGCACGGAGGAAATCGCCCGGGTGACCGTCGAGAGCATCCGCAACGTGTTCCAGACGCGCGCGGAGCTGATCTGGTTTGACGATTCCGGCATTTCGGAAACAGCCCTGATGCAGCGGCTGGAGGACACCGACGGCGACTGCCTCACTGACGGCGAAAACTGTATATGGCCGATCAACGGCCGTGAAAGCCGGCTCGGTCTTTTGCGGATTCCGGCGGAGGCGGGACAGCAGCTTGGAAAAAATCAAAAAAAGCTCCTGTGGTCCATGCTGGAATGCGCGGCCCTCGCCGTCGATCAGTTCCGGGCGGCGCAGGAACGGCTGCGGTATCGGGAGGAGTCGGAACACGAACGGTACCGGGGCAACCTGCTTCGGGCGATTTCCATGACCTGCGCACCCCTCTGTCCGGCATTATGGGAACCAGCGAGATGATCCGGGACATGTCACGGGAGGACGATCCCCGTCACGCGTTGGCCCAGGGGATCTGGGACGACGCCGACTGGCTGCGTTCTCTGGTGGAGAACATCCTGAATCTCACCCGTCTGGAGGATGGGCGGCTAGTGCTGCAAAAAAACAGCCGGAGGCCGTGGAGGAAATCATCGCAAACGCGCTGGAGCATATCGCCAAACGGGCGCCGGAGCGGGAAATCGGCGTGGATATCCCGGAAGACCTGCTGCTCGTTCCCATGGACGCCAGGCTGATCGTGCAGGTGCTGGTGAACCTGCTGGACAATGCGATCAAGCATACGGCACCGAGCGGGAGATCCGCATTGCAGTACAAGCGCGGACGGGACCGACGCCGTTTTCTGTGGGCCGACCGGGGCGATGGGATCTCCCGGAGGATTTGCCGTATATTTTCCGGACCTTCTATACGTCACGGCACAACCGGGCCGACGCCAAACGGGGGATCGGCCTGGGCCTGGCCATCTGCGACGCCATCGTCAAGGCGCACGGAGGGACCATCCGGGCGGAAAACCGGACGGACGGCGGCGCGCTGTTCCGTTTCACCTTACCCATGGAGGTGGCCGAAAATGCGTAACCTTCGAGAAACCATCCTGATTGTCGAGGACGACGCGCAGATCCGGAATTTTATCAGCTTTACCCTGCACAGCGAAGATTATGCCTATGAAACGGCTCCCAATGGAAAGACCGCTATGCAGATGCTGGTCTCTCGGCCCATTGACCTGATGCTGCTGGATTTAGGGCTGCCGGATGTCGACGGCATGGATATCATAAAAAAGTACGGGAATGGTCGGAGATCCCTATTATCGTGGTGTCGGCCCGGGACCAGGATAAAGAGAAGGCGCTGGCGCTGGATATGGGGGCCGACGACTATCTGACAAAGCCCTTCTCCTCGACCGAGCTGCTGGCCCGCATCCGTGTGGCGCTGCGGCATATGTACAAGCAGGGCGGCGGCAAAACCCAAACCCTGTTTCAGGTGGGTGAGCTTCAGCTGGACGCGGAAAAGCGCCGGGTGTTTCTCCGGGGGGAGGAGATCCATGTCACACCGATGGAGTACTCCCTGCTGACCCTTCTGTTCAAAAACCAGGGAAAGGTGCTGACCACCGCCGTGATTATCCGGGAAATCTGGGGCCCCGGATACGGAAACGATACTCAGGCGCTCCGGGCGCTGATGGCGGGGCTGCGCCGCAAGCTGGAAAAAAATCCGGCCAAGCCGCGGTATATCCTGACTGAAATCGGTGTAGGATACCGTCTGACAGACGAATAACGGATTTCTTTATGCAATCTTAATGCGGCGGCGGATATGCAAACGCCATCTTTATCCCGTTTGTTTTACAATGAGATTAGATACAAATTCAGAAGGCGGGAATCCTATGGACGAAACACGTCTCGATCCCGACGAGCTGCTCCGGGTCATCCATCATGAGGAGAGACGCAAAGGCCGGGGGCATCTCTGCATTTTTCGGGTATGCGGCCGGGGGTAGGGAAAACCTATGCCATGCTGACGGCCGCTCACGCGGCCAAACGGCAGGGAATCGACGTGGTGGTGGGCTATGTCGAGCCCCACATGCGTCCTCAGACCACGGCGCTGCTGGAAGGGCTGGAGGCCCTGCCGGTAAAGGACTGCCCTCATCACAACATCACGCTGCGGGAATTCGACCTGGACGCGGCGCTCAAGCGGAAACCCGGGCTTATCCTGGTGGATGAACTGGCCCATACCAACGCAGACGGCTGCCGGCATAAAAGCGATACCAGGACGTGGAAGAGCTGCTGGCCGCCGGCATCGACGTCTACACTACAGTAAACGTCCAGCATATCGAGAGTCTCAACAACATGGTGGCGTCGATCACCGGCGTCATTGTACAGGAACGTATCCCCGACAAGGTGTTCGACAGTGCCGATCAAGTCAAGCTAGTGGATATCGAGCCCCAAGAGCTGCTGGACAGGCTCAGCGAAGGCAAGATCTACCGGGAGGCGCAGGCCCAGCGGGCGGCCACCAACTTTTTCAGCATCGAGAACTTGACGGCCCTGCGGGAGATCGCCATGCGCCGGTGTGCCGACCGGGTAAACCAGCTGTCGGAGAACGCCCGAATCAAAAGCAAAAGCGAGTATTACACCGACGAGCATATTTTGGTCTGCCTTTCCCCCTCTCCCTCCAACGCCAAGCTCATCCGCACGGCGGCCCGCATGGCGCGGGCTTTCAACGGCAGCTTCACCGCCCTGTTTGTCGAAACTCCGGCGTTTCCCACTATGTCCGACGAGGATAAGAACCGGCTGCGGAACAATATCCGCCTGGCCGAACAGCTGGGTGCCACCATCGAAACCACCTACGGCGACGATGTGGCGCTGCAGATAGCCGAATTTGCCCGGCTGTCCGGGGTGTCAAAAATCGTCATCGGCCGCAACAACGCCAAAAAGCGATTCTTTTTCAGCAAACCCACGCTGACCGAAAAGCTGATCGCCTATTCGCCGAATCTGGATGTCTATGTCATTCCGGACAGTACGGCGCGAATTTACCGGGAGAGGGAGCGCCGGCACCGGGAGCGTCAGGAAGCTGCTGCCGGCGGATATTCTGAAAACGCTGTTCGTCCTGGCCGCCGCGACCTTCATCGGCTTCGGTTTTCAAATGCTGGGATTCAGCGAAAGCAATATCATCACGGTCTATATTCTGAGCGTCCTCATCACGTCGGTGATCACCAGCCGGAGGATTTACAGCCTGGCATCTTCCCTTGTCGGCGTACTGATCTTCCATTTCTTTTTTCACAGCCCCTCACTATTCCCTGATGGCCTATGACAGCGGGTATCCGGCGACCTTCGTCATCATGTTTTTGTCCGCTTTCATCTCCAGTTCCCTGGCGGTAAGGATTCAGAAAAACGCCCGGCAGTCGGCGGTTGCCGCCTACCGCACTGATTTTGACCGAGAAAAATCCCCTGCTGACCGAGGAAAAGCGCCGGGAGCTTTCTGCCGCAATTTATGAGGATGCCAACTGGCTGAACCATCTGGTGGAAAATCTGCTTTCCATCACCCGGATGGAGAACGGCCAGGTAAACCTGCACATTCAGCCGGAGCTGATTCAAGACATTTTTGACGATGTACTGGCTCATTTAGACCATGACGCCGCCCGCCACACCATTGTGACCAACGTGGCGGATGACCTGCTGATGGCCGATATGGACGCCCAGCTGATCGAGCAGGTGCTGGTGAACCTCATCAACAACGCCATCAAATATACCCCCGAACATTCCCGCATCGAGCTTTTCGCCGCGCCGGAGGGTAAATTTGTCCGCATCTGCGTAACGGATGACGGCCCCGGCATCCCGGAAGAAAGTCGGGACAAGCTGTTTGATATGTTTTATACCCTTGGCAAAACCCGCAGCGATGGCCGCCGCGGGCTGGGTCTTGGGCTGGCCTTGTGCCGTTCCATTGTTGCCGCCCATGGCGGTGTGATCGATGTACAGAACGCTGCACCGCACGGTGCCTGCTTCCGTTTTACACTCCCGCGAACTGAGGTGACCCTGTATGAATAAACCGCTGATCCTTGTGGTGGAGGATGACCCGGCTGTTGCACGGCTGATCTCCACCACACTGGAAACCCGCAATTATCAGTACCACCGTGTACAGAACGGAGCCGGTGCCCTGTTGGAAGCTGCTTCGGCGCGGCCGGATGTAATTTTGCTGGACCTTGGCCTGAACAGCCGAACCCTTGGGACCTACTCCAGCCCCAGGATGTGATGAGCCGACATCGAGGTGCCAAACCTCCCCGTCGATGTGGACTCTTGGGGGAGATCAGCCTGTTATCCCCAGGGTAGCTTTTATCCGTTGAGCGACGGCAATTCCACTCTCATACCGCCGGATCACTAACTCCAACTTTCGTTACTGCTCGACCCGTCGGTCTCGCAGTTAGGCCCGCTTATGCGTTTACACTCTAAAGCACGGTTTCCGTCCGTGCTGAGCGGACCTTTGAGCGCCTCCGTTACGCTTTTGGAGGCGACCGCCCCAGTCAAACTGCCCACCTAACAATGTCCCCCGGCCGGATTCACGGCCGCAGGTTAGAATTCCAATACTTTAAGAGCGGTATCCCAAAGGGTGGCTCCACAAAGGCTGGCGCCTCTGTTTCCTAGCCTCCCGCCTATCCTGTACATAAAGTATCGTAACCCAATATTAAGCTACAGTAAAGCTCCATGGGGTCTTTCCGTCTTGTTGCGGGTAACCGGCATCTTCACCGGTACTACAATTTCGCCGGGCGGGTAGTTGAGACAGTGCCCAGATCATTACACCATTCGTGCGGGTCGGAACTTACCCGACAAGGAATTTCGCTACCTTAGGACCGTTATAGTTACGGCCGCCGTTCACTGGGGCTTCGATTCGGAGCTTGCACCCCTCCTCTTAACCTTCCAGCACTGGGCAGGTGTCAGCCCCTATACTTCATCTTTCGATTTCGCAGAGACCTGTGTTTTTGCTAAACAGTTGCCTGGGCCTATTCACTGCGGCTCCATCTCTGGAGCACCCCTTTTCCCGAAGTTACGGGGTCAACTTGCCGAGTTCCTTAACTACCCTTCTCCCGTTGGCCTTAGAATCCTCTTCCTATCTACCTGTGTCGGTTTGCGGTACGGGCATCCTCGATATACACAGAGCTTTTCTCGCCTTCGTCCAAGCATGCTTCCCTACTATCAGTTCAGTCCCTTACGCCCGGGGCTACCATCGCCCGGGTCATGCCCTTTCAAAGTGTCCCTCTGCTTAAATCTTTGGACGGTAACGGAATATCCACCGTTTGTGCATCGACTACGCCTTTCGGCCTCGCCTTAGCTCCCGACTATCTTGAAGCGGACGAACCTTCCTTCAAAAACCTTAGATTTTCGGCCATTATGATTCTCACATAATTCTCGCTACTCATTCCGGCATTCTCACTTCCATGCAGTCCACCAGCGCTTCCGCTCTGACTTCGCCCCGCATGGAACGCTCTCCTACCAAGCGTATTACTACGCTTCCCAAGCTTCGGTACATGGTTTAGCCCCGTTAAATCTTCGGCGCAGGGTCACTCGACCAGTGAGCTATTACGCACTCTTTTAATGAGTGGCTGCTTCTAAGCTAACATCCTAGTTGTCTGTGCAACCCCACATCCTTTTCCACTTAACACATTGTTTAGGGACCTTAGCTGGTGGTCTGGGCTGTTTCCCTTTCGACAACGAAACTATCTCTCGCTGTCTGACTCCCGGCTATGATTATCTGGCATTCTGAGTTTGATAGGGTTCAGTAACCTCTCGGCCCCTAGCCCATTCAGTGCTTTACCTCCAGTAATCTTTTCGCCGAGGCTAGCCCTAAAGCTATTTCGGAGAGAACCAGCTATCTCCGAGTTCGATTGGAATTTCTCCGCTACCCACATCTCATCCGCTACCATTTCAACGGGAGTCGGTTCGGTCCTCCATGGCGTTTTACCGCCACTTCAACCTGGACATGGGTAGGTCACACGGTTTCGGGTCGAATACAACGAACTAATCTCGCCCTTTTCAGACTCGCTTTCGCTTCGGCTCCACACCCTAAGTGCTTAACCTTGCTCGTTACATTCACTCGCCGGACCATTCTACAAAAGGTACCCGATCACCCCTTGACGGGCTCTCGGTGCTTGTAAGCACAAGGTTTCAGGTTCTTCTTTCACTCCCCTCCCGGGGTTCTTTTCACCTTTCCCTCACGGTACTTTTCTCTATCGGTCACTGGGTAGTATTTAGGCTTGGAGGGTGGTCCCCCCGTCTTCCCACCGGGTTTCACGTGTCCGGCGGTACTCTGGATCCAGCCCGCGGATTTCGCTTTTCGCCTACGAGACTCTCACTCCCTCTGGTGCGTCTTCCCATACGCTTCAGCTAAACGTCCTCCTGCTTCCGGCTGTCCGAACCCCGAAGGTATTGCTACCCTCGGTTTGGCCTCTTCCCCTTTCGCTCGCCACTACTCAGGGAATCTCGGTTGATGTCTTTTCCTCGCCCTACTTAGATGTTTCAGTTCAGGCGGTTCCCCTCCATATACCTATGGATTCAGTATATGATGACCGGTCTTGACTCCGGCCGGGTTTCCCCATTCGGGCACCCACGGATCGATGCCTGCTTTCGGCTCCCCGTGGCTTTTCGCAGATCGCTGCGCCCTTCTTCGGCTCCCAGTGCCAAGGCATTCTCCTTGCGCTCTTCTTCGCTTGACCTTCTTATGCTCGAATCATCTCAGGTTCTCACAAGCATACCCTTGTAGTCACGGGTATACTCGCGATGTTCTCTTCTTTCTCTTTATTCAGTTCTCAAGGTTCTTCCTGACGCCTAGACTTTAGACGCTAGATATTAGATTTGCCTTCCTGACGCCAAACCTAATATCTAACATCTAACTCCTGACGTCTCTTTGGGGTGGGCTCAATGTGGACTCGAGTCCACTTTCGCCTTGCGGTTCCAGCGTCCTTGTCCCCATCTGGCCTGCCTGGTTTGGGAAACGTTGCCGTCCCCCATGGTGGGCTCAAGTGGACTCGAACCACCGACCTCACGCTTATCAGGCGTGCGCTCTAACCACCTGAGCTATGAGCCCATGTCCGCCAGAACGCCGGTCTCCTGCCTTCGTCCGGCCCGCTTCCCCGGCTCTTTCCGCGGCTCTCTCGATTCGCAGGTGTCCACTGTCTCCAGCTTTTCACCTTCGTTCACGTCCTGCCGCGGCGCAGCCGCTTTTCGGCAGCCCTTTCAGACTACCCGCTAGAACTCCGGAGGAGTTCTTGCAAGGCATTTGCCGCGCTGCGCCAAATGCCTTGGTGGAGATGAACAGACTCGAACTGTCGACCCCCTGCTTGCAAGGCAGGTGCTCTCCCATCTGAGCTACACCCCCATGTCCACAGCAGGCTTACTCCCCACCGCTTTGAATTCCCTGCGTCTCTCTTTCAAGAAACCGCTGGAACCGCTTTCGCGGTCCCAGCTCCGGGGCCTTCAAAATTAAACAGCGCTCAAGTTTCCTTCGACTCGTTCTGACCGAGCTTATGGGAATGTTCCCATTCCCTCTGCTCCTTAGAAAGGAGGTGATCCAGCCGCACCTTCCGATACGGCTACCTTGTTACGACTTCACCCCAGTCGCCAATCCTACCTTCGGCAGCGTCCTCCTTGCGGTTAGACTACTGACTTCGGGTATTACCGGCTCCCATGGTGTGACGGGCGGTGTGTACAAGGCCGGGAACGTATTCACCGCGGCATGCTGATCCGCGATTACTAGCAATTCCAACTTCATACAGGCGAGTTGCAGCCTGCAATCTGAACTGGGACCATTTTTCGGGTTTTGCTCCACCTCGCGGCTTTGCTTCCCTTTGTTAACGGCCATTGTAGTACGTGTGTAGCCCAGGTCATAAAGGGCATGATGATTTGACGTCGTCCCCACCTTCCTCCGTTTTGTCAACGGCAGTCTCCTTAGAGTGCTCTTCCGTAGCAACTAAGGACAAGGGTTGCGCTCGTTGCGGGACTTAACCCAACATCTCACGACACGAGCTGACGACAACCATGCACCACCTGTCTCAACTTTCCCCGAAGGGCACCTGACGCATCTCTGCCTCGTTAGTTGGATGTCAAGACCTGGTAAGGTTCTTCGCGTTGCGTCGAATTAAACCACATACTCCACTGCTTGTGCGGGCCCCCGTCAATTCCTTTGAGTTTCAATCTTGCGATCGTACTCCCCAGGTGGATAGCTTATTGTGTTTACTCCGGCACGGTAGGGGTCAGTCCTCCCACACCTAGCTATCATCGTTTACAGCATGGACTACCAGGGTATCTAATCCTGTTTGCTCCCCATGCTTTCGTGCCTCAGCGTCAGTTAAAGCCCAGCAGGCCGCCTTCGCCACTGGTGTTCCTCCTAATATCTACGCATTTCACCGCTACACTAGGAATTCCGCCTGCCTCTACTTCACTCAAGACCAACAGTTTCAAATGCAGCCCCGAAGTTGAGCCTCGGTATTTCACATCTGACTTGTTAGCCCGCCTACTCGCCCTTTACACCCAGTAAATCCGGACAACGCTTGCCACCTACGTATTACCGCGGCTGCTGGCACGTAGTTAGCCGGAGCTTACTCTTCAGGTACCGTCATTTCTTCGTCCCTGACTACTTAGGTTTACAATCCGAAGACCTTCTTCCCTCACGCGGCGTTGCTGGGTCAGGGTTTCCCCCATTGCCCAATATCCCTCACTGCTGCCTCCCGTAGGAGTCTGGGCCGTGTCTCAGTCCCAATGCGGCCGATCAACCTCTCAGTTCGGCTACCGATCGTCGCCTTGGTAGGCCGTTACCCTACCAACTAGCTAATCGGACGCGAGCCCACCCTTCAGCGGATTTCTCCTTTGATATCCAGACGATGCCATCCGGATATGTCATGCGGTATTAGCGGCCGTTTCCAGCCGTTGTCCCCCTCTGAAGGACAGGTTGCTCACGCGTTACTCGCCCGTCCGCCACTAAGATATCCAAAAGCAAGCTTCTAAATATCTCCGTTCGACTTGCATGTGTTAGGCACGCCGCCAGCGTTCGTCCTGAGCCAGGATCAAACTCTCTATTCAATCCCTTTATATATACCGTCCCCGGTCCCCCGGCTCCGGCATACACTCTCTTTTGAGCGCTTGGCTCTCGCAGATCTCTCATTCTGCTTTGTTCGCGCCATGCCACCAGGATATCCGGCCTCTCAAGATCGTGATTCTCAATCTCATGCCCAACAAGGTCGAAACCGAGACACAGCTGCTCCGTCTGCTCGGAAATTCACCTTTGCAGGTGGATATCGATTTGATGCAAACAGCCACGCACACCTCACGGAACACGACAAAAGAACATCTTTTGGAATTTTATCAAACATTCGATCAGCTGCAAACCCGTCTGTACGACAGGATGATCATCACCGGTGCTCCGGTGGAAAATCTAGATTTCCAAGAAGTGGATTATTGGGACGAACTGTGCGTGATTATGGACTGGTCCCGTACCCATGTCTATTCGACTCTGCACATCTGTTGGGGGCGCAGGCGGGGCTGTTCCATCATCACGGGATTCCAAAGCATCCTCTTCCCACCAAAATGTCGGGGATATTCCGGCACCGCCCCTTAGACCCAGAACCATCCCTCCTCCGGGGATTTGACGAATATTTTTATATGCCCCATTCCCGCTATACGTCCATAGAAGCAGAGGATATCGAAAACAAGCCGGGCTCCAGCTCCTCGCCCTGTCTGAAACGGCGGGGGTTGCCATCGTCTCCACCCGGGATGCCCGCCAGGTTTTCGTCACGGGTCCCTGCGAATACGACCGCTATACCCTGGCGGTGGAATACCATCGGGATGTCCTGCGCGGCATCCACCCTCTCTTCCCCAATCTTATTTCCCCGGCGACAACCCGGAGGCAGTCCCTCCGATGGTATGGCGCAGCCACGCGAACCTGCTGTTTTCCAATTGGCTGAATTACTTTGTATACCAACAGACGCCGTATAATCTGGAAACCCTGCATACATAAACCGAGGCGGACCCGTATGGGCCCGCCTCTTGTCCTGCGCCGTTTCAAGCCGCGTGATACGAACGATTATTTGAGCACATCCTGCGTGTACATGGACAGTTCCGAAAGAGGGATGGGGAATTCCACCGACCCCATGGAATGAGGAAACCAGTCGAGCTCCTGTATGACAATCACCAGGTCGGTAGCGGTCAGCTAAAAACAGGCGTCTTTGGTGATGCCGGAAAACGATTTCAAAAGCTGGGATTCCAGCCCCCTGTCTCTAAGCTGGCGGCGGATGTGTTCATCCAGGACCGCTCCATAGGTTTCTTCATTTTTTAAACAGATCCTGCAGGCGATAAACCTGTCCGTCTCTGGACGAAAAGGTCAATCCGGTCACAACTTGTACGGCCGTTGGCCCCGCCGCTGTACAAATAATCATGAAATAGGAGGCTAACCAAGCCGCGCCCATTTCGTTTCACCTCATAGCCAAACACCCCTTCAACAGCACGCCCCGACCCGTCGTCGGGTGACAGTGCCAGCACAGCCGCTTTGGCTCGGGCAAGAGCCGCTTGTTCCATTTCCCGCATCCACCTGTTCAGGCGCCTTTCCGCCGCAGCATCAGGCATGGCGGTTATTTGCGGTGTGGAACCGGTAAATCGGACGCGGGGAAGCTCTATTTCTTCTACAGTACCGCTGATGACGACGTCTCCGACATTGGCCGAGGGCATGGTTTCTCCCTGTATGGGCAGCAACAGCCCTGCGGTCAAAAAAAGGCAGAAGCATCAGCCTTTTGCGCCATTTGTTCACAGCTTCCTCCGTTCCCGCTTGAAACGGCAAGATTAGCATATGCAAAACCGGACGCGGCAAACAGGGGATTGCTGCTTAATGCGGCAATATTTTCATACTATAAAAACCTGAAGACAGTAAAAACCCCGCCTGCGGAGGCGGGGTTTTTAAGTTAGAGGGGTGTTTTGAGGAGGGTAGAACGTACTCGCTGAATGGAAGCGGTCCGGTGCGGCTCCATTCCGCTTCCGAGTACAGCTTTATTATAATCGACGGTTTCGTCTTTTGTGTGAATGAAATATGAATAATCTTTATCTTTTCATAGGAAATTCCGTGTGAATCCGGCGGAAATCGCAAACAAATGTTTGCAATTTCCGAAAAAACGTGCTATACTATATAAAAAAGGGGGGCCTCAGTATCAAAGCGTCATGGGAGCCTTCCGGCATGTGCTTTTTATTAAGGTGTAATGGACGATATATTCGTCTTCTGAGTGGAGAAAGGATGTTGTGGTTATGAAAAGTCTGAACGAAAAGCAGCAGAAAATCCTGACTTTCTTGAAAGAACGGGCGCAGGATGGCCTCCCCCACCGTGCGGGAGATCTGCGCGGCTGCCGGTATCAAATCGACTTCCACCGTGCACGCCTATCTCAAGGTGCTGGAAGAAGAAGGCTACATCAACCGACAAAGCGGCCTCAACCGCGCTATCCGTCTTCCAGGCGAAAGCGTTGCCCGGGGTTCCTCTGTTGGGCAAGGTGACGGCCGGCCAGCCGATCTTAGCAGTGGAAGAAGTCGAGGAATACGTCCCCTATTCCGGCGGCGGGTATCAGCCGGGGAGCTGTTCGCGCTGCGCGTCTCCGGTACCAGTATGATCAACGCCGGGATCCTGGATCACGATGTGGTTATCGTCAAAAAAAAAAAACGCCGGTGGCCGAAAACGGTGACATCGTCGTCGCCCTGATTGGAGACGAAGCCACCGTCAAACGCCTATTCGTCGAAAAGGACCATATCCGTCTGCAGCCTGAGAACGACGCCTTTGAACCGATTATCGTCAAGGAGGTCGTCATCCTCGGCAAGGTCGTCTCCCTCCTTCGGTATTTTTAAATGAAGGGTACGGGAAAGTCTGCCCGGCCGGAATGGGTCATCAGCGCCTGCCTGTGTGGGGAGCCCGTCCGATACGACGGGCAGGCCTATGGTTTTTCTATCCTTTCAGAGCTCGTCCGTTCGGGCGCGGCGATTTGTGTTTGCCCGGAATGTCTGGGTGGGCTGCCGGTCCCGCGGCTTCCATGTGAGATCGCGCCGGACGGCCGTGTCTACGACCGCCGGGGATGTGACCGGACCGATGCCTTCCGGCAAGGGGCCAGCCATGTTTTGGAGATCTGTCTGCGCCAGGATATCCGAAGCTGTTTTTAAGGAGAAAAGCCCTTCCTGCGGCGTTCGTATGCGGTACGACGGCTCTTTCACCGGCCGTTTGATTCCGGGCGAAGGCCTAACCGTCCGTCTGCTGCGCCGTCATGGCATCGCTGTATACAGCGAAGAGGATATACCGGATCTTTTCGGCTTGTCGGCCGCAAAAAGGCTGAACAGCTTTTGGATTTGACAGGCCTCGAAGCTTCCAACAAGACAAGGAGGATATACCTTTGAAGAGTGTTGCCGAAATGGTTGCCTCGATGCGTTGCACCGGCTGCGGCAGATGCGTTTTATGTTGTCCATAGGTAATATCGTCATGAAAAAGGGCGGTTTGGATTTTTCTGTTCCCGATATCGAAAAGTGCGAGCCTTGCGGCGCCTGTATTCGCGCATGTCCGTTTAGTGACGAATTTGATGAAGACGGGGATTGAATGGGACAACGCCGTTCTTTTAAATGTTGTACCCGGGGACTAATCCGCGCCATTTTCATAGAAATCGCCGTCTGCCGGCGGCATGTCCTTTATAAATGTTTGACAACCCGCCAAAACTCGTTTATAATGTAAGTCCCTCATATGGGGGCGTAAAGGTTTCGACGGGGATCGGGGACTATAGTAAGCGAGTAGCGGTGCGGACCCGCTATAAAAGCCGCAACTCTTCAAAACAAACGACAACAAAACTGTTGCTCTCGCAGCCTAAATAGGCTGCCGTCTCTACCCGGAATACCGCGGGCGGGATAGAGGCGTGATTTAGCGGTGAACGTGCACAGGGAAACGCCGCCGTCCCTGTCATGAAGAAGGCGGCTACCGTAACCGGAGCCTGCCGCTCGGCGCCCGTTGAGGGAATCTCAAACGATCGGCTCTCGAGAAAGCCTAGGCAAGTGATTTTCGGACAGGGGTTCGATTCCCCTCGCCTCCACCAAGCCAATATAATCCGAACTCAATCTTCAAAATCGGAGATGGGTTCGGATTTATTGTTTTAATTGAAGACATTGAGATATAATTTTAAAAAATTCCTATCGTTTGCGGTAGGAACTTTTAATTTTGAATTGAACACCAATCAATCTTGAAATAATGAGGAAAATAATGTATAATTATGGTATATCACAAATGAAGATCGCCGATCATAATACTATCATCCGATTTCAACCAATTTACCAAATCACCATAGCCATCATCATAGACGTATGCGTTTTTCCACCATCTTTAAAAATAATATAGAATCCACTTAAATCTTCGTCCTCCATATTATTCCACTCTTCAACGGAAAATTTTGACCCCTCATACTCGATGCTATCAACTTTCCAAGTGCCTCCAAAATCTTCGTTTTTTCTTTTTCGCCACAAGCTGTTAATGATGTTATCATTATTACTGCAAGCAGCAATGCCAATAGTTTTTTCATAAGGTATGACATACAAATTAATTTTAATGACCGCCATTATCAAAAGGTGTACCTTTTGAGAGCCACAATTATTATTATAAATAATACCATAAAACCAATAAAAATTAAATACATAAAAGAAAAATTCTTAAATTTTGTGGACTTTTGTAAAAATAGGTAGCAAAACAAGGCGCACCCCTTTGCCATTATCAAAAGGTACACCTTTTGAGAGTTTTTTATATGTTACTTACTACTATTCAGTAAGCGAAACTCTGGGGGGCATAATACCATACCCGAGAATACCACATCCTGTTTTCTTTTTTCAGATGAAGGTTAAAAGCCGGCAGCCTCATGCAATCGCCGTAGCTCTTTCTGCAGCCGGCCGACTGTTTCCGTCCGTAAAGTAAAGGCGGAGCTGGTCTTTCATAAGATGGCGGAGATACTCACATAACGAGGAGGCCAGTATTCTTTCGGTAATCTCAAACAACGCAAATGGAGCCTCCTTTTTTATCAGTAAAGCGTAACTGTCTCCTTTGATATATACGTCGGTATTCTCAAAAAGCGGTTTATCCAAAAGTAACGCTTGATAATGGGAATGATTTTCCAGATACCATAAAATGCGTTCGAGGTGTAGTCTGTATTCCTCCGGTGTGTAGTACAGGCAATCGTCGGGGGACATTTTTGTACCGGGGATTTCCGCACAGCCGGACAGCACCTGTTCCAGGTCCGGCAGAGAAATGATATCTGTAATAATATGACGCTCCAAAACTTGGCCCTCAGAGCGATACCCCTTTCAAGGCAATCACACATCTTTTGCACGCAAGGTGTACCGCGCCGGCGGATAAGCGCCAGCAGCTCGGCCGGCATCGTATGCGCGGAAAGCCTGTCCGACTTATAAACACCAAAGTCCTCGATAGCCTCGATAGCTTCAAGGCGTTCCGCCGGCTTAACCGCTGTATCCACTGTGTAGACACCCATCATGGGCCGGCAACGCTCGAGAATCCTGCTGTAATGTTCATCCGTAAGCTGAACCGTTTTGGTGTCCGTTGTAAGAACGTCATAGGGCATTCCCTTTGCCCTGCCAAGGAATCGGAATGCATCGCAATATGCCCTGGTATGATCACCATCGTCCGACGGTGCAGTCGTCTCGCGTCCAGGGATAATAAAACAGCTTAAGTACCCCGGCCATATAGGAGGAAGCCAGCGTTCCATGGAACGAAAACACTCTCGGTGTCTTAGATCGGGCGGCCGGACACGCCTACAGCCTTTCTGCACCACTTGCCCAACATACCCCGCCAGTTCCCTGGTAAAAGCGCTGTCCTCATACACCCAGTCCAGGCTTTCGTCTGTAAACACGCGGATGAGGCAGGGCGCATCAAGGGCCAGAATAAAAGGCCGTGAGATCGCGTACCGCCTGCCGTTTTCCCTCATTATTGTAATACGCGATAAAGCCGGTGTCTCCCAGCGCGGGGCTATGAGCCTTGTTTTCCGGCAGTACTCACCCAAACCCTGCATGGAAAAAAAGCCCCGATACGATCTAAAAACGGCTGGTCTGGCTTTTGGGAGTCATATCCGGTGAAACCAGCCAATCATAAATGATACTGGCAAGAGAGGGTTCGGTCACCGTCATCTGTAAACGGACATCACTGGTTAATTCATATAAGGCGGACAAGCGATAATCGCTGTCGAACCGGCCGGCGAAATAACTCGAGATATCGCGAATCAATGCCGTCTTTACAGGCATTTTCCTGACGCCGGTTTTCATGCGGCTTATTTGAGCGGTATCGATATTAATAGCCCGTGCCAATGTTACGTTTTTTGTGGCCGTCAGCGAGAGCAGAGCGGAAAATTTTTCGGAAAAGTCCATAACCATTCACCTCGCGTTGCCATCATACCATGTATAACCGGACATGGCAAACAAATGTCAATATAATTTCAGATATGTCAATTGCCAATTCGCATAACCACATTGTAGAGTATGGGTGTTACGTGTATAATTTAAAGGAAACTTGTAGAATATTTGGATAAATGCTCAAAACAGCAATTGCGCGGCGGTTCGGCCCGTCAATAGAATTTCATTTCAAAGAGGTGCGGCAAAAACAACGGCAAGCCCGTAGAAATGCAGTGTACGTAAAGCCAAGAGGCTAAGCCGCGGCACGCCTGTCTGGTTGTATGAATAACCGAACAGGGGCGCCTTTCTCAAGCGTAAGAACAAAGGCGTCGAGCCCGGTTTCCGAGTATATACCGCATGTGATAGGCACAGGATTCAATATCTATGTGTTCGCCGGAAGGTGCAAAGGTTGAAAACAGATTTTCAACCTTTGATTTTGTGCCCTGCGCCACGGTCTCCGCGAAAGGAATGGTCACCACCATGCTGAAAAACATCCTTGTCGTTGACGATAACGAGATAAATCGGAAAAATACTGCATAATATACTCCGAAAGGATTACCAAATTGCAGAGGCCTGTAATGGTGAAGATGCGCTCAAGATACTTTGGAAATCGCATGAAACCATCTCTGCTGTACTTTTGGATATTGCCATGCCGGTTATGGATGGGTATGAAGTGCTGGAACAGATGCGTAAGTCGGAAACGCTCTCCCATATTCCCGTCATCGTTGCGACCGGAAACACAGAGAAGGACGCCGAAGTCAAGGCCCTCGCTTTGGGTGCGAACGACTTTGTTGTCAAACCGTATAATCCCGCTATACTCAAACATCGCCTTCGGAATACGATCAAGCTGCGGGAGACGGCAGCGGCCGCCAATGCTGTCAAATGGGATAAACTCACAGGCCTATACAGCCGTGAAGTTTTTTTTCGACCAGGTTGCCGAGATGGTCAGTGCACAGGAACCGGGTTTCTATGTCCTGGCATGCTTCGATATCAACGGCTTCAAGGTTATCAACGATCAGTATGGCACGCAAAAGGGCGATGATATACTGCGGCATATCGCGAATATTTTCCGGTCTGGATTTGAACCGGCCGGTGGCATCTGCTGCCGTGTCGCTGCGGACGATTTTGCCGTGCTGTACCCGCGCAGCTTTTATGGAATCAGACGAGCTTTGAGCAGATTAGAAAAACAAGCCGCCCTGCTTGGCGGCTCCATCCGGCCCGTCACCTTCAGTATAGGGCGCTATGTTATAGACGACCTTTCCCTTTCTGTCAGCGCCATGTATGACCGGGCGGTGCTTGCCGAAACCTCCGTAAAAGGCCGTTACGATACCCATATCGCGCAGTTTGATAAATCGATGCGCGACCGTCTTCTGCGCGAACAGCAAATCGTCACAGAGATGAATAAAGCGCTTGAGGAAGGGCAGTTTGAAGCCTGGCTTCAACCGCAGTACAACCATGTTTCCGGCGCCCTTATCGGTGCGGGAGGCTTTGGTCCGCTGGCGGCATCCGGAAAACGGACTGCTGATACCTCCAGGCGAGTTTATCCCTGTTTTTGAGCGAAATGGCTTCATCTATGAAATGGACAAATATGTTTGGCGCGAGGTCTGCCGTTTATTGCGCAAATGGCTTGACGGCGGGCGCTCTCCGCTGCCGATTTCTGTGAATATTTCAAGGTATGACGTATTCGGGAAGATTTTTTGAGACCGTCACCGGATATGTGGAAGAGTATCATATCCCGATTGATTTGCTGCGCCTGGAGATCACCGAAACAGCTTTTGCACAATCCACCGAACAGATTGTTGCGGTTATCAAACGGATGATCGACTACGGGTTCACCGTAGAAATTGATGATTTCGGCAGCGGCTATTCCTCGCTTAACACATTGAAAGATGTGCCGGCATCCATCTTAAAGCTGGATATGCATTTTTTAGAGGACACCGCGGTTTCGCAGCGCGGGGGGCAATATCCTGGAGTCGATTGTGCGTATGGCAAAATGGCTGGGAATGTCGGTGATTGCTGAAGGTGTGGAAACGCGCGCTCAGGCGGATTATCTCAAATCCATCGGCTGTTATCTTGTGCAGGGCTATCTGTACGCAAAACCGATGCCTGTTAAGGAATATGAGACGCTCGCCTCCCAAAGCGTGAAAAAGGGCGAGATCATGGCTCTGGAAACCATCGATATGCTGGATAACAACACGTTTTGGAATCCCAACTCGTTGGAAACCCTCATTTTCAACAGCTATGTCGGCGGCGCGTGCGTTTTTGAATATCGTGACGGGAAAAATTGAACTGCTGCGGGTAAATGACAAATACGCACGGGAACTCGGCGGCAGCATATCTATAGAAGAGGCACTGGCACTTGATTTTGCCAATCATATGGATGGGCGAAATCTCAGTATGATGTATGAGAACATCGAGGCGGCGATTGCATCCGGAGCGGAATCTACCTGTGAGCTGTGCTTGTCGGGCCTATCCGGTGAAAAACACATTCCTATATCCGCATAACAGTCCGTGTGATCGCGTCGGCCGGCGACCGGCGTCTGTTTTACTGCTCCATCATCAACATGACGGCGCAGCGAGAGGCTGAACAGCAAATCATACAGTCCTCTGAGCAGCTCCGTTTCTTAAATGAGGTGGCGCATGACCTTCTCACGCAGACGGATGCGGATAAAGGAATTGAAGAAGTTCTATGCAGGATACTTGCGTATTTCTCCGGGGATAGGGCTTATGTCATTGAGCTCGATTCTGTGCATGGGGTGTCAAATAATACGTATGAAACGTGTGCCGAGGGCATCAGCAGCCAGAAGAATTTTTGCAGGAGATACCGTTGGAAACAAGCCCGTTTTGGTTCAACGCGTTTGAACAGGACGGTTTTGTCAGTATCGAAGACGTGACAAAGCTGGATGAGCATCGTGCCGAGGAGCGGCGTATTCTGAGCGAGCAGGGCATTCACTCTCTGATTGCGGTACCCCTTCGCCGCGACGGTCAGCTGATCGGTTTTCTGGGCGTCGATGATCCGCGCAGGCAGCAAACCCACATCGGTCATTTGCAGGCCATCGGGGATTATGTTGCCGCCATGCTCTGCCGCCGGGATTTGAACGCAAAAATTGAAAACGACAATAAAACGCTGGTAGGGCTGATGAACGACACGCCCGGCGGTTTTGTCCGCATGAAGGTGATCGGCAAGGACAGGATCATTCCCGTCTATTTTAATAGCGGGTTCTGCAAGCTGGTCGGCATGGACAAAGATGAACTGATGGAAACGTATAGGGAAAGCGCCATGTGGGGTGTGCATCCCGATGATTTGGAGATCGTCGAAAACGCCGTGCATGAAATGCTTACGACCGGTGAAGCGCGCAGCGCCAAATACCGGCTGCGGCATGGGAACGGCGGTTATGTGGGGTAATGATTTTTGGACGGATGACGCACGATATCAGCGGAGACGCCTTTTTAACGTGTATTACACCGATCTGTCAAATGAAGAAAAAAGGAATTGTCATTCCGGGATATGCTGCCGGCTGCCCTTGCGGCGATGATGGAATCTGCGGCGGAACTCTTTCGTCAAAGATAAAAATTTCAATTATATGTGCTGCAGCCGGGCATTCGCAAAATTAGCCGGTTTAAAGAGCGAAAAAAGACATTGTGGGCAAGACCGATTACGATCTGTTTGATCCGACGCAGGCGGATCGGTATCGCGAAAACGACAGCCGGTTATTGGAAACCGGTGAACCTCTTGTCGATTGCGAGGAACCGCTTCCTTCCACGGACAGCGTCGCGCGGTATGCCAGTACCTCAAATATCTTCTCCATGATTCGTCCGGAAGCGTGATTGGGTTATACGGCATCGGATGGGACATCACGAGGACACGCGAACTTGCACGGGAACGCACCTATCAAGAGGCTCTGGATACCTCCATTCCGCTCTGCACCATCATCTTCTCATGTCACAACGGGGAGCTCCTGCATGTGGGTGGTACGCTGCTGTCGGAACTCGGGTATACCCGGGAGGAATACGAACGCATCCATGCGGATAACCTCAGAGGTTTTGTACTGGATGAGGACTATGGGACCGCCTTTCGGTCCGTGCTTCCAATCAAGGCGGATTCCCCTCAAAATATCGAACAGGAGTTTCGGGTATGCGCGAAAAGACGGCTCTGTCGCCTGGCTGTATGAAAAAGGCAGGCTCATGGAGCTGAACGGGGAGCGCGTCTATCTTGTCGTGTTCGTCAATATTACGCAACGCAAAGGAAATCGAGGAACGGCTGCGTGTCAGCGAAGAAGAAATCCGGCTGGCCATGGAACAGATGGGTCGAGTCATCTGCCTGTACGACATCAAAACCCATATGCTGACCATGCCGGCGGCCTATGTAAAAAAACACGGCTTTTCCTCCAATAGGCTGAAGTTACCCGAATGTTTAGAGAAAACCACTTATCTGGACGATGCAAGCCGGACAACCTTTATCGCTTTTTATAAGGCGATCTTGCGCGGAGAGGCATCCGGAACCAAAGAGACCCATATCAAATGCGCCGATGGTTCTTGGTGCTGGGAGTATGGGGAGTTCGCAACCATTTTTAACAGCAATGGAACCCCGGTCAAAGCGATCGTCACCCTGGAAGATACGACCAGACGTCACTTGCTTGAAAATGAAATACAGACCCGCCGGGAAAACGAACGGGTCTGGCAGCTTGTCGCGGAACACTCGAACCGTCAAATCTATCGGTACGATATCGCCACCGATACGGCCCGCGTCGATTTCCGCTATCGGAGAGCCCATAATCAGGACGAAAATCCTTGTATCCGAGTCCGCTATAGAAAAGGGGGCCATACTGCCGGAAAGCGTTGAGGATTACAGGCGTATCTTTAGTGAAATCAAAGAGGGAAAGCCGACTGGCGAAGCCAAAATACATATCAATCCATCTGGAGAGCCGCGGTGGATCGACATTAAATACTCCGTTATCTATGATGAGGACCATACGCCGAAGTTCGCGGTTCTCTCCGTTCTGGACATCACAGAAAGCCACGAAAAAGAACTGGCATATGACCGATACCTGCAAACAATCAGCCATGACGTGACATCCGAAAGTGTGATGATCTACCTGGAGGCGGACCTCACCACGGGGATTACGGAGAAGCAGGGCGGGGCGTTACTTCCCGACGACTTTCCCGCCATTGGGGGAAAAACGCAGCGAGGTGATTCAGTACATCGTAAAGAACTATATTTTGCCGGAAGAGGAAAGCCGATATCTCGAGTTTTTTCTCAAGGGAGCATTTAATTACGCAGTTTTCTGACGGTCAGAAAAATTTAAGTGCGGAATGGGCCGTTTCTCTTCCGGACGGCAGTCACGGTTTTATACGTTCGGAATTACAAATGATCCAAGATCCATACACCGGACATATCAAAGTCTATACGATTCTGCGTGATATCACAAAAGAAAAATTTGCCGCGCTGGAAGTAAAAAAAAGGCGGAAACGGACGGCATGACCGGGGTTTATAACAAGACCACGGCGGAAAACCTCATTTCAGTAGACTCTCCCGTGCGGAGGCCGCCCCTGTGCCCTCCTTGTAGTAGACCTGGATAGCCTTAAAACTTTCAATGATACGCTGGGCCACGCGCAGGGCGACAAAGCGATACAGCTGATCGGGGAGGCGCTGCACACGCAGTTTCGCCAGACCGATATCGTCGGCCGAATTGGAGGCGATGAGGTTTATCGCATTCCTGGACAATTGCGGAACGGAATCCTGGCTCAGCAGCGCCATGCGAACCTTTATGAAAAGGCTTTCGGCCATTCGTATCGGGGGCAGAAGCAGCTTCCGCTGCGGGTCAGTGTCGGCATCGCTTTTGGCGTAACCGCCAGGGACACCTACGACACACTGTTTCAGCAGGCGGATAAAGCGCTCTATCATGTCAAGCGCAATGGCAAAAACAATTTTGCGTTTTATACGCCGGAAATGGAACAAGCGGCATATCAATACACGCCCTATATTGAGGAACAAGCGGATTTTTTCAGCAACGAGGACTTGGAATCTCTGCTGGCCACTTTCTCGGCAGTATATCCGATGGTAATCTCAGTAAACTTGACGCAGAACCGGTATTGCAAATTGCAGTATAAGGACAATGCCGTCCGTCCCCACGTCGACACCGGGTGTTTGACGAGCTGGTTGCCGGGATCGCTGACACCGTCCACCCGGCTGACAGAAAATCTTTTATCAAAGCGTTTACCCGTTCAATTTACTTGCAGCTCATGGGTGTGGCAAGAAAATGGTCTCGTTCAAGGGCAGGCAATTTTGCGGCGGGGCCTATCGGCTCATTCAGACCGACGTGATTTTTGTCCAGAGTTCCGGTACCGAGGATGTACTGGAACTTACCATGGCAAGAGAAGTCGGCACAATCGATAAAGATGGCTAAGGGACGACCTCCCGAAGCCATCTAAGAAGAAATTCGAGGGCTATATGAAAAGCCGCTTTTGACATGGCGCATGGTCTGAAAGGCCTTTCCGGAAATCTCGGCTTGAACCCAATATATCAGGCGGTATGCGGGACCATCGCATTCCTGCGCGCACAAAATGGTGGTGAACTTGATTTTCAGTACAACGCGGCAGCATCCTGCCCTTGCGAGCGGAAAGCGCTTGTGAAGGCCATTTAGAGAGGTGTGGATTTCATTTCATGAACAGGGGAGGCAAGCAAAAAGAATGACGACAAAGAGGGTGCTCGCGGTATGGCTTGCTGCCCTTGTAGTGATTTTGGCTTTGATTTGGTTTTTCGCAATTTTATCAGTCGCTATCAAGATAGTATCACCGCCGAAAGCGCCTCTCATTTGGTGGAAATCAGCTACCAGGTCGCCTCCTATATTGAAGGGAAAATCGACAACGATTGGAAAGTTGCGGAAAGTATTGCGGACGGTTTTCAAACAAGGGAGCAGGCAGAGACCGATGATTTATTGGCCTTTATGAGAAACGAGCAGGATATATGGGGCGTTTCCAATATAGTAGTCTACACGGAAGATGGGTGTTGTGTAAATGCAGAGGGGGGATGCCGTTCGGCCGGATGAGGCTGCCGAATTCATATATGGCGCACAACAGTACGGACAATGTATGACAATCAAGCAGTCTACCGTCACCTATACCGTCCCGCTGGAATCGCGGCTTCTGATAAACGGCTCACGGGCTGTGGCCGTATCCACCGTGCAGAATCTGGATTCCTTCCTTGACGGAATGGATTTCTCCTCCTTCGATGGAGAAGCGTTTATGTACCTCGCACAGAGCGGAGGCGCAAAATCAGCCAACACACCCCAACGCCCCGGAGATCCATAATATACTCACACTGTTTGACGATATGGACTGCATCTGCCTAACCCAAAGAGGGATATACCGTTGAGGATACCATGATTACAGAGGAAATCAGCACATTCCTGTGCCGAAACGACAACGGCTCCTGGTATGTGGTGCTCATGCCGGTAAAAAATGGGGATACGTTATGGCAGCTATGCTATTGGGTGCCTGAAGGGGTTGTGAATGCGACCATGGATGGCTTCACTTCGAGCGTCATCGGGTTGAGCATCGCTATCATCGTCTTTTGGCTTTCTGTACTTTAATTACCTTCCGCTTTATCTATCAGGCACGGAGAAGGCAATTCGACAGTGCCCTAATGGTGCGGGAACGATTGTATGATCAGCTTGTTGTGAATACGCAGATCGCCTTTGCCCTGCTCTCGACCCGGCAGGCAGAACCGCTTTACTGCTCCTCCAACGTGAAAGATATCATTGGCTACAGCTATTTAGGGCTTGTGGTGGAGGGGCAACGATATCGGATGATTATGCCGGATGGAATGGAATCAGAGGCGGTGGCGAAGATCAATAGCAAGCTGGCGGAATGGGATGGGAACGGCTCCTTTATCAGCGATTATGTCCCTCACGCTGAGGAGGGATGTAGGCGTTATTATGTCATGCGTCTTTATCCATCGGAGAACGACGCGGAGTTCGTGGGAATCGCGCAGGATGTCACAAAGGAGCGTGAGCGGGAGGAAGCCCTGAAAAACGCGCTTGCCATGGCCGACAGCGCCAATCATGCAAAAACCCGCTTCCTTGCGAATATGTCCCATGATATCCGCACACCGATGAACGCCATTATGAATATGACGCGTTTTCTCATGGAGAGCGTGGATGAACCGGAGAAACAAACGGAATATCTGAAAACGATTCTGGATTCATCCGGCCATCTGCTTCATATCATCAACGATATTCTGGATATGAGCCGCATCGAAAGCGGACAGGACGCGATTGCCGCTGAGCCTTTCGAATTGCAGAAAATGCTTGATGAGATTTGTGAGATGATACGCCCTCTCTGCATGGCCAAACAGCAGGGGTTTACGGTGGACTTCAGCAACATTCAGACGAACCACCTGATTGGAGACCGGATCAAGCTTTCACAGGTTTTGATCAACCTGCTGAACAATGCCATGAAATTCACGCCTGCCGGCGGATTGGTCCATTTTGCCGTCCTGGAAATGAGATCCCTTCGTTCAGAAACGGCGGCGTTCCGTTTTGTCATCGAGGACAGCGGTATGGGAATCGATCCGAAACAGATCCCTGGATTGTTCGAGCCGTTTACGCGGGCTGAGAATACAAAGGTACGCAGCATCGAGGGTACCGGCCTGGGGCTTTCCATCTGCAAAAGCTATGTGACGGCGATGGGTGGCACCATTGCCTGTGACAGTACGGTTGACGCGGGCAGCGTCTTCACTGTTGAGCTGTCGTTTGATAAGGATTCGGCACAGCCCTCTCATACAAGCACACACATCGAGGAAACGGCGGCCTCTCTTTTAAGAATATGCGGGCACTTCTGTGTGAGGACAACGAAATTAATCAAATGATCGCCTGCAGAATTCTTGAACAGCTCGGCTTTGAGGTGGAAATTGCAGGCGACGGCGCAGAGGCGGTAGATACGTTTATATCTTCCGCACCCGGGGACTATGACGTCATATATATGGATATTCAGATGCCCGAGATGAACGGCTACGAGGCGACTGTCGCGATTCGGGCCAGCGGCCATCCGCAGGCGAGAAGTGTCCCGATCATTGCCATGACGGCGAACGTATACGCCGAGGACGTGGAAAAATCCGGGCCAGCGGCATGAACGCGCATATCGGGAAACCGCTTGTGATAAAAGACCTCATATATGAAACCAATAAAGCGCTCAAGGGCGGAGGATGAACGATGGCAGCCGCACGAGGATAAGAGATTGGCGGGTGGAAACCAGCTTTTCTGCAGGGATATCCGTTCTTCACTGCGGTTTGTACCAATATCCTGAGCGCGGGCTTGGTATCCATGCTTTTTTTAGTGTGGAGGATTTTGGCGTATGGAGCGTCGCAGGCCATTTTCCGGAGCGGCTCCGGCTTGATTATACACAGGTATGCGCAAGGGAGTGCCCTGAAATTACGGGTCACTCCCTTTACAAAAAACAAGCCTGTCGAGGGGGTGTTTCAACATGCGCTTCATTCAAAAACAGAACCATCAATATAGGGTTTCGGGCGGGCTGCTGACGCTCTTTACGGCGCCGTTTATCGTCTGGCAGATGGGGGTGCTGTACTATTCCGGCACCACCATGTCGCTGTTCGGCAGAACGCCTATCCCACTGACGCGGACAGACACGTTAGCCGTGATCGTCATCGGGTATTTGGCTTCCATCCTGTTTATCAGCCTGTTTCCCGCCAAACGGTGCGGGCGGAACGGGTATTGATGCCTGCCGTATTTCTGGCCGCAGTACTGATCCCCCTTCCGTTTCCATCCGCGGTTATAACCGTTTTATTCTATATAGAGGCGTTTGTCTGCACGTTCTCCATCGGCGTGATGGTTTCGGTCACTGCGCATCAGTTTACCACTGAGACGGCCTGGCGGGATGGAATTATCGGGATGGCGGCCGGCGGAGTGCTGATTGCCATACTGCAAAATGAGCTTTATCCGATCCGTTTTACAGTTTTTACACTCTTCTCAATCGTTCCTATTGCTTTGATTACGGTGTTCTATTACCTCATTCCGGCAAAAATCGAAGCCCCCTATGTACAACGGAAAGACATGCTTCGTATGCCGAAAGTGCTGTTTCTCGGATTGTGGGCGATCAATGCTTTTTCGACGCTGCTGCTGTGTTTCGCTTCCTCTTTTGCGGAAAGCGTACCGAATGGAATCAGTGTACTGTACCTATCTGCCGCTGTGATGGCGATGGTGTTAACGATCATTCGCCGGAAGCTGAAGGCGCGGTCGCTCCGTATTTATGGTGGTTTTTCGCACTGTCGGTATTGGGCTTCGTGCTGTCCTACCTGTCCCTGCGTATTCCCTTCCTGCGTTATCCGTCACTCGTCCTGCTGGGCTTTATCGTCGTGCTGGCGGTGCTGTGGACCTTCTTCGCCGCTGTCTCCTTCGGCATCTATCCCACCCGTTTCATCGGTGCGATCGGCGCCGGTATGGGTCTGACGCTCGCCTTGTTCCATTCGAGCTTGCAGGAGCTGCTGCGAGACAATATTGCCCTGCTATATGGCATCTATGCGGCGCTGTCGGTAGTGCTGCTGATTGTGTATTTTTTCTGGAACCCTACTTTGTCTACGCCTGGAACAAAAAAGACGCACCGGAAAACAAGGCCGTTATTTCACAGCCGGATCGGCCGGAAATTCCGATAAAACAGCCCCATCCTTTCGATTGTTTATCCGAACAGGAATACATCTTGGCAAGGCTGATCCTGGACGGCCACACCGAAAGCTCTGCCGCCAAAACAATGAACATCACGCTCAACACGGAAAAAGGGTATCGAAAATCTCTGTACTTCAAGCTGGATATCCATTCCAAACGGGAACTGTTTGACATAGCCAACCGGAACGGGTAACCCGTTCTTCTCCGCCTAATCGTAACGATTGGGCGTTTTCTGTCTTTATCCAGAAATATGCACCGAAAACGTGAATTCCCCCGATTCGGGTGGAGGCATGGACAAAGGCCGCATGCTACTCTAGAAAGCATGAGAAGGGAAGGAGGGAAAACGATGCTGCCCGCGGTAACAAAAAATACGAAGATCATTCCACTGACCGATACTTCCGTTTTGTTTTTTACTGCGACGAGTGCGGGATGGCATGGGAAAGTGAACATTACCCGTTTTCGATGCGGGACGCATCGCTCGAAAATGAGGGGAGAAAAAGCCCGCGTTTTGATGTGGAAAGTGGAGCATGATGCGGCATACGAGCGCGCCAATACCGAGGCCGTGCTGAACTTCAATCGCTGCCCCCAATGTGGACAGCGTGTATGTGACGATTGCTTTGCGGAGTTTGAAATCGTCTGCCTGAAATGCGAAGTCCAAATCCAAAACAAGAGGAGGCATTCCGGCCCATGAAAAATTCCTGATATTTGCTCTTTCGGCAGTCATGCTGCTCTCTCTGGCGGGCTGCGGATTGTTCGGAAATAAAACACCGTCAGAGGGCGGCACGGAGACGAAAACGCCAAAGATGGTAACGCTGGACGCGAACAACAAATTAAAAGTCGAGCTCGGTCTTAAAAAAAGAGCGGTTTCTACCCGGCGAGGAAATCAAGCTGTCCTTTGAGATTTCAGGACTCAGTGATGAAAACGACAATATAACGGCATGGCTTGCCATGATGCCGTCCGACATTGAGCATAACAAAGAGGAGCTTGCCGACGAGCATTATCTCGACAGTTGCGACTTGGAGGATATGGGCGAAAGTCCCCGCACTTTCACTGCGCCGGATGAGGACGGAGTTTATGACTTCCGTATCTACGACAGTATGTGGGAAGGCACAGAGGTTGCTTATATTACCTTTGTGGTGGGTATTGCGGTGCAGCCTGAAGCCTCCAGCAAACCGTCCGAGCAAACCGGCGGCAGCCGTTGGTTTACCGACGAGGTGCTTGCGGAAATGAAACTGACCGGCTTTACGCAGCCGGAGGGCTTTGAGGTATTGACCGATGAGGAGCTGCCCGACGCGATGGAGAATCTGCCGTATATGCGCGCGATCAAAGGTTCGCCGGATATGGACGGTTACTTTCCTGTGATCGACAAGGTGTTTAGCATGTTGAAAAGCGGCTACGACGAGGTTTTCGCCTGGGTATATAAAGCCGACGATATGGCGAACCCGGTTTTAAGTCGCTGTCCGAGCCTGTTTACGGAGATACCCTCTATGTATGGGAGGGCGACACTGTGCGCTCGGTTTCGTTTACTTTCTCGACCTTTGACGGCGTGGAAGGTGAGGTTTTGCAAATCGGATTGAATCCGAACGATGACGATCAAGAAATGATAATAACTTTAATTATTGATAAGAAAAGGAGAGTTTCATTATGAAAAAACTGGTTGCACTTTTACTGGCCCTGACGATGGTATTCGCTCTCGCCGCCTGCGGCGAGAGCGGAAAACCCTTCGTTCGGCGGCAAGACCTTTGCGTTTCCTGAAAGTGAATTTGTTCCCGACTGGGCAGCTTATACAGGCAGCGGAAAAATTGTATTCACGGATACCGAAAATACAAACTTGGAAAACAGGGGTATCAACACCTATATTGACGGCGCGACGCTCGACGATGTAAAGGTATATGTTTCCATACTCAAAGAAAAAGGCCTGACTTATGCGGCGTTCGCAGAGCAAAAAGCTGGAAATGGATGAGTGGGGTTCTATGTCATGGTACGGCGTGAACAGCGATAAGAACTTTACCGTTTCGCTGACCTTAACCGACGAGGACGAGGAAATCAACGACATCCTTTATGAAACCGGAACCCATAAAGTACAATCTGCATATTCAGGTAGCAAACTATGATTTTATGAACTAATGAATTCCGGGCGGGAAAGCCTTTCGCTTTCCCGCCCGCACTTTCTACAAAGGAGGAACTTCATGAAACGAATTTCAGCGCTTCTGCTTGCCGCGCTTTTGCTGTTTATCCTTGCCGCCTGCGGTGAGGGCAGCGGAAAGCATGACAAAACCTTTACGATTATCGTAGGCGGCGAGGATGTCTGGACGCCGTTTGACGGGGACAGCGCCATAACCTTTGAGAATGAGAAAGACGACATTATCGAGCTGACGTCCGAGGGCGGCAAGGCGGCTTTCAAGGGGGCTTGTGGCCGGTGAATCGGTGATTACGGCAAAAAAAGGCGAAGAAAGCAAAACCGCGCTGGTAAAGGTCGTGAGCGCTGCGCAGGGATCGGAGGGCAAACCGAACGGCGGCAAGCTGACCGAGGCGTTTTCAATCCGCCGAACGCGGGCTATCTTAAGCTCACGGAAAAAGAGGACGGCGAGATTTACCGTCATGTTACGGTGGCTCTGCTTGACGGGAATTACTCGCTGATGACTGAAAACGTCTGGGACGGCGGACGGATTGAAAAAGAACACACCAGCGCGGAAACCAAAACACACTATGTTGGCGGTGATGACGGCGTATGGTATATCAATCAGGACTACGACGGCACGCTGACTGAGGATAAGCTTGTCCGGGAGCTGACCGTGTGGCTGGACACCTTTTACGAGGAAACGGAGCATGACGGCTATTCTTTGAGGATCAAAACCCATTATGTCGGCATGGAAACCCTCTGTAATGTGGCGTGCGACGTATACGAGATCAAGGACAACGGCTTTGGGGTATATAAAAATTCTGGATTGACCCTCAAAACGGTGCCACGCTGAAATATATCGAAAAGGGCGACGGCAAAGGATTACGAGTTTGAGCTGACCCAGTACAGCCTGCTCGGCCCCCTATGGAACAACGCGCTCCGACCGGAGCCGTACTCCTCAGCAAGACGCCCATAATAAACGCAGCAAGGGGAGGAGGGGGCCTGAAACGAGTTTTTGTTATGTGCCCCCATTCTGCGTCCGGCGGGGTCGCCGGTACAGAGGCGCACTCCTCCAATGCGGAAATCGCGGTTTCAGTGCCTCCCGCCATTCCGGAATCAGCTTTGCTAAAAACCGGTAATATGGAAAGGCTTCTGTTCGAGCATAAATCTGACAAAGCGGATTGAATGAAAAAACTTAATCATGAACTTGAAAACTTAAATAATAAAGAGTTGTGTTGGAACGATTATAAAACAAATATTCTTCCCAACAACATGCATAATAATTTTCGGTTTCTACCTGCAAACGAAAAGCCATGAATTCATCATGATTGAAGAAACGACGTAATAAATGGATAAAAATACTGTTTTGGGGACAACCCATTCAACATGATGTTTTTTAGGCACAATTCCAAACCAGAAATTTTCACTGTTAGGACACAGCGGGAGAAGTGCATTTTCAACAAATAGCTGTTCCTCCCAATTTTCCAGTTGAAAATATGAATAGAATCATGTTTTTCGAGTTTCAAATGCCGTTGCGTTACACTTTTAATTTCATTGAGGTCACAAACTCCAATTGCAGAAAAATCATAATCATTTGATACTCCATAACCGGCATTTAAAGTCGCAAATGCTGTTAAAAAGCTGTTTATCTCTTGCATATTCGTTCATTCCTTAACTCAGTTCTTTTATTATAGCAAAAACCTGCCGATAAAGCAATTTACAGCTTTTTCGACAGGTTTCAATATTGTGAAATGGCTACGAAAAAGATATCTTTTTGTTTTTAGTGTGTAGAGTTGAACTCTTACAAAATCATTCAAACCATATTGAAGAAAAATAATATATAGTGCTTATTATGCGAAAATTAAAAAATAAAAAGCGAGTGCAATGCTTAAATTTGATACAGGCGGGAGTGTTAAAATGAAAGAGTATGAAAAAATCTCAAACGATATCGCTACTTTTGAAATTGCAAATGATGCGAAGAGCACTCAAAAACACGGAAATTACCGTGCGGTAATATGCACTCAAAAACTACATAATGGAACGGCTGATTGTTTTAGGAATTTGGTTGTTGATTATTCTACTGCCGTTCTTTAGTGAAATTACTATTAAGGATGTCTCTATCAAGTGCAACGATACAAAATCGAATACGGATGCTTAAAAGTCATCTACCCGCAAGCCAGGGGCTTGAACAAGTCCAGGAAGGGCAAAATACAAACCTCTGCCCCTTCAAGGAGATGACTCTGTGCCTTGGAGCTGTGGTTTTTCATGCAGGGTGGGCGATTGCATTTTTGGGTGGCCGGTGGTAAGATACTTACAGACAAATCAAAAAGATGCGATTTTTCGTGCATATCGTCGGCACTCAGATCATGGTGTGCCGGTCATAGTGATCGTGGGTATGTATCTGCTTTGCAACGCTTATGCCATCCTGCTAGTCGCCGTGGGCATCGGCGCATTTTTTAAAGAAGTATACCGTAAAGGAAAGGGGCATCCGTAAATGCTGAAACTGGAACAGACGGAAAAAGATCCTCCGGGGACTGGTGGATGCAGGGTGGATGGGAAGTTACGCGCTGCTTGTCCGCCACGGCAGCGAAAAGGCGGCGATTACCAGCAAAAATGTGGATGCGGATACCTTGTTTGAGGTGGCCAGCTTGACCAAGGTGACGGTAACGGCGCCTCTTGCCATGATGTCCATAGCGGAGGGAAGCTGGCGCTGGAGGATCAGCTGGGAATTTTTTCTCCGGGCTGACGGTGATGCGGGATGTGACCGTATTTCGGCTTCTGACGCACACCTCCGGCATTGGGGCCATTCCCTTCTCCTTCGTGCTGACGGATCGGGGAAGTCAGGCGGTGGCGGCGGCCATCTGCCGTGCCAGGCCGGATTATGCGCCAGGCACGGATCAGCAGTATTCCTGCATGGGCTTTATCACCCTAGGTGCCATCCTCGAACAAATCTACGGGAAAACGCTGGATGTTTTGTTTGCTGAGAAGCTGGCAGGGCCTTGGAACTGACCCGGAGCCGGTTCTGCGTATCGATAGGGGAAGAAAACACGGTCGTTTCTACCGCAGAGATGAGCCAGGGGAATATGGTGTGGACGACGAAAATGCCTACTTTATGCGGGGCGTGTCGGGCAATGCCGGGGCATTCTGGAGCATTTCCGATCTGGAAAAGCTGGCAGATGCCATATATGAAAAGCGGCTGTACCCCGCGGGTCTGGCAGAGATGGCTGAACGCAGCTATACGGACGGCTTTCCCCAGAAGCGACGGCTGGGGTATCTGATCATTGACGAGGATACCCCCTAAGCGGCGGGTTATTCCCGGCGGGCAGCTTCGGACACTGCGGCTACACGGGAACCTCCCTGTTTTTCAGCCGGGAGCGGGAGCTGTATGTGGCGCTGCTGACCAATTCAGCTCGGTTTGCCTATCGGGAAAGCCCTACCCATGAGCATGTGCGCGGCAGGGCTCTGGCAATGCGCCGAAGTGTGCACGCTGCAGTTGCGAAAGACCTTGGTTTATAAAGCAAAAAGCACCCACGGGGGGTGCTTTTTAATGTTCGTGGGGTTAAAATCGGTGTTTTACCGGTTTTGTGGTGAAATATTCTGCTGACGCAAAAAATGAAATGAAATCCACTCTTCCGGTGCCGAGCCGGATCTCATCCCCGCAGGAAAATTTATCACCAAAGATGATTTCACCCACCTGACATGGGGTTCTTATCTGTTCTCTCTTATCTTTTTATCTGAAGACGACAATTTGAGAGAGAAGAAAAACAAAAAGAAACGACGTCTTATCTTTCGACAAGTTGTCGTTTCTTTATGTGAGGGTGAGACAAAATGGACCCCTAAGCGTTTTTATAAGGGGGATTTGAACGCTTTTGAACAAGTTTATATGAGAATAGCCTGTCTAAAAACAGGCTGTAAAAAAATATTTTTATCCTTAATTCTTATTTTTTTACTGGTTACAAGTAAAGCGGCAATTCAAACAAAGCCTGATTTCTTAGGGCTCCAGGCATAAAACAAGGCCCGTTTTTCGATAAAATGTTCGAAAAACGGGCCTCATTCAAAATGGACTTGATTTTATCCGCTAAATATAGCTACCTCTAAACCGTAAACTTTTCATCAAAGACCACACCTTTCAGATATGATAATTCATTATAACAAAGCCCTGACAAAAAATCAATTTTGTCAGGGCTTTACAACTGTGAGGGTGGGATAAAATGGATTTCAAGTGTTTTTTGCGTAGCCTTTGAATTCTCGCGATTAAATTTATTATAGATTATAAGCGAATAGCTGTTTCAAGCGCGATTTTCAATAGCCTTTCACGCATAGTGTTCGGCATATTTTTAAGGATTCTTTTATTCCAAATGGATTCATCAAGACAATCTGCTGCATATAGAAATTGATACACATCAACGCCCCTGAAATTGTCCTACCGCCATTATTGAGGCACACTCCATTTCAACCACTTTGCAGCCGTCATTTTTCTCGCCTCGGCATTTTTCTGCGTTTCACGATAAAAGCTGTCGGTGGTCCATGTTCTTGCTTTTATATAGGGAACTTTCAATAAATTAAATATTTGGCTTAGTTTTTCAGCCGAATAAATTTTTATATAACACTAGCTGGCGCATAATGATAACTTGTCCCCTCGTCTCTATATGCTTCCGCTGGAATTATAAGATGTCCGGCGGTGATTTCCTTATCTAATGAGCCGCATGAACCGAAAAATAATATTCTTTCCACCTTTGGCAATCACTTCTTCCAGCAAAGTACCTGACGCAGAACCGCCCAATAAAGTATGATAAAATCCTATCTCTTTTCCGCCATAAATGAATTTATAGATCGGTATTTTTTCTGCCGCAGGTCATTTCGTCTATTTGATTACTTCAACTGTATTAAGCAATAAATCGTTAAATTTTTTGGGAAAAACCGAAATAACAACTTCCGGGAAACCATTGATTGCCGTTATTGCATCTTGGGGGTCGGATTATTTCATTGCTATCGTTATCAAAAGTATTTGTAATTCCCATGGTATACCTCCTTGATCTTCCATAATATACCATATAAACTGAAAGGGCTACGGAAAAAGATGTTTTGGCGTTTTTGGTGGATAGATTTGAACCTTCGTGTCCCCGAAAAAGGTTGATAGCAAGCCGGAGCGTCCCGAGCGCGTTTACAAGCGAGCAGCAAAGGCGCAGCGTGACCTTTTTTAGGAAAAGTCGTCGCAAGCGATATGTAGCTTGCGACGACGTGGCTAATGGCTATAAAAAGATACTTTTACATTTTCAGCGGGTGGATTCGAACTCTCGTAATGTTAGATATTATATTTTCTCTATAGGAACCCAAAATTCATATCGATAACCCTCGCTGGTTTTTTCACCCCAACGTTCAATCAGAAATATTCCATTATCAGTTTCGTTGCGTGTCCTATATCCCGCGGGAGTTTGTGCGTTTTATAATAATCGTGGTTAATATGATTCATGGTTTCTTCATAAGAGGGTAGCCATTCTGTGGTGGTTACAAAATAGTCGCTTGAAGGGAATTTTGTCAATGTATAACCATCGGGAATTTTGCTGATGCATTTACAAATTTGCCTTGATAGTAAATTTTTTCTCCGCATATATTATTAAACCATATATTGACACAATTTGGATCTGTTTGATAAGGATCAATGACATCATATCCTCCCTTATCAAAAAAAATTATCCCAAAACGCTCCGAAATTTGCATTTTCTGTAACGAGGTTTTCTATGCCGAGAAAATAGAATTCATCAAGCCGGGTTTGAAATGAAATAATGTTAGGAGCACTCATATTTTTGCCACCTTTCACAAATTAATTCATCTTAATTATTAAATCGTATTAATAATAACAAGAACCTGTCTAAAAAAGCAAGTCTATTTGTGAAAGCCAGATGAAAAAATTTTTTCATCGGTTTAGGACGAGAGAATAGAACCCTCGTAACTCACAAAAATTTGGTATCGGGAGGGGGGCAGCGGCGTGAGTGCGCTCCGATTTTTACAAAAAACGGAGCAAGCTTTATATCGCTTGCTCCATCATGGTGCCCCGGAAGAAAACAAGGTTGAACTATTTTCCAGCGCATCCATGCTGATGCATTCCTCTTTGTTCTTACCATTGTATATGATTTTCATGTGGTCGTCGTACATATAAACGGCGTTGATAAAGGTGTCGATGATCTTCCGCTTGCCGTCCTGCTTGGTAATATCTACCTTTCGGTAGTTGGACAGCGCCATTCTGTACTCGTCTTCGGTATATACAGGCGACTTTATCTTCTCTTTCGCAATCGATGTTTCGATATCTTGCTTTTGTTGCTCCACCTCGTCCAGCCGTTTCATCAGGGAAGCAGAAGCAACGCCCTGCTGAATAGCCGATACCATGTTTTCGATCTCCCGTTCCTTATCGTGAAGCTGCTGCTCCAGCTGCGGAAGCAGGGTGCTTTCACTGTACTGTATCCGGTAAAAGCAGAGCCGCCAATTCTTCGATCACGCTGTCGTTTTGCAAAATCTCCATTGTCTTTTGGACAATGAAAGTTTCCAGTTTATCCTTTGGCAGCATCTTTTTGTCGCATTGATGTTTCTTTTGCCGGACGCAGGCATAGTAGCGGTAGACGTTTCCCATATGACTGGTTCCAGCCTGCGCAACCATCATGGCACCGCATTTTCCGCAGAACAGCTTGGTCGTCAACAGATAGTCGTCCTCCGCCGTATGTCTTGCCGGAGCTTTGGCATTTTTTGAAGTTCCCTTTGTACGCCATCAAAAAGCTCCTGATCTACAATGGCAGGAACAGCGTGTTCAAGCGTTACACCCGAATGGCTGTACTCTCCGATATAGATACGGTTGGATAGAATATACCGCACGGCGTTATATCGTAAAGGCTTCCCATTCTGACGGGTGATATGATGTTCCTCCAAATACCTGTGAATATCCTTGATGGTTTTGCCGTCATATGCCATTTGAAAAATCAGTCGGACGACTTCTGCTGAAACCGGCTCTGTTTCTAGCTTTTGTTCCCCGTTTACCATATATCCAAAAGGAACAGTACCACCGTTCCACTTGCCTTTCAGCGCGTTTTCGGTCAGCCCCGCTTGACCTTCACAGCCAGTTCGGCAGAGTAATATTCGGCATAACCCTCCAAGAGGGATTCCAGCAGTATTCCTTCCGGGCTTTCTGAGATCTTCTCGGTGGCCGAAACCACACGCACCCGTTCTTTTTCAAAGCCGCCTTGTAATGAGCCGAATCATAGCGGTTGCGGGCAAATCGATCCAGCTTCCAGACAATGATGATATCAAAGGCCGTCTTATAGCTGTCCTTAATCATCTTCTGAAACTCCGGTCGGTTGTCGGTCTTGGCGGATAAAGCCCTGTCAATGTACACGCCGACAATTTCCAAGTCGTTGTACGCCGCATATTCCCTGCACTCACGAAGCTGGCCGTCGATGGATTCCTCTCTCTGGCTGTCCGACGAATACCGGGCATAAATGACTGCTCTCATGATTCTTCCTCCTGCAATAACCGCAGAACTGCCTCCTTCAGCTTGTGGTTGGCGGCGGTTCCCGGCTCAAAACACATTTCTACAAATGATTGGATTTTTTCGTCCTCAACGAAATTTTCGGTTGGAATTTGTACAGCTTACCTTGCGGTTGGTCTGTCCTGCCAAATATGTAATCGAGAGATACATCGAAATAGTCGGCGTACCATAGCAAAATATGGTTGGGAATATCTGAAACTCCATGCTCGTAACGGTTGATTGCCGTCTGGGTAACGGTCCCGATCAACTTCGCTACCTTGGTCTGTGACAACTTTACGCTGTCCCTCAAATACTTCAGCCGACTCCCCATAAATTCTCTATCCAAAACAATTCACCTCTCAAATATAATTATAACACAATATTGTTTTAAAGTCAATTTGTTTTACAAATATACATTTGCCTTTTGCAGACGAAAATAGGGATAGCGCCCGAACGCATAGAAATATGCAGTCCAGGCGCTATTTTAAATGATTCTTCTGCTTCTCCTTTTGAACACATTTTAATAGATTAGTGCTGGCGTTTCAAATGTTGTACTTTCGAAATCCATTGATCAAATGAAGCCTTTGGTATTTTATAAAGCTTGTCCAACCGAATCACTACAAACGGCTTACCAGTCAGCCTTACCTGTTCTAGATATTCATACGCTTTTGTTTTTCCCAGCCCCAGCATCACTCTAACCTCTTCAGCGCTGTAAAACAGGCACTCAACAGTTTCTTCTCCCATGAAACCTCCTCCTTTCTCTTGAGTTTTTTCTATTCATGTTTTGTTAAAGCCCAAATATATCTTTTTTGTTCTTACCAAACATAGGCATATTTTTCATCTTGCTACAACGAAAAATCCGTTGCGTTCAGCATTTGTGTCCGTAACGGGCATTTACACAAATTTCTGATCTCAACGGATTCAATGGTTTATATTTGGTTGTGTTTATAATATATCTCACTTTTCTGATTTTGTCAAATCTTCCGGGCAAGTCACCTCTTCCCATCCTCAGTATAATAAATTTATCCATATACTGAAAGGACGGAGATTTTATGAAAAAAGCTGAACAATTACAAAATCCAAAAACGAAAGGATGGGCGCTGGTATGTTCAAGTAAGCTTTCAAAAGCAGAAATACTACATTTACGGTTTAACTCAAAAGGAGGTGAAAGAAAAGTTATCCCAAAGACTGCGGCTTATTCAGGAAGCGCAGGCCAACCAAATTCGTAATTTTTCAAGTGCTAATACAAGTTTATATACATGGGCAAAATGCTGCCTTGAAAACTATTCCAAGGCTCATGTGCGCGGCAACACTTATGCCTCCTATATCTGTATTTTGGAGAATTATATTCTTCCTCTTGGCAACAAAAAGCTGAATGAAATTACGAATATCATGATTCAGCAGCATCTAATTAGCCTAACTAAGAAAAACGGCAAAGATAAGCTCAGTTCCAAAATGCTTCAAAATATTCGAAACTTTCTTTCTTTGGTTTTTCGCTATGCCATTCAAAACGATATGTTATTGCGCAATCCGGTAAAGGGTATCCACATCCCACAAGAATATGTTCGAGAACCCCGCTCATTGACTTTGGAAGAACAAAACGCTCTTATTTTAGCCGCCAGACAGCATTTGAAACCAATTATGTTTTCTGTCATATTGGCTCTATACACAGGGCTTAGAAAAGGAGAACTTTTAGGTTTACAATGGCAGGACATTGATTTTCGGGAAAAACGTATAGCTGTCACCAAACAATTAGTCCGCCAGACCAATCTAAAAGATGATACACGCTCAAAGACATCGCTGCAGTTGGTGGAGCCCAAAACAAAGGACTCCATTCGGTTTGTATTTCTTATCGACGACCTTGCTAAAGATCTGCTTGAATATAAAGAAAAATGATTGAATGGAAACGCGAAAACAATTATGCGCATTCCGAGACAGATTTTGTATTCTGTAATTCTCAGAACGGCGCTATTGAACCAAGGCGTTATTATCAGTACTATATGGAAGTTATGGAGGAGGCCAGTATAGAAAACGCCAATTTTCATACCTTGCGCCATACATTTACAACACGCTGCCTAGAAGCTGGATTAGATATTGTTTCTGTATCCAAAATTCTTGGACACGCCGAAGTACAAATAACTGCCAACACATATACACATTTATTGGCCGAGCATCAGAAAGCAGAAATGCAAAAAATAAAAAAAGTGGTATATATCGTTTTAAATAATACTAGGAAAAAGGCCACTTTACCTTCTGACAATTATTCTTTTAAAACTGCTCTGTTTCGTTACAAAAGAACCAATGAGCATACGTTTAAAACACATATGCTCATTGGTTCTTAATTTTAAGTCACTATTTATGTCGAATCTTTGCGTTTCCTCCGCTGCAAACGAAAAAACCAGTCATATAAAGGGAATAATGAACTAAATAAAACGAAACGGACTCAACGACCCTGCGGTTAACAGCCGTTTGCTCCGTTTAGGCTTATTTCGTATCGTTTAGTTCGCGTTTATAAATCAGCAGAGATTTTAAATCTTTTCTTGAAACTCAAGATTAACCCTCTATATCTTGATAATACCGCAATGCGGAATCTTAAAGAAAAGAGGGAGAAAATTAATTGCCCAAAGCCAAGAAAATTCCACGAAACGATTTAGGAATACCCGAAAATCAGATGGAATCTCTTGCGAGAATTTTACTTCCGATATTGAGAGACTATTTGAAATCTGACGAAGGAAGAAAAGACTATGAGGAATGGAAGCTGCAAAAGGAAACTTTACAAGATATGGACAAGAGTGCAACCGATATGGAGCAGTGATCGGGTAAACAAATGCTAGCCGCAGACGGATTTTCGTCTGCGGCTTGTGTGCATTTATGTTTTCAAAAAGATCTATATAGTTGCTTGCCTCTTACTCTACTACTTTCGGGATTGATAAACCATATCAACTATTTCCACAAAAGAATCCGAATTAGAAATTATTTTTACTTTTTAGCAAATAGAAATCCTTTTTTATAATTAGTAGGGCGAATCCTTGCCAATACCCGATTGCACACCTCTGGAGACCAATAAATTGTCAAACACTTTCTTGTACGAGTGATAGCAGTATAGAAAATATTATGCGTAATTTGTTCCTCAGTTTCATCGGCAATAACAATTTTTACTGAATCATATTCCAACCCTTGTGCCTTGTGGATAGAAACAGCATATGCGATTTGGAATGGGACAATATGCTCGTTTGTAGTTTGTTCTTCATCGCTTGAGTATGGCTTCGTTCTACTGATATTAAATCCAATTTGAGTTCTACCCTCGCTAGACTCAATGAAATCTAATCCATCGCAAAAAAAGAATATCCCTTTCTCTGAGTTCTATTTCAACGTCAACAACAAAGTAAACATATGTACCATTATCCTTTAAGTCGACAATCTTCCCCTTAAGGTTATTATAAAGTATATCAAATCTTCCTGAGTCATTGAAAAGAATAGGATCCCCAACTTTGAAACGCCAGACACCAATATCAATAGCCGGATTAGGATTATTAAGCTGAAGTAGTCGATTGATGTTATTCAGACCATAAAGCCCGTTATAATTTAAGCAAAGAATAATTTCATCGGTTGCTTTCCGATCAAAAAATATCGTTGTCAATAGGATGAGAATAATCACTTCGAACCATTTTTCAAGAACAACGTTATCGTCGTCCATGTTACGTACTTCATCCCAAACTTTTTGGATAGCCTCATCGGGACTCCGATGAGGTGTCGTCAGTTCATGGAAACAATAATCCGGAACAATATTTTTGCAAATACTAAACCAATTGCCAAATCAATCGCTTCGATTTGATAAGTATCTCCTACTAAAACATATACGGCATCATCTCTGTTTAGGATGTTAATGATTTCATCATTTTTACAGTACTACACTCATCTACAACAATCAAATCATAGCTTCGATTTTCGTACCAGCTATTTTTCGTGAATCGATCAATAGTTATAAATTCATCATAGGTATCACAGCAAGTTACCTTTCTACGCAGATTCTCGACTGCAGGATTTGTTTTGGCGAGGTACACTTTCCTCTTTCCACTCATGAGTTTAGATATATGATTTATAAGAGTGGTCTTTCCTGTTCCCGCAGCACCGTAAATCAGATGCACCTTAGATTTTGAGAACATCGAAACAAGTATAGTCTCTTTAGCTATATCATCCAATCGCTCTCGCTCCGGTAATGTTTTCAGAGTAGTAACCGAATTAGTAGAAAACCGGTCTGAAAAATCCATGAAAGAGTTAGTCAAGGTTTGAAGCCGCTGTATTATTTTTAAGGTTGTGACTTCACTGCCTTTTAAATATACACAGTCTTTATAAATTCCAAGCTCACAAGAAGGTCTAAAACCGCTATACAAAGAGAGATTATACTGCTGAATTAGCTGTTTAATTTCATCAGGTGAGCCAAACATATAAAGTTCTTCAATGGGAGTAAAAAGTATGGCGTTTTGATTAGTATTTTTCTCGACGTATCTTGCAAGGAGATCTTGTTTATAACCAGAAATAGGAATGCAATCCAATAAATCAAAAAGATTTGATATATGTTTTTGGGGTTAAACGCATATGGATGTCGATCAAAAGGCATACACTTCGCAGATATATTTAATCCAGCATAACTCTTTTCGTGGCTATATGGTAATTGATCTTTTATAACTCGATTATTCATGCGATGTAGTAAGAAACGTAAAAGGTTTCTTCCATCACAACAAGATATACAAAGTGAACGACACTTGTCGAGAACATCAAAAATATAAGAATGATGGTTTTTAGTGGTTGAGGTTATCATTCTTTTAACCATATTATAATCAAAATCTTCATAATCCAGGATGTCGACCAGCGATATCTGATTTTTCTCTAAATAATTCATCAATGCCTTATACTCATTATTTCCTCTGGAAATTGAAAGATTGATATTTAGCAGATTAGAAAAATTATTTATCTCGCACGGACGAATTGACACATGCCAATCATTAATAATTGTAATAGGAAAACGAGTATTAAAGACCTCGATCACAGCATCAGAAAAAGATAAGGCAACACAATAATTCGTGGTAATATCACATTTCGTAAAAAGCGGTAATCCGATTAAACTTGCTAGGCTTTTCATTTGCTGGTTCAAGTACGACTTCATAGTATATTTCATGATTTACAAAAAATGGCTTAATTTTATCTACATAGTAATTGTCGAAATTGTGCGAATCAGGCATAGTTTTATTTAACTCGATTTGTTGAGCAACCTTATAATAGTAATCTTTTGTTTGTTCATCTAAGTCTTCTAGGAAAGAGTCAATATTATTAATGATGACTATACCATACCGATCATAAAGGGCTTTTTTTCAGTTGTAGGATGAATCTATAATATTTAAGCATTAAACGCTCTGCGCCCTCCTCAGATGGCGTAAAATGAGACACCGATGCACGTAGAAACTTATCAAAACGCGAAATGAACTGATATGGAGGTAAATTTCCAAACTTACTTGCAACCTTGTTGATGTCCATTCTTTGATGTGGACGCATATCTTTCCAAATCTTATCCGCAATATGGTCGTTCAAGTTTCGAACAATAGAAAGAATTCGAAAAGCCACTTCTCCACGATTTTCGCGTGTAATAGATAATAGTGCTTTATCGATTGCTTCACTTGCTTTCATAATTTCTTTTTCAGTTAGATCAACCATAAACAAGCCTCTATTTTCTATGTAATAAGCCCTCCCAAAGCGTGTTCGGCAAGGAGGGCTTATCTTTCGTTGTCTGCCAAAACACGCAACAGCGCTTTAGCAGCGTTGTATATAATTATACCTAAAAAGTAAATTAACTCAAGTATAAACAGGAAATTTGTGGAAACAAGTCGGTTTTGGGTTACATACAAAATACCAGCCGCAAACAAAAATTCGTCTGCTACTAGCATTGGTCTAGAAACTCAATAGCAGATGCCGTATAAACAAATCTTTTATTCTTCCAGACAACACCTACAAGCAGTTTTTATAAAATATCTTGTTTCTTCCAGAAATATCCTGTATAATTATAATATATCTACTCAATTTTTGAAACTTAGTAAAAATGGAAATTAAAGAGGGTGTTATTATGCATCTTTTTCCCTTTAGAGCCTCCTAAAATGGATCTTCGTAATTACTTGCCTAAAAATATTCCAGCCATCGAACAAGTAAGAATTATGGAAGATTCTGCTTTTGAGGACTTTATTTCTGAATGGTTATATGCCGCTAGAAAAAAACGGTATTGCAAACTCGAACGAATTGGCGGATCTGGTGATAAAGGGCGTGATATCATTGGGACTTGTCTTGATAATTCTTTAGACTACTATCAGTGTAAGCACTACAAGTCTCCACTTACACCAAGTGAATTTACGGTTGAATTAGGCAAGTTATGCTATTATACATTCATAGACGAATATCCGATTCCAAAAATTATTATATTGTGGCATCAAATGATATTGGCCCCTCGCTTTCAGATATGCTTGACAATCCTGAACTGCTCAGAAAAGAATTGATAGATACATGGGATAAACGGTGTAAAGATCAACTAACAACTACGCCCATTATCTTGGATGAATCTCTGCGTGAGTATATTGTTAAATTTGATTTTTCTATAGTACAGCATTGTCCAATTCAGCTAATTATTGATGAACATTTGCCAACGCAATATGGAGCTTTAAGATTTGGAACACCCTCTGTTTCGCGTCCTTCGCCAGTGTTACCTCCTCAGATACCAGAAGTAGATGAACAAACATACATAATCGAGCTTTTAAAGGTCTATTCGGAAGAGACCGGACAATCAATAACTTCAATAAATGATTTAGAAGTTTTTGATAAATGGCATAGACATTTGGATCGTCAGCGCAAGGATTATTTTTCTGCCGAAGCCATACGAAGGACATTGAGAGATATTTTACTGATGATGATGAATTTTTAGTTTTTGAAGAAGAAGTCCTAAGCGGAATAATTGACGTATATGAGTCGGGGTATCAATCAGGTTACGAACGTTTAAAAGCTGTATTGACACAAGCCAGTAATACTTCTATACAAAAAGCATGTTAGCCTGTAAACTAAATTGGATTGGAACAAATGAGAAAAAGGGTTCTTGCCATATGCTTGTAAATGAAAAAGGCTGAAAGGATGGATTGATTAAAATGAATGTAAGCGTTTTTAACTCTCTCCATGAACTTTCATATAGAGTATTGCTTTTGTTATATATCCATGGATCTGAAAAAGTATCTGTTGATCGGCTAACTGCTTTAGACTATATTACTGTTTACGGTAATGACTTTGGTATTTCACATGAAAATTTACACGGTAATAATCGGTTTAGATTCAGCGAATATGCCGGAAGAAGAAAGTCTATTAACGAGGCTTTGAAGTCCTTAGTTCTTATAGGGTATATTCAATTTCATAGTTTAAAAAGAGGTTTTCTTTATAGCATTACTCAAACAGGTCAACAGGTATGCAAAACTTTGAATGATAGTTATGCTAGTAAATATATTGAAAATGGGAAAATGGCTATCAGTTTTGCTGACGAAATGTCAGATCGTGAATTAACAAAGGCCATAAATGAATATTCGATATTTATTGCGCAGGAGGGATAATAAGTGTTTTGGATAAGTAAATTAACTGTAACAGGTTCTGGAAAAACTCCTTCTGTCATTACGTTTGAAAAAGGACTTAATCTTATTCATGGACCTTCTAATACAGGAAAAACACATATAATTTCATGTATTGACTATGTATTTGGAAGCTCTTCATTGCCTTTTGCAACAAATTTAGGTTATGATACAGTCTCATTAATAATTAATTCAGATAAGGGCAACGTATCAATTAAAAGAAAAATTAATGATAAAGACATTGAAGTGATTAGTCAGCATTCAGATATTAAAACTGGTAAATATACACTTAGTGGAAGGCAGATATTAGGAAACGTCTTTCTACGATTATTAGGAATATCTGAAGTACCCTCGGTTATTAGTTCTCAGGAATATAAAACACAAAGATTGTCTTGGCGTAATATATTGCATATGTGTTTAGTATCGGAAGAACGTATAATTAGGAAACAATCTGTGCTCTTACCTGACCAACGCACGGGAGACACTCCCACGATCACAACACTTACTTATTTAGCGACTGGAAATGACTTTAAAGGAGTCATTCCCAAAGAACCATTGAGTATAGTAAAAGCAAAAAAGATGCAGTTGAACATTTTATTCGAAATGAGATCGAACAAATATCTGAACGTCAAAGAGAACTACATGAAACAGAACAGCAATTTGATGCGATGGAATTTGACAACGAAGTTGATAAAATAACTCACGATTTATTAGATACCCAAAGTAAAATATCTGATGCATTAAAAAGTAACCAAAGTGTTCTTGGAAGCATAACGAATCTTAATGAAAAATTAGCAGAGTGTACGATGATGAGTCAACGATATTCAGATTTACGCTCCCAATACACTTCTGATCTTGATAGGTTGAATTTTATTGTCGATACAGCGATTAATGGTTCAACAGAGCATACTCGAAATTGCCCTTTTTGTAGCTCAACAGTCAAAATCCAAGACTCATCGGAGTATATAACTGCTGCACAAGCAGAATATAAAAAAAATTAGCCTGCAATTATTAGATTTAGAGAAGGCAATTATTTCGATCAATAACGAATGCAGTTCCATAGAACAAGAACTAGCATCAGCAATGCAGCAGTATCAAAACACACAGGATATTATCGAAAAGGAACTTCAACCGTATGCAGAAGAGTTAAAGACAAAATTACATGATTATAGAAACTACATGAAAATTAGTGCTGAGATTACGGCTCTAAACAATCAATCTATACGCATGACAACTAAAGTGGCAGAAATTGCAAATGAAGACGATTCATCGTTGCTATTTAAAGCTAAAGAGCATTTACCACAGGAAATGATTGATTGGATAAAT
>VOFE01001845.1_pt1 | contig 138001 bp, 160 predicted proteins | sample 5384071 | NCBI WGS metagenome assembly VOFE01 (sample SAMN12384724, study PRJNA508395) | human gut metagenome | isolation source: healthy gut D | host: Homo sapiens
GACCCCCTGATGGACTGTCGGGAGTGCAAGGAGCGCTTCCGGGCCGACAAGCTCATCGAGGACTGGTGCCAGGAGAACGGCTTCGACCTGGGCCAAGTCCGTGGACGCCCTGAGCCAGGCGGAGATGAAGGAATTTGTGGAGGAGCACAACATCCTGCTGCCCCACCTGCGGCAGCCACAACTGGACGGACATCCGCCAGTTCAACCTGATGTTCAAGACCTTCCAGGGAGTCACCGAGGACGCCAAGAACACCGTGTATCTCCGCCCCGAGACCGCCCAGGGCATCTTCGCCAACTTCGTGAACGTCCAGCGCACCACCCGCCGCAAGCTGCCCTTCGGCGTGTGCCAGATCGGCAAGTCCTTCCGCAACGAGATCACCCCGGGCAACTTCATCTTCCGGGTCCGTGAGTTTGAGCAGATGGAGCTGGAGTTCTTCTGCAAGCCGGGCACCGACCTGGAGTGGTTCGCCTATTGGAAAAAGTTCTGCCACGAGTGGCTGCTGGAGCTGGGCATCCGGGAGGAGAACCTCCGCCTGCGGGATCACGAGCCCGAGGAGTTCTCCCACTACTCCAACGCCACCACCGACTTTGAGTTCGTCTTCCCCTTCGGCTGGGGCGAGCTGTGGGGCGTGGCCTCCCGCACCAACTTCGACCTGACCGCCCACCAGAACACCTCCGGCAAGGATCAGACCTACTTCGATCAGGAGAGCGGCGAGCACTACATCCCCTATGTGGTGGAGCCCTCTCTGGGCGCCGACCGTGTTACCCTGGCCTTCCTGGTGGACGCCTACGACGAGGAGGTGGTGGACGCCGAGAAGAACGACGTTCGCACCGTCCCGCCTGGCCCCCTTCCTGGTGGACGCCTACGACGAGGAGGTGGTCGGCAAGGACCGCCGTGAGGAAGAACGGCACGATGCATCACCGTGGTCAGACTGTGGGCTCCACCCCCGCGGACAACGCCGTCACGATCCGGGACCGTGACACTTCATGGAGCAGGTGCGCGTTCCCATCAGCGAGCTGAAGAGCTGGCTGGAGGAAAAGCTGGCGTATTGATCGTCTTTCTTCAAAAAGCAAAAACCGTCTGGAGCAGTCAAAGGACTGTTCCAGACGGTTTTTTACGGTGAAATATGTGGGTCTGGACCGGCGGACAGCCGCCCCACCCGTTGACTGAGGATGCATCCGATTTGGAGCGTGGTAGAATGGGGGCCTCCGTGGAGACGATCTGCCGGATCTGTCAGGTGCTGGGTATTACGACAGACCAGCTTCTTTTGGGCGGACAGCCGGAGCCAGGGATCACAGCCCAGCAGGTAGAGTCTCTGCTCCGGGGGGTGGCCCCCTGTTATTATCCCCATTTGCTGGCGATCCTGCGGGAGGAGATCAAGTTGATCAATTTGGCGGAAGGGCAGCGTTGAAGAAGTAAGGCTTGAGCCTCTTGAGGAAGAGAAATCTGCCTCTGAACGTGTTCTTTAGGATCCTGTCATAGTGTGGAATATAAAAAATTGGAGACCCCTCCATCCGAATTTTGGGATGGAGGGGTTCGCTCTGTGTGGCGAAATTGATTGTCAAAGAAAATAATTCTGAAAGCCGCCCTCCTGTTTTCCGCCGCAGAATGTTTCCCCGCCATCCCGTAGGGGAGGGGCTCGCCCCTCCCGTTGCCTCGTCCTGCTGTGATCTGCCTGAACCCCCGTAGGGGCGGCCCTCTGTGGCCGCCCGCCGGTTTTGGGACAGGTTTCATTCCACGCGGAGGGTTTCGCCCCGTGGGGCGAGTTTCTTTCCCATCGATAGGAAAGAAACCAAAGGATCGCCGGGGGAGACTCACATCGCCGTCGGAAACAAGTTCCCTCCGGCTCCAGTTCGTTCTCCCACGGACCCCCCGGTTACGGGGGATACCCCTACGCCCTTCCGCAAAGGTTCCGGCGCGCAAAATACGGTTCCGGGCCTCATTCCTCCCGGGCCACCGGGCCCTGATGCGGTGCAAAATTCCAGCTTGCACCATTTCGCCGCTGCGCCTGGTTCCGACCAGCCGTGGCAGAGGGTGCGGGTCGGGGCACGCCGGACGAGGCTGTTCCAAAATCCTACGGGATGAACGGGGAAACGTCCCACAACGGGGGACGGGCGGCCACGGAGGGCTGCCCGCCCTTCGTGGACCATGACATCCGTAGGGCGCGACGACCCGGCGCGCCGCCACCCCAGCGTTGACCGAAGAAATTCCGAAACCCAGCGGGAGGGGCAAGCCCCTCCCCTACGGGATAAACGGGAAAACGTCCCGCAACGGGGGACGGGCAGCCACAGAGTGCCGCCCCTACGGCGTTTTTAACAGCCCCATTTGGTCCAGTGCGGCGGGGAGTATGCGGGAGAATTGTATTTTCCGCCAGGTCAGACCACCAGCGCCCGCAGGGCAAAGGTGAGGGTCATTACCAGGATCCCCATGCTGGCACAGGCGTCCAAAAACAGAGCGTGCCGGCGTGCCTGCCGGCTGCGGCGGACCCGCGGAGCGGCGGACTGGGGCAGAAGAGTTTGTTCAGAGGTCTCCTCTGTCTGGCTGTCCTCGGCTTTTGAGAGCTTCCGGCGGTACTGTTCCAAATCAACGATGTTATCTGTGTGGCGGATCCAATTCGAGGTGCTGTAATAAAGCGTCTGCATAAAATGTCCCTCCAATCCCCTGGGAGATGCAGGGGAAGCTGATTCAGGTCCGGCGTCCCGTTTGAGTCTCACAAAACAGAACTTATGTTCTACTTGGATAATACAACAAATGTTCGAATTTGTCAAGAGAAGTCGAACATTTTTTCGGTTTTGCACATTATCCACATAGTTTTCCACACCGGTGGACGGGTACACTCTGCCGTCAACGGCGTCATCCTGCTCGTCGACGCCGCCGAGGGCCCCATGCCGCAGACGCGCTTCGTGCTCAGCAAGGCGCTCGAGCTCGGCCACCGCGTTATCGTCGTCATCAACAAGATCGACCGCCCCGACCAGCGTATCCACGAGGTCATTGACGAGGTGCTCGAGCTGCTCATGGACCTCAACGCGACCGACGAACAGCTCGACTCGCCCATGCTCTTCTGCTCGGGCCGTCAGGGCACCGCGTCCTACTCCCCGGATGTGCCGGGCAAGGACCTGCGCCCGCTGTTCGACACCATTCTGGAGTATATCCCCGCGCCGGAGCAGAACGTCGACGCGCCGTTCCAGATGCTCGTGTCGTCCATCGACTACAATGAGTTCGTCGGCCGCATCGCCATCGGCCGCATCGAGCGCGGCGTCATCCGTCAGAACGAGGAGATCGCCGTGTGCAACTACCACGAGCCGGACGCCCCGGCCAAGAAGGCCAAGGCCGTGTCCATGTATGAGTTCGAGGGCCTGCAGCGCGTGCCCGTCACGGAGGCGGAGGCCGGCAGCATCATCGCCATGTCCGGCATCGGCGACATTACCATCGGCGACACGATCTGCGCGCCGAGCTGCGTCGAGCCGATCGAGTTCGTGAAGATCTCCGCGCCCACGATGGAGATGACCTTCTCCGTCAACGACGGCCCGTTTGCCGGCCGCGAGGGCAAGTTCGTCACCAGCCGCCAGATCCGCGAGCGGCTCTACCGCGAGACGCTCAAGGACGTGTCCCTGCGCGTGAGCGATCTCGAGGGCGCGACGGATTCGTTCAACGTCGCCGGCCGCGGCGAAATGTCGCTGTCCATCCTCATCGAGACCATGCGCCGCGAGGGGTATGAGTTCCAGGTCTCGCCCCCGCGCGTGCTCTACCAGACGATCAACGGCCAGAAGTGCGAGCCGATCGAGCGCCTTGTCGCCGACGTCCCGGCCGATGCCGTCGGCGCCGTGATCGAAAAGCTCAGCGCCCGCAAGGGTGAACTGCAGCAGATGGAGCCCATCGGCAAGCGCACGCGTCTGGAGTTTCTCGTGCCGGCGCGCGGCCTGTTCGGCTACCGCAACGAATTTCTGACCGATACGAAGGGCGAGGGCATCATGGCCTCCGTCTTTGACAGCTACGCCCCCTATAAGGGTGACCTCAGCCGTCGCAACACCGGCTCGCTCGTCTCGTTCGAGACCGGCGAGAGCATCACCTACGGCCTGTTCAACGCGCAGGAGCGCGGCCAGCTGTTCATCGGCGCGGGCGTGCCCGTGTATGCCGGCATGGTCGTCGGTGTGTCGCCGAAGCAGGAGGACATCACCGTCAACGTCTGTAAGAAAAAGCAGCTGACCAATAACCCGTGATGCCTAGGGCAAGAGGGCTTGCCCGACGACGCTCTGTGCGCCTGTCCCGCCGGTCGCTGGACCAGATCCAGGATGATGCCTGGAGCAGTGCCTGCGGACATCCCGCCCATGGCCCCGGGGACGCCGCGGCCCAGAAAGGCGTAGGCGAAGCGGTTCCTGCTGGGGGCGAACTCCCCTGCTCCTCAATGAACTTGGGATCGAAGCCGCTCTCCAGCGCTACCTGCTTGACCAGCTCCTTGTCGTAGTATGGGATGTTCAGCTGCTGGGCGACCCTCTTGCCGATGGTGCGTCCGCCGCTGCCAAACTCGCGGCTGACGGTGATGATCTTCTTTTTCATAGCCAAAACCTCCTTGTGATGATGGGTGGCCCTCCGGGGTATAGACGGGACTGCGGCTGGGGAGAAGCGCGCCGCCTGTGGAGATACCCCTATTATAATGCGTACGAAACAAAGCCACAAGCATGGAAGGCCAAAGATTGCAGGGAAAAGTCAAAAAATTCTTGACAATACCTAGAACTGCAAGGTATTCTATACCTAGAAGAACAAGGTATGATCTGGACGGGAGATTTCCCGGGAAAGGATGGAAAGCCATGAAGCTGGATAAAGGACTGGTGGCAGGCAGCAGCACCCTGCTGGTACTCTCTCTGCTGGAGCACGGCGATCTGTACGGCTATCAGATGATCGAGGAGCTGGCCCGGCGCTCCAACGACGTCTTTCAGATGAAGGAGGGGACGCTGTACCCGATCCTGCACGCACTGGAAAAGGGAAAGTATCTATCTTCCTATGAGCAGCAGGCGCCTATGGGACGGATGCGGAAGTATTATAAGCTGACCCGGAAGGGGCGGGAACTGCTGGCCGATAAGAAAACGGAGTGGGCCAGGTTCCACCAGGGGGTGGAGGATGTGCTGTCCGGCGGAGCAAATGCCCTGGGGATGGCCTGACCGGGATGGCTGGGAGCAGAAGGCTTCCCCGGCTGAGCCGGGGTCAGAGGACAGTACGGAATTTTATTATTTTTTTCCTGGCGCTGGCATTGTGGTGGGCACTGCCCAGAATGCCGCTTTGGATGGTGGCAGAAGAGTTGGCTGCCCACCTGGAGGACAAGACATCCGACCTTCAGCGGATCTTCCCGGATATGACGGAGGCGGAGGCCCGGGATCGGGCGATCTCTGAGATGGGAAATGTCACGGAGTTGGGAAAAGAATTGGCAAAGATCCATAAGCCCTGGCTGGGGTGGCTGTGGGCGGTCTCCTGTGTGCTCCTTTGGATCGCAGGTATCATGTTCGCGCTTGGGATATTGGTACTTTGCCGGTTGATTTAAGTCAGGAGGGTGGCGCGTCGTGGAGGGATACAACAGAGCGCGGGAGGAGTGGTGGCTGGACCTGGCCACCAGCGGTATCCGCTTTGGCCCGGACCGGCGAATGGTGGCAGAAGAGTTGGCCGCCCACCTGGAGGACAAGGCGGCTGACCTGCGGCGGATCTTCCCGGATATGACGGAGAAGGAGGCCTGGGAGCGGGCCGTCTCTGAGATGGGGGACCCAGCGGAGATCGGAAAGGAGCTGGCAAAGATCCACAGGCCCTGGCTGGGGTACTTGTGGCGGGCCAGCCAGGCTGCGCTGGCAGCAGCGCTGCTGGTACTACTGGTGCTGGTGGGGAGCCATGTGATAGGCGGAAGCTCCACCCTGGGAGGCTGGTACGGCCGGGAGGGCAGCCGGAGAGACAGTCAGGACGGGATCATCCTGCTGGCGGCGGAAGAAGAAACCGTGGAGCTGGAGGGGTGCACCCTGTCCCTGGATCATACAGTCCTCTGGTCCGGCCCAGATGGGGAACGGAGCATGGAGCTCTGTCTGCGGGTAGATAGTCTGCGCTTTTGGGAAAAGGGCAGCTGTCAGTTTGAGCATATCACCGCCACAGACGATCTGGGGTCCCATTACGCCAGTGAATATGAGTGGAGCGTAAAAGCGGTACCCTTTCGCAGGCATATTTATACCTATCTGGACGGCTGGGGGCCGTTTCATCAAAGCTATCGCGTGCAGGTGAGGGGTATTGCTCCAGAGGCGGAATGGATCCGTCTGGAGTACCGGCTGCTGGGACGGAGCTTCTCCCTGAACATCGATCTGACAAAGGAGGCGGAGGCATGAAGAAGCGCCGGATGAGCTGGGGGATAAGGCTGGCTCTGAATCTGGTCCTGCTCTGTGTCTTGGTGGTGTTTATCTGGGGCCTGCTGGGCTTCTCCTCCCCGACCCTGCGTGGCAGATTCCGTAGGGTCGCCCAGGCTAACTGGGCGGACCCGCTGGAGATCCAGGGTGTGCTTCTGTGTGATGGCCGGCGCTGGGTGCTGGCCGCCGGACAGGATCAGGTGATCCTGTGGCAGGATGGGCGGGACGGCCTGGAGTACTGGCCCCGGGATCCGAATGGGACAACACTGGTCCCCGTGCCGGAGATGAGGACGGCGCAGGGAGAAATCTGGGTGGCGGCGGCGGATGTGCCGGAGGGGACAGCCGCCGCCGGGCTGGAACTGACAGTGGGCTGCTGGTATCAGAAGAACGGGACCTCTGGCTGGAGCTTCAGCAGCCAGCCGGAGCAGCCCGGGGATCTGCCGCCGCTGACCCAGCAGTGGGAAAAGACCTACTCCGCAGCGGGAGAACTGTTGCAGGACGGGGCCGTTCTGTTCCATATCGCTGTGGAGGAGGAGCCGGATGAAGGCGGGCCCCCGGAGGACCTGATCCTGAGCGACACCGGTGAGTGGGATCTCTATTGGAGTGAGCCGAAGCGGAGAGGGGTGGACTGCGCCATGGAGGCGGTGTTTTATGATGCAGAGGGCCAGGAACTGGAGCGGGCCGCTCTGGCCACCACGGAGGAGGGAGGCGGACCATGGACGGCAGGGTAAGCCCATGTGACCAGTGGCTGGACAAGGCCACGGCGGGTATCCGCTTTGGCCCTGACCGGCGGGCGGTATCGGAGGAATTGGCCGCCCACCTGGAGGACAAGGCGGCCGGCCTCCGGCGGATCTTCCCGGACATGACGGAGGAAGAGGTCTGGGAGCGGGCCACCTCAGAGATGGGGGACCCGGCGGAGATCGGAAAGGCGCTGGCGAGACTCCACAAGCCCTGGCTGGGGTACTTATGGCGGGCCAGCAAGTGGGGTGCGGCCATCCTGGTGGTGCTTCTCATGGCGATCAATCTTTTTCTGAGCGACCACTTTCAGTCGTACGGGTATGCTCTCTGGGGCAGGGAAAGCACCGTGTACGGACGGACGGAGGGAGAGAAAATCCAGATGGGGGCTATACCTTCCAAATTGTCGGGGCGGCCTGTCTGGATTACCCTCAGGACTGGAGAGAGAGCAGGGACCGTGTGCAGGTGGCCTTTCGGGTGTCCACCCCCCGGTTCTGGGAGCGGATCGATGAGGGCGCCCTCCAGTCTGCCCTTACCATGACCGGACCGGGGGACTGGAGCTATGGGATGGACAGGGCACTGCTGGAGCAAGATCCGGAGACGATGAGCGACCGGATGATATGCGGCCTCCAGAGGGCTGAGTGGGGCCTGTTTCACGACACCTATACGGCCTATGGAGATGTGGAGTGGACAGAGGGCGAGTCCATCTGTCTGAAGTTTCACTTCGGAAAAGGCAGCTTTACTCTGACAGTTGATGACCTGGAACGGGTGGTGATGGAATGATAGAGAAGCTGCGGGCCAAATGGGAAAAAAGCGGGCTGAAGTCCTGGACAGCAGGAAAAATTCACCTCAGCAGGGGAAAGAAGCTGGCCCTCGATCTGGTGATCATCGTACTGGCCGGAGGGTGGCTGTGGGGACTGGCGGGCTGTCCCCTGCCCACAGTGGAGATGGAGTTCCGGCGGCTGGAGCGGCAGTATCTGCTGCCCCGGAGCGAGGTGGCGTACCAGATCGGTTTCTGGAGCTTCGGCGGCGGTGGGGATATAAAGAGCCGGGATGGGACCTATCTCAGCGTATTTGAGCCGTTGGTAGTGGGCGTGACCGGGGGTCGGGCTTATTCTGTCACACTGCGGCGACCTGGATGGCATGATGTGAGTGTGATTTCGCTTGGCGAGGGACCGGCCCCAGTCCCGTTGAATGGTACGGTCGGTCACCCATTCGGGCTACCCACAAATACAAGGACAGCCGCGAGCAGTTTGAGCGCCGCACCCACAAGCGTCTGATCGACATCACCAACTCCACCCCCAAGACCGTGGAGGCCCTGATGGCTCTGGATCTGCCCGCCGGTGTGGAGATCGAGATCAAGCTGTAAACGCATCTCCCTCATTTAATTACCCCCGCCGGGAGGAGCCCGGCAAAGCAAATTTGCTTGCTGCCCAGCCATCCGCTGACTTGCGTAAGGCGGATGGGGGTTACGTCGGCAGAGCAAGCGGTCCGATCCCAATGCGGACTGAATCTATGCCGACCAATAACCTTTAAGGAGGATCATACATGAAAGCAATCATCGGCAAGAAGGTTGGCATGTCTCAGATCTTCGACGAAAACGGCAAGGTGATTCCCGTCACCGTTATCGAGGCGGGTCCCTGCGTGGTCGTCCAGAAGAAGACTGCCGAAAAGGACGGCTACAACGCCGTTCAGCTGGGCTATGAGGACATTCCCGAGCGGAAGCTCACCAAGCCCGAAATGGGCCACCTGAACAAGGCTGGCGTGGCCCCCAAGAAGTACCTGCGCGAGTTCGACCTGGAGAACGCCGCTGAGCTCAACGCCGGCGACATCATCAAGGCCGACACCTTCAAGAAGGGCGACTTCGTGGACGTGACCGGCACCACCAAGGGCCACGGCTACCAGGGCGTCATCAAGCGCTGGGGCGCCCAGCGCACCCCCATGAGCCACGGCGGCGGCCCCGTCCATCGTCATGCCGGTTCCATGGGCTCCACCACCGATCCCTCCCGCATCTTCAAGGGTAAGATCGGCGCTGGCCAGATGGGCTGCGATCAGGTCACCATCCAGAACCTGGATGTGGTCAAGGTCGACCCCGAGCTGAACCTCATCGCTGTTCGCGGCGCCGTTCCCGGCCCCAAGGGCGGCCTGGTCCTCATCAAGACCACCGTCAAGGTCCACCGCGTCAAGAACGTCGAGTCCGGCATCAGCAACAACCCGCAGAAGGCTTCCGGCCGTAATCCCCAGAAGGCTTCCGCCCGTAACAAATAAGGAAAGGAGTGCTTGAAATGTCTACTATCAAAGTGTTGAACATGGCCGGCGCAGAAGTCGGCACTGTTGAACTGTGCGACAGCATCTTCGGCATCGAGCCCAATCAGGCCGTGGTGCACGAAGTGGTGAAGAACCACCTGGCCAACTGCAGACAGGGCACTCAGAGCGCTCTGACCCGTGCAGAGGTCTCCGGCGGCGGCAAGAAGCCCTGGCGTCAGAAGGGCACCGGTCACGCCCGCCAGGGCAGCACCCGTGCTCCCCAGTGGACCCACGGCGGCATCGTGTTTGCCCCCAAGCCCCGCAGCTATTCTTACGTCCTGAACAAGAAGGTCAAGAGACTGGCGATGAAGTCCGCCCTGTCCGCCAAGGCGGCTGCCGGCGAGATTATCGTCATCGACTCCATCAAGATGGACGCCATCAAGACCAAGGACTTCCGCGCGTTCCTGTCCGCCGTGAAGGCCGACGGCAAATCCCTGGTGGTCACCCCCGCCAAGGACGAGATCGTCATCAAGAGCGCCCGCAATATCCCCGGCGTCGAGACCGCCATGGCCGGCCTCATCAATGTCTATGACATTCTGAAGGCCAAGTACCTGGTCCTCGACAAGGAAGCCCTTGCAGTAATCCAGGAGGTGTTTGCGTAATGGCTAACGTATACGACATCATCATCCGCCCCATCATCACCGAGCGCTCCATGGAAGCCACCGCTGATAAGAAGTACGTCTTTGAAGTGGCTCCCACCGCCGGTAAGATCGAGATCAAGAACGCCGTGGAGCAGATCTTCGGCGTGAAGGTGGCTAAGGTCAACACCATCAACTACGATGGCAAGACCAAGCGCGTCGGCGCCGGCCGCCCCGGCGCCCGCAAGAGCTGGAAGAAGGCCTATGTCCAGCTGACCCAGGATTCCAAGACCATCGAGTTCTTCGAGGGTATGGTATAAGAGAAGGAAGGAGTGTAAGAAATGTCTATCAAAACCTTTAAGCCGACCACCCCTTCCCGCCGTCATATGACTGTTTCCGGCTTCGACGGCATTGACAAGCACGCCAAGCCCGAAGCCAGCCTGACGGAAGTCCTGAAGAAGAACGCTGGTCGCAACAGCTATGGTCACATCACCGTCCGCCATCGCGGCGGCGGCGAGAAGCGGAAGTACCGCATCATCGACTTCAAGCGCGACAAGGTGGATATGGAAGCCACTGTCCTGCGCCTGGAGTATGACCCCAACCGCAGCGCCAACATTGCCCTGGTGCAGTATGAAGACGGCGAGAAGCGCTACATCATCGCCCCTGTGGGTCTGACCGCAGGCGACAAGGTGCTCTCCTCCGCCTCCGCCGATATCAAGCCCGGCAACTGCCTGCCCATCGCCAACATTCCCGTGGGTACCGTGATCCACAACGTGGAGATGCACCCCGGCAAGGGCGCCCAGCTGGTCCGCTCCGCCGGTGCCTATGCCCAGCTGATGGCCAAGGACGGCGACAACGCCCAGATCCGCATGCCCTCCGGCGAGGTCCGCATCATCCGCACCAACTGCACCGCCTGCATCGGTCAGGTGGGCAACCTGGAGCATGAGAACGTCCAGATCGGTAAGGCCGGCCGCAAGCGTCACATGGGCTGGCGTCCTACCGTTCGCGGCTCCGTCATGAACCCCAACGACCACCCCCACGGCGGTGGTGAGGGCAAGTCCCCTGTGGGCCGCCCCGGTCCTGTTACCCCTTGGGGCAAGCCCGCCCTGGGTTACAAGACCCGCAAGACCAAGAATCGCAACGACAAGTTCATTGTCAAGCGTCGTAATGTGAAGTAAGGGAGGCAAAGAAATATGAGCAGATCTATTAAAAAAGGCCCGTATGTTGCCCCTGAGCTGCTGAAGCGGGTTGAAGAAATGAACAAGACCGGCGAGAAGAACGTGCTGAAGACCTGGAGCCGCAGCTCCACCATCTTCCCCGCCTTCGTCGGCCACACCATCGCAGTCCACGACGGCCGCCGTCACGTGCCTGTCTATATCCAGGAGGATATGGTCGGTCACAAGCTGGGTGAGTTCGCTCCCACCCGCACCTTCCGCGGCCACGCCAAGTCTAAGTAAGGAGGATGCACTGAACAATGGAAGCTAAAGCTTATTTGAGATATGTCCGCATCTCTCCCCGCAAGATCCAGATCGTCTGCGATCTGATCCGCGGCAAGGACGTGCAGACTGCCATGGCCATCCTGATGCAGACCCCCAAGGCTGCCTCCGAGCCCCTGATGAAGCTCCTCAAGAGCGCCTGCGCCAATGCGGAGAACAACTTCAGCATGGACCCCGAGAAGCTGGTGGTCACCCAGGTGTTCGCCACCCCCGGCCCCATCCTCAAGCGGATGATGCCCCGCGCTCAGGGCCGCGCCTATCGCATCAATAAGAGAACCTCTCACGTGACGCTGGCCGTCGCTGAGAAGAACTGAAGGGAGGAGACAGTTTATGGGACAGAAAGTTAATCCCCACGGCCTGCGCGTGGGCGTCATCAAAGACTGGGATTCCCGTTGGTATGCCAGCAATGAGAAGGTGGGCGATCTGCTGGTCGAGGATCACAAGATCCGCGTCTACCTGAAGAAGCTCCTGTATGCTGCCGGCGTCTCCAAGATCGAGATCGAGCGCAGCAACGAGGTCGTCACCGTTTACCTGCACGTTGCCCGTCCCGGTGTGGTCATCGGCAAGGGCGGCGAGCAGATCGAGCAGTACCGCAAGGACGTTGAGAAGCTCATCGGCAAGACCGTGAAGCTGAACATCGTCGAGGTCCGCAACCCCGATATGGACGCGCAGCTGGTGGCCGAGAACATCGCCGCTCAGCTGGAGAAGCGTATTTCTCACCGCCGCGCCATGAAGAATGCCATGGGCCGCGCCATGCGCGCCGGCGCCAAGGGCATCAAGTGCAACTGCTCCGGTCGTCTGGGCGGCCGCGAGATCGCCGGTTCCGAGCACTATCACGAGGGCACCATCCCCCTGCAGACCCTGCGCGCCGACATCGACTATGGCTTCGCTGAGGCTGCTACCACCTTCGGCCGCATCGGCGTGAAGGTCTGGATCTATAAGGGCGAGATCCTGTCCCAGGCCCTGCGGACCACCCCCCGCACCCTGGACACCAGCAAGCCCTATCAGGAGCGCCGTGAGCGCCGCGGCCGCCGTGACGGCGACCGCCGTGGCGGTTTCCGCCGCGATGGCCAGAATGGTGGCTTCAACCGTGACCGCCGGGACGGCAATCGTCCCCAGGGCGGCTTCCGCAAGCCCGCAGAAAAGAAAGAAGGAGGCGCTCAGTAATGCTTCTGCCCAAGAGAGTTAAGTACCGCAGAGTACACCGTGGCCGCCTCACCGGCAAGGCCATGAGAGGTAACAAGGTCACCTACGGTGAGTTTGGCCTCGTCGCTGTGGAGCCCGCGTGGATCACCAGCAACCAGATCGAAGCAGCCCGTATCGCCATGACCCGTTATACCAAGCGTGGCGGTCAGGTCTGGATCAAGATCTTCCCCGACAAGCCCGTCACCGAGAAGCCGGCTGAGACCCGCATGGGTTCCGGTAAGGGCTCCCCCGAGTACTGGGTCGCAGTCGTCAAGCCCGGCCGTGTCATGTTTGAGATCGCCGGTGTTCCCGAAGAGGTCGCCCGTGAGGCCCTGCGTCTGGCCAGCCACAAGCTGCCCATCAAGACGAAGATCGTCAAGCGCGAGGATCTCGAAGCACAGGAAGTAGGTGAATGAGATGAAGGCAACTGAAGTACGTGCAATGAGCGTGGAGCAGCTCAACGAGAAGCTGACCTCCCTGAAGAAGGATCTGTTCTTCCTGCGTATGCAGCACGCCACCAATCAGCTGGACAATCCTCTCAAGATCGCTGAAACCAAGCGTGATATTGCCCGCGTCAAGACCGTTATCCGTGAAAAGGAGGAGAAGTAACATGGAAGAGAAGAGAATTTCCTCCCGCAAGGTCCGCGTCGGTAAGGTCGTTTCCGACAAGATGGACAAGACCGTCGTGGTCGCCATCGAGGACCGTGTCGCTCATCCTCTGTATAAGAAGATCGTCGGCCGCACCTACAAGCTGAAGGCCCACGACGAGGAGAACGCCTGCGGCGTAGGTGATATTGTCAAGGTGATGGAGACCCGCCCCCTGTCCAAGGACAAGCGTTGGCGCGTGGTCGAGATCGTCGAGAAGGCGAAGTAAGGAGGTAGCCGAGTATGATTCAGTCAGAGTCTTATCTGAAGGTTGCCGATAATACCGGCGCCAAGGAGATCAAGTGCATCCGCGTCCTGGGCGGTTCCAAGCGCAAGTACGGCAACATCGGCGATGTGATCGTCGCCTCCGTGCGCAAGAGCACCCCCGGCGGCCAGGTGAAGAAGGGCGAAGTGGTCAAGGCCGTTATCGTCCGCAGCGCCAAGGGCGTCCGTCGTGCCGACGGCACCTATGTCCGTTTCGACGACAATGCCGCCGTCCTCATTAAGGACGACAAAAACCCCAGAGGTACCCGTATCTTTGGGCCCCGTTGCCCGTGAGCTGCGCGACAAGGATTACATGAAGATCCTGTCCCTCGCTCCCGAAGTTGTTTGATGGAGGGGCCAGAGAAATGAATAGTCTGAAGATCAAGAAGAATGACACCGTTGTCATCCTGTCCGGCAAGGACCGCGGCAAGCAGGGTAAGGTGCTGGGCACCGTCCCCAGCGAGGGCAAGGTCGTTGTGGAAGGCTGCAACATGGTCACCTGCCACATCAAGCCCCGCCGTCAGGGCGAGGAGGGCGGCATCGTCAAGCGCGAGGCCGCTATCTACGCCAGCAAGGTCCAGGTGGTCTGCCCCAAGTGCGGCAAGAACACCCGCGTGGGCTATGAGCTGAAGGATGGCAAGAAAGTCCGCACCTGCAAGAAGTGCGGCGCAGAACTGTGAGAAAGGAGAGCGTAAAAAATGGCACGTCTGAAAGTTAAGTATACCGAAGAAGTGGCTCCCGCTCTCTTCAAGAAGTTCGGTTACAAGAGCACCATGCAGATCCCCAAGATCGAGAAGGTGGTCCTGAACGTCGGCTGCGGCGAGGCCCGCGAGAACCCCAAGGTTCTGGATGCCGTCGTCAGCCAGCTGTCCCAGATCACCGGCCAGAAGGCCATCATCACCAAGGCCAAGAAGTCCGTGGCTAACTTCAAGCTGCGTGAGGGCATGCCCGTCGGCGCCAAGGTCACCCTGCGCGGCGACAAGATGTGGGAGTTCCTGGATCGTCTGTTCAACGTGGCTCTGCCCCGCGTCCGCGACTTCCGCGGCATCACCGCCAACGCCTTCGACGGCCGCGGCAACTATGCCCTGGGCGTCAAGGAGCAGCTGATCTTCCCCGAGATCGAGTATGACAAGATTGACAAGATCCGCGGCATGGACATCGTGATCTGCACCACCGCTCAGACCGATGAAGAAGCACGCGAGCTGCTGACCCTGGTCGGCGCTCCCTTTGAACGCTGATTAGGAGGAGAAACACCATGGCAAAGAAGTCTATGATCCTGAAGCAGCAGGCTCCCGCGAAGTTCTCCACCCGTAAGTACAACCGCTGCAAGCTGTGCGGCCGTCCCCACGCCTATCTGCGTGACTACGGCGTCTGCCGTGTCTGCTTCCGCACGCTGGCTTACAAGGGCGAGATTCCCGGCGTCCGCAAGGCTTCCTGGTAAAATTTTTCCGCCATACTTCGTTGAAGCTCCTTGCTGTACACAAAGTACAGCGGCGTCGCTTCGCCTCGTCTGGCGAAAAAATTCCAACCTTTGTCCTCATACATCGCTGAAGCTCCTTGCTGTACACAAAGTACAGCGGCGCCTGAACGCCTCGTCTGAGAACAAAATCCGCATTTTTCCGCCATACTTCGTTGGCCCGGCCCGGCATACACAAAGTACGCCGTCGCCTCGCCTCGTCTGGCGAAAAAATCCAATCAACAAGTGCCTGCGAGCGCTCCGTGCGCTCTGGCAATATAGGATGGCGAAAGGTCACTGGTAATTAAACATCGCTGGTCATCGGACGGTGCCTAAATTATCAGTGATACCTCGCTGCCTCAACAGGGGCGACCCTGTAACTCTAAATTAGGAGGAAACATTTATGCACATCACTGATCCTGTTGCTGATATGCTGACCCGTATCCGCAACGCCAACAACGCCAAGCATGAGACCGTTGACGTTCCTGCCTCCAACATGAAGAAGAGCATCGCTCAGATCCTGCTGGACGAGGGCTATATCAAGGCCTTCCAGGTCGTCGAAGACGGCACGCAGGGCGTGATCCGCATCACTCTGAAGTACAATGCCGGCAAGGAGAAGGTTATCTCCGGTCTGCGCCGCGTGTCCAAGCCCGGCCTGCGCGTGTATGTGGGCGCCGACGAGCTGCCCCGCGTTCTGCGCGGCCTGGGCATTGCCATCGTGTCCACTTCCAAGGGCGTCATGACCGACAAGGCGGCCCGCGCGGCTCACGTCGGCGGCGAAGTCCTTGCGTTTGTTTGGTAAGGAGGGTATTGAACAATGTCGAGAATTGGTAGAATGCCCATTACCGTCCCCGCCGGTGTGGAAGTCACCATCGCGGAGAACAACGTCGTTACCGTCAAGGGCCCCAAGGGCACTCTGACGCAGGCTCTGCGCCCGGAGATGATTCTGGAGCAGGACGGCAGCGTCATCCACGTCAAGCGCCCCTCTGACGACAAGCTGCACTGCGCTCTGCACGGCATGACCCGCGCTCTGCTGCACAACATGGTCGTCGGCGTCAGCGAAGGCTTCAAGAAGGAACTGGAGATCAACGGCGTCGGTTACCGCGCCGCCAAGGAAGGGAAGAACCTGGTCATGAACCTGGGCTATTCCCACCAGGTCATCGTTCCCGAGATCGACGGCATCACCATTGATGTCCCCTCTGCCAACAAGGTGGTCATTTCCGGCCCCGACAAGCAGAAGGTGGGCCAGTTCGCGGCGGAAGTCCGCGAGAAGCGTCCTCCCGAGCCTTATAAGGGCAAGGGCATCAAGTATGTCGACGAAGTCATCCGCCGCAAGGTCGGTAAGACCGGCGCCAAGAAGTAAGGAGGTGTGCCGTTATGATTAAAAGACCCAATACCAACGCTCAGCGTCAGAAGCGCCATAAGAGAGTCCGCTCCAAGGTGTTCGGCACTACCCAGCGTCCTCGTCTGAACGTGTTCCGCAGCGAAAAGAATATCTATGCCCAGATCATCGACGATGTGGCCGGCAACACCCTGGTCTCCGCTTCCTCCCTGGATAAGGAGATCGAGGGCAACGGCGGCAACAAGACCGCGGCCCGCGCCGTGGGCAAGCTGGTGGCTGAGCGCGCCAAGGCCAAGGGCATCGACACCGTGGTGTTCGATCGCGGCGGCTATCTGTATCACGGCCGCGTGGCCGAGCTGGCTGAAGGCGCCCGCGAGGGCGGCCTGGAATTCTGAGAGGGAGGAACACTGACAAATGGCTAGATTTGAAAGAGAACCCAGCGAGTTCATCGAAAAAGTCGTCTGCACCAACCGTGTATCCAAGACGGTCAAGGGCGGCCGCGTCATGAAGTTCTCCGCTCTGATGGTCGTCGGCGACGGCAAGGGCAAGGTCGGTTTCGGCCTTGGCAAGGCCGCTGAGTGCCCGAGGCCATCCGCAAGGGCATCGAGGACGCCAAGAAGAACATGATCACCATCTCCCTGTCCGGCAGCACCATTCCTCACGAGATCATCGGCGAGAAGGGTGCCGGCCGCGTGCTGATGAAGCCCGCCGCCCCCGGTACCGGCGTGATCGCCGGTGGTCCTGTGCGTATCATCATGGAAGCTGCCGGCGTGAAGGACATCCGTACCAAGTGCCTGCGCTCCAACACCGCCGAACGTTGTCGCCGCCACCTTCGAGGGCCTGAAGGCCCTGCGCACCCCGGAAGAGGTCGCCCGCACCCGCGGCAAGAGCGTCGACGAGATCGTGGGCTAAGGAGGCGTGAACAATGGCTAATCTGAACATCAAGCTCGTCAAGAGCCTTAACGGCAGACTGGAAAAGCACATTGCCACTGCCAAGTCCATGGGCCTGCGGAAGATCGGTGACACCACCGTTCAGCCCGACAACGCCCAGACCCGGGGCAAGATCGCCAAGATCGGCTATCTGCTCCAGGTCACCGAAGTAGAATAAAGGAGGTGCGAGAGGATGAAACTCAACGAACTGTCTCCCGCCACTGGCTCCGTCAAGGAAGCTTACCGCAAGGGCCGCGGCGCCGGCTCCGGAAACGGCAAGACCGCCGGCCGCGGCCAGAAGGGCCAGAAGGCCCGCTCCGGCGGCGGTACCCGCGTCGGTTGAGGGCGGCCAGATGCCTCTGGCACGCCGTATCCCCAAGCGTGGTTTCAACAACATTTTCGCCAAACCCCTGGAGATCATCAACCTGACCGCTCTCAACAAGTTTGAGGACGGCGACATCGTCACCGCAGAGGCCCTGCTTGCCAAGGGAATCCTGAGCAAGTGTGAATACGGCTACAAGGTTCTGGGTAACGGCAATGTTACCAAGAAGGTGACCGTACAGGCCGCTGCTTTCTCCCAGTCTGCCAAGGATGCAATCGAGGCTGCTGGAGGAAAGGCAGAGGTGATCTAAGTTGATCCAGACCATCAAGAAGGCTTGGGGCATCCCCGAGCTGCGCAAAAAGATCGTCTTTACCGCGCTGATCCTGCTGATCTTCCGGATCGGCAACGCCATCCCTGTCCCCTATGTGGACACCGGCCTGCTGGGCACCTATATCAACCAGCTGAGCACCACCGTGCTGAGCCTGTATAACGTGATGTCCGGCGGCGCCTTCGCCCAGGCCACCATCTTCGCCCTGGGCGTCCAGCCCTATATCAACAGCTCCATCATCATCCAGCTGCTGACCATCGCCATCCCTCCCTGGGCCGCATGGCCAGGAGGGCGGCGAAGAAGGCAAGAAGAAGATCCAGTCCATCACCCGGTATGCCACCGTGGCCATCGCCATCATCCAGGGTGTCGGCTACTTCTTCCTGATGAAGAACTACGGCATCCTCACCAGCACGTCTGTGTGGGCCGCCCTGGTCATCATCGTGTCCTTCATTGCGGGCTCCTCCTTCGTGATGTGGATGGGCGAGCAGATCACCGAGTTCGGTATCGGCAACGGCATCTCCATCATCCTGTTCGCGGGCATCCTGTCCCGCGTTCCCACCATGGTGTCCCAGATGGTCGGGGGTATGCGGGCCGGTTCCCTGAAATGGTGGATGGTCCTGCTGGTCATCGTGGGCATCCTGCTGCTGATCGTGCTGATCACCTGGGTCAACGGCGCCGAGCGCCGGATCCCCGTGCAGTACGCCAAGCGCCAGGTGGGCCGAAAGATGTACGGCGGCCAGTCCTCCACCCTTCCCATGAAGGTGAACATGTCCGGCGTCCTGCCCATCATCTTCGCTCAGTCCATCGCCATGATCCCCTCCACCATCGCCGCTTTCTGCAAGCAGCCTGAGAAGGGCACCTTCTGGTATGGCTTCCTGAACGCCATCGACACCAAGTCTGTGCTGTACATGATCTTCTATTTCCTGATGATCATCGCTTTCAGCTACTTCTACGCCACCATCCAGTTCAACCCCGTGGAGATCTCCAACAACCTGAAGAAGAACGGCGGCTTCATTCCCGGCTTCCGCCCGGGCAATCCCACCGCTGCGTTCATTCAGAAGGTCCTCAATAAGGTCACGCTCTTCGGCGCCGTGTATCTGGGTATCGTGGCCATTCTGCCTCTGATCATTGGCAAGATCGTCAATGTCGCGGCTCTGTCCATCGGCGGCACCTCCGTCATCATCGTTGTGGGTGTGGCGCTGGAGACCGTCCAGGCTCTGGAGTCCCAGATGCTGATGCGTCAGTATAAGGGCTTCCTGGAATAATCGAGGTGTGCAATATGAAACTGATCCTTTTAGGCGCTCCGGGTGCCGGGAAGGGCACTCAGGCTGACATTCTCAAGAAAAAGCTCAATGTGCCCACCATTTCCACCGGCAACATCCTCCGCGCCGCCGTCAAAAACGGTACGCCCACGGGCCTTCGTGCCAAGGAGTACATGGACGCCGGCCGCCTGGTGCCCGATGAAGTCATCATCGGCATCATCCAGGAGCGTCTGCAGGAGTCCGACTGTGCCAACGGCTACATTCTGGACGGGGTGCCCCGCACCATCGCCCAGGCCGAGGCCATGGAACAGGCCGGCATCAGCTTCGACGCCGTGGTGGCCATCGAGATCCCCGATGAAAAGATCGTGGCTCGTATGGGTGGCCGCCGTGTCTGCGAGAGCTGCGGCGCCAGCTATCACATCGTGAACATCCCTCCCAAGACCGAGGGCGTGTGCGATGTGTGCGGCGGCAAGCTCGTGCAGCGCAAGGATGATAACCCCGAGACGGTCCGTGACCGGCTGGCGGTTTATCATAAAGAGACAGAGCCCCTGAAGGGTTTCTACGAGGCCCCGTGGGATTCTGAAAACTGTGGAGGACCAGCCCACCGTGGCTGGGACCACGCAGGCGATCCTGCGTGAATTGGGAGTGACCGAATGATCACGCTGAAATCCGCGCACGAGATCGAACTGATGCGCCGGGCGGGAAAGATTACCGCGGCTGCCCGTGCTGTGGCACGGGATATGGTAAAACCCGGCGTAACAACCCAACAAATTGACAAGGCAGTCTATAAGTTCATCACCGAGCAGGGAGCGACCCCGTCGTTCCTGCACTACAACGGCTATCCGGCCAGCGTGTGCGTCTCCGTCAACGATGAGATCATCCACGGCATCCCCGGCAAGCGGGTGCTGCAGGAGGGCGACATCGTCAGCGTGGACGTGGGCGCGTTCATCGGCGGCTTCCATGGCGACTGCGCCGGCACCTACCCCTGCGGGCAGGTGTCCGACGAGGCGCTGCGGCTGATCCGTGCCACCCAGCAGAGCTTCTTTGAGGGCATCAGGTACGCCCAGGAGGGCTATCGCCTGTCCGACATCTCCGCCGCCATTCAGGCGTATGCCGAGAGTCAGGGCTACAGCATCGTCCGGGAGTATGTGGGTCACGGCATCGGGCGCAACATGCACGAGGCGCCGGAGGTGCCCAACTATGGCCGCCCCGGCCATGGCCCCCGCCTGCTGCGGGGCATGACCATCGCCGTGGAGCCCATGGTCAACGCCGGCTCCGCCGCCATTGTGCAGATGCCCGACGGATGGACCGTTCGCACGGCGGACGGCAAATACGCCGCCCACTATGAGAACACCGTTCTCATCACCGCCGGGGACCCGGAGCTTCTGACGGACCCCGAGGGCTCTTTGGTGTGAGCGTATGGACATTGCCAGATCCAACATCGTAAAATCTATCGCCGGCAGGGACGCAGGAAGCCTCTTCTTCGTACTTGCGACGGAGGGGAGACTTCCTCCTGCTGGCGGACGGCAGACGCCGCCGCGTGGAAAGCCCCAAGCGCAAGCGCCGCAAGCATGTGGAGCTGGTGCAGGAGGGGGGCGGCCCCGCTGCCGACAAGATCAGAAGCAGCGAAAAAATCACAAATAGTGAGCTTCGTAAAGCCTTAGCCGCAGTCAGCGGCGGTAATCAGGACCAGGAGGGATAACACTTGGCAAAATCCGACATGATCGAAGTTGAGGGAAGTGGTGGTTGAATCACTGCCCAACACCACATTCCAAGTTGACATTGGAAATGGTCACACTATCTTAGCGCATATTTCCGGAAAGCTCAGAATGAATTTCATCAGGATTCTGCCCGGCGACAAGGTGACAGTGGAGATGTCCCCTTACGATCTGACCCGCGGCCGGATTACCTGGCGTAGTAAGTAGGAGGTTTATTGACATGAAAGTAAGACCGTCCGTGAAGCCCATGTGCGAAAAGTGCAAGATCATTCGCCGCAAAGGTCGCGTTATGGTGATCTCTGCGAGAATCCCAAGCACAAGCAGCGTCAGGGCTAAGTAGAAAGTGGAGGTGCTTTAAAGTATGGCACGTATTGCCGGTATTGACCTGCCCAAGGATAAGCGAATCGAAATCGGTTTGACCTATATCTATGGTATTGGCAGAAAGAGCGCCCAGGACATCCTGGCGCAGACTGGGATCAACCCCGACACCCGCGTCAAGGATCTGACCGAGGCCGACGAAGCCAAGCTTCGTGAGGCCATCGACCAGAGCTACGTGGTGGAAGGCGACCTGCGCCGTCAGGTTGCCCTGGATATCAAGCGGCTGACCGAGATCGGCTGCTACCGCGGCACCCGTCATCGCCGCGGCCTGCCCGTGCGCGGCCAGCGCAGCAAGACCAACGCCCGCACCCGCAAGGGCCCCAAAAAGACCATCGCCAACAAGAAGAAGTAAGGAGGGAAGATAGAATATGGCTAATCCTAAGACCGGTAAGAAGGTCATCCGCCGCCGTCGTGAGAAGAAGAACGTCGAGAAGGGCCAGGTCCATATCCGTTCTTCCTTCAACAACACCATGGTCACCGTGACCGACAGCCAGGGCAACGCACTGTCCTGGGCTTCCTCCGGCGGCCTGGGCTTCCGCGGCAGCAAGAAGTCCACCCCCTTCGCCGCACAGAGCGCCGCCGAGACCGCCGCCAAGGCCGCCATGGAGCATGGCCTGAAGACCGTTGAGGTCTTCGTGAAGGGTCCTGGCCAGGGTCGTGAGGCCGCCATTCGCGCCCTGCAGGCCGTGGGCCTGGAAGTGACCATGATCAAGGACGTCACTCCCATCCCCCACAATGGCTGCCGTCCCCCCAAGCGTCGGCGTGTGTAATCGGAACAAGGAGGATAAGTAAGATATGGCTAAGAATATGCAGCCTATTGCCAAGCGCTGCAAGGCGCTGGGCATTTCTCCTACCGTCATGGGTTACTCCAAGAAGGAGACCAAGCGCAACCCCGGCGGCCAGATGAGAAAGAAGAAGAGCGAGTATGCCATCCAGCTCAACGAGAAGCAGAAGGTCAAGTTCGTCTACGGCATCCTGGAGAAGCAGTTCCATATGTACTATGAGAAGGCTTCCCGCATGCCCGGCAAGACCGGCGAGAACCTGCTGACCCTGGTGGAGCGCCGCCTGGACAACGTGGTGTATCGTCTGGGCTTTGCCATGACCCGCCGCGAGGCCCGTCAGCTGGTGAACCATGCGCATTTCACCGTCAACGGCCAGAAGGTGAACATCCCCTCCTATCTGGTTCGCGTTGGCGATGTCATCGAGGTCCGCGAGAGCAGCCGCTCCTCCGTGGCCTTCAAGCGCCTGACCGGCGAGGATGCCCCGCTGGTCACCGTCCCCCAGTGGCTGGAGCGTGACAAGAATGCCCTGAAGGGCACCGTCACCAAGATGCCCGCCCGCGAGGACATTGATATGCCCATTGAGGAACACCTCATCGTCGAGTTGTACTCCCAAGTAATAGGGTCGAGACCCTCATAAAGCAAAGGAATCCAAGTAAGTGCGGACTTGTCCGCACCGTAACGAGAATGAAGGAGGGTACTGCATGATCGAAATTGAGAAGCCCCAGATCGAGTGTATCGAAACGCCCGGCGATGCTTCCTATGGAAAATATGTGATCGAACCCCTGGAGCGCGGTTACGGAACGACCCTGGGCAATGCGCTGCGGCGCATCATGCTCTCCTCTCTGCCCGGCACGGCGGCCACCAGCATCAAGATCGCCGGCGTGCAGCATGAGTTTTCCACCATCCCCGGTGTGAAAGAGGACGTGACCGAGATCGTTCTGAACGTGAAAAGTCTGCTGACCAAGCTGCACTGCGAGGGCACCAAGACCGTCTATATCGAGGCGACTGGTCCCTGCGAGGTGACGGCCGGCGACATCAAGAGCGACGGTGAGGTCGAGGTCCTGAACCCCGAGCTGCACCTGGCCACCCTGGATGTGGGTGCCACCCTGAGCATGGAAATCACCCTGAGCCACGGCCGGGGCTATGTGTCCGCCGACCGGAACAAGGCCCAGCGGCCCGGCGTCATCGGCGTGATTCCCATCGACTCCATCTATACCCCCGTGTACAAGGTGAATTACACGGTGGAAAACACCCGCGTCGGCAGCATGAGCGACTTCGACAAGCTGACGCTGGAGGTCTGGACGGATTCCACCATTTCCGCCCGCGACGCCGTATCCCTGGGCGCGAAGATCCTGTGCGATCACTTTGCCCTGTTCACCGATCTGTCCGACACGCTGGACGGCCGCCCCATCGTGGTGGAGAAGTCCGCCGATCCCCAGAGCACGGTGCTGGATATGACCATCGAAGAGCTGGACCTGTCCGTCCGCAGCTTCAACTGCCTCAAGCGCGCCAACATCAACACGGTGGCGGATCTGATCTCCAAGACCGAGGACGAGATGATGAAGGTGGTCACCTACCTGCTGGAGAACGGTCAGATCAAGACCACCATTACCCGTGCCAAGGAGGTGGCCCCCCTGGCGGAGAAGATGATCACCCTGGCCAAGCACAACGACCTGGCCTCCTACCGTCAGGCTCTGGGCTTCATCACCAAGGAGGATGTGGCCAAGAAGCTGTTCCAGGAGCTGGGCCCCAAGTATGCTGAGCGCAACGGCGGCTACACCCGCATTGTCCGCACCGGCCGTCCGCCGCGGCGATGCTGGGCGAAGGATATGGAGCAGGCGGCGACGAGGCGATCATCCAGCTGGTGTAATTCCGCACCAAAGTTATCAAGATCCCGGCCCTGGCGGGCCGGGATTTTTTCGCCGCGGCGGGGAAACCGGTTCCCGGACAGCCGCCGTTCGCAGGAAAAAGGCGTGGGAACACCCTGAGGATGTTCCCACGCCGCGGGAGCGCCGGGGCCCTGTGGATCGATGGCTTCGCTGGGTCAGCGGGTCAGCCGGGAGGGGCTGAGGGAGCGGAACTGCCGGGTCATGGTGAGGCAAAGGTCGTTATAGTAGTCCAGATAGGCTTTTTTCTGCTGCCGCTGGACACGCTGGCGGTCCTGGAGCATCTTCCACTCCGCGCAGCATTTGTGACAGCCGGGCTGATAGTTGGGGCAGGTACCCTGACAAGGAAGCATGATCGACACCTCTCTCACAAAACATAGACTTTTGGGGCGAAAGAAAAACAGCAGGCGCCAAAGGGCTGTGTGTACGGAGGCACACGGCCGCTATGGACCTGCTGTTGGTTGGGGCGCGGAGGGACTGGGGGGCGGCAGAATTCTGCCTGGGGCCCGGATGATGGCGTCCCGGCGCTGGTCTGTCATGGAAATACCTCCTTCCGCGCTTCAGAAGCTGATTCCATTGTAGCAGACTTCCGGCGGCTTTTCCAGACGATTTCTGTAAAAAGCGTATGAAAAGTTTTCCAGTGGAGAGATTTGAACAAGCGGGCCGGTGTACCCAAGGTACACCGGCCCGCTTGTTTGCAGCTCAGGAATCATGGCTCTCGATCCCGGCCTCAGTCTGTGTGGAGGCGTCGGAGGAGTGCTCCGCGCCGCGGGCCTCCCGCTCCAGCTCCTCGGCCTCACGGTTGGTGAGTGCCAGATGGGTCTCGTCCAGCACCTTCAGCTCGTGGAGGAGTGCCAGTGTGTGGCTGGCCTGGGGAGTGAGGGTGATAGAGAAGGAGGAGCTGTATTCGGGCTCCCTTCCTTCGGGGTCCGGAGGGACTTCATAGTCAAAGTACAGGTCGGTGGCACAGGTGTTTTCCATCCGTTCGACACTGTTGTCAAAGAGGTAGCGCACACCAATGGTCCCCTCGGCAAAGTCCTGCCTCATGGCCTGCCACAGCTTCTCGGTGGAGCCGTCGAGATAGACGGTCTCGTACTGCCGGGTCTGGGTGTTCCAGACATCCACCAAATAGGCGGACATCAGGCGGTAGTCGCTCTCAATATGCTGGAAGTTATACATCTGCTCCACATTTTCCCGGTCAGAGAGGAGCTGCTCCGCAGCCCAGGTGAGACTCCCCCCTCCACATCGCGGTCCGACTCTACGATGGGCAGGGCGGGATAATTCCGCTCCAGAACCGTGCCGTCGGCCAGCTCGTAATACAGATGCAGGTACAGGAACGTCATGGTCTCCTGGTCGGAGGAAACGGTCCAGTCCTCCTCCCCAGCGCTCTCCCCTTTCAGCTGAATGGCGGCCCGGTGGAGCTGGATCGCCAGGGAGATCTGCTCCGGGTCCTCTAAAGACAGACCGCCGCGCCCGTCATCGTAGGGGGCGCTTTGAAGGCTGTCCACCGTGACCCTGGTGACCTGGCTGGGGTCCGGAACCCGGCTTTCAAAGCCGTACCAGTCGTAGTGGACGCTGAGGGAGAGGAACACAATGGCGGCGGCCAGGGGGACCGCTCCCTTCCAGGCCGGCAGCACCCGGAAGGACTTCCGCAGGAGCATCTCCGCGGCGAAGTAGCCCACCAGCTCCCAGAAGAGGATCCAGCCCATCAGAGTCAGACTGGAGAGACCGGACAGCAGCTGATAGCTGAACATCCCGCCGGAAAGGCCGGCGCACAGGGCCACCCCATATTTGAACAGGGGCCGGACCAGTTTGACCGCCACCACGTCGCCGGCGGACTCGATGTGCCGGGAGCGGTAGAGCAGCAGGGCGGCGATGGCCAGCGCCGCACCCACTGCGGCGTAGACCGCCACCAGACCGGGCTGGTAGCCGGAGGTTGTGGCTGGACACCAGCACCGTGGTGCCCCGGTCGGCCACGTCCCCCAGCAGCAGGGACCACACCTGCCGCCGCATCACCGGGTCTAGGCCGTCCACCGGCTCATCCAGCACCAGCACCTCCGGCATGCAGCTCATGGTCAGCCAGAAGGCCGCCTGCTTCTGCATGCCCTTGCTCATCCGCCGCAGGGGCTGCTTTTCCGACAGGGGGAACACCTCCCGCAGCTTGTGATACCGGTCCCAGCTGAAGAAGGGGTGGGTCCCGGCATACAGCCGGGCCATCTCCCGGATGCTCGCCTGGGGGAAGAAGTACCAGTCGTCGGGTATCGCCGCCATGCGGCCCTTCACCGCGGGATTTTCGTATACCGGCTGGCCGTCCAGGGTGATTTCGCCGCTGTCGGGCCGGTATATGCCGGTGAAGTGCCGGATGATGGTGGATTTTCCCGCGCCGTTGGGGCCCACCAGGCCGTATACCGCCCCCTGGGGCACGGTCATGCTGACGCCGTCCAGAGCCCGGAAGCCGTCAAAGGTTTTCACCACGTTTTTTGCCTCAAGCATCGCTGTCCCCTCCTTTCCAAAGGTCCGTCCATTCCTCCCGGGTCATGCCCAGGTCCCGCAGCTCCTCCATCAGGGGCCGCACCCGGGCGGTGACCTCCGCCCGCCGCTGCCGGTTCTGCTCCCGGACCTCGCAGACGAAGGTGCCCCGGCCCGACACGGTGTATACATACCCCTCCGTCTCCAGCTGGGAATAGGCCCGCTGGATGGTGTTGGGGTTGATGGCCAGCTCCGTGGCCAGGCTCCGCACCGACGGCAGCTTCTCCCCCGCCGCCAGGACTCCTGTCACCATTGGACTCATAGTAGGGGGAGTCGCAGCGGATCACGGTGGGGTGTATGAACCAGCCCTTGCTGTCGTCATAGGTGCCGCCGGCCACGATCTCACACTCTGGGGAGGCGGCGGCCCGGTCGATATAGCCCTTACAGGTCTGGAAGGAGGCCTGGTCGATGACGGCGGCCATAAAGGTGTCGAACTCCTGGACGTCGCCTACCTTCAGGGCGGCGGTCTTTTCCATCAGGCCCTGCTTCACCTGGGGCCAGATACTGGCGGGGATGAAGGCGCGGGAGCAGGCGGAGCACTTCTGACCCTGGAACTCGAAGGAGCCGCGGACCAGAGCGGCCACCAGGGGCTCCACATCGGCGGAGGGATGGGCGAAGATGTAATCCTTGCCCCCGGTCTCGCCCACCAGACGGGGGTAGTTGGCGTAGCCGGCGATGTGCTCGCCCACCTGCTTCCAGACGCTCTGGAACACGGCGGTGGAGCCGGTAAAGTGGAAGCCGGCCATTTTGGGATGGCTGACCACATACCGCGACATATCAGAGCCGGCACAGGGGACGAAATTGATGACGCCGGCGGGCAGGCCGCACCACATCAGCAGCTTCATGTAGTAGTAGTTGGACAGCACGGCGGTGCGGGAGGGCTTCCAAACGGAGACATTGCCCACGATGGCGGGGGCGGTGGGCAGGTTTCCGCCGATGGAGGTGAAGTTGAAGGGAGAGATGGCGCAGATAAAGCCATCCAGGGGGCGGTAATCCTGGCGGTTCCAGATCCCGTCCACGCTGAGGGGCTGGTCCTTGAAGATCTCCTGGGCGGACCAGACGCCGAAGCGGAGGAAGTCGGCCAGCTCGGCGATGTCGATCTCCGCCTGGAACACGGTCTTGGACTGCCCCAGCATGGTGGAAGCGTTGAGCACCTGGCGGTAGGAGCCGGTGATCAGGTCGGCGGCCTTCAGGAAGATGGCGGAGCGGTGCTCCCAGGGCATCTCCTCCCAGGCGTCCTTGGCGGCCAGAGCCGCATCCACGGCCATTTTCAGCTCCTTCTCCCCCGCCATGCAGCACTCAGCGATGACGTGCTGATGGTCGTGGGGGATGGTGACCTGGATGGTCTTGTCCGTCCAGACCTCTTTCCCGCCGATGATGAGGGGGATCTTCACCACCTGAGCGGACTGCCGGGCCAGCTCGGCTTTCAGCTCCGCGCGCTCCGGACTGCCGGGCAGATAGCTCTTAAAGGGGTCGTTGGCGGGTTTGGCAATGGTAAAATAGGCATTGGGCATGGTAGTTCTTCCTTTCTGCACGATACACAGTAGACGGTTAAACGTTGTAATATGGAGCGGAGCCTGCGGGTGTGGGAGATCGGGGCTCCCCACAGTGATTAGATCACACCCAAGCGTCTCATCTCGGAATCCACCCAGGCCTTGGTCTCATCCTTGGCTTCCAGCAGCGGGAGCAGCTTGGATGCGCCACAGGGCACACCCGCCTGAGCCATCGCGTATTTCAGCGGGCTGATGTAATTTTCGCTGAACAGCGCCTTGAACAGGGGGAAGTAATCCAGAGACATCTCCATGGCCTCCTGGATCTTTCCGGCCTGGACCAGGTCGTACATCTTGACCCAGGCGTCCGGAACCACATTGGCGGTGGCCATCACGGCGCCCTTGACGCCCATTGCCATCAGGCTGACAGCGCTGAACTCGTCGCCAGTGAGGACGCTGATCTTGTCGCCCGCCTTCAGCAGCACTTCCATCGCCTGTGTCATGGAGGCGCATTCCTTAATGCCGACCAGGTTCTTCATCTCCTTGGTCAGGCGGACCACAGTGTCAGGCAGAACGTTGACATTGGTGCGGTAGGGGATGTTATAGATCAGGATGGGCATATCCACTTCACGGTCCAGCGTTTTGTAGAACTCTGCAAGGGCGTCCTGGGTGCCCATGATATAGAAGGGCGTCAGCACCAGCATGGCATCAGCGCCGGCGTTTTTGCAGTACTTGCAGAACTTCAGGCACTCGCCGACCCCGGTCTCCAGTACGCCGACTACCAGCGGGACCCGCTTGTTGACAGCTTTTACCGTGATGTCCACCGCGCGGAACCGCTCCTCCATGGTCATGGAGGTGTACTCACCGGTGCCGCCCAGAAGCAGCAGACTATGTACCTTGTGGGCGATCTGATAGTCAATCAGCGCAGTCAGAGTCTGTTCGTCTACTGTGCCGTCAGAATTCAAAGGGGTGACCAGAGCGGTCATGATGCCATCAAGCTTCAACATAATTGATATACTCCTTTATTGTTTGATTTTCTAAAAAATTGTGTGGATTCCCGGTGAATAGACTCTCATCTGGGGCGGTTGAACCAATTATAGGTGTCTGCACCGTCCAGGGCTTCCAAGACTGTGCGGGAGAGGCGTTCAGAGGTGCGGAGCTTGGCTTCACGGGTGTCTCCGCCAATGTGGGGTGTAAAGAGGACCTGGTCCATCTGGAACAGGGGATGATCTTTCCGGGGGGGTTCAACGCTCAGAACATCCAGTCCGGCTCCGGCGATCTCGCCCTGTGCCAGAGCGACGGCGAGGGCGTCCTCATCCAACACAGGTCCGCGGCCCATGTTGATGATGTAGGCGCTGTTTTTCATCAGCTGGAACTGAGGGGTAGAGATCATTCCTTGGGTCTCCGGCGTCAGGGGGACGTGGAGGGTAACAAAGTCGGCCCGTCTCAAACCATCCTCCAAGTGGTCCACCTTTTCGACCCCGAACTCCTCCATAGCTTCCCGGGATACAAAGCCATCATAGGCCATGACGTGCATATCAAATGCCTGGGCCCGTTTGGCGACTGCTTTTCCGATCCGGCCCAGGCCGACGATCAGCAGGTTCTTTTCAAATACCTCCATCGTGCATCGGTTCTCACGGCTGTACCAGGCATCTGCTCGGACACTGCAGTCATTGATTCGAAGGCTGCGGCTCAGCGCCAGGATAAACATGATGGTATGCTCGGCCACAGACAGGTAATTGGCGTCCGGAATATTCAGGACACGGATCCCGTGGGCAGTGGCCTCTTTGACGTCGATGTGGTCAAGACCCACGCCGTGCATTCCGATCACCTTCAGGGACGGCACGGCGTCCATGATCTCTTTGGTGATGGGCTCGCAGCGGACCACGACCCCCTCGATCTGATGCTCGTTCATACAGCGGATCAAGGTTTCCGGCTGACCGTCCGGCGCATAAAATACGTTTGCGTGTTCCTCAAAATAGGCCACGCCGTTGGGCTGGATCGTGGGATGGATAAGCAGAATGTTGTGTTTCATAGTAGTTTGTCATCTCCAAAGACAATGTTTATAACAGATGAAAGGGGACGGATCAATCCACCTCAAAACCAAGCTCACGGATCTGGCGGTCAGCCTCCTCCTGAGAGATCGTCTTGATGCCAATGCCGGTATAGCCGTAGATAATGGCCAGAATGGGGCAGATAAAGGCCATAAAGTGCCAGGGCAGATAGGAGAGTACGGGGACACCCAGAGCGCCAGCATAAAACAGGCCAGAGGTGCTGAAGGGGACGATGCTGCAGATCATAGTACCACCGTCCTCGCAGGTGCGGGACAGGACAGACAGATCCATGCGCCATTTCAGGTAAGGCTTGCGGAACAGCTCGCCAGTCATAATCAGGGAGATGTAACCGCTGACGCCGATGATCGTCAGGGTAATAGCAGTGCAGATGCCAGCCGCCACGGTAGCCCCGCGGGTTTTGATCTTCCCAATAACAGCATCAATGATCTTTTCCATAAATCCAGCTTCTTCCGCGATCCCGGCAAAGGAGTAGGCACAGAAGATGGTGAGAATAATGTTGGACATAGAGGTCAGACCGCCGCGCTGCACCAGGGTCAGAACATCAGCATTTGTGGCCGCGGCATCCAGACCGGGCACCATAGTGATCTTGAAGCCGCTGACAAAAGCGGTGAGTCCATGGCCCAAAGTGAAGCCCTGGAAGATCATGCCCAAGGCGACTGCAACTGCGATGCCGATATACATGACAGGCAGAGTGGGCTTTCTCAACAAAGAACCCAGGAGAATGATTACAAAGGGGATCAAAAGCAGAGGATTCCAGGTATACATCTGGTCCATTGTTGCAAGCATGGAGGAAACATTTTCCGGCATCACAAAGTCACCGCCAAAGCGCAGCCCATATACGGTATAGATGATGACGGTAACAACAGCGGCAGGGATCGTGGTCCACAGCATGGACCGAACATGAGCATACAGATCAGTTCCCGCGCTCAGCGCGGCCATATTGGTAGTATCAGACAGCGGGGAGAGCTTATCGCCAAAGGTGGACCCGGCGACGACTGCGGCAGCAACAGGGGCCAGCGGAATCTCAAGCCCCATGGCAATACCGATCAAGGCAACACCGGCAGTTCCGGCGGAGCCCCAGCCAGTGCCGGTAGCGGTGGCCAGAATGGCGCAAATCAGGAAACTGCAGGGGATCAGGAACTGGGGGCTGATGATTTGAAGCCCGTAGTAAATCAGCATAGGGATTGTACCGGAGTAGATGAAGGTAGCAATCAGACCGCCGACGGTAAACATGATATACACGGCGGGCAGAACCTTGACCATGCGCTGAGAGATCGCCTTTTCAAGAACAGTCCAGCTTAACCCCAGACGCATAGCCATGAGGGCGGTAAAAGTGGCCGTACAAAGAAGCATGACCTGAAGTTCCAGCTTGAACACACCATAGCCAATGCTGACAAAAAAGACCATGGAGAGCAGAACGATGATAGATTCGATAAGGGATGGCTTTCGCAAAGATGTGTTTTTTTGTTGTTGTGTTCCATGGTTACCCTCCTGTTTCAGATATTAAGGATGAAAATGTGAGCGGGTGATCTGGGACAAACGGCCTGAAGATGTATATTTTGCTGAATTTTTGCACCTCCATATTCCTGATGTTGTTATATTCATCATATATAACCTTTGACATTTTGTAAATCTCATAATATGATAAGTATAATTGAAAGAAACTCAATAAACGTAAATGGGGGAAAACTCAGTGTCTTTGACCGCTTATCAGATTTTCTGCACCATTGCAGAACAAAAAAACATGACCAAGGCGGCGGAACTACTGCACATTACGCCCTCTGCGGTCACACATTCCATGAACGCGCTGGAGAAAAGTCTGGGATTTGCATTGTTGAACCGGGATCGCGGCGGGGCAACACTGACAGCTCATGGTGAGATGCTCCTGCCCCGCTTCCGGGCTATTTTGCTGGAGGAGCAGCGCCTTCAGGAGGAGGTCGCACAGATCAACGGCTTGGAGAAGGGGTGTGTACGGATCGGGGCTCTCAACAGTGTCTGCATACAATGGCTTCCAGATATTCTAATGTCCTTTCACTCTAAATATCCCAATATTGAGGTCAGAGTTTATCAGGGCGGTTATCAGGAGATCGAGGATATGGTGGAAGATTCCCGCCTAGACCTTGGGTTTGTCTCCATGCCTACATCAGAGCACTTCCATACCATCACATTGTTCCACGACCGTCTGTTTTGTGTTATGCCGCAGGGCTTTGTACCGCAGGAGCCGCCATACGTACGGGCGGAGGAACTGAGGGACCTTCCTCTGATCCTGGCAAAGCGGGGATATGACCGAAATATACAGGAGTTTATTGAAGACAATCAGCTGACGGTCAGTGAACAGCATGATATTGCCTTGGAGAGCGCAGTGATCGCCTTGGTAGAAAGTGGAATGGGGTACAGCATTCTTCCGGAAATGACCCTGAAGCACCAGCCAGGAAACTATCAGACATTTCCCCTGATCCATAACAAATACCGCACGATTGGCCTGGCTGTTTCGAAGGATAAGAAGCCGTCTCTTGCAACACAAAAAATGATTCAAGAAATTCGGGATAAAATTGAAGATCGCTCAATATACCATTGAATTCAATTAAAAATACAGGTTTACAGAGATAAAAATATGCGAAATGCACAAATAAATGTGGTACAAAGCTGAGAAAACAGCGTTTCAGGTGGGAGCGTCCATTTGCGCAGAGCTAAACGCAGCTGCCGCTTTGTAGAAAATGGACTCAAAAATGAATCCTTTGGATATAATTTGATGCAATTCAAAGAAAGCAAGGGTGGCGTATACGACAGAAAAACAGGGCTTTATTCAGGATTCCAGAGGAAGAACAGATGAAAAAAGCCGCTTTTCGCAAAAAAGCAATTGAATTCTGAAAGAAGCGTGTTATGATAAAAGAAAAGTTTCTGCGCATGAGATATATCGGCTCTGGTTGAATCGTGAAAATGCACAGAAGGAAGAAGGCCAGAGCACGATTCAGCCCCAAAAAGGCGGAGGCGCAAATTTTAAGATCTAAGGAGTATGATCGAGATGTTTTCATCCATCGGATTCATCGGCACAGGCACCATGGGCACGGCGGTGGCCCGGGCGGCGGTCAAAGGGGCCCAGGGCGCGCCTGTCCTTCTGGCCAACCGGACCCGGTCCAAGGCGGAGGCGGTGGCCCGGGAGCTGGGCGTACAGACGGCGGACAATGAGACGGTGGCCCGGGAGTGCGGCCTGATCTTTCTGGGGGTGAAGCCCCAGATGATGGAGCAGCTGCTCTCCGGGCTGGCCCCCATTCTGAAGGCACGGAAGGACCGGTTCGTGCTGGCCTCCATGGCCGCGGGGCTGGACGCCCGGCGCATCCAGGAGATGGCCGGCGGCGCATATCCGGTGATCTGCCTGATGCCCAACACCCCGGTGGCAGTGGGGGCCGGCGTGGTGCAGTACTACGGGGTGGACGCCAATGAGGAGGAACTGTCCGACTTCCAGAACCTGCTGTCCGCCGCCGGTATGATCGACCGGGTCAACCCGGACCGGCTCAACGCCGCCAGCGCCGTATCCGGCTGCGGCCCGGCATTCTGCGCCGTGTTCATCGAGGCCCTGGCGGACGGCGGCGTGGCCTGCGGCCTGCCCCGGGACAAGGCCCTGGCCTATGCGGCTAAGATGGTGGAGGGCACGGCACAGCTGATGCTGGAGAACCACGCCCACCCCGGCCAGCTGAAGGACGGAGTGTGCTCCCCCGGCGGAACCACCATCCAGGGCGTACGCACCCTGGAGGACCGGGGCTTCCGCTCCGCGGTGATAGAAGCGGTCATCGCCGCCTATGAAAAGACCATCGCCCTGGGCAAGTGACCGGGCGTGACCGGACGGCCGCCCCCGGCGGACCGCTCCACAGGAAAGGGGCTGTTTGTACATGAGAATCGTAGTCAAAGTGGGGACCTCCACCCTGGCCCACGCCACGGGGCGGCTGAACATCCGCCATGTGGAGGAGCTGGTCAAGGTCCTCAGCGACCTGAAAAATGCGGGCCATGAGGTGATCCTGGTCTCATCCGGCGCCATCGGTATGGGCGTGGGCAAGCTGAATCTGCCCGGAAAGCCCAGTGATATGCCATCCAAGCAGGCCGCCGCCGCGGTGGGCCAGTGTGAGCTGATGTACACCTATGACCGGCTGTTCCTCCAGTATAACCATACGGTGGCTCAGATCCTCCTCACCGGCGAGGATGTGGACCACGCCGAGCGGCGGCAGAACTTTGAAAACACCCTGGAGCGCCTGCTGGAGCTGGGCGCTCTGCCCATCATCAACGAGAACGACACCATCGCCACCGCCGAGATCAAGGTGGGGGACAACGACACGCTGGGGGCCATCGTGGCCTGCTCGATCCATGCGGACCTGCTGGTCCTGCTCAGCGACATCGAGGGCCTGTATACCGCCGATCCCCGGAAGGATCCGGAGGCCCGGCTCATCCCCGTGGTGGAGAAGGTCACCCCGGAGATCGAGGGGCTGGCTGGCGGCGCGGGCTCCGGCCTGGGCACCGGCGGCATGGCCACCAAGCTGCGGGCGGCCAAAATGGTCACCGCCGCGGGCTGCGATATGATCATCACCAACGGGGAGCGGCCCCAAGTGCTGTATGATGTGGCGGATGGAAAAGCGGTGGGCACCCGCTTTTTGGGGAAGAAATCAGGAATAGATTGACTCCAAATCGGAAAAATAACACGATAAATTACAAAAAGGAATCGAAATTCGGCCCGTGGACGCAAGAGGAGCGGGAGGCAGGCCGGAGACGGAAAGATTTGAAGAGGGTGACGTCAATGACGACAATGGAACTGCTGAAGAAGGCCAGGGGCGCCAAAGGGGCCATGGCCCTGGCGGATACGGAATTGAAAAACCGGGCGCTGATGGAGATGGCCCGGGCCCTGGAGGACCGCACGGCGGACATTCTGGCCGCCAATGTCCAGGACCTGGAGGCGGCCCGTGGGACCATCTCCGAGGTGATGCTGGACCGGCTGGCGCTGAGTCCCGAGCGCATCGCCGGCATGGCCCAGGGGATGCGGGAGGTAGCCGCCCTCCCCGACCCGGTGGGCGCCGTGCTGTCCCGGGTGGAGCGGCCCAACGGGCTGGTGATCGAAAAGACCGCCGTCCCTATGGGGGTCATCGCCATCATCTATGAGAGCCGTCCCAACGTCACCAGCGACGCCGCCGCTCTGGCGTTGAAGGCGGGCTCCGCCTGTGTGCTCCGGGGCGGCAAGGAGGCCCACCGCTCCGCCGCCGCCATTGTGGCCGCCCTGAAGGAGGGGCTGGCCGCCGCGGGCCTGCCGGAGGACGCTCTCCAGCTGGTGGAGGACACCAGCCGCGCCTCCGCCAATGAGCTGATGACGGCCAGCGGCTATGTGGACCTGCTCATCCCCCGGGGGGGCGCGGGGCTGATCCGGGCCTGCGTGGACAACGCCACCGTTCCGGTGATCGAGACGGGCACCGGCATCTGCCACATCTATGTGGACCAATGGGCCGACCAGGGGATGGCCCTGGACATCCTGGAGAACGCCAAGTGCTCCCGGCCCAGCGTGTGCAACGCCGCCGAGGTGTGCCTTGTGGACCGAAAGATTGCAGGAGAGTTCCTTCCCAAGCTGAAGGCCCGGCTGGTGGATGGCCGGGCGGCGGCCGGACAGCCTCCGGTGGAGCTGCGGCTGGATGAGACGGCTGCCGCCGTCATTGACGGTGCGCCCGCCGGGGAGCGGGACTTTGACACCGAGTTCCTGGACTATATCCTGGCGGTCCGGGTGGTGGACGGTGTGGAGGGGGCTGTGGCTCACATCGCCGCCCACTCCACCGGCCACTCCGAGTGCATCGTCACCGGCGACGAGAAGGCTGCCCATGCCTTCCAGCGGCAGGTGGACTCCGCCGCCGTGTACTGGAACGCCTCCACCCGCTTTACCGACGGCGGGGAGTTTGGCCTGGGCTGCGAAATGGGCATCTCCACCCAGAAGCTCCACGCCCGGGGCCCCCTGGGCCTGGCGGAGCTGTGCACCTTCAAGTTTATCATTCGGGGGAACGGTCAGATCCGGTAAAAATTTCTCCCCCTTCCTCGCTTGTGTCTTTGTGCCGTACGCATTATAATAGAGACTGAGCCGGACCGGCCGATGTTCTTTTGGATGCCGGCTCCCCGCGGCCGTACCGCGGAGCTGTGTATCATATTCCAACTACTGCCGTTTGACAGAAAGGACTGATTCCATTGAACCATTATCTTGAGGAGTTCTGCCGGACCACGGAGGAGCTTTTGGGTTCTGACGCCGTACGCATGATGGGACGGTGGAAGCACCACGGCCATATCAGCACGCTGGACCACTCCCTGTTTGTCGCCTACTGCTCGTACCGGGCCGCCCGCGCCCTGCGGCTGGATGAGACCGCCGCGGCCCGGGCCGGTCTGCTGCACGACCTGTACCTCTACGACTCTCGGGACGCGTCGGCGCACCCCGGCTGGCAGTGCTTTGACCATCCCCGCGCGGCCGCCCGAAACGCGGCGGAGCTCACCGCGCTCTCTGAGAAGGAGCGCAACATCATCCTGTCCCATATGTGGCCCTTGGGCGGCCAGCTTCCCCGCTCCTGGGAGGCCTGGCTGGTGGACCTGGTGGACACCCTGTGCGCCGGCCTGGAGCTGGCCCACATCTATCACCCCGGACGCCTGCGGGAGCGGCTCGGGGTCCAGCCCCTTCTGGAGGAGGAGCTGGCCGCAGCTCCCTGCTGACAGTTGACGGCCGCCGTCCTGGTTTATTCCGGGGCGGCGGCCGCACTGCGTTTTGAGTTTTCTTGCCCCAAAATAGGAGAATCCTGACTTTTTAAAAATTTTTCGCGGATTGTGGCAAAAAGCCGGAAGGATATGCTATAATGGGGGCGGAAGAGAGAAAAACGGCTTTGGAAAGAGAACAGTTTCCCCTCTTTTTTTGATCTTTCTCAGGAGGTAACCAGTTTATGGATGAATTTGCCGCGAAGCGCCAGGCTCTGCTGGAGTCCGGCGTGCGGATGATGGACCCCGGCGCCGTCTATGTGGAGGCGGGGGTCACGGTGGGAGCGGGGACCCTGCTGCTCCCCGGGACCATTCTGCGGGGGAATACCGTGGTGGGAGAGAACTGTGAGATCGGCCCCAACACCATGCTCACAGACTGCACCGTGGGAGATGGCGCTGTGATCAACTCCTCCCAGTGCAATGAGAGTACCATCGAGTCCGGCGCCCATGTGGGTCCCTTCGCCTATATTCGCCCCAACTGCCATGTGGGCCGGGATGTGAAGGTGGGGGACTTTGTGGAGCTGAAAAACTCCACCATCGGGGACGGGACCAAGATCGCCCACCTCACCTATGTGGGGGACGCCGATGTGGGACACCGGGTGAACTTCGGCTGCGGCACGGTGCTGGTCAACTATGACGGTAACCGGAAGTACCGCACCACCATTGGGGACGACTGCTTCATCGGTTGCAATACCAACCTGGTCTCCCCGGTCCATGTGGGAGACGGGGCCTATACCGCCGCCGGCTCCACCATCACGGAGGATGTACCCGCCGACGCCCTGGCAATCGCCCGGGCCCGTCAGGTGGAAAAGCCGGGCTGGGCGGCCGCCCACCGGGCCAAAAAGCCGCAGAAGTGAACCCAAGCCCGCTGCGCCGGGCCGTGGGACCGAAATGCTGTGAGGACCGCAGGAAGCGATAACAGGGGCTGCGCTCCCGTCCGGGGCGGGCTCCGCAATAAATGGAAGGAAGTTGAGTATGATCACACACGGGAAGAGCATCAAGATTTTTACCGGAAACTCCAATCCCAACCTGGCAAAGGCCATCTGCCAGGAGCTGGGGGTCCCCCTGGGCAACTCTGAGGTCGGGTCCTTCGCCGATGGCGAGAACTTTGCCTCCATCTACGAGACCGTCCGTGGCGCGGATGTGTTCGTGGTCCAGTCCACCTGCCCCTTTGAGAAGGACGGGCGTCTCCACTCGGTGAACGACTCCCTGATGGAGCTGCTTATTATGATCGACGCCCTGCGCCGGGCCTCCGCCGGCCGGATTACCGCGGTGGTCCCCTTCTTCGGGTACGCCCGCCAGGACCGCAAGGACCAGCCCCGCGTTCCCATTACCGCCAAGCTGGTGGCCAACCTGCTGACCGCCGCCGGCGTGGACCGCGTGCTGACCATGGACCTGCACGCCGCCCAGATCCAGGGCTTCTTCGATATTCCGGTGGACCACCTGCTGGGCTCCCCCATCTTTGTCAACGAGTTTATCCGTAAGTTTGCCGCGGTTCAGGATGAGACCATGGTGGTCTCCCCCGACGTGGGCTCTGTGGCCCGCGCCCGCGCCTTTGCCCAGAAGCTGGGGATGCCCCTGGCTATCGTGGACAAGCGCCGTCAGAAGGCCAACTCCTCTGAGGTCATGAATATCATCGGCGACGTCACCGACAAGCACGTCATCCTGCTGGATGACATGGTGGACACCGGCGGATCCCTGTGCCACGCGGCCAAGGCCCTGGTGGACATTGGCAAGGCCAAGAGTGTCACCGCCTGCGCCACCCACGGTCTGCTCTCCGGCCCCGCCATCCAGCGCATCGCCGACAGCGTCATTGACGAGGTGGTGTTCCTGGACACCATCCCGCCCAAGGCCGGCGTCGCCGCCTGCGAGAAGATCCGTTACATCTCTGTGGCCCACATGTTCGCCGAGGCCATCAGCCACATCTACGAGGAGACCTCTGTCTCCCGTCTGTTCTCCTGAATACCACCCTGCCGAACCGGAGGGGACGGGCGACGCCCGTCTCCTCCTTTTCTGAGCGAAGAAAGGACGACCATGTTTTTCCGAAACAATACCGGCGGCGCTGAGTGGCTGCTGGTGGGTCTGGGGAATCCCGGGAACCAGTATGAAAATACCCGCCACAATGTGGGCTTTCTGGTGGCCGATGAGCTGGCCGAGCGGCAGAACGCCCCCATCCAGAGGCTGAAGTTCAAGGCGCTGACCAATCTGCTCACTATTTCCGGGGAAAAGGTGCTGGTGATGAAGCCGGTGACCTATATGAATCTGTCCGGCGAGGCAGTGCGCCAGGCGGTGGACTTTTATAAGATCCCGCCGGAGCGGGTGCTGGTGGTGTCGGATGACACCGCCCTGGCGGTGGGCCGCCTGCGCATCCGCAAGGGAGGCAGCGCCGGCGGACACAACGGCCTGAAGAACATCATCCAGCATCTGGGCACCGATCAGTTCCCCCGGGTCCGGGTGGGTGTGGGAGAAAAGCCCCACCCCGACTATGACATGGCGGACTGGGTGCTGGGCAAGTTCCAGGGGGAGGATAAAAAAGCCATCGACGGGGCGGTAAAGCGGGCCGCCGACGCGGTGGAGTGCTTCCTGAAGGAGGGCCCGGACCGGGCGATGAACCGCTTCAACGGATGAGGGGCTGCGCCCCAGAGGAGGGAAGCCTAATGGCCGAACAGCACACGCTCCGGGTGATCGCCCGGATCCACAGCGATTTTCCCACAAAATTCGGCATCCCGCGGCAGAGTGGCCTGGTGGAGGCGCTGCGCGCTGCGGTGGTGTTTGAGCCGGAGTACCGCAATCCGGACGCCCTGCGGGGGCTGGAGGGCTTTTCTCACCTCTGGCTCATCTGGCAGTTCTCCCAGGCGGTGCGGGAGAGCTGGTCCCCCACGGTGAGGCCGCCGCGACTTGGAGGCAATACCCGTATGGGGGTGTTTGCTACCCGCTCCCCCTTCCGTCCCAACCCCATTGGCCTGTCCTGCGTCCGGCTGGAGCGGATCGAGCAGCATCCCCAGTGGGGACCGGTACTCTGGGTAGCGGGGGCTGATCTGATGGACGGAACCCCTATTTATGATGTGAAGCCCTATCTCCCCTACGCCGACTGCCGCCCCGAGGCGGCGGGCGGCTTTGCCAGCCAGCCCAAGGAGGCCAGCCTGCGGGTGGAGTGTCCCCCGGAGCTGCTGGGGCCGGTGGAGGAGGAGCGCCGGGCCGCCCTGCTGGGGGTGCTGGCCCAGGATCCGCGCCCCACCTATCAGCACGACCCGGACCGGGTGTACGGTCTTGCCTTCGGCGGCTGGGAGGTGAAGTTCACTGTGGCGGAGGATGTGCTCACTGTCCGGGAGATCTTCCACCGGCGGCAGGAGCCCTGAACCGCGGGACAGACCGCAGTATATGCCCCGGCTCTGCGCTGGGAGACAGCATAAAAGCACCGGCCCGTATTCACGGGCCGGTGCTTTTTCCTGCATGGAGTGGATGGAGGATGGTTCCGCTGTATGTCTGTCACAAAATCTGTTGAATCTCAGCCAGACTCCTCACGATGTGCTCTGCCTTGGATGTATCCAGCGCCGGTGCGGGCTGTTTTTGATAAAGGCAGGTGTGCATCCCATACCCTGCTCCACCTGCGATATCCGAGGAGAGAGAATCTCCGATGATGATCGTCTCTTCTGGTACTAGGTTCGGAAAGCCGCTGCTCCGCAATTCGTTGAAACAGAAGTCAAAAAAGGCTGCGCTCGGTTTTTGTGCGCCGATCTGTGATGAAACGAAAAAGTGTGTGAAAAAGTCATACATATTTCCCAAACGGAGCCGATTGATCTGCTGTTCATAGGGACCGTTGCTGGCGATACACAGCCGATACCGGCGGCTGAGATACTCCAGCAGCTCCACAGCGCCCGGTTCAGGCACTGCGCTGAAAAACAGCTTTTCCCTGAAATACTGCTCAAAGATCCGGCCATCAAAGGAAATCCCAAGTGCGTGGAAGATCAGATTCCATCGGATCTCGGTCAGTTCTTCAAAGGAGAGCGTCCCCTGCTCGATCTGTTCCCACAGGCTGTTGTTGATCCGTTCAAATACAGGGAACATTGCTTCTGTATACGGTTTTAGGCCGTACTGTGCAAAACCGTCTCTCATGGCCTCTTTGACATATCCCGAAAAACTCAGGAGGGTGTTGTCGATGTCGATCAAAACGACCTGGATCATATTGGCCTGCTCCTCTCTGCGGTCTTATGGAAGCAGTTTATCACATCGAAGTCTCTCCGTGCAAGGAGAATCGATACAGGCACAGCGGTGGGAAGCCGCTGTGCCTGTGTTTGTTTCCTCTTAAACCGGTCACGGAGTGACGGAGATCCCCTGAATGTGCTGTCCCAGGGCGTCCAGCAGCAGGATGTGGTCCGCACCCGGGGCCAGGAGGACCGCCCGGCGGACGCCCCCCTCCACGGCCCGGCAGGCCAGCTCCAGGGCCCGGTCTGTGTCCAGAGGGAGCTCCCCAGCCTTCCTCAACTCGGCGGCCCGGGTCAGGTCCAGGTGGAGCAGCTCCACCTGACGGTCCACGCCCAAGGCCAGGGAGGGCTCGGTTGCAGTGAACAGCACCAGGCGGTGGGCACGGGTGGCCTGGGCCACAGCCAGGGACTCCTCCTCCCCGCCCTCCAGCACGGGCAGGAAGCCTCCATCCAGCAAGGTATCCAGCACCTTGGGCCGGACGGTGAAGCCGGTGTCCGCCCGGTAGAGCAGTCCGCCGTCTCCAGCGGAGAGGGTGACGCCGTTTCCTGACAGGGCGGCGGGCAGGGGGCCGCTCCCACGGCGCACCAGGACCATCCGGACACCGGCCCGGCTCAGGGCTGCGGCGTCCCGGGCCGCAGCCTCTTCTCCGCCGGGGGGACAGCAGACTACCCAGAGTTCCTCCCGCCGTGCCTCCAGGGCAGGGAGAATGGACAGCAGTGCCCGGGCGGGGCTCTCCCGTTCCAGCCCCCGGCGCAGGTCGTACTCCTGGAGGAAGGCCTGGGCATACTCCACATCGGTAGGGGTATCGATATAGGCGGTCCCACGCTTCTGGCGGGTCTCCCGCCCCTTGCCGGTGAGGAGCAGCACCGTGGGTCCGGCGCAGTCCAGCACCGCCTGGCGGATGGCCTCGCCCCGGTTGGGGATGATCCGGACGGGACAGCCCTCCTTCTCCACGTTGGGGGCGATCTCCCGGCAGATGTCCAGGGTGTCCTCCTCCCCGCTGTCCTCCTCGGTGAGATAGACCCGATCGCACCAGCGGGCCGGCGGCCTCCCCAGATCCCGGCGGCGGTCGTACGCCTTTTTCCCGGGGCAGCCGAACACAATGGCCATCTCCCGGCCGGGGTACTCCGCCCGGACGGAGCGGAACAGGGTCTCGAAGGACAGTCGGTTGTGGGCGTAGTCCACAATGGCGTGGAGGCTGCCGTCGGCGTTGGCGTAGGTCTCCATCCGCCCGGGCACCCGGGCCGGACCAGGCCGTCGTACACGGCGGAGGGAGGGACATGGAGGGCATGGCACACCGCAATGACTCCCAGGGCGTTCTCCACATTGAACAGCCCGGGCATGGTCAGGCGGAACTCCCGCTCATACTGGGGAGTGCGGACGTGAAAGACGGTCTGGCCGTTCTCCTTCCGGACCTGGCTGGCATAGACGTCGGCCTGGGGGTCCCGCTGGGAGAAGGTGAACACGGGCCGGCCCGCCTGCCGGGCGGCCTCCAGGATCCGGCCGGCGTGGTCGCTGTCCAGATTGACGCAGTTTACCCCCGCCTGGGCGAAGATCTTCAGCTTGGAGGCAAAATAGTCCTCAAAATCCGGGTGCTCCACTGGGGAGACGTGGTCGTAGCCGATGTTGAGGAAGCAGGCGGCGGCGAAGCGGGTACACAGGGTGCGGTGGTACTTCAGGGCCTGGCTGGATACCTCCATGGTGAGGTACTCCAGCCCCGCGTCGGCGGCGTGGGCCAGGTGGCGCTGGAGGTCCAGGGGCTCCGGGGTGGTGAGGTGGGACTCAAAGCGCTCCACCCCGTCATAGGTGTCAATGGAGGAGATCACGCCGGTCTCCCCTCTCCCCTGTCCGGCCTGCCAGACGTCCAGGATGGATTTCAGGTAGTAGGCGGAGGTGGACTTTCCCTTGGTCCCGGTGAAACCCACCACCTTCAGCCGCCCGGATGGATGGCCGTAGCACAGGTCGGCCAGCAGGGCCATGGCCCGTCGCAGATCGGTGAGCCGCAGGCCGGGGAGCGGGCAGTTGGGATAGATGGTCTCGCCGGCGTAGAGGAAGGCCCCCCGTTCCCGGGCGGCCTCCAGATATTCCTCCCGAAAATGGGAGCCCTTACAGAGAAACAGGGTCCCGGGGACCACGTTCCGGGAGTCGCAGGAGACCAGGGCCACCGGGGTGCTCCGGTCCAGGCCGTCCGGGACGGGGCCGGCCAGAAGGCCCTCCTGCTCCAGCAGGGACAGATATTCGCCCAGCGGGCGGATGAGATCAGACATACAGGGATACCTCCGAAGGGTCAGGGGATGGGCAGGGTCATTTGCTGTGGATCTGACGCAGGGGCTTGTGGCAGGCCTGTACCGCCCGCTCCGCCAGAACGGCCATTGCGTCTATAAAAAAGGTGGAAAGGGGATGCTGCGTGGCAAAAACGGATAATTCAGTACAGGCCAATATTGCACAGTCGCAGCCTTGGGCGATCAGATCCTGGTGGGCAGCGGCGAACTTTTCCGGGTCGCCCAGCTTGCCTGCCTTGATGTCATCATAGATCAGGGACATGATCTGCCTCTGGGCCTCCGGCCCGGGGGCCACGGGCTCCAGCCCCAGGGCAGCAAACTCCCGCTGGTAGAGACCGGTCTGGATGGTACCATCGGTAGCCAGGATGCCGGGCCGCTTCCGGCCCTGGCTGACCAGGAGGCGGGCGGTCTCCCGGATCATGTGGAGGATGGGGACCCCCACCTGCTCCTGAACCCGGTCCAGAAAATAGTGGGCGGTATTGCAGGGGACGGCCAGCACGGTACAGCCCGCCGACTCCAGCAGGCGTGCGTCATCCAGCAGGCGCTGGGAGACCGCCTCCCGGTCCGCCTCACTGCCCAGGATGGCCCCGGTGCGGTCGGGCATATCACTGTCCGAAAAGATCAGAACGGACAGGTGCTCCTGGTCACTGTGGGCATCGGTACGGTCGATGATATACTGGTAAAAGGTATTGGTGGCCTGGGGTCCCATGCCGCCGATGATACCCAGTCTGTGTTCATTCATAGGGACTCTCCTTCTATTCGTTCAGGGCGCGGCGGACGCCTTCGCCCGGACCAGTTCAATGGCCTCTTTTCCAGTGAGGTGCTGGATGGTCAGCTCTGCGATGCAGAGGTTGGAGAAAAAGCGGTCGATCTCCCGCTGGTGGTCTGTCTGGGACTGCTCCGGGGCGTACCGCCGGGCCAGCAGAAGAAGGGCGTTCTGCTTCTCCTCCGGGTCCTCCACCACCCGGACCGTGCCGAAGGCGATGGCGCTGCGGAAATAGGTGGTATACTCCGGGGGGACCACCTGATCCCGGTCCACCACACAGAAGGAGGCCTTGGGACAGGCGCGGACGGCGTCCAGCTTGTGTCCGCTGAGGGCCCAATGGAAATAGAGCTTCCCATCGTGATAGACATAGCTCAGGGGCACCCCATAGGGGTAGCCCCCGTCCCCCAGGACGGACAGGACCCCGGAGGTCCCCCGGGTCAGGACGGCCTCCGTCTCCTCTTGGGACAGCTGCTGCTTGCTGCGGCGCATTTCACGAAACATGGTTTATCCCTCCGGCTTCTGATTGTACTGCTGAAAGCGCTTCAGATTGCCCAGATGGTTTTTCCAAATACGGAGGCGGCGCTTGAGCGCGGCGTCCCGCCCGTACACCAGGGAGTGGGAATCCGCCCCCGCCCGGATGAGTGCCTTCATCTCCTGGTGATAGCGCTTGGGGGTGAAGTCGAAGGCAACCTTTTGGGGCACCATCCGCCACAGGGAGCGGTTGCTGGTGATGAGGAAGGGCAATTCCTGGTGCTGGATCCGGTCCTCCACCAACAGCCTGGCGATGTTGTGTCCCGCCCCGGTGACGTAATAGTTGCTCCGCCCCTGGCGGCAGTTGATCTCAAAGACCTTGTACTTGCCGTCCCGCTGGTCGTACTTGATGTCAAAGTTGGAGAAGCCGGTGAAGTGCAGGCCCTCCAGCATGGCCTTGATCTTCAGGGAGAGGGCCTCGTCATGCTCCGTGATGATAACGGCATGATTGCCGATGCCGTGGGGGGAGTGCTCCTCCAGCAGCACATGGCCCAGGCACATCAGCTTCACCTGGCCGTTGCGGTCGGAGTAGTTGGTCATCACCCGCATATAGGTGTCGTCTCCGGGGATGAACTCCTGGAGGACCATGTGGTCGGGGTAACCGGCGGCGTACACCTGGTCCAGGGCAGTCAGCAGCTCCTCCCAGCTCTGGCAGACATAGACCTTGGCCAGCGCGTGGACCCCAGTGGCCCAGTAGGCCACGCTGTCGGCGGGCTTGGCGATATAGGGCGGGCCGAAGGGCAGCGTGAAGTTATGGCCCATGGATTTGTCATAAATGAAGGTGGCGGGGTGGTCGATGCCGTACCGGTCGCACAGCTGATAGAACTTCTCCTTGTTGATCAGGGTGTCCAGCAGAGCTCCGTCGATATAGGGGGCGATGACGTTGTCCGGCAGCTGGTCCTTGCAGTGTGCGGCCAGCTGTACATAGCTGTCCCCACAGCCCAGCAGAAGGACGGTCTTGTCCGGGAACTCCTGGGCCACCGCCCGAACGTTGCGGCGGAAGGCGTCGGCGCTTTCGTTGTCCGGGCAGACCCGGTAGTCCAGAATGGCGCTGCCGTGGCAGGGGAAGGAGGGGTATTTGCCGAAGGCGATGCTGCGCACCCCATAGGCCTCATGGAAGGCTCGGGCCACGCTGTATACGTTGATGTCGCCGCCGAAGAGCAGCGGCTGGAAATTCAGGTCAGACACTGTAAAACACCTTCTTGGTTGGGTTAGGAATTAGGAGTTAGGAATTAGGAATGAGGAATTAGGAATTAGGAGTTAGGAGTTAGGAATTGGGGATCTGCAATTAGGAGCTGGGAGTTGGAAACAGGGCGCGGCGGCGAAGCGCCGCAATTCCTAATTCCTCATTCCTAATTCCTAACTGACCCCGTTACCGGTACTCGATCTGGAAGCCCCGGGCATACAGGGGATCCAGCTCGAAGGCGGCGGTATCCCCGGCGGAGCACTTCACGTCGGTGACGTTGAGGATGGTCTCCGTGGCGCCGATGCTGCCGATGATCTTCACCCGCTGTTCCCCCAGGCGGACGGTGCGGCTCCGGTTTTTCTGCCACTGCCGCCAGAGGGCCAGCAGTCCGGAGTCCCGGGGGCGGTCCACACCAAAGCCGTTTTGATAGCCCACCGGGAGGACGGCCACTCGGGTGGGCCGCTTCAGCGCGGTGAGCCTGTCCGCCCCCACGGTGTGCCCCTTGGGCAGCCAGCGGACTTCGGCCAGGGGGGCCTCTCCGAAGCCCACAGGGCGCAGCCCGTCCCCCTGGTCCCGGCGGCACCGGCCCAGCAGGACAGAACCCGCCCGCACAGCGTCCAGCCGGGCCTCGTCAAAGTGCATCAGGGCATAGGAGCCGGCGGCGTGGACGGTGCCCGTCTCAAAGCCAGCGGCGTGGATGGCGTCCAGCACCTGGTGGAATTGCCGGAGCTGGGCGCCCACCTCCGGTCCCTTGGGGGAGACAGCGTGGAGCTGGGTGTAGATGCCGGACAGGGCCACGTTGGGCAGCGAGCGGTAGGCCAGCAGGATTTTCTCCGGCTCGCCCACCAGAAAGCCGCCGAAGCCCATGCCGGTGTCCACCTGGATGTGGGCCTCCGCCACAGTGGAGCGGTTTTCCGCCACCGCGTTCAGGGCCAACCCGGTGTCCACAGAGGAGATGGTACATACCACATTCAGGTCCACCAGCCGCTCCAGCTCCTCCCGGTCCACCGTGGCCCGGAGCATCAGGATCTCCTCATCTTCAAAGCCGGCCTCCCGCAGGGCCTGGGCCTCCTCCACCGTGCCCACAGCGAAGCGGCTGATCCCCTCGTCCCGGATCAGGCGGGCCAGCTCGGTCAGGCCGGCGCCCCCGCCGTCTCCGGTGAGCACGCCGTACAGCGCCGCGCCCCTGGCGCGCTCTTTGATGACCGCCATGTTGGCACGGACAGCGGCTTTCTCAATGATCAGCTTGCGCATGATGGATGGCTCCCTTCTGTCTGTCTCCGGGGCCCGGCCCCAACTCTTGAACATCATATTTTACCATGCCTCCGGGAAAAAGGCAACGTGGCGGGGGCGGCACGGCTGAGGAAAGGAAAGAAAAACGGGAAGGTTTACAAAAAGTTTTCTAAATCCTCCGCCCGGCGGAGCGGATGTGGAGACAGGATGATTTTTCTGCTCTGCTTTTCTTGTCTCCCGGCGGAAAAAATGCTACAATAATACGATATAAACTCACACTGGGATCCGGGCGCGCCGCCCAGGGAGTATGCCCGGCCGCGGTCCCCTCAAAACCCACGTTTCGGAGGTCCAAATGGAACGAATCACAACCACCATCCCGCAGGCGGAGGTAGACCGCCAGCTGCAATACTGCCGGGAGATCGCCCGGATGAACGCCGACCGGGGAGAGACGCCCCTGGCCTTTGTGGACACCTACGGCTGCCAGCAGAACGAGGCCGACTCCGAGCGGATCCGGGGCTATCTGCGCCAGATGGGCTATGACTTCACCACTGACGAGGAGCAGGCCCGGATCATCGTCCTGAACACCTGCGCCATCCGGGAGCACGCCGAGCAGCGGGTGCTGGGCAATCTGGGGGCGCTGGTCCATGTGAAGCGCCGCCACCCGGAGCAGATCATCTGCCTGTGCGGCTGTATGGCCCAGGAGGCCCATGTGGCCGAAAAGGTGCGGCAGTCCTTCCGCCATGTGGACCTGGTATTCGGCCCCCACGTTTTATGGAAATTCCCGGAGTTCATTCACACCCTGCTGACTCAGCGGGGGCGGATCTTCTCCAACGCCGACGATCCCGGCTCCATCGCCGAGGGCATCCCGGTGGTGCGTCAGGACAAGGTCAAGGCCTGGGTGTCCATCATGTACGGGTGCAACAACTTCTGCTCCTACTGCATCGTCCCCTACGTCCGGGGTCGGGAGCGCTCCCGCCGGCCGGAGGACATCCTGGCCGAGGTGCGTGAGCTGGCCCAGGCGGGGTACCAGGACATCACCCTGCTGGGGCAGAATGTGAACTCCTACGGCAAGGACCTGGAGGAGCCCATGGACTTTGCCGACCTGCTGGAGCAGGTGAACGCCATCCCCGGGGACTTCCTGGTCCGCTTTATGACCTCCCACCCCAAGGACGCCACCCACAAGCTGTTTGAGACCATGGCCCGGTGCGAAAAGGTGGCCCCAGTGCTCCACCTGCCCTTCCAGGCGGGGAACGACCGGGTGCTGAAGGTGATGAACCGCCGCCACACCCGGGCGCAGTATCTGGAGAAGATCCGGGATCTCAAGTCCCTCATCCCGGACATCGTGCTCACCTCCGACATCATCGTGGGCTTCCCCGGGGAGACCACAGAGGAGTTTGAGGACACTCTGAGGGTGCTGGAGGAGGTCCGCTTCGACGCCCTGTTCACCTTCATCTACTCCCCCCGGGTGGGCACCCCCGCCGCCAAAATGGACGACCCCATGCCCCGGGAGGAGAAGCTGGCCAACTTCAACCGCCTGGTGGCCCTCCAGGACGCCATTTCCGAGGAAAAGCACGCCGCCTACATCGGAAAGACGGTGCGCTGTCTGCTGGACGGAGTGAGCGACGACCCCCGGTATGACCTCACCGCCCGCACCCCGGGCAACCGGCTGGTCCGGGTGACGGGGGACCGGGAGGCCCTGGGGCAGTTCCGGGATGTGAAGATCACCGGGGCCAACAAGTGGTCCCTGTTCGGAGAGCTGGCATAACCGCCGTCCGCCGCTCACAGGCGGCGGGCGGCCCCAGCTCCAGGCCCAGGGACAGGGGCCAGAAAGACGGCCTCCCCTGGATGGCCTGCCGGGTGAGCTGTCCGCTCTCCAGCCGCTGGGCCAGGTCCGCGCCCTCCGGACCCAGACCCCGCAGACGGGTCAGGGCGGCCTCTACCATGCGGTCGTTGTCCGCCGCCTCCTTTTGGCTGGCCCGCAGCAGCCCGGGGATCTGGTATTCCCAGGCGTAGTCATAGAGCACCTTTTGCAGTTCTGTCATACAATACACCTCAAAACGCATCTTTCTACGTCTATTATATAACGTGGAAAGATGCGTGTCAAGGAGCGCTCATTCATGATGACCATTTTCTCCGAACGTCTTGTGATACTGCGAAAACAGGTTGGAAAGACACAGAATGATGTGTCCAAAGAATTGAAGATCGCTCTGCGTGCCTATCAAAATTATGAATATGGCACAGCGGAGCCGCGTTTGTCCACCTTAGTCAAGCTGGCGGACTTTTACGGTGTTTCCTTGGATTATCTGGCGGGCCGGAGGGATACGCCGTAGGGGGCGCCCCATGTGGCCGTCCGCTGGTTCTCCGCCGAGGAATGTCTCCCCATCCATCCCGTAGGGGAGGGGCTTGCCCCTCCCACTGTCCGGTTCTGCTGCGATCTGTTTGAGACGTTGTAGGGGCGGGTCCCAGACCCGCCCGTTCCCGTGGGCCGTGACACCCGTAGGGCGCGACGACTCGGCGCGCCGTCTCACAGGGTTTCGCCCTTTGGGCGAGTTCCTTTTTTCGCGGCGAAAAAGGAACCAAAACGCCGCCGGGGGAGACTCACATCGCCGTCGGGAACAAGTTCCCTCCGGCTCCAGTTCGTTCTCCCCCGGACCCCCGTTTACGGGGGATACCCCTACGCCCTTCCGCAGAAGTTCCGGCCAGCCGTGGCAGGAGATGCGGGACGGATGGACACCGATTCGTCCACAATGGCCGCCGCAGGCGGCCCCCAACGCAAAGCCAAGCGAAGCGGGTTTGCGTTGGAGAGGCGGAGCGATGGAATGAGCGAGCTTTGCCCTTCTGGGCGAAGCGAGGAATATGCAATCCGCGACGCCGAGGACCCGCCCGCCGGTTTCTCCCCGCAGAGATTAGACCCTGAGCCATCAGGCGCGCCCGTTTGGTCCAGCTGTCCAGGCCATCTTGATTATAGAGCGACAGCGGCAGCGGCGCGGATGCGGGGTCAGTCGTTGTCCCTCCCGCGCCTGACAGTGATCGGTAGCCCCCTAGAATTGGGCCCCCGTAAATTCCGGGGGTCCGGGGGTGGAGCGACTATGGGCGGGGACGCCCATCGGAGCCCACCCCCGGCGGCGTTTTGGTTCCTTTTTCGCCGCGGAAAAAGGAACTCGCCCAAAGGGCGAAACCCTGCAAGGCGCGGCGCGCCGAGTCGTCGCGCCCTACGGGCTCATGGTCTACGGAGGACGGGCTGCCCCATGGGGCCTCCGTTCCGATGAAGAGAAGAGAAAGAGAGTTGGTGCCCCCATGGCAGAGATGACCCCCATGATGAAGCAATATCTGGAGATGAAGGAGCGCAACCCGGACTCCATCCTGTTTTTCCGGCTGGGGGATTTTTATGAGATGTTCAACGAGGACGCCAAGCTGGTCTCCAAGGAGCTGGACCTGACCCTCACCACCCGGGACCGGAACAAGCCCCCGGAGGAGCGCACCCCCATGTGCGGGGTCCCCTACCACTCCTGCGACAGCTACATCGCCCGCCTCATCGCCAAGGGCTACAAGGTGGCCATCTGCGAGCAGACCGAGGACCCGGCCCTGGCCAAGGGGCTGGTGGACCGGGACATCATCCGGGTCATCACACCGGGCACCGTCATTGCCTCTTCCATGCTGGAGGAGGGGCGGAACAACTTCCTCTGCGCCGTCTACGCCGACTCCGCCGCCCTGGGCCTGTGCCTGTGCGACATCTCCACCGGAGAGGTGTTCGCCACCTCCTTCCCCAGCGGAGAGGAGGCTCTCCCCCACCTGGAGAACGAGCTGGGCCGCTTCCACCCCGCCGAGGCGGTGCTGTCCGACGGGGCCTGGAACCTGGAGGGGCTGACCGATTTCCTCCGGGAGAAGCTGGACTGCCTGTGTGAGAACGGGGGCGAGGGCCGCTTCCGCTATGATGTGTCCCGGACCCAGGTGGAGGGCCAGTTCCGGGGGGGCTGGTCCCCTATGAGACCCAAAAGACCCCTGCCGGAGGGGGACCGGGCGGCGGTGCAGGCCACCGGCGGTCTGCTGTCCTATCTCTATGAGACCCAAAAGACCGACCTGTCCCACATCGCGGTCTTTACCTACTACACCGCGGGCCAGTTCATGGAGCTGGACCTCACCGCCCGGCAGACCCTGGAGCTCACCGAGACCATGCGCGGCAAGGAGAAGAAGGGCGATCTCTCCTGTGGGTGCTGGACAAGACCCGCACCGCTATGGGCCACCGGCTCATCCGGGGCTCACCTATATCCGCCAGGTGGCCCTGATTACGCTGATGGCCCAGATCGGGGCTTACGTTCCGGCGGAGTCCGCCCACATCGGCCTGGTGGACCGCATTTTCTGCCGCGTGGGGGCCAGCGACGACCTGGCGCGCGGGCAGTCCACCTTCATGGTGGCTGGCCGAGGCCGAGCTGAAGCAGGATCTGAATGGGGACTGAGGGGCTTTGAAGCGCTGTCCGCGACAGGCGGACAGGAGATTCGTTTCTGCGGAGAGGTGAGACGATGAACCGCCGCTATCTCGACCGTGTCTATTTACGGGAGCCCGTCCCAGCAAACAGCTATCTGGCCGCCCTGCCGGCGGTGCGGGCGCTGGGGGACCGGGAGCATCCCCTGAAGATCCCCGCCGACGTGACCTTCCTTGTGGGGGAGAACGGAACGGGCAAGTCCACCCTGCTGGAGGCAGTGGCGGTGGCCTGCGGCTTCAACGCCGAGGGCGGGACCCGGAATTTCAGCTTCTCCACCCGGGAGACCCACTCCCCCATCCTGATGTCCTATCCCGGGGCCTGCATCTATCAGCTGTCGGAGGCGGGGATCGTCCGGGTGGACTACCGGGATACAGAGCACTACCAGCTGACCCGGCGGTTCCTGGAGGCCCCGGAGCAGATGATGGAGCTGTTGTTTCAAGAGTTGTAGGGACGGCCCCGCCGGCCCCTGTTAGAAGCCTGTGTAAGGAAGAGGTACACCATGCCAAACATCCAAGTTTTAGACCCCCATGTGGCCGATCTGATCGCCGCCGGAGAGGTGGTGGAGCGGCCCGCCTCCGTGGCCAAGGAGCTGATGGAGAACGCCATCGACGCCGGAGCGTCCAGCGTGACGGTGGAGATCGCCCACGGCGGCCTCACCTTCCTGCGGGTGACCGATGACGGGAAGGGGATCCCGGCGGACCAGCTCCGGACGGCCTTCCTCCGCCATGCTACCAGCAAGCTGCGCACCGAGTACGACCTGGAGGCCATCGGCACCCTGGGCTTCCGGGGGGAGGCCCTGGCGGCCATCTCCGCCGTGTCCCGGGTAGAGGTGATGAGCCGGACGGCGGACGCCCCGTTGGGGGCCTCCCTGGCTCTGGAGGGGGGCGAGCCCGGCCCGGTGGAGGAGGCGGGCTGCCCGCTGGGCACCACCATGGTGGTGCGGGACCTGTTCTACAACACCCCCGCCCGGCTGAAATTCATGAAAAAGGACGCCGCCGAGGGGGCGGCCGTGTTCGCGGTGGTCCAGCGGACCGCTCTGTCCCACCCGGAGGTGAGCGTGAAGTTCCTCCGGGACGGGAAGCAGGAGCTGCTCACCCCCGGGGACGGACAACTGCAATCCGCCGTCTACGCCGTGCTGGGCCGGGAGCTGGCCCTGGGCTTCACCCGGGTGAAGGGCTCTGGGGAGGAGATGTCGGTCACCGGCTTCGTGTCCAAGCCCGCCTGCTGCCGGGCCAGCCGGAACTGGCAGTTCTTTTTTGTCAACGGCCGCCAGGTGAAGTCCCGGCTGATGCTGGCCGCCCTGGAGGAAGCCTACCAGAACCAGAAGATGGTGGGCCGCTTCCCCGCCTGCGTGCTCCATCTGGAGGTGAAGCTGAGCGCGGTGGACGTGAATGTCCACCCAGCAAAGACAGAGGTGAAGTTCGGCAGCGAGCGGGCAGTGTTCAGCGCCGTATACCATGCGGTGCGCGCCGCCCTGGAGGGAGACCGCACCCGGCCCTCGGCGGTTCTGGAGCCTATCCAGTCTGTCTCTATACCTGCGCCCCCTGCTCCTGTGGCAGAGCCCCCGCGGACAGAGGCATCTGCTCCCCTGCTGGCAGTCCATGACTCCGCCCGGCCGGTCCAAAAGCGGCCGGTCCGGAGCGATCCCCTCCTCCGGCCCCAGGCGCTGTCCCCCCAGCCCGTCCGTCCCGCCCCTGTCCCGCCGGAGCGGACAGTTTCCACACCCCCGGAGAACAGGAAAACTACTTGTCAAGCACAGGTGGGACCGGCCCTCAGCCCTGTGGAAGAAAATGTGGATAATGTGGATAAGTCGGTGGACAATGTGGAAAACGTCCGTCTAACAGCGACAAATTTTGTCGAAAACAGGCCGAAGCCCCACCATTCCGTCCCTGAGACGGTAAACGCCTCCCCGAAAATGCCCCGGGAGACGGCTCCGGAGAGCCTGCTCCCCCAGGAGGAGCCGTGGCGGCTGGCAGGCGAGGTGCTGAACACCTACATCATTGTGGAGCAGGGGGACAAGGTGCTGTTGATCGACAAGCACGCCGCCCACGAGCGGATGAATTTCGACCGCATGAAGGCGGAGGGCTACGATCCCATGTCCCAGACGCTTCTGGCCCCGGCGGTGTGCCGCCTGTCCCCAGAGGAGCACGCCGCGCTGACCGCCCGCCTCCCCCTGCTGGAGGAGTTCGGCTTTGCCGCGGAGGACTTTGGCGGCGGGTCCCTCATCGTCCGCCGGGCCCCCTTTGACGTGGACCCGGGGGACATTGAGGCCACCCTCACCGAGATCGCCCGGAAGCTGCTGTCCACCGGCTCCGCCGACCCAACGGCGGCCCGGGACGAGCTGCTCCACACCATGGCCTGCAAGGCGGCCATCAAGGGGGGATGGCGCTCCAGCCCCCAGGAGCTGGAGCGGGTGGCCCGGGCGGTGATGTCCGGCCAGGTCCGCTATTGCCCCCATGGCCGTCCCGTGGCCATTGAGCTGACCCGGGGACAGCTGGAAAAGCAGTTCAGGCGTGCCTGATGCCGAACGGAGGGGTACGCAATTTTCACTTCTGGAGGTGGTACGATGCCCCCAAAGATTTTAGTGATCGTCGGCCCCACGGCCTCGGGCAAGACCCGGCTGGCGGTGGAGCTGGCCCATGAGTGGAACGGAGAGGTGGTCTCCGCCGACTCCATGCAGGTCTACCGCCGCATGGACATCGGCACGGCCAAGCCAACGGCGGAGGAAATGGATGGGATCCCCCACCACATGATCGATGTGGCAGACCCGGGGGAGGACTTCTCCGCCGCCCGGTATGTGGAGATGGCCTCAGCTTGTGTAGATGAGATTCTGGCCCGGGGCAAGCTGCCCATCGTGGCCGGAGGGACAGGGCTGTATATCGACTCCCTGCTCTCTGGACGGACCTTTGCCGCCTTCTCCCCGGAGCCCCCTGACCCCGGGGGGAGCTGGAGGCCGAGCTGGCCCGGCTGGGCGGGGCGGCCATGCTGGCCCAGCTGGCCCAGGTGGATCCGGAGACCGCCGCACGCCTTCACCCCAACGACCACAAACGTATCGTCCGGGCCCTGGAGGTCTGGTATGACACGGGCCAGACCATCTCCCAGCACGACCGCCAGACCCGGACCCAGCCGCCCCGGTGGGCCCTGACCATCGGCCCTGACCTACCGGGGGAACGCCAGGACCTCTGCACGCATCGACCAACGGGTGGACCAGATGGCCCGGGACGGCTGGAGGCGGAGGTGCGCGGGCTGCTGGCCGCCGGATTCCCCGGACAAGCACGGCCATGCAGGCCATTGGCTACAAGGAATTTGTGGCCGCGGTGGACGGACAGATCTCCTGGCGGGAGGCGGAGGAGCTGGTGAAGCTCCGCTCCCGGCAGTATGCCAAGCGGCAGCTGACCTGGTTCCGCCGCCGGGAGGGGACCCGGTGGATCACCTGGGAGAAAGAACCAGATTTTGGCACTGCCCGGCGGCATTCGACGGAATTTATCCGGGAGGCTGGGTTAGGATAGAGGCACTTCAAGAGGGGGGGCCCCATGCCAGAGAAAAAAAAAAGGAGTGCTACATCATGCAGAAACCAAATAACCTCCAGGAGATCTTCCTCACCCAGGTCCGCCGGGACCGCCGCCCCGTGACCATGTTTTTGATGAACGGCTATCAGATGCGGGGCTATGTCACCGGCTTCGACGCCTTCACTGTGGTCCTCAGCAGCGACGGCAAGCAGATGGTCATTTACAAGCACGCCATCTCCACCATCGTACCAGAACGCCCTGTGGCGCTGTGCGAGCCCGGGGAGGTCTGAGACGTCCCCACCCCGGGACACGCGGGGGGCGGCACGGTCCGCCCTCCGCCCGGGGACCTATGAGCTCTGCCCCCGCCCGCCGGAGCCGGAGCTGATAGATCTCACGGATTTCAAGAGAAAGAGAGAACTGCCATGAAACAAGGGAAAGCCCTGATCACCTTTGTGATGGTCCTGCTGGCGGCCGCCCTGATGTGCTATTTGGGCTACTATGCCTGGGACACCCTTCAGGAGCCCTTTACCACCACCTACGCCTATGAATATGAGCTCAACGACAGTGTGGAGGCCGAGGGCCTCATCGTCCGCCGGGAGCAGGTGCTCCCCGGGGCCCAGGGGATCCTGGACATCACCCGGGGCGAGGGGGAGCAGGTGGGGCTGGGCCAGCAGATCGGTCTGGTCTATCGGGATGACCAGGCCCAGCAGGCCCAGGAGCAGCAGGAGGCCCTGCGGATGGAGCTGGTCCAGCTCCGGTACGCCATCGGCCAGGGTGGAGACGCCGCCTCGGCGGCCAGGGTGGACGAGGAGATCCTCCAGGCCCTGGTGGCGCTGCGCAGCTCCGCCGCCCTGAACGATTACAGCAGCCTGGAGGACCAGGTGCTGGAGGTAAAGAGCAGTGTGCTGCGCCGGGAATACGCCTATGGCGCGGATCTGAGTGCGGTGGACCTGGCCGCCCGCCTCAACGAGATGACCGCCCAGTATGAGGCGCTGCGGGCACAGAACTACGACGCCATCACCCGGATTACTGCCCCGGTGTCCGGTACCTTCTCCGCCCTGGTGGACGGCTATGAGACCCTGATCGATCCGGACACCTCCCTCCAGCTGACGCCGGAGGGGCTGTCCGGCCTGATGAAGCAGCCCCCGGAGGCGGACCGCGCCGCGGCGGGGAAGCTGATCACCTCCAACCGGTGGCAGTTTGCCGCCCTGATCACCCAGAAGGAGGGGGAGCGTCTGGCGCGGGAGAGTAGCGTGACCCTCCGCTTTGCCAGCGACTTTACCCAGGACATTCCCATGGAGGTGGTCCGGGTGGGGGAGCCGGAGAACGGGCAGGCAGTGGTGGTGTTGTCCACCGACCGCTGCCTGGAGCAGACCACCCTGCTGCGCCGCCAGACGGCGGAGCTGATCTTTGACAGCCGGCGCGGCCTGCGGGTGCCCAAGGGAGCGGTGCGCATGATCGACGGGACGCGGACCGATGAGGAGACCGGCGAGACCACCCAGTACAGCACCCTGGGCGTCTATGTGGTCACGGCGGGCCGGGCGGAGTTCAAGCCAGTGGAGATCCTGGGCGAGGGGGACGAGTTCTATGTGGTCCGCTCGGTGAACCAGGACCGGAAGGCGCTGCGGGCCGGGGACGAGGTGGTCATCCGGGGCACCGGCCTGTACGATGGAAAGCTGCTGGAGTTCTGATGGAGCGCAGTCTGCCGGAGGAAGAGCCAGAGACAGAAATATAGAAAGAGGGAGCGGATATGTCTATTCAGGAGCACGTCAATACAGTCAAAGAGACCATTGCCACCGCCGCCCGGGCGGCAGGGCGGGACCCGGAGGAGGTCACTCTGTGCGCCGCCACCAAGGTGCAGACGGACGATACCATACGTCGGGCCATCGCCGCGGGGATCACAGTGTGCGGCGAGAACCGGGTCCAGGAGCTCACCGCCCACCTGGCCGCCGGCGCCTATGCGGGGGCCCAGGTCCATTTTATTGGACACCTCCAGACCAACAAGGTCAAGCAGGTGGTGGGAAAGGCAGCGCTGATCCACTCGGTAGACTCCCAGCGGCTGCTTCAGGCCATCGACAGCCAGGCGGGCAAGCTGGGCCTGGTGCAGGACATCCTCCTGGAGGTCAACATCGCCGGGGAGGAGAGCAAGGGGGGCTGCACGCCCCGGGAGGCGGAGGAGCTGGCCGCCCTGGCCGCGGGGATGGACCATGTGCGCCTGCGGGGGCTGATGGCCATTCCTCCAATTTCTCCAGAACCTGGGGCCAACCGCCCGTTTTTTGCGGCTATGCGTCAGCTTTTTGTTGACATAAAGGGAAAAATGGCCCATAATCAAGATGATATGGATTGCCTGTCCATGGGCATGAGCGGGGACTATGCCGACGCCATCGCCGAAGGCTCCACCCTGGTGCGGGTGGGGACCGCCCTGTTCGGACCCCGGCCCCCCATGACAAGGCAATAAGGTCCGAGTATACTTCCTGAGAAAAGAGGGTTTCACGATGGGATTTTTGGACGAGTTTAAGCGGCTGGCCCACCCCTATGAGGATGAGGAAGAGGACGACTTCGAGGACGATTTTGACGCCTCTCCCCGTCCCATTGAGCGCCGGGAGCGGGAGCGCGCCCCCCGGAACGAGCCGGCCTACTCCAGCCCTGTGATGGACGAGCTGGAGGCCCGCCGGAGCAACAAGGTGGTCAACATCCGGGCCGCCACGCAGCTCCAGGTGGTGCTGGTCAAGCCGGAGCGCTTTGAGAACGCCAGCGAGATCGCCGACCACCTGCGGGAGAAGCGCACGGTGGTGCTGAACCTGGAGTCCACCAACAAGGATATCGCCCGCCGCCTGCTGGATTTTCTGTCCGGCGTGGCCTATGCCAACGAGGGCAAGATCAAAAAGGTGGCCATCTCCACCTACATCATCACCCCCTATAACGTGGACATTCTGGGCGATCTGATCGACGAGCTGGAGAACAACGGGCTGTATTTTTAAGGGGAGGACCCCATGAAGAAAAAATACCTGGTCCCGGCCGCTGCTGCTGCGGTGCTGCTGTTGCTGACAGCCGCCCTCCTGTGGTATGGGCGGAGCCGGCCCTTCCGGGCGGTGTTTCCTCTGTCCGGCTCTGTGGAGGTGTCCTGTCAGGCCCAGTGGACGCCGGAGGAGGGACAGGGCTGTGCCCGGGACCTGACCGGGGAGCAGACCAGCCGGGTGCTGGGGGCCCTGAAGGAGCAGCAGCTCCGCCGCCGGTATGGCGATCTTATGCCCTGGGGCGTGAAGGAGCCGGTGACCTCCTCCATGGGGGAGAGCCTTCTGCTCACCTTCCAGGACCGGAGCGGGTCCGCCTGCGAGCTTCTGTTTTTAGGGGACCGGGTGTGGCTCCACGACCTGGAGCGGGACCGGGGGCCAGCTATACCCTCTCCGGCGGACAGACCTTTCAGAAGGAGCTGACCGGCGGCGTCTATGAGCTGGTACGCCCCAAGGCGGAGACCGTAGGGACGGTGTACGCGGATCTGGACGGGGACGGCTCTGACGAGACGGTGCGGCTGTGCGTGGAAGAGACGGTGGAGCCTGACGGGAGCGGGGTCCCCCTGGTCACCAGTGAGGCGGCCCTGCGCCCCTACCGCCTGGAGACAGAGGTGGATGGCCATACCGTGGCCTGTCCCCTTGGAGACGCGGGAGAGCGGTACGAGGAGGTGGAGCGCCTGTTCGTCACCGCGGACCGGGCCGGTGCGCCGGTGGTCGTGGCCGGACTGCGGGAGGAGGGAGCGAGCGGAGTGCTGGCGGTATACGCCCTCTCCTGGGAGCCCGAAACCGGCTCCTTCGTCCGGCTGGAAGCGCCTGAGTACTCCATTCAGGGGCTTCTGGAGGGAACGACGGCCCATGTAGTGGTGCCGGAGACCGGAAACGCGGAGGACCTGGATCTGAACTGGTGGTTGTCCCGGCAGAACGCCCAGGCGGACCCGAATACGGACGGAACGGTCCAACAGCCCGGAGCACCGGAGCGGGCCGGAGAAATTTGCGGCGTGGGACCGGCGGAGCAGGGGATCCAGGTGGTCCAGCCCCTGTGGAACGGGGAGCAGACCGAAAGGATGGGCTGGCTGGTGACCCAGGTGACCTGGAAGGACAGAGAGCCGGCGGTGGTCAGCCAATCGTTTGACTGGCAGGCCGAAGCCGCGGAAGATGTGCTGCGCTGAGACCGGCGCTTTGATTAGGAGGTAATGAACGATGCTGACTCCCCAGGAGGTTTCCGAGCGCGCCTTTCCCAAGGCGTCCTTCGGCGGATATAATATGTCCCAGGTGGACGAGTTCCTGGATGTGCTGACCGAGGATTACAGCGCCCTGTACAGCGAGAATGCGGTGTTGAAAAGCAAAATGAAGGTACTGGTGGAGAAGGTGGAGGAGTACCGCTCCACGGAGGAGGCCATGCGGAAGGCCCTGATGACCGCCCAGCGTATGGCGGATGACCTGGTGAAGGAGGCCGAGCAGAAGCGGGATCAGATCCTTCAGGAGGCCGCCGCGGAGGCACAGAAGAAGGTGGACTCCATCCGCCAGGAGGCGGAGGCGGAGCAGTTCCGCCTGGCCGCGGCCCAGAAGGAGACCGCTGGCTATGTGGCCAAGGTGAAGGCCCTCCACGCCCAGGCCCAGGCCTATCTCGACCAGCTGGACCAGCTGGTCCCCACAGTCCCCGACCAGCAGGAGGAAAAGGTGGAGGAGGCCGTCTCCGACATTGATGACAGCGTCCAGCGCCTGGTGGCCCAGGCCATGGCGGAGGCCGCTGCGGAGAACGAGAAGGTTCGCCAGGCCGAAGAGGGCCAGAGCGCGGAGGACCTGTCCGACACCGCCGAGTTTCCCGCCCAGAAGGTCCAGCCGGAGGAAAACGAAGACCTGGAAAAGACTACCCGGATCGACTTTGGAGAGCTTCAGTTCGGCCGGGACTATGAGATCAAATAGAGCTGTTTCCGTCCTGTTCTCAGCAACTGCCCGGACCGCGCGGAGGGTGCGTGTCAGCGGCTTTCGCTTGTTTTTTCCCCTCAAATATGTTATACTGGGGCCCCTGAGAGGGGCAGAATACGGCATACGGCCAGAGGGAGGTGCCTGACCTGGGCGAGGGTATCAAGATCGTGGCGAAAAACAGCAAGGCGTACCACGACTACTTCATTGAGGAAAAATATGAGGCCGGCATCGAACTGGCCGGCACCGAGGTCAAATCCATCCGCCAGGGCCATGTGAATCTGAAGGACTCCTTCTGCCACATCAAGGACGGAGAGATGTCTGTCATTGGGATGCACATCAGCCCCTATGAAAAAGGCAATATTTTCAACAAGGACCCTCTGCGGCAGCGCCGCCTACTGATGCATAAGCGGGAGATCCTGAAGCTTTTTGCCAGGATCAAGCAGGACGGCTACTCCCTGATCCCCCTGTCCATCTATTTCCGCGGGCCAAGAGTCAAGCTGGAGCTGGGCCTGGCGAAGGGCAAAAAGCTCTATGATAAACGGGAATCGGCGGCCAAGCGGGACGCCAAGCGTGAGATGGATCGAACGATGAAATCCAGAGGCCGGTACTGAGATCATCCGGCGGACGGCCCTTGGGCCGTGACAGAAAGGAGCGCTTTTTATGGCACAGAACCCCATTGTCACCATTGAGATGGAGGACGGCGGCGTCATCAAGGCGGAGCTCTATCCCCAGACGGCGCCCAACACGGTGAATAACTTTATCAGCCTGATCCAGAGGGGCTATTATGACGGCCTGATCTTCCACCGGGTGATCCCCGGCTTTATGATCCAGGGTGGCTGTCCTGACGGGACCGGCATGGGCGGACCTGGCTACTCCATCAGGGGCGAGTTCACACAGAACCGCTTTCAGAACGACCTGACCCACGACCGGGGCGTGCTGTCCATGGCCCGGACCATGGCTCCCGACTCCGCGGGCAGCCAGTTCTTCATCATGGTGGAGAAGGCCCCTCATCTGGACGGCCAGTATGCCTCCTTCGGCAAGGTCATCGAGGGCATGGAGGTGGCGGACGCCATCGTCTCCGCCAAGCGGGACTGGAACGACAAGCCCCGCCAGCCCCAGCGGATGAAGAAGGTCACTGTGGACACCTTCGGCGTGGACTATCCCGAGCCTGAGAAGGTCTGATTTTTCCTGAGTAAGCGTCTTCCGTACCGGCGCGCAAGGGCGCGCCGGTACGGCCCAGCGTTTGATTTTCCCAAACCAGAACGGTTTTCTCCCAAGCGGCGGCGCATCCGCCGTCCCAAATCGAAGCCCAGCGCAGCGGGTTCGATTTGGAAAGGAGGAGCAGCGAAATGAGCGAGCTTTCGGCTTTTGCCGGAAGCGAGGGATATGGAGCTTGCGACGACGAGGGGGCGTACCGGTTTCGACGGGGACACGGAAGTGGAAATAGCGGGCGGTGGCGCCTGGCCACCTTAAAACAGGCATTCTTTATAAATTAAAGAACAACGATAACTACGCTTACGCTGCCTGATTAACGGCGGCCGTCTGACCCGGAAGGACCACGAGCCGGGATCAGGCGTCGTTTAGTGGTGCACGTGCGCCGGCAAAGCTTTGAGCCGGCCATGAATCATGAAGCTTACCTGACCTCCAGGCGTGTCGGCTTGCCTGGAGCGAGGGGAACAGGGCGGTCACGCCGCCCGAAATAACCGTCTGCGCCCGGAGAAGTTTCCATGGAAGGGTTTTCGGACGGGAGTTCGACTCTCCCCGCCTCCACCAAAAAGAAAGACATGACCGCAGGTCATGTCTTTCTTTTTGGGTTTCGCTCCCGTTAGTCGCTCCACCCTTCGGTATTTCAATGCTCGGGGCAAGTGAATTGCCCCTCCGCCAAGGTTTTCGCCGCAGGCGAAAACACTTGTACGGCGAATCAGCGCCGCCGGCCGGAAGGCCGGTTTGCACCGTTTCCTCCATTATTTACAGACTGGTTCGTTCTAAAAAACGCCCGGCGGCAGATGGATCCATCTGCCGCCGGGCGGAGCCGTCTCTTCCGGCCTTTTCTCTTAGATATGCTCCTGGACCTGAGCCATCTCCTGGGCGATATTCAGGACATGGTCGCCGATACGCTCAAAGTCAGTGAGCAGCTCGGAGTAGATAATGCACGCCTCGTCGGAGCACTCCCCGCTGCGCATCCGCTCCAGGTGGCTGCGGCGGTAATCGCTGGTCATATCATCGATGCGCTGCTCCAGGGCAGACACCTCGCTGAGCCACTCCACATTCCCGGCCACCGGGGTCAGCAGGTAGTCCACGCACTCCAGGCATATATCCCGCATGGCGGCGATCTCCTTTTGCGCCGCGGGAGAGAAGGAGATATTCCGCTTGTTCAGCAGGCGGGTATAGCCAGCCAGGTTGTCCGCGTGGTCGCCGATTCGCTCGATATTGCCCGAGATAGTGAAGAAGCTGCTGACCACGGCAGAGGCCTTCTCATTGGTCTCATAGGCGATGAGGCGGGAGACATGGAGGGAGATCTCCTTATTCAGGAAGTCGATATACTCCTCCGTCTTTTCCACCTCAGCCAGCTCGTTCTCATCCCGGTTCAGCACCGAGCGGAAGCTGGCCTCCACATTTCCCTGGGCCATGAGCATCATGCGCCGCAGCTCATGCTGCATCTGGTCCACATAGATGGCAGACACGCCCAGGCCGCCGTCCTTGCTGCTGATCTGGATGGGGGTGAGGTACTCCAGGTGCATCTGGTCTACCTTGTCGCCGGGGCGGTCGGGCAGGATGCGCACCGCGGCCTTTGCCAGATAGTTACCCAGCGGCAGGAGCAGCAGGGTGGTGACGATATTGAAGCTGGTGTGGACCATGGCGATCTGCCCGGCCGGAGTGGAGGGCAGTATCCCGCTCAGACCGGCCACAGGGATCTGACCGTCGATCACATGGGCAATGGGGAACATGATGAAGAGGAACGTAAAGATGACCGTGCCGATCATGTTGAACATCAGATGGATGATGGTGGCCCGCTTGGCGCTGCGGCTGGTGCCGATGGAGGCCAGCACCGCCGTGATGCAGGTGCCGATATTCTGGCCGAACAGCACGAACACTGCGCTGGACAGCCCGATCACACCGCTGTTGGCCAGCGCCTGAAGGATACCCACCGAGGCGGAGGATGACTGGATCACCGCGGTAAAGCCGGCGCCGGCCAGGATCCCCAGCAGCGGGTTGGAGAAATTGGACATCATCTGGATGAACGCCTCCGACTCCCGCAGGGGGGACATGGCGCCGCTCATCATGTCCATTCCGATGAACAGCACGCCCAGGCCGGCCAGAATCTGGCCGAAGTGCTGGAGCTGGGGCCGCTTGACAAAGACCACCATGGCCACGCCGACGAAGGCGAACAGGGGAGCCAGTTCACCCACGTCCAACGCGATCAGCAGCCCGGTGACGGTGGTGCCGATGTTGGCGCCCATGATGATCCACACCGCCTGATTCAGGGTCATCATCCCCGCGTTGACAAAGCCCACCACCATGACCGTGGTGGCGGAGGACGACTGGATCACCGCCGTGATCGCCGCGCCCACCAGTACGCCCAAAAAGCGGTTGGCCGTCAGCCGCTCCAGGATCTGCTTCATCCGGCTGCCGGCTGCCGCCTCCAGGCCGGAGCTCATCATCTGCATTCCGTATAAGAACAGGGCCAGTCCGCCCAGCAGACTCAAAAAGTCCGTCATTTGCATCTTTCGATTTCCTCCTCTATCTCTTCTGGAAAACACACAGGATTATTGTCTCTGTTTCTTGAAAAAGTATAAAAAAAGGCATCGCCCACGGAGCGCAAAGCCGCTTCGCAGGTCATGCCTGTATCTTTCTAATTCGGTTCGTCAGGCTGATCCCCGCCAGCCCGGGCACAGACGCTTCCATGGCATTTCTACCTCTCTGTACTCTTTATCCACAACTTCTTACAGATACCATTATAGGGAAGCATCCCGCTTTCGTCAATAGATTTTACATGGACTTAACATTCTGATGACATTTTTCTCCGCTCTGGATAGAAAAGGCCGCTCTGCCGCTGGCCGAAAGGGGGCATATTCGACAACAGGTGAAAAAGCCGCGGACCGCCTCTCCGGCAGTCCGCGGCTCGCGGATGATTTTCAGCTTTTGAGGGATCAGCTCTGAGGCTTCTGGCTGTCCAGGTACTCGTCATAGGACATCATCCGGTCGATAAGTTTCCCTTCGGCGGTGAAGTCAAAGACCCGGTTGCACACCGTCTGGATGAGCTGGTGATCGTGGGAGGAGACCAGCACATTGCACTTGACCGCCTCCAGCCCGTTGTTCAGGGCGGCGATGGACTCCAGATCCAGGTGGTTGGTGGGCTGGTCCAGCATGAGCACGTTGGCCCCGGACAGCATCATCCGGGACAGCATGCACCGCACCTTCTCACCGCCGGAGAGCACCTTGACGGGCTTATACACCTCATCTCCAGAGAAGAGCATCCGGCCCAGGAATCCCCGGAGGTACTGCTCCTGGGGATCGTTGGAGTACTGGCGCAGCCACTGCACCAGGTTGTCCTCACAGCCCTCGAAGTAGGGCGTGTTGTCCTTGGGGAAGTAGGAGAAGGTGGCGGTCTGGCCCCACTTCACGGTGCCCTCGTCGGGCTCCATCTCGCCGGCGAGGATCTTGAACAGGGCGGTGTGGGCGTTCTCGTTGTCGCCCACAAAGGCGATCTTGTCCCCGTGGTCCACGATGAAGGACACCTTGTCCAGCACCTTGACGCCGTCGATGGTCTTGCTGACGTCGGTGACGAAGAGGATGTCCTTGCCCACCTCCCGGTCGGGGTTGAAGGCCACCCAGGGATAGCGGCGGGAGGAGGCGGGCATCTCCTCCACGGTGAGCTTCTCCAGCAGCTTCCGGCGGGCGGTGGCCTGCTTGCTCTTGGACTTGTTGGCAGAGAAGCGGGAGATGAACTCCTGGAGCTCCTTGATCTTCTCCTCGTTCTTCTTGTTCTGGTTCTTGATCAGGTTCTGCACCAGCTGGGAGGACTCGTACCAGAAGTCGTAGTTGCCCACATACATCTTGATCTTGCCATAGTCGATGTCCACAATGTGGGTACAGATGGTGTTGAGGAAGTGACGGTCGTGGGAGACCACGATGACGGTGCCGGGGAAATCCAGGAGGAAATCTTCCAGCCAGTTGATGGATTCGATGTCCAGGTTGTTGGTGGGCTCGTCCATCATCAGAAGGTCGGGGTTGCCGAACAGGGCCTGGGCCAGCAGCACCTTCACCTTCAGCCGGGCGTCCAGGGTCGCCATATCGTTGTAGTGCAGGTCGGTGCCGATGCCCAGACCCTGGAGGATCCGGCTGGCGTCGGACTCAGACTCCCAGCCGCCCAGCTCGGCATACTCCTCCTCCAGCTGGCAGGCCCGCATCCCGTCCTCGTCGGTCATCTCCTCCTTGGCGTAGAGGGCCTCCTTCTCCTTGCCGATGTCATACAGGCGCTGGTTGCCCATGATGACGGTGTCCATGACGTTGTAGGCGTCATAGGCGTTCTGGTTCTGCTTCAGCACAGACATCCGGGTGTTGGGCAGGATGGATACCTCGCCGGTGGAGGGCTCCAGATCCCCGGAGAGGATTTTTAGAAAGGTGGACTTTCCGGCGCCGTTGGCGCCGATGATGCCATAGCAGTTGCCACGCAGGAACTGCAGGTCCACATGGGAGAACAGCGGGGTGCCGCTGTAATTCAGGCTCAGGTCGGAAACAGTAATCATGGCGGGCTCCTTATTTCATGTATGATTCAGCTCATTTTACGCTTCGGGTACTATCTTACCATATCCCCCCGGCCTTGAACAGGGGCTTTTCGCAAAAATATCCCACAGCTTTCCCCTGTTTTCCGCCATTCCAGCTGATAAAACTGAATATTTTGGCCCACACGTCCGCCGCGCTCACCCAGCTAGGGCGGACAGCCGCACCACAGCGGCCTCTCCCTCCTGCCGGGTCAGGCCCTCCTCCGGCCGGAAGCGGCCCTGCTCCGTCTCCATCAGTCCGGCGGAGCATACCCAGCGCACCGCCTCCCTGGACCAGGGCGCGGCCTGTGCCTCATCCTCCGGCGGCGTGCCCGGCTGCCCGGGCTCCAGCCCCAAAAGCTCCGCCGTGCGGAGCAGCAGGACGGCCGCCTCCTGGCGCGTCACGGGCCGGGCCGCCTCAAAGGCCCCCTCTCCCGTTCCGGAGGCCGCGCCGCTCTCCCGCGCCCAGCACAGCGCGGGGAGGAACCACTCGATCCCCAGCGCGTCAGAGAACGCCCCGCCCTCCGCCTCCGGACAGCCGGCCGCCTGCCACAGCAGGGCGGTCAGCCGTCCCCGGGTCAGGGGCGCTTCGGGATAAGCCCGCAACTCCAGCCGCTGGGGATGGGCCAGCAGCCACTCCACCGCGGTGTCCCGCCCCGCCAGCGTGTCCGCCATGGTCTGAGCCACGGTCACATCGGGCTCCAGGGGCTCCACGCCCCGTCCTGCGTCCGCGTCCAGCAGCTCCCCCAGGTCGATGTACTTGGAGGACACCCCCAGCCGCAGGCCGGAGTTGGGCAGCTGCCCGGAGCGCACCGCTCCAAAGTGGTCCACGCTCCCGCTGGCAGGCTCCTCCCACCAGGGCCATCCCCATCTCCTGAAGTTCCACCGCGTTGATGATGGCAGAGGAGAAGGTGGCCTCTCCGATCAGGCCCACGCCCTCCAGCCCCCGGTCCATCGCCCGGCGCAGCACCTGAAGCAGGGGCCAGATCACCCCGTCAGAGCCGCCGCCGTTGTTCCGCAGGTCCACGATCACCCGCCGGTACTCCCCTGCCGACAGGTCCTGTTCCACCTGGGCGGCAAAGGTCTCCATGGGCAGCTCCGGGTCCTCCCGGCAGCGGTTGTATTGGATATAGTAGGTCCCTTTGTCCAGAGGGAAGGCCAGATAAAACCGCTCCTGTGTCCCGGTGACAGGCTGAGGCAGGCCATCGCTCAGGCGGACCAGGCCGGTCTGGCCCAGCTCCTCCGCTGGGACAGGAGACAGTACCAGCTCCCCTCCACCGGCCAGAGTCAGCTCCAGGGGCCCTCCCTCTTGGACCAGCCCCAGATACTCATAAAACTCCGCCACGTTGCAGCTCTGGCGGTACTGCCGCCGCAGCTTCACCCCGTTGTCCGCGCTGAGTATCGCCCCAAAGACGTCCACTGTCTTCTCCATGCTCCTGCCGTTGACGGCGGTGACCTCCCTTCCCAGCAGCGCCCGGCGATCAGACGGCGCGGCGCTCAGGTACCAGCGGCCATCCCGGTACAGCAGGGACATGGGATAATAGTGGACCGTCTGGCTCAGGCTCCCGCCCAGGGCCAGGGTGGTGTGGGAGTCCCCCGCCAGTGCGGTCAGCGACTGGAGCTCCAGGGCAAAGGTGAAGTCGTCTACCTCCTCCAGCCCGGCCTCAATGGCCGCCTTCCGCTCCAGGAACTGCCCCTCCGGCGTGTTGGCAAACAGGTCCGGGTGAGCCCTCTCCAGGGTCTGATACAGGAACTCCAGGTCCTCCCTCCGTGCCGCCGCCTCTCCCTCCGCCGGGGCGGCACAGGCGGGGACCGCCAGGCTCAGGGCCAGCAGGGCGGCCAGGACGCCCCTCCATGAATGACGCATCTCGTCTCCTCCTTGTTCGATTTTTTCTCAGTATAGCAGGGGAATCTGAAACGGCCATAAAGTCATTCTTAAAATTTGCTGAATTTCTGCGGCTGGATTTTCCCGCTTTCCTGTGGTATGATAGGTCCATCCGAGCCCGCCCTCCCCCGGAGGGTAGGGACACAGCACACGCGGGCCGCGCGGCCTTCCGCCCGGTCCGCTCTGGAGGGAAGCTCATGTCCTGCAAAGAGGAATTTATCGAAATTTTCAAAGAGAAGATCACACGCCCCGGGGCGGACGCCCTGCTGAATTACCTGGAGAACAAAAGCGACTTTTTCACTGCCCCCGCCTCCGCCCGGTACCACCTGGCCTGTGAGGGCGGGCTGTGTGAGCACAGCTTAAATGTATATCACTGTCTGGTGGACTACCTCCAGCGGGAGCGGGTCCAGGAGCTGTACGGCCTGGAGTACAGCGAGGAGTCGGTTGCAGTGGTGGCCCTGCTCCACGACCTGTGCAAGGTAGGCTGTTACAAGAAAACCTTCCGCAACGTGAAGGACGACGCCACCGGGAAGTGGGAAAAGGTACCTTCCTACCAGTTTGACGATCCCCTCCCCTATGGCCACGGGGAGAAATCGGTGTATATCGCCAACGGCTTCATCCGCCTGACCCGGGAGGAGGCCATGGCCATCCGCTGGCACATGGGCTTCTCCGGCTCGGAGGACGCCCGCACCGTGGGGCAGGCCCTGCAAAAATACCCCCTGGCCTTCGCCCTGGCCACCGCCGACATGGAGGCCAGCTACTTCCTGGAGGGGGAGCGCTGAACCGCCGCAAAATGCCGCCGCGCCCAGTCCCATACGGACGGAGGCGCGGCGGCGTTTTTTCTTTTATCCAGCCAGCGTATAGGCCCAGAGGTTGCGGATCTGGGGGGCCAGGGTGTCATAGTCCCACAGCTTCTCACTGTTGGCGCGGCGGTTGGGGTCGTTGACATGGAACTTCCCGTCCTCCACCCCGGTGATCAGAATGAAGTGGCCCGAGGTGGTGAAATCGCCGGGGCCCACGCTGCACACGATGGGCTGTCCGTCCTCCAGGACCCGCACCATGACGGAGCGGTCCAGAGGAAGCTCCCGGGCCACAAGGCCGAAGTGCTGGCAGCCGGTGGACATCAGCTCCCACTTGGAGCCCGCGCCCTCCACATAGTATCCCGCCTCGTCCGCGTACTGGGCCACTGTCCAGGGGGTGACCGACCCATCCCCGGTCAGTCCGCATACCACCATAGCCAGGGCGGTGGGGCCGCAGCCGTTCAGGGCCATCAGGCCGTCGCCGTAGGGGGCGCAGCCCCAGCGGGGGTCCCACTGCATCAGCAGGGGGAAGATCCCCCGCTCCACCGCGCCCACAGAGCCGGCGGGCTGAGCGTCCTTCTCCTGGGGGTAGCGGACCACAAAATCCAGCGCCTCCGGGTTGCGGACCGCCAGCTCCAGCAGCTCCTCCGGGTAGTCCTCCGGACAGGCCAGAAGGGCCTCCGCCGCCGGCTCCTCCCGGGCCAGCGACTGAAGCTGCTCCAGCAGCTCCGTCCCCGGCTGGAAGGGCGTCTGGGTCCCGCCTCCCCCGGAGACCGCGGCGGGGGGAGCGCCATCCCACAGCTTTCCCGCCCCCAGGAGCAGCAGGGCGCACACACCCAGCACCGCCGCCCACCGGAGCGCTCCCGAACACCGCCTCGGGCGGCTCCTCCTCCGGGTCCGGCGGGAGGGGTTCTCCGTCCGGTGGGAGGGCTCCCAATCAAACCACTCATCATATTCAGAAGATCTGCTCCGGCTCATTGCACCGCCCCGCTTTCCGTTTGTTCCGGAACAGAGTACACCCTGGAGTTTAAGTTTCCCGGTAGAAATTCTTAAATTCTATTAAAATTTGCAGACAGAAAAACAGCCAGGCAAGAAGGACATCCGCCCTTCTGCCTGGCTGTGGCTTTCTGTTTCCTCCGGTTCAGTCCGGATAGATCTGTTCCAGCCGCTCCACAATGTCGCCGATGACGCCGTCATCGCAGTGGCACAGGATGGTCGCGCCCCAGTCCTTCACCTCCTGAGCACAGTTGGCCGGGGCAAACGGGATGGCGGACAGGGCCATCATGGGGATGTCGTTCTGGTTGTCCCCCACGCAGTAGAGGTTTTCCCGGGGAATATGGAGCATCTCCAGCAGCCGGGCCACCATCCCCCCCTTGGTGCAGCCCCGGTGGGTGATCTCCAGGTAGAAGCGGTTGGAGAAGACGGCCTCATACCGGCCGGGACAGTGCTGCTCCAGCCACTCCCGGGCCCGGAGCAGTACGTCATACTCCTGCTGTACGATGGCCTTGGTCCAGGGGGCTGGCATATCCGGGATGTCCCGCACCTCATAGTCGGTGCCCACCTTCCTCATGTGGGCGTCAGTAATGGCGTTGGGGCGGTACACATAGATGTCCTCCCCGTGATAGGTCTCCAGCCCTAGGGAGGGCATGGCCGCCATCAGCGCCTGAAAGTCCGCCGGAGCCCGGTCATCCAGCAGGGTCTGGACCAGCATGGTCTCCGTCTGGAAGTCATAAATGGCCGAGCCGTTGGACAGCACCACCGGGGCGTTGATGGGGGCCAGATGGACATACGGGGCAAAGGTGCGGTGGGCCCGCCCGGTGGCCACCGTGAACCGGCCGCCCTGGCCGATCCAGCGCCCAAGGGCGTCCAGATTCCGGGGCGGGATCCGGTGATGGAAGTCATAGAGGGTGTCATCAAAGTCGCTGACCAGCAGCAGACCGTCAAATTTGCCCATGGGGCGCTCCTTTCCGCCCCGTGGGGGCGTTATTGAATGTCCTGTCCCAGGATATACCGCTTCATCGGCCTGTACAGCAGCGCGGCGATGGCCAGGGCGATCACCGTGTTGGGCAGCATATAGGAGCCGTTGTAGACGATAGAGTAGAAGGAGGGGCTGGTGAAGGTCCAGTTCATAAAGGCGGTGGGGACCAGGATCTTATAAATGGTCACCCCGCTGATATAGTGGACCAGGAACCGCCCGGCACAGCCCACCACCGTGCCGGCGAAGATGCCCCAGGGCTTGCCCTTGAACAGGCCGGCCAGCCCCAAGGGGGTAAAGGCCAGCAGGTAATCCAGCAGCATGGACTGCCAGCCCCAGGCGTAGGCGCCGTCAAAGATCAGCTGGAGCAGGCCGAACACAAAGCCGGCCATCAGGCCGGGGACGGTCCCCCAGCGCACCGCGAACAGGATGATGGGAAACATGGCGGGGGTGAGGGAGCCGCCATTGGGCAGCTCCATGAGTTTGAGATAGCTGAGGATCTGGGCCAGGGCCACCATAACGGCGGCCTCGCACAGCATCCGGACCGAGAGATGGGTACGAGTCATTGTCTTTTCCTCCTGAAAATCGATGTACCGCAGCACATCCCAACGGGTGTAGTGCGGTACGAAAGAAAGGACAATGTCAAGCATTTCCATTCACTTCCTACGCCGGCATTACCCGGATCAGGTGTAAGGGACTGAGGGCGGCGTACTCGCCCTCTATCTCAGCCGGGAATGGCTCCCAGCGCCCCTGTGTTGGAGTTGTCTGCGGTTTTCTTTATTTTATACTGCCTGTCAGCTTCTGTCAAGCGCCCCCCAGAGCACAAAGGGGACAAAAGGGCCCGGGGGCGCGCCTGCGCGGCCCCCGAGCCCTGTGCTCTGTTTGCGCGGTCCCGCCGCGCCGGACATTGGACGCTCCTCTTACACGTCCAGCTGCTCCGCCACGCCCTCCAGGTAATTGACGGGAAGAGTCTCCGCCTTGCCCATATCGATGGCGGCGGGCTCTCGATGGGCCGAAGATGGCGTGCATGGCCTCCGCAGTCCGAAGGGCAGGTGTAGTAGGCCATGTTCTCGACGATGCCGAGCACGGGCACGTGCATCATGTCGGCCATGTTGACGGCCTTGTCGACGATCATGCCGACGAGCTCCTGCGGGGACGTGACGACGACCACGCCCGCCACGGGCAGGGACTGGAACACCGTCAGCGGCACATCGCCCGTTCCGGGAGGCATGTCGACGAACATATAGTTCACGTTGTCCCACTGCACGTCGGTCCAGAACGGGCGCGGCTGAAAGCAAAAGAAAACTCATTAGGGGACCAGGGTGTTATCCGCCGGGAGCTGCCACTGTCCATCCTGGGCTGTGAAATAATACTGAAGGATCTCCGCGGCGATGGACGCCAGGGAGGAGCCGCTTCCGCCCTTCTCCACCGCGATGGAAATGGCGATCTGCGGATCGTCGTAGGGAGCGTAGCAGACGAACACGGCGTTGGAATTGCTCTGTCCGTTGACCTGGGCGGAGCCCGTCTTGGCCGCCACCGGAACGGGGACATTCTGAAATACCGCGGCCAGGGAGCCGTCTCCGGTGGTCATGTTGTGCATCCCACGGGTGACTGCCGCCAGGTTCTCCGGCTTCATCTCCACCGTTCCCGCCACCTTCGGCTCCGCCGCGTAGGAGACCTGAGAGAAGTCCCCTGACTTCACCATTTTCAGCAGGTGGGTGGCATAGCGCGTCCCCCCGTTGGCCAGGGTGGAGATGTAATTGGCCAGCTGGATGGGGGTGACCTGGGTGCTCTCCTGGCCGATGGCCACGGACAGCACGTTGCCCTCGTACCACGTGCCCCCCAGGGACTCTGTAAATTCCGGGCTGGCCACCACACCGGCCTTCTCGGACAGCTCTACTCCTGTCTTTTGGCCCAGGCCGAACTTGGCGGCGTACTTGTCCAGATTCTCGATGCCCACCCGCCGGCCAACGTCATAGAAGAAGTAGTTGCAGGACACCTCAATGGCGTCGGACACATTGACCGGTCCGTGGGTACGCCCATACTGGCGGTAGATCCAGCACTTCGGCTGGGGCGTGGGCCAATAGGTATACTGCCCCTCGTCCCGGATGATGGTGGAGGGGGTGATGATCCCCGTCTCCAGACCGGCGATGGCGCTGATCATCTTAAAGGTGGAGCCGGGGGGATACAGGCCGTTGAAGGCCCGGTTATTCAGGGGCTTCAGCGGGTCGGCCAGCAGATTGTTATAGTCCTTCCGAAAGTCGGGCAGGGAGTAGGTGGGATAGGAGGCGGAGGCCAGGATCTCCCCGGTCCGCACATCCTCCACCACGCAGGCCGCGCCCTCCACCGTGTCGCTCAGCCCGGGGACCCGGGCGGCCAGGGTGTCCTCCACCTTCTGCTGAAGGCCTAGGTCGATGGTAAGGAACACGTTGCTCCCAGGCTGGGGAGCCAGACTCTCCCCCGTCTCCTCGTCCGTCAGCCACTGGGCGGAGATGATCTTTCCGTTCTCGTTGCGCTCCAGGGCCTGCTGCCCTGGCGTCCCGTGGAGGTACTCCTCAAAGGCGGACTCCGCGCCGGAGGCCCCCACTGTGTCGTTCATATTATAGCCGTCCTTCTCCTGATAGGCCGGCCAGGTCTCTTTGGTGATGGGGCCGGTGTAGCCCAGCAGGTGGGCGGCGTACTCCGTCTCATACTTGCGCACTGAGGCGGTCTCGATCTCCACCCCCTGGAGGTTCAGCTCCTTCACCCGGGTGATGAAGTCCACATCCACATCCTCAGCGAAGTAGTAGGGGGGCCAGTCCGCGATCCGGCTGCGGTAGTAGAGTTCATACAGCACCCCGGCCACCGCCCGGGCGTCCTCCGGATCCATGTCCCCCAGATTCAGGGTGGGTACGGTCTCACCCGCCGCCTTGGCGGCCTTCTCATCCACCGCCCCCTGCCCCTTGATGCCCAGGTCACGGAACATCTCGCCCAGCAGCTCCTCAGCGGTGGGCAGGCGATAGGGCTGGGGTTCCTCCTGGGGCACCTCCTCCTTCCGGAGGCCCACCAGAGTCAGAAGGCGGTCCCACAGGCCGGGCTCCTCCTGGCTGGCGGGATCCCGCTTTGGGACCTCCCCCGCCGCCAGCTCCTCCGGATCCTCGATCCACCCCATATAGACCGCCAGACGGCCCAGCCGGGTCATCTGATATTCCGTCTCCCCCGCCTCGTTGGTGGAGGCGGTGTAGAAGGGCGCTCCTCCGTATAGGTGAAGGGGGCGGAGGCGGAGATGGGCAGGGTGTCCGCCCAGGTCACCCCCTCCTCCCGGGCGACACGGATCAGGGAGAGCAGATTGGCGCAGCGCTCCTCCGGCTCCCCCATACGCCCCATGTCCAGGGTCACCCGATAGGAGATCTCATTGGAGACCAGTACCTTGCCGTTCCGGTCCAGGATCAGCCCCCGGCTGGCGGGGACGTCCTCGATCTCGGCCACCCGGGCCACCGCCTGGGCGGCGTACTCCGGCCCGTTGGTATACTGGATGCTGTACAGGTTGGAGCACAAAACGGTGAGCAGCAGGACCAGCACCAGCACCACGCCCCAGATCCGGCTATGAAACTGCTTGGGATTCAAAGGCTTCATCATCTCCTTTCCCGCGGGTCCCCGCCCGCCTCAGGCCAGTTTGGCGCCGCCCACCCGCCGGTAGATCCGGCGGAAGATCCAGTAGACCACTGGGGTCCAGCACAGGGAGAGGACCACCTCCGGCACAGCGATCTGAAGCAGCACATCCAGGGTCTCCACCTGGAGGAACAGGATCCGCAGGATCCGAAGGCTGTCCAGCACCCCCAGCACCCCCGCCGAACACAGCAGGCAGCTGAGGAAGGACTGGCTCAGGGCGTACTGGGACACCGCGCCGGTGACCATGCCCGCCAGCGCCATGCCGAACACCAGCCCGCCGAAGCCGCCGGGATAGGCCAGCTCCCACAGGAGGCCCACCGCCATACCGAACCCGGCCCCGGCATAGGCCCCCTCCAGCACCGCCACCGACACCACCGCCAGGGGGGAGCAGCATGGGGATGGTGCCCAGCACCGGCAGGCGGTTGAGGATCTGGGCGTCCAGCACCCAGACCAGAAGCAGCCCCAGGGCGTAGAAAAACCATTTGTGAATTTGGTCCCGGGTGGTCACGGTATCACTCCGTTCAGTGAGGAATTGGGAATTAGGAATTAGGAATTAGGAGTTAGGAATTGGGAGTTGTTGAGAAGCGGCCGCGTTCAGAGCCGCTCTATTCCACGATGTCGAAGTCCTTGATGACAAAGACCTCCACCAGGGAGTCCAGCTCCACCTCGGGGGGCCACCACGGCATAGCGGTTCATGCCGGAGGCGTCGCTGAACACGCCCTCCACCTGTCCCACCACCAGGCCGGAGGGGTACACATCCCCCTTACCGGAGGTGAGCACCTCGTCCCCCGCCACCAGCTGGGCGCCGTCGGGCAGATAGCTCAGCTTCAGCCGCCCTTCCTTCATCAGGGAGAAATCCCCCTCCAGCACCCCGGCGCTGTTGGTCCGGGTGATGATGCCGCCCATCTCCATGCTGGTGTCGATGACTGTACTTACGGTGGCGGTGTGGCTGCCCACCTTGGATACCACGCCCACCAGCACGCCGGTGGAGGTGATGACGCAGTTCCCCGGCTGGAGCCCCGCCTCCTCCCCTTTGCTCAGGGTGAGGGTGGACCGCCAGTTGTCGGCGGAGCGCGCCGTGACCTTGGCCGATTCAAAGGTGAGATCCTGGCGCTTGGCTTGCAGGCCCAGCAGCTCCCGGAGGCGGGCGTTCTCCTGAATGGCCTCCTGCCCCTCCCGGAGCTCGCCCTCCAGCTCGGCCACCTTCTTCTCCAGGTCCTGGAGCTCCTGCTCCATCTCACCATAGTGGAGCACATACCGGGACACGCCGCCGGCCCAGTCGGCAACGGCGCTCACACCGCCCCGGATCGGGGCGGTGATGGTGCTCACCAGGTCGGAGAGGGGGTCGGCGTTGCCCCCCATCAGGGCGGTGGAGATCCCGATGAGCACACTGAGCAGAAAGGCGATGACCAGCAGCCAGAAACCGTTTCTGCGAAAAAAGTCCTTCACGGCGTCTGCTCCTTCTCCGCGGCCAGCGCCAGAGGCTCCACCCCAAAGCGGGCCAGCATCCGGCCCAGCCGGCATACCGGCAGGCCCACCACGTTGAAATAGTCTCCCCGGATACCCTCCACCAGCAGGCAGCCATATCCCTGGATACCGTAACTCCCGGCCTTGTCCATAGGCTCCCCGGTGGAGACATAGGTCCGGATCTCCTCCAATGTGAGCGAGCGGAACCGGACGGCGGTTGCCTCATGCTCCGTCGCCTCCTCCCCGCCCCGGCGGACGGTGACCCCGGTATAGACTGTATGCTCCCGCCCGGACAGGGCGGCCAGCGTCCGGACCGCGTCCTCTGGGGCCGCAGGCTTGCCCAGCACCCGGCCGTCCACCGCCACAACCGTATCCGCGGCGATCACCAGATCCTCCGGCGCGGCGCCGGCGGCCACCTCCGCCGCCTTCTGACGGGAGAGCTCCTCCACCAGACGCTCCGGCGGGAGGGCGGGGTCCATGATCTCCTCCCCCCGGGCCGGGATGATCTCAAAATTCAAAATGCCCATCCGCTCCAGCAGCTCCCGCCGCCGGGGGGACTGGGACGCCAGTATGATTCTCACAGGTCCCATCAGCCCTCCATCTCCGCCTTCTCCGGTCCGCCCTCCAGGGAGCCGGTCACATGAATACTGTGTCCCCAGAACAGCGCTCCGTCATTGAACCAGAAGTCAAAGGAACCGTCCCCGGAGATCTGGACCGCGTCTGGCTCCAGCCGCTCCATGAACTGCCCCCGGGTGATCTCCTCCGGCTCACGCTCCTCACAGCCCCCGTCGCTGGCCCAGTCGTTGGCCAGCTCCAGCAGGTCCCGGGCGGCGCAGTCCCGCAGCCGCCCGTCCCAGTTCGCCTGTCCCGCCATGAGGGCGCGGAGGTGGGAAAGGCATTTCTCCCGGTCCTCGTCCCGGTCCAGATCCAGACGGATCGGGCTTCCAAGCCAGTCGGCCTCCGCCTCAAACCATCCCAGGGCGCGGTTGAGGGCAAAGGTGCCCAGCCCCTCCGCCCAGAAGGTCACCGGCTTCTTCTGCTCGTCCAGGATGGCCTTCAGATCCGGGTCAAAGCCGGGCTCGGGAAGGTCCAGCAGGAGCAGCCGCGTCCCATCCTCTGAGTGCCGGGCCTGAAAGCGGATGATAAAATCGGGCCTGGCCCGCTGGCGCAGCACCGGCATCAGCTGGTTGTCCGCGATGGTCTCCAGCCGGAACCCCCCTGGTGGAGCTCCGGACTGTCCGCCTCCATCCAGGCGGTCAGGCCGATGGAGGCGGGCCACAGGCCATCCCCCTCCTCACCCTGGCTGCCGGAGAAGGGGGTTGCCCCAGTGACGGCCAGGACCTCCAGCTCCTCCGGCAGAAAATCCTGACCCAGCGCCCGGAGCGCCTGGGGGATCTCGACGGCCTGCTGCCGCTCCCGCGCCCTCTGTTCGGCGCTTTTCTGCCACTGCTGCTCCTCGGGGACCTCCCCGCCCTTTTTCTTCCAAAATCCGAACATCGACAGACGCTCCTCTCTGCGGGGCCTTACTTCCCGGTGGAGCCGAAGCCGCCTGCGCCCCGCTCCGTCTCATCCAGCTCGTCCACCAGCTCCACGTCGGCCTGGACCACCGGTGTCACCATCAGCTGGGCGATGCGGTCCCCCGGCTGGACGGTATATTCCGATTCCCCAGAGTTATACAGTCCAACCATGATCTCGCCTCTGTAATCGCTGTCGATGACCCCCACGCAGTTTCCGGGGACCACGCCGTGCTTGATGCCCAGCCCGCTGCGGGCAAATACCAGGGCCACATAGTCCGCCGAGGGCAGGGCGATGGCGATGCCTGTGGGGATGACCGCCCGGCCTCCGGGCCGGAGGGTCACCGCCGCGTCCACGCAGGCGTGCAGGTCCATGGCCGCGGAGCCGGGGGTGGCGTAAAAGGGGGCGGGGATGTCCGTCCCGATCTTGGGGGATACCGCTTTGATTTTCAGTTTCATATCGTTCCTCATGTTCTCCGCCTAGCCCCAGGCCGTCCGGCGGTCCAATTTGTCTCTGTCACTCACTCCACATCCCGGTAATACAGCCCCCGGGTCAGGTCACCGGGCTTATAGCGGCCCCGGCCCTGATAGCGCTCCAGCACCCGGACGCACTCCTCCGGCGTCTCCGTGGTGAACATCAGCCGCGCGGTCTCCAGACCCAGGCGCTGATAGTCACCCGCCTTGTCCGCCAGAAACAGGGTCTTGCCGTTGAGGATCTCATTGCGGCAGCCCCAGGCCTTGACCACGGGGAAGGTCTCCCCTTCCGGTCCACCAGCCGCTGTCCGCCGCCGCAGCTGTGCTGCCCGGTGTGGTTGTGGACAATACAGTTCTCAGTGAGCATCAGTGGGAGGTGTCCATAGACGATGGCCTCCAGCGGAATGGCTTTGGACAGGTCCCTGATCTGGGCCAGCTTCAGTTCAAAGGAGGCGGTGGCCGACTTCAGCCCCAGCTTTTTCAGTTCCTTCAGCGTCTGGCTGTTGTACACACCCAGTCCAAAGTCGCCCCGGGTGAGGAAGCCCAGCTCCACCGCCCGGCGCACGCCGTCCAGCGTGCCCGCCATGGCCTCCCGGACGCCCAGCCCCTTCAGGGTCTCCAACTCCCGGAGCAGCTGGGGCAGCTCCCGGTCCCAGCATACCCGGGGCAGCAGGGCCAACGGCTCCACCCCCGCGTCTAGGCAGCGGCGGACCACATCGGGACAAGCCGCCCCCTCGTCGCAGGGCAGATAGAGGCGGGCGGGCCCAAGGGCCAGCAGCTCCTGAGTGACCTGCTCTACGGATCGGACCGACACCGTCAAAGACGGAGCCTCCCTGGGATTCTCATACCGGACGCCGGGGTGGTACTCCCCGCGCCGGCGCTCCGGCAGGGCCGCCCTGGCCTGACCCAGCTGGTCCAGCACCTGGCGGCGCAGGGCGTTGAGGGCAGACAGGGGCAGGGACAGGCCCTCCTCCACCCGGACGGTGAGCTTCTCACAGGTAAAGGGGGTGCCGCCGGTGCGGCTGAGCTGACCCTCCACCTTCTCCCGGGTCAGGGGGACGTTCACCGCCGCCTCAGGCACGGGGCCCTCCACCCGGGCCATCCGACCCTGGGCGTCCTCCGCCGCCACCTGGGCGGGCTCTCCCGCCCGGATCATGGCATACAGATGGACCGGCTCCTTCCGGTTCTCCCCGCTCTCATAGGTGGAACGGGCCTGGGCGTACAGCTCCACGGGGGCCTGCTCCTCCTGGCGGGTGCCGAACATCTCCGGCCCCTTCCGGTCCAGAAAATATCCCTGTGTAAAGCCTTGGCGGGAAAAGGCCGCCTCCAGCTGGGCCATCTCCTCCGCCGTTGGCTCCCGCTTCTCCCGCAGGGCCCGGGCATATACGCCGGTGACGATGGCCACATACTCCGGCCGCTTCATCCGCCCCTCGATCTTCAGGCAGGCCACGCCCATCTGCTCCAGCTCCCCCAGGTGGCTGGCCAGAGACATATCCTTCAGGGACAGGGGATACTCATCCGCGCGGCTGCCCCAGCCGTACTTCATCCGGCAGGGCTGGGCACATAGGCCCCGGTTGCCGCTGCGCCCCCCGATGAGGGAGGACAGGTAGCACTGTCCGGAGTAGCACATACACAGGGCCCCGTGGACGAAGGTCTCGATCTCAATGGGTGCGTTGGCGCAGATGTATTCGATCTGGTCCCGGCTCAGTTCCCGGGACAGCACCGCCCGGGTCATGCCCAGGTCGGCACACTGTTTCACTCCGTCCAGGGAGTGGACGGTCATCTGGGTGGAGCCGTGGAGATGCAGGTCGGGGGCCACCTGGCGCAGCATCCGGGCCACGCCCAGATCCTGGACGATGACTGCGTCCACCCCCATCTCGTTGATCTCCTCCGCCACCCGGGCCGCCCCGGGCAGCTCCCGGTCGGTGAGCAGGGTGTTCAGTGTCAGAAACACCTTCGCCCCCCGAAGATGGCAATAGGAGACCGCCGCCGCGGCCTCCTCATGGGTAAAGTTTTTCGCGTTGCGGCGCGCGTTGAAATCGCCATAGCCCAGATAGACGGCGTCCGCGCCGTTCTGGACCGCGGCGGTGACCGACTCCATGGAGCCGGCGGGAGCCAGCAGCTCCAGCATGGATCATGCCCTCCTTCGGCACACAGAGCGGCCCACGGGCAGGGCGCTCTGCCCCGCCCGCCGCGCCGCGCCGGTTGTTATGGTCTCATTGATCTCACTTGTGGTTTTGCAGCTTGAAGATCTCCCGCTTTGCCTCGGACAGCTCCATCTTTAGCCCGGCATTTTCGTCCAGACCGTCCTTGATCTGGCGGCGGAGGTTCTCACTGGCCTCCTGCTCCTTAAAAAACTGGTCCGCAATATTCATGGCCGCCAGCACCGCCGCGTCGGAGCGGCCCAGATGCCCGCCGTTCATCACGCCCCGCACCTGGGCGTCCACCAGCTCGGCACAGCGCTTGACATAGCTCTCGGCCTCCTCGGCCACCATGGTGTACTCCTGACCCGCGATGGAGACGGTGATCTTGTTTTTCATCCCGAATTCCTCCCTACCAGCCCTATTTTTGGCGCGATCTCCCCGCTTCAGGCCGGAAATCGCCGCAGAATCGTGGCATTATGGACATTATAGCATAGTTCCCCACATTTGAAAAACAAATTTACCATGAATTTTTTATGACCGCGGAGCGGATTTTTCCAGAAAGGCACAAGGCGGCCCCTCACAGCGCCACCGGGACCGGCCGGTTCAGCTCCAGCCGGTCCGGGGTCACCCGGCAGTCCAGAGCCAGCACCTCTACTCCGGCCGCCGCGGCCGCCCGGAGGGCCTGTCCGAAGGCGGGATGGGTGCGGTCGTTGGGCTCAAACCGGAGCACGCCCTCCATCTGGACCACAAAGCACACCGCCGCCTCGTACCCGGCCTGCCGTGCCCGGACCAGCTCCTCCAGGTGCTTTACCCCCCGAAGGGTGGGCGCATCCGGAAAGCGGACCACCCCGTCCTCCTCCAGGGTCACCGCCCTTCACCTCCACAAAGCCCCGGCGCCCCGGGGCCTCCCAGTAGAAGTCGAAGCGGGAGCCGCCGAACGTGGTCTCCGGCCGGAGCAGGGTCAGCCCCGGGAGGAACGTTCCCGCCCGGGCCCACTCGCCGAACACCCGGTTGGGGGCCTGGGCGTCCATGTTGATCAGCCGGTCCCCCTTCTCCACCGCGATCAGGTCAAAGGCCGTCTTGCGCCCTGGCTTCCTGCACTCTTCTAAGTAGATCCGGGCACCGGGAACCAGCAATTCCCGGCAGCGGCCGGTATTTTTCACATGGCAAACGGCCTCTTCCCCGTCCACTTCTACCCGGGCCACAAACCGGTTTGGGCGGGACAAAAAAATCCCCGGCAGGATTTTCTGATACTGCATCTTGTGTTCCTCCGGCTTTTTCTGGTATGATATAATATGTTGTTCCCCAAATCGTCCGGGGACACACCACGATGAGTATAATCCAGGGAGCCGCGGGAGGCAAGTCCCTTCTCCGTCCGCTCCAAGTTCTGTCCACTCAAGATCTTGATATAGGAGGCCATTTTTATGCCTGATATGAAGAAACCCATTGAAAATCCTGAGCTGGTAGCGGCCCTTGCCGCCCTGCACCAGGAGAACACCCCCCAGAACCAGGGCCGGGTGCTGGAGCTGGTGCTCCACCACGCCGTTCTTCTGGCACCCGCCGTGGTCACGCCGCCCCCCCAGCCCCAGCAGGACGGCGAGGCTGTCATGGAGCAGAAGACCTCCATCCAGTTTCAGCTCATCACCACCAAGGACGGCCGCCCCTTCTTCCCCGCCTTCACCGACTGGACTGAGCTGCGCAAGTTCTGCGGTCCCAAGCAGCAGCAGACCGTGCTCCTCCGCTTTGACGACTATGTAGCCATGCTCCAGCGCAATGACAAGGCCCACGGCTTCGTCATCAACCCCATGGGGCTGAGCCTCACTCTGGACCGGGGCACCGTGATGAGCCTGTTCAAGAAAAAGCAGGAGGTGCTCCAGCGGGCCCAGGCCAAGGCTGCCCAGGGTCCAGCCTTCACCGAGGAGACAGTGGAGAAGGACACCCAGGTCATGGTGGGCGATCCTGCCCAGGTGCCCGACGGCCTTCTGGAGGCGGTGTGCCAGCTGGCCGCCCAGCGGGAGGACATCCGCACCCTGTGGCTGCGCCAGATGGTCCGACAGGACGGGGTGCAGAGCCTCATCATCGTGGTGGACCACACCGGTGACCAGGCCCAGGTGTTTCAGGCCATCGCAGAAGCCGCCAGCGCCCACTGCGGGCAGCTGCCTGTGGACATGATCCCATACGGCACCGGCTTCGCCGCCGCCGCCACCGAGGACGCTCAGCCCTTCTACCACAAAGGCTAAATAGGAAAGCGCCGCCCATTTCGGGCGGCGCCGCAGATGTTCCCCTCCCCGGCATGGGCAGGAGGGACCGTTCCTCCTCACAGGGCTCTCAGTTCCCTGATGGTATCCTCGATGGTCTTTTTAGGCAGATAGACCGCCGCCATCTCCGCCAGCTGGGCCAGCGTCAGCGATTGGGCCGCCTGTACCATGGGGTGCTTCATCCAGCGGCCGAACCGCCGCTGGAACACCGCCCGGGACCGGGGATCCGCCAGCAATTCGGCCACGGTGATCTGATCACCTCTCAACTCCATGTATTCTCACCTCCCGCTTCCATTCTATGCGGGGATATGCCAGGCGGGCCCTGCTTCGCCGTTTCCATCCATCCAACACACAAAAGGAGGTACTATGGGCAAGCAATCCAAGAAAAAGCACAATTTTTTGACCACAGCCCACCAGACGCTTCGGAAGAAGGGCGTGGTCACTACCGTTTATCTGGTGCTGCGCCTGCTGGTCATCCTGGTCATGGTGGCCCAGTTCTTCAACGGAAACTTTGAAAACGTGTTCCTCTGTATCCTGACGCTGATCCTGCTCCTGCTTCCCACGGTCCTGGAGCGCAGGCTCCAGATCGACCTGCCCAACACGCTGGAAATCATCATCATGCTCTTTATCTTCGCCGCAGAGATCCTGGGCGAGATCCAGGCGTACTACACCGCCTTTCCCTACTGGGACACCATGCTCCACACTCTCAACGGGTTTCTCTGTGCCGCCATCGGCTTCTCTCTGGTGGACCTGTGCAACCGGCATGAGCGCTTCTCTCTGTCCCTCTCCCCCGTGTTCATGGCCATCGTGGCCTTCTGCTTCTCCATGACCATCGGCGTCCTGTGGGAGTTCTTTGAGTGCGCCATGGATCAGTTCTTCCTATTGGATATGCAGAAGGACACCGTCATCAACTCCATTTCCTCTGTCCTGCTGGACCCCACCGGAAGACAGCGTCCCTTCGCCATCCACGACATCACCGACCTGATCGTGGTGGCCAATGGGGAGCAGATCCCCCTGGGACTGGGCGGCTATCTGGACATCGGCCTGCTGGACACCATGAACGACCTGCTGGTCAACTTCATCGGTGCGGCGGTGTTCTCCTTCCTGGGCTATTTCTATGTGAAAAATCGCGGAAAGGGCCGCTTCACCCGGAGCTTCATTCCCCAGGTCCTGTCCCACCACGCCCACGGCGAGGAGGCTCAGGACGCCGCGGAGGCCCAGAGCGGCGGCGCGGAGCAGGATTCCTCTGAGCCGCCCGCCCAGGAGGAATAAACGGCTCCGCTTTCGGACATACTGACCTCATCCACTGTGAGGAGGTTATAAAACAATGGATCAGAAAACCTGTAATTCCAGTATTCACTGCACCGTCGCCAACTGTGCCTATCACGCCCCCCAGAACTGCTGCTCTCTGAAGAGCATCAACGTGGGCTGCTGTGACAGCGCCCCCACCAGCTGCAAGGGCACCGAGTGCGCCTCGTTCCAGCTGAAGTAACACATCCAGAAAAACCGGGAGGCCGGAGCCTGATGGCTCCGGCCTCCCGGTTTTGTTCTCTGCCGCGTTCCGCGGCGGCTCAGCTCACCGTCACCTGGGTGGAATGTCCCACAAGATTGACATAAGTAGGGCCTACCCCCAGTCTCAGGGGCTGGCCGTTCTGGCCGTAGTAGGTCAGGGGCGCGCCGTGCTTGGCCTTGGACCAGGTGATGTCCTGCACCGTCCCGTCACAGAAAAGCTGTCCCGTCCCAGTCCCCGTAGTGCGGACGGAAAGGCGGCCTGCGTCATCCCTCTGGAGACCGGAGACGTCGGTGCGCAGGACCAGCACGTTTTTGACCGCCACCTGCTCCCCGGTATTGCCGTCCAGGTACGGGGCGCCGTACTCCTCCACCAGATAAAGCCCGGTCTCCGGCTGATAGGTGAACACCCCGGTCTTATAGGTGGAAAATTCCACGCTGACCCGTTCCCCCGGCGCGCCCTGGGCCTTCTCCCCATCCGCCAGGAAGGCGGCAGGGTACTGATAGCCCTCCTTGTGCTCCAGGCGGTAGGAGTAGGTGGGCATCAGCTCCGAGATGGTTGATCCGGAGGTGAGCACGCTGTGCTCCATGCCCATGTGCTTCCTCCGCTCCTTGTCCCTCCAGAACAGAGTGCCCTCGTATGGGCCGTTGACACAGTCGAAGGCCGCCGCCCCCCAGTTCTTGATGGCGGCATAGGCCCCCGGGCTCCCGCCGGCATGGAGGTACAGGGCGTCGTGTCCCATGGCCAGGGAGACATAGTAGTCCCGGGCGGAGCGCACCGACCCAATGTTCCCCACCTCCTCCACCGACTGGAACACCGCCAGCATCCGGGTGATGCCCCCCTCGGCGGGGGCCTCATAGATGATGTCTGCCTGGGACACCCCCAGCTGGGGCAGGGCCTTTTTCAGGTTGTTGAGCATGACGGCCACCGGCCGCTTTTGGGCGATGTCCTGAGCGCAGCCCTCCCCGGTGAGGGGATTGACATAGGGCAGCACCGGCTCCGGCTCGGGTTTTACCGGCGCCACCACGGAAACGGAAGGCTGGGACTCCGGGGACTCCGGCTCCTCGGGGGGGTTGGAGGAACAGGCCGTCAGGCCCACCGACAGGGCCAGGGCCAGCAGGGCGGTCAGGGAAGCTCTGTACAGCATGGGAATTCCCCCTCATCTGTTTTGGGTCTTCTTGTCCTTCATTATAGGGGATTTTCTGCCGCTCCGCAAGGGAAAAACGTCCCTTTTTGCACGTCCTCACACACTCTGCCCAGCGGCGCGCCGCCGGTCATTCCGGCCGTCCCCCAGACAGGCGGAGATCTCGTCCCGGGTCTCCAGCAGGGCGGGGATCAGACTTCGGACCCGCTCATCCGTCATGCGGGACACCGGGGCCGAAATGGACAGGGCATAGGACGCCGCCCCGTGCCAGTCCGGGATGGCCGCCGCCACGCACCGCACTCCCAGCTCGTTCTCCTCATTGTCCATAGCATAGCCGTGCTGCCGGATCTGGCTGATCTCCCGCAGAAAGGCGTCCTTCCGGGTGATGGTGTAGGGGGTGCAGGGGACGCGCTCACTCTCCTCCCAGCACCGCAGCACCTCCTCATCCCCCCGGGTGGCCAGGATGGCCTTGCCCACTCCGGTGCAGTACAGAGGGCGGCGCATCCCGATGCGGGACACCATACGGATGGCCCCGTGGATGCTCTCCACCTTGTAGACGTAGACGATCTCCGCCCCCTCGCGGGCTACCAGGTGGACCGTCTCCCCGGTGGTCCGGCTCAGACGCTCCATGGGCTCCCGGGCCCGGGCCACCACATCCAGATTCTCCTGGATATACTCGCTCAGCTCACACAGCCGCATCCCCGCCCGGTAGACGGCGCTCTCCGGGTCCCGCCGTACATAGCCCCGGCTTGCCATGGCCGCCAGCAGGCGGTGGACCGTGCTCTTGTGCAGGCCGGTGATCTCGCTGAGCTGATGGATGGCCATGCCGTTCGGGCTTTTGCACAGCAGCTCCAAAAGGTCAAAGGCCCGGTCCAGCGACTGTACGCCCCCGCTCCTACTGCTTTTCTCCATGTCAGATGACTCCTTCCCGGGCGGACGCCCCTCCAAAGAGGAAAGCGGCCCCGCCTGCGTTTTATATTATGAAATAGTGTTTCAAGTTTACTCTTTCTCCACAGAAATCGCAAGGATTTTTTTGCGGAATCGCCATCTTGCTTTCCGGAGGATCCGTATTATAATAGAACATACAAGAAAAGCTTGAAACACCGTCTCATAATATGATACGAAGGAGAGTTTCCCATGAATGATGTTCAGAAAGCCGCTTTTTCCATCGGTGTGATCCCCGTCATCGCCATCGATGACGCTGAGAAGGCCGTCCCTCTGGCCCGCGCCCTGCTGGCCGGCGGCCTGCCCGCCGCCGAGGTCACCTTCCGCACCGCCGCCGGTGAGGAGGCCATTCGCCGCATCGCCGCCGAGGTCCCCGAGGTCCTGGTGGGCGCCGGCACCGTGCTCAACCTGGAGCAGTGCGACCGCGCGCTGGCCGCGGGCGCCAAGTTCATCGTCTCCCCCGGCTATAACGAGGCCCTGGTGGCCCACTGCCAGGAGAAGGGCGTGCTGGTCCTCCCCGGCTGTGTCAACGCCTCCGACATGACCCGGGCCGCCAATGCCGGTCTGGAGTATGTGAAGTTCTTCCCCGCCGAGCAGTCCGGCGGCGTCAACGGCATCAAGGCCCTGGCCCCCGTGTTCCCCAAGCTGAACTTCATGCCCACCGGCGGCGTGAACACCAAGAATCTGATGGACTATCTGGGCTATGACCGCATCTTCGCCTGCGGCGGCACCTGGATGGTGAAGAAGGACCTGATCGAGGGCGAGAAGTGGGACGAGATCACCCGCATCTGTAAGGACGCCGTCAAGACCATGCTGGGCTTTGAGCTGGGCCATGTGGGCATCAACTGCCAGAACGCCGCTCAGGCGGAGCAGACCGCCAAGGCTCTGTGCGCCCTCTTCGGCTTTGAGTACAAGGCCGGCAACTCCTCCGACTTCGCCGGCTCCGCGGTGGAGTGCAACAAGGCCCCCGGCCGCGGCGCCCACGGCCACATCGCCATCCGCACCAACAATGTGGACCGCGCCATTTACCACCTTGGCCTTCAGGGCGTGAAGTTTGACGAATCCAGCCGCAAGACCGACGCCAAGGGCCGCACCAAGGCCATCTATCTCCAGGAGGAGCTGGGCGGCTTCGCCCTGCACCTGGTCCAGCGGTAAGGGCCGGCCCCGAGCAAACACAATACCAGCTTGGAGGGGCCGCGGCCACACGCCGCGCCCCCCTCCACAGATACATTCAGGAGGAATCAAATCATGGCAGAAAGTCGTTACCTTTGGCGAGCTGATGATCCGGCTCCAGCCCTATAACTACGAGCGCTTTGTCCAGGCCGACCACCTGGAATTCACTTTCGGCGGCGGTGAGGCCAACGTGGCCGTCAGCCTGGCCAACTATGGCCTGGACGCCGCTTACGTCACCAAGCTGCCCGCCCACGCCATCGGCCAGGCGGCGGTGAACTCCCTGCGCCGCTACGGCGTGGACACCTCCATGATCGTCCGGGGCGGCGACCGTGTGGGCATCTACTTCAATGAGAAGGGCGCCTCTCAGCGCGGCTCCGTGTGCATCTATGACCGGGCCCACTCCGCCATCCAGGAGGCCACCACCGCCGACTTCGATTGGGACAAGATCTTCAACGGGGTTGACTGGTTCCACTTCACCGGCATCACCCCGGCCCTGGGTCCCAATGTGGTGGACATCTGCCGGGAGGCCTGTAAGGCCGCCAAGGCCCACGGGGTCAAGATCTCCTGCGACCTGAACTACCGCGGCAAGCTGTGGACCCGCCAGCAGGCCCGGGAGGCCATGACCGAGCTGTGCCAGTATGTGGACGTGTGCATCTCCAACGAGGAGGACGCCAAGGACGTGTTCGGCATCGAGGCCGAGGACACCGACATCTATGCCGGCGAGCTCAACCACGAGGGCTACAAGTCCGTGGCCAAGCAGCTGGCGGACAAGTTCGGCTTCGAGAAGGTGGCCATCACCCTGCGCGAGTCCCACTCCGCCTCCGACAACGGCTGGAGCGCCATGCTGTATGACGCCGCCTCCAACGAGTACTGCTTCTCCAAGCTGTATCATCTGCACATCATCGACCGTGTGGGCGGCGGCGACAGCTTCGGCGGCGGTCTGATCTACTCCCTGCTCAGCGGCAAGAGCACCCAGGAGGCCGTGGAGTTCGCCGTGGCCGCCTCCGCTCTGAAGCACACCATCGAGGGCGACTACAACATGGTCACCGTGGCTGAGGTGGAGAAGCTGGCCGGGGGCGACGGCTCCGGCCGCATCCAGCGGTAAGCCCATCTGTTACATTGCTTTCTTCATTCCTTTCTAAAAGGAGGGCCGGTCCCGTGGGACCGGCCCTCCTGTCATGTTGTTTGTTACGAGCAGCTAAAGTGTAAAATTTTCAGCCCTCCTTCTGGCATGAAAGTTTTCCAACACCAACAGCGATAAATCAACAAAAAATATTGACAATTCTGGAAAAGATATTATAATATAAATTGTAAATATTACCTAAATTAATTGCATTTGAGCAAGCGCCTCTCTGACGTGTAAATAGGAGTTGAAATAATGAAGAACTGGGTGTTTCTTGTTGGGATGTTTATGCTCTCTGTTTCAATTATCATTTTTGGTGTCCTCTTATCTCAGGCCATCGAGCAAACGGGAAGCAATTTGGGCGGTACACTTAGTTTTATAGCAGAGATATTGAATAGCACACTAATATCCATTGCAGAAACAAAATGACAGGACAATATAAGCGGAGATATTTTGAGAAAAGGGTAAGGTGAGGTGTATGATTCTGGTCAGGAAAAAGTGTGGATAATTACATCTTCCGGACGTTGGAGAACAGAGGAGTGGCATAATGAAAAGCCAGCTACAGGAGGAAATGTTGGTTGTCCCGATGTGTTTGGAGTTGGCTTTACAAATGTGTCAGGTAAATATAACGCACGAGTTGTTCGCTGTTATGGTGTGCTTTGAAATGGCTGGGATGGTGAGCAACGGAGGGTTCGTGATACCTATAGCCGTGGAGGTGGTGACGGAGCTACAGGTTCTTATATTCATACATGGAATAAGCTGCTATTACTGGTGTGGAATTAGGAGTACAGGATAAAACTGCTGGGCTTGTTGTAAAAATAACGAATCAAAGTTTTTCTTTCCCAGCATACAGGAGTGACGTAAAATTGCTGACAGCAAAGCAAGCTGAGGAGGGCCGGTCCCACGGGACCGGCCCTCCTCAGCTTGTCAAAAAAGCCCTCCTGCAAGGAGTTCCGTCGCCCGAACTGCGCCCGCAGGCGCGTTTCGGAGCGCAACCGCCGCAAGGCGGCGGCACTTAGCGCGGAGATGGCGACGAAATAAAATTGGATTCCGTCATTTCCGGGGGCACAAGGTGAATTGCCCCGAAGGGGCAAGAGAGGGTCCCCTGGGGGATGTACCTCAGAAATGACACAGTCGAAAAAGTGGCTGTGCCACTTTTTCGACTGTCTCTCATGTTTTTTATGAAACCGGCGGCTTATCCCGCTCCCTCCGGGACCACCTTGTGCTCCCGGTAGTACTGCGCGAAGAAAAACTCGTTGAGCCGGTCCGCCGCCTCCCCGGAGAGGCGGTCCGTCAGCTGTCCATCCTCCGTCAGATAGACGCCCTGCTGATGGACCAGGGGCGTGACCTCCCGCACCTGCTGAGACAGCTGGAGGAAGGAGGGGCCGGTCCAGCCGCACTGCTCAAACAACTCCGGCATCAGGAAGCAGGGGGAGAAGTCGCCGCCCTCCCCCCGGAAGTCCTGGCCCAGGGTCTCCTTGGCCGCGGAGTTGGCCCAGATCAGATAGGGAGTAGAGTAATACTGGTAAAAGCCCTCCAGGGTGGTGGTGTCAAAGCTGGCCCCGATTCCGTAATAGGCATCATTGCTGTTTCCCCCCCAGGGCTTGTGGTCACCAAAGAGGACCAGCACCACCGGCTCCTCCAGCTCCTCCAGCTGCTGGGCCAGCAGAGTCATGGCAGAGATGGTGATGTTCACCCCATGGAGATAGTTGTTAAATACATAGCAGGCTTCCTCCGGAAATCCGCTGGTCTCCGGGTCCAGATAGGTCTCGTTGGCGGTATAGGTCCACTCGTAGGGGCCGTGGTTCTGATAACTCACTGAGAAGGAGAACACCGGCCTTCCCTCCCCGTCCAGGCAGGACCGCAGATCCTTGACGATCTCGTCCACCAGCAGCAGGTCGGAATTCCACTGGGCTTCCACTGGGTCCACCAGCTCGCCGTAGTGGTTTTCGGTGAACCAGTACTCCTGGAAGCCCAGGAATCGGTTGACGTTCTGCCGGCTATAGAACCAGCCGAAGCCCGGGTGTCCTCCCCGGGTCTGATAGCCCTGCCGGTCAAAGTACCACACATAGGAGTCCACATTGTTTCGGAACTCCTCATACTGGCTGTACCCAGTCAGGAAGCACCACTCCGTGTCCACCGTGCCCCCGGCGAAGATGTTGGTCAGCAGGTCGCCGGAGACACTCTCCTTCTCCAGGGCGTGCCAGGGAGCATATACCTCCTGTACGTCCTCCTGTTCGGCCAGAGCCGGAAAATCAGTGAGGTCGCAGAAGGCCTCCAGCATGATCCCCACCACGCTGACTTTTTTGTCCTCCGGGATCGCCTCCTCGGGGAAGCGCTCCAGGGCGGAGGATCCCACCGCCTCCTGATACCCCTCCGGCGGTACCGGGAGCATATCCTTCACACTATGCAGGAAGGGATACAAGACACCATGTGAGACAAAGACCTCCGTGTCTGACCACGGATTCACCAACTCCAACCCGGCAGTCGTACGGCGGTAAGTGGCCTCATTGCAGTACAAGGTCAGAAACGCCGTCCCCATCACCGCCGCCGCAGACAGCAGTCCAAAGATCCGGATGTCCCTCCGGCGCAGCCCCCGGGGCAGCAGGAGCAGTGCCAGGACAAGTCCCAGTCCCGCCCAGCCCAGAGTCTGCTGGATCAGGGGCGTCATGTCCAGAGAGTAGTTCCCCATGATCCCCCCCGCCTCGGAGATCAGCTTCAAATCGCTGGCCAGCAGGGGATCCCCCCTCAGCTGAATCTTGAAGTAGTTGGCCAGCGCCACCCCGGGCCGGCAGGGCCGTCAGGAGATAGGACAGCCAGCACCGGCCGGTGAGAAAATACAGCAGCCAGATCAGCAGCACCGGCGGCAGGAGATTCCGGTACCACAGGTCCACACTGCTCATGTACCACACCCACAGGTCCTGTGCAGACAGGTCTGGGCTGGACACCGCCGCCAGGGGCATGGTCAGCCAGCCCAGCAGCAGACCCAGGGCCGTCAAGCCCAGAGCAAGCCACAGGTGGTGCCAGGGCAGATAGGCCGGGGCCGCCCCTTTGGGACAGCGCACGACTCGGTAGAGATGCTTCAAGCTAACGCCTCCATGTTGGAGCGGAGTAAAATCCGCGTAAAATCGACAAGGAGGAGTATATCACAAATCTATCCGGAACAAAAGCAGAAAAATGCTTGCTTTTAGAACAATTTTCAACTGCTCCTGCGTATTTTACCAGGGGAGAGCCTTCATTCACCTCCGGCACAGCCCGGAAAAAGCAGATGGCGCGCCGCGGTCCCCCGCGGCGCGCCTGGCGTCCATCGCGCTTTGTTCGATCACTTATGCTCCCCACACTCGTCGGCGTGCTCATGCTCGTGGCAGACGGAGCCGCTGGAGACCAGTTCTCCGCGAAGATATGCCTCCACGGCCTCCTGGGCATCGCCCTGGACCCCCAGGATCACCTTCACGCCCCGCTCCTCAAAGATGTCCACTGCGCCGCCGCCCATGCCCCCGGCAATGACCACCTCAGCGCCGTTGTCTGCCAGAAAATTGGGCAGGAAGCCGGGGCGGTGTCCCGGGTTGGGCACAGAATTCACCCCAGTGATCCCGCCGTCTGCGGTGTCGAAAAGATGAAGTTTTCACAATGGCCAAAGTGGCCGGCGACGGTTTTCCCCATGGCTGCAACTGCGATTTTCATAGTAAAGACTCCTTTTTTGTTCTTATTTTATTTCAGCGGGCCGGCATTGAGTTCTCCTGCCCGGAGCCCCAGCAGCCCGCATACCGCTTGAAAGATATGGTACAGAGCGTCCCGGGCAGGACAGTCCACGTCAGCCAAACTCTTCCCTTCGTTGATGGCCTGAGAGGCCCGCCGGTCATAGGGGACCTCCCCCACAAAGGGGATGCCCTCCGCCGTACAGAATTCCCGGATCGCCTGGGTGTGTGCGGGGCTCACATCCCACTTGTTGACGCATACCGCAATCCTGGCCTGGAGGGCCTCCGCCGTGGCAGCCAGCCGCTTCAGGTCGCTGAGCCCGGACTGGCTGGGCTCCGCCACCACCAGCACCAGGTCCATTCCGCTGACCGATGCGATCACCGGGCAGCCGATGCCGGGAGAGCCGTCCAGAATAGCCAGATCAGTCTCCGGAGCGTGCTTCAACAGATCCAGTTTGACCTGGGTGACCAGCTTGCCCGAGTTGCCCCGCCCCATTTTCAGGGCTGCGGTGGAAAACACCCCGTCCTCCAAATAGAGTTCCTGCTGGCCCGCCCGGTCAGGGGCGAGGATCACAGCCTCCTGAGGACAGACATAAGCGCATACACCGCATCCCTCACAGGCATACTCATTGACCTGGCAGACCCCGTCTGTCAGCCGAATGGCCTGAAAGCGGCACCGCTCCACGCACAGGCCGCGGCCCACACATTTCTCCGGATCCACCGATGCCTTTTCTCCCCCCAAGAAGTCTGATACCACCGGCTCTGACCGCTGTGGGGTAACCAAGTGGAGATTGGGGGCGTCCACATCGCAGTCAGCCACCGCTTGGGCACGGGCAAACCGGATGAAGGCAGCGGCAGTGGTGGTCTTTCCGGTCCCCCCCTTGCCGCTGAGGATCAACAGCCGCTTCATGCTCCCCCTCCGATCTTTTGCAGCAGGCCGGAGAAGATCTCCCGCGCCCCCGCGTGCTTCTCCCAGACCAGCTTTCCGTCGGCCGCCAGGGCGGCCAGCTCCGGGTCATAGGGGATCCGGGCCAGAATCTCCAGCCCCCGCTCCCGGCAGAAGTCCTCCAGCGGAACATAGGGTGCATCCTCCTTGTTGATGACCACCCCGCACCGCCTGCCCAGCAGGGAGGCCAGCTGGTACACCATCTGGAAGTTGTGAAACCCGAACGCAGTGGGTTCCGCCACCAGGATGCAGAGATCCGCGTCCATGATGCTCTCCATCACAGAGCAGGCGCTCCCCGGAGGGCAGTCGATGACGGTCAGGCCCTCCGCCTGTTTCAGCACCGCCCGGATCACTGGGATACCGGAGGCCTCCCCAGGGTTTAGGATGCCGGTCACTACCCGCACATCCCCTCGCGTCCCCACCTCCAGACGGCCCACGGGCTTCTCCGTCTCTGTGACCGCCCCCGCCGGACAGACCAGTTGGCAGCCGCCGCAGCTGTGGCATACCTCAGGGAACACTGTGGGCTTTTCCCGAATATACATCAGGGCGTGGAAGCGGCAGAACTCCACGCATTTTTTGCAGCCGGTGCAGGCGGCGGCGTCAAACTCCGGTAGAAGGGAGTGGACCACCGTGGTCCGGATCCCCTGAGGCTTCCAGAACAGCCGGCCGTTGGGCTCCTCCACGTCACAGTCCAAATAGGTGGCCCGCCCTGCGGCCGCAGCCAGGTTGACCGCCACCAGGGTCTTGCCCGCGCCGCCCTTGCCGCTCAAACAGGCGATCTTCATGTCACACCGTGGAAGCCGCCGTGGAACCGGGTCAGTTCCTCCAGCTCCCCGGCCTCCAGCGCGGCCAGGTCCTCCCCGGCGGTCTTGTGGGCCGACCGGAGGATCCTCATTCCCGCCGCCTGGAACACCTGGGCAGCGTTCTGTCCGCAGCGCACGGTGATCAGCACGTCAGCCCGCTGATCCACCAGGAACTGGGCCGCCTGGATCCCCGCGCCGCTCTGGGCCTGGGCCGCCGGGTTCTCCAGCACCGTGTCCATCCCGTCCTCCCGGAACAGGAAGTAGGGGGCCCGGGCCAGGACGATGCACACGTCCTGCCGGTTCTCATCCAATGGGATCGCAATTTTCATGGTCACATCCTCCTTGCTCCGTCCGCTCCATACAGGCCAAGCGGTGCCGCCGGCAGCCGCCGCACCCGCAGTAGACCTCATCCCCATCGCAGAGCTGATAGTTCCCGCCCTCGATCCGCAGGGGCCGGCCCTCCACCAGGACCTCCGCCAGCTTTTTCCGGGCGGAGTTGTAAATGGCCTGCACGGTGCTCCTGGCCACCTGCATATAGGCGCTGCACTCCTCCTGAGAGAAGCCCTGCCGGTCGATCAGGCGAATGGCCTCATACTCGTCCACCGTCAGGACCACCGCCTCCCTCCGGGGACTGTCCCCCGCCGGGTGGAACTCCCGCGTCCCGGGCATCTGACAGACCTTTCTGCACTTCATGGGCCTTGGCACGCCCTCACCTCCGCTTCTGAGCGGTTCCGCTCTGATTGAGACCAGTATAGAACAGTTTCTGGTATATGTCAAGAATGATTTTTGACATATACCTGAAATGATGCGTTATGAAGTTTGATGTTTGACCTGGCAGATCAGCTGCATCATGGTCCCCATGGGGCAGTAGACGCACCAGCTGCGGGGCTTGAACAGAACCATAGTGACCAGACCCAGCACTGTGGAGGTGAGCATCACGCTGTAAAAGCCGAAGGCAAACTGCGCTACCCCCAGATGGAACAGAGTTCCATGGTAAGCCCAGTGCCAGGGCAGCTTGAAGGTCCACAGCAGCGTGACCACCTGCCGCAGGTCCTGCGCCCCCGCGAACACCAGCCAGGTGTTCCAAAGCATCAGGAAAAACATGGCGAAGAAGAACACCAGAAATCCATACCGGAAGGCCCGGCTCTTCATCCATCCGGGGATGTCCCGCCTCCGGGAGAGGCCGAAGCGCCCCCCCAACAAAGCGAATAGCTGCCCCCGGCCGCAGTAGCGGTTGCAGTATCCCTTGGTCCCCTGAGGCACCGAGATGATCAGTGGGATGAAAAAGCACAGCAGCCCCAGCCACGCGAACAGGATGTTGAAAAAGCCCAGGATCAAATAAGTCAGGGACAGGATCCACAGGTAGTCATACCACTTTTTCTTCATCCCGCCACCTCCCGGATCGCAATGACCGAAGCAGGACACTCCCTGGCGCACCTGCCGCAGCCCACGCATTTGCCCTCATCCACCTGTGCCCGGATCCCCCGGACCACCGCGATGGCCTGGAGAGGACACACCTTCACACAGCAGCCGCAGGCCACGCAGGCCCTCTCATCCACCGCGGCCACCCGCTGTTTTCTTTCCCCGCTCATTCAAACGCCTCCCAAATCGTGATGGTTCCATGATAGCGCCTCGGGGCCAAAATTTCCGTGACCTGGTCACCGAACGGCCCGGCGGACAAACGCGCAGCGGCCCCGCCTCCCACAGAAGAGGCGGGGCCGCTGTTTTTGGGGAGGCTCAGCGCGGATCTGCCCGCGCCGCGCTCCCTTCGGTCCCAGTTTTTCTATCAGCGCTCCACCGCTCCTGTCCAGGTGGCGATGCCGCCGATATTTTTCACATTGACGTACCCCATGCGCCGCAGCACATGGACCGCCTGGCCGCTTCTGGCTCCGCTGTAACAGTAGACGAACAGCGGGGTCTCCTTGTTCTCCGTCAGGCCGGCCGCCTCCTCAAGGGAGGACAGGGGGATATTTTGGCTGCCGGGGATGTGGCCCTCCTGAAACTCCTGGCGGGAGCGCACATCCAGCAGGACCGCCCCCGGCGTGGCCCGGAACTCCTCCACGCCCTGTCCGATGTCAGGCATCTTCCAACCGTCAAACAGTCCCATATCCGGCGCTCCTTACAGCATGGACAGGATCTGAGCCTTGGGCCGGGCGCCCATCGCCTGCTGGACGATCCTGCCCTCCTTCATCACCATCAGGGTGGGGATGCTCATGACGCCGAACTGGCTGGCCAGCTCCGGCTGTTCGTCGATGTTGATCTTGGCCACCTTGACGTCGCTCCGCTCTTCGGCGATCTCATCCAGGATGGGACCCACCATCCGGCAGGGGGCGCACCAGGGGGCCCAGAAGTCCAGCAGGACAGGGCGGTCGGAATTCAGCACCTCGCGCTGGAAATTATTTCGGTCGATATGGATCACTGACATCGTGGTTCCTCCTTTGTGATATTCCGTCCCGCCCGGAAATGACGGTATTTCATTTTATTCCGCCGCCTTCGGGCGGCGGAACTCCTTGCAGGAGGGCTTTTTTGACAAGCTGAAAGCAGCGCCCCGCCGGTCCGGCGGGGCGCTGCTTTTGCTTCTCTCCATCCCCCACGGGGGCGGAGCGTATCTGTTTACTTGTCCAGCTTCTGATGGAAATTCATCAGGATCTGGGCCACCTGGGCCCGGGTGGCAGTGCCCTGGGGAGCCAGGGTATTGTTCTCCATACCGGAGATCAGGCCCTCATGGACCGCCCAGCGGATGGCGTCCACGGCGTAGGCGCTGACGCTGCTGCTGTCAGCGAACTCCTTCTGCGCCATACCGGAGGCGTCCGGGCTGCCCGCATAGCGGTACAGGATCAGGGCCATCTGCTCACGGGTCACGGAGGCGTCGGGGCGCAAACTTCCCGTCGCCCACGCCGGAGACATAGCCCTTCTCCGCAGCCCAGTTCACTGCATCGGCGTACCAGGCGCTGGCCGCCACGTCGGCGAAGGTGCTCTCTGCCTTCACAGCGGGCTTGCCGGACATAGCGTACAGAGTCTGGGCCAGCATGGCGCGGCTGAAGCCCGCGTTGGGCGCGAACTCCCGGGCGGACACGCCGGACATGATCCCGTTCTCAGCCACATACTCCACCGCCTTGTAGTACCAGGCGCTCTTGGCCACATCGTCAAAGCGGGTGTCAGGCTGCTGAACAGTCCCATCCTTGGCGAAGCTGGCCTCCACGGTGACCTTGCTGTCCGCCATGTGGAAGGTGTAGGTGGTCTCGGACCGCTTGGTGAGTTTCATGTCCTTGTTCTTGGCGTCGGTGACAGTCAGCTCGTCCAGCTCATAGCCCGCGTCGTGCTTCACGGTGACGGTGATGCGGGTTCCGGCGGAGGCCTCGTCCGCGCTGACGGTCACGGAGCCGTGTCCGTCGTCCTCGGTGACGATGGCGTAGGTGCGCTCGTTGTCGGAGGAACCGGAGGAAGAATCATCCTTCTGTTTCTCCCACTTGGCGGTGAACTCCATGTCGGCGGTAATGTTCTCTACCTGTGCATTAGCCGCATAGGTCGCGGTTCCGTTGGACCAGCCCTTGAAATCGTAGCCGCTCTTACTGGGCGCGGCGGGCAGGGTGTAGCTGCCCTTGTCCGCCACAGTGGCGGCGGCAACAATTTTGCCATCCACCAGGACCTTGACAAGGTGCTGGGTGGAACCAGCGATAACGATCTCGCCGGTAATGGTTCCCTGATTGTCCAAACTGCCCTGATCGGCGATCAAAATACTGTTCGACTTGTTTCCGGTCAGTTCCATGGAAGAGGTCTCATCCACAGACAGAGAGCCGCCCTTCTTGATCTCCACAGCGTTTTCATACTTCTCTCCGTTGGGGGCCCACTGGGAATCCAACGGCAGCTGATTGCCACTGTTGGTAACAGAAACTTCCGCGCCGTTTTTCAGTTCGACCTTTTGCGCCAAAACGCCTACATAGCCGGCGTCATCCACATGGATCATGGAGTGATCCACAGTGATTTCCTGAACGCTCAGACCATGGTTTCCGCAGTGGCTCACGATCACAGTGGAATCGTTCTTGATGCTCCACATACCGCCGTTAGAAGCATTACCGTCAATGTTCTGAATGGTCAGCTTGGAGCTGTTCATTTCAATACTGGCCAGATTGCTGGCGGTGACTTGGAATACCATACCACGCTGGAGTTCGGTAAGCTCTACCTCGGCGTTGTTCAGGATGAACTTGCCGCCAGTGCCATTGGCACTGTTGTTGAGGATAATGCCGGTGCCGTCATACTTTCCACCATCAGTCTCGGTATTGGCAGTGCCCTGGACCACCAGCTTCACGCCGTTCAGAGTCAGGGAAGCGTTTTCGGTGACTGTAAACGCACCGGCGGTCTCACCGGCGGCAACGGTGGCGCTGATGGCCGGGACATTTGTTGCGACAGCGGATTTCTGGATGGTGACATTCTTGCTGATGACAAACTTAGCATCAGCCAAAGTGGCGTTATTTACCAGATCAATGGTTCCTCCCTTGGAAGCCACGGCGCTCAGGGCGTCTGCCAGCGTTCCAGCCTTGAGTTCCGTGCCGGAGATCCAAACAGCCTCGGTATCGGGCCCAATGATGACATCGCCAAAGTCAGAAAGGTGATCGGTGCTCCAGGTCAGGGTCTTATTCTCCTGATTGTAGGTGGTGGTCATAGCCTCCAGCTGGCCGTTCTCACCGATGTAGTAGACAACGACCTGATCGCCATCGTTCAGGTTTTCCTTTGTATAGGGCACAGAAATGGAGATCTCGCCGTCACGCTGATCCTCGGAGGAGAACACGGTCTCACCCTTGGAGTCCACAGCGGAAACGGTCCAGTCGGCGGGAGAGGAGCCGTCCGCCTTCTTCTCCACAGTCAGGGTCACGCTGCTGCCACCGGCGTTCTCGGTGATGGAGTCCCACGCCGCCTTGTCCAGAGTGACAACGCCCACGTCGGTGGTGATCTCCACATTGGACACGCTGCTGTTCTTCACAGACTCCAGAGAGGCGGGCTGAATGGTGACAGTGGTCTTGTTCACATTCTCGTTGGGCTTATTCTCTCCGCCGGTGGTCACGTCGATCTCCAGCTTGCTGTTCTCGACTTCCACGCCGTCATTTCCATTCTCAGTACCCGCGAACTCGCCGCCGACCTCGGCGCTGACAGAGCCGTCGCCGTTGCCCTCGGGCTTGGCCACCATTCCCTCGGAAGCCTTGACTGTCCAGAGGCCGGTGGTCTCATCCTTCACCGCGGTATAGCCGGTGGCGCAGTAGTCCTTCACATCGCTGGAGAAGATACCGCTGGCGATGGAAATACGGGAAGTATCCCCGTTCTCCACAGCGTTCACTGCATCGACTCCAGAATCAGAGATAAATGTACCACCAGAGACAGAAATTTTAGAAGTCTCAGTCATGCCGGGATAATTGGCCGCACTGTCAAAGACCAGAGCGGCGCAAGGAACGACATTGCGGGAATCTCCAACCATACCAGTGACGTTTCCAGTTGTCTTAAACTCGCCGCCGGTGACGGTGACAGTTCCTGCGCGTGCTACAATACCAGCTCCGCCAGTGATATTGAAGGTACCACCGGAAACTTTGATCTGATCCTTCCAGGGGGCATAGATCCCACAGGCAACATAGCCACTGCTTTTAATGCTGCCATTGAAGGTGCCACCCTTGATGTTGATCACGTTGGGGTCACCAGTCCGGCTCGATCCGTTACCTGCAATAACCGCATTATCAGAGGCACTGAAAGTACCGCCCTCAATGTTAATCGTTGCACCAATAGATTTACTGGTAAATACTGCACCCTCCACAGATTCAAAAGTACCAGATTGAATTGTGGTAGTGGATCCACTGCCAACTCCAATCGCCCCCGAATTCTCGGAGATAATTTTTCCGCCAGTCAGAGAATCTAGAATAGTCAGCACGCCATTGTTCAGAAGGGCGTCGCCGTTTGTAACCATAAGAACTTGTCCATTCAAATTCAAAGTAATGTCGGCATCCTGAGGAATCTGAATGGCGTTGGCTTCAGTGATATTTTCCAGCAGTTTCACTGTCTCGCCGTCCTGGGCGGCGGCGATGGCGGCGGGCAGAGTTTCATACTGGTAACCGCCAACCTCGGCCACAAAGGCCACTGAATCAGTACCATTAGAACCATGCGTATAAGTGGGAGAAGTGAGGCCCCAATTACTTACATATCGTGTCCCATCCGGCTTAGTCTGAATCTCAGCATTCCACTGTACACTGCTATTGATGGTAATCTCACAGCCGGACATTTTGATGCCGTTAGTCCTTGCTGCATTATTTCCATCATAGCCAATCAAAATACCGGACAGAGCGGCTTCTTTATCCGACCCATCCGCCTCCAGGACCACCTGGCTGTTCTCCACAGAGCATTTGTTTGCCACAAAGGAACCGTTATTTTGTGTAAATCCATGAAGCAGGCCGACCTTAGAGTAGCCCCTCACAGTACTGCCCACAACATTGACATTATTATAAGTCAGTTCACCACTGTTGTTGGCCACGACTACGGCTAAAATGCTGGAGCCAGTAGATTGTTTTTCGGTTGTCAGGGGATTGGCATCAATTTCGGCATCGGAAAATGTCAAATCGTTAATGGTCAGCGTTCCCTTATTGTCCGCGATCCAAGCGGTATAATAATCAGCAGAACCACCATCTCCCGGAATTCCAGAACCATTTGGCCCCATATAAGCCTTGTGGACTTTGAGTCCGGAAATCGTGTTATCATTGCCGTTGATGACCAGAGTACGTCCCTTTTCAATCTGGACGCCATTCCAGTCTGTGTCCCCCATATCAATATTACTGTCAATATTGATGGTAGACACGGAAGAATCCTTCAGCGCAGCTTCCAACTCTTCACGGCTGGAAACATTGGCAGTTTCACTGCTTCTATTGTTATCAGGTCCCCCGCATCATCCCCTCCCCCGTCGGGCTGGTTCCCGGCGTTCTCCGGGCCCGAAGCGGTCTGCTCCGTGCCGGGCTCCGCTTCTGTTTCTGCCGCAAATGCGGCAGTTGGCAGCATCGTCAACAGCATACACGCGGTCAGGATGCTTGCCAAAAGCTTGTTTTTCATTCCTTAGCACTCCTTTTCTATTATTTTGATCTGGTCTGCCGCCAGTCCCCAGGAACTTGTCTCTTTCCACCCAGGAGAGAGACAGCCCCCATGGGGGCTGTGCCGCAAACTGAACAAAATTTTAGTTTTGTCCTCGTTCACTGTATCATATCCATCCAATTTTTTCAATAGCATCCGGTATTTTTCTTCCTTTTTCCAGGATCTGCTCACCCGCTCCCGGCGGGGGCCGGTTTTCCGGCCGCAGGCGGGAGCGGGGGCCGCCCCGATTCACGCCCTGCGGCCGGCGGCGCTGGGGATCTCCAGCTCCTCCCGGTATTTGGCCACCGTGCGGCGGGAGACGGCGTATCCCCCCACGGCCAGCAGCTGGCGCAGCTTCTCATCGGAGCAGGGACGGCGTTTATCCTCCTCCCGGATCAGCCGGAGCAGCTGGTTTTTGATCTCATGGGCGGACTGTCCCTCCCCCGCGCCCACCTCCCGCGTGAAGAAAAAGCTGAGGGGATAGACGCCCCGGGCGCACTGGAGGTATTTTTCCCGCACCGCCCGGCTCACCGTGGACTCGTGGATAGACAGCTCGGCGGCTATGTCGGCCAGACGCAGGGGGCTCAAGCTGCCACCGGGACTCTGAAAAACGCCTGCTGCCGCCGGACCAGCGCCTGGGCGCAGCGGAGCAGGGTGGCTCGGCGCTGCTCCACCGCCTGGATGGCCCACTGGACCTGACGGATCTTTCCGTCCAGATACCGGCGGACCTCCGGGTCCGGATCGTTCCGGTACATATCACAGTAGCAGCCGCTGAGGCGGAGCCCCGGCAGATGGCTCTCCTGCAAATGGACCTCCAGCCCGTTTTCCCCCTGGAGCACCACCAGGTCGGGGACCAGATAGACCGGCTCCTCCCGGGGGGCAAAGGCGGCCCCGGGCCGGGGATCCAGCGCCCGGATCCGGGCCTCCGCCTGAAGTACCTCCTGTTGGCTGACGCCCAGCTCCTGGGCGAGGGCCCGGTACTGCCGCCGGGCCAGCCGCTCCAGCCCCCTTTGGACGACAGCAAGGGCGGTCCCCTCCTCCCCCGCGCGCCGGAGCTGGAGCTCCAGGCACTGGGACAGGTCCCGCGCGCCCACGCCCGCCGGGTCCAGCGTCTGGAGCAGGCTCAGCCCCTCCTCCAGCACCGCGGCAGGCAGTCCGGCCGCCTGGGCCAGGTTTTCCACTTCCTCCCGCAGATAACCGGACTCGTCCAGACAGGCTGCCAAAAATTGAGCGCCCCGGAGCACCAGGGTAGGGGCCTGGCTGCGCTCCAGCTGCCGGGACAGATGGAGCAGAAGGGTGTCCTCCAGTCCGCCGTCCGTCCCGATCCGGGCCAGCGGGTCCAGCTCCTCCCGCTCCGCCGCAACGTACTGCCGGTTCTGGTTGTCCTGGTCGGCCAGCGACTGCATCCGCCGCCACAGCTCCTCCCCCTCGTCCTGCCGCTCCTCCGGCTCGGACAGCTCGGCGGCGGGGTTTTCCTGGACCAGCTCCTGTAAATACGCCTCCAGCTCCTGGGCGCTCATTTGCAGGAGCTCCATGGACTGGAGCATCTGCGGCGTCAGCTTCAGCTCCTGCTTCTGTGTCATCTCCAGCTTCACCGTGCTCCCCCTCCTGATTTGTCAAATTACTCCAGCTATTTCAGGCAAAACTCCATATTTTTCACAAAAACAGCAAGGCCAGTATAGCATATCATGGAGAAAAGCGCAAGAAAGAGGCGCACCGCTGCGCCGTTCTCCGCGCCCGGAGCGGCGTTCTCAAAAGGGTGGCTCAGGAAACCACAGGGCCGTTGCAAAGTAAAATTTCTATGATATAATACCAGATGGACAACTGGTTTCCAATCGATATACAGCGATAAGGAGGGTTCCTGTGGCACGAAACGTAGACCTGCTGGAGGGCTCCATCGTCGGGAGCCTCACCAGCCTGGCGCTGCCGATTATGGCGACCTCGCTGATCCAGATGGCCTATAATATGACCGATATGATCTGGATCGGCCGACTCTCTGCGGACGCAGTGGCGGCGGTGGGGGCGGCGGGTATGTATCTGTGGCTGGCCAACGGGCTGGCCATGATCCCCCGGCTGGGGGGACAGGTGAAGGTGGCCCATGAGCTGGGGGCCCAGGATCCGGAGTGCGCCGCCGGTTATGGACAGGCCGCCTTCCATCTGGGGGCGCTGCTGGTCGTCCTGTTCACCGCTATGTGCGTGTTCCTCAACGGACCGCTGATCGCCTTTTTCAAGCTGAACAGCCCTCAGGTCAACGCGGACGCCCGGATCTATCTGGTGATCGTCGCCCTGGGCTTTCTGTTCTCCTTCTTCAACCAGATCTTCACCGGCCTGTTTACCGCCATGGGCGGCAGTGTGGTGGTCCTGCGGTCCACGGCGGTGGGACTGGTGGGCAATATCCTGCTGGACCCCTGATGATCTTCGGGGTGGGCCCCTTTCCCCGGATGGAGGTCGCCGGAGCGGCGGCGGCCACCGTGCTGGCCCAGGCCATTGTGACCGCCATGTTCCTCCTCGCCGCCCGGCGGGAGACCATTCTCTTCCCCCACATCCATCCCTTCCGGCCCAGCCAGAGGCGGACGTGGCTGGAGCTGCTGCGGATCGGCCTTCCGGTATCTATCCAGAGTATGTTTTTCTCCAGCCTCTCCATGTTGATCGCGCGGATCGTGGCCGGATGGGGAGATGCGGCCATCGCCGCTCAAAAGGTGGGTACCCAGATCGAATCCATCTCCTATACCACGGCGGAGGGCTTTGCCACCGCGGTAAACGCTTTCATTGCCCAGAACTTCGGCGCCCGCAGGCTGGACCGCATCCGCAGGGGATACTGGACGGCTGTGGGGATGATCGTCGCGTGGAGCTGCTTGACCACCGTGATGCTGGTGGTGTTCCCCGCGCCTCTGGTCCGGGTGTTCATTCAGGAGGAAGAGGTGGTCCGCACCGGCGTGAGCTATCTGCGGATCATGGGATATTCTCAGATCCTCATGTGCCTGGAGATCACCTCCTCCGGCGCATTCCAGGGCCTGGGGCGGCCCATGCCCCCAACGCTGGCCGGGGTCATCGGCAACGCCGCCCGCATCCCCATGGCCATCCTGCTCAGCGCCACCGTGCTGGGATTGGACGGCGTGTGGTGGAGCATCAGCATTTCCAGCATTGCCAAGGGGCCGTTTGGTGCAAGGCGGCCACGGGGGAAGCCGCGAATATCACCCCGGAGCATCCGGCTGAAACGGCATACCCGGATTAGGTGCGGACGGCGGAGGGCCGTTATCATCCCTCGCCCACGGATGGTGGGGCAGAGCGGCTGCGCCCCGGCGCGGCAACAAGAGTGGTACCGCAGAGGTTTTCCGGCCTTTGTCTCTTATGGGAGACAAGGGCCTTTTATTTTTTGCAATATAAAATGTCATGTTTATAATGGAGGTAACACATGGAGTACAAAAAGACGCTGAATATGCCCAAGTCCGGCTTTCCCATGCGGGCGGGCCTGCCCAAGCGGGAGCCGGAGATGCTGCGCTACTGGCAGGAGCTGGACCTTTACAACGAGCTGCTGAAGAAGAACGAGGGAAAGCCCCTGTTCTCCCTCCACGACGGCCCTCCCTTCTCCAACGGCGCCCTGCACATGGGTCACGCCCTGAACAAGGCCCTGAAGGACTTCATCAACCGCAGCTATGCCATGCGGGGCTATTACACCCCCTATATCCCCGGCTGGGATAACCACGGCATGCCCATTGAGTCCGCCATCATCAAGCAGAACAAGCTCAACCACAAGGCCATGAGCGTGGCGGATTTCCGCACCGCCTGCCACCAGTTCGCCGACCACTATATCGACGTCCAGCGGGAGGGCTTCAAGCGCATGGGCGTCATGGGCGACTGGGAGCACCCCTACAAGACCATGGACCCCGGCTTCGAGGCCCGGGAGGTCCGTGTGTTCGGTCAGATGTATAAAAACGGCCACATCTACAAGGGCCTCAAGCCCGTGTACTGGTGCCCCCACGACGAGACCGCCCTGGCCGAGGCGGAGATCGAGTACCAGGACGACCCCTGCACCACGGTGTATGTGAAGTTCCCCATGAACGATGACCTGGGCAAGCTCTCCCACCTGGACAAGAGCAAGCTGAGCTTCGTCATCTGGACCACCACCATCTGGACCCTGCCCGGCAACCTGGCCATCGCCCTGCACCCCGACGAGAGCTACGCCGTGGTGAAGGCCCCCAACGGCGAGGTGTATATCATGGCCGAGGCTCTGACGACCGAGAAGGTCATGGGCATCGGCGGCTTCGACAGCTATGAGATCGTGGAGACCCACCCCGGCTCCTTCTATGAGAATATGCTGGCCAACCACCCCTTCCTGCCCAAGACCAGCCGCCTGGTGCTGGCGGACTACGTCACCATGGACTCCGGCACCGGCTGCGTCCACACCGCCCCCGGCTTCGGTGCGGACGACTACCAGACCTGCAAGCGCTACGGCATGGACATGGTGGTCCCCGTGGACGACCAGGGCCGCCACACGGACTACGCCGGCAAGTACGCCGGAATGAAGACCGAGGAATCCAACCCCGTGATCCTTCAGGATATGAAGGAGGCCGGTTCCCTGTTTGCCAGTGAGGAGATCGTCCACAGCTATCCCCACTGCTGGCGCTGCAAGAAGCCCATCATCTTCCGGGCCACCTCCCCAGTGGTTCTGCTCCGTGGAGTCCTTCAAGGACGAGGCCATCGCCGCCTGCGACGACGTGCGCTGGGTCCCCTCCTGGGGCAATGGACCGTCTGCGGTCCATGGTCCTGGAGCGCACCGACTGGTGCATCAGCCGCCAGCGCCGCTGGGGCCTGCCCATCCCGGTGTTCTACTGCAAGGACTGTGGCAAGCCCATCTGCACCGACAAGACCATCGACGCCATCACCAATATCTTTGAAAAGAAGGGCTCCAACGCCTGGTTCGAGATGGAGGCGGAGGATATGCTGCCGGAGGGCTTCACCTGCCCCCACTGCGGCAAGAACGCCGGCTTCGAGAAGGAGACCGACACCCTGGACGGCTGGTTCGACTCCGGCTCCACCCACTACGCCGCCATGGAGCGGGACCAGGGCTTCTGGCCCGCCACCATGTATATCGAGGGTCTGGACCAGTATCGCGGCTGGTTCCAGAGCTCCCTGCTGGTGGCCGTGGGCGCTCTGGGCCGGGGCGCGCCCTTCAAGGAGTGCCTGACCCACGGCTGGACCGTGGACGGCCAGGGCCGCGCCATGCACAAGTCCCTGGGCAACGGCATGGACCCCGCCGAGATCTTCAACAAGTACGGCGCGGACCGCCTGTGGGCCGGCTCCGCCGACTACCATGTGGATGTGCGCTGCTCCGACGAGATCTTCAAGCAGCTGAGCCAGAACTACCTCAAGTTCCGCAACACCGCCAAGTTCTGCCTGGACAACCTCACCGGCTTCGATCCGGAGCAGCTGGTGGCCGCCGCCGATATGCAGGAGCTGGACCGCTGGGCCGTCACCCGGCTCAACAGCCTGATCCGCCGGGTGTTCGACAGCTACGACGCCTACGAGTTCCACGCCGTGTCCCACGCCATCAACGACTTCTGCGTGGGTGCGATTTTGTAAAAGTCTAGGGTATAAGGGTTTCCAGGAATTTAAGATTCGGGTCGCAATGGAGGCGATTCCTTCAGAACAGCAGTATAACCCGAAGCTTCAGAAGGATGACAACCCAGAGCAGATCTGCCATAAAATCTTTGCCACGGAGATCGCTGCTCTTCAGCGGACGCTCCAGGCCCTGGATATGGAGAATATCAAGCGGGTAGCGGAGCTTCTGGGGAGCGCTCCGCGCATCGTGTTTGCAGGTACGGGGGGCAGCCTTATTGAGGCCAAGGACGCCTATCACAAGTTCCTGAAGATCGGGGTCCACGTCTGCGCGGTGGAGGACAAGGACATCCAGCTGATGGAGGCGTCCCTGTTGCAGCAGGGGGATGTGCTGTTTGCGGTGTCCCACTCGGGTAATAACCTCCACGTACTGCGGGCGGCTGAAGTAGGAAAATCCTGTGGAGCCACAGTGGTGGGGCTGACCTCGGAAGGAAAGAACCGCCTGTCCAAGATCGCGGATTACATTATCACAACCATCAGCGAGGAGACGATTTTCCGGTCGGAGTCCGCCAGTACACGGCTAGCTCAGTTGGCTGTGATGGACAGTCTGATTGCGATTGTGGCATTCCAGGATTACGACAAATCCTTCCAGGCGATCTATAAGACCCGGGCCTCCACCTCGGACAACAGGGTCTGACGGCAGGGAACAAAAGAACAGTTCAGTTGGAGATACGGAGGGGTATCTCACTTTTCGATTGAGATATGTAGAAAAACTACTACAACGCTGACTCTTCTACGGCAGTGGGGTCGGCGTTTCTTTATTCCATTTCACCATAATCGGCGTTTAGCACAAAAAACACTGCACTTTTTCGACAACAATACAAAGTTAACTTTTTATTAACTTTCAAACTTGAAATTTTACTTCATAAGTGCTAGGATACGTTCAGAGAGTAAATCCCTCCCAGCCCGATGGGCGCAGAAGGGGGAGAAAGCTGTCAAACCATGTAAAAGGAAGAAGGAAATTTTCATGAGAGCAGTTGTTCTGTCTGGTCCCAATCAGTTCGCTCCTGCGGAGATCGAAAAGCCCCAGATCGGCCCTGATGAGATCCTGCTGGAAATGAAGGCTGCCGCCATCTGCGGCACAGATATGCGGATCCTCACCGGGAAAAAGACCAAGGGCGTCCGGTATCCCTCCGTCATCGGTCACGAGTTCTGCGGCGTCATCGCCGAGGTGGGCGCTGATGTGAAGGGCTATGAGGTGGGCGAGAAGGTCGCCGTGGCCAACGTCATCCCCTGTCACCACTGCAGCAGCTGCCTGCGGGGCCGCACCAACGCTTGCCTGGACCGCAAGGCCATCGGCTATGAGTTTGACGGCGGCTTTGAGGAGTATATCCGCATCCCCGCCATCTGCATTGAGAACGGGAATGTGGTCAAGCTGCCCGAGCACGTATCCTATCAGGCCGGCGCTCTGATCGAGCCCCTGTCCTGCTGTATCCGCGGCCTGAAGAACGCCGGCACCGGCTTCAATGACGATGTGCTCATCGTGGGTGCGGGTCCCATCGGCCTGTTCCACCTGCAGCTGTCCAAGATCGCCGGCGCCCGTAAGGTCATTGTCAGTGAGCCCAATGAGCAGCGCCGCAAGGTGGCCCTGGAGCTGGGCGCGGACCTGGTGGTGGATCCCACCAAGGAGGACCTGCCCGCCATCGTCAATCGTGAGACCAACGGTCAGGGCATGGACGTCATTGTCATGGCCATCGGCGTGCCCGCCCTTGTGAACTCCACCCTGAAGCTGTGCAAGCGCGGCGGCACGGTGAACCTGTTCGCCGGCTTTGCTGGAACGGGTGAGTCCACCATCGAGGTCAACACCATCCACTACAATGAGATCAACGTCAACGGCAGCACTGCCTACAAGCTGGAGGACTATCTGGCTGCCGCCGAGATGATCAAGAGCGGCAAGATCGACGCCGACAAGATCGTCACCCACCGCTTTAAGATCGAGGACTTCCAGAAGGCCTATGACGTATGCGTCGCCGGAACCGGCCTGAAGGTCATCATCGAGCCGTAAGTCTCCGCCGCGTGTGCGGTGAATCCCAAGTTTCCATGACAAGTTGAATGATCCGTTATGAAAGGAAGTATTTCAAATGAGTAATATCGGCCTTGGTAAGAAAGTACGTATGTCCCGCATGGTCAACCCTGTGAGCAACAAGATGATGGCCATCACTGTGGACCACGCCATCTCCCGCGGGATCGCCCCTATGACCGGTCTGCACAGCATCCAGTCTACCATCGACAAGATCGTTGCCGGTAAGCCCGATGCCATGACTGTTACTCCCGGCATCCTGAATCAGTGCTGGGATGCAGAGAAGAACCGCGACGTGGCCATCCTTTGCAAGGTTTCCAACTACAGCCCCGTGGCTCCCACCCAGGACATCGTGTTCGGCAACGTGGATGAGGCCATTGCCCTGGGCGCGTCCGGCGTCTCCATGGGCGCCATGACCCTGGGCACCTACCAGGGCGTGCAGTTCGAGACCATCGGCCGCTTCGCCGCCGAGTGTATGCAGAAGGGTATGCCCCTGATCGGCCATGTGTACCCCAAGGGCGAGAGCGTCCCCGTTGAGGAGCGCACCTCCTGGGAGAACATCGCCTACTGCATCCGCTCCGCCTGTGAGATGGGCATGGACATCGTCAAGACCACCTACTGCGGCAACCCTGACGCTATGGCCAAGGCCCTGTCCACTGTACCCAGCGGCTTCCGTGTTGTGATCCAGGGCGGCGACGCTCCTGCCGGCCTGGACGCTGAGGGCAAGCTGAACCACTTCCTGACCATCACCCGTGAGGCTATGGACTGCGGCGTGGGCGGTGTCACTATGGGCCGCTTTGTTTGGGACTACCCCGATGTGACCGCTCTGGTCGTGGCCCTGCGCTACCTGATCCACCACGGCTACTCCGTCAAGGAGACCAAGGAGTTGCTGGCTCAGCTGGAGAACGACAAGAACTACGACCAGTTCTAAGCTCCCCGTACCATCAATTTAAGGAGGGATCACCATGGAAGAGATCTATCTCCTGGGCGTGGACGTGGGTACCTCCAGCATCAAGGTCACCGTCATTGACCAGGAAGCCCGGTTTGTGGCCCAGGAGAGCGCGACCTATCGCCTGATCAGCCCCGATCAGGTGTCGATCCAGATCGACACTGCGGATATGTGGAACGCATTTACCGGCTGCGTAGGGGCGTTGATCAGCAAACACGGGGTGGAGCCTGGAAGGATCAAGGCCATCGGCATCTCCAGCCTGTGCCCCGGCCTGGCGGCTTTTGACGCCGACGGGCGGGTGCTGGTGGATCCGATCATCTACTCAGACCGGCGCAGCACGGAGGAGGCGGAGATCTTCCGCCAGACCATCGGGACCCAGCGCCTGTTTGAGATCACCGCCAACAGCCCCATGGCAGGGGCCATGTCCGGCACCTCCATGCTCTGGATCAAGAGAAATCTGCCTGACATCTATGAAAAGACCCGGTACTTTGGCCATGTGAACACTTTGATCGCTGTGATGCTGTCCGGAAACTTCGCCATCGACCACTCCAACGCCTCCTATACCCTGTTGTATGAGACGGCGGGACGGGGTGTGTGGTCCGAGGAGATCTGTGAAAAGATCGGTATCGACATCCACAAACTGCCTCCTCTGGTCAAGTCCACGGATGTGGTGGGAAATCTGATCCACCCGGTCCTGCTGGCTATGGGCCTGTCCCCCGAGACCAAGATCGTTATTGGCGGCGGGGACACCGCTTGCGCCACTTTGGCGGCCGGCGTGGTCAGACAGGGCGATGTGTGCGAGTCGGTGGGCACTACGAATGTGCTGACCGTCTGTGTGGAGGAGCCCAAGTTTTCTCCCAACTTCATCAACCGCCGCCATGTGGTGGATGGGGCCTGGATCTATCAGGGAGCCATGTCCCACACAGGCTCCTCCTACCAGTGGATATATGACAACTTCTATCAGGATTACAAGGATTACCCCTCTGTCACCGGGAAGCGGGGCATGATGCTGATGAACGACGACGCCGAGCAGGCGGAGCCGGGAGCCGACGGGCTGGTGTTCCTTCCCTATATGATGGGGGAGCGCAGCCCGGTGTGGGATCCCTACGCCCGGGGCGTGTTCTTCGGACTGTCCCTCAAGACAACCCGCCGGGAGATGAACCGGGCGGTGCTGGAGGGCTGTGCCTATGGCCTGCGCCAGCTCATCGAGATGGTGGAGCAGGTCACCGGACAGAAGCTGACCCGGTTCTCCTCCATCGGCGGCGGTGCCAAGAGCAGGGTCTGGGCTCAGATTAAAGCTGATATTACCGGCCGGGACATCACGGTGCTGGATATGAACGATATGGCCCCTGTGGGTGCGGCTCTGCTGGCCGGTGTGGGCATCGGCGTGTTCAAAGACGTGTACGAGGCCTCCGCCAAGGTGGAGAAGAGTGTGTACATGGAGATCCAACACAGCGACGCGCATAAAGAGGTGTATGACCGCCGCTATCAGGTCTACACCGGCCTCTATCCCAGTGTGAAGGATCTTTATAAGGTGAACCTCGGCGTTCAGTCATGAAGCCGAAACATAAAACGATCAAAAAGGAGTAATTTAAGATGAAAAAGTGTCTCAGCTCTATCCTGGCTTTGGCGCTGACCTTCTCTCTGGTCGGCTGCTCCGGCGGATCTGGAAGCGCGCCCAGCGCCTCTGGCAGTGCTTCTGGTGATTCCTCTGATCCCAAGGTTTCCATGAACGTCAGCGTGCCTGATGCCGACAACTCCTACATCTATGCCGCGGCCCAGGAGTTCAAGTCCCGTGTGGAGGAGTACTCCAACGGCAGCATCGAGCTGACCATCTACCCCAACGGCTCTCTGTACGGCGGAGACGGCAATGCCGCGATCTCCTCTGTGGGCAACGGTTCTCTGGACATCGTGATCCTGGCCTCCTCCCTGTACGCCAGCTTCGACCCCAGCTTCTATGTGGTCTCCGTCCCCTATCTGTTTGATGACACCAAGCAGTTGCAGGACTACCTGAACAGCGACATCGGTAAGGACCTGTTCAACAGCGTAGAGAGCATGGGTATCTCCTGCCTGGGCAGTTGGACCCGCTCCTTCCGCCAGGTGACCAACAGCAAGAAGCCCATCAACTCCCCCGCTGACCTGGAGGGCATGGTCCTGCGTACCCCCAGCAACTCCCTGTATGTTGAGTTCTTCACCGCCTGCGGCGCCAACGCCACTCCCATGAGCTTCAGCGAGGTGTACAACGCCCTGCAGCTGAACACCCTGGACGGCCAGGAGAACCCTGTGGACGTGCCGGCCACCAACAACTTCTATGAGGTTCAGAAGTACATCTCCGCTACCAACCACATCGCCGACGCCTGGATCGTGGGCATGAACACCAACAAGCTGAACGGCCTCACCGAGAATCAGCAGAACGCTCTGCGCCAGGCTGCCGAGGAGTGCCAGCAGTGGTATGTGGACTACCAGGCCGAGAAGGACGGCGAGATGCTGAAGCTGCTGACCGACAATGGCATGGAGTACAACGAGGTCCCCGAGGAGGGCTTCCAGGAGTTCGTGTCCGTTTCCCAGGAGCTGTACCCCAAGTTCAAGGAAATGGTTCAGAACGACGAGCTGTTTGACGCCACGGTCGCCTTCTGCGGCAAGGCCTGATCCGATCCCGGCAAGAGATCGCAACTCCATCGACAGAAGCGTAAAAGCGGATGCGGAGGGAGCCCCTCCGGCTCCACCGCATCCGCTGTATTCTTGCCCGCAGGTGAGAGAAAAAGAATCTTTGTGTATTAGGAGGGGAATCAATGGAGCGCAAGCATTCACCCTTGAGTAAATTTTTTGATGTTGTAGACAAGCTGGAGGATATTCTGTGCGGAGGAACCCTGGTCTGTCTGCTGCTGGTCGTGCTGCTTCAGGTAGGCGGCCGTCTGATGGGCGTGACACTGACCTGGACGGAGGAGACGACCCGCTTCTTCTTCCTTTGGATGATGTTCCTGGCGGTGGCCGCGGCTTCAATCGGGCAGAGTCTTCCCGTGTCGTGATTCTGGTCAATATGCTGCCCCGGCCCATGCAGAAGATTTGTACTGTTCTGTACTATGTGGTCACTCTGGGTTTCTTCGCCTTCATGGTGAAGTACGGCATTGATCTGACCATGCAGAAGTTCGCCTTTAACGAGATGGCCACTGCCGTTGCCGTCCCCATGGGCGCGATCATGATTTGTGTGCCTCTGTGCGGTTTCCTGGGCATCATCGGCACCATCCAGAGCTTTTTAGAGTATCCCCATAAGGTAGCGATCGGAGGCGACGAGAAATGAGTGTAGCACTGCTGTTGATCTTTCTGGGCCTGATGGCCCTGGGCGTGCCCATCGCCATCTCTCTGGGCGCCGCGTCCGTCATCGTACTGATCACCATGGGCAATATGCCCCTGACGATGGTGGTACAGCTGATGTACACCTCCATGAACAGCTTCGTCATGGTGGCTGTGCCCCTGTTCATCCTGGCCGGCTCCCTCATGGACGAGGGCGGCATCGCCGACAAGATCTACGACCTGGCCGAGGCCTGTGTGGGCTGGATCTACGGCGGCCTGGGCCATGTGGCCATTCTGTGTAACATCATCTTTGGCGCCATGTCCGGCTCCTCCGTGGCCGCCGTGGCCTCCATCGGCAAAATGAGCATCAACGCCATGGCCAAGAAGGGCTATCCCAAGGAGTACGGCGTGGGCATCAACCTGGCCGGCTGTATGCTGGCCTCCGTGATCCCGCCCAGCATCCTGATGATCGTGGCCGCCTCCACCGCCAGCGTGTCCATCGGCCAGGCTCTGATGGCCGGCATGGTCCCCGGCGTGCTGATCGGCGTGATCTACATGATCTACAACTATGTCCACTGTAAGGTCACCGGCATCGGCGAGAAGTCCCCCTTCCAGCCCAAGCGTCTGGTCAAGAGCTTTGTCTCCGCCGTTCCCGCCCTGATGGTCCCCGTGATCATGCTGGTGGGTATGTACAGCGGCATCTACACCCCCACCGAGGGCGCGGGTATCGCCGTGGCCTATGCCATGCTGGTCTCCATCTATGTGTACAAGCGTCTGAAGTGGTCTGACATTCCCCGCATCATTGCCAAGAATGCCCGCCAGACTGGTACCATTCTGTTCATCGCCATTGCGGCCAAGCCCGCCGGCCAGATCTTCGAGCTGGACGGCCTGCCCACCAAGCTGGCCCACTTCATCCTGGGCATCTCTGATAACCAGCTGGTCATCATGTTTGCTCTGTTTGTGTTCCTGATCATCGTGGGTATGTTCATGGACGCCACTGCCGCCATTTACATCCTGGTTCCCATTCTGCTGCCTGTTGTGAAGCAGCTGGGCGTCAGCCCCCTGTTCTTCGTGGTGTTCCTGGTCATCACCCTCAGCTTCGGTCTGATCACTCCTCCCGTAGGTGTGTGTCTGTATGCCGCAGAGAATGTCACCGGACTTTCGTTGGAAAAGGTGATAAAATCGGTGGTGCCGTGGCTGTTCCTGACCGTCGGCATTATCTGTATCTTTATCCTCATCCCGCAGATCATCACCGGGCCCATCGCCCTGATGTTCCCCAACGGTTGACAGAGGATCAAAACAAAAACCAAAACCGCCCTTCGGTGTACGGAGACGTACCACCGGAGGGCGGTTTCATCCTATATAATAAAGTAGGGGCGGGTCCCAGACCCGCCCGCCAGTTCTCTGCCGGGGTATATTTCCCCGGCACCTTGTAGGGGAGGGGCTTGCCCCTCCCGTTTTCCCGTCCTGCTGTGATCCGCCTGAGACGTTGTAGGGGCGGCCCCATGTGGCCGCCCGCCCCCCCGTGGGCCGTGACGTCCGTAGGTCGCGCCGCCTCACAGGGTTTCGCCCTGCGGGGCGACCTCCTTTGCCCGCGGCGGCAAAGGAGGCAAAACGCCGCCGGGGGTGGGCTCCGATGGGCGTCCCCGCCCATAGTCGCGCCACCCCCGGACCCCCGTTTACGGGGGTTATCCCTATACCCTTCCGCAGAAGTTCCGGCGCGCAAAATACGGTTCCAGGTGTTGATTCCTTCCGGGCCACTGGGCCCTGGTCCGGCGCAAAATTTTGGCCTGCACCATTTTACAACCGCGCCTGGTTCCGACCAGCCGTGGCAGAGGGTGCGGGTCGGGGGCGCGCCGGACGGAGCCGTTCCCATGAATCGGGGACGGGCGGGTCCCAGACCCGCCCCTACGGCGATGTGAGTCTCCCCCGGCGATCCTTTGGTTTCTTTCCCATCGCTGGGAAAGAAACTCGCCCCGCAGGGCGAAACCCTGTACGGCGGCGCGCCGAGTCGTCGCGCCCTACGGGCGTCACAGTCCACGGACGGCGGGCGGGCCCGGCCCCGCCCTCACGGCGATTTCAGGACCTTTCATAGAGTACGGCGCCACAGAAGTGGTTCTGTGGCTGCGGCGGCCATCGTATCGCGTGTGACAGAAATTGCCCCGTAGGGGCGGGTCCCAGACCCGCCCGCCGATTCTCCTTCCGCAGAGATTAGACCTTGAGCAATCAGGCGCGCCCGTTTGGTCCAGCTGTCCAGGCCGTCTTGATTTTGGAGCGACAGCGACAGCGGCAGCGGCGCGGTTGCGGGGGCAGTCGTTGTCTTTCCCGCGCCTGACAGTGACCGGCAGCCCCCCGGAATTGGGCCCCCGTAAATTCCGGGGGTCCGGGGGAGAACGAACTGGAGGCGGAGGGGAACTTGTTCCCGACGGCGATGTGAGTCTCCCCGGCGATCCTTTGGTTTCTTTCCCATCGCTGGGAAAGAAACTCGCCCCGCAGGGCGAAACCCTGTGAGACGGCGCGCCGAGTCGTCGCGCCCTACGGGCGTCACAGTCCACGGACGGCGGGCGGGTCAGGAGACCCGCCCCTACGGCGAACCACTGGCATTTCCGAGACATGGCGGGAGGGGCAAGCCCCTCCCCTACGGATGGAAGGGGAAACATTCTGCGACAGAGGACAGGCGGGCGGCCACATGGGGCCGCCCCTACGACGGCATCTCAGGCAGGACACAGCAGAACGGGGCGGCGCACCTAAAAAACCCACAAAAACCACTGCAACTTTTCCCGGTACTTTACAGCAATATTTCACAAAAACCCGGCTATGTAACAATTATGACGCAATATTACGGTTTTGTTACACTTCGCCCAAACCCGTTGACGGGGGGCCTGCATTAGAGTATAGTATGAGCACAGGCAAGGGGAGTTATGCTCTCACAGGATGGATATTTTCTGATGGTTCGGGCTTGATACTGGCATTCAGGAAATAAAACCCAGCTTCTGGAGGAGTCTGACCCGCCCCGCAGCTTGAAAAAATCAAGGAGGAATTCCAATGAGAAACCTGAAGCGTGCTCTCAGCCTGGGCCTCACCGCCACCATGATCTCCGGTCTGATGGTGATGGGCAGCAGCGCCGCGAGCTATGCGGACGTGACTTCCGAGCAGAATCAGGAAGCCATTGAGGTGCTCAAGGCCGTTGACATCATGGTCGGCGACGAGAAGGGCAACTTCAATCCTGAGGCCAAGGTCACCCGTAACGAGATGGCCGTTGTCATGTCCAACCTGATGGCTTACAACGTGGCCAGCTACAAGAACACCAGTCCCTTCACCGACGTGCCCGAGTGGGCCGAGCCCTATGTGGCCGCCTGCTACACCAACGGCATCACCAGCGGCTACGACAAGGTGACCTACGGCGGCAACGATTCCGTTACCACCGCTCAGGCCGCTCTGATGGTCATGAAGGCTCTGGGCTACTTCCAGTATCAGTCCGACTTCGGCGCTGACTGGCAGCTGTCCACTGTCGCCCAGGGCAACAAGATCGACCTGTTCGACGATGTTGACTCCGGCGTCAAGGAGGCCATGACCCGCAACGACCTGGCTCAGCTGGTTCTGAACGCTCTGGAGTCCGGCACCGTTGAGGCCGATGATGACACCATCAAGGTCGAGAACGGCGACACCACCGTCACCGCCGGCAAGGTGAAGTACAACTTCATCACCAGCGGCAAGGACTATGCCTACGCCATCAACGACAAGCTGGCCACCGACAACAACGGCGAGTACTCCAAGGGCTCCATCGTGGAGCTGGGCGAGAAGCTGTACTCCGGCGACCTGACCAAGGAAGACGGCTATGATGACTTCGGCCGTCCCGCCACCGTGTGGGACTACCAGGCCAAGGAGATCGGCACCTTCGCTGAGAAGGCCGACCACACCTTCACCGCCAAGGTGACCTCCAAGGCTCTGTACAACGAGGTCGGTAAGACTGCCACCGACAGCTACAAGTGGACTGTCTCCTTCAACGGCGAGACCGTGAAGTACGACGGCGACAAGCTGAACGCCAACAAGAGCGACGATGACAAGGACTTCTTTGCGAAGGCCACCGGCGAGGACGCTCTGACCGGCAACGGCGTGGTCACCGAGGTCTTTGTGGACGGCACCGACAAGACCGTGGACGTGGCTATCATTGAGTACTACGCCGCTGAGGTCCTGAAGGTTGATGAGGACGACAAGACCATCACTCTGTCCGATCTGGACGATGGCCCCGCCCTGACCACCGACGAGTTCGACTCCACCCTCTTTGAGGAGGATGAGATCGTCATCTACTCCTATGCCAACGGCGACATCCAGGACGTCTATGCCGCTGAGAAGATGGAGGGCGAGGTCACCCGCGTCCGCGCCATCACCAATGACCAGGACGGCGACAACTTCGTCGTGGGCGGCACCACCTATAAGTACAACAAGAACGCCAAGGCCAACCGTCTGACCACCGACAACGTGGACAACAACGTGGTCGCCTATCTGGACGCCAACGGCTATGTGGCCTACATCGATGAGTCCGCCGTGACTTACGACTATGCCTATGTCCTGTCCATGGGTACTGACAACGATCAGTACGGCAAGGGCGACAATAATAAGGGCGAGACCGTGTACGCCCGTCTGGTTCTGACTGATGGAACCCTGGTCAAGGTTGAGACCGATGAGAAGAACACCAATTTGAATAACCACCTCGTGTCCTACACTGTGGACAAGAAGGATGTCTACTCCCTGTCCGACCGCAGCAGCGCCGCGATCAGCGCTGATACGGATCTGAAGATCGAGAACGGCGTGGCCGGAATGAACATCACCTTCAACAGCAAGGAGCGCTATACCGCCAACTCCAACACCATCTTCGTGGTGGCTGATACCGACGAGGACAGCTACGATGACTATGACTTCACTGTCTACACCGGCGTGAAGAACGTTCCCGACATTGACGGCCGTACTGAGACCAAGGTCGTTGTTGCTGCCGAGAAGGACAGCAACGTGGCCAAGGTGGTCTACATCGAGGACGCCGACACCGCCGGTACCGGCGAGGTCATCTTCGCCGAGGCCAACCCCAGCGCCAAGCGCGTGAAGGACACCGAGATCGGCAACTGGTATGAGATCAATGCCGTTGTGGGCGGTGAGATCGTCACCCTGCAGGTGAAGGAGAGCTCCACCGCCGCTGACAAGCTGGTGAAGAATGCCAAGGCTGGCATCGTGGCTCTGAAGAGCGTCACCGAGAACGCTGACGGCCTGGTCACCAGCATCAAGGCGTACGACAGCTACAATGACGGCGACGGCTATGTGACCGGCGTCGGCACCGAGAAGGCCGAGAAGTCCACCGTCATGCTGAAGTCCATCGACCAGCTCAGCGACAAGAATATCCGCTATGCCTGGACTGACGATGTGGCCGTGGTCCGCTACGACTACAAGGGCGACTTCAACATCTCCCGCATCTCCTCCATCAAGGATGACGACAACGACGGTTACATCGCTGTGATGGACGGCGACGTGATCACCGGCATCTGTGTCCTGGAGGAGGATGACAAGAATCCTCAGAAGCCTCAGGAGCAGGAGAAGGGCCTGGCTCTGAACTCCCTGTCCTTCTCTGAGAAGGGCATGAAGATCAACTTCACCAACAACTCCGGCGCTGAGTTCCAGACCGGTGCGAAGGCTGACGTTGTCGTGAAGAACAGCAAGGGCACTCAGGTCTGCTCCATCAAGGGCGTTCAGGTGACTGCTAGCAGCGTGGCTAATAAGGCCAGCGCCACCATCAACTTTGCTGAGTACACTGCCGTTCCCAGCACCACTGGTGAGTACACCGTGACCCTGACCATCACTGCTGGTCATGGTACCTTCACCGTCACCGACGTGCTCGGCACCATCTAATCTTGACTACTCCAAGATTATGATACAAAAGAACGTCCCCAGACTTCGGTCTGGGGACGTTCTTTCCCCTTATCCAACCGCAAAGTAGACATACTCTGAATCCAGACGGTTCATCTGCCCGGAGTCGCTGTCGGCGTACCAGGAGACCCGGTTTCCCGACCATGTGACCGTGTTTTTTGTGTCCATGATGTAGCTGTCGGACAGATGGTTGTTGCTGTTGGTCATACCCGGGATCAGAAAGAGACAGCGGTGGTCGCCGTCTTTTGACCGGACCACAACAAACTTTGGGGGACGGCCCAACGTGGCTGTGAAATCCAGGGTGCGCGGGTGGGATTGTCCACAGGACCCATTCCCGGTGTAAGACCCGACCACCAGCTTCGGCACCGCCGCCCGGACGGCCTCCAGCGCCGCTGTGGTAGCCTTTTTTGCCACCTCCGCAGCCAGGGCGTCCAGGGCTGTCTGGTCGGCCTTTTCCGCCAGCCCGCCCGAGAGATCGTTCAGCGCGGCGTCAAGCTTGGCGTTGTCCTCATTGAAATCGGTGCGCTTTACCTGATCGTCCGGGAGCCATTGGTTGAGAGAAAAATGCTCTGTGTGATTGCTTGCCATAAAAAACACCTCCACCCATGCCGGGCAGAGGTCAAAAGTGGTACATTATCATACATTTTATGGTAATTAAGCCCCGCCATGCCCTTTTTTTCCCAAAAAGTTAGGCGGGGTGTTCTGTGTTGCGCGCCAATTTGGAACATCACCAGAAAACGCCGTAGGGGCGGCCCTCTGCGGCCGCCCGTCCCCCGTTGCGGGACGTTCCCCCATTCATCCCGTAGGGGAGGGGCTTGCCCCTCCCGCCGGGTTTCGGAATTCTTCGGTAAACGTTGAGGGTTTCGCCCTTTGAGGCGGCGCGCCGGGTCGTCGCGCCCTACGGGCGTCATGGTCCACAAAGGGCGGGTGACCCTCTGTGGCCGCCCGTCCCCTGTTGCAGGACGTTTTCCCTGTTACCCCGTAGGGGCGGCCCTCTGTGGCCGCCCGTCCCCGCTCCATGGGAACGGCCTCGTCCGGCGCACCCCCGATCTCGCACCCTCTGCCACGGCTGGTCGAAACGAGGCGCGGCGGTAAAATGGCACAGGCCGAAATTTTGCGCCGCACCAGGGCCCAGTGGCCCGGGAGGGATCATACCCGGAACCATATTTTGCGCGCCGGAAATATTACATGAGGGTATAGGGGTATCCCCCGTAAACGGGGGTCCGGGGGAGAACGAACTGGAGCCGGAGGGAACTTGTTTCCGACGGCGATGTGAGTCTTCCCCCGGCGATCCTTTGGTTTCTTTCCCATCGTTGGGAAAGAAACTCGCCCCTCGGGGCGAAATCCTCCGCGTGGAATGAAACCTGCCCCGAAATTGGCGGGCGGGTCAGGAGACCCGCCCCTACGGTGTTTCGGGCGAATCACAGCAGAATCGGACAACGGGAGGGGCAAGCCCCTCCCGCCGTTTTTCGGAATTTTTTCGGTCAACGCTGGGGTTTCGCCCTTTGAGGCGGCGCGCCGGGTCGTCGCGCCCTACGGATGTCATTGTCCATGGAAGACGGGCGGCCACAGAGGGCCGCCCCTGCGGCGCTTCAGGCACATGACAGACAAACAGGACGGCGGACAGCCCGGAAAGGCCGCCCGCCGTTCATTCCTTCTATTCTTCCTCCCAGCAGGCATCCTGCCGCAGCGGCAGGGCAAAGATCTGAGCCACCGCCGATTCGTACGCAGCGGAGTCCGCCGCCTTGCGGATCTGCTTCAGGGGTTTTTCCGCCCCCTGGAACAGGCGGCCCAGATAGCTCCAAAGCTCCTTCATGTGAAACACAGTGTTGCGCTGGCTGGCGAAGATCTCCAGATAGGTGTGGTAGAGCTCATCGTGAAAGGCCCGCAGGGTCTCCCGTCCGGCTCCGGGGCCGCCCTTGGCCTTTTGGACCAGAGCGGGGTCCGCCAGAAGCCCTTGACCGATCATCACCCGGTCTACCTGGGGAAAACGGCTCGCAAACCGGGCGCAGTCCTCCGGGGTCACCAGACCGCCGTTGAAGCACAGCGGCCCGGAATAGGTATCCACCGCCTGCTCAAAATACTCCATCCGCACCGGATGGCGGTAAAAGTCCTTCCGCACCCTGGGATGGACGATGAGCAGGGAGACGGGGTACCGCCCAAAAATCTCAAGCAGGCGGGCGAATTCCTCCGGTTCCTCCAGCCCCAGCCTGGTTTTCAGCGACACCGCCACCGGGGAGCCGGAGAAGATCCGGTCCAGCATCTGGTCCAGCGCCTCCGGCGCACCCAGCAGGCCGGCTCCCTTCCCCTTGGCCACCACTGTCCCGGAGGGACAGCCCAGATTCAGGTTGACCTCGTCATAGCCCATGGCGGCCAGCTCCCCAGCGCACCAGAGGAAATCGTCCGCGTTTTTCGTCAAAAGCTGAGGCACCGCCCGAAAGCCCTGGTTGTGCTCCGGCAGGACGTTGCGCAGCTCCCGCTGGGTAAAGACATGATCCTGCGTGGGGGAAAGAAAGGGCATATAGTAGGCGTCCACTCCGGGGAACCAGCGGTGGTGGGCCCGGCGGAATTCCGAGCCGGTCACGCCCTCCAGAGGGGCAAAGTAATACTGCATGGCAGATTCCTCCGGTCAGGACTGGTGCTCGTCCACCCAGCGGCAGGCCGCCAGTCCGGCCACCGCCCCGTCCCCTACTGCGGTGGTGAGCTGTCGGACCGCCTTCCCGCGGCAGTCCCCCGCCACAAACACGCCGGGCAGGCTGTCCTTGCAGTCCTCACCGGCCATGACATAGCCCCCTTCGTCCAACAGGAGCAGGTCGGTGAGGGCCCGGTTCCTGGGCTCTTGGCCCACGGCGACGAACAGGGCGTCCACATCCAGCTCCCGTTCCTCCCCGGCGGCCCCGTCCCGCACCCGCAGGCCGGTGAGACAGCCGTCCCGGATCAGGAGCTCCTCCACGGTGGAGTCCATCCAGCAGCGGATGTTCTCCCGGCGCTCCACCTGGTCCACCAGACGCCGCTCCCCCCGGAACTGATCCCGGCGGTGGATCAGGGTGACCTGAGAGCAGGTCCCGGCCAGAAACAGGGCGTCCTGAAGGGCGGTGTCGCCGCCCCCTACCACAGCCACTGGGCGGTTGGGATAGAAGGGGCCGTCGCACACAGCGCAGTAGGAAATCCCCTGGCCCACCAGCTCTTCCTCCCCGGGCAGCCCCAGGGTTCGGTGGCGCACACCGGCGGCCAGGATCAGCGCCCGGCACTCCCGCTCTGCGCAGTCGGTGACGACCTGAAAGCCGGGGCCGCGGGTCCGAAAGTCGGTCACCGTCTCATACTCCAGTTCCACCCCCAGGTCCTCCGCCTGACGGAGCAGGTCCTCCGCCAGCTTGATCCCGGGCACGGCGGGCAGGCCGGGATAGTTTTCCACCAGGGGAGAGAAATTGATCTGCCCCCCGGGGGCGTCCCCCTCCAGCACCAGGACACGCTTGCCCGCCCGGGCGGCGTACAGAGCGGCCGTCAGGCCGGCGGGCCCCGCGCCCACCACAATAATATCTGTCATATCCACACCTCATTTTGAACGGCGCACCGGCGCCGGTATACGCAGGGTTTTCCCCATTTTACCGCAGAACGGTGGAAAAAGCCAGAGGGGATCCCACACACTTCCCAGACCGGGACAAAAAAATCCGGGGAGCCCCCTGTGGGACTCCCCGGATCGATGCTTATCGCGTTGGATCAGTCAGTGACGTAGGGCAGCAGGGCGATCTGACGGGCGCGCTTGATAGCGACTGTCAGCTGACGCTGATGAGCAGCGCAGGTACCGGTGGTACGGCGGGGCAGGATCTTGCCGCGCTCAGAAGTGTAGCGGCGCAGCTTGGCAGCATCCTTATAGTCGATGCACTCCACCTTATCCACGCAGAAGGCGCAGACCTTGCGGCGCTTGCGGCCGCGGGGGGCGCGGTTTTCACGTTCCATAGCCATGAGAGAAACCTCCTTTTACGACCAGATACGGTCAAAGTTAGAACGGCAGTTCGCCGTCATCATCAGAAAGCTCGGCAAACTGGTCGCCGCCGGAGGGGGCGCCATAGCCGGAGGGGGCCGCGGAAGGGGCGGGAGCCGAGGGGGCGGCATAGCCGCCGGAATAACCGCCGCCGGACGCATATCCGGCATTGGAATAGCCTCCGCCGTCGCTGTCCCGCTTGGAGTCTCCGAAGTACACCTGATCGGCGATCACCTCGGCGCTGCGGCGCTTGCCGCCCTCCTTGTCGGTCCAGTCGCGGATCTGAAGGCGGCCCTCCACCACGGCCATGCGGCCCTTGGTGAAGTAGCGGCTGACAAACTCAGCCGTCTGCCGCCAGGCCACCACATCGATAAAATCGGTGCTGCGTTCGCCGGTGGCCTTGTCCTTAAAATCCCGGTCCACCGCCAGAGAGAAGGAGGCCACAGGGGTCCCCGTCTGCGTCCGGCGCAGCTCAGGGTCCCGGGTCAGACGACCCATGATGAAAATCTTGTTGAGCATATCCGCCCTCTCCTTACTGGTCCTTGCAGACGATCAGGGAACGCATCACGCCGTCGGTGATCCGGAAGATACGGTCCAGCTCGGCGGGGATGGCGGCGGCGGCGTTGAAGGTCATCAGCACGTAGTAGCCCTCGTTCAGATCGTTGATGGGATAGGCCAGACGGCGCTTGCCCCACTCATCGACCTCAGAGACGGTACCATTCGCCTCCACCACGGCCTTGAACTTGGCCACCAGAGCGGCGACGGCCTCCTCGTTCAGAGAGGGATCCAGGATATACATCGCCTCGTAGTTTGCGTTGATCTTTGCCATATTCTTGCACCTCCTTATGGTCTTGTGGCCCCCGGTCGCGCCGGGAGCAAGGATTCGGTCGCCGGGAGAGACCCGGTAACAGACCTTATTATTATATAAGCTTTCACAGAAAAGTCAAGGATTTTTTTGAATTTTCTTCTGTCCTTTGCGCATTTTGGACTGGTTTTGGCAAATATCCTCTCCTGTGGCCGGGTGTTCAGCGGTTTTCCTCCAAATCTCTGGCCGTGAGATGATTGGCCATGCAGAAATACTGATAGAGGGTCCCGGACTCCGTTTTGTCCTCCGGCACAGTCCAGCAGGCGCGCAGGTCGAAGAGGATCTTCTCGGCGATCTCAGTGGAAAAATACTTCAGTGAGGCGTTCCCCCAGCTCCTCCGGTCAGTTTTCTCCGAAAAATAAGGCCAGAACAGGGGCTGTTCCTTCTCGTTCAGGGTCAGGCGATACACAGGATGGGCATTGATCTGTCCGTTCCGGCAGCAAGAGCCAATAAAGTCCTCTCTCACCATACACATACCCAGGATACGCCGGTCCGCTTCCGGTTCCTCCGCCCCCCGGTGGGTAATCAGGCAAAGGGAGTTTGGCTTCATCCGGGAGGGAACTCGCGGCTCTCCTTTGGACGCGCCGCTGATATATGTTCCGGTGGAGATGACCCACTCAGAGAAGAGCGCTTTCAGCGCATCTTCTTCCACATCGAACGCCGCTTGAGACATTTTTGAGATCTTCACGCGCTGCAAGCGCACCCGTCTCTCCTGCTCCTCCTGTACGGCCTGCTGAGCCTCCCGCTTTTCGGTCTCCCTGGCCCGCAGCACCGCCTGGATCTGATCCTGCATCCCTTGGTCCCACAAGGTCAGGTGATGCCGAGCAAAGGCGTCAGGATAGAGGAACCTCTTGTCTCCTCCGGGAAAACAGACGGTGAGGATATTCCGGTCCCAGCCGGTCACGATCCCCTTCCCGAAGGTCTCGTGGCGAATCGCCTGTCCAATCAACTGCATAAACGTCTCCTTTCTTCCAAGCGGAATATGACTGCCGGTCTTCCGCAGCCGCCAGCCTCCGCGCCGCCTATACACCTACCTCCAGCCAGACCCCATCCCGGCGCAGGGTCAGACCAGGGCCGCCCCCTCCCAAGGCGCAAACACTGTCAAACGCCGGAAATATAGAAAAAAGAAGGGCTTTTCATACAGCGCTGTACCACGCAATACCAAAAGCCCTTCTTAGAACAAGACGGTTCTTTTTATTATATGTATATATAGTATAGCACAGTCGATCCGGAAAAGCAAATTGCTCGGACCAGAGGCGGAACAGCAGGAGCTGAACACGGGAAAAAGCGCGCGCGGCGCTTTTCTCCCGGACCGGTCCATGGTACAATGGAGCAAATGAATGGAGGAGGGGACACCCTTGGCAGATATGACAAAGCGGGACGGGGCGGTATGCGGCCGCTTCGCCCCAAGCCCCAGCGGGCGGATGCATCTGGGCAACCTCTGGTCCGCCCTGCTGGCCTGGCTGGCCGCCCGGAGCCGGGGCGGACGCATGGTGCTGCGGCTGGAGGACCTGGATCCGGACCGCTGCACGCAGGAGCGGTGCGACCAGGTGATGCGGGATCTGGAGTGGCTGGGGCTGGACTGGGACGGCGAGCCGGTGTACCAGAGCCGCCGGACCGACGCCTATCGGGCCGCCTTTGCCCGGCTGGAGGAGGCCGGGCTGCTCTATCCCTGCTACTGCACCCGGGCGGAGCGGCTGGCCGCCTCCGCCCCCCACCGGTCTGACGGCATCCCGGTCTATGACGGGCGGTGCCGCCGCCTGCCGCCGGAGGAGCTGGCCCGCCTGGCCCAAAGCCGCCGCCCGTCCTGGCGGATCCAGGTCCCGGAGGAGGTCCGGAGCTTTCGTGACCTGCTCCAGGGGGATGTGTCCCAGGACCTCGCCCTGGACTGCGGCGACTTCATCCTCCGCCGCTCCGACGGGGTGTACGCCTATCAGCTGGCGGTGGTGGTGGACGACGGGGCCATGGGGGTGACCCAGGTGGTGCGGGGCAGCGATCTCCTGGACTCCACCCCACGGCAGCTATGGCTCCAGGAGCGGCTGGGCCTGCCACAGCCGGAATACGGCCACGTTCCCCTGCTCCTGGCCCCCGATGGCCGCCGCCTGGCCAAGCGGGATCGGGACCAGGAGCTGGGCGCACTCCAGAGCCGCTGGTCCGCCCGGGAGCTGGTAGGGCAGCTGGCCCTGCTGGCCGGGCTGATCCCGGAGTACGCCCCCATCTCTCCCGGTGAGCTGATCCCCCTGTTTTCCTGGGAGAAGCTGCCCCAGGCGGACTGTACGGCCCCCCTGCTGTGATCCTATTTTGTACATTTTTACAAAAGCGATCCGAAACCCTGTTCAAACAGAGCCATTTCCTGTATAATAGCCCCGAACCGCATCCCGCGGCTGGCGCATCCGCCGTGGGAGCGTCCATAGGAGAGAGACAAATTCAACAAAGAAAGTGAGTGTGTGTATCGTGATCGACAAATTGATCGGCGACATCAGCACAGTGATGTACAGCTACGTGCTCATCATCCTGCTGCTGGCTACGGGTCTGTACTTCACCTTCCGGACCCGCTTCGTCCAGTTCCGGATGTTCCTGGAATCCATCCGTGTGGTGGGTGAAAAGCCGGAGAAGGCGGGGGCGACCTCCTCCTTCCAGGCCCTGATGGTGTCCACCGCCTCCCGGGTGGGGACGGGCAACATCATCGGCATCTCCACCGCCATCTGTGCCGGCGGCTTCGGCGCGGTGTTCTGGATGTGGGTCATCGCCATCATCGGCGGCGCCTCCGCCTTTGTGGAGTCCACCCTGGCCCAGATCTACAAGCGCCGGGACCCGGAGACGGGCGAGAGCTACGGCGGCCCCTCCTACTACATTGAGGCCGCCCTTCACAGCCGGCCCCTGGCCATCATCTTCGCCTTCTCCCTGATCCTGACCTACGCCGGCGGCTTCAATATGCTGGCCTCCTACAACCTCCAGTCCACCTTCTCCGGGTACAGCTTCTACGATCCGGAGACCACCCCCTGGATCATCGGCGCCATCCTGGCCCTGCTGGTAGGCTATTGCGTCATGGGCGGCGGCAAGCGCATCGTGAAGGTCACCTCCACCCTGGTCCCCTTTATGGGCGGCCTGTATGTGCTGGTCTCTCTGATCGTCATTGTGATGAACATCGGCCTGCTGCCCCAGGTGCTGGGCCGCATCTTCTCCGAGGCCTTTGACTTCCAGGCCATCTTCGGCGGCCTGGCCGGCTCCTGCCTGATGTACGGCATCAAGCGCGGACTTTACTCCAACGAGGCCGGCGTGGGCTCCGCCCCCAACGCGGCTGCCTCCGCCAATGTCAGCCACCCGGTGAAGCAGGGCCTGGTCCAGATGCTCTCTGTGTTCATCGACACCCTGCTCATCTGCACTGCCACCGCCTTTATGCTGCTGTGCTCCGGCGTGGAGCCCGACGCGGCGCTGGAGGGCGCTCCCTATGTCCAGGCGGCCCTGAGCGCGGTGTTCGGCCCCATCGGCCCCATGTTCATCACAGTGGCTATGGTGCTCTTCGCCTTCACCACCCTCATCGGCAACCTCTACTATGTGGACAACTGCCTGAACTACATCGTCAAAAAGGTCCCCGCCAAGGAGTTCATGGTCCTCTTCCGGATCGACGCCATGCTTCTCATCTTCATCGGCGCCGGGATGCAGATCGGCACGGTGTGGAACCTGGCCGATGTGCTCATGGGCGTGATGGCCCTGATCAACCTGCCGGTCATCATCCTGCTCAGCCGCCCCGCCCTGCTGGCGCTGAAGGATTACTCCGCCCAGAAGAAGACAGGCCGCAACCCGGTGTTCAAGGCCGAGACTGTGGGCCTCAAGGGCAAGACCGAATACTGGAACTGATCCAAACTCTCGAACAGGCTGGCCCCAACCGGGGCCAGCCTGTTCCGTTTATTCTGCTCCGCCGCGGCGCGGACCGTCTCAGCTCACTCACGTACGCCTGACAGACGCGCCTCCCTCCAGGGCCAGGCGGCGGCAGGCCAGTGCGGTCGCCAGAAAGTACCCCCCATACACCGCCAGCAGAACTCCGCCGGTGACCAGGGCGCTGTGGACCGTGTCCACCTTGGCCGCCGTGGAGATCAGGTCGTTGGCCGCCTTCATGCCCACCACAGTGTGGAGCAGGGCCAGGGCCAGCGGGAGCAGGAAGGCCAGGGCCACCTGCTGCACCGCAGAGCGGGAGAGCATCCCCTCCTCCGCGCCCAGGCGGCGCAGGACGGCGTACCGCGCGGCGTTGTCGGCGGCCTGGCTCAGCTGCTGGAGGGCCAGAACCGCGGCGGCGGCCAGCAGGAAGGTGAGGCCCAGATACAACCCCAGAAACAGGGCCAGGAGCTTGTTTCCCATGATCTCCTGATAGAGGGACAGGCGGCTCTCCACCCGCAGGTAGGCGGTGGTCTCCTGATACTCCGCCAGGGCGGCCTGGACCTGTTTCTCAGTCTCCTCCGGGTCCCCGGCGTAGTCGGCGGACCACACCTGACGCCGGAGGGACAGCTTCTCCGCCATCTCGTCCGGGATGACCACGCAGGTCAGCCCCAGGTTTCCGGTGGCCAGGGGCGCGCTTCCCTCCGCCAGAAGGCCGGGCAGGGGGCCGGGGTAGGCCGGCGCGCCCTGCCGCGCCAGCAGACCATTGCAGTCGGACAGGCGGATGGCCGCGGAGGCGTCTTCTATCCCAGTGACCGCGGGATCGTTGTAATAGATCGGGGTGTCCTGCCGCCAAGCCAGGGCGTCAGACTCCATGCCGTGGGCGGTCAGCAGGGCATCAAAGTCCACGCAGCCCAGGTGGTCGGCGTTCTGGTTCTGGACGGTGATGTCAAAGGGGGCCTGCCCGTCGGCGGCGGCCTCGATGGTGCGGTTGAGGCCGATGGAGCTGGCGGTGATGCCCATAGCCAGGAGCAGGAGGATGCAGATCACGGTCTGGGACAGGTAAGTGGAGTGGACCCGGCTGATCCACTGGCGCAGGGTAAAGAGATGCAGGTCCCGGTAGTAGAAGCCGGGGTGGCTCCGAGCCAGCCGCAGCACAAAGCCGGACAGGGAGCGAAAGACCAGCAGGGTGCCCACTGTCCCCAGAGTCAGCATGGGAACGCACAGGAAGGGGAGCACCACGGCGAAGGCCATCCCAAAGGTGAGCAGAATGGCGTAGGCCGCCGCAAGGCACACCCCGCCCAGGACCAGCTGGAGCACAGAGGTCCGGAGGGAGCGGGGGCGAAGCTCCTCATTTTTCCGTCCTCCCTGCATCAGATCCAGCAGCTTGGCTCTGGAGATCTGGATGCCGCTGAAGCCCATGACCAACAGGAAAATCAGGCCGAAGTAGAGCACGGTGCGCCCCGCCGCCCGGGGGGAGAGGGCCAGCCCGAAGGCGTCCATCCGAAGGGAGAACATGGACAAGGTGAGGGCGGACAGGCCCTGAGAGGCCGCCAGTCCCAGCAGCAGGCCCAGGGCCAGGGAGGCCGCGCCGATCAGCCCCGTCTCCAGCACCAGCAGAAGGGATACCTGCCCCTGGCTCAGGCCAAGAAGCAGATAGGTGCCCAGCTCCCGCTTCCGCCGGCGCATGAGGAACCGGTCGGCGTACAGGATCAGACAGGCCAGAACCACCGCCACAAAGACGGAAAAGACGTCGATGCAGGACTGGATGACCTGGGCCATGGGATTTTGGCTCTGGGTCAGGTAGATCATCGCCCCCTGTCCATCCAGAGAGCTGAAGGTATAGAACAGGCACACGCCGAAGGTGAGGGTAAGCAGATACACGCCGTAGTCCCGGAAGGAGCGGCGGACGTTGCGCAGGGCCAGCTTACAGAACATCTTCCATCTCTCCTCCCAGCTGGGTGACCACCCGGATGATCTGCTGGAAAAAGGCCCGGCGGTCCCCGCCGTCCCGCTCCAGCTGCGCGAAGATCTTTCCGTCCCGGAGGAATACCACCCGGCGGCAGCAGCTGGCGGTGAAGGCGTCGTGGGTGACCATCAGAATGGTGGCCCCCCGCTCCCGGTTGAGCACCTCCAGCCGCTCCAGCAGCAGCCTGGAGGATTTGGAGTCCAGGGCCCCGGTGGGCTCGTCGGCCAGCACCAGGGCGGGCCGGGTGACGATGGCCCGGGCGGCGGCGCAGCGCTGCTGCTGTCCGCCGGACATCTGATAGGGATACTTGTCCAGACAGTCCCCGATGCCCAGCAGTTCCGCCGTCTCCTCCACCCGGTCCCGGATCTGGGCGGCCGGGGTGCGGAGGATGGACAGGGACAGGGCAATGTTTTCAAAGGCGGTAAGGGTGTCCAGCAGGTTGCAGTCCTGGAAGATGAAGCCCAGCCGCTCCCGGCGGAAGCGGGTGAGGGCCCTGCCCCGCAGGCCGGTCAGCTCCTCCCCATCCACCTGGATGGAACCGGAGGTGGGCCGGTCGATGGTGGAGATGCAGTTGAGCAGGGTGGTCTTTCCGGAGCCGGAGGCCCCCATGATCCCCACATACTCCCCCGCCTCCAGGGACAGGTCCACGCCGTCCAGGGCGCGGGTGACCGCCCCCCGCTTTCCATATACCTTTGTCAAATCCTTCACGCACAGCAGCTCTGCCATGTTGGAATTCCTCCTTTTGCCGGGCATAGTCCGCCCGGGCTGAACTGTATGACATCATAGCATACAGTTTTGAAAAATACCTGAAAGGTTCTCTTAGGAATTTCTTAAGTTATCTTAAAGACGTCCGGCGGTCTCCCGCTTTTGACAAAGGGCGGCCCGCATGATAAAATATCCGCCGGAACGGCGGCTTGATCTGCCGATCTTTTCAATAGAAAAGAGGTTTTTTGCCATGAAACAAAACAAACTCACACGCTGGGCTGCTCTGATCTTGGCGGCCGCTATGACCCTCTCCCTCACTGCCTGCGGCGGAGCGGGCAGTGACTCCGCCTCCGCAGGCAGTGCATCTGCCAGCCAGAGTGCTTCCGCTTCCGCTATCACCCTTACCGACCAGGCCGGACGCCAGGTGGAACTGGATGCCCCGGCGGAGACTCTGGTCAGCTGCTACTATGTGACCACCTATGCCACCATGGCTCTGGGGATCTCCGACCGGGTGGTGGGTCTGGAGAAAAAGGCGGATACCCGCCCCATTTATGCAATGGCTGCTCCGGAATTGCTGGAGAAAGAGCAGGTTGGCACCATGAAAGAACTGAATTTGGAGGCGGTGGCGGCCCTGGAGCCCGACCTGGTGGTCATGCCTAAGAAGCTGATGGATTATGCCGCCCCCTGGAGGAGCTGGGTATCCCTGTGCTGGTGGTTGCGCCTGAATCCCATGAGGCCCTTACGGAGATGCTGGAGCTGCTGGGCCAGACCTGCGGTGTGGAAAACCGGGCCCAGGCCCTGACGGACTACTATGAGGAGCAGCTGGCCCGGGTGGCTCAGTTGGTGGACGGTCTGGAGCGTCCCACGGTCTATATGGGCGGAAACTCCTCTTACCTGACAGCCGCCCCCAGCGATATGTACCAGAGCAGCCTCATTGAGACCGCCGGAGGGGTGAACGCCGCCGGCGATCTGACGGGTGGCTATTGGACCGAGGTCTCCTATGAGTCCATCCTGGCCATGGCCCCGCAGGTCATCCTCATCCCCCCATGGCGCGGACTATACCGCCCAGGACATCCTGGGCGATCCCCAGCTGGCCGCAGTGCCCGCCGTCCAGTCCGGTGCGGTCTATGAGATGCCCGGCGGCATCGAGGAGTGGGACTCCCCCATTCCCTCCGGCATCCTGGGCACCCTGTGGATGACCAGCGTTCTCCACGGAGACGTCTATCCCTTCGACACCTTTACCGCCGACGTCCAGGACTTTTACAAGACCTTCTACGGGTTTGAGATCGACCCGTCGCTCATCACCAAATAAGAAACGGCCAAATGCCGCAGAGAGGGGGAATGGACCTGTGAGAGAGAAGGGGCGGGAACAGCTCGTCCTGGGGGCGGCCATCCTGCTGACGGCGGTTCTGGCCCTCCTGTCTGTCCGGGTGGGCAGCTACCCCCTCTCCACCGGGCAGATCCTGGACATCCTCTCCGGCGGACAGGCGGGCACGACTCCCGCCCATGTGCTGTGGAGCCTCCGCCTGCCCCGGGTGGGGATGGGTCTGCTGGCGGGCTGGGCGCTGGGCATGGCCGGCGGCGTCTATCAGACCGTGTTCCGCAATCCCCTGGCCTCTCCCGACCTGACGGGGGTGGCCTCCGGGGCCTCCTTCGGCGCCGCCTGGGCCATTGTGCTGGGGGCGGGGACCTCCATCCAGATCATGGGGGGCGCCTTTGTCATGGGCAGCTTGTCCCTGCTGCTGGTGCTGGCCTTGGTCCAGTGGGCCGGTATGGAGCGCACTGGAGCCTATGTTCTGGCAGGGGTCATTGTCTCCTCGGCAGCGGATGCGGGTCTGATGGTACTCAAAACCATCGCAGATCCGGAGGGAGAGTTAGAAGCCATCGAGTTCTGGACTATGGGCAGTTTGTCTGCCATGACTGGGGACAAGCTGCGGGGGACTGCATTTGCCATTTTGATCCCACTGACCCTACTTCTGCTGTTCCGGCGGCAGGCCCTCACCCTCTCACTTGGAGAGGAGGGGCACGAGCTATGGGGCTGGAACCCCGGCGGTGGCGTTGGCTGCTGCTGGGCCTGACCACCCTGATGGTGGCAGCGGTGGCCTCTGTGGCCGGTGTGATCGCCTTCCTGGGCCTGATCGCCCCTCATATCTCCTTTCTGCTGCTGGGGCGGCGGGGCGGCCCTTATCTTTCCCTGTGTGCGTTGGTTGGGGGAGACATTTTGCTGGCCGCTGACCTGCTGGCCCGGGGGCTTTCCCAGGGCGCGGAGCTTCCACTGAGTATCTGGACTGTGTTGTTTGGCGCGCCGGTACTCACCGCATTGCTACTGCGGGGAAGGGAGACAAGCCTATGAGTGCGATGCTTGAGGTGCACAAGCTGACTGCCGGTTACCGCCGGCCGGTGATCCGTGACATCTCCTTTACTCTCCGGCCGGGTGAGGTCACCGCCGTGCTGGGCCGTAACGGCTGCGGCAAGACCACCCTGCTTCGGAGCCTCACCGGAGGAGCACGGATCCTGTCCGGCGCGGTGCAGGCAATGGGAGAGGACTGCCTGGCTTGGTCTGCCCGGAGGCGGGCCCGGACCATCGCCCTGCTGTCCCAGCACAGCCAGCTGCTCCCCGGACTGCGGGCGGAGGAGGTCATCGCCATGGGCCGCACGCCCTGGCTCGGGCCCCCTCTGGGCTGGGACCGGAGGAGCGGGCCATGGTCCGGGCGGCGGCGGAGCGCTTCGGCGTGGCGGAGCTTCTGGGCCGGGACTGTGCCCAGCTCAGTGAGGGACAGCGCCAGCTGGTCCACCTGGCCCGTCTGGCCGTCCAGGACGCCCCCATCCTGCTGCTGGATGAGCCCAACAGCGCCCTGGACTTTGACAACACCAGCCTGCTGTTCCACAGGCTGCGGGAACTGGTGGAGACTGGGGAGCGGACCGCTCTGATCGTCCTCCACGACCCGGCTCTGGCCCTGCGCTGGTGCGGCCGGCTGCTCCTGCTGGACGGGGGGAGGCTGGTGGAGGATGTCGCCACAGAAGGAATGGGACCGGAGGCCCTTCAGGCTGTCCTGGGTCGGCTGTACCCCACAATCCAGGTCCGCCGGGATGAGGGCGGACGGTTCTACTGCCTGCCGGACTGACCGCGCGGGGCGCGCCGTTCATTGTCAACCGGACAAAACGATGCTATAATTCCAATCAGATCAAGTTGGCTGTTGGGCCAACCAGACAGGAGGAGAGCAGCTTTGCTGACCATCGACCAGTATGTGAGGGCCGAGAGCCTGGAACAGGCCTATGGGCTGTGTCAAAAACGAAATAATGTGGTGCTGGGCGGGATGCTCTGGCTGAAGATGCAGGATCGAAAGGTGGGGGCCGCCATCGACCTGTGCGGCCTGGAGCTGGACCGGATCACCGAGACGGAGCACGCCTTTGAGCTGGGAGCCATGGTCCCCCTGCGCGCCCTGGAGACCCATGAGGGGCTCAACGCCATGACCCAGAGGGCCTTTGCCCACAGTGTGGAGCACATCGTGGGGGTGCAGTTCCGTAACTGCGCCACCGTGGGGGGCAGCGTCTTTGGCCGCTTCGGCTTCTCTGATGTGCTCACCCTGCTGCTGGCCCTGGACGCCCGGGTCGTGTTTCAGGGCGCCGGAGAAATGAGCCTGGAGGAATTCTGCGCCCGTCCGCCCTTCCGGGACATCCTGATCCGGGTCATCGTGCCCAAGGGGACGGAGGGGACAGTTTATCTATCTCAGCGCAACAGCGCCACGGACTTCCCTGTCCTCACCTGTGCCATCGCCCGCCGGGAGGGTGCGTTCCGCTTTTCCATCGGGGCCCGCCCGGGACGGGCCAGGGTCTACCGGGATGAGAAGGGGCTGCTGGCCGGCGGAATCACCCGGGACAGCGCCCAGGCCATGGCGGAGGATCTGTCCCGCCGGGTCCCCATGGGAGACAACCTGCGTGCCGGGGCGGAGTACCGAACGAAGATCTGCCAGGTCCTGGTGCGCCGGGGCCTGCTGAAGCTGGAGGAGGTGCGCTGATATGGAGATCCATCTGAATTTGAACGGAAAGCCCCTGGACGCCGAGGTCCAGGCCGACACCCTGCTGCTGGACTTTCTTCGGGCCCACGGCTGCCTCAGTGTCAAGCGGGGGTGCGAGACCGCCAACTGCGGCCTGTGCACCGTCCTGCTGGACGGGACTCCTGTGCTGTCCTGCAGCCTGCTGGCCGCCCGGGTGGACGGCCGCTGCGTCCAGACCCTGGAGGGCCTTCAGGAGGAGGCGGGCGACTTTGTTACCTTCATTGCCGACCAGGGGGCAGAGCAGTGCGGCTTCTGCAATCCCGGCTTTGTGATGAACACCGTCGCCCTGCTCCGGGAATATCCCGACCCCACCGACGACCAGATCCGGGCCTATCTGGCGGGCAACCTGTGCCGGTGCTCCGGCTATGAGGGGCAGCTCCGGGGCATCCGGGCCTATCTGGACCACAAAAAAGCAGAGGAGGCACAGTGATGGCACAGCAGGATTGGAGTACTGTTGGCAAGCCGGTGCGGAAGAAGGACGCGATGGCCCTTCTGTTGGGCAAGCCCGCCTATCTGGACGACCTGACCCCGAAGGACTGCCTGGTGGTCAAAGTGCTGCGCAGCCCCCACGCCCACGCCCTCATTGAGGAGATCGATACAGAGAACGCCGAGCAGATCCCCGGCGTTGCCGCCATCTTCACCTACAGGGATGTGCCACAGAAGCGGTTCACCATGGCGGGACAGACCTATCCGGAGCCCTCCCCCTATGACCGGCTCATCCTGGACCGGCGGGTCCGCTTTGTGGGAGACGCGGTGGCCATCGTGGCCGGGGAGAACGAGGCGGCGGTGGACCGGGCGCTGAAGCGCATCCGGGTCCGGTATCAGGTCCTGGAGCCGGTGCTGGACTTCCACACCGCCAAGGACAACCTGATCCTGGTCCACCCGGAGGAGAGCTGGCGGTCCCTGTGCCCTGTGGGGGCGGACAACCGCCGGAACCTGTGTGCCAGCGAGACCTGTCAGGACGGGGATGTGGACCGGATCCTGGCCGGCTGCGACCAGGTGGTGGAGGGAGTCTACCACACCAAGGCCTGCCAGCAGGCCATGATGGAGACCTTCCGCACCTATACAGAGATCGACCCCTATGGCCGCCTCCATGTTGTCAGCTCCACCCAGATCGTCTTTCACGTCCGGCGGATCCTGGCCAACGCCCTGGACATCCCAAAATCCAAGGTCCATGTGGAAAAGTTCCGCATTGGTGGAGGCTTCGGTGCCAAACAGACGGTGGTGGCTGAGGTCTATCCTGCTTTGGTCACTTGGAAGACCGGCCGCCCCGCCAAGATGATCTACACCCGTCAGGAGTGCCAGACCGCCGGGACCCCCCGGCATGAGATGGAGGTCCGGGTGCGCCTGGGCGCCTCCAACGACGGCACCATCCGGGCCCTGGATGTGTACACCCTGTCCAACACCGGGGCCTACGGAGAGCACGGCCCCACCACGGTGGGCCTGTCGGGCCACAAGTCCATTCCCCTGTACACCCACAGCCTGGAGGCATTCCGCTTCGCCTATGATGTGGTTTACACCAACCACCAGTCCGCCGGGGCCTACCGGGGCTACGGCGCCACCCAGGGCATCTTCGCCGTGGAGACGGCGGTGAATGAGCTGGCGGACCGCCTGGGCATGGATCCGGTGGCTCTTCGGGAGAAAAACATGGTCCGGGAGGGGCAGGTCATGCCCGCCTATTACAACGAGCGGGCGGACGCCTGTGCCCTGGACCGGTGCATGACCCGGTGCAAGGAGCTCTTCCACTGGGAGGAGAAGTTCCCTGTTCGGGATATGGGCAACGGAAAGGTGCGGGCTGCCGGAGTAGCCATGGCTATGCAGGGCTCCGGCATCTCCGGCGTGGATGTGGGCTCCGCCACCATCAAGCTCAGTGACGAGGGCTTCTTCAACCTCTCCATCGGCGCGGCCGATATGGGTACCGGCTGCGACACCATTCTGGCCCAGATGGCCGCCGAGTGCATGGAGTGTAGTCTGGACGACGTGGCCGTCTTTGGCGCAGACTCTGACGCCTCCCCCTACGACTCCGGCTCCTATGCCTCCAGCACCACCTATGTCACCGGGAAGGCGGTGGAAAAGGCCTGTGAGGAGCTGAAGGACCGCCTGTGCCAGGTGGGGGCGGAGCTGCTGAACTGCCCCCCGGGAGGAGGTGGAGTACGCCCGGAAGGCGGTGCGCCGCCTGGACGGCTCCGCCCAGGTCTCCCTGGCCGACATCGCCACCAAGTCCATGTGCGGCAACGGCACCGCTGTTCAGGCCACCTGCTCCCACACCTCGCCCATCTCCCCGCCCCCCTTCATGGTGGGTATGGCCGAGGTGGAGGTGGACCGGGAGACCGGCTCCGTCCAGGTGCTGGACTACACCGCCGTGGTGGACTGCGGCACCCCCATCAACCCCAATCTGGCCCGGGTGCAGACCGAGGGCGGCATTGTCCAGGGCATTGGCATGGCCCTGTTCGAGGATGTGACCTATACCCCGGAGGGGCGCATCCTGGAGGACTCCCTGATGCAGTATAAGCTCCCCACCCGGCTGGATATGGGACATCTCCAGGTGGAGTTTGAATCCAGCTATGAACAGACCGGCCCCTTCGGGGCCAAGTCCATCGGAGAGATCGTCATCAACACCCCCGCCCCCGCTTTGGCTCAGGCCATCTTCCGGGCCACCGGGACATGGCACCGGAATCTCCCCATCACCCCGGAGAAGGTCCTGCTGGGCCGGGATGAATAAGCACATCATCTATCTGGCGGCGGGCAGCGGCAGCCGCTTCGGGAGCAACAAGCTGCTGTGTCCACTGGAGGGAAAGCCCCTGTTCCGCCACGGGCTGGACACTCTGGCCGGCCTGGTCCGGGCCCGGAAGGACTGTGATCTGACCATCGTGTCCCGCTATGGCCCTGTTCTTGAGGCCGCCCAGGCGGCGGGGGCCCGGGCGGTGGACAGCCCGGACAGCGCCCGGGGCCTGTCCTTCACCATCCGGGCGGGGCTCTCCGCCCTGAGCCCCATTTCTCCGGAGGATTTTCTCCTGTTCGCGGCAGCCGACCAGCCCCGCCTGGGGAGCGGGACGGCGGCCCGGCTGCTGGACGCCGCCCGACCGGGGGTCCTCACAGCGGCGGCCTGCTGGGAGGGTCAGCCGGGCAACCCGGTCCTGTTCTCCGCCGCCCTGCTGCCGGAACTGGAGGCCCTCACCGGCGATCAGGGGGGACGGGTGGTGCTGCGCCGCCATTGGGACCTCTGTGTCCTCATCCCGGTGGAGGACCCCCTGGAGCTGGCGGACGCGGATACCCCAGAGGCGCTGCTGGCCCTCCGGCAGGGAGAATCGGACACCTTTGAGCCATCATAAACAGACGCCCGGCCTGCCGCTTTTACGGTAGGCCGGGCGTCTTACATCGACAAAATCAGGTTTATTGCTCCGTCCGGTCATTCAGATAGACAGTCCGGTCCCCGCCGGCCTGGGCCAGGCGGCGGTTGGCCTCATTGAGTGGGCCGAACTCCCGCAGACAGCAGAGCACCTGTCTGCATCCCTCCAAAACAGATAGGGCCCGCAGGAAGGTATCCTCACCGATGGGGTGATAGGCCCGCTGGGCGATCACCTCTGCGGCCAGGGCGGAGGCTACCGGATGATCCACGTCATTCTCCGAGAGGATCCCGGCAGCGAAGGGAACCCCCTGCCGCTGGAGCCTGCGGTAAACCGGAATCCCGCTGCCGTTTCCTCCAATGACAAAGACCTGAGGCTTGCCCCGGACGGGCTCCAGCTCCGGGCAGCCGAAGGACTCACAGTAGCTGCCACGCTCCACGCCGTACAGCTGCCGGATATAGCCCCCGGAGAAGATCTCCTCCGGCGTACCGCAACGGCAAAGGCCACTACAAACTCGGTGATGGCAGAGCAGATGTAACCGATCATCACGCCGCAGATTACAAGGATGCTCATGCGCTGCACCCGGCGCCGCCACGCTGAGCACAAAGGTCATGGCAGCCATGGATCCAGCAAAGGCGGCCAGAATCAGGGTGAGCGAGTTGGTCAGCAGGCCGTAGTTCAAAAATAGCACCATCACCAGCGCCACCGCCAGCTTTGCCCCACTGGAAATGCCCATGACGAAGGGACCCGCGATGGGGTTGGCGAAAAACGTTTGCAGCAGGTAGCCCGCCGCCGAGAGCGCCGCCCCCAGCAGCACGGCCATGACCGCGCGCGGCAAGCGCAGCTGCAATAGGATATTGGCGGCCAGTTCATCCTGCTCGCGGCCCAGCAGCGCCTGCACCACGCCGCGCGGCGAAATTGCCACACTGCCCCAGAACAGGTTGAGCGCAAACAGCCCCAGCAGCGCCGCCGCAAGGGCTACATATGTAATTGTCAGGCGCTTGGTGTGCATGGCGCTGCCTTTCTGCAATAAAATTATTCTA